>OGQN01000001.1_pt1 | contig 558310 bp, 492 predicted proteins | sample 1553231 | NCBI WGS metagenome assembly OGQN01 (sample SAMEA2579950, study PRJEB22360) | human gut metagenome | biome: human gut; feature: human-associated habitat; material: faeces | place: Denmark | collected 2008/2010 | reverse complement strand
CTGTTGTAATGCGGCGATAGCCGTATCTTCCTTTGTTTTCATGGTAGATGGCCGTGATCTCCGCTTTGACAGCTTTATACTTATCTACACTGTTTATCCGCTTCAAATGATAGTAGAAAGTGGCACGGGGCAGTTGAGCGATTGAGAGCAGAATACTGAGTGCGTGTTTTTGCCTTAGCTTTTGAACTACCAGCGTTTTCTGCGCTGGCGTCGCTCGTCTTCCAAAACCAAGGCTTGCAAGTTTTTTAGGTAATCGTTCTCCGCACGCAGTCGCTGCACTTCGGCCAGCAGATCTTCTTCTACCTGCTTCGGCAACGGCTTTGGCGGACGGCTCTTACTGCCGCGGCCACGCCGTTCGATGGCAAAACCTTCTGGACCCTCCGTCAGATAGATTCGTTCCCAGTCTTGTACTCTGTGATGATTGCTGATTTCAAATTGTCGAGCCGTTTCTCTGTAACTCATCTTTTCTTTCATCATGGTTTCCACGACCAGCTTCTTGAATTCCGGCGTGTATCGTTTGTTTGGTACTCCCTTTGGCATTAAAATCACCCCACCTGTTAGACATTATATCATACTGTCTAACAAATGGGGTGCTGTTCAATAACGGAGGATCTTTTCGTTTATTCTAGTGTAAGGGCGTGTTACAGCGCCGTACCCTTTTTCGGGCGGAAAAATCTTGCGGTGTCGGTTTTTTCGAGCTCCAACAGCGCGATTTTCTTATCGAGGCCGCCGGCGTAGCCGGTCAGGCTGCCGCTTGCGCCCACAACGCGGTGGCAGGGGACGATGATTGAGATTGGATTGTGCCCGACCGCACCGCCAACCGCCTGTGCGGACATTTTGTCTATCCCGGTGTTTTTTGCAAGCTGCTTTGCAATCTGGCCGTAGGTCATCGTCCGGCCGTAGGGGATAGAGAGCAGGATGTTCCAAACCGCCTGCCGAAAATCCGAGCCGACGAGGTGCAGCAGTGGCGTGAAATCCGGTTCTTTTCCGGCAAAATATACGTCGAGCCACTGTGTGGTTTCGAGCAAAACGGGTGTGTCCTGTTCTGTGTGCTCCTTCGGCAGCTCTGCCGCAAAATACTTGCTGCCTTCAAACCACAGCCCTGTAAGCCCCGCGTCATCTGCCGCAAGCAAGATCATGCCAAGCGGCGACGTATAGTGTTTTGTGTACGTCATCGTGTTTTCCTCCCATGTTCCTGTTATATGCAGTATAGCATGTTTTGACCTTTTTCACCAGCATTTTGCGGTAAAATGCAAAAAACGGACATGTTTTTGCGTTTTGAGAAATAACAGTTGACAAACAGCATGGCTTGTGCTATAATACATATTGTTGAGCGCGAGTGCTGGAATTGGCAGACAGGCACGTTTGAGGGGCGTGTGTTTATGACGTACGGGTTCAAGTCCCGTCTCGCGCACCACGAAAGAAACCTCTTTTGTCTACCAAGACTAGAGAGGTTTTTTCATGCTTTTCGAGGCAAAATAGCCCTCAATATAGGAAAATACCGCTGAAACAAGGGTTGGAACGGTCATTGAGGCCGCGCCAGCCCCTGTTTTTTGCTTTTAGGCAGTGAAATTGGCGTGTTACTTTTCGCGTTTCTTTGCGCAGCAAAGAAGTTGGCAAAACAGCACCCGACGGGATTTGAATTCGGGAAAGCACAGAGATGTCGCGGAAAAGTGACAGCAAAACCTTGTAAATCGACGGGATTTGTGCTATAATGTTTAATAATAGTTTATACCTTTTTGAAGGAATACCCTTGGAGATGGCAAATGGCACAGGAAAACTGGCTGAAATATAAGCTGCTGAAGCTCCTTGAGCTTCTTCGTCAAGAGACGGATGAGCAGAATCCCCTCTCCACAAGTCAGATTTGCAACAAGCTTGGAGATATGGGCATTTCGTGTGAGCGCAGGACGCTGACAAAAGATATCGCTGTTCTCAATGAGCTTGGTTACGAGGTCATGTGGAACTGGGTCGGTAAAGAAAAAGGGTACTATATTCGACGGATTCCGGTATAATTAACAAACACAGGAAGGAGCTGATTCCCATGCCCGACCACGGCATTTTTGAAAAAGTGGAGATATACGGAGCTGTCCCGGGCTTCATCATCCGGCACACCAGGCCGGGAAGCCAAATTGTCAAAAGCCATTGGCATCCGGAATTGGAGATCAATACAGCTTTTGAAGGCTCCTCGCGCTTTTTTATCAACGGCCGGGTGGAAGATGTGACACCTCAGCACATTGTGCTGGTCAATAGCCGGGAGGTCCACTCCTCCATCCCCTATTTCGCCACAGACGGCTTTGCCATCACCGGCATCACGCTGCAAATCAGCTACTCCTTCTTAAAAAGCCTGATCCCCAATTTCGATACATGCTATTTCGTCCTCACAGAGGAGGCTAATACGAAAATTCAATCCCTGATCCTTGCGCTTAACGAGTGGTATGAGCAGGAGGGTACTCCCTTCCTGTCAGTGCTTGTCCTCCGGCAGATCTGCGAGATTGTCTATGTCCTGCTCACCCAGTGCTGCCAGGAACGGGACCGGGCCAAAGACAGCACCTCTCAGGAGCCCTTTCGAAAGCTGGAGGGGATCCTGACTTACATTCATGACCATTACAGCGAGCCCCTGAACACCGCCCAGATGGCGCAGCAGTTTTTCTTCTCGAAAGAGTATTTCTGCCGCTTTTTCAAAAAGTATACGGGAGCCACTTTCTCCCAATACCTAGCCAAATACCGGGTTCTTCAGGCAGAGCAGCTGCTCGCTCAGACATCCAAAAAAATCTCGGAAATCGCCCTGGAAACGGGCTTTGCCGATGAAGGCAGCTTTATCCAATGTTTCCGAAAATACTATGGCTGTACCCCTAGAAATTATCGAAAAGAAATTACCCAAAATCCATTTTTTCGGCAAGATTAGTCAATTTCTCCCTAAAGAGCAGTCAATTCCGCCATATTTTCTCAACTCTCCCCGTGGTATTCTAATAGTATAGCTGCAAGCGGAGTGCGCGCACCGCCTGCCGCATTTCTTCGACTTGGAGGATTGAAAAAATGACAGAAAAGAAACAAGATAAGCTCCCTGTGTCGCAAATGATCGGCTTTGCCCTCAACGGCTGCGGATCCAGCTGCATTGCCGGCATTATGGGCGGCTTCCTCACCATCTATTTGACGGACAACCTGCTGCTTTCCATGGGCTTCATCACCGCCATGATGACCGCTGCCCGGATCATCAACGCCGTTACAGAAGGCCTGAGCGGCTTCCTCATTGACATGACTCACACCAAGATAGGTAAGGCCCGCCCCTGGATCCTGGGCACCGCTTTTTTTGTGGCCCTGCCCGTGTTCCTGATCTTTAACACCCCTACCAGCTTCAGCCCCACCGGGCGGATGATCTGGGTGTTTGTAAACTACCTGCTCCATGTAGCTGTGTTCGGCGCCGTTATCAGTGTCGCCACCGCCACCCTGCTCATCAAGATAACTTCCAACTCTGTGGAACGAGCAAAGGTCACTAACTTGGGCGGCCTTTTGGGACAGATCTCCAACTTGATCGTTAGTGCCTACGGCGTGCCGGTGCTTATGTATTTTGGCGGCTATGAAAAAGGCTACTTCGGTCTGAGCCTGATTTTCTGCTCCATTGGCTTTATCCTGCCCTTCCTCACCGGCATTATCTGCCGGGAGACCCCGGAGGTGTGGGCCGAAGCCGCTCAGCAGCTCAGCGCGGCCCGGAAGCGCCCCTCTCTGCCCGTCAAAACCCAGCTGAAGTATGTCTTTGGCTGCAAATACGCCCTCCCGCTGTTTGGTATGTTCCTCACTTACAACTTTGCCGGTATGATTTTCGGCTCTATGGCCATCTACTTCCTGCGTGATGTACTGGGCGATGCCGGCTACATGACCCAGATCAGCTATGCAAAGCTGGTGCCTGGTATCCTCTGCTGCCTGTTTGGCATTGTACCTATTGCCAATGCCAAGCTGGGCAAGCGAAAGGTGCTTGTACTGGGTTCCTTGTTCCAGGTGGTGGGCTACGCCTTGATGATCGTCCCCAACTTGGTCTTCGTTTTGATTGGCAATGCGGTGTACGGCATTGGCAGCGCTTTCTTTGGTGTGCTGCTGGGTACCGCTACCGCCGATGTGGCTGACTACATCAACTTAAAAAACAAAACCGACCTCTCCGGCCTTTCCACCAGCATCGCCCAATTCGGCATGCGGTTTGGAATGCTCCTGGGCAGCGTGGGCGTGGCGGCTGTGCTGGCCATTGGCGGCTACAGCGGCGAAGCGGCCAACGCAGGCCTGGCCCAGTCCTCCTTCACCCGGGTGATGGAGACTGTGGGCTACGCCGTAATCCCCCTGGTGTGCAGTATTTTGCTGGTGCTGTTCAGCAGCCGGATGGATGCCGACAAAGAGGTGGCCAACATGAGAAAGGAAGGGGCGGAATAACTTGGCAGACTTATTCGACCGTTTCTACTTACCGGAGGACGTGGGCATTTCCTCTATCGACGTCGCGAACTTCCTGCAGGAGTGCGACAAGGCCCACTACAAGCTGCGCACGCTCCACATCATCCGCCACGGGAAAGCCGTGGTGGATGCCGCCCGCTATCCCTTCCGGGCCAGCGATAAGCGGCTGGTGTACTCGGTGAGCAAGACCTTCACCTCCACAGCCATTGGATTCGCCGTGCAGGAGGGTCTTGTGAATGTGAACGACCCGCTGCTGGACTATTTCCCGGAATGCAAAGACCTAGACATGGACCCCCGAGCAAGGGAGATCACCCTGCGGGACGTGCTGACCATGAGTACCGGCCATGAACGGGACACCGTAGGGGATATGTGCAACAGCGAGGGCACCCCTTGGCCGGAAATCTTCTTCACCCGGAAAATGGCTTACGCGCCGGGGGAACATTTTGTGTACAACTCCGGCGGCACCTATATGCTCTCGGAGGTCATCAGCCGGACAACGGGTAAGAGCCTGTTTCAGTGGTTGCAGGAGAAGCTCTTTGAACCCCTGGGAATCACCGACGTGTGCTGGGACGTCAACGGCAAAGTAAACACCGGTGCTTGGGGATTGCTTATCGCCCCCAGGGATCTGTGCAAGGTGGGCGTGCTCTACCTGAACAAGGGCCTATGGAATGGCCAGCGGCTCCTTTCGGAGGAGTGGATTGATGAGGCCACCGCTCCCCACGTCCCCACCCTGGGACAGGGCTGCGCCGGCTGGGGCCAGCGGTACGGCTATCAGATCTGGGAAAACAACTCCGGCAGCTACCGGGCGGACGGCGCTTTTGGTCAGTATATTATGGTGTTTCCACAAAAGGACATGGTCATCGTCACCACAGCGGAAGAAATCGACGGCACTCGGGTCTTCCCTCTGGTGGAACAATACCTGCTTGCGAACTTGACAGATCCCCAAAAGGGGCGGGATGCTTGGGCCTATGAGCATTTGCAAAAGGTACTCTGCCAATGGGAAGCCCCTGCTGTGTATGAGCCAAGCTCCTCCTATTTGCAGGCCTTGCTGCAGGACAAGACATACCTCTTAAAATCAGTAGACAGTCAGGAGCAGCACCAGCTCCGGCTGCAGCTGGCAAACAGCCGGCTGGCCATTGCCGTGGACGGCATCCAGTCTCTGGAGAGCTCCTGCGTAACGGATCGGCACGGGGAGACGACCTTTGCCATTGAGATCCCCAGCAACAGCCCCCTGCGGGGGCCGGAACAGCGCTCTCGGGCCTGGTCCTACTCTGCCCACCACACCTGGGTGGACCAGGATACCCTGCTACTCACAGTCTGCTGGCGGGAAACGGGCCATTACCAGACCTGGAAATTCCAATTCGATGGGGAGAAGCTCTTCCTGTGGGTCACCGACGGGGTGAAAGGGATGTTCCAGCTCTTTGGCGCCACCAGCGACCGGAACGTGTGCTTCCGGGACAGGGTGTTCGTCGGGGAAACGCAAAAGTGATCTTGCTTCGAGCAGGCGGCGTGAAAAGCGCTGCCTGCTTTTTTGATAACTTCTCCACTGCTGCGGTTTTATGCTATAGCTTGCTGCTCACGCTTTCTTTATCACGGTGCCCGAAAAGCAGTTGATTTTTTCCACAAAAAGTGTATACACAAAATTGAATATGGCAAGGTGATTTTTGTCCCAGCAGTCTGCGGGAAAGATAGGAGAGAATAAGGGTATGCAAGAAAATCGAGTTGCGAAAAAAGGTCAGCAAGGCCAAGGGGATAACGGCTAAGCTTGTTTCGGCAATTGTTATTAGTGTTGTCCTAACAGTGTCGGCGCTGCTTGTAGTAGTCTATTCCAGAGTGTCTGACGCACTCTTGATAAAAAGTGAAGAGCTGCTTCAAACCACTACAGGTAAGACTATCCAAGAGACCAGCGCGTGGATGAACAGGACCCTTACAATGCTGGAAACACAGCGGGATACCATCGAATACGGAGATATGGACATCCCGGAGATGGAGGCATACATCAAGCACACAGTGGACCAGAACGAAGCCTACCCCGCCGGGCTGTACGTGTGGCCCTGACGGATGGCTCCCTAGAGGCAGCCAGGGCCGGTGAAGCCGACAAGGGCTTTGCCGTGGTAGCGGAAGAGGTGCGTTCTCTTGCCAGCCGGTCTGCGGAGGCTGCCCGGGAAACAACGGTCCTGCTGGGTGAAACCGTTGGCTCTATAGATGAGGGGACCAGGGCCGCGCAGGAGACTTCGGAGTCCATGTTAGCAGTGGTTACCCATGCTGACGAGATGAGTGGGCTCATCGATAGTATTGCTGAAAACACCAGCCGCCAGGCGGAGGGCGCTGCAGAGATTGCCTATGGCATAGAGCAGATCTCAAGCGTGGTGGACAGCAACGCGGATAACGCCCAGCGCAGCGCCGCAGCTAGCGAAGAGCTGTCCGGCCAGGCGGAGATGCTGAAAAACCTGGTGGCTACCTTTAAAATAAGGGGCGCGGAAAACCGGCTGTTGTATGTCCGTTAATGCTTTTTCCACATCCACTCCAAAACCACGTGCCGAGGGTTCGAATCCTTCTGCCCCTGCCACGCCAAAAGACCTATCGGAATTTCCGATGGGTCTTTTATTTTACAAAAACAGGGATAGTTCTTGTTTTTATCGGTAAAAAGGGAGCCTGAACGCGGTTTTCATGCGCGCAGGCTCCTTTTCCGTTAGAATTTAGATATTCAGTGTTTTTGCGATGACAGTGAGCAGCTCACGGGTGTGGTCGGCGCTGTGCTCCCAGTACATGACGCCGAGCATGCCCTTTTCCTTGACGAACTCGCACTTGCGGCGGATAGCCTCGGGGGACTCGAAGCTGATGAATGTTTCGCCGTTCCAGAGATATGCGGCTTCAGCGTCCTCGTCCCAATATTCCGTGTAGTTATGCTCGCGGCGGAACTCCTCGGTGAGACCGTCGTAGTTCGGGCCGTACATACCGGCGCTGGCTTCCTGCAGGAGGCCGTTGTTGACGTTTGCGGCGCCCGTGTAATGGCGGCAGTAGAATGCTGCGCCGACGACGAGCTTATTGTACGGCACACCGGCGTTGTGGAACAGCTCGACGATGTAGCGCGTATTCGTATTGCTCGTATCGCCGCGGCTTGCACTGAGGGAGGCGTGGTGGCCGGCCTGATGCGTGAAGCCGTTGCGCATGTCGTAGGTCATGAGCTGCACGTAATCGACAATCTCGGCGACCTTGTCCATTTCGGTGTTTTCCGGGAAATAATCACCTGCGCCGACAGCGGTGGAGACGATGCGGTTCATGCCAAGGGCGTCGCGCAGAGCTTGCAGGAGCTTTGTGTAGTTCTGTTTATCGCTCGAGTCACAGTCAATCTCAGCTTGGTCGCTGCACGGGTATTCCCAGTCGATATCGATGCCATCGAGGTGATACTCCTCCACGGCTTTGCGGCAAGACTCCGCAAATGCGCGGCGGCCTTCTTCGGTACGGGACATGAGGGAGAAGCCGCCCGCGCCCCAGCCACCGACGGAAAGCACTACGCGCAGAGCGGGGTTCCAATCGCGGAACTGCGGGATGAGATCGAGATGTGTCATCTGGTGCAGATCCAAAAGGCCGTTTTCGCTGATGAGACCGAACGCAAGGTTCATGTGGGTGAGCTTCTGTACATCTTCGCGTGTAACTTCCGGCAAACCGTCGTTGACGGCGTAGCCGATCGAATAATACTTCATGAAAATTCCTCCGAAAAATTGATAGGAAAACGATTTTCCTTTTAAATTATACCACTTTTCTTTCGTAGTAGATAGTAGTAAAATAAAGAAAAGCGAGGAAACTTTATGAAGTATGATTATAACGCATTGATGAAAGAAATCTACGAAGAAGTGCGTGCGCTGGATATCCCGGTCTCGGGCAACATCGAGCCGGAGGTGCAGATCAACACGCGCGCAAAAAAACGCTACGGTCGCTGTATGCGATTACATGGCGAAAAATATGAATATCGAATCGAGGTCTCAGCGTATTTGGAGGACAAGGACGAGAATTGTGTGCGCAGTGTTTTGGCGCATGAGCTTTTGCACACGTGCCCGCGCTGCATGAATCACAAGCTCCTTTGGAAGACATACGCAGGTAAGATGAACAACGCGTATAGCTACTGCATTACGGCAACGACGAAGGAAGCACTTGTGGAGTACGAGGAGAAACCGGTGAAATATATGCTGCAATGTACAAAATGCAAAAGGCAGTTTCCGCGCATGAAACTCACGGCAGTGGTGCAGCATCCGGAGCGGTACCATTGCGGCTGCGGCGGCAAGATCATTCGTCTGTTCTGATGACGGTTCAAGTAAATTAAAAGAAACCCGCATTCTGTACCGTTAAAGGCACAGAGTGCGGGTTTTGCAAATCAATGGGGGATAGCAAAAGGGAGACCTTCCGACGAAAATCTCCCTTGTACGCTGATATTAGATCTGCACGATCAGTCGCTGCTGAAGGGCAGGAGAGCGAGGTGACGAGCACGCTTGATAGCGACTGTCAGGCCACGCTGATGATGTGCACAAGTTCCCGTAACTCTTCTGGGGAGGATCTTGCCTCTTTCAGAAATAAAACGGCGAAGCTTGGCAACATCCTTGTAATCGATGTAATCCGCTTTGTCAACGCAGAAGCTGCATACTTTTCTGCGGCCCTTGCGACCACCGCGGCGATTATCTCTCTCCGGTCTGTCTGCCATTGCGAAAGCCTCCTTATCTTAGTCGTTGTTAGATCATCAGAACGGCAGGTCGTCGTCCCCGATGATCTCCTCGAAATCTCCGCTGTTACCACTTGAATAGGTGGGAGCGGGTTCGCTGTAAGCCGGGCGCTGCATTTCATTTCCGGCTGCGCTGTTACTTCCGTAATTATTGCCGTAAGACGGGGCGGAGGGGGCACCGTAATTTGCGCCGCTGTCACTGCGTTTGGAATCCGCAAAATTGACATCGTTCGCAACAATCTCAGTCGCCTTGCGCTTATTGCCGTCCTTATCTGTATATGTGCGTGTCTGAATGGAACCGTGAACCGCCATCATCTGGCCCTTGCGGAAGTATTTGCATACAAAATCCGCGGTGCTGCGCCAAGCGACAACATCAATGAAATCAGCCTGACGTTCTGTGCCGGACTTAACATAGGAGCGGTCTACCGCCAGCGTGAAGCTGGTAACGGCAACATCGCTCGGGGTGTGGCGAAGCTCAGGATCGGCAACCAGTCTGCCCATAACAACTGCAACATTCAACATAGGTAACAACTCTCTTTCGTTTTAAAAAACTTACTCAGCAGCGGACTCGTTTGCTTCGACAGCCTCGGCTGCGACAGCCTCAACGTCGATCGGCTTCGGCTCAGCGGCTTTACGCGGCTTTGCAGCAGCGGTTGCAAAACGGGGATCTTTCTTCACGATGATGGAACGGAGAACGCCGTCAGTGATCTTATAGCGTCTGTCCAGCTCAGCGGTGAAGTCCGGCGTGCTCTCGAAGTTTACGAGGGTGTAGTAGCCTTCGGTTTCCTTGTTGATCGGATACGCGAGTCTTCTCTTACCCCACTCGTCAACGCTCTCGACAGTGCCGTGCTTTGCAATCAATGCCTTGAACTTTTCGACCAGCTCTGCATTACCTTCCTCACCGAGCTTTGCGGAGAGAACGATAACGGTCTCGTACTTGTTCTTTACTACCTCTGTCATGGTTTGCACCTCCTTTTGGACTTTGGCCCCGTACTTTTAAACGGAGCAAGGATTGTCATTTGTGTTACACAAAACGCATAAGCACAAACTAACAAAAGTATTATAACATAAAAATCCGCAAAGTCAAGAAAAATCTTGGAACTCGGCGGATTTTTGGAAAATCAAATTCGATATAGGCACTTTGTAAAGTTGACTGACTTTACAAAGTGAATGGACTTTACATACGTGTAACGTGAATCAACTTTACATTTAAAGTGTTTTGGCAAGCTCTTTAAGGTAGGCGCGGAAGCTTTCGCCAATCTCGGGGTGCTTTAAGGCGACCTCTACCTGTGCCTGCATGACGCCGAGCTTATTGCCCATATCGTAGCGCTTGCCGGTGAAATCGACGGCGATCATGCTTTCGGTGCGGGCAAGCTCACACATGGCATCGGTGAGCTGAATTTCGCCGCCGGCGCCGGGTGCGGTGTGGGCGAGAATGTCAAAAATCTGCGGCGGCAATACGCAGCGGCCGAGGATGGAGTAAAGCGACATAATCTTATCCTTACTCGGCTTTTCGATCATATCGGTGCAGGTGAACCAGTTATCGTGCAAAGGCTCTACCTTGAGGGAGGAGTAGCGCTGAATGGCTTCTTCGCTGACCTCTTTCACGCCGACGACACCCTTGCCGGTCTCGTTATAAGCGCGGATGAGCTGGCCACAGGCGGGATCTTCGCCGAGGATGACGTCATCGCCGTAGAGAACGGCAAATGGCTCATCGCCGACAAATGCTTTGGCACAGGAGATGGCGTGGCCGAGACCTCGCGTCTCTTTCTGGCGGATGTAGGTGATGTTTGCAAAGTGCGCAAGGTTCACAACTTCATCGTACACTTCTTTTTTGCCGCTTGCGAGCAGACGCTCCTCAAGCTCCGGGGCGCGGTCGAAATGATCTTCCATGATGGATTTGCCGCGGTTTGTGATGATGAGAATATCCGTAATGCCGGCGCGGACCGCTTCCTCCACAATAAACTGGATAGCGGGCTTATCCACAATGGGCAGCATTTCCTTGGGCATCGCTTTCGATGCCGGGAGCACGCGTGTGCCAAGGCCTGCTGCGGGGATGACGGCTTTTCTGACGGTTTTCATAAATCAATACCTCCAAATATACTTCCTATTTTCCAAAGGGGTTCTATTCTTAAACGACATTACCGCGTGAAGCCGTAAGCGGTAATGTCGCTTTTAAGCTGGAATCAAGTCAAAAAGAGCGGGATCCAACGCAGGATCATGTAGCAGGCGAGCAGGCAGAACGTTACGACAACGTTCACGCCGCCGCGTGCGGTGTATTCTGCGGAAAGGTCGGTTTCCGTATTGCTGACGCTTTTAATCTCCTGCACGGTGTGGACACAGTGATTTAAATACATGCGGTTTGCGCGCACGCCGACGAAGATCATAATGCCGAGCATCAGGGCGCTGCACAAAAGCGGCAGGCAGAACAAAAGATACTGTGAGGGGTTATCCATCAAGTACTGCGAAAGCAGGTTTGCAAGCTGCACGTAGCTGAGATCCGATGAAGACACGCCGGCGTTATCGATGACGTGCGTCGTGATGGGGTTGACGACGAAACACGAGAGCATCAGGTTCGCGATATATAAAAGGAACATGATTGTCGTTGTGATGATGCCCGCCTTGTACTGCTTGCGATACAGGAGCCAGCCGCCGGAGAACAGGAACGCGCTGAAATTGAACTTGCTGCGCCCGAAAGACTTAATATTGCGGAACACGGAAAGGTAATACGCCGTATTCTGCTGCACGACCTTGCTGACGTCGCCGTAGGTGACGTTATCCGCAACAAATTCCGCGGGATTTGCACCGCCCATGGGGTCGAACGCGAACGGCACGCCGCCAAAGCCGCGGCTCTGATAGTTTGCGTTGTTTTGCGGCGGGGGATAACTGCCGTACGGGTTATTGTAATTGTTATAGCCGTTCGGATTGTTCGCGTTATTCGGATTTTGCTGCGTGTTGTAGCCCGTGTTGCGGTGTTCATCCGGCGCGCCGGTGAGGGAAGTGCCGCAGATGTTGCAGAACAGCGCGCTGTGGGCGTTTAAGGTGCCGCAGTTCGGGCATTCCTTGTCTTTAAGCTCACTGGCCGTGTTCGGCGCGTCCGGCGGAACAGGCGGCGCCCAAGTCTTGCCGCTTTCATGCAGATCTGTGAAAATGCACGCACCTTTTTCTTTATAGCAGCCTCTGTGGTACGGTGCACCGCAGACCGGGCAAACGACGATATCGTCATTTTCCGTAAACGGCTTGTCGCACACGGGACACTTGATGCCTTTGTAGTCCAAAACAGAACCTCCAAAATTCGGTTGGCAATATTCGAAAGACGGTCAGAATACTGCCAGAATTATTTTCTTATTCATATAATACTACAAAATGCCCGCAATCGCAATGCAATGCGTGCAAATTTTCAGACTGTTAATAATTCAGCGAGAAAACGAAGTAAAACTTCAAAAAAGGCTAATATAAAGATTTCAGCGAAACCGTGCGTTTTCCCGCATTTTTTCTATTTACAAACGGCGGGTTATCTATTATAATAAACAGAGATTTGCGCACATTTAAGCTGAACGCCGCCGTGAAATGTTTGAAGGCGGGTTTGGACGGATATTTTTGAAAGGTAACGAAAACGTATGCTGCAATATGAAGTATTAAAACATGAACTGAATGAAAAGCAGGCGGCGCTGGATGAATTGAAGGACGCGCTGGGCCTTGAAAGACTGCGTGAAGAAGTGGAGATGCTGGAAAACAAGGCGGCGGAGCCGGGCTTTTACGACAACATGGAATCTGCACAGAAGATTTTGCAGAAGACTGCTGCGTTAAAACAGAAGGACGAGACGTACCTGAACCTTGTTTCCCGCTGCGAAGATACGCTGACGCTCATTGAAATGGGCAATGAGGAAGAAGACCTTTCTCTTTTGCCGGAGGCACAGGAGGAAGTGGAGGCCATCGGCAAAGAGATTGAGACGATGCGTCTGACAACGCTTCTCACCGGCGAATATGACAGTAAGAACGCGATTTTGACGTTCCATGCGGGTTCCGGCGGCACGGAGGCACAGGACTGGGCCGAGATGCTGTTCCGTATGTACAACCGTTGGGGTGAGCGTCACGGCTTTAAGGTTTCTACGCTCGATTACCTTGAGGGCGACGAAGCGGGCCTGAAGAGCGCTTCCATCCTTGTCGAGGGAGAAAATGCTTATGGCTTTTTGAAGAGTGAAGCGGGCGTTCACCGTTTGGTGCGCGTCTCGCCGTTCGATTCCGCAGGCCGCCGCCACACCTCATTCTCCTCTCTGGAGGTTATTCCGGAGATTGACGAGGACCTCAGCGTGGAAATCAACCCGGACGATATTAAGATGGAAGTGTACCGTGCGAGCGGTGCGGGCGGACAGAAGGTCAACAAGACCTCTTCGGCCGTGCGTTTGATCCATATTCCGACGGGCATTGTCGTTTCCTGTCAGGTGGAACGCAGCCAGTACCAGAACCGCGACGTGGCTATGAAAATGCTTATCTCTAAGCTCGTTGAGATCAAGGAACGTGAACACCTTGAAAAAATCTCCGACATTAAGGGCGAGCAGAAGGAGATCACGTGGGGCAGCCAGATTCGCTCCTATGTCTTCATGCCGTACACGCTCGTAAAGGATCACCGCACGGGCTGCGAAAAGGGCAACATCAGCGCGGTGATGGACGGCGACCTTGATGATTTCATCACTGCGTATCTGAAGGCGCTCAGCCAGGGTACGCTCGGCGAGAACATCGAATAAATTTAGATTTTGTAAATTTGGGCAGCGTCTTTTGCAGGCGCTGCTCTTTTTTGCAGAATTTTTGCAGAGATATATGTTTTTTTACGAAAGAAGACCTTTCTTTTTTCGGACAAGTGTGGTAAACTTAATCACGGTATCGCAAAAAACGATTTGTGCGTGCCGTATGGATCCGGCCAAAATTTTTATTACACATTGGCCGAACGACCGCTGACTCTCGCTTCAAAACTCATGAGCGGGAAAAACGCAGCCCCACGCATAACGCGTGTGATCGCTGAATCATGCAGATGGCATGGTAGAAAGGATGGTACTACATGAGTACAAACAACACGAAAGCATTTGAAACGTATGAATCCGAAGTTCGCTCTTACTGCCGTAACTTCCCGACGGTCTTCGTCAAGGCGAAGGGCTCTATCCAGACGGATGAGAACGGCAAGGAGTATATCGACTTCTTTTGCGGCTCCGGCGCGCTGAACTACGGGCATAACAACCCGTACATCAAAGAGAAGGTCGTTGAATATTTGCAAAACGACGGCGTGATGCACGCGCTTGACATGTACACAAAACCGAAGCGCGAATTCATCGAATATTTTGAAAATGAAGTCATTCGCCCACGCGGCTTTGACTATAAAATTCAGTTTGTAGGCCCGACCGGCACAAACGCGGTGGAAGCGGCCTTGAAGCTGGCTCGCAAGGTAAAGAAGCGCAACAATGTCTTTGCACTGATGGGTGCGTTCCACGGCATGACGCTGGGTTCTTTAGCGCTGACAACGAATGCGGACTCCCGCAAGGGTGCAGGCGTGCCGCTTTACAACGTGACGCACATTCCGGCACCGTATATGTTCCCGGAGCTCGACACCGTAGCGTATATGGAACGCCTGATCACAGACGACCACTCCGGCGTGGAGAAACCGGCGGCGATCATTTTGGAAACGACACAGGCGGACGGCGGCATTTATGTGCTGCCCGATGAGTGGCTGCGCCGCGTGCGCGCACTGTGCGACAAGTACGACATTTTGATGATTGTCGATGACGTGCAGGTGGGTGCTTCCCGTACCGGTTGGTTCTTCTCGTTTGAGCGCGCAGGCATCACGCCGGACATTGTGACGCTCTCGAAGTCCATCGGCGGCTATGGCATGCCGTTTGCGCTGACGCTGTTGCGCCCGGAGCTTGACCAGTGGAAGCCGGGCGAGCACAACGGCACATTCCGCGGCTATCAGCTGTCTTTGGTCGCAGCGAAAGCGGGCCTGGAATTCATGCTGAACGAGCACGTGGAAGACGCGGTTCGTGAACGTGCGCCGTTTGTGGAGAAGTTCCTCAAGGAGAACATTGAGACGATTGACAGCCGCATCACGACACGCGGCATCGGTTTGCTGTGGGGCGTGGATTTTGGCGCGTTTGAGGGCGATGTTGCGAAGGCAGTCATTCACAAGGCGTTTGAAAACGGCCTCATCGTGGAGCGTGTAGGCCGCCGTGATTCCGTTGTGAAGATCATGCCGGAGCTGAAGGTGCCGATGGATACGCTGGAAAAGGGCCTCAATATTCTGGCGAAGTCCATTCGTGAGGTTGTTGGCGAGCTGAAATAACTTAAAATTTATCTCAAAGATTAGAGATCGGGCTTTGTGCGCGGTCTCTTTTTGCATAGATTACATTTTGCTGTGCAGGATAAACAAAAACAGCTTGCAAAATGTGCGAAGCAGTGGTATGATAAGCGCAAATAGATTTTGGAAAGGAAGCGTATTGTTGTGCAGAAATTCAGTGAACTTCCGTACACCCGACCGGACATTGCGGCGGCAGTGGAGGAATATAAGCGGTACAGCGAGGCATTTAAGGCAGCAAAGACCTTTGAGGAAGCGAAAAAGGTGTTTTTAGACGCTGAAAAGCTCGACACGCACTTGTCTACGATTGCGTCGCTTTGCAGCATCCGCAACACGATGAACACGACAGATGAATTCTACGAAGCGGAAATGGCGTACCTGAACGAAAATCTGCCGAACCTGATCCCGGCGGAGAAGGCGATGAAGGAAGACATTGTGAACGGCCCGTTCCGTGCGGACTTTGAAAAGGAATACGGCGCGCATTTCATCGCGGTTTTGGAAAACGACCTCAAGACGCAGGACGAGCGCATTATCCCGGAGCTTGTGAAAGAATCGGAGCTTTCCGTGGAGTATTCTAAGGCTGCGGCTTCCTGCAAGGTGGATTTCCGCGGCGAGACCTGCAATTTCTACGGTCTTTTAAAACATATGGAGAGCACCGACCGCGAGGAGCGCAAAGAAGCGTTTGAAAAGTGGGCGAACCTTTACGAGGGCGTTTCCGACAAGCTCGATGAGTTGTACGATAAGCTCATCGAAGTGCGCGTGGAGATGGCGAAGAAGCTCGGCTATGACAATTACACCGAGCTTGCGTACCGCAATATGGGCAGACTGGACTACACGCCCGAGCACGTGGAGAAATTCCGCGAGCAGATCCGCACGGTTATCACGCCGGCGGTGGACCGCATGCGCAAGGCGCAGGCAAAGCGCCTCGGTTTGGATTCCGTCAAATACTACGATGAGAGTTTGACATTTGCAGGCGGCAACGCAGATCCCATCGGCGGCAAAGATTATATGGTGGGGCAGGCGACCGAAATGTATGGCGCGCTCTCGCCCGAAACAAAGGAATTCTTCGACTTCATGACGAAGTACGAGCTGTTTGACCTTGAGACACGCCCGGGCAAGCACCTTGGCGGCTACTGCACATCTTTGCCGGAATACAAAGCACCGTTCATTTTTTCGAACTTTAACGGTACTTCTGCAGACGTGGACGTTTTGACGCACGAAGCCGGCCATGCGTTCCAGGCATATCTCGGCGAGCGCTTGATTCCGATCGGCGTTTTGCAGGGCTCTACGAGCGAGGTGTGCGAGATCCACTCGATGTCGATGGAATTTTTCACCTACCCGTGGATGGATAAATTCTTCGGCGACCGCGCGGACGAATACCGTTATGCACATTTGTGCGATGCACTGGCCGTTATCCCGTACATGGCGTGCGTGGATGAGTTCCAGCACGAGGTATACAAGAACCCGAAGATGACGGCGAAGGAACGCCGCGGTGTGTGGCGCAGCATTGAGAAAAAATATATGCCGTGGCGCGATTATGACGGCAACGCATTCTTGGAAAACGGTGGTTTTTGGATGCAGAAGCAGCACATTTTCCTCTACCCATTCTATTATATCGATTACGCGCTGGCGCAGATCTGCACATTCTTCTTCTATGACGAGATGAAGAAAGACCGCGAGAGCGCTTGGGCACGTTATTTGAAGCTGTGCAAAGCGGGTGGCACGCTGGGCTATTTCGATCTGCTGCATTATGTCGGCATTCCGGTGCCGTTTGAAGATGGCGCGGTGGAGAAAGCCGTGCGCGGCGTGATTGAAGAGATTGAATCCGCGAAGTATTAAAATAAATTATAAAAGCCGAACGGCGGGGAAAGCTCCGATGCCGTTCGGCTTTTTGCTTGTGTGCTAATTTTGTTTGTTTTGCGGATTGAGCTTTTTCTTCATGCGGATGTCTTTACCGCGAAAGATCAAGCGGTCGTAGAATCCGATTATGCGCGAAGTGAAACGCTCGTTGTAACGCTTTTCGAGCTCCTGCATGGAGAGGTTTGTGCTGATGATGGTCGGCTTTTTCAGCGTGATGCGCGTATCAATCACATTGTAGATTGTCGCCGTGATGTAAGACGATGAGATTTCCATGCCGAGGTCGTCGATGATGAGCAGGTCGCAGTCGTTTAAAAGATCGAGCGTATCGCCGCCGGATTCTTCGGTGCGGGTGAAGCGCTCGCGCTCGAGAGCAAGGGCAAAAGTCTGCGCCGTGCCATACACTACGCCGAACCCCTTATTGATGGCTTCTGCGGCGATGGCGAGGGAAAGGTGCGTTTTGCCGAGACCCGTAGCGCCTGTGAAAAACAGGTTGCCGCTGTCCTTTTTGAAGTTGTCTGCGTAGCGCCGGCAGAAGTCGTAAATGTTGCGCATTTGCTCGCGGTCGGAACGCTCGCCGTTTACGGAAACATCGGAATAATAGAGCAGGGAGAAATCCTCAAAGGACGAGAGCGTCAGCGGGGAGATACGGTTTAGGTTTTCGTAGGCGATCTGCTTTAATAAACTGCGGTAACAGGAGCAAATGCGGCCGTCTACATAGCCGGTATCTTCGCAGCGCTTGCAGGTGTACTGCGGCTCGATGTCAGCGCGGGTGAGACCGTGCGCGGCGAGGAGATCGGCAAACTGCTTTTGCAGCGAAAGATTTTCATTTTTTAAAGCTTCCATGGTCTCTCGCGCGTTGCCGCTGCGCAAAACGGCCATAGCCGCCCGACTTGCTGTGGAAGCGATGCGTCTGCGCACGTCCTCCGCTTCGGGGCAGACGGCGTAGAAGTTCTCTAAGCGGCGCTGTGCGTTATCCTGCGCGGTGGTGCGACGTCTGTTTAATTCATTTTCAGCTTGCGTGTAGACCTGCCTTGCATATCCCATGGTTTATTTCTCCGTAGCAAAAATATCGTATTTTTCGTATTCGTCAAGGTCATAAGAAGGCTTATGCGCACCCTCGCGGCGGGCTTCGGCGGCAATTCTTTCATCCACGGCTTCTTTCAAGGTATGAATGCCCGCGTTGTGCCACGATTCCAAAATGGCGTTGATGTATTTCATGTTGACCTTGCCGGTGTTATCCACACAGCGGTTATAGGCTTCGTTTAGAAGCTCATCGGGCATGCGCCACTCGAACACCCATCTGTGAGCAAATTGGCTCTCGTTTTTGCTGGGTGCGCGGCGGGAGGTGATGCCGAACGCATTTTCACAGCGCTTCCACGCGATGGCGGTTTCGTCGAGCTCGCGCAGCTTTTCCTCCGCGGCGGCGATGCTTAAAATGTTGGAATCTGCCCAGTTGCGCACGGTGGATTCGATGTAGCTCGTGTTTGCGCGGCCAATCTTATTCGCGTAGGCGATAAGCATTAAAATGACTTCACACGGCAGGCCGTAATCTTCGTGCGCCTGAATGAGCGTGCCGGAAAGCGCGGGGGAAAGCGTTTTGCCGAGCAGGTTCTGCGCTTCCTCTACAAGGCGGCGAATCTCCGGGGAGGACTCTACGCGCTCCGAGATATAAAGCCCGTCCGGGCGCAGCATACGCTTCGGCGCGGTGGGGCGCTGCGGCTGTGTTGGAGCGGCTTTCGGCTGCGGTGCGACGGCCGTGGGGCTCTCCACGTGATTCGGCGTAAGGGCAGTATCCAGCGGGGTGTCAACGCTGCAAATGAGGCCGCTTTTCATCCAGAAGCCGAGCGCGGTATCGACACGCTGCGGGGTGATGCCGAGCGCGGCTGCAAGATCCTCCGCCGCATACGGCCGCCCGTTATGGCGCAGAAGCCACAGCATGACCTTGAGCTGATCTCCGTCCGCCTCCTTGATATATCGATCTACAAGCGCGTTCGGCACGGCGAAAACCGCGCTCCATGCGCCGAGCTCCAGCTTATAACCCATGAAAAGCCGCCCTTTCCCATCCTGAATTTCTGTATGTATCATTGTACCACACATTGTGCGTGGTTACAACCGTAAACCGCCCGGCGTAGGCGGATTTTGTCCGCGCGAAATATTTTTTAAAAGAAAATTCGCGATAGGGGTTGACTTTACGGAGAAAATTCGGTATAATAATTAACGTTACAAAACCCAATATGCTGATGTGGCTCAATGGCAGAGCAGTTCACTCGTAATGAACAGGTTGTCAGTTCGATTCTGACCATCAGCTCCAGAAACCCGATACAATTTGTATCGGGTTTTTTGTTATCTGCAAAGCCTTGCGCGGAGGCACTTTTTGTGGTATTCTTGAAAAAAAGGAGTGTGATCCATGCGCAGCGATGAATTTATCGATTTATATAAACAGCTGGAGGATGAGCTTGAGGTAAAGTTCAGCACCGCAAAGCAACGGCGGTATTCCAGCGTGGTTTTTGAATACATCAACCATTATGAAAGCGCACCTGTGCGCGAGACGTTGAATCTCTGCCGGGAAATCCGCAATTTGATGACGCACAATGCGAACCTCGGCGGCGAGCCGATCGTGGAGCCGAGCGAGCCGGTGGTGGAAGCACTGCGGGAGGCACTCGACTACGTTTGCCGTCCGCCGCTTGCACTCGACTTTGCGACAAAAGGCAGCAGCATTCGCTGTGCAAGGCTTTCTTCGCGCGTTTTAAATTTGATGGAAAGCATGGACAAGAGCGGCTTTTCGCACATTCCGGTTATAGAAAAAGAGAAATTTCTCGGTGTATTCAGCGTGTCCACGATCTTTTCGTGCATTTTGCGTGACCCAACCTTGCGCATCACGAAGGAAACGACGCTTTCACAGCTTGGAAAAATGCTGGCCGTAGAAAAGCATGTGGAAAACTTTGCGTTTGTCGACGAGAAAACGACCTGCATTGAGGCGCGGCGTATGTTTGAGAAGATACGCGGTCGCAACAAACGCCTTTCGGTCATTTTCATCACGAAGACGGGGAGCCGGGATGAGCCGTTGCTCGGAATGCTGACGCCATGGGACGTAATGCAGGATATTCGGCACACAGATGAAGACCCGGAAAGTCCGCGTAAAAAGAACAAAAGAGACGCTAAAACTGAATTTACTCCATAAGAAAACGACACCGCACGGGAAAAGACTTCATCATGCGGTGCCGTTTTGTTTTATGTTTTAGTTGTCGGAGGGGAAGCGGATGTTTGCGAGCTTGCGGATTTCTTCCATATAGACGGAAACATCGTGCGCGAGGGCGGAGCACCGCTCGTATTCCGCGCGGGAAGCTTCGGGCTCTGTAATATAACGGTAAAAATCCTTCGCTTCGTAGCCCATCAGCTTGAATTTTTCTTCTTCGCCGCAAACTTCCTCCACGGTGCCGTTGTTATAACGGATGGAGATGTTGGCGAGTTTTGAGATGGACTCCACGGATACAGTGCCGTTTGTGCCCTGAAAATCCGTATTCGCGCCGGCCTGACCGACCTTGGAGAACACGAGGTTCACGAGCTTATCCGGGTACTGCATGGCAACAATGTCGCTGCCGTCTGCGCCGGACGCCAATAAATGCGACACGGCGAGCGTGTTCTGCGGATTACCGAACAGATACAGCGCGGGATAGACGCAATAAACGCCGAGATCCATCAAAGCGCCGGTCTCGAGCGCGGGGTTAAAGATATTCGGCAGGCTGCCCGCGAGGTACGCATCGTACTTTGAAGAGCGCTGGCAGAAATCAATCTTCGCCACGGAGATATCGCCGATCTTTTTTAAAGCTTCTTCCAAAAGCTTTCTCTGCGGCAGGTGCATAAACATGATGGCTTCAAGGTAGATGAGCCCGCACTCTTTTGCAAGCGCCTGCAGCTCTGCTACATCTTTTGCGTGGGCGGAAAGCGGCTTTTCGCAAATGACGTGCTTGCCGTGCTCCAGAAAAACACGTGCCTGCTCGATATGCAGTTTGTTCGGGCTTGCGATATACACCGCGTCGATTTTGTCCGTTGCGGCCATTTCTTCGAGGTCGGTAAAGATGGTTTTAACGCCGTAAGGCGCTGCAAAAGCCAGACCTTTCTCTTTTGTGCGGGAGTAAACGGCGGTGAGCTGCCACAGGCCGCTGTCCAAAGCGCCGTCTACGTAGCTGTTCGCGATCCAGCCGGTGCCGATCGTTCCAAATCGCAGCATAGTTTCAGGTTCCTTTCCCATTATTCAACGAGCTCGGCGATGGACTTGACGATCTCGACGATGGTCTCCATCTCTTCCAGAACGGCAAATTCGTTTCTGCCGTGCGCAAGCTCGCCGCCGGTGCAGAGGTTCGGGCAGGGCAGACCCATAAAGGACAGGCGTGCGCCGTCTGTGCCGCCGCGAATGGGGGTGGTGACCGGCTCTACGCCGTTTTTGCGCATGGCGGTGCGGGCAACGTCAAGGATTTCCTGATGCGGCAGGATCATTTCTTTCATGTTGGAGTATGCGTCCTTCAGTGTGACCTTGACGAGCTCTAAGCCGTACTTGCGGTTGATGAACTCGGCCGCGAGGTTGAATTTATCCTTTCTCGCTTCCAGAAGGTCGCGGTCGTGGTCGCGGATGATGTAGTGCAGGTGAGCGTGCTCTACGTCGCCCTCCATGTTGTTGAGGTGCGCAAAGCCTTCGTAGCCCTCGGTGTTTTCCGGCACTTCGCGGCTCGGCAGCAGGGAAGCGAACTCCATGGCGACACGGCTTGCGTTGATCATCTTGTTCTTTGCGCTGCCCGGATGCACGCTTCTGCCGGTGATCTCCACTTCGGCGGAGGTGCCGTTGAAGTTTTCATAATCGAGGCCGCCAAGCTCGCCGCCGTCGAGCGTGTAGGCGAAATCGCAGCCGAAGCCCTTGACGTCGAACTTATCCGGGCCTGCGCCGATTTCCTCGTCCGGGGTAAATGCGATATGGATTTCGCCGTGGGGGAGATTGTTTTTGATGATGTCTTCCGCAGCCTGCATGATCTCGGCTACGCCTGCCTTGTCGTCTGCGCCGAGCAAGGTGGTACCGTCGGTAACGATAAGCGTTTTACCCTTGAATTTTTTGAGAATCGGGAAATTTTCAACATCGGTGACGATGCCGAGCTCTTTGTTGAGGACAATGTCTTCGCCATCGTAATTTTCAATGACGCGGGCTTTGACGTTTGCGCCGGAGACTTCTTCTGCGGTATCCATGTGCGCGATGAAGCCGATGACGTTCTTCTTTTCGCAGTTTGCGGGAATGGTGCCGTAAACATAACCCCACTCGTCCATGTGTGCGTCTTCAATGCCCATAGCGACCATTTCATCGGCAAGGTGCTGTGCGAGCAGCTTTTGCTTCATGGTGGAGGGCATGGTGGTGCTGGAGGAATCGGACTGGGTGTCGTAGCTTACGTAATCCAGAAATTTTTCTTTAACGGACATTTTCAATCACTCCTTAAGTTCTTGTGCAGCTATGCAGGACACAGATGCGCAAAATTCATTTTCATTGTACACCTTTCTAAGTTGTATTGCAAGCGGGGGAACAAAAAAGCTCTGTTTTCTTTGTCCGTGCTAAAATGATATGACTCGAAAAAGAAGAGAAGTTAATTTCAAAGTGGTATAACATGTGATACGACATCTCTCGTTAGGGGCATAAGAAAAGGCTCCGTGCCGAAAAGACACGAAGCCCAACCTTTAAATCAGGTTTTTGGATATGAGGGGAATCAGACCTCAGCCCAATACTTCTTGAGGTTTGCAAGGCCGATGCGCAGTGCATCAAAGACCGGCTCCATGCCCTCGAACTCGATGGAGATGCAATCGTCATAACCTGCACGCTTCAGCTGATACATGCACTGCTTGATCGGTACATTGCCGTGGCCGACAATGGTGCCGCGCAGGTACTTACCGCCGCGGGAACGGAAGCTGCCTTCGCCCGGATCGGCATCCGTAAACGGCTTTACGATGAAGTCCTTTGCATGGACATAGTACGCATACGGCGCAACTCTTGTAAATGCGGAAGCCGGGTCCTCATCTGCGCAGAGGAAGTTGCCCATATCGGTGAGGAGGCCGAAGTTCTTGTTGTCGACCGCTGCGTAGAGCTTCTCAACACGCTCGGAATCCTGCACATAGAAGCCGTGGTTTTCGACCATGGTGCGGATGCCGAACTGTGCAGCGTACTCGGTGATTTCCTTGCAGGCCTTTGCAAGGCGCGGGAGCATCGTATCAAACGGGCAGAAGTCACCGGAGTTGCGTGCATAGCCAATGGCTGCGTCGTGGCGCATACGGGTGACACCGAGGACGTGTGCGATGTCGACGTAATCCTTGACGCGAGCAATCTCTTTATCGAGGTCGCCGTCGCTGCCGGTGATGAAGTCGCAGCTCATAACGAGTGCGGAAATCTCAAGGCCGACGCGCTCGCATTCCTTGCGGAGCTCTTCGGCGTGGGCGAGACGCTCTTCCTTGGTGCCGGTGCCGAAATCGGTGAAATCGACAAACTCAATGGCATCAAAGCCAAGTTCCTTGGTCTTCGCGATCAGCTCAAACGGAGTAGCCTCGCCGGAGCGGATCTTCTGCATGTAGCTGTACATACTGACGGAAAATTTCATGTGGGTCAATCCTTTCAATACAATCCTTTTTATTAAAACGTCTCTTTTGACGTTTTGTGCGAATTTAGTCGCCGAAGGAAATGCCGATCTCACGGGCTGCGAGGATTTCTTCGCAATCGACCGGGACGGTTTTCAGCTTGCCTGCGACCTCGCTGAGCGGCACCGGGACGATCTTGCCGTTGACAAGGCCGACCATGTTGCCGTAGTTCTTCTCGCGGATGAGCCTTGCGGCTGCCGCGCCGAAGCGTGTGGAGAGCACGCGGTCGTAGGCGCACGGGCTGCCGCCGCGCTGGAAATGACCCGGTACGCAGACACGAATCTCGTTATCCACACGGGAGGCAAGCTCGTCCGCAAGGCGGTACACGATGGACGGGTACTTCATTTCGGCACGCGCCTTTTTGAAGTCCTTCTTCTTCATGGCGGCTTCTTCCTTGGATAGCGCACCCTCGGCTACGGCGAGAATGGAGAACTTCTTGCCGTTTGCGATTCTATTATCCAATGTTTTTGCGATTTTGTCAATATCATACGGGATCTCCGGCAGCAAAATCACATCTGCACCGCCCGCGATGCCGGCATAAAGCGGCAGCCAGCCGACCTTGTGCCCCATGATCTCCACACAGAAAATGCGGCCGTGGGAGGTGGCGGTGGTGTGAATGCAGTCGAGGACATTCGTCGCAATCTCCACGGAGCTGTGGAAGCCGAATGTCATATCGGTGCCCCAGACATCGTTGTCGATGGTCTTCGGCAGGGAGACGACATTGAGGCCTTCCTCGCGCAGAAGGTTTGCGGTTTTCTGTGTGCCGTTGCCACCGAGGATAACGAGGCAGTCAAGCTTCATCTTCTTGTAGTTATCCTTCATGTTCTGGACTTTATCGACGCTGTTTTCGTCGATGACGCGCATGAGCTTGAACGGCTGGCGGGAGGTACCCAAAATGGTACCGCCGAGCGTTAAGATGCCGGAGAAATCTTCCGGTTTCATCAGCTTATATTCGCCGAAAATAAGCCCCTTATAGCCGTCTTTGATGCCGTAAATCTCTACGTCGTTGCCGAATTCTTCGTAAAGCGACTTTGCAACGCCGCGAATGGAGGCATTGAGGCCCTGACAGTCGCCGCCGCTTGTTAAAATACCGATTCTTTTCATCGTTCCTCAACCTTTCGTTGTGGTGTGCGGACAGCAAAACGCGCCGAAGTCCGCTCAATTTATTCTATTATAATCTTTTATTTACAACTATGCAAGCCTTATTCTTCCGCGGAGTGAATCGGGATCAAAACGCTGTCCTTTTCGATGGACTGCAGCTCTTTCAGACGCGCCTGTGCTTCGTGGTAGAATGTAAGCTGCGAGCTGATCTTTTTCTTGCCGCGCAGGTCAACGTGCTCGTAGCTTGTATCACTCTGCATGAAACGGGCGTTTGTGGTGTCGCTCAGCATGGTATCGAGAATGCCGAAGGCGCGGGCCTTCTGTGTTTCGTCCTCGATGGGGAAAACAAGCTCCACGCGGCGGTCGAGATTGCGGGGCATCCAGTCCGCGCTGCCCATATAAATGCGCGGGTTGCCGGCATTTTCAAAGCGGAAGATACGGCTGTGCTCCAGAAGCTGACCGACAATGCTCATGACAGTGATGTTCTCGCTGACGCCTTCGATGCCCGGAATGAGGCAGCAGATGCCGCGCACAATAAGCTGCACGCGCACACCGGCCTTGGAGGCTTCATAGAGAAGCTCGATGATCTTCGGGTCAACGAGGGAGTTGACTTTGACCGTGATGCCGCTGGGCAAACCCTTTTTGGCGTTTTCGGTCTCTTGACGGATCATGTACTCAAAGAAGCTACGCATGCCGTGCGGCGCAACGATGAAGTGCTTGTACTCCGGCGGACGGGAATAGCCGGTGATGACATTGAAAAGGGAGGACGCGTCTGCGCCGAACTGCTCGTTGCAGGTGAACAGGCCGAGGTCGGTATAAATTTTCGCGGTGGAGTCGTTGTAGTTGCCGGTGCCGAGGTGCAGGTAGCGGCGGATGCCGTCTTCTTCGCGGCGCACGATAAGCGCAATTTTGCAGTGGGTCTTGAGGCCGGTCAGACCGTAAATGACGTGGCAGCCGGCTTTTTCGAGCTTCTTTGCCCAGTTGATGTTGTTTTCTTCGTCAAAGCGCGCTTTCAGCTCGACAAGCACCGTGACCTGTTTGCCGTTTTCGGCGGCTTTGATGAGCGACGCGATGATGGGCGAGTTGCCGCTGACGCGGTAGAGCGTCTGCTTGATGGCAAGTACGTTTTCGTCTTCTGCGGCTTGTGCGATGAACTGCACGACACAGTCGAATGTCTCATATGGATGGTGAACAAGGCGGTCGCCCTCACGGATGGCCTTAAAAATATCGGTGTAGCCGAAGAAATCGCCCGGGGGTGTGGTGGGACGAATGGGTGCAAAACAGAGCTTTTCGCAGCCCGGGATATTCGCAAATTTTGAGAAGAACGTGAGGTCAATGGGTCCCTGCACCTCGTAGATGCCGCTTTCATTGATGTTCAGCGCTTTTATGAGAAATTTGCGGGTATCTTCATCGGTGTGCTGCAAGAGCTCCAAGCGCACGGGACGGCCGCGCTTACGACGCTTGATGGACTTTTCAATCTCATACATAAAGTCGTCCGCTTCCTCGTCGATGGTGAGATCGGAGTTGCGCGTGATGCGGAACGGGCACACGGCTTTAATCTCGTGCAGCTCGAAAAGCTCCTCAAGATAATCGGTGATGATGTCCTCGAGCAGAATGAAGCAGCGTGTGTCGCCGTCTGCGGGCAGCTCCGTAAAGCGCGGCAGAATGGACGGCACCTGCACGACGGCAAAGCACTTTTCACCCTTGTTTTCCTTGGAAGAAAGGCGCACGGCGAGGTTCAGACTTTTATTTGCGAGCATCGGGAACGGGCGGCTGCTGTCTACGGCGAGCGGCGTCAGCACGGGGAACAGCACGCGATGAAAATACTCGTCCGTAAAGGCTCTTTGCTCGTGCGTGAGCTTTTCCGGCGTGCGGAACTCGATTTCCGCCTGCTTTTTGAGGACCGGCAAAATAGAGCGGTATAGGCAGGAATACTGCTTTTCCATAAAGGCGTGCGTTTTTTTATCGAGCGCCGAGAGAAGCTCCTTCGGCGTCATGCCGGAATCATCCGGCTTTGTGTAGTTTGAGGCGATCTGGCTTTTTACACCGGCCACGCGCACCATGAAGAATTCATCAAGGTTGGAGCCGGTGATGGCAAGGAAGCGCAAACGCTCCATGAGGGGGTTATCTTTCTTTTGGGCTTCTTCCAAAACGCGCGCATTGAAGTCCATCCAGCTCAGCTCGCGGTTATAATAGTAATTCTTTTTATCAGACATGGTTTCCGTCCTTTCGTTATTTCAGCAGCTCGCTTTTGATTTGCAGCTCGGGGCTGAGACCGAATACTTCCTTAAAGAGACCGGCGCATTCCTCAAACGCCCACTTTTCGAGCAGGGCACTGCCGGAAGCGACGGCTTTGATCTCCAGCTTTTCGTTTGTAATGCGGATTTTACTGATGCGCAGCTTACGGCGCTTCGATTTATCGAGCGCGTTTGCAAGGCGGAAGATGGCAACGAGCTTTAAGATTTCCAAACGGCGTTCTTCCGTCATCGGGATTGCACCTGCATCGGCAACATTCGGCATGGTGAACTCATCGCTGCCGGCGACGAATGCCGTGAGCAGAATTTGTTCGTGCGTGAGGCCGAAAATGTCGAGATTCTTAATGAGGTCGAATGAGCACTGGTTCGGCATGCGCACATTGATGTATTGACCGCAGCTGTGCAGAATGGACGCGAGCTGCAAAATGATTTTTTTGTCACTTGACAGGCCGTGCAGGTTTTTGAATTTGTCGAAAAGCGTGCATGCAAACTCTGAAATGGCATCGGAATGTGCGCCGTGGCAGTTGTATTTTGCCGCGATGCGTTTTGCGGAAACAATGGCGCTTTCGTTCGTTTGCGCAATGTATTCTTTTTGCGCGCCCGGCACGAGCATATGGCGTGTGATGGCATCGCAAATATCGATATCCGGGCAAATGACTTTCTGCACGCCGTCCGAAAGGCGCAGCATGCCGGTATATATAGAAAGCGCTGTGTAGAGAATTTCGGCAAGCTCCTCGGAAATGTTGTAGCGGCGCGCGATGGCAGAATGGGACATCATGCGGATTTCCTTATACGCCGCGTGCATTTTCTTTGCGGAGATGGTGTAAAGGTCGCCGTTTTTTTCGGCGCCGCACACGGAGGCGACAAGCTCCAGATCGGAACCCGTCAAAATGATGCTGCGAATGTCTTTTTTCGGAATATCGACGCGGTTTAAAATGATGTCGAGATATTCTTCGACCGCTGGGTAAAAATCGTCGCACTCGCGGCTGAGCGCACCGAGGGCATCGTGCAGCTTTAAGGAGCCGATGGGGATGTTCTGCGAGGTGCAGATTGCCTTGCCGTCGTACAGCGCAACGCCGATGCTGCCCGTGCCGACATACGCGATGAGCGCGTCTTTCATCTCGAGCTTGCTTTCTTCTTTTAAAAGCCGGATAATCTCGGAGCAGATGAGCGCTTTTTCTTCGCTGTATTCCAGAATTTCCAAGTGCAGATTGTTGTGAATTTTGAGTTGATCGATGACGAACGAGCGGTTTTCCGCCTCGCGCATCACGGTGGAGGAGACCACGCGCACGTTTTTGCAGTTGTAGCCGTCCAGCGCCGTTGTGAATTTTGTGAGGATAGAGGAGAGTTGGCGCAGGCTTTCAAAGCTGATGCGTCCAGTGGTGAAGACCTCGTGGCCGAAGAACACAGGGTATTCGAGAGAATCCAGCATTTCGATCTCGCCGTGCTTTAACTGCGAGACACGCATGCGCATCGCACTGGAGCCGATCTCGATGACCGCAGCCGGCCCGCCCGGAAGTTTTTTATTCAATATGAGCACCGCCTTTCAATGTAGAGCAACTAAATCGGAGCGCCGCCGAAAGCGGGCCCGCAAGAATTCTTGAGATATTTACTTTATTATAGCAAACCCGAGAGGAAAAAGCACCCTGTTTTCGCCGAATTTTACATAAAATATGCGTGAGCCATATAATTGAATGAGAAATATACATCCTGCTATATAGTTTTAATATATAAATGTGCAAATATTTCGCACAATATTGCCTAAAAGAAAATAAAATGAAATTTTTTTGAAAAAACACTTGCATTTTTGAAAGACATGCGCTATAATAATACCCGTCGCTTGGAGAGGTATTCTAATGGTAAGGAGCCACATTGGAAATGTGGTGTGCCGCAAGGCATTGTGCGTTCGAGTCGCATCCTCTCCGCCAGTACCCGGATAACGGAAGTTATCCGGGTTTTTCTTTTATTCGCATTGCTTTTTGGTAACGTAGACTATATACTATTATACAGTATGGAAGATACAAGAGCAATGTGTCCGAACGTTGGAATTTGGAGGAGTACACATGACATACGAAAATCCAATCCTGCCGGGTTTTTACCCGGACCCGAGCATTTGCCGCGTAGGTGAAGACTATTATCTTGTCAACAGCTCATTTGAGTTCTTTCCGGGCGTGCCGCTTTGGCATAGCCGTGACCTGCTGCATTGGGAGCAGCTTGGCTATGTTTTGACGCGCGAAAGCCAGTTGCCGCTGGTGGACTGCCGCACCTCCGGCGGTATTTTTGCGCCGACGATCCGCTACCACGACGGCCGATTCTATGTGATCACGACGAATGTGACAGGCGGCGGCAATTTTTTTGTGTGGACAGATGACATCCGCGGCGAGTGGTCCGACCCGATCTGGATCGACCATCAGGGCATTGACCCGTCTTTGTTCTGGGATGCGGACGGCAAGGTGTATTACACCGGTACACATACGGACGAAAACGGCAACAACTGCATCGGACAGTTTGAGATTGATCTTGAGACCGGCGCAAAACTGAGCGAGACAAAGTGCATTTGGTACGGCACCGGCGGCAAATGCCCGGAGGGACCGCACATGTACCGCATTGGCGACTGGTATTACTTGATGATTGCCGAGGGCGGTACGGAGTACGGCCACATGGAGACCATTGCGCGCAGTAGAAGCGTGTGGGGCCCGTTCGAATCTTGTCCGCACAATCCGATCCTCACGCACCGCAATGCACACCGCGTGGAGTTTCAGGCGCTCGGACATGCCGACCTTGTGGAGACGCCGGAGGGCAAATGGTGGATGGTATTTCACGGCATTCGCCCGTCTGTTTTCATGCTGCATCACACTGGCCGCGAGACGATGATTGCGCCGGTTACATGGGATGAGAACGGCTGGCCGGTCGTATACGGTGGAAAGGAGATTCAGCCCATCATGACGGCAGAGGGCGAAGGAGACGTGCGTGTTGCGCGCAGTTGGCACGATGATTTCAACACAGCTGCACCTGCACCGCGCTGGAGCTATCTGCGCACACCCGACCGCATGAAGTATACATTTGATAAGAGCGGCGTTACACTGCGCGGCAGTGAGGCGACGCTTGACGAGCTGAAGACGGTCATATTCTTCGGTGTGCGCCAACAGCAGTTTGGTTTGAACTATACGACCGAAATGACGCTTTCCGGCGACGGCAAAGCGGGCATGACGGTTTTCCACACGAACGAGCACCACTATGAGCTGTTTGCCGAGCGTAAAAACGGCGGTATGGAGGTCACGCTGCGCCGCCGCGTGGTCGATATGCTGATCGAGAGCGAGCCGGTGTTCTTCCCGGAAACGGACACGCTGACGCTGTGCATCAAGGCCAACCGCCTGCGCTATACGTTCCTTGCGGGTAAAGCCGGGGAAGAGATGAAAGAGATCGGCACCGGCAGCACGCAGCTGCTTTCCACAGAGTGCATGAACTGCACGTTTACGGGCTGCTTTGTGGGCCTTACGGCGCAGGGGGACTGCGAAGCAAAGTACCGTTATTTTGACGTTTCTGTGCCCGCAAACGAATAAAATTCGAAATAATTAAAAAAACACTTGCTTTTTCCACCGGTTTAACGTATAATAAATTTTGTTAAGCCGGTGTGTTGGAATTGGCAGACGAGACGGACTCAAAATCCGTTGATGGCAACATCGTGCGGGTTCGACCCCCGCCACCGGCACCACACCTCAAAGGCTCGCAATCCCTTGAAATGGCTGGGTTTGCGGGCTTTTTTATGTTTTGCGCGTTTGTATACTGCCCTCCTACATCACCAAATTTGCGCAACTATAACGAAGATATTGAAAGCGAGTTTTCTGCATATCGTTCTTTTAGACATTAGCATCGTTGCAATGGCTCGCGCATCAATCCGATCAATCTTGGTTTTACGAAGGCTTAAGCTTTTCCGGTATAGGTTGGTGTGCATATATTTTTGCAGCTTCAAGTGTCGGTAGAATTCTACGAATAAAAGATTAATAAAAATTTCACAAAACTTCCTTGACTCTAAACTAAGATGAGGATATACTATAAGCGAAGACAAGCGGGATGTCCCGCGAAGATAAATTTGAAATCCAAATCAAAGGAGGAAGTTCTTGTGGAAAAAATCAGAGTTGTGCAGTATGGCTGCGGCAAAATGAGCAAGTACATTCTTCGGTATCTGCATGAGCACGGCGCACAGATTGTCGGCGCGATCGACGTAAACCCGGCGGTCGTCGGGCAGGATGTCGGTGATTTCGCGGGTCTCGGCCTTAAGACCGGCGTACTGATTTCGAACAATGCGGATAAAGTTCTCGATGAGTGCGATGCAGATGTTGCGATTGTGACGCTGTTCAGCTTCATCGGCGATATTTATGACCATGTGGAAAAATGTGTATCACGCGGACTCAATGTCATCACGACATGCGAAGAAGCGATTTATCCGTGGACGACCTCTGCGGTTCAGGTCAACCGTCTGGACGCTATCGCTAAAGCGAATAACTGCACCATCACGGGCAGCGGCATGCAGGATATCTTCTGGATCAACATGGTCGCGCTCGTCGCGGGCGGTTGCCACAAAATTACGAAGATTAAAGGCGCGTACAGCTACAACGTAGAGGAATATGGATTAGCGCTCGCAAATGCGCATGGCTGCGACCTGACACCAGAAGAGTTTGAGCAGAGGATTGCGCACCCGGACATTTTTGAGCCGTCCTACGCTTGGAATGCCAGCGAAGCCATTTGCAATAAGCTTGGCCTGACAATCAAGTCTATCAACCAGAAGCATGTGCCGTGCATCATCGATCACGACATTTACTCCGAGACGCTCGGCAAGACCATCGAAGCCGGCCGCTGCATCGGCATGTCTGCCGTCGTGGCCATCGAGACAATGCAGGGCATCACCATCGAAGAGGAGACCATCGGCAAGGTCTACGGCCCGGAAGACGGCGATATGTGCGATTGGCAAATCATCGGCGAGCCGAACACCGAGTTCCATGTTGTGAAGCCTGCAACCGTTGAGCATACTTGCGCGACGGTTGTCAATCGTCTGCCGAGCCTCATTTGTGCACCGGCCGGTTATGTTACTGCCGATCAGCTTGACCCGAACAAGTATCTCACGTATCCGATGGAGTTCTATTGCTGATTAAAGCAAGAAAATACTAAAAAGAAACAAGTGAATTTCGCCGCTCGGTGTAAAAACCGGGCGGCTTTTCTTGTCTAAACTGCGAAAATGTGCTATATTATAAATGATAAAGTACCATGAGGATAGGAGAAATAAATATGCGCATTTTAATGCTTGGAAACAGCTATATTTTTACAAATGATCTGCCGAGTATACTGGCGGAAATCACGGGTGCCGAAGTAGTACAGAACACACGCGGCGGTGCACGCTTACGTGAGCAGCTGAACCCTGAAACAAGGCTCGGCGCAAAAGCATTGGAGCTGCTGCAAAATGAAAAATGGGATTACGTCGTTTTGCAGGAGATGAGCAACGGCCCTATCACAGCAAAGGAAAGCTTTATGCAGAGCGTGAAAGATTTGTGCGGTAAAATTCGTGAAAACGGTGCCGTACCTGTTCTGTATGCGACATGGGCATACCAAAAAGACGGCAAACAGCTTCAAAAATTCGGTATAGATTACGATGAGATGTACCGCAAAATGCACGAAGCCTATGCAGAAGCGGCAGAGAAAAACCACACGCTGCTCGCCGATGTCGGCAGTGCATTTTATGAAAAAACCGAAACCGAGAATCTTTTCAACGACGATGGCAGCCATCCGAACGAAGCGGGCTCGAACCTTGCCGCCGAAACGATTGCCGAAGTCATTTTAAAGGATGCAAACGCATAATGTATCCCTACTGTGCATACGCTGTATCGGAAAAATACGGCGAAACGGGGGAGCGATATGTTAGAACGCATCGGAGAAATGCATGGGCGAGAGGTTATTAGTGTTTTGGATGGCTCGCGCATCGGGTACCTCGGTGATATTGAATTTGATACACAGCAGGCGGCATTGACGGCGATCGTGGTGTACGGCCGTCCGCGCTTTTTCGGATTGTTTGGCAGAGAGAATGACTGTGTGATCCCATGGAGCGCTGTGAAGACCATTGGGGAGGATGCGGTGCTGGTCGATCACATTCCCGTAAAGCGGACACCGAAGCGCAGCTTCTTACAAAATTTCTTTGAAAACGGATAGAAAACACTTGCTTTACCCGGCATGTTGTGCTATAATAGTTCAGCGATTTGCAGATTCTGCAAGCAAAAACGCACGCCGAGGCTCTCGGATTGGTGCCGCGAAAGCGGTTTTCCCCGAAAATATCAGCCCGGCGGAGGAAAAACCAAGGAGGTATTTTCAAATGGCAGTCGTATCAATGAAGCAGCTTCTGGAGGCCGGTGTTCACTTCGGTCACCAGACAAGAAGATGGAACCCGAAGATGGCACAGTACATCTTCACGGAGAGAAACGGTATCTACATCATCGACCTGCAGAAGACCGTTAAGAAGCTCGAAGAGGCTTACAACTTCGTTCGTGACCTTTCCATGGAAGGCAAGAGCGTTCTCTTCGTAGGCACGAAAAAGCAGGCTCAGGAGTCCGTTAAGGAAGAGGCTCTCCGCGCAGGCGCTTACTATGTAAACGCTCGTTGGCTTGGCGGCATGCTCACCAACTTCACGACCATCCGCCGCAGAATTCAGAGACTTGCACAGCTGCGCAAGATGCAGGAAGACGGCACCTTCGAGCTGCTCCCGAAGAAGGAAGTCAGCAAGCTTGAGCTTGAGATCGAAAAGCTCGAAAAGTATCTTGGCGGCATCAAGGACATGAAGGAGTTCCCGGGCGCACTGTTCATTGTTGACCCGAGAAAGGAAAGAATCGCTGTTTCCGAAGCTAAGAAGCTCGGTATTCCGATCGTTGCAATCGTAGATACCAATTGCGATCCGGACGAGATTGACTACGTTATCCCGGGCAACGACGACGCTATCCGCGCTGTTAAGCTCATCGCAGGTGCTATGGCTAACGCTATCATCGAAGGCCGCGAGGGCCGTATGGGTGCTGCTGCTGAGGAGACCGAAGAAGCTGCTGCAGAGACCGAGGAATAATTTAATTTCGGTTAAAAATTCCTTTTGTTTGATATAGAGTTTAAGATTCTACAAGGAATGGTGATTTGAAATGAATTTCACAGCTAAGGACGTTGCAGATCTGCGCGCTAAGACAGGCTGCGGCATGATGGATTGCAAAAAGGCTCTCACAGAGGCTGAGGGCGATGTAGAGAAGGCAACCGAGATTCTCCGCGAGAAGGGTCTTGCAGCTTCCGTTAAGAAGGCAAGCCGTATTGCAGCTGAGGGTGTTGCATACGCTATGGTCAGCGAGTGCGGTAAGGTTGGCGTTGTGATCGAAGTCAACGCTGAGACCGACTTCGTTGCGAAGAATGCTCAGTTTATCGATTTCGTTAAGACCTGTGCCGAGACCGTTATCTATGAGAACCCGGCAGACGTTGAAGCTCTCCTTGCAGCTAAGGCACACGGCTCCGATATGACCGTTGACGCTATGCTGAAGGATAAGATTCTCACCATCGGCGAGAATATCAAGATCCGTCGTTTCGTCCGTTACGAGGGCGACTGCGTTGCTTACGTACACGGCGGCGGCAGAATCGGCGTTCTCGTTCGTTTTGAGACCGAGAACATTCCGGCAGAAGTTCTCAACGAGTGCGGCAAGGACGTCGCAATGCAGATTGCCGCTCTGAATCCGGCTTATCTCGATAAGTCCACGGTTCCGGCTGAAGCACTCGATAAGGAAAAAGAAATCCTCATGGTTCAGATTCAGAACGATCCGAAGAACTCCAAGAAGCCGCAGAACATCATCGAGAAGATGGTTACCGGCAGAATCGGCAAGTTCTATGAGAACAACTGCCTCCTGCAGCAGGCGTTCGTTAAGAACGGCGACCTCTCCGTTGAGCAGTACATTGCTGAGGAAGCAAAGAAGGCCGGCGGCACGATGAAGGTTACGGATTTCGTTCGCTTCGAGAAGGGCGAAGGCCTCGAGAAGAGAAACGACGATTTCGCAAGCGAAGTTGCCAACATGGTTAAATAATTGATTCTTTGAATCAGCACACCCCGAACGATTTTGCGTCGTTCGGGGTGTTTTTGTATCGTATAACTTTTGGGAAATATAAAATGTGCCCCGACAAGACATCAAAATCTTGCCGAGGCGCAGAATAACCGATTTTTAATTTGCGTAGCGCGTGTAATAGGTAAGGTCGCCTTCCATGCCGAAAAGCTCGCTGCGGGTGATCTGCCGACCCCAAGAGATCTGGCAGTTTTCATAATCTACATTCACTTCCGTCACGGTAATGGTATCGGTATCCCAGTCGATATCCGTCACGATCATCGAGTGCTCATACCAACCCATGCGGATGTGATCGCCGATGCGCAGCTCGTCAAAGTCATAAAACTCCGTAATCGGTGCATCGTAGCCGAACAGCAGGTCACTGATGAGGGAAGCGTAGCCGAGGCATTGCGTTTCGTCTTCGTACTGCGGGAAAAAATCATCCATCAGACCGTTATAAATGTTGCAGTTTCCATAACCATAAACGGAATGGTTGCACGGCGTGTCTGTAACGCACATGGCAATTTCGTCTGCCGTCATTTCGCTTGTGTCCACACCGACATGGTTCCAGTACATGCCGTTTGGAAAATAATCTTCAAGCAGCTCAAGCCGTGTCTGCACGCCTTGCTCCGCAAGATTGCCGCTTGAAACAAATAGTGGCACAGAGCTGTATGCATCTACAAGCTCTGCGGTGTCTTCTACTTCGCCAGCCGGCAAAATGCGCTCTTTCGCGGCATAGGAAGACGCGGCATTCATTCCGAAGCTTCTTCTTCGGCTTCCTCAACTTCATCGTCGCCCGCATCGTAGACGTACATTTCCACCTGCTCGTCAGCTGCGCCAATCGCTGCAGTGTATGTGACGGTTTCCTCCGCGCGCTCCACTAGATCCCCTTGCAGGAACAGCAGACCAAACGCGGCGGATATCGTCACGGCTGCCACCGGCAAGACGATTGGTAGGGAAGAGAGAAAATATTCACGTCGGTTTTTCGGTTCTCTAAAGTGATTTTGCGGCATAAATACGCTCCTCAGAACAGTATCCGGCAGCAGAAACTTGCTGCCCAAAATTACCCTATTATATAAAATACTATGCATTTGTGACGTACGTATCACGAAAATCGACAAATTTCCTGTATTTTGATAAAAAAGTGCCCGCAGCGGAAAAACTGCGGGCACCAAACGCATCTGTTAGTCTTCGATTGCGGCTTTGCGACTCAAAACGCCGTGGAAGAACGCGGGATCAAACTTCGGCTTTCTCTGATAGGTGTAAAGGCCGTTCTGTTCCTGCTCCACGTCGGTCAGCTGCGTGTAGCAAAGACCGAACATTTCACTGTTATCAAGCAATGCGTCTGTAAGGCCCTTAAAACGCGTGAGGAATTCCTCTTCGGTCTTCGGACCGGTGCCGTAGCCCCAACCGCTCTCGTCCTGACTCCACTGAATGCCGCCGTATTCGCTGACGAATGTCGCTTCGCCCTTGTAGGTCTGGCGGTGCGCGTGGTTGTCAAACAGTGTGCCCTCGGTCATCAGCTTGTCATAGTGCTCCTTAAAGATCTCCGGGTTCTGTTCGTAATCGTGCACGCAGAAAATATCAGTTGCCACATGATAGTTGCCGCTCGTATCGATGCACGGACGGGTAGGGTCAAGCGCTTTCGTTGCTCTGTAAACGATGTCGAGTGCGTCGTCAAACTGTTTCCTGCCGTCAGTATCCCATGTCTCGTTGTACGGACACCAGCCGACAATAGCCGGGTGGTTAAAATCGCGGCGGATCTCTTCCGTCCACTCCGGCAAAATGCCGTAAACGGAATCGGCATAGGAGGAATCGAGACCCCAGTTCGGGAATTCGCCCCAAACGATGTAGCCTAAGCGGTCTGCGTGGTAGAGGAAGCGCTCTTCAAAAATCTTCTCATGCAGTCTGGCACCGTTGAAACCGACGGCAAGGGAGAGCTTAATGTCGTTTTCAAGCGCTTCGTCGCTCGGCGCAGTGTAGATGCCATCCGGATAGAAGCCTTGGTCGAGCACCAGACGATGGAAAACAGAGCGGCCGTTGATGCGGAACTTGTGGCCGTCCAGGCGCACTTCGCGCAGACCGAAATAACTCGTGACGTTATCTTCACCGAAAGCGAATGCAACGTCATACAGATTGCCGCAGCCGACATCCCACAGATGCTTTTCGCTCAGCTTTATCGTGAATGTGTGCGTGCCGCAGGCGTTTTCTGCTGTGTAGCTGCCCATTTCTTTGCCTTCAAACGAAGTTGTCACCGTTAGGTTTGCCGTACCGACCAGCTCTGCGGTCACCGTTACCGTGCCTGCGGTGATGTTCGGATAATACTGTACGCGGGAAATATAAGCCTTCGGGGTGAACTCCAGCCATACGGTCTGCCAAATGCCCGTGGTGCGCGTGTAGAAGCAGCCGTATGAGTTATATTGCTCGCTCTGCTTGCCGCTCGGGATGAGGCGGTCGCGCGTATTATCTTCGGCGTAGACGGCAATTTCATTTTCGCCCGCTTTTAAAAGTGCGGTCACGTCAAACTCAAACGAAACATAGCCGCCCTTGTGTGTGCCGGCAAGCTCGCCGTTCACAAAAACTTTTGCGCAATAATCCACAGCGCCGAAATGCAGCACGGCGCGGCCCTTCAGCTGTTTTTCTGTGACCGTTACAGTGCGCTTATACCACACGCCGTACATGAAATCGGTGTGCTGCACACCGGAAAGTTCGCTTTCCGGGCAGAACGGCACGGTGATCTCTCCGCTGAGCGCTGTGCCGACCTTCTGTAAGCCGCGTGCCTCACCGCTGCGGCCGTTGTCGATCTCAAACGCCCATGTGCCGTTCAGGTTCATCCAGTTTTCGCGCACAAACTGCGGGCGCGGATATTCTTTTCTCGGTATATTACTCATTTTTTGTACATCCTTTCTCCGAAAAGACGGCAAATCCCAATTTTTGCCGCGCTTTTTTTGATTACGGTTTCATTGTACGCAATCACTATGCAAAATACAATGTCGTATCATGCACGAAAATTGACTTATTCTATTGCGACACGGGGAGCTTTTGCGTATAATATAAAGCAAAGGGGGCGTCAAAATGGAGATTACAGATATTCGCCACGATTGGCCGGAAAAAGCCGGGTTTACGCTTGTGCGCCCAACAGGCATTGAAATCTACACGTTTTTGCACTTTATGAACAGCGTGGAGATTGAAATTAACAGGGAAAAGGTCACAGTAAGACCCGGCGCGTGTATTTTCTATGCGCCGGATGAACCACAGTGGTTTCACTCAGACAGTAACCTCACGCACAACTGGGCGCATTTTGCACCTGGCTTTCGCGTGCAGCTTTTGCGCTATCGTATTCCAGAAAACACACTGCTTTATCCACGTGCGGCAGAGTTTATCTCCGGCCTTTTCCGAAAAACGGAAGCTGCATTTTTCTCTAATGAACCGTTTCGGGAGGACTTGTTGGAAGCATACACCACAGAATTTCTTGTGCGTTTCTCCCGCGCCATAGCGGAAGAAAACTACTCACCTGCGGTCAGCCGTGCAGATAGGGAAAAGATGCAGAACCTGCGTCACACGGTGCTTTCTGATCCGGAAAAGCACTGGACTGTGCCGCAAATGGCATCGCTTGCGTCTGTCAGCGCTTCGCACCTGCATGCGTTATACCGCGCGGTTTTTGGTACATCGCCCATGCGCGACCTGATTGAAGCGCGTATTCGTTATGCACAGTCTTTATTGCTCTCCGGCAGTGACTTGCCCATCACGGAAGTTGCCGAGCACAGCGGATATGCAGACCCATACCATTTCATCCGCCAGTTTAAACGCATCACCGGCGAAACACCGGCCGCGTACCGCCGTGCAAGACGATAAAGCGGTAAAAGAAAAAGCCTTATTCCGCCCCCAAAAGGGAAGAATAAAGCTTTTGTTTTTCTTTAAAATTTGCTTGTCTGTTGTTAACAAAACAGAATAATTCCATAAAGAAACAGCGCCAATCTGTAATTTGACGCTGTTTTCGACTATATTCAGTTCAGCACAAAGAACTGCTCATACCAAAGGATAAACGTATAGAACGACCAGATCTTCTGCATGTTCAGCGCCTTGCCGCTCTTGTGGTCGTCGAGCAGCTTCATCAGCTCGCTTGTCACGAAGAATTTCTCCGCAATATCGCTCTGGAACGCCGCCTTGACCTTGTTGTAGTACTTATCCTCACGCAGCCAATCGTTCAGCGGAACAGGGAAGCCGAGCTTCTTTTTGTTCGCGGTACGCTCCGGCAGCTGCTTGATAGCCGCGCCGCGCAGGGCGATCTTCGTCGTTTCGTTTGCTGCACGGTAGCGGGAAGGAATGCGTGTGGAAAGCTCCAGCATCTTTTTATCGAGGAACGGTACGCGCAGCTCAAGGGAGTTTGCCATACTCATGCGGTCGGCTTTCAGTAGGATGTCGTAAATCATCCACGTGTGCATGTCCACATACTGAAGCTGGGTCGGCTCGTCGAGATTCGATACTTCGTCGAAATAGCGCTTGCTGTATTCCTCCGGAACCTTGCTCGCGATGGGACGCTTCAAGAATTTTTGGCGCTCTGCGCTCTGGAAAGCGTAGTTTGCGCGCATAAAGCGCTGATACGGCTCCATGGCGCCGCGCACGAGGAAGTTTTTGCCCTTGAAGTTCGGGCAGTGCTTTGCGACCGTGCCGAGGACTTTACGCACCGGACGCGGTACCTTATGCGAATAGTGGTCAAAGTGTCCGCCTGCAAGATACATCGGGTATCCGCCGAACAGCTCGTCCGCACCTTCACCGGAAAGCACGACCTTCACATAGCGGCGGGCATTTTTGGCGAGGAAGTAGAGCGGGATCTCCGAGGGGTTCGGCAGCGGCTCGTCCATGTAATACTGAATCTCCGGTACCGCGTCGAAGAACTCATCTGCGGAAACCTTATTCGCGATGTTCGGTACGCCGATGACATTGGAGAAGTCCTGCGCATACGGCAGCTCGCTGTATTTTTCCTCCTCGTAGCCGACGGAGAATGTCTTGACCTTCTTCGTACCCTTGGAGATTTCTTTCACAACATAGCTGGAATCCACGCCGGAGGAGAGGAAGCAGCCGACCTCAACATCGGCAATCTGGTGCATGGAGACGGACTCCGTGAACTCCTTTGTGATGGCGTCCTCCCAGTATTCAAGCGATTTGTCGTCTTCAATCTTGTATTCGATCTTATAGTAACGCTCCACTTTCAGTTCGCCATTTTTGTAGGTGAAGCAGTGTGCGCCGGGCAGCTTGAAGACATTTTTAAAAATTGTGCGCTCGTCCGGACTGTACTCGTAGGAAAGGTACAACGGGATCATATCCTCGTCGAGCTCTTTTTCAAAATTCGGGTGAGAGAGAAAGCTTTTGATCTCGCTGCCGAACATGAATTCCTTGCCCTTTTTGTAGTAATAGAACGGCTTGATGCCGAAAATATCGCGTGCACCAAAGAGCTCTTTTGTGTTCTTGTTCCAGATGATGAAAGCAAACATGCCGCGCAGACGGTCAAGGATTTTTTTGCCGTATTCCTCGTATCCGTGCAGAATCGTTTCGCTGTCTGTCTTTGTGGTGAAGACGTGTCCGGCCTTGATAAGCTCTTCGCGAAGCTCCTGATAGTTGTAAATTTCGCCGTTAAAGAGCAGCACGAGCGAGCCGTCTTCGTTTAAAATCGGCTGTCTGCCGCCCTCGAGGTCGATGATGGAAAGGCGGCGGAAACCGAGGGCAATGCCGTCGTCAATGTAATAATGGGCATCATCCGGGCCGCGGTGCTTGATGCGGTCGGCCATTTTATGGATGACTTCTTCTTTATCGAACGTTCCGTAGTTGTGAATATAACCGGCAAAGCCGCACATACAAAACGCCTCCTTATGCTTTTATTGTTGGATCAGGGAAGAATATTTCGGCTTAAGTTTTTTGCCGCACGCTAAAATGCACGCGCGTGCCAACACTTCCAGCGCGTCGAGATAACCGGGCCCAAGCTCGTTATCGCGCTTGATGATGGAGATCTCCGTGCAGCCTAAAATAATAGCGTCGCAGCCGTCCGCGCGCAAAGCGTCGGAAACGGCGCGGAATTTTACCATGTCCGCCGGTTCACCTGCTTTTACGCAGTCGTAAATGAGCGACATTACGTTCTGCTGCATTTCGTCGTTCGGCAAAACGTAGGAAAGACCCGCATCGGTCAGCGCGGTTTGAAATAAGCCCATGTGCACCGTACCGGTTGTCGCCATAATGCCGGGCTTTTTGCAGCCGGCTTCTTTTAGATATGCTGCCGTTTCGCGCACCATGTGGATAAACGGAATGTGTACGCTGCTTTGCAGTTCATCGTGAAAGCTGTGTGCCGTCACGCACGGGGTAGCGAGTGCGCACACACCCAGCGCCTCCAATTTCTGTGCGATGTCGATCATCGGCGGCACAGGGGAGGGCTTTGTATGGTCTAAAATGTATGCGGTCCGATCCGGCACACTCGGGCGATTGAATATGATCGCGTCAAGATGCTCCTGATCGGTGCGAGCATCGGTCATGTCGGTGATAAGCTCTAATAAATACGCCGTCGCCATGGGGCCGAGTCCGCCGATAACGCCTAAACTGTTCATCAGTCACGCAGTCCTTTGTTGTTAAAATAACGCTTGTACTTTTCAAAGTAGTTGTGCTGGTTGCGGCGGAACATCAGCCAGCGCATCAGGCTGCGGTCTTTCTTGTAATAATACGAGTTAACCACTTTACCTTCGTCGATGAGCTTTTTCGCTTCCGCTTTCACGGCGGTGTCCGGACAATAGTCAAAGATGATCTTCGTCGGGATGATTGTGTACAGCACTTTATTTGTGGCAATGGTAAGATCCATGGGCTTGTTGTAGATGACGTCGTCCGCAAGCCATTTTGCAATGTTGTAGCCCGCAGCCGTTACGAAATAGCTGCTGCGGCCCTGTCGCAGGTTCATCTCGAAGAGCTTATATTTGCCGTCACGCTCGTCGTACTTCATATCGAAGTTTGCAAAGCCCACGTAACCGATGCCCTCAAGAAAGTTTTTCATCGTCTCGTTCAGCTTTTCGTCGTAGCCGTTGATGATGGCCGCATAGCTGCCGATGCCCTCCGGGGAATGCTCCTCAAGCACGGCATTGCCGAGTGCAATGAGCTTTACTTTTTTATCCTTGCCGCAGTAGCAGTTCATCACGCGCATTTTAGAATCGTCACCCGGGATGAATTCCTGCAAAATGAGGTGATCTTTGTAAGAGGAACCGTAGATGGCGTCCAAAATCGCATCAAATTCCTCGCGGGTGTTTGCAACGAAAACCTTCTTTTTGTGCGGGAATTTGCAGTTCCAATATGCCACGCTGTTCGAGGGCTTGATGATGACCGGGAAGTCGAAAGGCAGCTCAAGATTCTTGTGGTTCTCATACGTGCAGGTTGTTGTCTTCGGGAACGAGAAGCCATGCTCCTCGCAGACCTGATAAAAGCTTTCCTTGATGGAAAGGCGCATTAAAAGCTCTTCGCTGATGCACTCGAATTCATAAATGCCGCGCAGCTTCGTCTGGTTGCGCACAAGCATTTTGATGTAGTTGTCGCCGCAGGGGACGAGCAGTAATCTCTGACCGGAGAAGTTCTTTGCAAATTCCGTCAGCGTGCGAACAAACACGTCGTCTTCTTCAAGGCGCGGTTCTACCTTTAAAACTTCCACAATGTGGCTGTGCGTGCAGGCGGGGAGGATGCCCTTGCCGACCGCTACGCTTTTGTACCCGTAAGCCTCGTGGAAAGAACGCGCCATGCCGTATACGTTGATGTCACTGCCGAGCAGAACCGGCAGAAAATCTTGTTTTTTCAATGCTTCTGTATTCATGATCTTCATTTTCCTTCCAAATACTTACGCGGTCTTTGCGTCTGTGTGCTCCGCATAGCCGTTGAGAATATCATCGTTAAAGAACTGGTCGTACCACACGAGGAACGTGTAGACCGTCCAAACGCGGCGGCTGTTGTCCGCCTTGCCGTTTTTGTGGTCGTCCAGCAGCTTTACGAGCATGTCGGTGTTGAAGTATTTCTGTGCCACTTCGCCCGTGAACTTCTCCTTTACGATGTTGTAGTACTTGTCTTCCTTGAGCCACACACGCGTCGGCACGGGGAATCCGAGCTTCTTTTTGCCAGCCCACTTTTCGGGCATGCGGCGCAAAGCGGCCTTGCGCATCGCAAACTTCGTGTTCTCGTCGTTTACACGGTACTTGAGCGGGATGCGTTCCGCAAGCTCCATAATCTTCTTATCGAGGAACGGCACGCGCACCTCAAGGGAGTTTGCCATGCTCATTTTATCCGCTTTCAGAAGAATATCGCCGACCATCCAGGCGTTAAGGTCAACGAACTGCATTTTCGTTACCGGGTCTTTGTCCTTTACGCGATCATAGAACGGCTTTACGACTTCTGCCGGGGACGGTGCATCGGTCTTAATTTTCAGGAGCTTCTTGCGTTCTTCCTCAGTGAACATGTACGCGTTGCCGATGAAGCGATCTTCGAGCTTTTTGCCGCGGCGGATAAGGAAGTTGATGCCGGATTTCTTCGGCAGGTGCGAAGCGACTTTGCCGATAAAGCGGCGGATGGGGAACGGGATCTTATCATAAGCCGGTACGGCGAGCGGTTCTTTATAAATGTTGTAGCCGCCGAAAATTTCATCGGCGCCCTCGCCGGACATCACGACCTTCAAATATTTGGAAGCCGTGTTGCACACGAAATAGAGTGCCACGGCGGACGGGTCGGCAAGCGGCTCATCCATGTGGTACTGAATCTTGCCGAAGTTGCCCCAGAACTCTTCCGGGGTAATCGTCTTGCTGTAATTCTTCACCGGAATCAGCTCGGAAAGCTCCTTTGCGTAGCTGATCTCGTTGTATTTTTCGCCGTTGTCAAAGCCGACCGTAAACGTCTTGTCCACATCGGCAGAGCAGGCCACATAGCTGGAATCCACGCCGGAGGAAAGGAAAGAGCCGACTTCAACGTCCGCAATCTTGTGTGCGTTCACGGAGTCGTCAAAGGTCTTTTCAATCTCGTCCACCCAATATTCAAGCGGCTTGTCTTCTTCCGCGTTGAATTCCGGGATCCAGTAGCGCTGCATATCCATTTTGCCGTCTTTGTAGAAGAAATAATGTGCAGGCGGCAGCTTGTAAACGTTCTTGAAGAATGTCTCGTAGCCCGGAGAATACTGGAAAGAAAGGTAGCCCTCCAGTGCGCGTTCATTCAGCTCGCGCTTAAAGTGCGGGTGTTCCACAAAGCTCTTGATCTCGCTGCCGAACATCAACGTGCCTTGCATCTTTGCATAGTAAAACGGCTTAATGCCAAAGTAATCGCGCGCGCCGAACAGCGTTTTCGTGTTCTTGTCCCAAATGATGAACGCGAACATGCCGCGCAGCTTATTGAGCAGGTCGGTGCCGTATTCTTCAAAGCCGTGCAGCAGCACTTCGCTGTCCGTTTTCGTTGTAAATACATGGCCTGCCTTTAAAAGGTCTTCGCGGAGAGACTGATAGTTATAAATCTCGCCGTTAAACATGAGAACCTTACTTTTATCTTCATTCAAAATCGGCTGTCTGCCGCCCTCGAGGTCAATGATGGAAAGTCTGCGGAAACCGAGCGAGATCTCGCCGTCCATGTAATAGTCGGCGTCGTCCGGGCCGCGGTGACGGATGCGGTCTGCCATAGCGTGCAGCACGGGCTCCATAAGCTGTGTTTCGCCGCCGTCAATATAACCTACAAAACCACACATACAGTTTGCCTCCTTTTTGCAGTTGGTTTACTTAGTTTTCCTTGTGTTCGTTTTCGGTATTCTCGATCAATGCGAAAAGCGAGGGCGCCCAATCGGGATATTCCGCCGAGAGCATCTCGCCGGAAAGCTGGGGCAGGTCGTCTTTTTTAACGGCCTCGTCGTCCGACGCTTTTTCGCCGAGCAGCATCACGCGGCTTTTGGCACGCGCCAGCTGCATACGTCCGTCGGTCAGCGCCTCACTCAGTCCGTCCTTCGTCTCAAAAAGAGCCGAGGGATTTTTCGGGTTCGCCGTATACAGCATGCGGAACGCGTTATACACAGCGCCGCTCAAATACAGCGTGATCTCTTTTGTTAAAGATTTGCTATTGATTTTTTTCAGAATACCAAATACAATATGTAAGGAGTTCGATATTATTTTTCGGCTCACGTTGGGGAGACCATCGTGCGTGTCTTCCTCCTCCGTTTCCGGCACATGCAGCTTTTCGCCCTGCCGGTGCGGTGTTTTGCCCAGCAGATAATCACAGGAGACCCCGTAATAATCCGCCGTGCGCACAATGAAGTCCAAACCGCATTCACGTATGCCTTTTTCGTAATGAGAGAGCAGCGCCTGCGAGATGCCAAGGTCTGCGGCAGCCTTTTTCTGGCTGATACCCTGTTCCTTGCGCAGCAGTGTCAGAATGCGCGGAAAATCACTGTTCACAAAAGTTTCACCACCTGAGTCAAAAAATAACACTCTGTAAATTATAAACGAAATTATCCGAGAAGTAAACAGATAAACGAACCTTTTTTGCGGGTTTTCCCGCGAATTTTTGGTGAAAGGGACGCAACGGCAGCGTTTTACCGTCCCGGAAAGGAAAAACGCATGAAATCTTACACCATTCATTTAATCCGCCACGGCGTATGTGAGGGCAATTTGGAGGGTCGTTACATCGGCCGCACGCAGTCTCCGCTTGCGCAGGAGGGCATTCAGGCGCTTTTGGAGCTGAAACGTAAGGGCATTTACCCCGAAGCAAAAAAGTACTACGCCAGCCCGTGCGTGCGCTGTGTCGATACGCTGAAGGTCTTATATCCCACCGCCGACCCGGAAGTTATTTTAGAGCTTGCCGAGTGCGACTTCGGTGATTGGGAAAACAAAAAGGCCGAAGAATTGAAAAACGACCCGAAGTTCGTCGCCTGGATGAACGGTGGCCAGCACGAGGCCCCGCCGAACGGCGAAAGCAGCATCGTATTTATGCAGCGTGTCTGCGCGGGCTTTGAGATGCTCGTTAAAAACATGATGATGACGGGAGATGAGAGTGCCGTGCTCGTCACACACGGCGGCGTCATCATGACGATCTTAGCGGCTTACGGCTTGCCGCGCGCCAAAATGACCGACTGGATGTGCGAAAACGGCCACGGCTACTCCATGCGTATCGACCCTATGCTTTGGGGGCACGGCATGGCGGCAGAGGTCTACCAAATGCTGCCTATCATCGAACAGGGCGAAAAGCGCGAATACAGCGTCATCGATATTGCAAGAGAAGCAGCCGACCGCGCTTACGGGCAGAAAGAAGACGGCAAAACGGAATAGTTTTCCGTAACCCGGACAGAATATGAAGACAGACCGCCGAATGCGTGAAATACGCCGCGGCGGTCTGTTTCTATGTACGGGTGATTTTCTTCTTTCTGAGCAGCTGTTTTGCTGTCGGCTTTTCGATAAGATAGGTGAAAAACACCGCCAAAAGGAGCGCACACGCCCAAAACAGCACCGTGTACTTCACCTGCCAAGCAAAGTGCCACAGCTCGCCGCCTGCGGATTGCGGCCACGCGGCAGCGCCCTCCGGGGCATCCGGGTAATACGGAATGCGCCACGCTTTCAGCTTTAAAAGCACCGTGCTGTGCCAGATATAGAAATTATAGGAGACCGCCGACAAAAAAGCAGCTATGCGGTTTGAAAACAGCCATTGCACGCCTTTCGGTGCAGCATCCAAAAGCAAAATGAAAACGCAGACCATCGAAGAAAACAGAAAGCGGTAATCCACCTGCCAGCGCTGGATGATTGCCGCGCGGCTCAGCCCGTCATTTAACATACACACAATGGCAGCACCGCTGAACAGAAGCAGCATCAGCGCCGCAAGCGGTAAAATACGGTTTTTCTTCCATTCGCGCTCGCGCCATATCCGCAGGCGGCAGAAGAAGAGCGCACACAGCATACCGTTTGCATATACACCCAAAAACGCCGGGAGCTGGTTGATGCGCAGGCTTTCTGCGTTGCCTTGCGGCAGATGTGCAAAAAGCACGATATACACTTGCGCCAAAACGGAAAGCACCGCCCAACACACAAGCGGAAAGCGACGGAACACGCGCGCGAGCAAAGGGAAGACGAGATAGAACTGCATTTCCACGCCGAGTGTCCACAGTGCTGTCGGAAATTTTGTGCCGATGTAGCTTTCCGGCCAAAACGTCTGCGTAAACGTCAGATGCGCAAAAATATCCTGCAAGTATTGCTTGACATTCGCGTAATCCGAAGGCCGCACCCAGAAAATGAGGTAGAGAAGTAAACACAAATAATACGATGGCAAAATGCGCGCTGCACGCTTTTTAAAGAATGTGCGCAGGTTATCCGGCTCCGGCGCGAGCGGGTCGGTCATTTGCCGCGCATAGGGCAAAAAGAGGCAGAATCCCGAAATCAGTAGCATCACGTCTACAAACATGTAGCCCGTGCGCGGCACCCAGTTTAAGCTGAAATTCCGCACGCCCATAAACTGCAGCAAATTGCTTGGAAACAGATTTTGCAGCCAGGATTGCTGCCACGAATGAAACCCGGCAACGATCAAAATGGAATACGCGCGTATGCCGTTTAATATGCCAATGTAGTCGCTTCTTTGCTTCATAGATTTCTCTCTTTCATAGCCCCTGATTTTTATAACAAAAGCGCGCCGCAGCCCTGCACGACGCGCTTTGTTCAGGTTTTAAACCGCAATTATAACCGAATGATCTTTGTTGCCGTATTTTCCACAAAGCGGCGGTCGTGCTCCACGAAAATGACTGTGGGCACACACTCTTTTAAGAGCGTTTCAAGCTGCATGCGGGAAATAACATCGATGAAGTTCAGCGGTTCGTCCCACACAAGCAAATGTGCCTTTTCGCAGAGGCTCCGCGCAATGAGCACTTTTTTCTTTTGTCCCTCGGAAAAATCCTCCATGCGCTTTTCAAACTGTGTGCGCTGAAATTCCAGCTTGCGCAAGATCGATTTAAAAAGGCTTTCGTCAATGCCGCAATGCTCTGCATAGTCGCGCAGTGTGCCGGAAAGTCCCTCCGCGCTTTGCGGGATATACGAGACCACAAGCCCGCTTGCGGTTTTCAGCGTGCCGGCATGGGGAACATCTTCACCGCACAATAGCTTTATGATGCTCGATTTACCGCAGCCGTTTTTGCCCTGCAATGCCGCACGGTCGCCGCGGCGGATCTCAAAGCGCAGCGGAGGAAAGATGGGGCCGTCACCGTAATCAATAGAAAGGTCGTTTGCCTCTACCAAAAGGTCTTTCGGGTGGCGCAGCGTCGCAATCTGCAATTTCGTATCGGCCGATTCAATGTTTTTCAGCAGCGCGCTTTTTTCCTCCAGCGCATCGTTGCGGCGGGATTCAATGCTCTTTGCACGCTTCATCATCTTACGGCTTTTTTCACCCTCGTAGGCACGACGGTCAAGGGCCTTTTCCGTGCGCTCCGGTTTGAAACCGATCTTGCGGTCTTCCGCACGGTTTGACCATTCCGCGCTGCGGCGGGCAGCCGCCTCCCGCCGCTTCACATCCTTTTTGAGTTTCTCATTTTGTTGTAACTCAAATTGATCCTCGCGGTCTTTCTCCTGTTGCCACGTCGTAAAGTTGCCGCGCATCACCGTGATGTCCGCGCGGTTGATGGAAAGCACATGGTCGATGACTTCGTCCAGAAACGCACGGTCGTGGCTGACAAGGATGAACCCTTTTTTCGACTTCAAATACTGAGCCAGTGTGCCGCGCGCTTCGATATCGAGGTGGTTCGTCGGCTCGTCGATGAGCAGAAAGCTGTTTTCGCGGATAAATAAAATCGACAGCAGTACCTTCGTACGCTCGCCGTAGCTTAGCGTCGAGTAGGGGCGGTAAAGCAGTCCCGGGTCGGCGTCGAGTAAGTTGAGCTCACGCGTTAGCCGCCACATCTCAAAGTCCGGCACGATGCTCTCCGCAATCTCAAGCGGCGTATCGTCCGGATTTTCCACCTCAAACGGGAAATACTCAAAGTTGACCGAAGCGGAAATGGTGCCGCTGTACGCGTATTTTCCGAGCAGCAGATTTAAAAACGTCGTTTTGCCTCTGCCGTTGCGCCCGATAAAGCCGCACCGCCAGTTTGTATCTATGGAAAAAGACGCGTTTTCAAAGACGTTATCAAAGCTGCCTTCATAGCCGAAGGTCAGGTTTGACACCTGTATTAAAGACATAAATGTTCACCGTATTCTTTCCGAGCCTTATGCCGGATACGCGGTAACGGGGTAAGGCTCAATAGCCGAATACACCTTCGATGGATTCGTCGTTTATGATCCAATCCTGAACATCTATCTCTCTGAACCGATCGTGGTCATCGCGCACGATGACCCGTGCAATGCCTGCGTTGATGACCATGCGCTTGCACATGGAGCAACATACGGCGTTTTTCACATAGTCACCGGTAGAGACCTCCTTGCCGACAAGATACAGCGTGGCGTCGATCATCTTATCGCGCGGGGCGCTGATGATGGCGTTTGCTTCCGCATGTACGCTACGGCACAGCTCATAGCGTTCACCGCGGGGAATATTTCTTTCCACACGCACGCATTTGCCGATATCCGTGCAGTTTTTTCTGCCACGCGGCGCACCGACATAGCCGGTGGAGATCACTTCATCATTTTTTACGATCACAGCGCCGTAGTGACGTCGAAGGCATGTGCAGCGCTGGGAAACGGCCTCAGCCAGATCCAGATAGTAGTTCGTTTTATCTCTCCGATGGATATCATTCTCCACGAAGAACACCTCACTTTGCATTCAGGCACTCCGCAATCGGAAACTACACATATACGACTGCGTATCATCGTTCGCTTTTGCGCAAAACCGCAGGGGAGACGCCGTAATTATTAAAATATATTGTAGCACATTGCATTTTGAACTTCAACCCCGTTTCCGGGTGTTTTGTGAAAAAGCGCGTAAGCGCCTGCAATAAAACCTTTTCTGCCGTCTTTACATCCCGTCGCCAAAATGGTACAATATATTATATTAAAGAACAAATTCAGGAGCTGTTTATGGGCGGCAATTTTTTGGGCGGCGCGGTGGCGCTGCTGTGTTTTCTGATGTTTCAGCTGTGCGGCGTAACACTTGCCGCATGCTTTTTAAATAAAGAGCGGCGATATACACAAATGATTCTCGGCAGCGCCGCGGGCAGCGTGCTTTTAATGTGGCTTCCGTCGTTGTGGGCATTCCTGTTTTCGTTCAGCATCACAGCGCATGTTTTGGCGCTCATCTCACTGCTTTTGCTGACGGTTGGCGCTGTGTTCTTAAAGCGTCCGAAGCTGCTTCCGAATGATTTTCCCGGCAAACACAAAGCCTTCTGCCGTGCAGAACGCACACTGCTTTTGCCGCTCGGCTTGTGGCTGCTGTTCGTGTTTTTGGTGCTGCACAGCTTCCGTTACCAAAACGGCGAGATCTGGTCGAGCCAATGCACCTACGGCGACATGAGCATGCACCTCGGGTTCATCACGAGTATCGCGGAGCAGAAGACATTTCCGCCCATGTATTCCATTTTGCCGGGCGTGAAGCTTTCGTATCCGTTCTTGTCGGACAGCATTTCTTCAAGCCTATATTTGCTCGGTGCGCCGCTGCGCTTTGCGTATGTGCTGCCGATGCTTTTTGCCGGGGCGCAGGTGTTTTTCGGCGCACATCTTTTCTGGCAACGCTGGCTGCGTGATAAAGCGAAGACCGCGTTAGCGGAGATTTTGTTTTTTTTAAACGGCGGCTTCGGCTTTGCGTATTTCTTCCCGAATCTGCAAAATGGAACAGATAATTTTACCCGCATTTTCACATCGTTTTATGAGACGCCCACGAATCTTGTCAATCAAAATATCCGCTGGGTGAACGTCATTGTGGATATGCTCATCCCGCAGCGCGCAACGCTGTTCGGCTGGGCGGTTTTATTCCCGCTTTTATACGTGCTGTACCGCGCCGTTTATGAGCACTGCGAACGGTATTTCATCATTGCCGGTGTTTTTGCAGGCGGACTTGTCATGATTCATACGCATTCGTTCCTCGCGTTCGGACTCATTTGCGGCGTGTGGCTTTGCTTTGCACTGTGCCGCAGAGTGTTCCGGGGCAGCAGTGCTCATGTGCAGTTTACCGCAAAAGTCGCTGCACTCGTTTTGATGTTGCTCGCGTTCGGCGCGCAGTTCGTCACGCCGAAGCTCATCTCGCGCGAATCATCCGTGTTTCTGTATCTGGTTTTGGTTTGTGCCGCAGCGTTTGTTTTGTTTGTGCTCGCACTGCTCACCATGGCGATCCGTAAGGGTTTCGGCATACAGCTTGTAAAAACGTGGGGCGTATTCCTGCTCATCGCACTGCTGCTTGCCGCACCGCAGCTTTTCACGTGGACATTCTCGCAGGCGAGCGGAGACAGCTTCATGCGTGGGTGGTACAACTGGGGCAATTTGCAGGACGGCTATTTGTGGTTCTATCTTGTGAATCTCGGCGTCACGGCGCTGTTGTTCCTGCCTGCATTTTTCACGGCAGATCAACGTCATTTCGCGGTCTGCGCTCCCGCAGCCGTCATTTGGTTCATTTGCGAGTTTGTCGTGTTCCAGCCGAATACCTATGATAACAACAAGCTGCTTTACGCCGCGTATTTTCTCGTCTGCGGCGTAGTCGCTTCGTATATGGTCGAGATTTACCGCCGCCTGCGCACACTGCCGGGCCGCCGCGCATTGGCTGTCGGCGCGCTCGTGCTATGCATGCTTTCTGCGGTGCTGACCATCGGCAGAGAGAGCATTGCGGGCTATTGCTTATACGGCGACAGTCAGCTCAAAGCAGCGGAGTACATTTATGAGAACAGCGAGCCGGAAGACACTGTGCTCACCGATATGCGCCATAACAACGAGATCGCGGCGCTGACGGGCAGAAACATCGTCTGCGGCTCCACAAGCTACGTGTATTTTCACGGGCTCGATTACACCGAGCGCGAAACGGACATGCAAAGTATGTTCTCCGCACCGCAGGCAAACTGTGCGCTCTTTGAAAAATACAGCATTGATTACATTCTGGTCTCCGCTTACGAGCGCAATAACTTCACCGTGAATGAAGCGGAGATCAAAGCGCTGTTCCCGTGTGTCTTTGACGAAAACGGCGTGCAGATCTATAAAGTGACATTTTAATCGAAAGGATATCCCTATGCAAAGACTTTCCGATATATCCACCATTCGAGCCGTCATGGAAAAGAACGGCTTCAGCTTTTCCAAAGCGCTCGGTCAGAACTTTCTCATCAATCCTTCCGTCTGCCCGCGCATGGCTGAGATGAGCGGCGCGGCAGACTGCGCAGGCGCCATTGAGGTCGGCCCCGGCATCGGCGTTTTGACCTACGAGCTTTCGCAGGTCTCAAAAAAAGTCGTCACCATCGAGCTTGATAAGCGCCTGTTGCCCGTTTTAGACGAAACACTTGCCGACTGCGATAACGTGAAGGTCATCAACGACGACGTGATGAAGATTGACTTGCACCGCGTCATCGAAGAAGAATTTAACGGGGAAGAGGTCGCTGTGTGTGCGAACCTGCCGTATTACATCACATCGCCGGTCATCATGAAGCTTTTGGAAGATCGTTTGCCCATCACGAGCATCACGGTTATGGTACAAAAAGAAGCGGCAGAGCGTTTGTGTGCACAGCCCGGCACGCGCGAGTGCGGCGCTGTCAGTGCGGCCGTGCAGTATTACGCCGAGCCGGAAATTTTGTTCGAGGTCAGCCGCGGCAGCTTTATGCCCGCACCGAATGTGGATTCCGCTGTCATTCAGTTGCGTATTCGAAAAGAACCGCCTGTGGATGTGCACGATGAAGCACTTTTCTTACGCGTTATTCGCGCTGCGTTCGCACAGCGCCGCAAAACGGCCGTCAATTCCATTTCCAACACACTGCATATGTCGAAGCAGCAAGTGACAGACGCCTTCGAGCAAGCCGGGGTTCGGGCAAATTCCCGCGCCGAAGCACTCACGCTGCCGGAGTTTGCCGCTGTTGTCAATCAGCTTACCGATTAAGGAGATGCTTTTATGAACATGAACAAAAATGTACTTGAGCATATGGATAAAGCCGCATATATCATTTTGCTGTGCATCGCCGCCGTTGCCGTGCTCGTCTCCATGGTCACAGGGCCGCTCGGCTATAAAAGCCTTTCCATCGGCGCTGCCGTAAGCGCCGCCATCATTGCCGCTGCGCTCCTTTGGCACACGCTCCGCGCCGCCGCACCGAAATACAAACGATAAAATTTTCCGCATAGCAAAAGCCCCGCAATTACCGAACCAATCGGTTTTGCGGGGCTTTCTGTGTTTATAGTTTAAATAACGCCGAGCTCTTTCAAGGCGCGGTAAATGCCGTCGTCGTCCACATCTGTTGTCACATAATTTGCAGCCGCCTTGGCTTTTGCACAACCGTTGCCCATCGCAACGCCGAAGCCGACGTCGCGCAGCATGTCCACGTCGTTCGGGCCGTCGCCGAACACGAGAATTTCATCGTTTCTTATCCCGTAATGCGCTGCCATCGCCGGAATACCGATTTGCTTACCGCCGTTTTGCGGAAGAATATCATAGCAATAACCGACAGCATGTGTGATACGTACATGCTTCAGCGGCAAAATACGCGGCAAATAAATTTCCGGGTCGTATACCATAAGCTGATACACTTCGTGACAATCTGCACGCAATATATCGTAAACGGGCGGGGAGAGAAGATTATGCCGCAAAAAGTGATCTTCAATATGTTTCGCCGGAGTTGCGGCAAAGCACTCGCGCCCCTCGGCGATCAGGCAGGGGAAAGGCTCCTCTTTTTGCAGCTGCATCAAAAGACGAATGTCTTCCGGGTCGATCGCCAGCGTATGTAAAACCTTGCCGTTTTTATCGAAGCAATATTGCCCCGTCATCGCGGCAAAGCCGTCAAAATCAAAATAATCACGCAGGAAATACGTCATTGGCGTCACACGGCCCGTTGCAACGAATAGCAGAACACCATTTTCACGCGCCTTTTTTAGTGCATGCAGCGTCGAAGGCGGCATACGTTTATCCCGCCCGAGCAAAGTGCCGTCAATGTCAAAGAAAATGGCGCGAAAAGACATGGTACCTCCAAAAGAAAAAGCTTTCGCGCGGAAAGCCTTTTAGAAATTTATGCTCTCTCTTTATATTTTTCTACGATGAGATTTGCGCACTTGTAAATGTCGCCGCCGCCAAGCGTTAAAATGAGGTCGTTTTCCTTAGCGTGCGTCATCACATAATCCGCAATCTCCTCAAAGCTGCCAAACCAGCAGCTGCCGGGAATCTTCGCCGCAAGGTCGCTTGTGTGAATGTTATACGTGTTCGTCTCGCGCACGGCGAGAATTTCCGTCATCACAACATGCTGGGGGATGGAAAGCGCCTTTGCAAAATCATCCAGCAGCATTGCAGTGCGGGAATAAGTGTGCGGCTGGAATACCGCCCAAACCTCATGGTAGCCCATGCGCACGGCAGCGGAAAGCACAGCGGAAAGCTCTGTCGGGTGGTGCGCAAAGTCGTCGGCAACGGTCACGCCTTCAAATTTGCCTAAAATCTCAAAGCGGCGGTGTACGCCGGAGAAGTCCTCAAGCGCCTTTTTGATATGCTCGCCGTCCACACCCATGCCATGTGCCGCAGCGGCAGCCGCCAAAGCGTTCATCATGTTGTGCTCACCCGGCACGCGCAGGCTCACGCGGCAAACGCGCTCGCCCTTATACATAACGGTAAAGTCTTCGCAGACCGTATCTTCTTCGTTGAGCTCCGTCACGTAGTAATCGCTTTTATCCGTTCTGCCAAATGTGACGATCTCCGCATTCGTAATGCCCTCTACGGCGCGCATGGCGTTGGCGTTATCTGCATTGACGATGATGCGCTTTGAGGTCTGCAAGCAGAACTGATGAAACGACTTCACAATATTATCGAGCGTGCCGAAATAGTCGAGATGATCGGCATCAATATTTGTGATGATGCTGATGGCGGGGTGGAGCTGCAGGAACGTATCGACATATTCACACGCTTCGCAAACAATGTCCGCACTTTTGCCGACTCTGCCGTTGCCGTTGATGAAAGGCAGCTTGCCGCCGATGACGGCGCTCGGGTCACGTCCGGCTTCAATCAAGATCTGCGTGAGCATGCCGGTCGTCGTCGTTTTGCCGTGCGTGCCGGAAACCGCAATGGGGTTTGCAAACTTCTTCGTCAAAAGGCCGAGCATCACGGAACGCTCCAACGTCGGAATACCCTTTGCACGCGCCGCGACGAGCTCCGGGTTATCCTGCTTTGCAGCCGCCGTGTACACCACGACCTCCGCATCGCCGATATTCTCCGCGCGGTGGCCCATGTGCACCGGGATGCCGTAGCTGCGAATACGTGCGAGCGTGTCGGATTCATTGATGTCGCTGCCGGTGATGATATAATCCTTGTGGTGTAAAATCTCCGCCATAGGGCACATACCGGAACCGCCGATGCCTACAAAGTGCAGACGACGTACGGTATCGAGCAGGTTAACGTTTTTATCGGTCGTATTATTCTGATTCGTCATAACGAAAGAGTCCTTTCTGAATTGGCTTCACGCAAAACTTGTTTTGCGAAATTATCTGAAATTATGTAATACACTGTGTTATATCTCAAAAACATAGCTATGCGTCCGAAATTGCATACCCATACACATACATTATACCGCCAACGGGCAGAAAAATAAATAGCAAATTCAAAAAAGTATAAAAAAGTCTTTCAGGGCGCACAAAAGCCGCCCGTTTCCATAAAATGAAGCGGATGATAATTTGAAAGGTGGGGGAAATATGCCCATGATCAATACATTCGGCGTCATCGGCGGCGATGAGCGCATGAAATATTTGGCGCAGTCCATTGCGGCGGACGGTTACCCCGTGTGTGTCTGCGGTTTAGAAAAGCTCGGCACCTGCCGCGGCGCAGCGGAATGCGACCTGCCGCAGCTCGCGGCGAAAAGCTCCGTCATCCTTTTGCCGCTGCCCGCAACAAAGGACGGTCTGTTTTTAAACGCGCCGTATGCCGAAAACGAAATTCGTTTAGATGACGATTTTGCGCGTCTTTTTATGCACAAAACGGTGTGCGGCGGCATGCTTCAGCGGTTGACCGCCTCGTCTTCCCTGTGGCGTGAGATTGAGCCCGAAGACTACTACCGCCGCGAAGAGCTTGCCGTCGGCAACGCGATCCCAACGGCAGAGGGCGCAGTCGGCATTGCGATTCGCGAATACCCCGGCACGATAAACGGCGCAAAATGTCTCATCACGGGGTTCGGGCGCATCGGGAAAAATCTGGCGATTATCCTGCGCGGTATGGGTGCAGAGGTATTCTGCGCAGCGCGCAAAAAGGCCGATCTCATGCAAATGCGCGCGTTCGGCGTGCAGCCGTTGACGTACCGCGAGATCAGCAGAAGGTTCGATCTCATTTTCAACACTGTGCCCGCAAAGGTTTTGACTTCGCCTGTGCTCATGCAGCAAACGCGCGATACGCTCATCATCGAGCTTGCCTCCGCACCCGGCGGCACCGATTTGAAGCGTGCGGAAGAATTGCACCTGCATGTCATCGACGCGCCCTCGCTGCCCGGCCGCGTCGCGCCGAAGACGGCGGCGGAGTATATCAAAGAGGCGGTCTACAATATTTTGGAGGAGTAGTGATCGACATGCCCACGCTTGCCTTTGCCATGTGCGGATCGTTCTGCACATTTGAAAAAGCTCTCGCGCAGCTTGCTCTGCTGCGAAAGGACTGGGATATGTTGCCCGTGATGAGCGAAACGGCGTACACGACCGATACACGCTTCGGCACGGCGGAAAGTTTTCACGAGCGCATAGAAAACATCTGCGGACGAAAAATTATCCACACCATCGCAGAAGCGGAACCCATCGGCCCGAAGCGTCTTGCCGATGCCGTGCTCGTCGCGCCGTGCACGGGAAACACCGCTGCGAAGATTGCAAATGCCGTAACGGATACAGCTGTCACGATGGCGGTAAAATCCGCCCTGCGCGTCTCCATGCCCGTTGTACTGTCCCTCGCCACAAACGATGCTCTCGGTGCGTCGTGCAAAAACATCGGTCTGCTTATGAACACGAAAAACATCTATTTTGTGCCCCTCGGACAGGACGACCCCATAAAAAAGCCGAATTCTCTCGTCGCACATTTCGACCTAATTCCCGAAACGCTTGCAAATGCCGTGCGTGGAGAACAGTTGCAGCCTGTTTTGCGATGAAGTGCGCCGCGAAAGGCAGTTGAATTTGTAAAAAAGCTGTGCTATACTGAAAAGCAGAAACGGCAATGCCGAAATGGGAGGCTATTATGCTCTACTGCACGAAATGCAAAAGCATCTGCGAGGATTCCACACAAACCTGTCCGAACTGCAAGCGCAGCCGCGGTCTGCGGCCCGTAAAGCCCGAGGACGAAGTGTTTTTCCTCAAGGTCAGCGAGGGGGAAGCTGCGGAGCTTGCGCTGCTCTTTGAGCAAAACGCGGTGCGCCATGCGATACACCCCGTAAAAGGTGGCTTTTCCACCAGCGTGTACGACCCGGAGTATCTGCCGACCGATAAGGATATTTACGTGGAATACCAAGACCTCGAACGCGCCAAAGAGCTGATGCTCAAAGAGCGGGAAGAGCAGTCGCAGGAAAAACCGTCCGAAGAGAACGATATGCCCCGCGGCAAGCGTATGCTCATCCAGTCGCTTTCTGTCATCGCGTTCATGGCAATCGTCATTTTGGTCGTGCTCGGCTCAGATTTCATCGCAAATCTTTTAAAAGCGCTTTTCACAAAGTAAGCACTGCCGCGAAAATAGGATATTATTAAAGATTGGGGAAGTCCAAATGAAACAGTACAGACCGGATACAACGTGTATCCACGCGGGCTATACGCCCGGAAACGGTGAACCGCGCGTTCTGCCCATCGTACAAAGCACCACATACACCTATGACAGCTCCAAAGAAATGGGCGATCTGTTCGATTTAAAAGCGGACGGCTTTTTCTATACGCGCCTCGGCAACCCGACGCTCGACGCTGTGGAAAAGAAGCTTGCGGCACTCGAGGGCGGCGTAGGCGCGCTCGTCACATCTTCCGGCCAGGCAGCCACCATGATGGCCGTTCTGAACATCTGCCACGCAGGAGGTCATGTTGTGTGCTCCAGCGCCGTATACGGCGGCACATTCAACCTGTTCTATAAAACCCTGCATGAAATGGGCATTGACTGCACATTCGTTTCGCCGAACTGCACCGAGGACGAGCTGAACGCCGCATTCCGCGAGAACACCCGCTGCGTGTTTGCGGAAACGCTTACGAACCCGTCTCTCGTCGTGACGGACCTCGAAATGTTTGCAAACGCCGCACACGCGCACGGCGTACCGTGCATTGTCGATAACACGTTCCCGACGCCCATCAACTGCCGTCCGTTCGAGTTCGGCGTAGACATCGTTACGCACTCCACCACAAAGTACCTCGACGGTCACGCGGTGCAGCTCGGCGGCGCCATTGTAGACAGCGGTAATTTCGATTGGAACAACGGCAAGTTCCCGGAGTTCACAGAGCCGGATGAATCTTATCACGGCATCGTGTATGCCGAGCACTTCGGTAAGGCGGCGTATATCGCAAAAGCGCGCTGCCACCTGATGCGTGACATTGGCGCGCAGGCCGCCCCGATGAACGCATTTTACCTCAACCTCGGCATGGAAACGCTCGCACTGCGCATGGAGCGCCATTGCTCGAACGCGCAGAAGATTGCCGAATTCCTCGAGCAGGACGACCGTGTGGCGTGGGTCAACTATCCGGGTTTGGAGAGCAGCCCGTACCACGAGCTCGCTATGAAATATATGCCGCACGGCACCTGCGGCGTCATTTCCTTCGGCATCAAGGGCGGCAGGGAAGCGGCCACCCGCTTTATGGACAGCTTGGAGCTTGCCTCCGTCGTCACGCACGTCGCAGACCTGCGCACCTGCGTGCTGCACCCGGCCAGCACCACGCACCGCCAGATGACCGACGAGCAATTAAAGGAAGCCGGCGTCTCCCCGGATCTTATCCGCCTCTCCGTAGGCATCGAAAACCCGGAAGACATCCTCGATGACATCAAGCAGGCACTTGAGAAAGCAACCAAATAACATTTATATAGACGAAAAGCACGGCGCGAGAAAAAATTTTGCGCCGTGCTTTTGCATAGTAGCACCGCCTGCAGGTTTCATATCTCCTGCAGGCGGTTTTATATACTCAACTTTTTCAATTTTCGGGTTCCGAAGACTCCGGGGATTCGGTGTTTTCTGTCTGCTCCGAAGCTTCGGGGAACGCGTCGGGGTTGGTTTCCGGCTCGCTTGCTATATTCTCTGCGTCTGCCGTTTCGGTCAGCGGTTCCTTTTCCGGCTCCTTCGGCGGCTCTTTGAGCGGCAGGGTAATCATCACGGTAAAAAGGTCGCCCTTTACGGTCACGTGGAAAGTACCGCCACAGGCCTCCGTGAAGCTTTTCGCAATAGAAAGGCCAAGGCCGCTGCCGGAAGTGGAACGGCTGTCATCCCCGCGCACAAAGCGGGCCGTCAGCGAATCGCCGTCCATGGTAAGCTCGTATTTCGAGATATTCTGGATCGTCACGACGGCGTTTTGACCCTGCTTTTGCAGTTCCACGTAGACACGCGAACCCTCAAGCGCATATTGTGCCGCGTTCTTAATGAGGTTCTGGAACACACGGTACATGCGCTGCCCATCAGCATAAACGGGGAAGTCCTCCTGCGGGATCTGCACGCGCCACGTCAGCTCGCTGTCGTTCATCACGCCGTCCATATCTCCGAGCGTCTGCCGCAAAAGCTTATCGAGACCGATGTATTCCGGCATCAGCGTAATATTGCCGGTTGCGGCTTTAGAGACATCGAAAATATCTTGCAGCATATGGCGCAGACGGTCTGCTTTCTGCGAGACGATCTTCAAATAATCCTGCATGTGCGGCGGCAGATTCGGCTCGGTCTTCATCAATTCAATATAGCTGATGATGGACGTGAGCGGCGTTTTGATGTCGTGCGAAACATTCGTGATAAGCTCCACCTTCGTGCGCTCGGATTTGATGCCTTCCTCCACCGCGATACGGATGCCGTCACGGATCATATTGAGCTGCATAGCGGAATCATAAAGCGGGGAAGTAGCGGGCAGGTGATTCATCGTGTCAAGGTCGCCCTTGTACATTTGCTCCACCTGCTCCATCAGCTTGCCATAATCGCGCAGGTCGTCGCGCAGTGCCCACGCAAACCATACAAGCGTACCCACACCCGCGGAAAACAGACCGACGTAAAACGCGACAAACCAAATCGTATTCATCAACCAATGGCTGTAAAAGAACACATATCCTAAAACACCTACGATGCAAAGCCCCACCAAAATACCGGCGGTCGCCATGTATTTGCGGTAAACAATCTGCTCGAATTTTTTTCCTTCGCGGTTGCCAAGCACAAGCTTCAAAACGGAATGAATGATGTTGTGCCGATAAATCCGCCGGTTGTGAGAAATATCGATGCCGAGCAAATAGAACACAAAGAACACGGAGAACAGGGTAACAGCTGTGCCTGCAAGGTCAAACCCATACGAAATGATATTGAGCACAACAAAAGCCCATACAAATACAGCTATGACTTTGATTTCTATCCAAATCCATTTGAGTCCGTGTGCAATGTAGCGCTCAAACAGCTTTCTGTCCTGCCGGAACAAAATGGAGAACAGCAGCACCAGAACGAACATAATCACCGCTGCCATAATCAATCCCATATAAAAATATATGGTTTTCATTTGCAACTGCGCTGCGCTGACAATTTCGTTCGAGGAGTAGTAAGAGGTCGGCTCTGTGCGCACCGCAAAACTGATTTTAGGCGATTGAACGCTACTTTGTCTCAATGCTTCCAGTGTATACGAAAGCGTATTTGTATAAACTGCACCCGGTGTATCACTGCTGAAAACACAGTCTAAAGCACCGTCTTTATCGCTGTGATAAATTCTGACTACACCTTCTTCGCAGATGAAAAGGTAATTGAACCCCTCCGGCATCGTCTGTGCATCCCAGTTTGAGTCATTCGTCACCGTTTTACCGGCAGGGTCTGTGCTATAGCTTGTTACGGAATAGAGGTCGTCTTTAGAAATCGATTCCACATAGACCGTGGAGACCGTTGTGCCGGTTTCGTCACGCGAAACATAGTAATGATAGCTGCTCGATGCTACGGCGTTTTCGTCCGCATCTTCGTCGTCAGCCACATTTGAATTCGCGGCGGTATCGCCTTGCGTACTGTAATACAATCGCTCAAACAGCGCGGAAGCATTTTCTTTATACGTATCCGTTTCGCGCAGATCACCCGAAAGTGCTTGTCCGATCTCGGTAAAAAAATAGCTACCCTCGTCAAAAATGCTTCGCCCGTAGTATATGGCAAATATCAACCCCGCAATAATAGAAAACGCGCACAGCAAAAAGCAGAACCAGGCGAAAACGCCGCGGGCAAGGTTAGTGCTTTTCAATTTCATAACCGATCCCCCATACCACTTTCAAGTATTCCGGCTCGCTTGGGTTCAGCTCGATTTTCTCGCGAATTCTGCGGATGTGCACCATCACGGTGTTTTCCGCCGAGTACGCGGGTTCGTTCCAGATGCGGCTGTAAATTTCCTCGGCGGGGAAGATGCGGCCCGGGTGCTTCATCAAAAGCTCCACGATTTTCGTTTCCGTCGCCGTCAGTTTTACTGGCTCGCCGTCCGCATACAGCACGTGCTCGTCCAGCTTGAACGTCAAACGCCCGTTCACGATCACGTTGTCGCTGCGCGTGTTGATGTCGCCGAGGTCAGTGTAGCGCCGCAGCTGCGATTTCACCCGCGCCACAAGCTCCATCGGGTTGAACGGCTTCGAAATGTAATCGTCCGCGCCCATGGAAAGACCGAGAATTTTGTCGCTGTCTTCGCCCTTTGCGGAAAGAATGATGATGGGCAGATTTTTCTTTTCGCGGATTTTCATCACGGCGGAAAGTCCGTCCAGCTTCGGCATCATCACGTCGATGATAATCAGATGCACTTCGCGGGAGGTCACGCAATCCAGCGCCTGCAAGCCGTCGTAAGCGTTCAGCACATGGTAGCCCTCGCGCTCCAGCGTAATGGTAATGGCGCGCACGATCTCGTGGTCGTCATCCACAACCAAAATGGTTTTCTTATTCATATCCGGCATAAAATGCCCTCCTTTTCACTCCATGCTGAAAGTATACAGAATACCTCTTACAAAATCGGGGATAGAATTCTTACAATCAGCTTACAATTCATCTTTTTATCATTGTACAGGATTTTCATGTGCTTCGCAATGCTATCCCGGTTCTTTTTTATGCGGCTGCACATACTCTTTATAAAAAGAAATAGGGGGAACGCAGAATGAAAGTGCACATATTCGATAAAAAGCAGGTGCTTTATGTTGTTTTGGCAATCATTCTCTTGTGTATCGGTATGGTTTGCGCTTTGCGCGCAGTCAACCGTTTGGGTGCGGCAGAGGCCGCCGCAGGTATTACCGATTGGGGTTTGAGCTTTCAAAGCGAGGGCGCACCGCCCGTTGCAAATGCCTCGCAGGAGTATTTAAGAAATTTCGACGCGCTGTATGTCGGCGAAGCGAACCAAAAAGAGATCTACATCACGTTTGATGCCGGCTTTGAAAACGGCAACACGGAGAGAATTCTGGATGCGCTCAAAAAGCACGGCGTAAAGGCAACATTCTTCCTCGTCGGCAATTATTTTGAGACGCAGCCGGAGCTTGTAAAACGTATGGCAGAGGAAGGCCACACCATCGGCAACCACACGTATTCGCACCCGGACATGTCGAAGATCGGCGATATCCAAAGCTTTCAGACCGAGCTGCAAAAGAATGAAGCGCTGTACAGGGACATTCTCGGCAGCGAAATGCCGAAGCTCTACCGCCCACCGCAGGGCAAATTCTGTGAGGAAAACCTCAAAATGGCGCAGCAGCTCGGGTATTCCACGGTGTTTTGGAGCCTTGCCTATGTCGATTGGTATACGGATGACCAGCCCACACCCGAGCAGGCATTTTCTAAATTATTACCGCGCATTCACCCCGGCGCGGTCGTTTTACTGCACAGCACGTCGAGCACGAACGCCGAAATCTTAGATGAGCTCCTTACAAAATGGGAAGAAATGGGCTACTCGTTCGGCGACCTTGAAGCCTATTGTGCCGCACAGAAAACATCTTGAGCACGTTTTGTCAGCAAAACGTAAGCTATAATTCTTTAAAAGAAAAATAAAAACCATGACGTTTAGTATACTTATTTGCGGAACTTTTAAGGAACTTGAAAAAGAACGGATCATGAAAGGAACAATTCAGTATGGTAGAAGCACTTGTCAATTTTTTCAGAAATATTATTCCGGGTGAGCTTACGGTGTTCATCCTCTCCATGATGCCCATCATCGAGCTGCGCGGCGGTCTTGTTGCGGCGAAAATGCTCGGCGTAGATTTATTGCCTGCCATGCTGATCTGCTTCATCGGCACCATTTTGCCGACGCCGTTCATTCTGCTCTTTATCAATAAGATTTTCGACTGGATGCGCAACACGCGCTTTGTAAAGCTTGTTGACCGCATGGAAGCCAAGGGCAGAAGCAAGTTTGCGCAGATTGAAAAATACAAGACGTTCGGCCTGCTCATCTTCGTCGCCATTCCGCTGCCGGGCACCGGCGCATGGACGGGTTCGCTTGCCGCAGCGCTGATGAAAATGCCCATTAAAGACGCGCTTTTCTCCGTCATCGGCGGCACGCTCATCGCGGATATTTTGATGGCGATCTTCTCCTACGGCCTGCTCGGCATGTTCATTTAATAAGGAAGTTTAAATGGAAACAAAAGACATTATCATCATCGGCGGCGGTGCAGCGGGGCTTATGGCGTCGTGTGCCGCCGCACATGTTTTGAAAAAACGCGGTTCTGTTCTTGTTTTGGAGGGCAACGCAAAGCTTGGCAGAAAGCTGCTCGCCACCGGCAACGGCCGCTGCAATTTAACGAATTTAAACGTTTCGCCCGCGCATTACCACGGCGATGTTACGGCAATTCAAGACCTATTGCATGAATACACGCCCAAAGCTATTTGTGCCGTGTTCCGCGAAATGGGGCTCGTCACCAAGCCGGACAGCGAGGGCAGGGTATACCCGCAGAATCAGCAGGCGGCGGCCGTGCTCTCCGCTTTGCGATGGGATGCCGAAAAATACGGCGTGTCGTTTTCGGAAGAACACACCGTTTCAAAAATCGAGAAAGTCAAAAACGGATTTACGCTCATCTGTACGGACGGCACGCAGCTTTTCACAAAGCAGTGCATTTTGACGTGCGGCGGTGCGGCATCTCCGCGCCATTCCTGCGGCGAGGGCTACACGCTCGCAAAGCAGCTCGGCCATACGGTGACAAAGCTGTACCCGTCTTTAACGCAGCTTACCGTGCGCGCAAAGCAGTGGAAAACGCTCTCCGGCACGCGCGCCCCTGCAAACGCCGTGCTTTTGGCAGACGGCAAACCCGTCTATGAAGAAAGCGGCGAGGTGCAGTTTACGGATACCGGCATTTCCGGCATTTGCGTGTTCGGCCTTTCCATATATGTCGGCGAGTTCTTTGCGCTCGGCACGATCCGCAATAAGAAGTGCACTTCACTTGCCGTACAGCTCGATCTTTTGTCGGACATGGCCTATCAGGACGTGCTCGATTATCTCCTTGAGATGACAAAATTGTATCCCGCACGTGCAGCGGGCGATCTGCTCTCCGGCCTACTCAATATGCGTCTCGGCTACATGCTTGTCGGCGCGGCGGGCATCGTGCAAAGCGAACCGGCGGTAAAAATCAAAGCCCTACAGCTTAAAAAGCTTGCTTCTCTCCTTAAAGGCTGGAGGTTGGACATCACCGGCACGAAAGATTTTTCTGCGGCGCAGGTCACGGCGGGCGGCGTGCCGCTTACGGAGCTCGACCCGCACACGATGGCATCTAAAAAAGCCCCGGGGCTTTACCTTGCAGGCGAGATGCTGAATATCCACGGCGATTGCGGCGGCTACAACCTGCATTTTGCGTGGGCAAGCGGCATCACAGCCGGAAAAAGCGCAGCCTATCGCTGCCTGAAGGAGGAAAAACGATGATACGCATCAGCGACATTTCCATGCCGCTTCACTATACGGACGAAGCTTTGCGCCGCGCAGCCGCCAAAAAACTGCGTACCGATGTGCAGACGCTCAAAAAACTGGCACTTGTCAAGCGCTCTGTCGATGCCAGAAAAAAGCAGGACGTGCGCTTTGTCGTTACCGTGGATGTGGAAACGGACGGCAACGAAGACAAGCTGCTTTCCCGCGTGCGCGACAGCCACGTCACAAAAGCGCCGAAAAGAACCTATGCAATACCGCCGCACGGTACATTGTCGCAGCGTCCGGTCGTTGTGGGTTTTGGCCCGGCGGGCATGTTCGCAGGCTTATTGCTCGCACGCGCCGGCCTGCGCCCGATCATCTTAGAGCGCGGCGGCTCCGTAGAAGAACGCCAAGCGGCCGTAAACACCTTCTGGCAGATGCGAAAACTAAACCCAAGCTGCAACGTGCAGTTCGGTGAGGGCGGCGCAGGCACGTTTTCGGACGGCAAACTCAATACAGGCACGAAAGATGAGCGCATTTTCTTCGTATTGCAAACGCTCTGCGAGCACGGCGCACCCGAAGACATTCCATTTGACGCAAAGCCGCACGTCGGCACGGACAAGCTGCCGCAAACCGTCCGCGCCATTCGCGAGGAGATCAAATCTCTCGGCGGCGAAGTGCGCTTCAACACGCAGATGACCGACCTGCTCGTCAAAAACAATGCTGTTTGCGGGGTTGTTGCCGAGACAAACGGTGTGAATGAGACGATCGAGACCGCACACGTCATTCTCGCTATCGGCCATAGTGCGCGCGATACATTTAAAATGCTGTTTGAAAAAAGCTGTGTACCTATGGAGCCGAAGCCGTTTTCCGTCGGCGCGCGCATCGAGCACCACGCAGAGACGATAGATCGCGCACAGTACGGCGATTTTGCAGGCGACCCCGCACTCGGCGCGGCGGACTACAAACTCAATGTTCACCTTGAAAACGGCCGCGGCGTGTACACGTTCTGCATGTGCCCGGGCGGCTACGTCGTCGGTGCGGCATCCGAAACGGGTAGTGTCGTGACAAACGGCATGAGCGAATACGCCCGCGACGGTCAAAACAGCAATGCCGCGCTGCTTGTCGGCATCACGCCGGAGGATTTCGGTTCCGCGCATCCGCTTGCCGGCATTGCGTTTCAGCGTAAAATCGAGCGCGCCGCATTTGAAGCGGGCGGGGGAGCATACAGTGCCCCGTGCCAGCGCGTTGGCGACCTGCTTGAAAACCGCGTAACGACTGCGCTGAACGGCAGCGTGCAGCCGACCTATCGGCCCGGAGTTGTGCCCGGCGATTTAAGGGCCGTGCTGCCCGATTATATCTGCGATTCCATGGCGGAGGGCATCCGCCGCATGGGCAGGCGGCTGAAGGGCTTTGACGACCCGGACGCTTTATTGACCGCTCCCGAGACCCGAAGCTCTTCACCCGTGCGCATCCTCCGAAACGAGACGCGCGAGTGCCCCACGGTGCGTGGTCTGTTTCCGTGCGGAGAGGGCGCAGGTTACGCCGGCGGCATCACCAGCGCCGCCGTAGACGGCCTGCGCTGCGCAGAAGAAATCTTGAAGCAAAGTCTATAACATACCAAGCGCCCCAGCGGACTGTTTTCGTCTGCCGGAGCGCTTTATGTAAAATGAACAGAGACGTTCCCCTGTAAAACTACAGAGAAACGTCTCTTTGTTTATCACATTTAATCGCACATGATATGCAAAATCTCGCGGTCGGTCTCGCGCATACCTTCGCGGGCCAGTATGCCGATGTTGCGTATCGTCTCCTCAACGCCCTTCGTGACAAGGCCATCACCCGCGCGGAACTGCTGCCCGTTTTTGTACATGTGGTAGCCCAAAATGCCGGCATCCACAGCAGATGCAATTTTTGCCGCGCACGAGGCTTTTGCGCCGTCGCATACCATCCCGGAATCAATAGCAATGGAGTTGACGATTGTGTGCTCGATTTCTTTCAGTCCGCCGCCGTATAAGTACGCAATGCCCGCGCCGCAGCCGCAGCCTGCGCTCACAGCGCCGCAGTACGCGGAAAGCCGTCCAATGCCGGACTTCAGGTGGATCGTCACGAGGTCGGAGAGTGCCACCGCGCGAATCATTTTTTCATAGCCGACGTTCAATTCTTTTGCATACTCCACAACGGGCAGAGAAGCCGTCATTCCCTGATTGCCGCTGCCGGAAACGATGACGACCGGCAGGGAGCAGCCGTTCATACGCGCGTCGCTGCCCGCAGCCGCCATGGCTCTGGCGCGGATTTTCACATCATCGCCGTAGGTTTCGAGCAATACCTTGCCGATGTTCGCGCCCCAACTGCCCGATAAACCTTCTTTCGCAATGCGTGTGTTGTAGTCAATCTGCCGTTTTACGGGCGTTTCAATATCGCAAAGCTCTGCACACTCAACAAACTCAAGAATCGTCTTCACCGAAAACGCACTGCGGTCGCAAATGCCGCTGTCCGTGCTTTCCGCCGGAGTATCGGCACAGGTATCGAGCAATATTTCGCCGTCTTTTTCCGTATGCACAATATTCGTGTGGTGCCCCACAATACGCACGTTTGCCGTATGATGCTCACTTTTCACCGTAATGTCAATGTCGAAAATATAGGGAGAGTCCGAAAGCTTCACGGTGATCGGCGTGTGCTCCATATAAGCCTTGATCTCCGCCTGCTCTGCTTCGGTCGCCTTTGAGATAACCTCCAATAAAAGCTCGTCATGTCCTGCTATGATCCCCGCCGCAGCCGCCGCAGGGATGCCGCGCAGACCGCCGGTGTTCGGCACAAAAACGCTTTTCACGTTTTTGATGATATTGCCGCTCGCCGTGACGCAGACTTCACACGGCAGCTCGTTTAAAATGCGCCGTGCCGCTGCCGCCGCATAGGCAATGGCAATCGGCTCTGTGCAGCCCATGGCGGGCAGCAATTCTTCTTTTAAAACTTCAACGTATGCGGTATACAGGGTATCGGTTTTTTGCATGAGTAGGCTCCTAAAATCAGTTTTGGTTCAGCATCGGTAAAATGCGGGCAAATGAAGCGTCCGCAAGGTCGTCGGTCGAGTTGTAGTACAGCAAAAGACTTTCTGGGTCGTCCGGTATACGCAGATTTTCGGGAATATCAAAATTCACGCCCTTTATGTACTCGTCCCAGTGTTCCATTTTCCACGCGTCGCGGTCGGAAGAGCGCCTCATCATGCGCGCCTTGCACACAGCGGGGTCGGTTACGATCCAAATAACACACAGCTTTGCGCCATATTCACCGAGCTTCGCGCGCAAATTCTGAATGTACGCCGTGTCGCGAATTTCCCGCGTGAACGGCGCGTTGATGAGCACGGTGTCCGCATAACGCAGCGCCTCAAACGCAAGGTCCAAGATCGTCTCGTACTCGTAGTCGCGGATGTTCGCTTCAAAAAACGCAGAGCTGCGGTCATACGGTTTGCCCGCCACTTTGAAAATTTGCTTGGAAAGCGGGATCAGCGTGTCCTTGTCCAAATAAACAACATGATCCAGCGCCGTACACAGGCGTTTGGAAAGCCGGGTTTTGCCGCACGCAGGCGGTGAGGTCACAAGAATCAGCTTTTTCATGAGACAACCAACCTTTCGGATCAAAATAAGGGAAAAGGTGCGTATTCTGTTTACTGTAAAATTAAGTATAGCACGTAAAAGCCAAAATTGCACGAAAATTTTACTTTTCCGTCAATTTTTGCACAAGGTCCTTGAGTAAAACATCGCGGTGGATACTGTACACATAGCGCATAAAATGCCGCGTGTTCGAAGGTGTCCATGTGTCGTCATACTGGGGAATAGGGCTGTGCAGAAGCGTGTCGTCCATGAACTCGCCGTCCAAAAGCCACGCCACCGCCGTCACGTCCCAGATCACGCGCGACCATGTTTCCGCCTGCGCCCAGCGCCGTCCTTCTTCAATGGCATAGTGTGCCAAATAATCGCACAGCTCGTTTTTGCCGAGAAAGTAGTCTTTGAACTCCGGCTCGCTCACGGAGAAGCCGGAGACCACGCCTGCGCACGGCAGCTGTACAAGCGCCGCACCGCATCCGAAAACAATGCGTCCCGCCGCAATATCTTGATACATATTGAACTCGCGGTTGTCCGGCCAGTGCAGCGCGTTGCCGCCGAGCCATACAAGGACGATACGGTCGCGAATTTCCGGCTTCAAAAGCAAGGCGGAAGCCACATTCGTGATCGCGCCGATCGCAACGACATACAGCGGCTTTTCGGGTGTATAATCCATCGCGCGCTTTGCGAGGTCCTCCGCCGCAGGCGAAAGCACGGGCTTGTCCTCGTCCGTGAGATATGTTTCCGAGCCCTTAAACGTGACGGACTTTAAATCCTCGCGTTTTAAAAGCGTCAGCAGCTTTAGAATTTCGTCATAGCTTTTTTCCATGCCGTCCTTTGGCGATACGGATTTATCATTCAAAAACGGCGCGGCATACAGCGCTTTTACGTTCAACTTGTCGCTGTTTTTCATCATATACGAAAGCGCAAATTGGTCATCTAACTCGTTATACGTATCGGTGTCCAAAACCACGTCAATCTTACCTTTCGGTTTCGTTAGGCGGCGTAAAAGGCTTTCGGTGTTCGGTACTGTCCAGTTCATAAAAATTCCTCCCGTTTTGATGCGCATAGTTTATTATATAGTATAGCGGAAATTTAGCTTTGCGAAAAGTATAAACCGCAAATTTTCTGCCCATATTTTATACAAAAAATTAAATGAAATTTTGTGAAACGACGCAAATTTCAGGGAGGATAAATCTATGATGCGTAAAATCAAAACACTGTATAACAGAACGCTTCTTCTGCGCGCGATGGCGTGCGGGCTGATCTTAACGGTGCTTCTAAATTTAGCGGGCTTCTCCGCCCAGTGTGCCGCGCTGGAAGAGAACATCGTGCGGCTGCATGTTATTGCAAACTCGAACGACGAAGCGGATCAAGCCGTAAAGCTTCGCGTGCGCGATGCCGTGCTGCGGGAAGCCGAGCAGTGGTACGGCGATGCGGAAGATTTTGACACGGCCGTCACAGCGCTCTGCACGCACCTTGAAAGCCTTGAAGCGGCAGCAAATTCCGTCTTGAAAGCCGAAAACCTCCCGTACTGCGCCAAAGCGGAAGTTTGCGAAATGTACTTTCCGACCCGCACCTACGAGAGCTTCAAGCTGCCCGCCGGGCGTTACCGTACACTGCGCATTTCGCTCGGCAAGGCCGAGGGCAAAAACTGGTGGTGCGTTGTATTTCCGGCGCTGTGCATGCCCGGTGCAAGCGACCTATCCAACCTGCCTGATGATACCGATACACTCGTGCGTGAACCGGAAAGCTACGAAGTCAAATTCAAGGTGGCGGAAATTTTCTCACGTCTCCGCGAACTCTTTGACGCGTGAATGCACATGTGCTAAAATAACAATATAAGCTCTAAACAGAAAAAGGAGGAAGAAGAATGCTGGAGTTGATTCTCGGCCGCGCCGGTACGGGCAAAACGACGCTGCTGCGTAAACGCCTTGCGGAAAGCACTGCGCCGAAAACGATCTTGATCGTCCCGGAACAATATACGTTTGAATCCGAACGCGCGCTGCTTATGGAATACGGTGCTGAAACCGCGAACCGTGTGCAGGTGTACAGCTTTACGCGCCTTGCGCAGGCGGCATTTTTGCAGTACGGCGGCGGTGCAGGCAAGCGTTTAACGGACGGCGGCAGGCGTATTTTGATGACCTTGGCGCTTGAAAACTGCGCCGACCAACTCACGCTGTTCAAAAAAAGCGCCGATCGCATGACGGACGTTTTATTGAACACCGTCGGTGAAATGAAAATCTGCGGCATTGAGCCCGATATGCTCACAAAAACCGCCGAAGCCGTCACAGAAGACAGCCTTTCGCGCAAACTAAAAGAGATCGCGCTCATTTACGGTACATATGAAGCACTCGTCGCGCAGACGTATCTCGATCCGCTCGACGACCTGACGCGCCTTGATGACCTGCTGGTCGACCATCCGGATTTTTTCCGAAATGCTTATGTCGCCGTCGATGCGTTTGACGGCTTCACCGTGCAGGAGTATCGCGTTTTGCGCCACGCCCTGCGCCATGCGGAAAAAGTCAGTGTTTCGCTATGCTGTAATGATCTCGACACGAGCCGCAAAGACCTGTTTTCCACCGTGCGCCGCACCGCTTCGCGCCTGATGCGCCTTGCAAAGGAGAGCGGTACGGGCGTGCTTTCGCCTGTGTACTGTAGAACGCCGTATCGCTTTCAAAACGATGAGCTTCGCGCCGTGGAAAGCACCTACGCCGGCCACGTACAGCAAGCAGATACCGCTGAGAACGTGTGTGTGTTCCGCGCGACCTCTCCGTATGAGGAAGCGGACTTCACCGCGGCTAAAATCCGCAACCTTGTTTTGCACGAGAGCTACCGCTACCGCGATATTTCCGTCATCTGCCGTGACGGCGAACGCTACACGCGGCTGTTTGCCGCCGCGCTGCGCCGCTGGGAAATTCCGGCATTTCTTTCCGAAGCGCGCACGGTTGATGCCGAGCCGCTGATGCGCTTCGTGCTCTCCGCGTTTCAAATCGTTTCGGGCAGCCGCAAATGGCGTTCGGAAGATGTGCTCGCCATGCTGAAAACGGGCATTACAAGCTTTACGGCAGAAGAGCTCGCGCAGCTTGAAAACTACATATATACATGGAAATTAAACGGCGCATCCGCTTGGTGCAGCCCTTTCACAAAACACCCGGACGGCTTTGGTAAGCCGATGGATGACACCACGGCCGAGACACTGCGCACGCTGAATGCTTTGCGCGAGCGCGTCACCGCACCGCTTATAAAATTCTCCGAGCGCACCGCACACGCTTCCGGCGAGCAGATCTCCGAAGCCGTTTATAAGCTTCTCATCGATTTTGATTTGGAGCAAAGCTTCCCGATATTTTGCCGCACGCTCGAAAACGCCGGGCGCGATGACCTTTCCGCCGCTCAAATGCGCATTTGGGATTTGCTCATGGAAGTACTCGACCAAATGGCAGGCGTGCTCGGTGAACAGATCATCACGGGTGAAAAATACGGAAGGCTCTTAAAGGAGATCGTCAGCGGCGAGGATGTTTCGGACATCCCGCAAAGTATGGACAGCATCACATTCGGCACCGCAGATCGCATCCGTCAGTCCGCGCCGCGCGCCGTGTTCCTGCTCGGCGCCGTGCAAGGCGAGTTCCCGCTCATTCCGTCCGTAAACGGTGTGTTCAGTGAACCGGAGCGCCGCACGCTCCTTGCGCTCGAGCTGCCCGTCTCCGATGTGCTCGAAGACCGCATGTTACAGGAAAAGTACCTCGCCTACGCCGCGCTGTGCGGCGCTTCGGAGAAGCTGTATCTTACGTATCCCGTCAGTGTGGGGCAGGAGGCAAAATCGCCCGGTGAGCTCATCAGCGCAGTTGAGCTGGCGCTGCCGAATTTAAAAATTACGCAAAACCTGCCGCCGGAGTTTTTCGCAAACGCACCGGAAGCCGCGTTTTCGCAAACGGCATCGCTTTTCAACGAAAACTCGACCGTCTCCGAGACATTAAAAAGTGTTTTTCGCGAAAAGCCGGAGTTCGCCGGACGTTTGCAGGTCCTCGGCGGCACAGACCGCATGGCTTCGGCTCGCCTTGCGCCGGAGACCGCAAACGACTATTTTGGCGGCGGGCATTATTTTTCCGCAAGCCAAATTGAAGTTTATCACCAGTGCCGCTTTAAATACTTCTGCCGCTACGGCCTCGGCGCAAAGGAGCGCCGCCCGGCAGAGATCGATGCGCTGGAATACGGCAGTCTGATGCACTATCTTTTCGAGCAGATTCTCGGCAGTGCGGAAGACATTCAAGCGCTGCACCTTTATGCAGATGACTTAAAAGCGCGCGTACACACGAGCATCATGGACTATGTGCGCGAAAATATGGGCGGCTATGATGCTCTTTCGCCGCGCGAAAAATACCGCTTGTACCGCATGGAGCAAACGGCTGTGAAGCTCATCGCCCACATGTCGGAAGAAATGATGCACAGCCTGTTCCGCCCGGAGCATTTCGAGCTGGAGCTCAAAAACGGCACACCATACCCACCGCTGCGCATCCCAACGAAAAACGGGCTCGTCACGGTCGGCGGCATCATCGACCGTGTGGATTTGTATAAAGATGAAAACGGTACGACCTATGTACGCGTCGTCGATTATAAAACCGGCCGCAAAGAGTTTAAGCTCGCCGATGTTCTGTACGGCATGAGCTTGCAAATGCTTATTTACCTCGCGGCGCTCGCGCAGAATAAAGACCTGCACCCGGCGGGCATTTTGTACATGCCGGCGTTCATTGCAAGTGTGACCTCGGACGGCACGGAAAGCACCGAAAAGCTAAAACAGGAAGTGGGAAAAAACCTGCGCATGAACGGCCTGCTTTTAAAGGACAACGAAATTTTGAATGCAATGGAAATGGGTCTGAACGGTCGATTTATTCCTGTTTATCTCACCAAAACAAGAAAACTCAGCGGTACGGCTTCCGCTTTAAATGAGCCGGAGCTGCAGATCGTCCTGCGCTACGTGGAGCGTCTCATCGCAACAATGGCGGAGGAGCTTTCTGCCGGTGAAATCATGGCAAAACCGCTGATGCAGAACATCAACGCCTGCGCGTGGTGCCCGTATACGTCCGTCTGCGGCTCCGAACACGCTGCGGACGATGCCGAAAAGAACAGCATGAAAAACGACGAAGCGCTCGCACGCATGGAAAATGACTTAGAGAAAGGGAGTGGGGAAAATGCCGAATTGGACTGACGCACAGCTCGACGCCATCAAAGCGCGGCGCGGTACGGTTCTGGTCTCCGCCGCTGCGGGTTCCGGCAAGACCGCGGTGCTCGTGGAGCGCGTTATCGAGCGCCTGACGGATCCGGAGCATCCCACGGACGCCGATCGTCTGCTCGTCGTGACCTTCACAAAAGCCGCCGCAGCCGAAATGCGCGACCGCATCGAAAAGCGACTTTTGGCACTCATGAAGGAGCAGCCGGAAAACACCCGCTTGCGCCGCCAACAGCTTTTATTGCAGCAGGCGCACATCTGCACGGTGGACAGCTTCTGTTCGGACATTGTGCGCGAATTTTTCTACCTGCTCGGTATCTCGCCCGATTTCTCCATCATCACCGATAAGCAGCAGGAAGAGCTGATGACCGAATCGCTCGACGAAGTACTGACCGAGTGGTACAAAGACGAAAACTTTAGGACAGACCTGGCGGATGTGCTCGGCGGCGACAAAAACGATGCCCGCCTTTCCGCCGCGATCCTCAAAATGTACGAATACACGCGCAGCCATCCGTTTCCGGACAAATGGATGCGGGACATTCAAAAAGCCATGACAGATGTCACGCAGTCCCCGGTCAAAACACCGTGGGGCGAGGTCGTCCGGCAGCATATCATGGAGGTCTATGACTTCGCAATCAAGCTTTCCCACAGTGCATACCGCCTTGCGGCAGAAGACCCGGACCTTGAAAAAGCGTACTGCACGGCACTCGGCGCGGATATCGATAAGCTTTCGGCAAAGCTGCAGGCAATGGAAGACCCTGAAACCTGCCGCTTTTCCGACTTGACCGTCACGTTCGATAAGCTCGGTTCTTTCAGAGGAGAAGACCCGCGTGCCGATCGCATCAAGGCCATGCGCGATATGGTAAAAAAGGAAATCGGCAAACTGCAAAAGCTTGCAGGCGACGCGGAAGACCAGAAATTCACGGAAGAAATCGCCGCCACGACCGGCACGGTCGTCTATCTGTTTCTGGCCGTGCAGTCGTTCGAGAAAACATACAGCGCGAAAAAGCGTGAGAAAAACGTGCTCGATTTCAGTGATCTTGAGCACATGGCCTTGCAGCTGTTTTTAACGGAGCAGGAAGACGGTACATTTCGGCGCACAGAGACTGCAAAGCTCGTTTCCGAGCGCTTCGACGAAATCATGACGGACGAATATCAGGACACGAATGACGTGCAGGATTATCTTTTTGAATCCATTTCCCAAAACAGCGCGAACCGCTTTATGGTGGGCGACGTAAAGCAGAGTATTTACAGCTTCCGTCAGGCAATGCCGGATATTTTCATCCGTTATAAAGATAAATTTCCGCGCTATGACCGCGAAAAGGACGCATATCCGGCATCTATCGTGTTAGACCGCAACTTCCGTTCGCGCAAAACCGTGACGGAAAGCGTCAACTTCGTTTTTACGCAGCTTATGTCCCGCACATGCGGCGGCATCGATTATGTCGGCGATGAAAAGCTTGCAGCGGGCGCGCAGTACCCCGAAAAATCGGATTGCGAAACGCGCGTGGAGTTTTTGGAAGACATCGACGGCGTGGGCGCAGAGGTGCTGGAGCCGCAGCGTATCGCAAAAATCATCTGCGAGCTGATGGAAAGCGGCTTCACCGTCACGGAAAACGGTCAGGAGCGTCCCATAGAATATCGCGATTTCTGCATTTTGCTGCGCAGCTCCAATAAATATGCACCTGTCTATGCAGAAAATCTGCGCAATGCGGGCATTCCCACGTGGGCGGCTGTCACGGGCGGCTTTTTCGCCGCGGCGGAGGTCTCGCTCATCTTGGCATTTTTAAACGTCATCGATAACCCGGATCAAGACATTCCGCTGCTCTCCGTTTTGATGAGCCCCATTTACGGCTTCACAGCGGAAGATATGGCGCAACTGCGCCGCGAGTGCGGGGGAGAGACGTTGTACGTTTCGCTTCTGCGCGCCGAAAACGAGCGCTGTGTACGTGTGCGCGATGAGCTGACGCGTTTCCGAGCGCTCGCTTCCACCATGCCTGCGGACAGCTTTATCAATATGCTGTGCACCGAAACCGGTTACGAGAACATCGTGCGCGCCATGCCCGGCGGAGAAAGCCGCCTTGCAAACATTCGCCTGCTGGAAAAATACGCGGCAGAATACGAAGCCTACGGGTACAGCGGCGTTTCCGGCTTCGTGCGCTTTGCGGAGCGCCTGAAAAAGAATCGATCCGATATGGAAAGCGCCAATGTCGTCTCGGAAAACGCCAACGTCGTGCGCATCATGAGCATTCACAAATCGAAGGGCTTGGAGTTTCCCGTGTGCATCATCGCGGGTTGCGGCCGGAAATTCGTGAATGATACGGACGACCTGCGCATGCACCCACAGCTCGGTGTCGGCATGCGCCTTACAGACCCCGAGACCGGCGTGCGCCGCACCGCGTTCATCCGCGAGGCCATCGGCCTTGCAACGGCGGAAAGCGCTTCCGCAGAGGAGCTGCGCGTGTTCTACGTCGCGATGACCCGTGCCAAAGAGAAGCTCATTCTGCTTTCCACCGTGAAAAATATCGATACAAACCTGCAAAAGCTTGCGGCACAGATCACCGAGGAGGAGACCGTGCCGCCGTACACTGTCAGCAACGCTTCCGGCATTTCGGAGTGGCTGATGCTCTGTGCGCTGCGGCACCCGAACGGAAATGACCTGCGCCGCCGCATCGAAGCGGATGACGACATCATTTTGCGCACACACTACACGCCGTGGGATATTCGCGTCGTGTACAGTGAACCGCAGATTTTATCCGACCTGCCGAAAGCCGAAGCGCCCGCACCGGTCGATGAAGCGCTCAAGACGCGCATCGAAAGGGATATTTCGTTCGTGTATCCCTACGCCGCACAGACAAAGCTTGCAACGAAGGTCGCGGCCTCCGCGCTTGCGGCAGAACAAGCCGAAACGGAAGCCACACTTTCACGCCCGGCGTTTTTGAGCGCCAAGGGACTGACGCCCGCAGAGCGCGGCACGGCGCTGCACAACTTCATGCAGTTTGCGGATTTTTCCGCCGCTTCAAAAGACCCCGAAGCGGAGCTCAAACGCCTTATCGAGCAAAGCTATCTCACCGAAGCGCAGGCAAACGCCGTCGATCTTACCCGTGTGGAAAAGTTCTTTACCGGCCCGCTCGGACAGCGCGTTTTACATGCCGACCGCGTTTATAAAGAGCAGCAGTTCATCGTTTCCATTCCCGCAGGACTCACGGATAAAACACTCAGCGGGGAAGATGCCGCGCAGCCGATGATCCTGCAGGGCGCAGTGGACTGCATGTTTGAAGAAAACGGTTCGCTTTATATTCTTGACTTTAAGACCGATCGGTGCTACAATAAACAGGAATTGTGGGAACGATACGGCCCGCAGCTCACGCTCTACAAAGAAGCGATGACCCGCGTCATGAATAAAGAAGTGAAAGACACCGTGCTTTACTCTTTTTATATGAACGCCCCTGTTTATGCACCGGGAAAAGAATAAAATTATTTTTAGGCCCCGTTTACCTATTGACAGATTGCGCTCTTTGTGGTAATATAATATTTGGAAAACAAAGCGGAGCTATGGCTCACACCCGTGCAGTACCGTCTGACACAGGTCAATATCGAGAAGAATCACGATAAATTCGTGTGTTTGATTGAGTTGATTTGCGGGCAGAGGTTCTCTGCCCGCTGTTTTATTGCCGGCTTCGCGAAAACAAGTTATCGCACGCGTGATGGAGGTGCTTAACCATTAGCAAACAGGAACTGCAGATAAACGAAGAGATCCGCGATAAAGAGATCCGTGTGATCGGCGCAGACGGCGCACAGCTCGGCATTATGTCGGCCCGTGACGCTTTAAACCTTGCGGCTGAGAAAAATCTTGACCTCGTAAAGATTGCCCCGCAGGCCACGCCGCCCGTATGCAAAATCATCGATTACGGTAAATACCGTTTCGAACAGGCAAAGCGTGAAAAAGAAGCGAAAAAGAACCAGCGCGTAGTTGAAATCAAAGAGATCCGTTTGTCTCTCAACATTGATACCCACGACTTCGAGACGAAAAGAAATCATGCGATCCGTTTCCTCAACGACGGAAACAAGGTCAAGGTTTCCATCCGTTTCCGCGGCAGAGAGATGGGTCATCCGGAACTGGGTGCAGACATCATGAAGCGTTTCGCAGAATCGCTCGCTGACACGGCAAACGTCGATAAGCCCGCGAAGCTCGAAGGGCGCAACATGCTGATGTTCCTTGCCCCCAAGCCCGTTAAGTAACAATTTCAAGGAGGACTATAAAATGCCGAAGCTCAAAACACACAGCGGTGCTAAGAAGCGCCTGAAGATTTCCAAGAAGGGTAAAGTTATCCGTGGCCACGCTTACATGAGCCACCTTCTGAACGGCCATGGCAAGACTGCTAAGTCCAAGCGCCATGCACGCGGCACGACCGTTACGGATAAGACCAGCGTAAAGGCTGTTAAGAAGATGCTCCCCTACGCATAAGCGAACAGGGCAGCTCAAGTTTAAGTAAAGCATAATCGGAGGTTTTTATAAATGGCTAGAGTTAAGGGTGCGCTCGCTACGCGCAAGAGAAGAAAAAAGGTTCTGAAGCTTGCTAAGGGCTATTGGGGTTCCAAGAGCAGACACTTTAAGATGGCTAAGCAGGCTGTCATGAAGTCCGGCAACTATGCTTACATCGGCAGAAAGCAGAAGAAGAGAGATTTCCGCCGTCTGTGGATCTCCAGAATCAACGCGGCTTGCCGTGCTAACGGCACCACCTATTCCGCATTTATGAACGGTCTTAAGAAGGCTGGCATCACGCTCAACAGAAAGATGCTTTCCGAGATCGCCATCGCGGACGAAGCAGCTTTCAAGGCACTTGTCGAGAAGGCAAAGGCTTCTGTATAATTAAGCTATCCGTGCGTCCGGAATTCTTCCGGGCGCACATTTTTTAGGGTGATAGTTGCAAACGTAAGTGTATTTCTTTGTGCAAAATCGCCTTTGCGGAAATTTCCCGTGTGCCGTAAAATACAGTGCACAGGATTTCTGCTTATTATCGGTAAAAAGGAGTGTGTACCGTGCCAATCGAAAAAATCACCAGCCGTAAAAGCAGCGTCGTTAAAAATGCCGCCGCACTTTTGCAGAAAGCGGAAAACAGAAGTGAAGCAGGCCTTTTCATGGCCGAGGGTGCACGCCTTTGCGCCGATGCCGCAAGGAGCCAAACGGAGATTGCCGCGTGCTTCTTTACGGAAAACGCCGCTAAAAAATACAAAGATTATTTAGATCCGGTTTTAAAGCAGACAGAGCACGCATACTGCATAGAGGAGCACATCGCGCCCATGCTGTCCGATACAAAGAACCCGCAAGGCATTTTCTGCGTGTGTCGCATGCCGAAGCGCCGTGCGGACGGCCTGCCTGTTTCCGCAGAGTCGGATACACGCCCGTGCCGTCATGTGCTTGTTATGGAAAATATTCAGGACCCGTCCAACATGGGTAACGTGCTGCGCACAGCGGAAGCGCTCGGTGTGCGGCATTTGGCGCTTGTGGGTACCTGCTGCGACGTATACGCTCCGAAAGTGCTGCGCGGCAGCATGGGCGCGGTGTTCCGCCTCGGCATCCGCCGCTTTGAGACGGCAGAGGATTGCCTGAAAGTGTTACATGCCGAGAATATCACGTCACTTGCCGCCGTGCCGGACAGCGACGCTACGCCCATCACGACCATTCCGTTTGAAACGGGAAACTGGGCGGTGTGGATCGGCAACGAGGGCAACGGTCTCACAAATGAAGCCATCGAGCATTGTCATGACCGCGTGACGATCCCCATGCGCGGCAGAGCGGAATCGTTCAACGCCTCCACCGCAGCCGCCATTGTGCTGTGGGAAATGGAGCGCAACGGGGCAGGAGGCACAAGCTATGGATAACCGCGTATACTGGATCTGGCTGCAAAACGCGTTTGGCGCAGGCAGTCCGAAGCCTGTGCAACTCGTGCGCCGCATAGGCAGTGCCGAAAAGCTGTATCAGGGCGGCACACGACTGTGGAGCTCCTTTTCGTTCGTTTCGGATAAAGAGCTTGCCGCGCTCAATGCCTACGGCGCGGAACAGGCCGCCGCAGCGCTCGAGTATTATTTGAAGCTCGGTCAAAAGGTCATCACGCCCGATGACGAAGACTACCCTGTATTGCTGAAAGAAATCTACAATCCGCCCGCCGTTTTATATGTGCAAGGTGATTTGAGCATCCTTTCCGATGCCGTTTCTATCAGCATTGTGGGCACGCGGAAAGCCAGTCAAAACGGGCTCAATGCCGCAAGAGAGATCGCCTACGGGCTTGCGCTCAAAAACGCCGTTGTTATCAGCGGCGGCGCGCTCGGCATTGATTCCGAGGCACACAAGGGTGCACTGAACGGCCGCGGCAAGACAATCGCAATTTTGCCGTGCGGGCTCGAATATCCGTATCTTATGGACAACGCCATTTTGCGCCGCGAGATCGTCGATTTCGGCGGTGCACTTGTCACGGAATATCCCATGCACACGCCTGTGCAGCGCGGCGCGTTTCAGGTGCGCAACCGGCTGATCTCCGGCATGGCGCACGGCGTGCTCATTGCGGAAGCGCCAAAAAAGAGCGGTGCACTCATCACCGCAAAGTATGCTTTAGAGCAGAATCGCGAGGTTTTCGTATTCATTGGCGAAGACGAGAAAGCGTTTTCCGGCTGTATCGCACTGGAAGAGGACGGTGCAGCGCGCATTTACACTGCAGAGGATGTTTTAAAGCCGTTTGCTTCCCGCCGCAGACAGGAGCGTATAGAACAGCTTGCCCGCACAGCGGAAAATATCTCCCATGTCTCCCGCGTTCGCCCGAAGATTGCGTCGCTTTCCGATGCAGAAAAGGAGCCCGAAATAGCAGAGAAGAAGCCTGCCGAGCCGATCCCTGCGCCCGAAAACAACCTTTTGCAAAACGTTTCTGAAGATGCAAAAACCGTTTACGCCGTACTGAACGATACCCCCAAGCACGCTTCCGAGCTGGAGCTTGAACTGGGCATGCCCACGGGGAAAATTTTGGCGGCACTCACGGAGCTCGAGCTTTTCGGCCTCATTAAAACTTATCCCGGCCAGAGGTTTACAAAGGCGTAAAAGTACGCTATACTAAGGTGTATTTGAAAAATCGAAAGCTTGTCCGTTTCGCATTTTCTTTGTTTTCAAATGCACCTAATACATGATTCTTCCACTCGCACATTCGCTGTGCGGTTTAAATAGATACAGAATAGGAGATAGAAAACCATGTCGAAACTCGTTATCGTTGAGTCGCCTGCCAAGGCGAAAACGATCAAGAAATATCTGGGCGGCGACTATGAAGTCATCGCTTCCATGGGCCATGTGCGCGATCTGCCGAAGGCGCGCCTGTGCGTGGACGTGAAAAACGATTTCAAGCCGAAATATGCCATCATCAAGGGAAAGGAGAAGCTTGTTTCCGAACTGAAGGAAGCGGCCGAAGAGGCCGATACCGTGTATCTCGCGACCGACCCCGACCGCGAAGGCGAAGCAATCTCCTGGCACCTTGCGTATATCCTCGGCCTTGACGAGGATTACCACAACCGTGTCACGTTCAACGAGATTACGAAAACCGGCATCACGGAGGGCATGGCGCACCCGCGTTCCATCGACCAGAACCTTGTGAACGCCCAGCAGGCGCGCCGCATTCTCGACCGCCTTGTGGGCTATTCGCTCAGCCCGTTCCTCGCAAAAACGATTCGCCGCGGTCTTTCCGCAGGCCGTGTGCAGTCTGTTGCACTGCGCATCATCGTGGACCGCGAGGAAGAGATCCGCAAGTTTAAGCCCGAAGAATACTGGTCTATCGATGCACGCCTGACCGCTGAGGGTTCCCGCAGCATTTTCGGCGCATCGTTCTACGGCGATAAAAACGGCGAGATTAAAATCACGAACAAAGAGCAGTCCGATAAAATCCTTGCCGACCTCGAATCCGCCGCGTTCATGGTGGAGTCCGTCAAAAAAGGCAAGAAGAACAAGCAGCCTGCACCGCCGTTCATCACATCCACCTTGCAGCAGGAAGCTTCGCGCAAGCTGGGCTTTCAGGCGAAGCGCACGATGAAAGCCGCGCAGGAGCTTTACGAAGGCGTGGACATTGAGGGCATGGGTGCCGTGGGTCTCATCACTTATATGCGTACCGACTCTCTGCGCATTTCCGAAGACGCCGTGCAGGAGGCTGTGCAGTTCATCGGCGAGCGCTGGGGCAAGCAGTATTTGCCTTCTAAGCCACGCCATTATAAGGCGCGTGCCAACGCACAGGACGGTCACGAGGCCATTCGCCCCACCTCTGTCGCACTCACACCGAAGGACGTGGAATCTTCCCTTACAAAAGACCAGTACAAGCTTTATAAGCTCATTTGGGAGCGCTTTGTCGCGTGCCAGATGGCTAACTGTGTTTTGAACACCACGCAGGCGGTCATCACCGCAGGCGATTATATTTTTAAAGCAAGCGGCTACAACGTCGCGTTTGACGGCTACACTGTGCTCTACGAAGAGGGCCGCGACGTGGAAGAAGAAAAGGGCAAAGACCTGCCGAAGCTTGAAGCAGGCATGTCCCTGAAAGTCCGCGACCTCAAGGGTACGCAGCACTTTACACAGCCGCCCGCACGCTTTACTGAAGCCTCGCTCATCAAGACGCTGGAGGAAAACGGCATCGGCCGCCCGTCCACGTATGCTGCGACCATCACAACCATCACGAGCCGCGAATACGTCACGCGCGAAGGTAAGTCCTTTAAGCCCACCGAGCTCGGCGAAGTCATTACAAAGCTGATGAAAGAGCGTTTCCCGGACATTGTGAATATCAAGTTCACCGCCGCCGTTGAAAAAGAGCTTGACGAAGTACAGAGCGGTCAGGAAGACTGGGTGCACACGCTGCACGACTTCTATGACGACTTTGAGAAGACGCTCAAAAAGGCGAAGACCGAAATGGACGGCGTGAAGATTCAGCTTGAAGAAGACAAGACCGACCTTGTCTGCCCGAACTGCGGCAAGCCGATGGTCGTCAAATTCGGCCGCTACGGCAAGTTTATCGCCTGCTCCGGCTACCCGGAGTGCAAGACCGTGCAGAAAATCGTCAACGATACGGGTGCAAAGTGCCCGAAGTGCGGCGGCAAGATCATCGAGAAAAAATCGAAGCGCGGCCGTGTGTTCTACGGCTGCGACAACTACCCGAAGTGCGATTTCGTCTCTTGGGACGCGCCGTCCGACAAGACCTGCCCGGTCTGCGGTAAGGTGCTCTTAAAGAAAAAAGACAAAGCCCAGACGCTCTACTGCGTAACGCCGGGCTGCACTTACACGTTCAATAAGGACGACGCGGGGGAGAAAGATGGAGAATAAGCAGACCGTCACCGTCATCGGCGCGGGTCTTGCCGGCTCCGAAGCGGCGTGGCAGATTGCGCAGGCGGGGTATCCTGTGCGCCTTTTCGAGATGAAGCCACAGAAGTTTTCGCCCGCGCATAAAAGCGCCGGGTTTGCGGAGCTCATCTGCTCGAATTCTTTGAAGGCTGCGCGCATCGACAGCGCCGCCGGGCTTTTGAAAGAGGAAATGCGCCGCATGGATTCTCTGCTCGTTGCCTGTGCGGATAAAACCGCCGTGCCCGCAGGCGGCGCGCTCGCCGTTGACCGCGACCGCTTTTCAGAGCTCGTCACAAAAGCGATCACGGAGCATCCGAACATCGAAGTGATGCACGGCGAAGTGACGGAAATTCCCGCAGAGGGCGTGACCGTTATTGCAAGCGGCCCGCTGACGAGCGACACGCTTGCCGAACAGATCACGAACTTATGCGGCGGTGCGCTCAGCTTTTTCGATGCCGCCGCACCGATCGTCACGCGTGAAAGCCTTGATATGGAGCACTGCTTCACGGCCTCCCGCTACGATAAGGGCGACGACGATTACATCAACTGCCCGATGAACAAAGAGGAGTACGATGCGTTTTATGAAGCGCTTATCACCGCGGAGCGCGCGCCCATTCACGATTTTGACGTGATGAACCCGAAGGTCTACGAGGGCTGCATGCCCATTGAAGTCATGGCACAGCGCGGACACGATACGATTCGCTTCGGCCCGTTGAAGCCGGTCGGCTTACGCGACCCCCGCACGGGTCACCGCCCGTGGGCCGTGGTGCAGCTGCGCACCGAAAACGCAGAAAAAACGCTGTTCAATCTTGTAGGATTCCAGACAAACTTGAAATTTCCCGAGCAAAAGCGCGTGTTCGGTATGATTCCCGGCCTGAAAAACGCCGAGTACATGCGCTACGGCGTGATGCACCGCAACACGTTCCTCGATTCGCCGAAGCTTTTGAACGCGGATTTCTCCATGCGCACGCGCCCGGAGCTGTTCTTTGCGGGGCAGATGACCGGCGTGGAGGGCTATATGGAATCGGCGTCGTCCGGCTTGCTTGCGGGACGCAACGCCGTGCGCCGTTTAGAGGGCAAAGCGCCGCTCATTTTGCCCATCACTACCATGATGGGCTCACTTGCAGAGCACGCCGCGCACAGTCCCTCGAAAGATTTCCAGCCGATGGGTGCGAACTTCGGCATTCTGCCCGTCATTGAGCCGCACATTCGTGACAAAAAAGAGCGCTACGCCGCGCTTTCCGCTCGCGCGCTCGAAGACCTTGCCGAAACACTGAAAAACGCATAAGGGACGAACGATAGAAAACCCCCGACAAGCTGAAGCACATTTCAGATGTCGAGGGTTTTTCGCTGTATTTTCAGATTTTACTCGCCGATAAACGCGTGGTGCTTACGCAGCAATGCTTGAATTTTCTTCACGTCCGTTTCCGGGAAATCGGTGTGTTCCTGCGCGGCAACGGCAGCCGCAACACCGGTGGCTTCACCCGTGCTGCAACACGTGGGCATAATACGGAATGATGCCTGTGCCTCGTGACTGCCGGAAATGCAGCGGCCGGCTGCAAGCAGGTTTTTGATGTTCTTCGGCATCAGGCTTCGATAGGGAATGGTGTAATACGTGCCCTCTTTGAAGTAATAATGGCTCGTGCCGGTGCCCTCCGGGTTGTGAATGTCAATATCATAGTTACACGCCGCAATACCGTCTTCAAAATGTACGCAATCCTTGAGATCCGTGACCGTCAGCGTGTACACACCGTCGATCATACGGCTTTCGCGCACGCCGATCTCCGGGGCGGAGGACAGCAGCGTGCTGTTTTCAAACCCCTCGCAGTTTTCTTTGAGGAACGTGTAAAGCTCGAACATTTGGCGGCGGGCTTCGCGCTCGGCAAAGCTTAAGTCATAAAGATCGAACGGCGATCGCTTCACAATGCGCGTAGAGTTGAGGTGCAGTACGCCGTCTGCGACATATTTGAATTTCAGCACGTCTTCGCGCGGGTTTTTGATTTTGCCGTCCTCACGGAATTTTCTGTAAAGCGCGTTGATCTTCTCCGTGTTTTTGAACGCGAGGTCAACGTCTACGCCGGACATGCGGAAGCACAGCGTCATCGGCTGACAAAGATTGTCTTCCTCGCGGCCAATGCGGTACGGTGCACCGGCACATGCCGTCAGATCGGCGTCGCCCGTGGCATCGATGAAATAGTCGGCCTCAAAGGTCACTTCGCCGCCCTTGCCCAGGATTGTCACGGACATAATGCGGTCACAGTCGCGCTCGGCACGCAGCAGGTAGGCGTGGAACAGCACATCTACGCCGCTCTCTTCGGTCATTTCATCGAAGACGAGCTTTAAAACTTCTTCGCTGAACGTCACGCGGTTCGTCATCAGTCCGCCCTTTTTCTCGAGGCGATCCAGAATCTCGGTAAAAATACCGTCGGAAAGCAGCGTCGTTTTGCCGTCGATTTTCGTTGTGTAGCCCATAAAGGGGTTGACGTAGCAATTTCCGGCTGCACCGCCGAGAAATCCGCTTTTCTCCAAAAGCAGCACCTTTGCGCCTTCCCTTGCAGCGGAGACCGCTGCTGCGGTACCGGCAAAACCGCCGCCGACTACGATCACATCATATTTCATGTTAAACTCCTCCGTTGTGTTTTAGTGAAAATACGCGCCGTTTTCGCGCAGTGTTTCTCTCAATTTATCTGTATCGACCGCATGTACGTCGCCGTTTGCATTTGCAGCAAACGCGGCTGTCACACCTGCGGCTTCGCCCATTGTGAGGCACACGGGCATCACACGCACAGAGCCCTGAATGCGCTTATCACACGAAATGGAACGCCCGGAGACGATCACGTTTTTCACGCCCTGCGGCAGCAAAGCGCGGTAGGGAATGCCGTGCGACTCGCCCGGGCCGTAGCGGGCATCACGCTTTTCACCGTCGATCTTGCCGACGGCTGCAAGCTTCGCTTCCTCGAGCGTATAGTGCACGTCGAGATAATAGCTGTTGCGGCAGATCTCGTCCGGAAAATCGGCTTTCGTAACGTAATCCTCCACGGTCAGCTTGTAATCGCCGGCGATGCGTCGGCTTTCGCGCACGCCCATCACGGGCGCAGTGGCAACAAGGTACGCGTTGCCGAAGGCCTCCGGGAAATAAGTTGCGAGGGCATCGCGGTACTGTTTTGCAATGCGTCTGCCGCGCATCATCACTTCAGAGACTGATTTCGGGTCGGTAGAATCAAGTCCGAACAAGTGCCCGGCGTTGAAGCCGACCGTATTCGGGCCGATGATGTTGTTGCACAGGTGCGTGTCTAAGATTTCCGGGAAACGGTCGTCGTTCGGCAGCAGGTGTGTAAAGCTTTTTTTGTTGTTTGGGTGTATGCCGCCATTTCTGTGCCCGTATTTCGGGTGATATAAGTAGGCATACAAGTCTACATTGGACAAAATAAAACACAAGGTGGAGGGCATCGGCTCGCCGTCTTCTTCAAACTCGTACCTTGCACCCGCCCATACGGCAAGGTCGCCGTCACCGGTGCAGTCGATATACGTTTTGGCGCTGTATGCCGTGAACCCGGCTTTGTTCGCCGTTACAATGGCGTGCACTTCGCCGTTTTCGGCATCCACGTCGCAGAGAAATGTGTTGAACAGCACCGTAACGCCGTATTCCTGCATCAGGTCGTCATAGATGCGTTTCAGCCCCTCCGGGTCAATCGGCACCCAGTCAACGTCGGTCGGTGCCACGTGCGGAGAAAGTGCCTTCGAGCGCTCGAAAACGGTCTCGGCAAGACCGCGGTAAATGATTCTCTCTTTATCCGAAAACGGACACCATGCGGGGACTAATCCGGAAGTGCCCATGCCGCCGAGCGAGCCGGTTGCTTCCAGTAAAAGCGTTTTTGCGCCGGTGCGCGCCGCTGCGGCCGCCGCCGTGCAGCCCGAGGGGCCGCCGCCAACCACGATCACGTCGTAATCGGTATTGAGCGGAATGGAACGGGATCTAAGGGTATACATGTTGAACCTCTTTTCATCTTTAGATCAGGCAGATAAACGCTGCGCTGCTTTAAAGATAACGAAGACAAGCGAAAAAAACAAGAGGTGAATATGCAGTGCGTAGTATTTTAGTAAAAATCGATATAAAGCATCAATTTTGCTCTGCGCCGCCGATGGGGCGCTCCGCGTGGATCTGCGGGGAATCGTTGCGGGAATAGGGGACGCGGATCGTCACCGTGGTGCCGACCAGAATGGCGGAATCGATCTCAAACATAAAATCATCATCGTAATAAATGTGCAGGCGCTCCAAAATATTGCCGATGCCGTAGCCGCCGCGCTTAGTGTTTACGACGGGCTTATCCTTTTTGGCAAGGATCTCTGTCAGCTTGCCTTTATCCATACCGATGCCGTTATCCTGTATGCGGATCTGCACATAGCTGCCGATGCGCTCGGCGGAAAGGCAGATGACACCTGCGCGGTCATCGAGCTCATATAAGCCGTGAAACAGGCTGTTTTCCACGATCGGCTGCAAAATGAGCTTCATGATGGGGTAATCTGCAATAGACGGATCGATTTTCGTGATGAGCTCCACCGTGCGGCCGCGGCTCAGGTTCGTCAGCTCCACAAACAGTCGCACGTGCTCCGCCTCGTCACTGAGCGGCAGGAAATCGCTGCCGTTGCTGAGACTGAGGCGGTAAAAACGCGCAAGCTTCACAACGATGTCCACCGTCTCCATATCGCCGTTTGCGGTCGCTTTCCAAGAGATTAGATCGAGTGTATTATAGAGAAAATGCGGGTTGATCTGGGCCTGCAGGGCGCGCAGCTCCATGTCCTTCAGGTTTTTGCCGAGGTTATACCGCTCGTCAATCAGTACGCTGATGCGCCGCACCATGAAATTGAAGCTGTTTTGCAGCTCGCCGATCTCATCATCGCTGTCCACGATACAACTTACATTTAAATCGCCGTTTTCTACACGCTGCACCTGCTTTGCAAGCGTTTTGATACGCCGCGTGCTGTATTTTGCGTAGACATAGGAGAGAATGAACGCGATTACGCTGATGATGATGGTCAGCACAATCATTTGATTGCGTAGATCTTTGACGGGAGAAAGCAGGTTATTCATGGAAGCGACCGTGAATATGCGGCAGCCGTCGAAAACGGGCGCGGAAAGACCGAACACCGATTCGCCCTGCGTCTGCACACCGGAAAATGAACCCGTTTCTTTTTGAAGCTCATGAATATCAGCCGCAAGCTCTTCATCGGAAAGCGTCAGAGAGCTGTCCGCACCGCAAATGATATTGAGGTTTTCGTCTACAAGATAGGCCGCGCTCGGTTCGGTGTAGTTGCCATGGCGCAGCATGTTTAATACATCGCTTTTCAAAATATCCACGCGCACCGCACCGAGGACCGTGTTGATATCCTTGCGACTGCGAATGAGCGTGACAACGGACAGAACCTCCTGCGGCTTCGACAGCGGCTGACGAAATGTGCTCGGCGGCAAAAACGCCCGCATGCCGTGTTCGGCCAAAAGCCGTTTATACCAATCCGCATCGGAAATTTCGCTTAACGGATACGTAATGTAGTGACTGCGGCTATACCGAAACGAATCGCTGATATAAAGCCGGATTTGATATACGCCGTACAGCGTGCGTGTGGATTCAATTGTTTTGTACAACGCATTTATGTCATCGTATTCTTCGCTGAAGCTGATGTTGCTATCTTGCTTTTCCAACACCTCATGCACATCCGAAAGCTGCGCCACGGAGGAGGATATGGTCGCAAGGCGGTTAAGCTCAGATTCAAGCTCATTTTCCGTCTGCTGTAAGTAAAGCCCTGTGATTTCCATCGATTGCTTTTCGATGATCTTTGTGCTCTGGTAGGTGGCGAACATTGTGTGGGCAATGATGGGAATAAAAATGAGAAGAAAGTACGACGCAAAGAGCTTTACGTGTATAGAACAGTTTTTATACCGCAGCGCAAGGTAGGAGAAAGGGTTCATCATCATTCGCCCTCCGTGCCGGAAAAGGAGATGCTGCCGTATTTGTTGCGGTACGCACGCGGGCTTTCGCCGAAATACTTCGTGAACAAACGCGTGAAGTAGTTCTGGTTCGCGTAGCCGAGCGCATCGGCGATCTCGCCGAACTTCATATTCGTCTCGCACACAAACTTCCGGGCTTTTTTCATTTTGGTATCCAGAATAAACTGGTTCAGTGTGCGCTTGGTGTTCTTTTTATAAAGGTAGCAAAGGTAGTTCGGCGTTACGAAAACGCGCTGAGCGATCTCACGAATGGAGAGTTCCTTATCGTAATTTTGCGTGATATACTGCTCCACTTCGAGCACGATGCGACTTTTGTTATCGAGGTTCGAGATGCTGTCGATGTGCTTTTGCAGCTGTGCGAGCAGATAATCGTGCACGACGGAAAGGCTCGGCGCAAAGTGAATGAACTCCGAAATATACTGGCTGCCGTCCTGCTCGTTCTGCTTGCCCTGACGGCTGAGCCAATATGCAATGGACGCGAGCGCCTCGCGAATCTGCGGAATATCCTGCTCGCGGCAGGCGGAAAGTGAATCAATATAGCTGTTAAGGAAATTTGTAGCTTGCGTGAAATCGTTTGCCAAAATGCGGTCGTACAGCTCGCGCTGCATATCCTGCGAGGGCACAAACGGCTTTTGGCTCAAATCTCTGTAAAAGATTACGCGCCCGTAGCCGAGCAGGAACGCGGCGCGCACCGCTGCGCGGGCTTCGTCATATGCTTCGCGCAGATATTTGAAATCCGTGCACAAATTGCTCACGCCGACGACCACATCGGCCTGACCGCTGTCGAGCGTGGTGAAGAACGGGCTGAGCTTCACCTCCGCCGTTTTGCGGTTTAAAAAGTCCTGCGAAACATTCGCGTGCAGAATGTAGCCCTTACCCGCGCAGGACATCACAAATTTACCATCGAACATGCGCGCCGCGACCGTTTGGAACGCCAAGTAGTGGCGAGAAGCCAAAAGCAGATCGTCGAGCTGATTGTCGTACGCGCGGTCTGCTATGTGCTCGCCCGCCGTATTCATCTGCACAATGACAGTCACGAGCGGCGCATGCAGATCCAGCGGCAGATCAGACGGGATCTCGTTTTCGCTGCACTGCAAAAGGGAAAGCGCAAGATCGGCTTCGTTCTGCGGCAGATGCACTTTCTTATTCATACACTTCTTTTTGGCTTTTTCCACGGCGCCGATGAGCTCGTGCAGTTGCAACGGCTTATAGAGGTAATCCACGGCTTCGAGCTTGATGGCGTTTTTGAGGTATTCTTTATCGGAATAGCCGCTGAAGAAAATGACCTGCAGAGATGGGTGAGAGGGCAGCACCTCATTGATGAGTGCAATGCCGTCAAGCTTCGGCATACGGATGTCACAAATGATGATATCCGGGTCCGTATCGTGGATGAGCACCATGGCCTCCAACCCGTCTGCCGCTTCACCCACGATGCGCACGTCCATCACTTCCCAGTTTACGGAAGCGCGTATGCCCTGGCGCGTCATCTCGGAATCGTCCACAACGATCATTTTATACATTCCAAATCCTCCCCAAAGAATCGACCGGGGCATTTCCCCAATGTCGAAAACAAGCACAAAATAAAAACCTTTGTGCGTATGGCTTGCTACATTGTCATCATTATAACAGAATTTACGGCAAATTTCCAGAATTGCGGCATAAATAGTAGGATTTTTTAGAAGAAGTCACGGAAATCAACGATAAATTAGCACACAACTACGATTTTTGATATAATTCAAAATATTCCGTTCCAAATGTATCGAAAGGGACTCCTTTTTCCTGTGCGATTTTGCACGAAACAGAAATAAACACGCGGTAAATAATGACAAAAAACAGGAAGAAAATTCATTCCTTTTTGCTGCATTTTGCTGTAAAATGGGTTCATCAACCGAAGGAAAAGAATTTGGGGCCTTCGGGGAGGAAAGGACGGATACGCAAAAATGAAAAGGAAGGGTGGGGCACGCAAGTATTTGCAGCAAAACTTCGATCTATATCTGCTGCTGCTTCCGGCGCTCATTTACGTTTTCATCTTTCATCTGCTGCCGATGGTTGGCATTCTCATCGCATTCAAAGACTACAACATGTTTCAGGTACCGGGTGATCCGTTCCGTTCCATTTTGGAAAGCCCGTGGGCCGGCTTCAAGTATTTTGAGCAGGTGTTCAAAAAGTCTGAGTTCCAGCAGGCTTTTGCGAATACACTCATCATCAGCCTGTATAAGATTATCTTCACGTTCCCGCTGCCGATTATCTTCGCCGTGTTCTTAAACGAAGTGCGCAGCACGAAATTCCAAAAGGGCTTGCAGCTCATCGTTTATTTGCCGCACTTCCTTTCCTGGGTCGTCATCTACGGCATTTTCGTTTCGTTCCTCGGTTCTACAGGCGTCATCAACTCTGTTATCACATCACTTGGGTTCGAGCCGGTCAGCTTTCTGATGGATAGCGGTAAGTTCCGCGGCATCCTCGTCATTGCGGACGCGTGGAAGGAGATCGGCTGGAGCTCCATCATTTACTTCGCTGCCATTGCAGGCCTTGATCAGGAGTGTTTTGAAGCGGCGGACGTGGACGGCGCGACGCGCATACAGAAGATCTGGTACATTACGCTGCCGAGCCTGCTGCCGACCATCGTTTTGATGCTCATCATCCGCGTCGGCAACATCATGAACGCCGGCTTTGATCAGATCTTCGTGTTCTACAACCCGACCGTATACGATGTGGCGGACATTATCGGCACATACGTTTACCGTATGGGTCTCGGCAAGTTAGAGTTCAGCACCGGCACCGCCGTGGGCCTCTTCAACTCCGTGATTTCCATGATCCTCGTTCACTCTTCAAACTTTATTGCCAGAAAAGCAACAGGAAAGGGGATTTGGTAACGCCATGGCAAAAACAACTAAAAAGAAAAACAAAATCTCTGTGTTTGATGTTGTCAACCTCATCGCTATGATCCTTGTCGGTCTTATCATGCTGATGCCAATCTTAAACCTTGCGGCAAAAGCATTCAGCAGCGAAGGCAACGTCATTGCGGGCAAGGTGCTCTTTTGGCCGCTTGGGCTCCAGACCGGTACCATAAAGTACGTCTTAACCACGCCGGAGTTCGGCACATCGTTCCTTGTCACCGTGACGGTCACGATTACCGGCACCATCGGCGCAATGCTGCTTACCGTTATGGCGGCCTACCCACTCTCGAAGCCGCATCTTATCGGCCGCAAGTTCTTCCTGTACATTTTCGTTTTTATTATGCTGTTCAGCGCAGGCATGGTGCCAAACTACATCTTGTTCCGCACGCTGCACCTGACGAACACCATTTTCGCACTCATTTTCTCCGGCATGTTCTCATCGTTTAATCTGTTCCTCATCAAAAACTATTTTGAAACGCTGCCGGAAGTCATTGAAGAGGCCGCCCGCATTGACGGTGCATCGAATATGCGCATTTTCTTCAGTGTGGTACTGCCCATGTCCACACCGGTGCTTGCCACCGTTACGCTGTACTACGCCGTTGCTTACTGGAGCAACTATTTTGCCGGCGTTATGTACATCACGGACGCAAACTTAAAGCCTCTGCAGCAGTACATGTTCGACCTTGTCACGCAGGCAACAAGCTTGCAGGATTCCTCCGGCAACTTCGGCGACGTGAACCAGGCGATGAACGTTTCCGGCGAGAATATCCGCGCCGCGACCATCGTCGTTTCCACCATTCCGATTCTCTGCGTATACCCGTTCTTACAGAAGTATTTCGTAAAGGGCATCACAATCGGTTCCGTTAAGGGCTAACATTAAATCCGTTATCAAGCAATAGGGGACTATTGCATGAATAAAATTCATTCAGCAAAGGAGTTACAACATGAAGAAAGTATTGAGCGCACTGCTCGCAGCTGCTATGATTCTCTCTCTCGCAGCTTGCAGCGGCGGCACGACCACATCCTCATCGTCTTCAAGCACCGCTTCCTCGGACAGCAGCACCGAAAGCAGCACGGTTTCCAGCGAATCCGAAGCCACCGAGGACGACCCGATCCTCACAGGCGAAAAGCCGGAGCTGAAGATCCTCAGCATGTATCAGGCTTATAACTATGAGGAGCAGCCGACATGGAAAATCGACGAAGAACTCACGGGCTACAAGACCAAGTGGTATGCTCTGCCGGCGGATAACGCCGACCAGAAGCTTCTGCTTGAGATCTCCAGCGGCGCAGACTACGACATCCTGCTCAGAGTTTCTCCAAGCCAGTACGCACAGCTCTCTAAGCAGAACGCATTGATCGACCTTTCCGGCATGCTGGACAAGTACGGATCCAACATCACGAATGCCATCAGTGAGCTTGCATGGCAGTCCGTTACGAACGATCAGGGCGTTGTAAACGGTATTCCGCATGAAAACATGCTGGCTTCCAAGGAAGAGCCGTACGGTATGCTCACCGGCGGCATCGGCGTGCGCAGCGATATGCTGGAAGAGCTCGGCATGGAGTTGCCGACGAACATCGATGACTTCACCGCGTTCCTTGAGGCTGCAAAAGAGAAGTACGGCTTCGCACCGCTGACCTCCAACAAGTCCAGCACATTCATTCAGGTCCTGCTCTCCGGCTTCGGCATGGGCGAGGCGGAATGGTACGACATCGACGGCACCTACACACACAGAATCAAGCACCCGCAGATCACCGCGTATCTTGAGTACATGCAGAAGCTCTATAAAGAAGGTCTCATGGATAACGATATGCCGATCAACACAGCAGATAACGCCAAAGAAAAATTTGCAAGCGCCAACGCTGTTGCCTGCGCACCGCTGATGTTCTGGGACATTCCGGCTATGGTCAACGCACTGGCAACGAATAACCCGGATTGCAAGATTGAGTTCGTGACGGACCTTGCGGCAGATGCGAATTCCAAGCCCACACACTACATCATGAAGGGCGCAAACTTCGTTTCCTGCATCTCGCAGAGCTCCAAGAACCCCGAGCATGCCATCAACTGGCTCAACATCCTCTCCGAACCGGATAACTATCGCAGAACCTACATCGGCGAAGAAGGCGTTTCCTACGAAGTGATTGACGGCAACTACACCCCAATCTTCACCGGCGACGATGCAACGAACTTCAATGCGTATACGAATTCCGATAAGCTCTCCGGCATCAACAACCCGACCGTTTCTTTCAAAATGTGGCAGGCCAGAGCGAGAAAGACTCCGGAAATGGCAGAAGCTTATGAAGCGATGAACGCTCGCGTAGACGAGTACGAGCCGCTCATCTCCATCGAGCTTTACGGCAAGACCTCCCCGAAGGTTCAGGAGTATGTCACGGCGCTGAATCAGGCATTCGGCGATTCCTTCCTGAAAGCGATCGTTGAGGGCACCGACCCGGATACCGCCATTGCAGCGATGCAGGCCGACTGGGACGCAAACGGTGGCCTTGAAGTCGAAGCTGCTATGCAGGAATTCTACGACGCAAATAAGTCCTACTCCGAATAATTTTACAGCCTCTCCTTAAAAATGTGATATGAAGAAAGCGATCCCGCCTTCTGCCCGCACGGCGGAGGGCGGGATCCTCTCCATAAAGAAAGGAATGTATATGAACACACTGCATATTCCCGAAAAGAAAATACCGGTCATCGATACCTTTGACACCGTCGTGCTCGGCGGCGGCACGGCAGGCGCTTTTGCGGGCATCGCTGCAGCTCGCCGCGGCAGCCGTACGCTCATCATCGAGCAGTTTGGCGCGCTCGGCGGCTCAGCTACCACCGGTCTTGTGCTGCCGCTGATGTTACTGCACATCAAAAATTATGATGGCCACTGCCCGCTGAGTGCAGAGCTTGTAGAGCGCCTGCGCACCGTCGGCGGGACAGAGGAAGACGCCAACTCTTTTGACCCCGTTATGGTGCAAATCACGTTAGAAGACATGGCGGCAGACAGTAACTGCGATATTCTGTATTACACCACGCTCGTGGATGCCGTGCTCGAAGATCGCACAATAACACACGTGATTGTCAACAATAAGAACGGCCTTGCGGCATACAAAGCGAAGTGCTTCATTGACTGCACCGGTGACGCTGACCTCATCAAGCTCGTCGGTGCGTCGTATCAGTCCGGCAACCACAACCGCGTGAATCAGCCGGTCTCCCTGCGCTTTGACATGGCGGGTATTGACTTTGAACGTTTCCACGCGTACATGCGCAGCCTCGGCAACGACCAATATAAATACTTTGCTATGAACACGCCCGGTATGAAAGACATTATCCGCAAGGCGTATGAAAACGGCGTGCTGACCGAGCAGGACGCGTGCTATTTTCAGGCATTCGGTATTCCCGGCCGCCCGGACGGCATGAACTTCAACTGCCCGGAGCTGACGACGAAAGAAAACGTTGTGGATGCGGAATTTATGACGCAAAAGCAGCTTGAGGGCAAAAAAGCCATTATGCGCCTGCGCAAATTCCTACGCGACTATATTCCGGGCTTTGAGAATGCGTATATCACAAGCATCGCGCAGCTCGTCGGCTTTCGTGAATCCCGCCGCATCGAAGCAGAATACATGCTGACGATTGAAGATGTGCTGACGTACAGAAAATTCCCGGACGGCATTGCTGCGAGCCATTATCCTATCGATGTGCACGGCGTGGACGATGTTTCGCTGGGACTCAAATATCAGCATGACGTACCGGTCGATGAACAGTATTGGGAAGTCCCGTTCCGGGTGATGATCCCGAAAACGCTCGATAACGTGCTTACAGCCGGGCGCTGCGCGGGTATGGATTTCCGTGCGCAGTCCGCCGCACGCATCCAACCCACCTGCCGCTCCATGGGTGAGGCCGCGGGCATCGCCGCCGCAATGGCCGTAAAGAACGAAGCCGTGCGGTTTAACGAGATCGACGGCACAGCCGTGCGCCGCGAGATCCGCCTGCCGGATAAATTCTAAAAATCAAAACTCAAAATTTTTCCTCCAAATCAGCAAAAGACGTGTACCGGGAAAGCCTGGCACACGTTTTTTGTTTTGTGCAACTTATGGGGAGCGCGGTATTGAAATTGCGTTGTTTTTTTGCTATAATAGAGTGAATTATAGTCTAAAGCGGTTTATCGGCGGAAAATCCGTGTTTGATAAACCGAAATGCCCGAACAAAACCGGCTTTTGCCGGAAGCTGAATATTAAAGTGAGGGAAAAACATGCGGATCATAATCGACGCATTCGGCGGCGACAACGCCCCGGACGAAATTATAAAAGGCTGCCGTCTGGCGGCAGATGAGCTCCATGTGCAGATCGTTTTAACCGGCGACGAAAAGAAGATCAGAGCAGCGGCGGAAAAGCTGAATGTTAACGTTTCCGATTTTGAGATCATCGACTGCCCGGATGTCATCACGATGGAGGATGAGCCCACAGCGATCACGCGCGCCAAAAAGCAAAGCTCAATGGCGGTTGGCCTGCGCGCTTTGGCAGAGGGCAAGGGCGATGCGTTTGCGTCCGCCGGCAACAGCGGCGCACTCGTCGTTGGCGCCACATTGCTCGTCAAGCGCATCAAAGGCGTCAAGCGCGTGGCATTTGCACCGCTCATGCCGAAATCCGAGGGCTTTTTCATGCTGGCAGACGGCGGCGCAAACAACGAATGCCGCCCCGAAATGTTGGAGCAGTTCGGCATGATGGGCTCTGTGTATATGCAGAAGGTCATGGGTGTTCAAAAGCCGCGCATCGGCCTTGCAAATGTCGGCACGGAGCCGCACAAGGGCGGCGAACTGCAGCACGCGGCGTTTGCACTGCTGAGCGAAAACAAAGACGTCCATTTCATCGGCAACATTGAAGCCAGAGACATTCCGTTTGATGCGGCAGATGTTGTGGTGTGCGACGGTTTTACGGGCAATATCCTTCTTAAGATGTATGAAGGCGTTGCCATGGCGCTGATGAATAAATTCAAGGCCGTTTTCAAAAAGAGCCTGAAAAATAAGCTTGCGGCGGCAATGGTTTTAAACGACATGAAAGCCATGAAAAAAGAGCTTGATTATAACGAATACGGCGGTGCGCCGATCCTCGGGTGCTCGAAGCCGGTCTTTAAGGTACATGGCAGCGCCAAGGCTTCTACGCTGAAAAACGCCATTGCGCTTACGGTGAAGTACGCCGAGTCCGGCATTATAAGTGAGATCACCGCAGCCCTACAAAACGAGAAAACGGAAAACACGAACGAATAACAAGACAGCAAAGGTATAACTATGAGATCATTGGATGAATTTGAAAAAAAGATCGGATATAGATTTAAGAACCGCAATCTGCTCATCACAGCGCTGACGCACTCCTCCTACGCAAACGAGAGCCGCGGCGGCGACCAGAGCTATGAGCGACTGGAATTCCTCGGCGATTCCATTTTGGGGTTTGTCACGGCGGAATACCTGTGCAAAGCGTTCCCGGATATTCCCGAAGGCAAGCTGACAAAGAAGCGTGCGGCGCTTGTATGCGAAAAATCGCTCTGCGGTTTTACACGCAGCTTCGGCGCAGGCGAGCTGCTGCGTCTCAGCCACGGCGAGCAGCACAGCGGCGGCAGAGAACGCCCAAGCATCTTAGCGGACGTGTTCGAATCCATTACGGCGGCGATCTATCTCGACTCCGGCAGCTTGGAGGAGGCCAAGCGCTTTGTACTGCACTACATTGAACCGGCGGCGCAGTCTGCAGGCGAACGCCCGTTTAAAGACCACAAGACGATGCTGCAGGAGATCATTCAGCAGAACCCCGGTGAACGGCTCGAATACGTCCTCACCGGCGAACATGGCCCCGACCATGACAAGCACTTCACCGTAGAGGTGCACCTCAACAGCAATGTCATCGGCAAGGGCGGCGGACGCAGCAAGAAGGAAGCCGAACAGCAGGCGGCACGCGAAGCACTGGAGCTGATGGGCTATTAAGCACGCGAATATCTCAATTTTTATTCCGCACAACGGCTGCCCGCAGCAATGCAGCTTCTGTAATCAGAACCGCATTACAGGTGAAAATCATCAGCCGCAGCCTGAAGAAGTGGCGGCGCTGCTGCAAAGCGCAGCAAAGCAAATGGGGGAGCGCGTGCAGAACGCCGAGATCGCATTTTTCGGCGGCAGCTTCACGGCAATCGACCCCGATTACCGTTTGGCGCTTTTAAAAATAGCGCACGCAGCATGCGAAACATACGGCTTTGCCGGTATCCGCTGCTCTACGCGGCCGGATGCCATTGATGATGAACGTCTGACCGTATTAAAGCAATACGGCGTAACGGCAATCGAGCTCGGTGCGCAGTCGATGGATGGCGAAGTGTTGCTGCTCAATCGTCGGGGGCATACCGCAAAGGATGTGGAAAACACTGCGCGGTTAATTCGCGCATACGGCTTTGAGCTCGGCTTGCAGATGATGACCGGGCTGCCCGGCGACAGTGACGCAAAGGCGATGAAGACTGTCGAAAGGCTGTTGGCTCTAAAGCCGAACACCATGCGCATTTACCCTACGATCGTCTTAGAAAACACACCACTGTGCGATTTGTACCGCGCAGGAAAATACACACCGCAGACCTTAGAGGATGCCGTTTCACTCTGTGCAAAGCTCATCCCGATGATTGAGCAGCGCGGCGTAAAGCTCATCCGTGTGGGGCTGCACGCCAGCGAAGAACTGGAAAACCGTGTCGCGGGACCGTTTCACCCCGCTTTTATGGAGCTGTGCCGCAGCGCGATCTTCCGAGAAAACGTCCTTAAAGCGCTTCAAGCCCGAAACGATTCGGAAGTTACGATCGATGTTGACCCGCGCATGCTTTCCGTTGCGCTCGGACAGAAAAAAGAAAATTTGCAGCATTTCTCTAAGCACGGCTACACCGTGCACATCCGCCCGGATGCTTCGCTTTCCGGCGGCACATACAGGCTACGATAGGCAGGTAAACAGATGCTTTTAAAATCTCTGGAGCTGCAGGGCTTCAAAACCTTTCCCGATAAAACGACTTTAAAATTTGAAAACGGCATCACGGCGGTCGTCGGTCCAAACGGCAGCGGCAAGAGCAACATCAGCGATGCCATGCGTTGGGTACTCGGCGAGCAGTCTACCCGCGCACTGCGCTGCTCCAAAATGGAGGACATCATTTTCAGCGGCACGCCGCAGCGCAAAGCGCAGGGCTTTTGCGAAGTGACCGTCACCATGGATAACACCGACCGCGAGTTGAATTACGACGGCGACACCGTTTCCGTTACGCGTCGTTTTTACCGCTCCGGCGAAAGTGAATACCGCATTAACAAAACGCTCGTACGTCTGCGCGACGTGCATGAGCTGTTCATGGATACCGGCCTCGGCCGCGACGGCTATTCCATCATCGGGCAGGGCAAGATCGATAGCATCGTCTCCGCAAAAAGCGAAGACCGCCGCGAGATTTTTGAAGAAGCCGCCGGCATTTCGCGCTTTCGCTACCGCAAAGAGGAAGCCGAACGCCGCTTGGAAAAAGCCGAAGAAAACCTCATTCGCCTGCACGATATTTTAAACGAACTCGAAGAACGCGTGGGCCCTTTACGCGAGCAGGCGGAGAAAGCCGAAAAGTTTATTGCACTCGACAGCGAGAAAAAGGAACTGGAGATCGGTTTGTGGCTTGAAACGCTGGAGCGCTCCGGCAAGATCGTGCGCGAGGTGGAGGAAAAGATTGCCTCCGCGCAGAACAGCTACGAGGAAGTTGAAAGTGAGCTCAATGTGCTTTCCGCGCAAATCGAGCAGAATTTCACGGAAACGAACGGCTGCACCGCACAGATGGAAGAAGCACGTTTGAAGGCCTCCGAAGCCGATGAACTCGCCACCCGTAAAGAGGGAGAAGTTTCGGTGCTTGAAAATGATATTCTGCACGAGCAGCAGACCATCCGCAGATTAAACGGCGAGATTGAAAGCGCCGCGCTGACCGGACAAACGCTTGAAGCGGATATTCAAGAAAAAGAACAGGCGGTAAAAGCAAAGGAAGCGGAAGCTGCGCAGAACCATGCCGATTTCATTGCCTTTACCGCACAACTCGAGGAGCTGCGTGCCGGCACGGACAGCACCACGCGTGAGATCGACGCCGTTTCGGCTGAGCTTGTGGCACTGAACGCCGCACTTTCCGAAATGCGCGTGCAGCAGTCCTCGGCGGAATCCTCCATGCAGGAGATTCGCGCCCGCGCTGAAACAGTGGATGCTGCGATCACCGAAAGCGAAGAACGCCTTGCAGCGCTTCACACGGAGTGCGAGGAGCTTGACGCCATGCTGCACGATACGGCGGAGTACATTCAAAACGCTGAAAACACTGTGCAGGGGCATGAAATGCGTGTGCAGCAGCGCAGAAAACGCGCCGAAGCCGTGAAAGCCGAAGCCGACCGCCAGATGCTCGACGCCAAAGAAAAAGAGCGCCGCGCCGGACTGTTGGAAGACCTTGAACGCAATCTTGAAGGCTTCACGCAGAGCGTTAAAACCGTCATGCGCGAGAGCACGCGCGGCAATCTGCGTGGTATCCACGGACCTGTTACACGGCTTTTAAAAGTCCCGCGCGAATACGCCGTGGCGCTGGAGACCGCGCTCGGCGCCGCCATGCAGAACGTCGTCGTTGATTCCGAAGATGCGGCGAAAGCGGCTATTCGCTTATTGAAACAGCGCGATTCCGGCCGTGCGACATTCCTGCCGCTGACCACGGTGCGCGGTACGGTTATCGATGCGCGCGATGTGCAGAATATGCCCGGCTTTGTGGGCGTGGCTTCAACACTCTGCCACTGTGATGAGCAGTACGCCGGCATCCGCGATTCTCTGCTCGGCCGCACTATTGTTACAGAAGACCTTGACCGCGCGGCGGAGATTGCACGGCGTATTCGGTTCCGCTACCGTGTCGTCAGCTTGGACGGGCAGATTGTCAATGCGGGCGGTTCGTTCACCGGCGGTTCCGCGGCGCGAAACTCCGGCCTTTTGAGCCGCTCGGCGGAGATTGCACGCATTCGCGCAGACGCACAAATGCTGGCGCAGGCTGCAAATGAAACACTGGAGCGCCACAAGACTACACAGCAGGAAGTGCTGCAGGCCATGGTGGAGCTTGAAAACGCCAAGGCTGTGCTGGCGCAGCACAGGGAAGATGAGATCCGCTTCAAAACGGAAGCGGCCCGTGCCGCACGCGACGTGGAGACGGAAACCGCGAACCTTGCTTCTCTGCGCGACGAAAAAGAAAGTGCCGCAAAGCGTCTGAGCGGTTTTGTGCAGACCGCAGACAGCGCCCAGCAGAAAACAGAAGAAACAGAAGACAAAATTCAGGCAGCCAGAAGCAAAATGGAATCCATGATCGGCGACCGCGAGGACGCAATGCATCGTTGTGATGAGACCTTGCAGCATTTGCAGGAAATCCGTTTTGCGGGGCTCGCCATCGAAAAAGATAAAGAATCGCTTGAAAATGCTGTGCAAACGCTGAAAGCACAGCAGTCCGAACGCGCTGCACGTATAGAAAGTTTAAATCAAGAACTTGCGGAAAGCTTCGAGAAGATCAAAGCGCGCGAAGCGGATATTGAAAACCGAAAAATCGAATCTGCTAATCTGCGTGAGACCGCAAAGGAAAAACGGCAAACGGTCAGCGTCATCGCCGCAAAGCGCACGGCACTCGAGCAACAGACGAGCGAGTTGCGCCAAAAAGAACGCGAAGCTTCCTCGCGCCGCGAGACGATTGGCCTTGAACTTGCCCGTCTGCGCGAACGCCGTGAAAACCAGAGCGGTGAATACGACGCTATCCTCAAAAAGCTGTGGGAAGAATACGAGCTCACCCGCCGCGAAGCCGAGGAAATGAACATCACGATTGAAGATGTGCCCACGGCGCAAAGGCGGTTGTCCGAACTTAAAAACAGCATCAAAGCGCTCGGCTCCGTCAACGTGGCGGCTGTTGTGGAATACAAAGAGGTTTCGGAGCGCTACAATTTCCTCAAAATGCAAACGGACGACGTGCAGCGCTCCCGCGCCGAGCTGTTAAAGCTCATCGACAACTTGACAAAGCAGATGCAGACGCAGTTTGCAGAGCGCTTTTCCGTCATCAATCAGAATTTCAGCCGGATTTTTCAGGAGTTATTCGGCGGCGGATCGGCAGAGCTTTGCTTTACGGACAGCGGCGATGTACTGCATTCCGGCATCGATATCCGCGTGCACCCGCCGGGCAAGATCGTCTCGCACATCGAGCTGCTTTCCGGCGGCGAAAAGGCGCTTGTGGCAATTTCGCTTTACTTTGCAATCATGCGCGTAAATCCACCGTCGTTCTGTATGCTCGACGAGATCGAAGCTGCACTGGATGACGTAAATGTCGTGCGCTTTGCAAATTACCTGCGCCGCATGAACCAAAAGACACAGTTCATCGTCATCACGCACCGCCGCGGCACGATGGAAGAAGCTGATATGCTCTACGGCGTGACGATGCAGGACCAGGGCATTTCGAAACTCTTGGCACTGCACGCACACGAAGCGCAGGAAAAACTGGGTATAACAACATAAATTCGGAAAAGAGGTGCCTGAATGGGCTTTTTTGATAAGATCAAAGCGGGACTAAAAAAAACAAGAGACAGCATCACCGGGCAGATTAGCAGCATGCTCCACGCGTTCACAAAGATCGATGAGGAGCTGTTTGAGGAGCTTGAAGAGCTGCTTGTCATGGCGGACGTCGGCATGAACACCGCGACCGAAATCTGCGATACGCTCCGCGCACGCGTGAAAGAGCGCGGCATCACAGACCCGAACGAGATTATGACGCTTTTGCAGGAGGTCGTCACGGAGATGGTCAGCGGCGACAACGAGTTGCATCTCGATACGCAGCCATCCGTCATCCTTGTCATCGGCGTGAACGGCGTCGGCAAAACGACGACCATCGGCAAGCTGGCTTCCCGCCTTAAAAAAGAGGGCAAATCGGTAATTTTGGGCGCGGCGGATACGTTCCGCGCGGCGGCCATTGAGCAGCTTGAAGTCTGGGCAGAGCGCGCAGACGTGCCGATCATCAAGCATGCAGAGGGCGCAGACCCCGCCGCCGTCGTGTACGATACAATCTCCGCGGCGAAGGCACGTCACGCCGATGTGGTCATCTGTGATACGGCCGGACGCCTGCACAATAAGAAAAACCTGATGGACGAGCTTTCCAAAATTTCGCGCATCATCGATAAGGGTCTGCCGGGCTGCAGCAAAGAAGTTTTGCTTGTGCTCGATGCCACAACGGGGCAGAACGCCGTCAATCAGGCGCGTGAATTCAAAGAAGCCGCAGGACTCACGGGTATCGTGCTCACAAAGCTCGACGGCACCGCAAAGGGCGGCGTTGTGTTGGCAATCCACCGGGATCTCGGTTTGCCGGTGAAGTTCATCGGCGTCGGCGAGCAGGTGGACGATCTGCAGCCGTTTGACGCGGAGGATTTCGCCCGCGCGCTGTTCGAGCGGAGACCGGAAGCATGAGGCTCGCCGTTTTTTCCGATGTACACAGCAACCACCATGCGCTGAAAGCTTGCCTGAAGGAAGCGGAAAAGCAAAAAGCGGATGGGTACATTTTCCTCGGCGATTATATTTCGGACTGTGCAAACCCGCACGAGACTATGAAGCTAATATACCGCGCAAAGCAGGAAATGCCCTGCTGGTTCGTGCGCGGCAACCGCGAAGAATATGTGCTGAACCACCACAACTTCGGCAGCGATTGGGCAAACGGCACTACAACAGGCTCCCTTCTATACACCTACGAGGGGCTAACGGCGGAGGATCTCGAGTTCATCTCCGTATTGCCGTTTATGCAGACAATTGATCCAAACGGCAAGTGTCCCATACGCATTTGCCACGGCTCACCGGAAAAAACGCGCGACACGCTGCGCCCGTTCTCCTATAAGATAGAAAGCTGGCTTTTAAAAATCGACGAGCGCGTGCTTTTAAGCGGCCACACGCATCAGCCGTGCAGCGCGCACACAATGGGCAAGCTGTACGTGAACCCCGGTGCGGTCGGCGTGCAGTGTACGCAAACCGTCACGGCGAAAATGGCGCTGCTCGATTCCGACGGAAACACATGGAACGAAACGCTGCTCGAAGTGCCGTATGACATTGACGCCGCAGCACTGGAAATCCGCGAAAGCGGACTGCTGACCCGCGCGGGCGTGTGGGGGCATGCGATTTTAAAACAGCTTTACACCGGCAAAAATTATTCGCTTTTCTGCGTGCAGCGCGCAGAAGAGCTTGCAGCGGGCGGCCCCGTACTTTTAGAGCATTGGCAGCAAGCCGCACGCGATTTCGGAATTTTGGAGGGATAACGTATGAACATGATCATTGCAACGCATAATGCGCATAAAATAGAAGAATTCGGCCGCATTTTGGCGCCGCTTGGCATCACCGTGCAGACGACCGAGCTGACCGAGGCGGAAGAGACCGGCACCACGTTCCGTGAAAACGCGTATATCAAGGCGAAATCCGCGTGTGACGAAACGGGCCTGCCGTGCGTCGCGGACGATTCCGGCTTATCGATCGATTATTTAAACGGCGAGCCGGGCGTGTATTCCGCACGGTATGCCGAGCCGGGCAAGCGTAAGGCAACGGTACTCAAAAAGCTCAAGGGCGTGCCGGAAGAAAAGCGCGGCGCACACTTTACAAGCGCCATCTGCTGTGTATTCCCGAACGGCGACGTACTTGAAGCTGAGGGCTACTGCTACGGGCGCATCGCAGAGGAATGCCGCGGTGAAAGCGGTTTCGGTTATGACCCCATTTTCATCTGCACCGAAGAAGGCTGCGCGGGCAAGACGTTCGGCGAAGCGACAGCAGAAGAAAAGGATGCCGTGAGCCACCGAGGGAAATCCTTGCGTATTTTCGCAGAAAAACTTGAAAACTACTTGAAAGACAAAGAGGGATAAATTATGCTGACCAGTAAACAAAGAGCGTATCTCCGCTCGCTCGCCGTAAATGAAGACACCATTTTGATGATTGGCAAGGGCGGCATCGATGGAGATGTCGTAAAGCAGGCCGCAGACGCTATTTTTAAGCGTGAACTCATCAAGGGCAAAGTGTTGGAGACTGCGCCGGTCTCTCCGCGTGAAGCCGCAGAAGCGCTCGCAGAGCAGACGGAAAGCGAAGTCGTGCAGGTCATCGGTTCCAAATTTGCGCTTTATAAACGCAACGAAAAGGATCCGAAGATCGTCCTGCCGCGTGCGAAAAAGGCATAAGCCATGCGCATCGGCATTTACGGCGGCACGTTCAATCCCATCCACACGGCGCATGTGCACCTTGTGCGGGAGTTTATTAAGCGTCTGTCGCTTGACCGCGTGATTTTGATTCCGACGGGCACGCCGCCGCACAAAGCGACACATCAGCTTGCAAGCGGGGCAGACCGCATTGAAATGTGCAGGCTTGCGGCGGCAGACATCGCCGAATGTCCCGTCACAGTCTCGGATATTGAAGTGCTGCGCACGGGCAAAAGCTACACGGCAGACACCATGACGGAACTGAAAGCGCAATATCCCGACGATGCGCTCTTTTTGCTGATGGGGGAAGACATGTTCTGCACCGTCGAAAAGTGGTATCACCCGGAGCGCATTTTCGCCGCGGCAGAGATCTGCGCCGCACCGCGTGACAAGGATAGCTTCCAAACGCTTGTCACACACGGAGAAGAAGTGAAGGAAAAGTTCCCGCAGCTGCGCTTTACCGTGCAGAACATCGAGTTTTTGCCTGTCTCATCGACGATGGTGCGCGAAAAAAGTCTGCAGGGCGAAGATATAAGCGGTCTTGTGCCCGCAGGCGTCGCGGAATACATCCAAAAAAAGAGGCTTTACACGCATGAATAAGAAAGAAAAACAGCAATATATCGATATCATCAAGCCCATGCTCACGCAAAAACGTTTCGAACACTCCTTAAATGTTTCGGAAGAAGCGGTAAAGCTTGCAAAAAAATACGGTGCCGATACCGAAAAAGCGGAGCTTGCAGGGCTTTTGCACGATATTTTGAAGGATACACCCCCGGAGAAACAGTTGAAAATTCTCGCGGACTTTGGTATAATTATGAGAGACGTTGAACTTTCCGCTAAAAAGTTCTGGCATGCCATCAGCGGCGCGGTGTATATCAAGCATGTTCTGCACATTGAGGACGAGGATGTTTACAATGCCGTGCGATACCACACCACGGGCAGAAAAAACATGACGTTACTCGAAAAAGTCATTTTTATCGCGGATTTCATCTCCAAAGACCGCAATTACCCCGGCGTAGAGGATATGCGCAAGGCCGCGTATAAAAGCCTTGACAAAGCTATTGTGGAGGGCATCGCGTTCACCATTACGGAGCTCGCAAAAGACCGCGCGCCCATCGTGCCGGAGACCATAGACGCATATAATGACGCGGTGTGGGCTTTGCGGCACGGCAACTAAGCGGAAGGAAGCATAAAAATCGCGCAGCGCGCAGAAAGGAATGGCTAAAAGCATGGATTCATTGACGCTTGCAAAAACCGCAGCGGGCATTTTGGATGCGAAAAAAGCCGATCAGATCAATGTGATCCGCATTTCGGACGTTTCCTCGCTCGGTGATTATTTCGTTCTGGCGAACGGCACCGGCAGCACGCATGTGCATGCTCTGGCGGACGAGCTGGAGTTTAAGCTGAAAGAGCTCGGCATTGCGCCGGACCGCGTGGAGGGCTATCGCTCCGATTCCTGGGTCGTGCTCGATTACGAAACGGTGGTCGTACACATCTTCACCTCGGAAGCGCGCAGTTTTTATGATTTGGATCGCCTGTGGCTCGACGGCGAAAAGCTCAACATGACGTTTGAACCGAATTGATTTTGTTATTTTATATAGCGCAGAGAGGTAAGTGTAATCAATATGAACAAGTACAATCCCAGTGAAATTGAACCGAAGTGGCAAAAGAAGTGGGAAGAAGCCGGTGTTTTCCATGCTTCCAATACTTCGGATAAGCCGAAATATTATGCTCTGATCGAGTTCCCGTACCCGTCCGGTCAGGGTCTGCATGTTGGCCACCCGCGTCCGTACACCGCGCTTGACGTTGTTTCCAGAAAGCGCCGCATGGAGGGCTACAATGTGCTCTATCCGATTGGTTGGGATGCATTCGGCCTACCGGCAGAGAATTATGCCATCAAGAACCACGTGCACCCGGAAGAGATCACAAAGAAGAATATTGCGCGCTTTAAGCAGCAGATTCAGTCTCTCGGCATCTCCTTCGACTGGAGCCGTGAGATCAGCACCATTGATCCGAAATACTACAAGTGGACGCAGTGGATTTTCCTCCAGCTCTTTAAGAACGGTTTGGCCTACAAAAAAGAGATGTCCGTCAACTGGTGCACCTCCTGCAAATGCGTTCTGGCAAACGAAGAGGTTGTCAACGGCGTCTGTGAGCGCTGCGGCAGTGAAGTTATTCACAAGGTCAAATCCCAGTGGATGCTGAAAATCACCGCTTACGCACAGCGCCTCATCGACGACCTTGATCTTGTCGATTATCCAGACCGCGTTAAGACCCAGCAGAAAAACTGGATTGGCCGTTCCGAGGGCGCCGAGGTCGATTTCAACACGACCGCAGGCGATAAGCTGACTGTTTACACGACCCGCCCGGATACACTTTACGGCGCAACGTACATGGTCGTTTCCCCGGAGCATCCGTTCATTGAAAAGTGGGCGGATAAGCTGCAGAATCTGGATGCCGTCCGCGCATATCAGGCAGAGGCCGCGAAAAAGTCCGACTTTGAGCGCACCGAGGTCGCGAAAGATAAGACCGGCGTGCGTTTGGAGGGTGTTGAGGCCATCAACCCGCTGACCGGTACCACCATTCCGATCTTCATTTCCGACTACGTTCTCGTTTCCTACGGTACCGGCGCCATCATGGCTGTTCCGGCACACGATACCCGTGACTGGGAGTTCGCAAAGAAGTTCGACCTGCCAATCGTCGAAGTCGTTAAGGGCGGCGATGTACAGAAAGAAGCGTTCACGGACTGCGACACCGGCATCATGGTCAACTCCGGCATTCTGGACGGCATGACCGTCGAAGAAGCGAAAGTCCGCATCAAAGATTACCTTGAGGAGACCGGCATCGGCCACCGTAAGGTCAACTATAAGCTCCGTGACTGGGTATTCGCACGCCAGCGCTACTGGGGCGAGCCGATTCCGATTGTACACTGCGAGAAGTGCGGCTATGTGCCGATCGATGAAAGCGAGCTGCCGCTCGTTCTGCCGCAGGTTGATTCCTACGAGCCGACCGATAACGGCGAATCTCCGCTCTCCAAGATGACCGATTGGGTCAACACCACGTGCCCGAAGTGCGGCGGCAAGGCCATGCGCGAAACGGACACCATGCCGCAGTGGGCAGGCTCCTCCTGGTACTTCCTGCGCTATATGGATCCGCACAACGATGAATCTTTTGCATCCAAGGAAGCACTCAACTACTGGCATCAGGTAGACTGGTATAACGGCGGCATGGAGCACACCACGCTGCACTTGCTGTACAGCCGTTTCTGGCATAAGTTCCTCTACGATATCGGCCAGGTCCCGACCGCAGAACCGTATGCAAAGCGCACGAGCCACGGCATGATTCTCGGTGAAAACGGCGAGAAGATGAGTAAGTCTCGCGGCAACGTTGTCAACCCGGACGACGTTGTAAACGAGTTTGGCGCTGATACGCTCCGTCTCTACGAAATGTTCATCGGCGACTTTGAGAAGGCCGCACCGTGGAGCAACGCCGGTATCAAGGGCTGCCGCCGCTTCATTGAGCGTTATTGGAACCTGCAGTCCATTCTCGTCGACGGCGAAGCGATCCGCCCGGAGATGGAAAATTCTTTCCACAAAGCCATCAAGAAGGTCTCTTATGACATTGAGAACCTCAAGTTCAACACCGCCATTGCATCTTTGATGGCGCTCATGAACGTTATTGCGGAAAAGGGCTCCATCAATAAAGCAGAGCTCTCCGTCTTCACGATGCTCCTCAACCCGTTTGCACCGCATGTAACAGAAGAGGTTTGGAGCGAAATGAAGCTCGGCGAGGGCATGGTCACGGAGCAGCCTTGGCCGAAGTACGACGAATCAAAGTGCAAAGATGACGTCATTGAAATCGTTGTGCAGGTCAACGGCAAAGTTCGCGCAAGACTGTGCGTTGCAGCCGATATCCAGAAGGATGACGCGATTGCACTTGCAAAGGCGGAAGACCGCATTGCAGCGGAGATCAACGGCAAGAACGTCGTGAAAGAGATCTACGTTCCGGGCAAGCTCGTCAATATCGTTGTAAAAGGATAATTCTTTACAGAGCGCTGTGTGTGAATTCACAGCGCTCTTTTTACATTTGCGTAAAGTTAAATAGCTTTGAAAAGGCTTTTTACTTTACAAGATCGGAGGCCAGTACATGAAACATGCACTCGTTTTATTTTCTTCGCCGCATAAAGACGGACACACAAAGAAGCTGCTTGAAGCTTTTCTCGACGGATTGAAAGGAAAAGACTGGAAAGTAAAATCACTTGACATTTGCAAAGTGAATATTCATCCGTGTATCGCCTGCGGATATTGCCAAAAAGCAGACGGCTGCGCGTTTCGCGACCTCGATGAATTCGATCGTGACCTACGCGCGTGTGATCTGCTTCTCATCGCCACGCCGGTCTATAACCTCTCGTTTCCGGCGCAGTTCAAGGCGGTCATCGACCGTTTTCAGCGGTATTTTGAAGCTAGATTTGCCCGTGGTATCCGCCCGGCGATTGCGACACACCGCGATGCCGTTTTGCTGCTCACCATGGGGCGGTATGATCCGTTTGCGGTGGAGGTATGCGAGAAAACACTGCGCCAAAGCTTTTCCGTTATGAACACAACGCTCAAAAAAACGGTGGTTTTGCCGGACACAGACCGTGCAGATTGCGAAAACTCTGCGATTTTCGCGAAGGCACAGGAAATTGCTATTGAAATCGCGCGCGAGCTGTGATATAATAACTTGAATTTGTGTGAATAAAGGCAGGTTTTCATCAATGTCAGGACATTCCAAGTGGAATAATATTAAGAGAAAGAAAGAAAAGACCGACGGTGCAAGAGCGAAGATCTTCACAAAGATCGGCCGTGAGCTTGCCGTTGCCGTTAAAGAAGGCGGCAGCGCAGACCCGGCAGCGAACTCCAAGCTGAAGGACGTCATTGCGAAGGCTAAGGCGAACAATGTGCCGAACGACAACATTGAGCGCATCATTAAGAAAGCCGCAGGCGAGGGCAACTCCAACGCATATGAAAGCATCACCTACGAAGGCTACGGCCCCGCAGGCGTTGCCGTCATCGTGGAATGCCTCACCGATAACCGCAACCGTACCGCGGGCGATGTCCGTCATTACTTTGATAAGTTTGGCGGCAACCTCGGCACCACCGGTTGCGTTTCCTTCATGTTCAACGAAAAGGGCGTTATCGTGCTGGAGCGTGAGGGTTTTGACGAAGATGCCGTCATGAGCGATGCACTGGAGGCCGGTGCTTCCGATTTTCAGGCAGACGAAGACGTGTTCGAGATCTACACTGAGCCGTCCGATTTCAGCGGCGTTCGCGATGATCTGGAAGCTAAGGGCTATTCCTTTGTTTCCGCAGAAGTGGAAATGGTCCCGGATACCTACACGGATCTCACTGATCCCGATCAGATTCTCAAGATGCAGAAGCTGATCGATGCACTCGAGGATAACGACGATGTCCAGCAGGTCTGGCACAACTGGAACGAGCCCGAGGAAGAAGACGAAGATTGATGCTGAAAACCTCTCTGGGCTTACCGGGGAGGTTTTTTACAGCCTGTTTTTACTTGCGCCACGTATAAAACGCAACACACGGCGCACATAAGAAAGGAAGGCATAGATAAGATGAATGAGTTAAGACACCTCGTAGACCCGCTGGATCTTTCCTTTGAGGAGACCCTGCGTCTGCTGGACCTTGCGGACAGCATTGCAAACGACCGCACCGCATTCGCCCACAAGTGTGAAGGTAAAATCCTTGCCACGCTCTTTTACGAGCCGAGTACCCGCACGCGTCTGAGCTTTGAATCGGCCATGATGCGCCTTGGCGGCAAGGTATTGGGCTTTGCAAGTGCACAGAACAGCTCTGCTTCCAAGGGTGAAAGCGTTGCCGATACGGTACGCATGGTATCCTGCTATTCGGATATCATCGCCATGCGCCACAACAAAGAGGGTGCGCCGCGCGTAGCAGCACAGTACGCTCGCGTGCCGGTCATCAACGCCGGTGACGGCGGCCACCAGCATCCGACGCAGACGCTCACCGACCTGCTCACCATCCGCCGCGAAAAGGGCAGACTGAATAACCTGACGATCGGTCTGTGCGGCGACTTGAAATTTGGCCGCACCGTGCACTCACTCATCAAATCGCTTGTGCGCTGGGAGGGCATCCGCTTCGTGTTCATCTCCCCGGAAGAGCTGCATGTGCCGAGCTATATCATCGATGAAGTCGTAAAGCCCTCCGGCTGCGAATACAAAGAAGTCCGTACCATGGACGAGGTTCTGCCGGAGCTTGACGTGCTCTACATGACCCGCGTACAGCGCGAGCGCTTCTTCAACGAAGAAGATTACATTCGCTTAAAAGACAGCTTCATTCTTGACGCTGAAAAGATGAAGCTTGCGCCGAAGGATCTTATTGTGCTGCATCCGCTGCCGCGTGTCAACGAAATCGCGGTCGAAGTGGACGACGACCCGCGTGCAAAGTACTTTGTGCAGGCACAAAACGGCGTATATGTCCGCATGGCGCTCATTTTAATGCTTCTGAACATCGAACCGGGACTTTTTGAGGAGGAAACCGTATGCTGAACATCGACAGTATCCAAAACGGCATTGTGATCGACCATATTCAGGCAGGCAAGGGTATGCGCATCTACGAGCTTTTGGAGCTCGATAAGCTCGATTGCTGCGTGGCACTCATCAAAAATGCCCGCAGCAGCAAGCTGGGCAGAAAAGATATCATCAAGATTGAAGGCGACCTCGCCATCAACTTCGATGTGCTCGGCTTTATCGATAACAACATCACCGTATGCACCATTAAAAACGGTGAGCTTGTGAAGAAAGAGAACATCGTGCTGCCACGTCGCATCAAAAATGTTGTAAAGTGCAAGAACCCGCGCTGCATCACAAGCACGGAGGAAAACCTCGACCAGATCTTCGTGCTGTGCGATGAAAAAGCGCACCGCTATCGTTGCCTGTACTGTGAACAGGCGTATAAGAGCCATGAGTAAGGCACAGCGTAACGGTGCAGGCCGTCGCGATCCGGAGAAACTGAAGCGCCAAAAGCGCCGTGACCGCTTGTTTCTGGCGTTCCTGACCTTTTTGAATTTTCTCCTCGCTTTGATCGTGCGCATCGCAGACCGCAAGAGCGTCATCAAAGCGGTAAAGCAGGACGACAAGCTTGCGTTGCTGCTTGAAGAAAAAACCACAAAATCCCTTTGAAATACCTTGACTTTAGGGTCAGTGTATGTTAATATGATAGAGCCGCTTACTGTGGGCTGAAAAGTGACGAAAGTCCGCCTACGAGTAGCGAGATTACAGAAAGGGCAGGCAGAAAAAAATGTTTGCAGTTATTGAAACCGGCGGTAAGCAGTACAAGGTACAGTACGGCGACGTGATCTACGTTGAGAAGCTCGCTGCCAATGAAGACGAGACAGTTACGTTCCCGGTCGTTGCAATTTGCAGCGAAGACGGAACAAAAATCGGCACCCCGTATGTTGAGGGCGCTTCCGTTACAGGCAAGGTCCTGAAGAACGGCAAGGCTAAGAAGGTTACGATCCTCACTTACAAGCCGAAGAAGGGCGAAAAGCGCAAGATGGGCCACAGACAGCCCTACACGAAGATTCAGATTGAGTCCGTTCAGGGCTAATTTGATCGTATGATTCGTGCGGATTTTTTCGCAAATGCAGACGGAGCACTTCTCGGTTTTTCCGTGCTTGGCCATTCCGGTCTGGCACAGGAAGGAGAAGACATTCTCTGTGCTGCGGTTTCTTCTGCGGCGTATATGACGGCGAACACCGTGCTGGAGATTTTACACATCACACCGATTTCTCTCCGAGCAGAGGACGGCGAGATGCTGTTTAGGGTTTCCGATACCGATGCACGGACATGCCGTAGCCTGTTTGAGGGATTTAAGCTGCATCTTCTCGGTTTAGAGGAGCAGTACCCCGAAAACTTACAGGTACGCTACGCAGAAGTCTGACAATAAAACGAAAGGAAGGCAACAAAATGCTTAAGATCAATATCCAGTTGTTTGCTCATAAAAAAGGTATGGGCTCCACGAAGAACGGCCGTGATTCCGAATCCAAAAGACTCGGTGTCAAGCGTGCAGATGGTCAGCACGTCCTCGCAGGCAACATTCTTGTTAAGCAGCGCGGCACGCACATCCATCCGGGCGAGAACGTAGGCAGAGGCTCTGATGACTCTCTGTTCGCGCTCATTGACGGTCAGGTTCGTTTCGAGCGTATGGGCCGTGACCGCAAGAAGGTCAGCGTTTACTCGATCGAGCAGTAATTTTGACCCTTGGGGGGAATACCGGTTTCGTATCCCCGAATATACGATGAAACGGGCTTCTTCGGGTAAAGCGGAGAAGCCCATTTTATTTTGTACAGAGCCGTCCGCGGCGCTGAAAGGATGATGAATTATGTTTATCGATATAGCTAAGATCAAGGTAAAAGCCGGTGACGGCGGCGACGGCGCCGTGGCTTTTCACCGTGAAAAATACGTGGCTTCCGGCGGCCCGGACGGCGGCGACGGCGGTCGCGGCGGCGACATCGTGTTCCGCGTGGACGATAACCTCTCCACGCTGGCGGATTTCCGCTACAAGCGCAAGTACACCGCAGAGCGTGGCGAAAACGGTCGCGGCAAGCGCTGCTTCGGCAAAAGCGCACAGCCGCTCGTCATTACCGTGCCGCGCGGCACACTGATCCGCAATGCGGAAACCGGCCGCATCATGGCGGACATGTCCACAGACGAAGACGTCGTTATCGCGAAGGGCGGCCGCGGTGGCTGGGGCAACACGCATTTTGCGTCGCCTACGCGCCAAACTCCGCGCTTTGCAAAGCCCGGCACACCCGGTGAAGCATTCGAGCTTCAGCTTGAACTCAAGCTGCTCGCTGATGTGGGCCTTGTAGGCTTCCCAAACGTAGGTAAATCTACGCTTGTTTCCGTTGTAAGTGAAGCAAAGCCAAACATTGCAAACTACCACTTTACGACCATCACCCCGGTGCTCGGCGTGGTGCATATGCCGAACGCGCCATCGTTTGTCATGGCAGATATTCCCGGCCTTATCGAGGGCGCATGGCAGGGTGTAGGCCTCGGTCATCAGTTTCTGCGCCATGTAGAGCGTTGCCGCATGCTCATTCACATTGTCGATGTTTCCGGCAGCGAGGGCAGAGACCCGAAGGAGGACTTCCGCATCATCAACGAAGAACTGCGCAAATTCAACCCCGACCTTGCGAACCGTCCCATGCTGGTCGCCGGCAACAAATGCGACCTGACGACCGACGAGCAGGTAGAGGATTTCCGCAAATTTGTCGAGGAGCAAGGCTATGAATTCTTTCCAATCATGGCGGCAATCCGCTATGATGTTGACCCGCTTTTGAATAAGACCGCAGAAATGCTTTCCACGCTGCCGCCGGTCGCGCATTTCGAGCCGGAACCGGAGCCGGTAAAGCCTGTCGAAGAATTCAGCAGCAAGGCAAAGGTCGATATCCGCGTGGAGGACAACGTGTATTTTGTCGAGGCCGATTGGCTCTTAAAGCTCATCTCCGCCGTCGATTTCGATGATTACGAGTCGCTCCAGTACTTCCAGCGTGTGCTCATTCACACCGGCGTTATCGATGCGCTGCGTGAGGCGGGCATCCAGGAAGGCGACACGGTCAGCATGTATGACCTTGAATTTGATTTTGTAAACTAAGAGGGTGGCTATTTGGAAAAGTTCTATCAAACGGAATCGGATCCGAAGCAGTTAAGCCCCTTAACGCTCGCTTATGTGGGTGACGGCGTGTACGAGCTTTTCGTGCGCGAATATATCGTCTCCAAAGGCAACTGCCCTGTGAAAAAGCTGCACAGCCGCGCCGTTTCGTTCGTGCGTTGCGAGTTTCAGGCGAAGGTGCTTAGTGAAGTGCTGATGCCGCTTTTCACGGAAGAGGAAAAAGAAGTCTGCCTGCGCGGACGCAATGCGCACGTTTCGCACGTGCCGAAAAACTCAAGCGTTGCGGATTACCACGCAGCCACAGCATTTGAATGCGTTTTCGGTTATCTTTACCTTAAAGGCGAGCTGGAGCGCCTGCGTCTTTTCTTCGATAAGATCCTTGAATTCGCAGAAACGGAGGAAACCGCACATGCGTAAAAATAAAGTTGCAAAAAACGTGAAGGAATTCCTGCTTGACCTGATTTTCATGACGGCGGGTTCCGTTATTTACGCGGTCGGCCTGAACGGCTTTACCGCGCCGAACAACATCGCGCCGGGCGGCGTGAGCGGTATCGCCATCGTGCTGAATTATCTGTTCGGCACGCCCGTCGGCACCGTAATTTTGCTTATTAACGTGCCGATCATCATTTGGGCGATCATTGAGATCGGCTATAAGCTCGTCACCAAAACGATGTTGGCGGTCGTGTTAAACGCTGCCTGCATCGACATCGTGGCGCTGTTCATGCCGGTCTACCACGGTGACCCACTCATCATCATGCTCATCGGCGGCGTGTGTGAGGGCGTTGGTCTTTCACTCGTCTTTATGCGCGGTGCCACGACCGGCGGCACGGACATGATCGCGCGTCTGCTCAATCATCGCCTGCGCCATCTTTCCATGGGCAAGCTGATGCTTGCCGTAGACGGCTGCGTCGTGCTGTTTTCCGCCATCGTATATAAGAGCATTGAAAGCGCCGTGTACGCGTGCATCGTCATTTTTGTATCGACAAAAATCATCGATACAATTCTGTACGGCACAGATGCGGGCAACGGCAAAATGTTCTTCATTATGTCCCATAAAAACGATGTCATTGCCGACCGCATCATCAAGGAGATGGACCGCGGCCTGACGTTTCTCAAGTCCCGCAGCGGCTATTTGAAGCAGGACGGCGAGGTGCTCTTCTGCGCCGTGCGTCGCTTCGAGGTGTTCCGTATCAGCGAGATCATCCGCGAGGAAGACCCCGATGCGTTCGTCATCGTCGGCGATGCCGGTGAAATCGCCGGTGAGGGCTTCAAACCCGTGCGCTCCGACGACCGCACGCTCGGCGAGATTATCAAAGCTATTCGCAAGACGGGCGATAAGCCGGTCAGCGAGCCGAAAGAATAAATCCGCATAGAAAAAGCAGACAAGCGCATCGCCTGCCTGCTTTTTCCGGTTTTTTGTGTTACCGGCAGCTTTTTTCACTGCGGTTTTCCGTACGATTTTCCGTGCCGTTATTCACGCGGTCGGTTGTCTGACGATCGCTCTTATTGCGGCTTTGTTTCTGGCTTTTGTTTGTGTAATTCTTGTTTTCGGAATTTGCCATGTGATTCACCCCTTCCGAAAGCTATTATGCGCACGGTACGCGCGTTTATGTACCGAATTTATGAAATTAGGAAAGGTGGGGCGGCCATGGAATTGCCCGCAGCTTTTGAAAAACGAATGCAGGATATGCTTGGGGCAGAATATACGGCGTTTCGGGCGTCTTACAACGAACCGCACAAACGCGGCATTCGTTTGAACACTGTAAAATGCACAAAAGAGCAGCTTGAACGCGCACTGCCGTTTACACTGGTTCAAACGCCGTTTTCGCCGCTCTCGTTTTATGCGCCGACAGATACCAAAATGGCGGCGCTGCCGCTCTATCATGCAGGCGCGTTTTATTCGCAGGAGCCGTCCGCGTCTTCGGCCGTCACGCTTTTGGCGCCGGAGCCGGGGGATAAGGTGCTCGACCTCTGCGCCGCACCGGGCGGTAAATCCACGCAGATTGCCGCGCTGACCGGCGACACCGGGCTTTTGTGGTCAAACGAAGTTGTGCGCAATCGCGCCGCAATTTTATCCTCCAATTTGGAGCGCATGGGCGTGCGTAATACAGTCGTTTCCAGCGTATACCCGGAGATGCTTGCGGAAAAGCTCGGCGGGTATTTTGATAAAGTGCTCGTTGATGCGCCGTGCTCCGGCGAAGGCATGTTCCGCCGCGATCCCGTTGCCGTGCAGGAATGGAGTCCTGAGCACGTGGAGACCTGCGCTGTACGTCAGCTCGCAATTTTATCCTCCGCCGCACAGTGCGTGCGCGAAGGCGGCATTTTGGTGTACTCTACCTGCACATTCTCCACGGAAGAAAATGAGGGCGTTGTGCAGAAATTTCTCGAGAGCCACCCGGAATTCGTGCTCGAAAAGCCGAATGTCACATTCGGTCGCCCGGCCTATGGCGTAGACGCTGTGCGCATTTTCCCGATGGACGGAGGTGAGGGGCACTTTGCCGCGCGCTTCCGCCGCGTTGCGCCATGTGAAGAACGTTTTGCGCCGTTTAGCTTTAAGCCCGACCGAGAGACGCAGGCGCATGCCGAAGAATTGTACACATCTCTGTTTACCGATGTACCGGGCAGATTCCAGCGCGTGCGCGACCGTGTGATCTTATTGCCAAATGAGCTGCCGGACATTGCAGGACTTTCCGTTCTGCGCGCCGGTGTGGAATTCGGCGAGGCAAAAAAGAACCGCATCGAGCCCGCGCATGGCATTTTCATGGCAAGCCGTGCGGAAAACTGCCGCAGCGTGCTGCATCTCACATCGAACGATCCTGCTTTATTCGCGTTTTTGCGCGGCGAAGAAATCCCCGCAGAGGGGCTTTCCGGTTACACCGCCGTCGCCGCAGACGGTATTGTAACGGGCTTTGGCAAGGCATCGAACGGTGTTTTGAAGAATCGTTACCCAAAGGGGCTGCGCACACACCTGTAAAGGTGCATTCGTTTATACAAAAAGAACAGAAAGCTTCGCAAAGCCAAATGGTTATTTGTGAAGCTTTTTTTGCAATTTAAACCTCGGTAACTTGCAAAAAAGGCAAATACGTGCTAAAATGTGTATAAGCAAACAGGAAAGAAGTGTTTTTTGATGCAGAAAATCCAGATTGAGCGTACCACTGCGCCTAAAGCGAAGCCGGCAGACGAAAGCAAGCTCGGTTTCGGTAAAATCTTTACAGATCACATGTATGTGATGGAATATAACCCGGAGCAGGGTTGGCACGATCCGAAGATCATGCCGTATCAGCCGATCGTCCTTGATCCGTCCGCTATGGTTTTCCACTACGGTCAGGAAATGTTCGAGGGCATGAAGGCTTATAAATGCGCAGACGGTCGCATCCGTCTGTTCCGCCCGAACAAGAACATCGAGCGTGCAAACAACTCCAACAGAAGACTTTGCATCCCGGAGATCCCGGCCGATGATTTCCTCAATGCGATCAAGACGCTCGTCGCCGTTGACGCAGATTGGATTCCGAGCCGCCCCGGCACTTCTCTTTATATTCGTCCGTTCGTCATTGCAACGGATCCGTTCCTCGGCGTACGCCCGTCGAACACCTATAAATTCATCATCATTCTTTCCCCGGTCGGCGCTTACTACGAGAGCGGCCTCGACCCGGTAAAGATTTGGATCGAAGACGACTATGTACGTGCAGTCCGCGGCGGCATCGGCGAAGCAAAGACCGGCGGCAACTACGTTGCAAGCCTCGCGGCACAGGTAAAGGCACACGACGAAGGTTACTCTCAGGTTCTGTGGCTCGACGGTGTTGAGCGCAAGTACATCGAAGAAGTCGGTGCTATGAACATCTTCTTCAAAATCAACGGCACCGTTGTCACCCCGATGCTGAACGGCAGTATTTTGCCGGGCGTTACCCGTGCATCCTGCATCGATCTCTGCAAGCACTGGGGTCTCCCGGTCGAAGAGAGAAGAATCTCCGTTGACGAACTCGTTGAGGCGGCCCGTACCGGTGCACTTGAAGAGTGCTGGGGTAGCGGTACCGCAGCCGTTATCTCCCCGGTCGGCGCACTCCGTTACGAGAACGAAGTCATGCAGATCAAGGACGGCGGCATCGGCGAATTCAGCCAGAAGCTGTACGACACCGTCACCGGCATCCAGACCGGTAAGGTAGAAGATACCCTCGGTTGGACTGTGGAAGTCACACCGCTTGAGAAGTAATTCGAATATTTGAACATTCAAAAGGCCGAGCCCGCGTGGTTCGGTCTTTTTGTATAAAAGAAGAGCTCTGCGACCGGCAAAAGCCAAATGCAGAGCTCAGTTTATATCCGAATCAGTTTTTCTGTATAATCCATGTTCGCAGGGCGGCGATGCTCTGTGCACAGGCTGTAAAGATTATCCGCGCGCGCTTCCAACGCAAACACACGTCTGGCTTCCGGCGAAAGCTTCTTCACGTCCGCAGGGCGTGCGATGATTGGCAGCATCGGCTTCGCTTTGTGCAGGATCTCCGCGCCGCGGCTCGTCATACCTAAAATGCGCAGGTAGGGAGGCAAATTGGGCAGATCGTTCGTGATGCCCAAATACGCGCTTAAAACAATACGCCGAATACGCGCGTGACTGTACCGCTTGGTTTTCACCGCATCAAACAGCCCTGTGCACGTTTCCGCCGTTTCGGCAGCCGCCAAAATGCGGTTTTCAATGCCCTCTGAAACATCCGGCACGCGGCGCAGGTCTTTGGGTGACATGGCAGAGACAGCCGCCAGTACCGCACGGTCGAGATACGAAAGGGAAGTGGGGTACTGTTTTTTGTTTTGCAGCGCGCGAATACACACCGCCGTATTTTCCGGGACATACGAGGAAATCTCTTCACCCTCGATGCTCCTGCTGCGGATCAGGCTCGCCGATGCAAACGCGCCGTGCACTTGGTCGCTGTCGTGGCCAATCGCGATACGCTGCACAGTCTGCGGCACGATATTAGAATTCAACGATAAGATCGCCTTGCAATACTCTATACCCAAAATGCAATTTGGCTTTGTGAGCAGCTCTGCGGTTTCTGCGCCGAGCGCCTTTTTCACAGCCTCCGTACGCGCCGCCGCAAACGAAACGCCTTTTGCAACCTCCGGGCGAATATCCGAATTAAACACATCGGAGTGCAAGTATTCCGCGCAGTGCATGAGGGGAGCGGTATCGCCGGTTTCGCTGCCAAACGTCAGTGTATCTACGCAACCGAGCGCATTTAATAACGAAATGCCGCCGAGCGCAAATTTTTCTGCGCCTGCTACAGCCCACGGCAAGGGCAGCTCCAGCACGAGTGCCGCGCCGTTTTGAAGTGCCAGCCGTGTGCGAGACCACTTATCGAGCACAGCCGCCTCGCCGCGCTGCACAAAATTTCCGCTCATCACACAGACAATGTCGCTGCCGAACTCCTCCGAAATGCGGGAGAGCAGTGCCGCGTGGCCGTTATGCAGCGGATTAAACTCGCAAACAACGCCCGAAATCTTGTTTTTTCCAATCATTTTATAGGAAACTCCTTGAAATTTACATGATTTTGTATTATCATAAGTATAAAGCAATGAAGATCAATTTACAAGCCGCGTTTCCTTATTTATAATTTTGGAAGTGTCGTGCTTATTTTTTGTGCGTTTGCACAGATGATCCAATTCAAATTTAACCATGATTCAGGGGGAAGACGAAATGAAAATTCTGGTCATCAACGCCGGCAGCTCCTCACTTAAGTATCAGCTGATCGATATGGACAACGAGCAAATGCTTGCAAAGGGCAACTGCGAGAAGATTGGCCTTGAAATGGGCATTTTCGGCCACAAGACGGCAGACGGCAGAGAGAAGAAGATCGAAATCCGCATGGCGAACCACACCGAAGCGTTCGAGCAGGTCAAGAACGCACTTCTCGACAGCGAAGTCGGCGTCATTAAGGATCTGAGCGAAGTCGCTGCTATCGGCCACCGTATCGTTCAGGGCGGCGCGCTCTTCAGCGAGTCCGTTCTCGTTGACGAAAAGGTCATCGAGGGCATCGAAAGCCTCATCCCGCTTGCACCGCTGCACAACAGCGCACATGTACAGGGCATTCGCGCCTGCATGAACGTTTTCGGCAAGGAAGTCCCGGAAGTTGTCGTGTTCGATACGGCTTTCCATTCCACCATGCCGCAGAAGGCTTACATGTTCGCTGTGCCGTATGAGTACTATGAGAAGTACAAGATCCGCCGCTATGGCTTCCACGGCACCTCCCACCGCTATGTCAGCCACCGCGTTGCAGAGCTCATGGGCAAGGACATCAAGGATCTGAAGCTTATCACCTGCCACATCGGCAACGGTTCCTCCATCACCGCCATCAAGAACGGCAAGGTCATCGACACCAGCATGGGTCTCACCCCGCTTGACGGCTTCATGATGGGTACCCGTACCGGCACGCTTGATCCGTCTGTTGTCACGTTCATCGCAGAGAAAGAGAACCTCACTCCGGCACAGCTTTCCGACCTCTTCAACAAGAAGTCTGGCCTGCTCGGTATCTCCGGCATCTCCAGCGATGACCGCGACATCTGCAAGGCAGAGGACGAGGGTGACGAGCGTGCACACCTCGCACATGAGATGCTCGTTTATCAGATTCAGAAGTTCATCGGCAGCTATGTCGCTGCGCTGAACGGCGTAGACGCAATCGTCTTCACCGCAGGTCTTGGCGAGAACCAGGATACCCTGCGCGAGCGCATCTGCACCAACATGGAATACCTCGGCATCAAGTTCGATCACGAAGCCAACAAGGGCGTTCGCGGCAAGGAGAAGAAGATCTCCGCGCCGGACAGCAAGGTCGCTGTTTACATCGTCCCGACCAACGAAGAACTTGTCATTGCACGCGATACGAAAGCCATCGTTGAAAAGCTGTAATTTCACCTGAAATTCGATACCGGATCCGTTTTTGCGGGTCCGGTATTTTTCATATTTAAATTTTAAGTGAAAATCGCGGGTTTATTTTCTGTTTTTGGCTTTTGAACCGCAAAAATGGTTGCAAATTTGTAACTATTGTGTTATGATTGTAACTGTATAAAACGATCTGTACCATATTCTGCCGCAACAGGACAGAAACCGGCTTTTGCTTCTACAGGTCGATGCCTTGATAAGGATAGGTGAAAACACATGCAATATAGAAAAAGAATGCTCCAAAAGAAGGGCACGGCTCTGTTGCTTTCCGCGCTGCTATTGGCTTCTGCGCTGCCGCTTGCGGCTTATGCGGAAGAAGTTTCCGCAAAAACGACCGAATACGTGAACTTCCGCTCCGGCCCCGGTACGAATTACAGCTCGCAGGGGATCATCGCTTCCGGCACGACCATCACGGTAACGGATACGAGCAATTCCGAGTGGTACGCCGTGCGTCTCTCGAACGGCTCTACAGGTTATATCTACGCCGAGTATATTTCCATGTCTACCGGCGGCAGCACAAGCAACGGGGAAGAACGCAGTGCCAAAACGACGGAATATGTGAATTTTCGTTCCGGACCGGGCACAAATTACAACTCTAAAGGCGTCATTGCGTTAGGCACCACCGTTACGGTCACCGACACGAGCAATGCCCAGTGGTACGCCGTGCGTCTTTCTAACGGCTCTACAGGCTATATTTTTGCCGAATACATCAGCTTCACGGGCAGCAATACGCCGTCTGCTACGGCGGCACCTACACAGGCGCCATCCAACGGTTCCGAGCAGACCGCAAAAACGACCGAATACGTAAATTTCCGTTCCGGCCCCGGTACGAATTACAGTTCTAAAGGCGTCATTGCATTGGGCACCACCGTCACGGTCACCGACACGAGCAATTCCGAGTGGTACGCCGTGCGCCTCTCGAACGGCTCTACGGGCTACATTTTTGCACAGTATTTGAAGCTGAACAGTTCTTCCTCCGCAACGGCAACGCCCGCACCGACACAGGCACCGAGCGGTTCCGAGCAAAGCGCGAAAACGACGGAATACGTAAACTTCCGTTCCGGTCCCGGCACGAATTACAGTTCTAAAGGCGTCATTGCATTGGGCACCACCGTTACGGTCACCGACACGAGCAATTCCGAGTGGTACGCCGTGCGCCTCTCGAACGGCTCTACGGGCTACATTTTTGCACAGTATTTGAAGCTGAACAGTTCTTCCTCCGCAACGGCAACGCCCGCACCGACACAGGCACCGAGCGGTTCCGAACAAAGCGCGAAAACGACGGAATACGTAAACTTCCGTTCCGGCCCCGGCACGAATTACAGCTCTAAAGGCGTTATCGCTTCCGGCACAACCGTCACGGTCACAGATAGGAGCAACTCTCAGTGGTATGCCGTGCGCCTTGCAAACGGCTCCACGGGCTACATCTTTGCACAGTATTTGAAGGTCACCGGCACGTCGTCCGCAACGCCTACACCTACGCAGGCACCGTCCAATGATGGCACTGTGCAGGCTAAGCTCACCGCAGACGTAAACCTGCGCCGCGGTGCAGGTACGAATTACGGCGTCATCAAGGTCATCGGCACCGGCACCACCGTTACGGTCACGGACGCGTCGAACAGCCAGTGGTACAAGGTAAAGCTTTCGGACGGCACAGAGGGCTATCTGTTCTCCGAATATCTGAAAGTTACTTCCGGCAATATTGATTCTGCCAAGCCTTCCGCAACGCCCACGCCGACCCCGGCGCCGAGCAACGGAACCGTACAGGCCAAGACCACATCCGATTTAAATGTGCGCAAAGGCCCCGGCACAAGCTATGGCATCATCAAGGTTATCGATATGAACGTTAACGTTACCGTTACGGAAGCCACAAACAGCAGCTGGTACAAAGTGAAGCTTTCCGACGGTACAGAGGGCTACCTTGCTGCGCAGTACTTGAAGATTACCTCCGGCGATATCAACTCCGTAAAGCCCGGTAACAGTGGAGATGATAACACCAATAACGGCAACAACTCCAATGCACCCGCAACAGACGAATACGTCCGCGTTACGGTCGGCCTCAACCTGCGTTCCGAGCCGAACACGAGCTGTAAAGTACTCACCGTTTTGAGCACCGGCACCGTGCTGAACGTGCTTGACCGCAAAACGAGCGGCTGGGTGCATGTGCGTACGACCGGCGGCGCAGAGGGCTATGTCTCGGCAGAATATGTCACAGCATATGACCCGTCTTCGTCCAGTGCATCGATCTCTGTTTCTTCCGTCGATCTCGCACAGTATAAGACCATCTACATTCAGGCTTCTTCTTCCGGCTCTGTCACGTGGGAGAGCAGTGATGCTTCCGTTGCAACGGCAAAAGCCGGTGTTTCCGGTCAGCTCTTCATTTACGGCGCTGCGCCGGGCACGGCCAAGATCACCGCAAAGAGCGCAAATGGCACTGCACTTGCCACCGTTTCCGTCACGGTCTCCGCGCCGGAAGCTGTCCGCTTTGCGTACACAACACCGAATATTATCACAGCCGGTTCATCCTTCAATTTGAAGGCGGTTACGGATACGCAGAAATCCGCCGTGCGCTTTGAGATTGATGGCGTCGGCACCTACGATACCACGTCCTACGATTCCGAAAGTCAGGGCGACAACAACGTCCGTATTTTCTCTGCTTCGGCTACAATCAGTACACCTGGCACCTACACGGTGCGTGCGTATTCGTCTTCCGGCGGCGGTTATTCCTCCGATTACAGAGAGTTCACCATCCTCGTCGTCTCTACAACGGATTCCGATACGACAACAGGCGAGAGCCGCCGCGTAAGTGACAGTATGCTCGACAACATCGCCTCTTATGAAGGCTATGTCCCACAGGTTTCGCCGGACACGCTTGCCGGCAATATCCCGACCGTCGGCTACGGTTACGTTGTTTCCAAGAACACCACATTCTACAATAACCTGACCCGCTCGGAAGCAAAGGCCATGCTGGCCGATACCGTCAACCGCGGCTCTTACACCACAGAGATCAACCGTTTCATCTCGAGCAACGGCCTTTTGATGAGCCAGTGCCAGTTTGATGCGCTTGCAAGCTTCTCTTACAATGTCGGCGCAGGCTACTGGAACGGCTCCGGCAACTGCTACGTGCGTACAGTCATCATGAACACCGTTGTTCCGCCGCAGGATCTGTCTTCTTCCAATCCGTACGGCGGTAAGGTAACGGCTTCCACACTACCCATGTATCAGGACCACAGCGCTTCTTCCACGCAGATTACTACGCTTAAGATCAGCACAAGTGTGAACATCCTCGATTATTACCGCGACTCAAGCACGAAGCAGAGCTGGTACAAGGTCTCTGCAAGCGGCAAGAGCGGTTGGGTGCGCGCAGGCGATGTTGCTTTCAACAGCACCTCTGGTCTCACGCATGACCTGAACTATGTGGACGCCTACACATTCGGCAGCAATCTGCTGGATTGGCATGTGGCAGGCGGCAACTGCTACATCGGCCTGTATTATAGACGCCTTGCAGAAGCTAAGGTATTCTCCTACGGCAACTACGCCGAGGCATCGCCCTCTAACGGCAACTATAAGAAGAATACATACGGTTACAAAGTCCCGAGCTGTCTGTAAAGCTAAATTACTTTTCATAGTCCTAAAATTAAGCTGTGCATTCTAATGGAGTGCACAGCTTTTCTTTATATGCTCGGCGATGTGTAAAGTTTTATTACTTTACGTGTTATTTATAAAACGGCAAGCCGACTGCTTTCACTCAGTCGGCTTGCTTTTATATTATGCGATCGACCGATCAGCAGCCACAGCCGCCGCAGCCGTTGTTGCAGCCACCACAGTTGTTGCAGCCGCAATCGTTACCGCAGCCACAGCCGCCGCAGCACAAGAGGATCAGTATGATAATGATGATCCAAGAGCAACCTCCGCCAAAACCGTTACACATGATTGAACGCCTCCTTTCGTTTACAATACAGAATATGAAAGTGGGGGAAATGTGTGATGGTCAAATCAAAACTTCAAAAACTTTTTAAATTCATGCATTTCAGTTAGTATTGCTGAGAATTAATTTGAAATAGAGAGATATTTTAATGTAATTACGGAAAATCGGATAAAATCACGCTTGACAATACATTCGTTTTGCTTATAATTAAAGTCAAGGAAAGTCAAAGACAAAGAAAGAACAAGAGGCGATCAGAAATGCGAATCAGCGACAGCGTTGCGAATTACATCTTACAAATGCTCAATGATGAAAACGGCATCGCGGAGATCCAGCGTAATGAGCTTGCAAACACGCTGGGCTGCGTACCGAGCCAGATTAACTACGTCATCACGTCCCGTTTCACACCGGAGCAGGGATATATCGTAGAGAGCAGGCGAGGCGGCGGCGGTTACATTCGCATCATTCGCCGGAGCATGACAAAATCCGATTTAATCATGCACATTGTCAATTCCATCGGGCCTAAGCTGGACGCAGCTTCTATGCGCGCCATGCTGCGGAATCTTGTGGAAACGGGCGTTGCGTCCGAATCCGACGCTCACCTGATGATGGCAGGGCTTTCGGATTCGGCACTTGCACCGGCGCCAAAAGAAATTCGAGATCAACTGCGGGCATCGATCTTCAAAAACATGTTGCTCGTACTAAATGTATAAAAAGCCATTTTGAAAGGACGGGATGACTTATGATGTGTCAGAACTGCGGAAAGAATCCGGCAACGACCCACATTAAAACCATCGTCAACGGCAAGTTGGCGGAATATGACCTTTGCTCGGAATGTGCAAGGGCAAAAGGCTACAAGAGCTTTTTTAACTTTGATGATATGGACTTCGATTTCAACAATCTGCTCGGCAGCTTCATCGGTGCGCCGACCGGGCGCAGTAATGCGATGCGCTGCCCGAAATGCGGTGCTTCCTTTGAGGAGATTGCAGAAAGCGGCAAGATCGGCTGCGCAGAGTGTTACAATGTGTTCCGTGACCGCCTGATGCCGACTATCCACCGCATCCACGGTGCAGCAAAGCACAAGGGCAAAGTACCCGGAAGCAATGCGCTGCGCATTGTGGAACCGGCAGGTAAGATTGCCGTTGTGGAAGAACCCACGCCGATTGAAAAGAAACGTGCGGAACTGAAAGAAGCAATCGAAAAGCAGGACTTCGAGCATGCAGCTGAGCTGCGTGACGAAATCAAAGAAATGGAGAAAGGAGATGGGAACCATGCTTAACGAAGAAAAGAAATGGTATGAAAAAGCAGGTAAAGAAAGTGACGTTGTCATCAGCACGCGTGTGCGTCTGGCGAGAAACCTTGCAGATATGCCGTTTCCAAACCGCATGACGCCTGACCAGAAAGCAGCCGTAGAGCGCCGCGTACGCGATGCGATCCTCAGCGGCAACAGCGCCATCGCATCGGATTTCGACTTCGTGCAGATGGATGACCTCAGCAACGAGCAGGCGATGTCACTTGTGGAACGCCACATCGTCAGCCCGGAGTTCATCGCAAACGCAAAGGGACGCGGATTCCTCATCTCAAAGGACGAGTGCATCTCCATTATGGTGAACGAAGAAGATCACGTGCGTATTCAAGTGCTGCATGAGGGTCTTGCGCTCAGCGAAGCTGCCGAAATGGCAGACCGCATCGATACGCTTTTAAACGAATCGCTGCGTTTTGCGTTTGATTCCGAGCTCGGCTACCTCACCCAGTGCCCGACGAACCTCGGTACCGGCATGCGGGCCTCTGTGATGCTGCATCTGCCGGCACTCACCGAAAACGGCGCAATGTCCAGAATCTCCACGAATCTTTCGAAGCTCGGTCTTGTGATTCGCGGTACATACGGCGAAGGCAGCAATGTCATCGGCGCCATGTATCAGCTTTCAAACCAGATTACACTGGGTCTCAGCGAAAAAGAGGCTGTGGAAAACTTGCAGAACATTACGATGCAGCTTATTTCCGAAGAGCGCAAAACGCGCGCTTCGCTCAGCAAGAACATCAATGTGCAGGACAAAGTAGGCCGTTCCGCCGGCGTGCTGAAAAATGCACGGCTGCTTTCCTGCGATGAATATATGAAGCTTATCTCCAATGTGCGTTTCGGCATTGCGGAAAAGCTTTTAAGCGGTATAACGCTTGAAGATATTCACACACTGACCGTAGCGGTACAGCCGGCCACCATGGCAGCCGCACACGGCAGCAACCTTTCGGCGGGACAAAGAGACATTCTCCGCGCAGACGAGGTGCGCAAAGCCCTCAAAGCGCTTCAATAATAGAAAATCAGTAAAGAGAACTGCGATACGGCAGTGATCGAAAGGACGGATTTATATGTATAGATTCACAGGTTTTACAGAGAAAGCAAACAATGCCATGAACCGCGCCATCGAAAAGGCAGAGGAGCTTGGCCACAATTACATCGGCAGTGAGCACGTGCTATACGGCTTGATTGCAGAGGGCAGCGGCGTTGCGTTCAACGTGCTGAATAAGCTCGGCATCACGGCAGACGATTACGAACGCCTGATGCAGGAGAAGATCGGCACATCTTCGCCGACGAACCTCACCACCGCATATTTCACCCCGCGCACAAAGCGCATTTTGCAGATGGCAAAGCTCGCGGCCTCCAAGCTCGGCAGCAACTATGTCGGCACGGAGCACCTGCTCATCGCCATCATTGAAGACGGTGAAAGCTTTGCTGTGCGCTTCTTACAGATGCTCGGTGTTGACCCGCAGAGCGTTGCGAATGCGTTGTCCTCGGCGCTTTCCGACGGTTATACCGTCGATAAAGCTTCCGGCAACGCGTATCCGAAGGACGAAAACGGCGAAAAGGAAGGCGGCAGTGCACTTGAAAAGTTTGGCCGCGACCTGACAAAGCTCGCAGCCGAAGGCAAGATTGACCCGGTCATCGGCCGTCATAACGAGATTGAACGTGTCATTCAGATCTTGTCTCGTCGTACGAAGAATAATCCGGTGCTCATCGGTGAACCGGGCGTCGGCAAGACCGCCGTTGCGGAAGGCTTGGCGCTGAAGATTCATGAAGGCGAGGTGCCGGAGCTGCTGAAAGGCAAGCGTCTGGTGGCTCTTGATCTTACCGGTATGGTCGCAGGCTCTAAGTACCGTGGCGATTTTGAAGAGCGTATCAAGTCCGCCATCGACGAAGTGAAGAAGGACGGCAACGTCATTTTGTTCATCGATGAGCTGCACACCATCATTGGTGCAGGTTCCGCAGAGGGCTCTGCCGATGCCGCCAATATCTTAAAGCCGGCTCTGGCGCGCGGTGACTTCCAGGTCATCGGTGCGACGACCATCAACGAGTACAGAAAGTACATTGAAAAAGATGCCGCGCTGGAGCGTCGTTTCCAGCCGGTACATGTCGGTGAGCCGACCGAAGAAGAAGCGGTACAAATCCTTGAAGGTCTGAAAGATCGCTACGAGGCGCACCATAAAGTACAGATCACCGATGAAGCCATTGAGAGTGCCGTTAAGCTCTCCTCGCGCTACATTGCAGACCGTTACCTGCCGGATAAGGCCATCGACCTCGTCGATGAAGCGGCGTCCCGTGTGCGTCTCAGAACGTTCACTGCGCCGGAAGACCTGCAGGAGATGGAAAAGCGCATCAAGGAAGTCGAGATTGATAAGGCGGCTGCCGTCAACGAGCAGGACTTCGAGCGCGCGGCCGAGTTGCGTGACAAGCAGAAAGCCCTTACAGAGGAGCTGGAGCAGAAAAAGAACGAGTGGGCTGCAAAGAACGAGCGCAGCAACAGCGTTGTGAAGGCGGAAGACATCGCCGAGATCGTCGCCATGTGGACCGGCATCCCGGTCGTACAGCTGACGCAGGAAGAAAGCGAGCGCCTGCTGCATCTTGAAGATACGCTGCACAAGCGTGTCATCGGTCAGGATGAAGCCGTTACGGCCATTGCAAAAGCCATCCGTCGCGGCAGAGTCGGCCTGAAAGATAAGAACCGCCCGATCGGCTCGTTCATTTTCCTCGGCCCGACCGGCGTAGGCAAGACCGAGCTGTGCAAGGCGCTTGCGGAGGCTATGTTCGGTGACGAAAAGGCCATGATCCGCCTCGATATGTCGGAGTATATGGAGAAGCACACGGTGTCTCGTCTCGTCGGTTCGCCTCCGGGATATGTAGGCTTTGATGAGGGCGGTCAGCTGACCGAGGCAGTGCGCCGCAAGCCGTATTCCGTTGTGCTGTTTGATGAGATCGAAAAGGCACACCCGGATGTCTTCAACATGCTGCTGCAAATTCTCGATGACGGCCGTCTGACGGATTCGCAGGGCAAGGTGGTCAGCTTTAAGAACACCATCATCATCATGACCTCCAACATCGGCGCACGTCTCATTACAGAGAAGCAGCAAGAGCGTCTCGGCTTTGCCACCGCGGACAACAAGTCGACAGAAGAAGACAGCGCAGTCGCCGATTTCGAGCGCACAAAAGAGCTCGTCATGGGTGAGCTGAAGAAGGTGTTCCGTCCGGAATTCATCAACCGTGTCGATGACATTATTGTGTTCCGTAAGCTCCTGCACGACGACATCCAGAAAATCGCCGGCAAAATGCTCGAGGGTCTTAAGGGTCAACTGCGCGACATGGACATCGCGGTTGAGTTCACCCCGGCTGCCGTGGAAGCTGTTGCAAACGCCGGTTTTGACCCGGTTTACGGTGCAAGACCGCTGCGCAGAGCGATCCGCAGCAAGATGGAAGACCCGATTTCCGAAGAGATGCTCGAGGGCAACATGAAAGCGGGCGGCTCGTATGTCTGCGACTTCAAAGACGGTAAGTACGTCATTGAAGACAAGGCAAAGAAGAGCGGCGACGAAAAGTCGAGCGAAAGCGAAGCAAAGTAATCACACCCGTTAAGGCAAATGTCCTTTAAAGACACATAGAAAGGCGGTCTGCCGGGTAGAAAAAATCCGTGCAGACCGCCTTTTGCTGTCCTAAATCACGCAAACACCGTCTCAATGTGCTTTGCGCACTCGGGCGGAGAATACGTGAACTTATCAATATGGTCGCCCTGAAAGAAATATACAGGCGGCTCGGGTTTATAGGTGTAATCAAAGCATTCCACAAGCACGAGCTTCACCTTCATGCGGTTCGGCAGAATACTTTTGATGAACACGCTGGCCTGCTGTCCGGCATGGACGTTTTCTTTCAGCTCGGCAAGTCCTGCAAGGTTTGGGGTCAGCTCCACAAAAATGCCGTAGCTTTCCACGCTGCGCACGATACCTGCGACCGTTTCGCCGACACGAAAGCGCTCCGCGTTTTCCGTCCACGTGCCGAGCAGCTCGCGGTGGCTGAGCGTGATGCGGTTCTCGTCCTTCATACGCACCACGGCGCGAATATCCATGCCGACCGTGAACCGCTCCTTCGGGTGGTCGATGCGCGAAACAGAAATGGCATCGATGGGCAGGAGGGAAACAATACCGCAGCCGATATCCGCAAACGCACCGAACGGCTCCAAATGCGTGATGCGCACCGGGATCACATCACCGCAGGTAAGCCCTGCTATGTACTCTGCCATGCAGCGCTCCTGTGCTTTTCGGCGCGACAACACCGCTGTGATCCTGCCGAACGCATCACGAATAAAATCCGTGATGATAAAGCACACAGGCTTATTCACACGTGAAATGATGGCGATGTCCCGCACGGTGCCCTCGCGTATGCCGAGCGCGCCCTCTTCGCGCGGGATAATGCCCCGCATACATTTGAGATCTACAATGAGGTTGTGCTCGTTGTCGCAGATGATACTGCGCGCCTCTAAGATTTTTCCGTCGCGCATTGCGTCGGAGAGGGCGGCAGGCGTCTGCATACTGGCTTTGTTTTCCGCTTTGTCGATCAAATGACCTTCCGGGTAAAATTTCATGTACTTCACTCCTTTTTAAGGCCGTGCCGCGCAAAAAACGCTTTCGGCTGCGCCTTAACTACGCCGAAGTATATGAACCTAAACTTTCATTTATGCGTTTCTGAACTTTTCATGAAGATAAACAAAAGGGCTTGCATGTTTTTACCGTGTATATTAAAATAGATATACAGATGCAAAGTATGTCTTTGCAAAAGAAAGGAAACAGAAAAAATGAAGAAAATGAAACTGCTGTGTGCGGCGTTGACCGTAATCATGCTGCTCACAGCTTGCTCCGGCAGCACCTCTTCTGCCGCAGAAAAGGTCATCGGCACTACGGATAAAGTTGTTGCGGCAGATACTTTAAAGCCCTTGGCAAAGGCCGACAAAGAAAAGCTCGGCTATCAGCTCGATATGCCGGAAAAAGGCGAGGAGATTTGTGTGCTGACAACGAACTACGGCACCATTCGCATGCGCTTTTTCCCGGATGCCGCGCCGAAAGCCGTGTACAGCTTTAAATCTCTGGCGCTTTCCGGATACTATGACGGCGTCACTTTCCACCGCGTCATCGATGATTTCATGATTCAGGGCGGTGACCCGCTTGGCAACGGAACCGGCGGCGAGAGCATTTGGGGCGAGAATTATGGCGACGAATTTCACGAAAACCTCGTCAACATCACCGGCGCGGTCTCTTGCGCAAACAGCGGTGCCAACACAAACGGCAGCCAGTTTTTTATAAACTGCACGGAACCGGGCAAAATAGACTGGGATACCTACGACCAGTATTATCAGGTCTATAAATCTGCACCGGAACAGTTCACCTCCATATACGGCGGCACGCTCGATATGGATAAGGTAACGGATGCCTACAAAGAACTTTACGATAAAAACGGCGGCAACACACACCTTGACGGTGCATATTCCACCGCAGGTACCGGACACACCGTGTTCGCACAGGTATTTGACGGCATGGACGTGGTGCGCAGCATCATGGGCGTTGAGACCGACTCGAACGATAAGCCGCTTGAAGACGTCACCATTCTCTCCGCAGAAATCGTACCCTACGAATAAATTTCTTAAACAAATTTAGTATAATCCCAAATCATTTTAAGGAGGAAGTTTCCATGGCAATCGTACATCCCACAGCTGAAAATTTCGACGCATTGATCCGCGATAACAAGCTTGTTCTTGTAGACTTTTTTGCAACATGGTGCGGCCCGTGCAAAATGATCGCACCGTTCATTGAGGAAGTTGCAGAAGAATACGAGGGCAAGGCCGTCGTCGCGAAGATCGACGTTGACGAAGCGCAGGAAATCGCCGCCGAATACGGCATCTCCAGCATTCCGACCGTCATCCTCTTTAAAGACGGCGCCCCCATCCACACCGAAGTCGGCGCACACGATAAGGCTTTTTACGCAAACCTCATCGAAATGCACCTGTGAGGCCGCGCCATGTTCACCTTTGAACGCAAAGCGAATTACTACGAGACCGACCAAATGGGCATCGTGCACCACTCGAATTACATTCGTTGGTTTGAGGAAGCCCGCTTGGAGATGCTACGCGCTATGGGATTGCCGTACAAAAAAATGGAAGATAACGGCATTCTGATCCCCGTGCTGGATGTTTCGTGCAGCTACAAGCACCCAATTCGCTTTGATGAGACGCTTGTGCTTACACTGCGCATTCAAAACTACAACGGTGTACGCTTTGAAATGGCGTATGAGGGGCACAGCAAGGAGACTGGGCTTTTGAGTTGCACCGGTACTTCGCAGCACTGCTTCACAACACCCGCGTTAAAGCCGATCCGTATGCAGAAGCATTTTCCCGCATGGCACGAAGTATTTCTTCAGGCCGCAGAGCAGGACAAAGCAGAGTAATTCAAAACACAAAAATGCCCGCCGGGCTGACCGATGTGATCGGAAAGCCCGGCGGGCATTTTTATAAATCTTTAGTTTTTATTCATGTCGCAAAGCATCGATCGGGTTCAGGTTTGCCGCCTTGAAGGAGGGGAGAAGCCCGAAGATGATGCCGATGACCATGGAGAACACCACGGCAATAATGATGGATGGCACGCTGATGGCAACCGGAGCAGACGTCACGCGCGATATGATTGCCGCAAGACCGATACCGGCACCCACGCCCACAATGCCGCCAAGGCTTGTCAGCACAGCGGCTTCCGTTAAGAACTGCCACAGAATGCGGCTCTTTTTCGCGCCGATGGCTTTTTTCAGACCGATCTCTCGCGTACGCTCCGTAACGGAAACGAGCATGATGTTCATAACGCCGATACCGCCGACGAGCAGGGAGATGCTCGCAATCCAGATGAGCTGCGAATTTGTGGAGCTGCTGAGATCCTGCAAGTCCTGCGCCTGCTTTAAAAGATCCTGTGCCTGATACTTGATCTCGCTGTTCGTTACGTTCGTGTTCATGATCTCCGCCACAGCCTTGCCGGCATCCGTCATGGCTTCCGTATTGGAAACGCGAATGGCCACGTTCTGCGGCTCATCGAACGAATAGAGCGCCGGCCACATGGAGCTTGGCACGAAAATACGAGAGGCAGAGCTATCCGAGTAATACGTATAATACTCATCGATGGAGTTGATGACGGGCTCAAACTTGCTGTCTTCATCTACAACGCCAACCACCGTAAACGGAATGCTGCTGATCTCGATCGTTTTTCCGATGGGGTTTTCGCCGTCAAACAGCGAATCCGCCGTATCGGCATCGATGATGGCTGCCGCGTGGAAATCCGTAAAATCACTGTCCACAAAGGTGCGACCGCTTTTCAGCACCAACCCATTCGTCGTGAAATAGCTGTTATCCACGCCGAAGACCTGCGAGCCGGAAATGCCGTTGTTGCCGTAGTAAACGGAGTTGTTGTAGTCGCTGCGGCTGGTATAGAACGCCGCATCTTCCACGTTTTTTACGGACTTGATTTTTTCCATCGTGGTCTCGTCACGCACAGGAATGCCGTCCGGCAAGCCGTTATACAGCATTTCGTACTGATAATCGCCCTGATACAGCTGAATCTGCACCGTGTTTGTGCCGGAGCCGATGAGGTTCTTTTTGATTTGCTCATTCGTGCCCTTGATGGTGGACACGATGGAGATGATAGAGGCGATACCGATGATGATGCCGAGCATCGTCAGGAACGAGCGCATTTTGTGCGACCAGATTCCCTGAAATGAAAGTCTGATATTTTCAATCATGCGTCAAGCCCCCTTGCGTCGATGCCGTCATTTTCGTCTGTGTTTTCTTCCATGCCGTTCGCCTTGGCACCATCAATTGCCGAAGTGCCGTAGGGGAAAGCCACATAATCTTCTTCCGTCAAAGTATCGCTCTTGATCTCCAGATACTGGTTGTAGATCGTCTTGCCGGTTTTGATATACGTTTTATGCACACGGTTATCGTCGCCGACCTTCAAAACATACTTGCCGCCGTCATCGCTGCGAATATACGCTTTAAAAAGATATATTGCATTGCTTGCGTTATCCGAGGCCGCCTGCAAAGTAATATCAAGGCCCATGCCGTTTTTCAGGCCGTCCGCATCGGCAATGCGCGCTGTAAACTGGTACGTGGAGCTGTTTGGGTTTGAGGAGCCGTCATAGTAATAATTGGAATTGTCATTCGGAAAATCGGAGATCTGTACAATCTCTGCCTCATACATTTGTCCGTTCTCCCAAGAGCTCGCCATAACCGTGTCGCCGACATGCACCTTGCCGAGCAGCGACTCGTTTAAGGATGCCGTTATATAGAAACCGTCGCCGCCCGAAACCACGAGGAACGGGGAGCTTGTGGACATCGCCGTATCGAGATCTGTGAGCGACTTCACAACGCCGTTCACGGTCGATTTTATTGTAGCGTTTTCAAGATCCAGCTTCGCTTTTTCAAGGTCATGCGCCGCTTGTTTCACATTCAGCTTTAAATCTTGAATCTGCTGCTTTTTATCGGCGATCATCTGCTGCAATTCTTCCGCCGTATACATGGAGCCTCCGGTATCGTAGCTGATGCCCGGATCGGCGTAGGAGAGATCCGGCATTTGAATGTCATCCGGCTCGCTGATAACTTCATTAAAGAAGCCCGCGGAAATCTTATCGCCGTCCATCTGCCAGCCCTTTACAAGCGGCAGATTTTCGTTATCCTGTTCATGCACTTCAAAGCGTGCGACAAACGGGCCGTCCGGCAATGTGAAATCAGGCTCCGGCGTGGGTACGCTTTCGCCGCCGGTCTCATTCGTTTTTGTGAATGTCATCTGCTTGAACCACGCCATACCGGAAACCGTTGGCGCTTCCGTGGGTTCTATGGGCGGCGCGGGAGTAGGGGCTTCCGTCGGCGCTGTGGTGGGCTCCGCAGTCGGTTCGGGGGTAACCATCGGCTGCGGCGCCGCCGTGGGCACTTCACTCGGCTGTGCCGTAGGCTCTGCGCTCGGTGTGGGGGTCGGAGTGGGGGTAGGGGTAGGGGTCGCACGCGGGTCTGTCACGCCGAGCAGCTTCAAGAGAAAGCCCTTCGTCAGCACAGCATCTTCCGTGCAAAGAAAGACATACGGGTCTTCCTCCGTACCGGCACCTTTAAACGGCTTCGAGTGCTCTGTAATCTCCGTATACAGTTCCGCCTGCGATTCCGGCACCGGCGTGGGAGTGGGTTCCGGCTCGGGCTCCGGGATAGCCGGCTCCACATACGGCGCCGTATTCTGGAGCTTCGTAAGTTCTTTTTCGGCCTGCTCCAGTTCGTATTTCTTCTTTTTTTCTTCAAGCTCCTTGCTCTCTACCTTCAGCTGGAGCTTTGTCGTATCATACTGCAAAAGCGTATCGCCAATCTTGACAGTATCGCCCTCTTTGACGAAAATCTTAGAAATAGCTTTTTCTTTATCGGGGTAAAGTTCCTGCACAAAGTCACTTGTAGCATTACCGTAGGTGCTGGACTGGTCGCCCCAATACTGCGTGGAGATATTTGAAACCTGCTCCACATCCACCGTGGCATTTGCCGCCTTGCCGTTCACCGCGACCGTCACGCCGGTGATGATCAGCGCGATCACGATCACTACGGAGACCACCGTGATAATGACTTTTTTAAGTGGGAAATTTGCCGGCAGATTCATGCTTCCGCCTCCTTTTCCTCGGGGATATGCTGTTCCGCAAACTGACCGTCGCGAATATGCAGCACACGCTTTGCGTGGTTTGCCACATCAATGTCATGCGTGATCATCACAACGGTCACACCCTCGTCGTTGAGCGTCTGGAACAGCTCCATAATCTGCGCGCCGGACTGACTGTCGAGCGCGCCGGTCGGTTCATCGGCTAAAAGAATTTTCGGATTGTTGACGATGGCGCGGGCGATCGCGACGCGCTGGCACTGACCGCCGGAAAGCTGGTTCGGCTTAAAATCCACACGGTCGCCGAGACCTACACGCTCTAAAGCACGCACGGCACGCGCACGTCGCTCTTTTTTCGGCACACCTGCGTATAAAAGGGGAAGCGCCACGTTTTCCGCCGCGCTCTGGCGAGGCAAAAGATGAAAGCTCTGGAACACGAAGCCGATGGAGTTGAGGCGAATTTCCGAAAGCTTCGATTCGCTGCTGCCGATGATACTTTCGCCCGCAAGTGCATACGTGCCTGAAGTCGGCAGATCAAGGCAGCCGATGATGTTCATCAGCGTCGTTTTGCCGGAGCCGGACGGACCCATGATGGCGACATATTCTCCCTCATTCACAGAAAGAGAGATGTCTTTTAGAACCGGCACTTCCATTTTGCCTTGAATATACGTTTTATAAATGTTGTGCAGCTCTAAGATCATGCCGTAGCACCCCCGATAACGGTTCCAAGACTCGCCGCGCCGTCATTTTCATAGGTGGTCACGCCATCTGCCGTGCTTGCTTCTCCGGCTGCCGTGTCTGTTTCGCCCTCTGACTCCGTTACGGCACTTTCTGCGGGCATGGGGCTGTAGCCGTTCGGGTTGCCGTCCATATCGCTGCCGTTTTCTGCGGGCATAACACCGTTTGCATCGTCCGTTTTGGCATCGTTCATGTCACCGGAATCATTCCCCTGATTCTTATAAGAAATATCATCCGTAGCATACATGCCGCTGTGCACGCGGTCTTCCACAACGGCCAAGCGATCGTCTGCCGTCACGCCGGACGTAATCTCATATTCGGAAAGGGTATCGTCAAACTTGCCGAGCTGCACTTCACGCTTTTCGATGCGATTCTTATCGTTTACGGCCCAAACGTAGTTTTTGCTGCCTTCGTTGAGAATATAGTAGCTTGGCAGCCAAATTCCGGTCTTCACGTCTTTGGCCTCATCCGGCTCCACGTAAACGTGCTGACCGAGCATGAGACCTTTGAAATCATCGAGCACAAGGTAGAAGTTATACTTTGTCGCCTTTGTAAACGAGCTTTCGGAACCGTAGGAAATACCGCTGTTGTTATTATCGTTTGCGGCTTCGCGTTCAACGCTCTCCACGGTGCCCGTCCAAGTCTGCTCCGGGTCTACGCGGGAGACGACCTTCATTTTCACGCCCTTCTGCAAGGAATAGACATTCAGCTCCGTTGCCGTGCCTTTTACACGGTAAGAACCCGTCGCGAGAATCGTAATATACGCGTTCGTAGAATTGCTGCCGCTTGTGTTGGTATTGGAACCGTCATTGATCTGCTTCACAACGCCGGCCATTTCTGCTATGACATCCGTATTTTCAAGCGATTTTTTGAGGTTCTCGATCTCTTTCGCCTTCGTAGACTGATCGTATTCCGTCGATTTCACTTCAAGCTGCGCAGACTGAATCTGTAGGGTATAGGAAAGCTGTTCGTCGGAAGACGCTTTGTTCTTTTCCTTCTGCAGGGAATCAATCTGCTGGTTCAGCGTGGAAATGCGGTTTTTAAGGCTTTCCAGCTGTAACTGCGCCTCTTCAAGCTGCATTTGCAGGTCGTCCGTATCGTAGCTGAACAACTTATCGCCAACTTTCACTTCCTGGCCGACCGTCACATACAGCTCTGCGATTTTCTTTGTATCGTCCTTCTGCACGGAGAGCGTCTTTTCCGGTTCCACAACGCCGGAGTATTTCGCCGTCATACCAAGTGAACCCGTGCCGGTGATGTCCGCAACGCTCGTCACATACACCATCTCATTTGGGTCGCTCGGCGCAACGCTGCCGCCGCGGAAGAAAATGAGCCAGATTACAATACCGATCACGATCACAGCGCCGACGGCAATACCGGCGATTGTGAAAATCTTTTTCTTAGTCATAAAGTCAGTCCTTTCCTCCGCGCAAAACACCCAGCGCGGACTCTCTGATGGTTCTATTATACAGGTAAGACAAAAAATAAACAACTTAAGAAACTCTTACAAACGCAAAAGATTTGCAAAAATCGCGCTCTTGACCGCGCGTAAAATCGGGGGTACAATGGTAGCAATATAGAAAGGGAGGATCTGTCTTATGAAAAACGAACACATCGCTTCATCTGTAACCGAACTCATCGGCAAGACGCCGCTTCTGCGTGCGTCTCGCTTTGCGGCATCTGCGGGCATTTCCAACGCGCCGCTTTTGAAGCTTGAATATTTAAACCCCGCCGGCAGCGTAAAAGACCGTGCGGCACTGAAAATGATTGAAGACGCCGAAAAAGCCGGCAAATTGAAGCCCGGCGCGGTTATTGTAGAGCCAACCTCCGGCAACACGGGCATCGGCCTCGCATCTATTGCAGCGGCGCGCGGCTACCGCGTGGTGCTCACCATGCCGGAAACCATGAGCGCCGAGCGCCGCAAGCTGCTTTCCGTATACGGCGCGGAAATCGTACTCACACCGGGCAAAGACGGCATGCGCGGTGCGATTGAAAAGGCGGATGAGATCGCGAAAAGTACACCCGGCAGCTTCATCCCCGCACAGTTTGAGAATCCCTCAAACCCTGCCGCACATTATGAAACGACCGGTCCGGAGCTTGTACAGCAAACAGACGGCAAACTCGACATTTTCGTTGCGGGCATCGGCACCGGCGGCACCATCACCGGCACGGCGCGCTATTTAAAAAAGCATCTGCCACAGGTACACACCGTCGGTTTGGAACCGGCGACTTCACCGCTCATCACACAGGGCAAAAGCGGTGCACACGGCTTACAGGGCATCGGCGCAAACTTCATCCCGAAGAACTACGATGCTTCCGTTGTGGACGAAGTGCTGACCGTCACGGATGAAGAAGCGTACAAAACGGCAAAATTATTGGCACGCACCGAGGGCATCCTCGTCGGCATCACGTCCGGCGCGGCACTTGCCGCAGCTGTGCGCCTGCTGCGCATGCCCGAAAATGCAGAAAAAACGCTCGTGGCACTTCTGCCCGACAGCGGCGACCGCTATTTTTCCACCCCGATCTTTGAATAAACGAAAAGGAATTTCATTTTATGGCAAAAAAATACTACGCCGTCCGCGCCGGGCGCAAAACCGGCATTTTTGAAACGTGGGACGAATGCCGTGCGCAGACGACCGGCTTTAAAGGCGCGTCGTTCAAAAGCTTTCCAACGCTTGCAGAAGCCGAAGCCTATATGCGCGGTGAAAACGATCTGACGAAAGCCACTCCGGCAGAAAACACGACCGCAGCGCCTGAAGAAGACAGCGCCGTGGCTTACGTAGACGGCAGCTACCACATCGGCACAAAGGAGTTTTCCTGCGGTGCTGTGCTGTTTTTAAACGGCGAAGAGCTGCATTTTTCCGAAAGGTTCACCGACCCCGACCTTACCGAAATGCGCAACGTGGCAGGGGAGATCAAGGGCTCCGAAACTGTTCTGCGCTACTGCATCGAGCATGATGTGCCCTTCGTGACAATCTACCATGATTACGAGGGTGTAGCAAAATGGGCAACGGGAGAATGGAAAGCAAAAAAGCCCGGCACCATTGCGTACCGCGAATTCTGCGCCGCAGCCGCAAAGTACATCCGTTTCCGCTTTGTGAAAGTCAAGGGGCACTCCGGCGACAAATACAACGACCTCGCCGACCGTTTAGCGAAAGACGCGCTCGGCATTCAGTAAAACAGCATAGCAAAAAGGCGAGCTGCACGGAGTTGTGCAGTTCGCCTTTTGTTATACATTACGGAATTTCAGGCGCAAGCTTACGCGTTTTTCGCTTCGTCGTACGCGTCCTTAAAGCGCTGCATCGCGGCGTTGAGCATCTTTTCGGGACCTGCGAGGTTTACACGTGTATGCATGGTGCCGCCCTGCGAGAACAGCGTGCCGGCGTCGCAGAAAAGATCATGCTTGCGCAGGAGCTTATCGAGCGCTTCATCATCGAGACCGAACGTCGTGCAGTCGATCCACATGAGGTACGTGCCCTGCAGATCGCTGTATGTAACACCCGGGCAGTTTACGTCGATGAACTTGCAGAAGTTCTTGTAGTTTTTGTAGATAAGGTCGATGACTTCTGCAAGCCAACCTTCGCACTCCGTGTAGCCGAGACGGCAGGCCTCAAGGCCGAGCGCACCGGCGGACGGCGTGAAGTGTTGCTGTAAAATACTCTGGAATTTTGTTCTCAGTTCTTCATCGGGAATAACAATATTCGAGGTCTGGAGCGTCGCAAGGTTAAACGTCTTGCTCGGCGCAGTGCAAACAAGATACTTCGGCAGTGCATCCTTGCAGGCGTTTGCAAATGCCACGTGCTTATGACCCGGCATGATGAGGTCGGAGTGGATCTCGTCGCTGACAACAATCACATTGTGCTTTGCGCAGATGGCACCGAGCTTTGCGATTTCGTCTTCCGTCCAAACGCGGCCAACCGGGTTGTGCGGATTGCAGAAGATAAACATCTTATTTTTTTCTTCTGCGCACAACTTCTCAAAGAGGTCAAAGTCAATCGTGTATGTCTCGTTCGTGTTGATGAGCGGGCACTCCACGTTTTTTCTGTTATTGTGCTCAATGGTCATTCTAAACGGATAATAAACCGGCGGCATGGTGATAACGCCGTCGCCGGGATCGGTATAGGCCAGAACCGAAACAGCCAGAACCGTTACGACGCCGTGTGTAGAAACAATTTCTTCTTTCTTAATATTCCAGTCGTTGCGACGCTTCATCCAGCCGCATACCGCATCGAAGTATTCCTCTGTGGGGCCGGTATAGCCGAGGATATGCGTATCGATGTACTTTTTCAGACCCTCTACGATCTCCGGCGGGTTTTTCAGCTCCATATCCGCAACGGAAAGCGGTGCAACGTTTTCCGGCAGATTCGGATGCTCTTTTGTCATCTCGTCCCATTTGCCGGAGCCGGTGTTTTTTCTGGAAACCAGCGTTTCAAAATCATAGATCATTGGTAATTCCTCCCATTCTAAAATAAAGTAATCTACTTTCAAACGGTCTTATTCAACCTCAAGGTCTGCAAAAGAGAAGGTGGTGCAGTCTACAAGACCGCGGTCGGTCAGGCGCAGCTCCGGCAGGCAGGCGAGGGGGATTAAAGCCATCGTCATAAACGGAGACTGAATGTCGCAGCCGATCGTTTCCCAAGCTTTGCCGAGGTTCTCGACGAGCTCGTCCATTTCTTCAGCGGACTTTGTGTTCATGAGACCCGCAAACGGCAGCGGAACACAGCCGAGCACCTTGCCGTTCTGCACAATACACTCACCGCCGCCGCACTGAATGAGTGTGTTTGCAGCAAGTGCCATATCTTCGTCATTCGTGCCGACAACGAGCAGGTTGTGTGCATCGTGTGCAACGGTGGAAGCCATTGCGCCGCACTTGACGTGGAATCCCTTGACAAAGCCAACGCCGTGCTTGCCGGTCTTATTGTGGCGCTCGAAGACGAATGTCTTCAAAACATCCTGCTCCACATCGCTCTTTAATTCGCCGTTTTCAACCTTGAGTTCAACGTGACGCTCATAGTCGCCGACATGTACCGGGATAATCTCGATCGCACGGACGGTTGCCGTGCCAACCTTATCGGTATGCACCTTAAAGGTTTCCGGGGTGATCGTCTCGCCGACGTGCATCGTGTCGAGCGCCCATGCGGGAAGCTCAGACTTCGGCAGGTCAATCGTCAGCTTGCCGTTTTCTGCAACAACGTCGCCGTCGATGAGCACGCGGGTGACACGGATGTCTTTTTCGTTATCAATAAATACGATGTCCGCGCACTTGCCCGGGGTGATGGAGCCGAGCTCGTGATCCATCTGGAAGCATTGTGCGCAGTTGAGCGTGACCATCTGGATAGCGGTGACAAAATCGATACCGAAGGAGACGGCACGACGCACGATGTGATCGAGATGACCGTTTGCAACCAGCGTATGCGGGTGGGTATCATCAGAAATCATGGTCGCAAATCGGCTGTCCACTTTGTGCTCCGTGATTGCCTTGGAGACCTCCTGCAGATCGTGCCAAGCGGAGCCCTCGCGCAGCATGGCATACATGCCAAGACGCATTTTTGCGAGTGCGTCCTCCGCACGGGTGGATTCATGACAGCAGCGCACGCCGCTTGCAATGTATGCATTGAGGCCGCGACCCGTCTCCGGGATGGAATAGTGACCTGTGATGATTTTGCCGGCTTTCAACGTTTCGCCGGTGATGTTGTGCGTCGGCTCCGCGGAAGCGGTGATGCCCGGGAAGTTCATCATTTCGCCTAAACCAACGGTATAATCGTGCTTCATTTCCGAGGCAATATCCGCGGCGGTGATCTCCGCGCCGGAATCCTCAAATCCCGGAACAGCCGGAACGCAGGAGGGGGTCGTCAGCATAGCCTTCAGCGGAGTCTTTTCCGCCTCTTCCGCCATCAGGTCAACGCCTTTAAGGCCAAGCACATTGCAGACTTCGTGCGGGTCATAATAAATCCCGACGGTACCATGGGGGATAACAGCCTTTGCATATTCGATCGGCGTCATCATGGAAGACTCAATGTGGATATGACCGTCAAGGAAACCCGGGGCGATAAGCTGACCCTCGGCATCGATGACCTTTGTGCTTTCACCGATGCAGTGTGCGGCATCGCCGACAAGTGCGATACGGCCGCAGGAAATTGCAACATCGGTGTTGTCGAGGATTTCATGCGTGCAGACGTTTACGAGACGCGCATTGCGAATGACCGTCTCTGCGGGCTTTCTGCCCATTGCAACATCGGAAAGCGTGCGGGAGCACTCCCAAAGCTGGGTCTTACAAAACTTGAACATAAAAAGTAGCTTCCTTTCTTTTATCAAGAACAACACAACGGAAAAGCGCTGCGTTTTTTAGCTTTATTTACTCTATCGGGTTCACGGGATTTTTGCAGAACGAATTCATGCAGCACAAAGCACATTTCGGATTACGCGCTGTACAGACCGCTCTGCCGTGTAAAACGGTACGGTGACAAAAGTCGTTGCTTTCCTCCGGCGGCAAGACCGCGCGCAGGTCTTTTTCAACTTTGAGCGGTACGTTGCTTTCGGTCAGACCGAGTCGTCCCGTGATACGGATGCAGTGCGTATCCGTCACAACGGCAGGTTTTTTGTAAATGTCGCCCACAACGAGATTTGCGGTTTTGCGTCCCACACCGGGCAGCTTTGTCAGCTCATCCACCGTGTCCGGAATCACGCCGTTATACGAATCGCGCAGCACATGGCACATAGCAAAAATATCACGAGCCTTTGTTTTATATAACCCGCAGGAGCGGATGAGCTCCGCAATTTCTTCCTCGCTGCCCGCGCAGAAGGCTTCCAGCGTAGGGAAGCGAGCAAAAAGCGCCGGTGTAACGAGGTTCACACGGGCATCCGTACACTGTGCGGAGAGTCGCGTTGCAATAAGTAATTGCAGCGGATCCTGATATTCAAGCGAACATACCGCGCCGGGATATTCTTTTTTCAGCGCTTCCACAGCAAGAAGCGCACGTTCCTTTTTTGTCATACAGACCTCCGAAAAAGCGGCGGGCAAGCCCGTCAGAATGCTTTACGTTTATTCTACAACTTTTTCATTCGGTTGACAATACCGGAAAAGGGTGGTAAATTTATTTTTATTGAAAGACCGACAAATAACCGCAAAGGGGAAAAAGAATGTCTGCGTTTACCTTAAAGCTCATCGCACTCGTCACCATGATCATCGACCATGTCGGGGCGATTTTCTTCCCGCAGTTTATCTGGCTGCGCTATATCGGGCGGCTTTCCATGCCGATCTACGCGTTTTTGCTCGTGCAGGGCTACATGCACACACGCAATTTTAACCGCTACGCATTGCGCATGGGTATTTTTGCTTTGCTCTCCGAAGTGCCGTATGACCTTTTATTTCAGGGTACATGGCTTGAGTTTCAGCGGCAAAATATCCTGTTCACGTTTTTAACGGCGCTTTTTGTGATGAAACTTTTAGATGCTTCCGCGAAAAGCCGCAATATTTTCATGTTCATCGGCGCAGTGATCTTGACAATCCTGCCGTATTTCCTGCATTTCAGCTATGGCGTTTACGGTGTTTTAACGGTACTTTGTTTCTATTTGTTCCAGAAGTACCGCGGTATTGATGCCGTGGCGTTTGCGGCGCTGACCTACGGGCAATATACGCAGGACGGCAACACGACACAGCTGTATGCCATCGCCGCCGCGATCCCCGTGCTGCTCTATAACGGCAAGCGCGGCGCGCTTTCGCTCAAATATTTTTTCTACATCAGCTATCCGGCACATATGTTATTGCTTTACGCCATCCATTATGTGCTTGCAAATCATCTATTGCCATTTTAAATGGAATAGGGTATAATTTGTGAAGTACTGCGGCACATAAACCGCAGAGCATATTATTTTTAGAAGGGAAAGATGAAGTATGTACGGTGATCTTCTGAACACGATCGGTTTTGTTGAAACCGCAGACCCCGAGGTCGGCGAAGCGATGGAGCTGGAACTCAAACGCCAGCGCCGCAATCTGGAGCTGATTGCTTCCGAAAACATTGTGTCTCCTGCCGTTATGGCTGCGATGGGCACGGTACTCACAAACAAATATGCTGAGGGCTACCCGGGTCACCGCTATTACGGCGGCTGTGCAGATGTAGACATTGTGGAAAACATCGCCCGTGAGCGTGCTTGCCGTCTGTTCGGCGCAGAGCATGCCAATGTGCAGCCGCACTCCGGCGCACAGGCGAACCTTGCCGTATATTTCGCGCTGCTTCAGCCGGGCGATACCGTGCTCGGCATGAACCTTGCAGAGGGCGGCCATCTGACCCACGGTTCTCCTGTCAACATGTCCGGCGCCTACTATAATTTTGCGGCTTACGGCGTTGACCCCGTTACGCACCGCATCGATTACGATAAGCTCATGGAGCAGGCGTGCGAACTTAAACCGAAGCTCATCGTTGCCGGCGCAAGTGCATACCCGCGCGCGATCGATTTTAAGAAATTCCGCGAGATTGCCGATGCATGCGGCGCGTACCTCATGGTCGATATGGCGCACATTGCGGGTCTTGTTGCGGGCGGCTGCCACATGAACCCGGTGCCGTATGCCGATGTCGTCACCACAACAACACACAAAACGCTCCGCGGCCCGCGCGGCGGCATGATCCTCTGCCGTGAGGAGTACGCGAAAAAAATCGACAAAGCCATTTTCCCGGGCACGCAGGGCGGCCCGCTGATGCACATTATCGCCGCAAAAGCCGTGTGCCTCGGCGAAGCGCTGAAGCCGGAGTTTAAGACCTACGCCGAGCAGACCGTAAAAAACGCTAAAGCGCTTGCCGAAGGCCTTACAAAACGCGGCATGAAGCTCGTTTCCGGCGGCACGGACAACCATCTGATGCTGCTCGATCTTTCCGACGGCGAGCTGACCGGCAAAGAGCTGGAGCGCCGCCTCGACGAAGTGTATATCACCGCAAACAAGAACACGATTCCGAACGAGCAGAGAAGCCCGTTCGTCACAAGCGGCGTGCGCCTCGGCACACCGGCCGTCACCACGCGCGGCCTGAAGGAAGCCGATATGGACGTCATCGCGGAGTGCATCCACCTGTGCGCGACCGACTTTGATAGCAGTGCCGACGCCATCCGGGTAAAGGTCACGGAGCTTTTGAGCAAATATCCGCTTTATAACGACTAAAAGGAGAACACGATGAACGCACCGCTTGCAGACCGCATTCGTCCGAAAACGCTCGATGATGTGGTAGGACAACAGCATATTCTCGGCCCTAATAAGGTACTGCGGCGCATCATCGAATCCGGCACCATCCCGAATATGGTGTTTTACGGGCCGTCCGGCGTAGGGAAAACTACCGTGGCGTCCATCATTGCAAAGCAAAGCCACATGCACCTGTGCAAGTTAAACGGCACCACGGCCTCCACCGCCGATATTCGCGACGTGGTGGCGCAGGTAAACACGCTGCAAGCGGTAAACGGCGTTTTGCTGTACCTTGATGAGATCCAGTATTTCAACAAAAAGCAGCAGCAAACGCTCTTGGAGTTCATCGAAAACGGCAGCATCACGCTGATCGCTTCCACAACGGAAAACCCCTATTTTTACGTATATAACGCCATTTTGAGCCGCTCCACGGTGTTTGAGTTCAAGCCCGTGGAAAAAGAGGAGGTCGCCCGCGCCGTAGACCGCGCATTCCGCATTTTGTCGGAAGACCGCGGCGAAGAAATCCGGCTCGAAGACGGCGTGACCTCGTATATCGCTTCTGCTTGCGGCGGCGATGTACGCAAAGCAATGAACGCGGCAGAGCTTTGCACGGCTGCCGTACGAAGCGAGGACGAGCCGCGCATCACCATGGAACTTGCAGAGCAGCTTACACAGCGCAGTGCCATGCGGTATGACCGAGACAGCGACGCGCATTACGATATTCTTTCGGCGTTTCAAAAATCCATGCGCGGCTCCGACCCCGACGCGGCGCTGCATTATCTCGCACGGCTTTTGGAAGCGGGCGATCTCGCCTCTGCATGCCGCCGCTTGATGGTGTGCGCCTGCGAAGACGTGGGCCTTGCGTGGCCACAGATCATCCCCATCGTGAAAGCGGCCGTAGATGCCGCCATGATGGTCGGTCTGCCGGAAGCGCGCATCCCGCTTGCGGATGCCGTCATTTTAACGGCGACGGCGCCGAAATCGAACAGCGGTGAATCTGCCATAGATGCCGCCATGCGCGACGTGAAGGCCGGCAAACTCGGTGTGATCCCGCGCACGCTGCAAAACGTGCATTATGACGGTTCAGATGTCGCTAAAAAAGGCCAATTTTACCGCTATCCGCACGATTACCCGGATCATTGGCTCGACCAGCAGTATCTTCCGGATGCCTTGCTCGGCGCTTCGTACTATCACTACGGAGACAACAAAAACGAGCAGGCGTTTAAAGCGTATTGGGAAAACATAAAACGAAAGCACAGCTCATAAACTCTATTAACATAACGGAAGGAAGTGCACCGCCATGAACCCGGCAGTCCTTAAAAATTTGTCATACGGCATGTACGTCATCGGCACAAAATACAACGGCCGCCCGAACGCCTGTGTGGCAAACTCGGTCATCCAAATTTCCAGCAGCGACCCCGAAAAAGTGCTCATTGCGCTGACAAAAGATACGCACAGCTGCACCGCGATTCGCGAAAACGGCATTTTTACCATTTCTGTACTCTCCACAGATACACCTGCCAGCGTCATCGGCGCACTCGGTCTTGTCAGCGGTAAAAATGCAGACAAGCTGAAAAACATTCGCCACAAGGTGCTCATTGAAGGCGTGCCCGTCGTAAAGGAGAACACCTGCTGCTGGTTTTTATGCAAGGTCATCTCCGGCATGGACGTAGGGCAGGAGATGGTCTTCGCCGCCGAGATCACAGCGGGCAGCGACAGCGCCATCGGCACGCCGATGACGTATGATTTCTACCGCAGCGAAATGCACGGTCTGTCGCCGGTCGGCTCGCCGACCTATGTGCCGCCGGAAAGCACGTTTGATAAGAGCAGCGGCGAAAGCTTTGTCTGCTCCGTGTGCGGCTATGTGTACAGCGACCCGAACTTCAGCTTTGAAGAACTGCCGGACAACTGGGTGTGCCCGGTCTGCAAAATGCCGAAAAAGGCATTCGTGCGCAGAAATTAAATAGCTTTTTCCATACTACGAATGAAAGGATTTTTCGATAGACTGCGCATCGCGCGCTATCGGAACCAAAAGACTCATGCAGAAAAATTCTCCGCTTCACGTTTTGGTCATTCCCACATGGTACCCAAACGGTGAAGATAAACTGATCGGCGTTTACCACAAGCTGTTCTGCACGGCACTTGCGGAATACGGCGTAAAAACCAACATGCTCTATGTAGACCGTCAGGGACTTTCCGCACTGCCGAAGTACCCCACGATGCAGAAGGTCTACGAAGAATCGAACACCGGCTATGTGACATACTGCCGCCGTATGCTAGACATCTCCAAATTCAGCGCAGATGCACAGCTCAGCGCTTACTGCCGCACCATTGAAAAGCTCTACAAAGCCTATGTAAAGCAGCACGGCAAGCCGGACATTCTGCACGCACATGTCACCGTGCCCGCCGGATACGCCGCTGCAAAGCTCGGCGAAAAATATCATATTCCGGTCGTCATCACGGAGCACTCCTCCTATTTTGAGCGCTTCTTTGAGGGTAGCACCGCAAAATACGGACTCTATGCTGCACGGCACAGCGTGATGACCTGCGTCAGCGGCTATATGACGGACATTTTAAAAGAAAAACACAATATACCTGCCGAAGTTCTGCCGAACATCGGCAACACCAAGGCATTTCGCGGCGCAAAAAAACCGAAAGACCCGGCACATTTTCGCTTGACGACGGTTTCCGCACTGCGCCCCGGCAAATGCGTGGAAGACGCTTTGCAGGCCTTGAAGCTCTTGCGGGAGCAGTACCCGGAAAAATCGTTTTTGTATACGATTGTCGGCGACGGGCAGGAGGAAGCGCTTTATAAAAAGACCGCATCTGCGCTCGGGCTGAACGACATTGTATCCTTTGTCGGGCGCAAGACCGAAAGTGAAATTGCGGAGATTTTAAGCCAGACCGACGCCCTTTTGATGGCTTCGGATATTGAGACGTTCGGCATTCCTGCCGTGGAAGCACTCGCGGCTGGCGTGCCGGTGATTTCTACACGGTGCAAAGGCCCGGAGAGCTTTTTGAACGATGACTGCGCCGAGCTCTGCAATGTGCATGACCCGAAAGATATGGAAGATGCAATTTTACGCATGGCTGCACGGTCGGACACACTGGACGAAGCCAAAATTCGTGCTGCGGCAAAGCCGTTTGACAGCGTCGCCGTTGCCGAACACGCCGTACAAATTTACCGTGAAGCGCTCGAAAACACAAAATAAACAAAAATAGGGGAGCCTGCGTTTCAAAACGTACAGGCTCCCTTTTCTTTAGGAAAGACCGCGCAGGCCGGTGCTTGGGAGGTCACCTAAATTGTTGCTCTCCTTGCCGTCCGGTATGCTGCGCAGATATTCACTGCCGTTGCGGCTCGCAATCGCCACGCCGCGGATGCCGCCCTGCTTTGCAAGCGCCACGCCGTCCGCCTTGGAAAGCACCGTGCCATCCGAAAGCTGGTAGCCGGAGATCTTGCCATTCGTGCGGATCAGCTTCATGATGGTCTTCGCATCCTTGTTCGGTACAGGGTTCATAATGTTGATATTGGCAGGCAGGTTGCCGATCCTCTGAGACATAAAACGATGTTCCTTTCCGTTTGTAATTTTGTTTTGTCCTTTCCGTTTTTCCGGCGCAGCCAAAAGCTGTACGTACCGATTAAGGCTTTTATAAGCGCCGCTGTGCCTATTGTCTCTCCACATACGGTGAATATGCAAAAAGCACGAAAAAACGGGCGAAATTTTGGCGTGGAGCGTTGCAAAGGCCACCGAAATGCGCTATAATAAGACCATAATGACTCGCGCTGCGGTTTTTACGGGATTGCCCGTGCCGGGCGCTAAAAACACAGGAGGCTTCCATGAATTCATGCGATAAGCAGCAGCTTAAAATCACGGCTGCCAAAGTCAGACTTGGAATCATCGAAGGCGTTTACAACGCCAAATCCGGCCATCCGGGCGGTTCCCTTTCCGCTGCGGATATTTTCACCTATCTCTATTTCAAAGAACTGCACATTGACCCGCAGAACCCGAAGGATCCGGACAGAGACCGTTTTGTCCTTTCTAAGGGTCACTGCGCACCGGGTCTTTACGCTGCACTGGCACAGCGCGGCTATTTCTCTGTGGATGAGCTGAAAAAGCTCCGCCACATCGGCGCTATGCTGCAGGGTCACCCGGATATGAAGGGCATCCCCGGCATCGATATGAGCTCTGGCTCTCTCGGCCAGGGCGTTTCCGCTGCGGCAGGCATGGCGCTTGCCGGCAAGATTGATAACAAAGACTACCGTGTTTACTCTCTGCTCGGCGATGGCGAGATTGAAGAGGGTCAGGTTTGGGAAGCTGCTATGTTTGCATCCCATAACAATCTCGATAACCTCTGCCTGATTGTCGACTTCAACGGCCTGCAGATCGACGGCCCGGTCAGCGAAGTTGCCGGCCCGGAACCGATCGACAAGAAGTTCGAGGCTTTCGGCTTTGACGTACAGACCATCGACGGACACGATTTCGACGCCATCGAAGCAGCTTTTGCACATGCAAAGACCGTTAAGGGCAAGCCGAGCGTCATCATTGCCAAGACCGTAAAGGGTAAGGGCGTTTCCTACATGGAAAATCAGGTCGGCTGGCACGGTACCGCGCCGAACAAGGAACAGTATGAGACCGCTATGCAGGAGCTCACCGCTGCACTGCATGAACTGGAGGGCTGCTGATATGGCTGAAATGGTTAAAAAGGCAACAAGAGAAAGCTTTGGCGAGACCGTTACCGCGCTCGCCGCTGAATACCCGGAGATCGTCGTTCTGGATGCAGACCTTGCTGCTGCCACCAAGACGGGCATCTTCAAAAAAGCATACCCGGAGCGTTTCTTTGACTGCGGCATCGCAGAGTGCAACATGGTCGGCGTTGCTGCCGGTCTGGCCACCTGCGGTAAAATTCCGTTTGCGGCGTCCTTTGCCATGTTTTCCGCAGGCAGAGCGTTTGAGCAGGTCCGCAACTCCGTCGGTTATCCGAAGCTGAATGTCAAGATCGTCGGCTCCCACGCCGGCATCTCTGTCGGTGAAGACGGCGCTACACATCAGTGCTGCGAGGACATCGCGCTCATGCGCACCATCCCGGGCATGGTCATTCTGAACCCCTGCGATCATTACGAAATGCAGGCCGCGGTTCGCGCTGCTGTTGAGCACAAGGGCCCGTGCTATATCCGCCTCGGCCGTCTGGCTGTGGAAAGCATCAACAACAACGATGATTATAAGTTCGAGCTTGGCAAGGGCATCACGCTGCGCGAGGGCACGGACATCACCGTTGTTGCGACCGGTCTCATGGTACAGGAAGCCGTTAAGGCTGCCGATGCACTGAAAGAAGAAGGCATCAGCGTTGAAGTCATCAATATCCATACCATCAAGCCGCTCGATGAAGAGCTTGTTATTGCTTCCGCAAAGAAGACCGGCCGTGTCATCACGGTTGAAGAGCACAACATCATCGGCGGTCTCGGCGAAGCGGTCTCCACCGCACTTTCCGAGCATTGCCCGACGCCTGTCACGCGCATCGGTGTCAACGATGTGTACGGCCACTCCGGCCCGGCTGTGGATCTGCTGAAGGAATTCGGCCTTTCTGCAGAGCACATTGCAGAGGTCATCAGAGAAAAGCTCGCAAAGTAAGCTTTTCCGCAGGCTTCCGCTTTAAAACCGCATAAAAGGAATTTTGCTCCCTTTACAGGAACTGTGTGCATCCGCACGGTTTCCCGTAAAGGGAGCTTTTTTATATTCAAAGCCCCCGCAGTAATAGTAAAACGTCTTCGCTTGACGGACACAAAGAAAAAACAAAAATAAATGTCTGCTTTCACAAAGAATTCGACCGCTTTCTTTTTTCTCGCATTGTACAATAACGGTATCAGCACCGGTACAGATACATTTCATCTTGCTATACGGAGGTTTAGAATGTGTAAAAGCAAAATACCGCGCTTTTCGGCACATCTGCTGCATTTGGCCTTGTTCGGCAGATTTGTGTCAAAAAAGCGTGAAAATTTCGCGATAAATGAAAACTTTTCCGAATACAGGCGCAAAAAAGTATTGATTGCGGCAAATCATTTTTATATGCTGTACCGCTTTCGACGAGAGCTGATTGAAGATCTGCAATCCCGGTATGAGGTGGTCGTTGCAGCGCCGTTTCAAACCGGTGAAGAAGTGTTTGAAAGCATGGGCATACGCTGTACGGAAACGAAAATGCAGCGGCGGCGCGTGCAGGTGCTTTCTGAATTGCGTCTTTTACAAGCGTACAAACGTGTTCTTTGTCTGGAAAAGCCGGATCTTGTGCTTACATACGCCATTAAGCCGAATGTATACATGGGTTTTCTCTGCACGTGCTACCGCATTCCGTTTTACGCCACCGTACAGGGACTCGGCAGCGCTTTTCAGCGCCCGTGGCTCAGCTGCGCTGCCACATTCCTTTACAAGCTTTCGTTTCTGCGTGTACAGAACGTATTCTTTGAAAATCAGTCCAATGCGGTAGAATTTTGCCGCAGACACATCCTGCCACCCGAAAAAGAGGTCGTTCTGCATGGTGCGGGTGTAGACCTGAACCGCTATATCTACACGCCGTACACCGCTCACGATCCGCCGCGATTCCTGTTCGTCGGCCGTTTGATGCGCGAAAAGGGGATAGAGGAGCTGTTTTGCGCCGTGCGCAGGCTGTGGACAGAGGGCTTTCACGTGCATTTGCAGCTGCTCGGCTTTTTTGAGGAGCAGTACAGGCAGGAGGTAGACCGCCTTGTTGCCGACGGCATGACAGAATTTTACGGCTTTCAAAAAGAACCGCTGCCGTTTTACCAAAACTGCGACTGCGTAGTGCTGCCAAGCTACCACGAGGGCATGAGCAACGTGCTGCTGGAAGCTGCCGCCGTCGGCAGGCCCATCATCGCATCCGATATTCCCGGGTGCAGGGAAGCCGTAGAGCACAGCAAAACCGGCCTTTTGTGCCGCGCAAAAGACGCGAACAGCCTATATGTTGCCATGCGCGCGTTTTTGGCGCTTTCCGCAGAGCAAAAAGCAGCCCTTGGGCAAAACGGCCGCCGCAAAATGGAGCGTGAATTCGATAAAGCGAGCGTTGTTGCAGAAACACTGCGCATCGTCACCGCCGAAAAAGCGGCACCGCAGCCCCGGCGCGTCACGGCATAGAGGAGAACACATGTCCGGTTATATTCGGATGCTCCTTTGGCTTCTGATTTACACGGCGCTCTCCGCCGTGTTGGAAGTACAGCAAAGCGAAACTGTCTGCGGCGTGCAGACAGTGCGGTTCACGAAGCTCTGGGCAACACTCGGCGTACTGCCGCTGCTCATCTTCTGTACGCTGCGCGGTGATATCGGCGATACCTATAACTACATGCACGCGTTTTCCGAAATGCCGAGCACATTCAGCGCACTGCCCGATTACATCCAGTCTTTACAGAAAGATCACGGCTTTTTCCTGCTTTCCGCACTCATCAAGCTTTTGTGCGGCGGGCAGGTGCGCGTTTGGTTTTGCATTCTCGCCGCGCTTCAGCTCTGGCCGCTCGTTAAAAACTATCGGCTTTATTCGGAAAGCTACTGCATCAGTCTGTTTTTGTTTATCGCTTCCACGGATTACATCTCCTGGATGATGAACGGCATGCGGCAATTTTTGGCGGCGGCGCTCGTGTTCGCCTGCTGTCCGCTTTTGCTGCGCAAGAGATACGGACAAGCCACGCTCATCATTTTACTTGCCGCCACACTGCATGCCTCGGCACTGTTCGCACTACCGTTTGTTTTTCTCACACGCGGAAAAGCATGGAACCGAAAAACGCTTTTGTTTCTTCTGCTCACTGTTTTGGTCGTGCTTTTCATCGACCGCTTCACAAACATTTTGGAGCTGCTTTTGCAGGAAACGCAGTACAAAAATGTCGTCAGCGATTGGAAAGGCTTTGAGGACAACGGTACAAACCTGCTGCGCGTACTGGTCTACGCTGTGCCGACGTTGCTTTCTTTGATCGGTTTACGGTTTATCCGTGCAGAAAATGACCCACTCATCGACCTTTGCGTCAACATGTCCATTGTATCGACCGGCATTTACATCCTCTCAGCGTTCACAAGCGGCATTTTTGTCGGGCGGCTGCCCATATACTTTTCACTTTATAACTACATTTTGCTGCCATGGGAGCTGCACCACATGTTTTCAAAACGCTCCGTGCGCATTTTAACCGTGATGATGCTCATTTTTTATCTGTTTTTCTATTTCTACGGGCTGAAGACCTTCGGCCTTTTATAAAAGGGGGGATCCGTTATGCTTCGTGTTTTGCAGGCTGTCACCTGCATGGACCGCGGCGGACTGGAAACGATGCTGATGAATTACTACCGTCACATAGACCGCACACGCGTGCAGTTCGATTTTCTGACGCACCGCGCACGGGAAGGCGCGTACGATAAAGAGATTTACTCTCTCGGCGGCAAAGTTTTCACCGTGCCACGGCAAAACCCGTTCAGCCCCGCATACCGCCATGCACTGCACAAATTTTTCTCCGCCCACCCGGCGTATACTGTTGTGCACGCCCATCTTGATTGTCTTTCCGGCGTTGTACTCGGTTGCGCCAAGCAGCACGGCGTGCCTGTATGCATTGCTCACGCACACACCACAAATCAGCTGCGCGACTTCAAGTATCCAATAAAAGATCTGTATAAGCGCATCATTCCACGTACCGCGACCGATCTGCTTGCCTGCGGAGAAGATGCCGGGCGCTGGATGTTCGGCAGTGCGCCGTTTTTGGTGCTGCCGGTCGCCATCGATACAGAAAAATTCCGCTTTGATAAAAACATGCGCGAAGACATGCGGCGCACACTCGGTATCACAAAAGAAGAACTTCTCATCGGGCATGTGGGGCAGTTTCGCAAAGAGAAAAACCAAGCTTTCCTCTTGGATGTCCTGCACAGTCTGCGCGCATGCGGTACAAAATCGAAGCTGCTGTTTGTTGGCGACGGTGAAAAGCGGGCAGCCGTACAAAACCGCGCCGCCGCACTCGGCCTTACACCGTATGTGCTGTTTTTAGGCGTGCGGGAAGATGTTCCGGCACTTTTGCATGCAATGGATGTATTCTGTATGCCGTCTCTGTACGAAGGCATGCCGCTCTCCGTTTTGGAAGCGCAGGCCGCAGGGCTACCGTGCCTTGTCTCCAACGGTGTACCGAAGGATTGTCTTCAAACGCCGCGTGCACGGCAGCTTCCGCTTTCCGCACCGCCTTCTAAGTGGGCGGAGGTTATTTTGGCAGAAAGTAAGGTGCTCAGCGCCGCGCCGCCTGTACTACAAAGCTTTGACATTTGTGAAAACGCACATATGCTCACTGCGTATTATCTGCAAAAGGATGCCCAAAAAAGGAGGGAAACCGCACATGGTTCTGCTGACCGTATTTACGCCGACGTATAACCGCGCACACACGCTGCCGGAAGCATATTGCTCATTAAAAGCGCAAACATCTAAAAACTTCCTATGGCTCATCGTAGATGACGGTTCCACCGACCGCACCGCCGCGTTGGTCTCCGCCTGGATGCAGGCGGAGAAAGCATTTTCCATCCGTTACCTATACCGTCCAAACGGCGGCATGCACGCTGCGCACAACACCGCTTATGCGCACATCGAGACCGAGCTGAACCTTTGCCTTGATTCCGACGACCGTTTGGCAAAGGATGCCGTAGAGCAAATTGAAAAGCGCTGGGCACAGATAAAAAGCAAGAATTGCGCCGGGCTCATCGGGCTTGATGACGACGGAAACGGCAAGCTTATTGGCACCGGCTTTCCGCCGGGCCTCACCGAAACGACGCTCAGCGGTTACTATGCGGGCGGCGGCAAAGGCGACAAAAAGCTCGTGTATCGTACCGACATCATCCGAAAATACCCGCCGTACCCGGAGTTTCCAAATGAAAAATACGTGGCGCTCGCCGCAAAATACCGGCTGATCGACCGCGATTACAAACTCGCCGTTTTAAATCGCGTGCTGTGCCACGTGACGTATTTAGAAGACGGTTCCTCGCACACCATATGGAAGCAATACGCAAAAAACCCGCGTGGCTTTCTATATTGGCGGCAGCTTTGCCTTACGTACCCGGCTGCTGCAACGCGCACGGTACTCGACAGCATCCATTACGATGCCGCGTGTTTTCTCGCGAAAGAGCCCGCACTGATGCTCCGCTCACCGAAAAAGGTGCTTACAATGCTGTGCACGCCGCTTGGCGCAGGACTTTCCGTTTTGATCCGCCTGATGGCCGCACGCACCGAACGCAAAGCACAAAAGGAGGCTGTATGATCCCGAAAATCATCCATTACTGCTGGTTTGGTCGCGCACCACTGCCGGACAAAGCCAAAAAGTGCATAGAGAGTTGGCGCAAGCACTGCCCGAACTATACGATTTTGGAATGGAACGAAGATAATTTTGACATTCACCAAAACGGTTACACCGAAATGTGCTGTAAAGAGAAAAAGTACGCGTTTCTCGCCGATTACGCCCGCTTGCAGATCATCGAAAACGAGGGCGGCTTTTACTTTGATGTAGATGTCGAGCTCGTGCGCAGTTTGGACCCGCTTTGCAGCGAGCACGCGTTTTTTGCCTTTGAGACCGACCGTATGATTGCGACCGGCCTCGGCTTCGGCGCAGAAAAACACCATCCGCTCGTGCACTTCATGCTGGAGCAATATGCACCCCTGCTCGACGGCAAGCACGGCGTCATCGGCTGCCCGCAGCTCAATACACAGGCGCTTTTAAAATGCGGCTTAAAGCCAAACGGCAAGCGACAAACCGTGCAAGGCGCAGCCGTCTTTCCCAAGGCGTATTTTAACCCCTACGAGGATGCCACGGGGCGGCTTTATATCACAGACTGCACCTACACCGTGCACTGGTATGCCAAAAGCTGGATGAACCGCCGTACCGTACTGCGCAGCAAGCTCACGCGCCCGCTGCATCGCCTGCTCGCCGACCATCCGCGTATCAAAGAAAAAGTGAAAGGCGGCGTTTAAAACGGAACCGAAAAAACTGCTTTTTATTTTGCCGTCTTTAGAGATTGGCGGGGCAGAGCGCAGCCTTATCGGACTGTTGGAAGCGCTCGAAGACAAAAGCGTGCAGGCCTCCGTTTTTCTGTACCGCCGCGAGGGAGAATTCATAAAAGACCTGCCGCAATATGTGCGTCTGCTGCCGGGAATCCCTGCATACCACGCCTATACAGAGCCGATCCTGTCGCTTGTAAAACATGGCAGACTGCGATTTGCAGCCGCACGATTACTCGCAAAGCTCGCGTTTTTTTTGTACGGTACTTTCATGCGAAAACCCACCGGCACGTGGACGCACTTGCAGTATATCTCTGCATTTTTGCAGCCGTTTTTGCCGAATATCCCGGGCGAGTATGATCTTGCCGCGCAGTACCTCGGCGTCGCCGATACGCTTGTGCACAAGGTAAACGCCAAGTACAAAGTCGCGTGGAACCACACGGATTACGCCACACAACACCCAAATCCAAAGCTCGACCGCCGTGTGTATACGAACGTAGACTATGTTGTCAGTGTTTCCGAAAGCTGCACGGAAGCCTTTCGGCGCATGTATCCCGCGTTTTCACAAAAAGCCGTCACGGTCGAAAACTGCCTTGCGCGCGAGCTCATCGAGCGCAAATCGCTGCTGCCGGCTGCCGGCATGTATCGCGAAGCGGGCGAGACCGTGCTGCTTTCCGTCGGTCGGTTTTGTGAAGCGAAAAACTTTGAAGCCATTCCGAAAATCTGCACAGTGCTTTTAAAGCGCGGCCTTTCCGTTAAGTGGTACATTTTAGGCTACGGCGACCGGGAAACCCAAATTCGCGAAGCCATTCAAGCTGTGCATATGGAAGATTTCGTCGTGCTGCTCGGCAAAAAGGAGAATCCGTACCCCTATATACGTATGTGCGACATTTACGTGCAGCCGTCCGTTTATGAGGGCAAATGCGTCGCCGTGCGGGAGGCGCAGCTGCTCGGGAAGCCTGTCATCATCACGGATTTTTCCACCGCGCACAGCCAGCTGCAAGACGGCACAGACGGCATGATCGCGCCGCTTGATTTTGACGGTTTTACAGATGCTCTCGCCGCGCTGATTCAAGATAACGAAAAACAAGAAGCACTCAAAGCCGCCTGTCGCAGCACCGATTTCACACAGTATAAAGAAGCGGAGAAAATCCTGAGATTTGCAGAAGGAAGGGAAAGTTATGCCGAAGATCAGCGTCATTGTGCCGATCTACAACGCCGAAAAATATCTCGAGCGGTGCGTTAAAAGCCTCATCGCACAGACCTTTCACGACATTGAAATCTTACTTATCGATGACGGCTCTACCGATGCAAGCTCCATACTGTGCGCGCGGCTCAAAAAAGAGGACAGCCGCATACGCATTTTGCATAAGCCAAACGGCGGCCTCAGCAGTGCACGAAACGCGGGTCTGCTTGCGGCAAGCGGGGCATTCATCGGCTTTGTCGATGCCGATGACACCGTATCGCCGACATTTTTTGAAACGCTCTTGCAGAAGATTGAGCAGTATCACTGTGATTTTGTGTTCTGCGACCTCATACGCATAGAATCCGGCAAGCCGCCCACGCTGCGCTCTGCATCGCTCCACGGCGGGTATTACGACAAACGTAAAATCAAACGCTGCGTATTTCCGCAGCTCATCATGCGCGACAATCTCGAATACGGCCCGCTTTTATCCGTGTGTGTTTGTTTATACCGTACATCGTTTTTAAAAGAATACGACCTGCGGTTCGACGAAACCGTGCGATATTCCGAAGATAATCTATTCAGCGCGTGTGCAGGATACCGCGCCGCTTCGTTCTTTTATCTTAAGGGCCAAGGGCTTTACGAGTACCACCGCAACCCCGGCAGCATCACCACAACGCACAAAGCAGATGCGTGGGAAAGCTACAAACGTATGCATCAAAAGCTGTGCGCACTGTTTCAAAACTGCCCGGAATATAATTTCAGCCGTCAACTCGATCTGCATCTCATCCACTACGCCTGCGCCGCACTCGGCGGAGCCTGTGATTTGCCAAAGGTCGAACAAAAATCGGAAATCGACCGCATTTTAAACGACGAAGCGCTGAAACGTGCGCTGCAAAACCGACCCGCGCGACATATTCCTGTTAAGCTCGCCATACAGCTTTTGTGCATGCAATACCGCTGCACGCCGCTTATGTGCCTGTGGCTGCAAAGGAGAGAGCACTATGCCTGAAGTCAGCATCATTCTGCCCGTCTATAATGAGGAAAAGCATCTGCAAAAAACGCTTTCCGCGCTGTGTACCCAAACGTTTCGCGATTTTGAGCTGCTTGCCGTAGACGATGGCTCCACCGATGAAAGCCGCCGCATTTTAGAACGCTTTGCAGCCGCAGACGCGCGTATCACAGTACTCGCGCAACATCATGGCGGCGTTTCCCGCGCACGTAACCTCGCTTTGGAAGCCGCCACCGGAAAGTGGGTGTGGTTTGTAGACAGCGACGACCTGCCATTTTTGAACTTTCTCGAAAAAGCATTGCATGAGCCGCAGTCAAACGACGCAGACATTCTCATGGGCAGCTACCTAAAAATGGATTTAAACGGTGAGATTACCCGCATAACACTACCAAAATACGGTCTCATAGATTCCGAAACACTTCCCGTTTGCTTCATGCACGCACAGTACGAAACCGGGTATTTTGGCTATCTTTGGAACAAGCTTCTGCGTCGCGAGAAAATTCTTTCCGTCAACGCTGTATTTGATGAATCCATGACGCTTGCTGAGGATCTGCAATTTTTAGTACAGCTTTACCGCGCAAACAGCCGCGTACTCCTCACGCCACACTGTGCCATGCAATACGCCGCGCACCCGCTGCGCCGGGAAGCAGACCACTTTAAGCAGCTCCTTTTACAAAAAGAGATTGCACACTGGGTCATCACAGAGCAAAAACACACGGAATTTAAGCCGTTTTTTCGCAAAAAACTCAGTGCATACACGGCATTCTCCGTTTTTTACGCGCCGGATATCGGACTTGATCCCATCGCGAAAGCCAAAGAAATCATGGAAAATGAAGCGCTTTGCGCACTGCTTTCCGAAGCGGAGCTTCACGGCGTTTTTCGATGCATCGTGCACTGCTTAAAGCAGCAAAATCTGCCCGCATTGCAACTGCATCTTGCCGCATACCGCGCCGCAAAACACGCAAAATCGATTTTGAAAGGGGAGAATACGCGTGCGTTACATTCTGCATGACCACATCGGCAGCGCAAACCACGGGTGCGAAGCGCTTGTGCGCACCGTTTCTAAGCTTTTAGGCCCCGGCCGCACGGTGCTGCTTTCCGAAGCGCCGGAGGAAGATGCCAGATACGGCGTAGCGCGCCCGCTCGTTGTGCAGGATGTGCGCCCCGCGCGAAGCGATGTGATCCGCAAAAGCTCGCCCGCATTTTGGAGCGCCTATCTGCGCTTAAAGCTTTTAAACGATTACACACCGCTCGATGTCTTGCCGTACCGTGCCGCGCTGCAAACGCTCACGCGCGACGATATTCTCGTCTCTATCGGCGGCGATGTGTACTGCTACGAAGATATGCAAAAGCACATTCGGCTGCACAACCTCGCACGGCGCTATGCAGGCGGCAGCATACTGCTCGGCTGTTCGATTGAACCGAAGCTTCTTCGCAGTAAGGCTCTGCTACATGACCTCACCGCGTTTGACCGCATCACAGCGCGCGAGACACAAACGCTGCACGCGCTGCAAAGCGCCGGGCTGCGAAACGTCTCCTTTTGCCCGGATTCCGCTTTCTTGCTGGAACCGCGCGGTGCGGAGATTCCGGAAGTGTTTCAGCCGCACAACACCGTCGGCATCAATGTAAGCCCGCTTTTACTGCGCCGTGCACGAAACGCAAAGCTTATTTTGGATAACCTCATCGCGCTGATTGGCACAATTCTGCGCACAACAGACAGTGCAGTGGCGCTCATCCCGCATGCCGTGCAAAACGGCAATGATGACCGAGATCCGCTTAAAGAATTATACGCTGCCTTTCAAGACAGCGGCCGCGTATGCCTCATCAAAGACCAAAGCGCGGCGCAGCTTAAATCGATTATTGCGCTGTGCTCGTCGTTCATCGGCGCGCGCACACATGCCGTCATCGCGGCGTATTCTTCCGGCGTACCCACGCTCGCACTCGGGTATTCTGTAAAAGCCAAAGGCCTTGCAGAAGACATTTTCGGTGTCGATACGCCCTATGTGCTGCCCATTGAAAACATTGCGGATGAAACTGCCGTCACGCGCAGGTGGATACGCCTACGCATCCACGCGCCGGAGATCACCGAAACGCTGCGTGCCAAAACGGCCGCATATGAAGACGCTTTAAAAGCGTTTCGCCGCACTTTGCAGGAGGGAAAAGATGGAAAAACCGCTCGTAACGCTGCTTCTGCCGTGCTATAACTGTGAAAAAACACTTGCCCGCTTCATGCGCTCCGTAATAAGCGAATCTTACCGCCCGTTGGAGCTCATCTGCATTGATGACGGTTCGACAGACGATACGGCAAAGCTGCTGAAAAACTTCGAGACGATTTTAAAAGAAAGCGGCGTGCAGTACACTGTGTTGACGCAGGAAAACATAGGGCTTGGCGGCGCGATACAGACGGGGCTGCTCCACGCGCATGGTGATTTCCTCTGCTGGGCAGATCCGGATGATTTTTTATTACCGGGCTCTGTTGAAAAACGCGCTACGTATCTGCTGCAGCACCCGGCGTGCGGCGCGGTGAGCAGTGACGCTTTCGTTTTTGACGAGAGCGACCTCAAAATGCCGCTCTACCGCGAGGCTGCGCGGTTTTCGCACCGTTTTGAACTCATGCAGTTTTGGTATCTTCTGCGCGGCGAAGGCATGGTGTGCGCCGGCTGCCACATGATCCGCATGCGCTGTTTTGATGAAGCCGTGCCGAACCGCATGATCTACCCCGCGCGGCGCGGGCAGAATTATCAGCTCATGCTGCCGGTGTGTTACAAATTTCCGCACGCCTTTTTAGACGAATCGCTTTACGGCTATGTAAAATATCAAAACGGCATGTCTGCGGGAGATGTGACCGAAACCGACAAGCTGCGCCGCATCGCAGAGCACGAGACGATCTTGCTTCAAACCGCTAAGCAGATCAAAATGCCGGAAGCCGAGTACCAAAAGTGCTTAGACGAAATCGCAAAGCGATACGCCTTGCAGCGCTTTTACACGGCAATCGATTTTCGGAACAAAGTGCTTTTGCAGGAACAATATGCCATTTTGAAAAAGTACGGTGCCGCCACGCGCGATATTAAAAAGCTCTATCGACGAAACCGCACTGTGCTGCACAAGCTGTGCTTTAAGTTTTATGAAGGAGGGAAGAACTATGTGCAAAATTTCGGTGATCGTGCCCGTTTATAACGCGGAAGGCACCCTCGAAACGGCACTTAGCAGCGTTTTCATGCAGACGCTCACGGATATAGAAATTCTCTGCATCAACGACGGCTCCACAGACCATTCCGCAGACGTTCTAACGAGCGCCCAGCGCAGAGACGGCCGCGTGCGGTGCCTTACGCAGGAAAACGCCGGCGCAGGCATGGCGCGCAATAAGGGCATAGCGGAGGCAAAAGGGGAGTACATTGCGTTTCTCGATGCCGATGATCTCTATCCGGGCCCGTATGCGCTCGAAACGCTTTTGGCTGCCGCCGAAAAAAGCGGTGCCATGGTCTGCGGCGGCTCGATTGAAAAAGCCAAGGGGAACGATGTGCACCCCATGTTTGTTTTCACGGAGGAGGGCTTTCATAACGCCTGCGATGAGCCGCTCGACCGTTTTTTCGCCCGCTTTATTTATAATCGCAATTTTTTGCTTGAAAACAAGCTGCAATTTCCGCCGCTGCGTGTCTATGAAGATCCCATTTTTCTTCTCTGCACGCTTTTAAAAGCCAAAGAATACTACGCCGTGCCCGACGTGGTTTACCGCTACAACGGCACGCATTCCAATAAACGTATCACGCTCGCCTGCACCAAGGATTATCTGCGCGGGCTCATCGCTGAGCTGAAGCTCTCAAAGAAAAAAGACTTGCCGGAAATTCACACGCTGTGCTGCGACCGCCTGATGCGTGAGGCGGATTTTTACGCCCAGCGCTTTTTGAAAACGGAAGACCCGGAGCTGCTCGCACTATTACTCGAGGCAAACGCCGCCGTTTCGCCGCAGCTGCTCAAGGACCCGCCGGAGAACGGCAGCGTCATCTTGCCCGCTTTGCGCACCATCTGGCACGCGGGCTGCCGCTATCTGCGCTGGCGGGATCAGCGCATCATCCGCACGCTATGCGACGTGTTTGTAAAGTAGCCATGCGTGCCAAAAGGTGCTTTTTCAATGCCTTTTCCGGGCTTTTCAGCCAGTTTGTTTCCGTCGCACTCGGCGTTATCATTCCGCGGCTCGTGCTCGTGCAGCTCGGTTCCGAAGCCAACGGCCTGCTCTCCGCTACACAGCAGGCGCTTGTGTATCTTGACCTGCTTGAAAGCGGTATCGGCACGGCAGCGCTGCAGGCACTTTATAAACCCGCCGCCGAACAGGACAGAGCCGCCGTCAGCGGTATCTTCAATGCGATTCGCCGGGAATATGCCAAAGTCGGCATCGCTTATGCCGTACTCGTTTGCGGACTTTCAGTGCTGTTTCCGTTTTTCATCAAAACCGAACTACCGTTTTTTACCGTATTGCTCACGGTTTTGCTCGGCAGCATGGGACAAGCCGTGCGCTTTCTGTTTCAGGCAAAATACCGCGTGCTTTTGCAGGCAGAGGGCAGAGGATACGTGCTCATCAACGCCAACCTGCTTTTAACTGTTTCCATCAGTATCGGCAAAATCATACTGCTAATTTGCGGACTTTCGCTCATCGCCGTACAGCTGCTCTGCTTTTTGTGCGGCTTACTGCAAACCGTACTGCTCACACTCTACGCCAAAAAACAGTATAGCTGGCTTAACCGCGCCGTGCCGCCCGATACAACCGCCACCGCACAGCACCGTGCCGTGCTCGTACACCAGATCTCCGGGCTCATCTTTCAAAACACCGATGTTTTACTGCTCTCTGTCGTCTGCGGACTGAAAACAACGAGCGTCTACTCCATGTACGTGATGCTTTTCGGCATGGTCGGCACGGCGGTCTCCGCCATAAACGGCAGCGTGTCGTTCGCCCTGGGGCAAACCTATCACACCGACCGCGCGCATTTTTTGCGGCTTTACCGCGCATTTGAAACATACAATATGGCGCTCACATTTGCGCTGTATCTCACGGCGGATGTGTTCATTCTGCCGTTTTTGAAGCTCTACACCGCCGGTGTGACGGATATTTCGTATCTCGATCCCGTTTTGCCGCATCTTTTTGTCTGCACGTACCTGCTCTCAAACGGACGTGCAGCCGCGCAGCGCGTCATCGAATACGCCGGGCATTTTCAAAAAACGCAGAACCGTTCCGTCATCGAATCCGTCATCAATCTTCTCATATCGCTTTTACTTGTGGTGCCGCTTGGCATGTACGGCGTGCTCATCGGGACGATTGCAGCGCTTTTATATCGCACGAACGATATGATTTTCTACGCATCCCACAAGCTGCTGCATGCACCTGCACGGCGTACTTACCGAAAATTCCTGTGCAACGGGGTATTGTTCGTTCTGTTGTGGTTTTCCGCAAAAGCTCTGCCGCTTCCACTCAACTCATATCCCGCGCTGCTCCTATCAGCCGCCGTATTTTGCATATTCAGCCTTTTGCTGTTTACCGTGCTCGGCTCTGCGCTGGATTGTGATGCCCGCCGCGTTCTTTTCGACATCTGGCGCAGAACGGTAATGACCGTTCTGCAAAAAGCCAATACATTCGCCGCAAAATAGGGGAGAAGCACATTTTCACACACCGTTCCGCGTTATGAATCTCTGACGAAATTGTTTGCTAATTTCGCTATAAATCAACCATTAAATTCGGCAAAATACCAAAATTTAATTATCTTCTTTGTATTTAATTGACCTCTTTCGCCTTTTTTGATATACTGTTAAGCGTTAAATCTTTTGGAGAATATTCGGAAGCAATAAAACACAAGTGATTTTGTAAGGCTATATGCTTGCAAAATCACCAAATTTCGAGTATATCTCAGGGCGAGGAGGATATTCTTTATTATGGCAGGAAAGCTCTCTGCATTTTTCGGAGCGCAGGATATGACGGTGGGCAACCCGGCGACAAATCTCATTCGGTTTTCCACACCGCTTCTCATCGGCAACTTGGCGCAGCAGCTGTACAGCACGGTGGACTCCATTGTGGTCGGCAATTATGTGGGTGACAGCGCGTTGGCCGCCATCGGTGCCAGCGGCCCGATCATCAACCTGCTGCTTGTACTGTTCATGGGCGTATCGGTCGGTGCCAGCATCATGGCATCGCAGTGTTTCGGTGCAAAAGACAAAAAGCGACTTTCGCATTCTGCAGGTACGGCGATCACGGCAACCTTTGCGGTTTCCATCTTCGTCATGGTCGTGGGCCCGCTCATTACACACCCGATCATGTCTGCACTGCAAACACCGCAGGATATTTACACTATGTCGTGTGATTATCTCATCATCAATTTCCTCGGTATTCTCGGCAGCGCATATTACAACATTATTTCCGGCATTCTGCGCGGCCTCGGCGATTCCGTCATGCCGCTCATTTTCCTGCTCGTGGCATGCGGCATGAACATTGGTCTGGATATCTGGTTTGTCGCGGGCTTTAAAATGGGCGTTGCGGGCGCTGCGTGGGCAACCATCATCTCGCAGGCAGTCTCCGGCATCCTGTGTCTTGTGCGTCTGCTCTTAATGCGTGACGTATTGCACATCACGTGGCGCACCCTGTGGCCGACAAAAGCGCTTTTGTTCCAGCTCATCCGTTTGGGTCTGCCCAGCGGTCTCACACAGGCGGTGTTCTCGCTCGCCATGCTGGTCGTGCAGTCCCTTACAAACAGCTTCGGTACCACGATCATCGCGGTTTCCACCGTTGTTATGCGCGTGGACGGCTTTGCCATGATGCCGAACTTCACCTTCGGTACGGCAACGACGACCTTCACCGGCCAGAACATCGGCGCAGGTCGTTTGGATCGCGTGGAAAAGGGCACAAAGGACGGCTTAAAGCTCGGCCTTTCCGTTTCCGTGGTACTTGTTGCGCTGATCCTGTTCTTCGGCCGTTATCTCATGGAAATGTTTACGAGTACGCCGGACGTCATTGATACCGGCATGCATATGATGCGCATTCTCTCCATCGGTTACATTGCAATGGCCGTCACGCAGATCCTTTCCGGCGTTATGCGCGGCGCGGGCGATACGATGACCCCAATGTGGATCTCCCTCATCACGACCATCGTTATCCGTGTGCCGATCGCATACGGCCTCGCAGCACTGATGCACTCTGCAGATGCGCTGTTCATCTCCCTGCTCATAAGCTGGGTCATGGGTGCCGTGCTTACCTCCATCGCGTTCCGCATGGGCCGTTGGAAGAAGAAGTCCATCATCAACGACGATGTGCCCGAACCGGCAGATGTGTAGGTTTAAGCCCTATTCGTATAGAAAAATGAGTAGCTTCTTTGTGTGCAGACCTATTTTTCTCTGATAGAACAAAACAGCACCGCGCTAAGAATGAACTGCACCCCATTTGTTAGACAAGTATGATATACTATACTAACAGATGGGGTGCAGTTCACTATCCGCTTGTCGGACCGAACATTAAAGCGTTTCTCTCGCTCGTAAAGAAATTCCCCAAAACGCATTTCTACGCGCTTGAGAATGACCTGAATTGTCTGCACGCGCTTCAATCCGAAGTCGCAAAACGAAACGTCGTGCTCGGCTGGTTTGGGAATTAAAGTACTCGTCGCGGAAAACCATGTCATCACAGAGCATTGGACGGTCGACGCGCGCCGATAAATATTTGTACGTACAACTCTTGACATTCGTACTCTTGTATGCTATATTGAACATACACACGGCGATGCTTATCGCCGATTTTAAGTGGAGGAATTTTTAAAATGGCAAAACTTTCCATTCATACTGACGAAAAGAAAAGCAAGATCAACCGCAATATCTACGGCAATTTTTCCGAGCACCTCGGACGCTGCATTTATAACGGCATTTATGTTGGCGAAAACAGCGACATTCCAAACGTAAACGGCATGCGAACCGATATTGTGGAAGCGCTGAAAGCTATTAAGCTGCCGGTGCTGCGCTGGCCGGGCGGCTGTTTTGCAGATGAATACCACTGGAAAGACGGCATCGGCCCCAAGGAGACACGCAAAAAGATGGTCAACACGCACTGGGGCGGTGTTGTGGAGGATAACACCTTCGGCACGCACGAATTCTTAGAATTCTGCCGTCAGGTCGGCTGCGAGCCGTACATCAACGGCAACGTAGGCTCCGGCACCGTGCAGGAAATGAGCGAGTGGATGGAGTACATGACGTTTGATGGCATTTCGCCCATGGCGGACCTGCGCGCCAAAAACGGTCATGCCGAGCCGTGGAAGGTGAAATACTTCGGTGTCGGCAATGAAAACTGGGGCTGCGGCGGCAATATGCGCCCGTCCTATTATGCCGACCTCTACCGCCGCTTCCAGACCTACGTCCGCGATTACGGCGACAACCACGTGTTCCGCATTGCCTGCGGCCCGGGCATCGCCGACGATTACAACTGGACAGAAGAGGTCATGCGCATTGCGGGCAACTACATGAACGGCCTCAGCCTGCACTATTACACCGTGCCGGGCACATGGGAGAAGAAAACAGCTGCAACAGGCTTTGATACCGACATGTATTACGAGACTGTTCGCAAGGCATTACACATGGAAGAACTTATCACACGCCACACGGAGATCATGAGCCATTACGATCCCGAGCACAAAGTCGGTCTGATCGTAGACGAGTGGGGTACATGGTACGATGTGGAACCGGGCACGAATCCGGGCTTCCTGTATCAGCAGAATACCATGCGCGACGCCATTGTCGCCGCTGTAACGCTGAACATTTTCAATGCACACAGTGACCGTGTCGTCATGGCAAACATCGCACAGCTTGTAAACGTTTTGCAGTCCGTCATCCTCACCGAGGGAGAGAAAATGGTGCTTACGCCGACATACCATGTATTCGATCTTTATAAGCACCATCACGATGCAACGCTTTTGAATAGCCACCTCGAAACGGAGGGGGTCTACGCCGGCGTACCGAACCTCACGGTTTCCGCCTCGGAAGACGAAAACGGCGTCGTGCATATCACGCTCGCGAACATTTCCGCCGACACCGCGTACCCGATCGACTGTGCGCTGACCGGCAAGAAGTACAATACGGCATCTGCACGCATTTTGACAAACTCTATCGGCGCATACAACGACTTCGACCATCCCGAAGACGTCAAGATTACGGATTTCGACGCGCTGACGCTTGAAAACAACAACCTGCACTTCAATATTCCGGCGTGTGCCGTCATGGAAATCACGGTCTCCTGATGGAACGCATTCCCTGCAGGCGGTGTTTGCTGAAAGACCTCAGCGACACAGATTATTTTCACTCGATCTACGAATATATCGAAAACATTCCCCCGGAGCAGAAAGCCCCGGATGCACTTTACAAAGACCGTTTGAAAAAATGCACATCATGCGACCACTTAGTCAACGGCATGTGTGCGCTGTGCGGCTGCTTTGTAGAGGTACGGGCAGCAAAAGTGCGCCAACATTGCGCAAAAAACGCAGAAATCTGGTAAAAATCGGCTCTGATTTTTACTTGTCAATCCGGCAAAATTGTGGTATACTGGCTCGAAGCCTGTATACCACTTTTTGTGTTTTCGGGCATCGCAATCCCGTCGTTTCGACGGGCTACCTCTACCTTGAAAGGATTTATTTATGCTGGATGTCTTTCTCGACGCACTCATCGATTCGTTAAAAACGCTGCCGTTTCTGTTTGCCGCGTACTTTCTCATTGAGTATTTAGAGCACCGTGCAAGCAGCAAAATGGAACGCGGTCTGCAAAAGCTCGGCAAATTCGGCCCCATCGGCGGCGCGCTCCTCGGCGTTGTGCCGCAGTGCGGCTTCTCCGTGGCGGCAGCAAATTTCTACGCCGGACGCATCATCACAGTCGGCACACTGCTCGCCGTGTTCCTTTCCACAAGCGATGAAGCCCTGCCGATTCTGTTCTCACACCCGGAGCAGATGCGGTACATTTTGCCGATGCTGCTCATCAAAGTCGCCTCCGGCATCGTGTTCGGCTTTCTGGCCGACCTCATTTTACAGCGCTTTTTCCACCCTAAAAAAGAGAAACCGTTTGAGGAGCTGTGCGCGGACTGCGACTGCGACCACCACAGCCTGTTGCACTCCGCCTTGCACCACACGATCAGCATTTTTCTCTTTATCCTCGTCGTAAACCTCGTGCTCGGCTATGCCATTTATTTTATCGGGGAAGACCGCATTTCCGGCTTACTTTTAAACGGCAGCGTCTTTCAGCCGTTCCTGACGGCACTCATTGGACTCATTCCGAACTGTGCGGCATCCGTGATCTTAACGGAGCTGTTCACGCTGGGCAGCCTGCAATTCGGCTCCTGCGTGGCGGGCTTATGCGCCGGTGCAGGCGTGGGCCTCGTCGTGCTGTTCCGCACAAACCACCGCGTAAAAGAGAACCTCGCCATCGTCGGTACGCTGTACGCCTGCTCCGTCGTGACCGGCATGCTTGTAAATTTGATTTTCTAAACTTAAATATACGCAAAAACGACCGAAAGCCTTTGCACCGCGCTTTCGGTCGTTTTTGTTTACATGTATTCCTCGATGAATTCCGGTAGAGAGGGAATTGCCTTCTTTCGAGGTGAATTTTACAACACGGCACCCATGCAGTGCGTATCGGTGCAGCTCTCAATGCGCACAGAGCGAATCTCGCCCGCAAGGGACGTACCGCTTGCCACCGCAACAGGTGTATAGTTCATGGAGTATCCCTCCCAAACGCCTTTTTGAATCTCACGCTCGAAAAGCACTTCCTCCGTGCGACCGATTTGCGCTTTAAAAAACGCCTGCTGCGTTGCGGTCGTCACGCGGATCATCTCGTGGCTGCGCGCTTCCTTTACGGCATTCGTCAGCTGATCGCCCATGTCATAGGCACGAGTGCCGGGGCGGCGGGAATAGGCAAACACGTGTACTTTCGCAAATGCGATCTCTTCTGCAAACGCCAAAGATTCCGCAAATTCTTCATCCGTTTCGCCCGCGAAGCCGACCATGATGTCCGTCGTGATGGCAGCATTTTCAAACGCTGCGCGCAGGTTGCGCACGATGGTGCGGTATTCGTCTGCGGTGTAGTGGCGGTTCATGCGCTTTAAAGTCGCATCGCAGCCGCTTTGCAAGGAGAGGTGGAACTGCGGGCACAGCTTTTTCTGCTTTGCCATGCGCCGGATCACGTCTTCCGAAAGCTGCTCCGGCTCCAAGGAGCCGAGGCGCACACGCTCAATACCCGGCGTAGCGCAGGCCGCTTCAATGGCGTCACACAGATGCAGACCGAACTCCTGTCCGTATGCCGAAAGGTTGATGCCCGTCAGCACCACTTCTTTGTAGCCGTTCGCGCCAAGCCCCGCAAGCTCCGCCTTGAGGTCTTCAAGCGGCTTCGAGCGCACACGGCCGCGGGCATAGGGGATGATGCAGTATGAGCAAAAGCGGTTGCACCCGTCTTCAATCTTCACAAATGCACGCGTGCGGCCTGTAAAGTTCTCCACATTGAGATTCTCAAATTTTTCGTCGTTCGTGTGCGGCGCAATGTCGATGATGCGCTGGCGTGCAGAAAGAAACGCCAGCAGATCCGGCACCAGACGCTTGCGGTTCGAGGTGCCGAGGATAATATCGGCTTCCTCCAGTCGCCTTGCGTCCTCCGGGAACGCCTGTGCCATGCAGCCCGTCAGCACCATAACGGCATCCGGGTTATCTTTTTTCGCGCGGCGAAAAATCTGCCGCACCTTGCGGTCACTTTCGGCCGTGACCGTGCAGGAGTTGAGGATTACGACGTCCGCTGTTTCCTTGTCTTCCGCTGCGGCAAAGCCGTGCTGCAAAAGGGAAGAGAGCATCGCTTCCGATTCATACTGGTTCACCTTGCAGCCGAGGGTGATGACCTTTGCTTTCATCATATATTTTAATTTCCTTTCGTCACACGTCGTTTTCTTCCAGCCAAAGCGTCAGCTCCGTCCAGTCGTTCATCAGACTGTCCGCAAGCGCCTTTTGCTCAGTGATCTTATTCGTGATTTCCATCATTTTTTCGTAATCGCTCGCCGTCTCGGGGTTGGAGAGCTGCCCGTTCAGCGTGTCAATTTCCGCTTCCGCCGCTTCGATCTCGCGCTCGCATTTCGAAAGTGCGGCACGGCGCTTCCGAATTTCAGAGGCACGCTCTTTCTTTTGTTTATAGACTGTATTGGCTTTCGGCACAGCGTTTTCATTTTCCGCTTCGGCAGCGGCTTTTGCGGCTTCCTGCTTTTGACGGGCCTCAAGATATGCGTCGTAGTTGCCGAGGTACAGCGTTGTGCCGGAAGGGGTGAGATAGTAGATTTTATCCGCAAGCTTGTTGATAAGATAACGGTCATGCGAAACGACGAACAGCGTGCCATCGTAGCCCAGAAGTGCGTTTTCAAGCGCCTCGCAGGAGCCGATATCGAGGTGGTTCGTCGGTTCGTCGAGGATCAAAAGGTTCGCTTTGGAAAGCATCAGCTTTAAAAGCAGCACGCGCGCACGCTCGCCGCCGGAAAGCCCTTTCACGGGCTTATACACGTCTTCGCCTTTAAAAAGGAACACCGCCAATGCGCTACGCACCTGCGTCTGCGTCATGTAGGGGTGCAGATCCCAGATCTCATCGATGACCGTCTTACTCTCATCTAAATTGCCTTGCGCCTGATCGTAGTAGCCGATGTCGATATTCGCGCCAAAGCGGAAATCGCCGAAGGTTTGCTTATAAATGTGCAACAGCACTTTCAGCAAAGACGTTTTTCCGCAGCCGTTCGGGCCGATGAGGAACACCTTTTCGCCGCGTTTGATATCGAGATTCACATTTTTAAAGAGCCTGTGGTCGCCGAATGAGAGGGCAAGCTCTTCCGCTTCCAGAACATCATTGCCGCCGCGCTGGCTCGCCTTAAACTGAAATTTGATGGTATCCGGATCATCCTCCGGCTTTTCAAGCGTCGCCTGCAAACGGTCAATGGACTTCTGCTTGCTCGCAATCGTCACATAGTTGCGCTCCTGATTGAACCGCTTCTGCTGTTCAATGATGCCCTCAATGCGCTTGATCTCACGCTGGGTGTTATCGTAGACGCGCTGCATCGCAAGGCGGTTTTCTTCTTTCAGCTGCAAATATTTCGTATAATTGCCCTTATATTCTGTCAAATGCGTGTTTTCAATCTCAAATGTGCGGTTCGTCACAGCATCAAGGAAATAACGGTCGTGCGAAATAACGATGTACGACCCGTTGTAATTCTTCAGAAAATCCTCCAGCCATTCAACAGACGGAATATCAAGGTGGTTCGTCGGCTCGTCCAGCAACAGCAAATTCGATTCGCCGAGCAGCATTTTTGCGAGTTGAATTTTCGCTTTCTGTCCGCCGCTCAAAACACCGATAGGAGCATAAATCTGCTCCGGCGCAAAGCCGAGGCCGATGAGTGTGCTTTTTGCACGGTTGCGGCAGGTGAGGCCGCCGTCTGCGATGAAACGATCGTTTAGCTCCGCCTGCTTTTCGATAAGCTCGTTAAGGTTTTCCGGCATTTCCGAAATTTTCGTCGTGAGCACTTCTATCTCTGCTTCCATTTTGAGCAGCGGCGCGAACACCGTCATCACTTCGTCAAACGCCGGTTTTTCCATATCGCGGCAAACATGCTGCTCCATGTAGCCGATGGACGTTTCGCGCGCCGGGGTAAAGGTGCCTTCGTCCGCCGTATATTCTCCGTTCAGTACCTTGAAAAGCGTCGTCTTTCCGGAACCGTTAATGCCCACAAGGCCAATACGGTCGCCTTTCTGCACTTCAAATGTAATATCCTGAATAATCACATCGGTGCCGAACATCTTTTTTATGTTGTTCACCGTAAGTATTGCCATAGTTGTTCTCCTCGGTTCATATTCCGTTTTATTATACCGAAAGATAGCCTTCAAATCAAGCAAAAACCGGGACAAAATCACGCCCTGCGGGCGAAAATCGCAGAGATTTGACGTTTCTTTCCGATTTTAAGGCCAAAATAGAAAAAAGTATACGGTTTCGCTTGATTTTCCCCCGAAAACTGTTGTATAATAACACTACTTTAAGAGACAGATTTGGTGTGTTAGAACTTTGGAGGGTTTTCCATGAAATGTCCCTATTGCGGATACAGTGAAAGTAAGGTCATCGATTCCAGGCCAACCGATGAGGGGGAGCGCATTCGCCGCCGCCGTGAGTGCTTAAACTGCGCAAAACGCTTTACGACCTATGAAGTCATTGAGACTGTGCCGGTGGTCGTTGTAAAAAAAGATAAATCCCGCGAGGCTTTTGACCGCAACAAGCTGTTGAACGGCCTTCTGCGCGCCTGCGAAAAACGCCCGGTACCGCTTGAAACACTGGAGCGCATCGTAGACGAGATTGAAACGCTCCTGCAAAACTCGCTCGACCGCGAAGTGCCGTCCACGCTCATCGGCACTTATGCCATGGATAAGCTCAAGAAGGTCGATGAAGTCGCCTATGTTCGCTTTGCTTCCGTTTACCGTGAATTCAAAGACATCAATACGTTCATGGACGAGCTCAATAAGATCAAGGCCGAGCGCAACCGATAAATTCAGATTATGTAGCAGCAGTCCCAACGCGATATGGGGCTGCTGTTTTTTGCTTTAAAACACATTTTCAAATGCGATGCGCTCTGTTTTTTGAATGTGCTCCGCCGTGTTTTTCACCATCTGGCATTCGGCGCGCGCTAAGGACACCTCCTCCTGCTCAATATAATAGGGCAGCACGGCAAAAATGTTTTCCAGCGGCTCCAAATGCTCGTGCGGCAGGAAAACGCACAGTTTATCGTGTATTTTCTCCCAGTCTGCCTGCAATTTTCGGCTTTCCTCCAAGGCTTTTTCCGCTTCGCCGTCGGAAAGCAGCCGGTCGATATTTTCCGCGGACACAATCAGTGTATTCGCAGATCTTGCCGTGTTGCAGTAACCAAAGATACACACCGCCACAGCAAATACCGCCAAAACGATTGAAAAGGTCATGCGCTTCATTTTTTCACTCCCTTTTTTAGGCTGCCGTCCCGCCGAATGAGCGTATAATGGCCGGCTGTGTTTACCGTTAGAATAAACACTTCGGAAAGCGGTACGGCTTCGCTTTTTAATATGCTGTGTATCCACTCTTCATTTTTGCCGCACAAGTGCATAGAGCCCACAGAAAGGTCTCCGTCGCTCACCACAACGACTTCAAGGCCCTCGTCTTTCACTTTCACGCCCATATCGCTCGGACGCAGGTAATCGACGGCGGCTTTTTTAACGACACTCAGCGTGCCGTTCGTCTCTACAATGGCATATGCCACATCCGAAAGCACAAAAATATCCTTTTGCCGCAGTTGCTCAAAAAGGTCTTCTACGCTCATGCGCAGCTCCTGCATGTTTTCCTGAATGATACGCCCATCTTTGATGATGACGACCGGCTTGCCGCACACCAAACGGTGAAAACGGCTGCTTTTAAGCATGAAAACCGAAACGAGCACCTCGAGCGCGATGAGCACCAAAATGGGGATGAGCCCGCTGAAAAGCGGCTGTCCGCTGTCCTGCATCGGGATCGCCGCAAGGTCTGAGATGAGCAGCGTCACGACCAATTCACTCGTTTGCAGTTGATTGATCTGCCGTTTGCCCATAACGCGAACGGCCAAAATAATCATAAAATACAAGATGATTGTGCGCACAAACGAAATAAACATGGCGTTTTCCTTTCCGTATGTCTTCGTCGCTATTATGCGTCTTCGGGCGTATAAAATACGGCCTTTCTGTAAAATCTACACAGGAGAACCATGCGGAAAGGAAACTGCTGATGGAAAACTTATCTGAACACTTAAAGGAAAACGTAACATATATAAATGGATTATTTGAAAACGCCATGGATTATATCGAGCGCGAATTTATGGTCGGCACGGTACCGGCCGCGCTGCTCACCATGGACGGGCTCGTCAGCAAGCAGCACATTACTTTGAGCATTTTAAATCCGTTGATGCGCGCGAAAATTCCGACGGATAACGGCAAAGAAACACTTTTGTTTATCGAAGAAAACGTGCTGTGCGCCGTAGAGCAAGCCGAGCTTTCCACCGTCAGCGAAGTGCTTGAACGCATGATGAACGGCTTTGCGGTGCTGCTGCTCGATAACTGTCCGACAGCGCTCGCGTTCGGCACGCAGGGCTTTGCTGCGCGCGGGGTGGATGAGCCCGATACGGAAGTTATGCAGCGCGGCTCCCGCGAAGGCTTTGTGGAAACCTACCAGACAAACATTTCGCTTTTACGACGCCGTCTCAAAACGACCGAACTCAAATTTGAAAAGATGACAATCGGTGAAGAGAGCCAAACACCGGCTGCGCTGTGCTATTTAAAAAACATCGCGGACCCGAAGATCATTAACACACTCAAAAAGCGGCTTTCCGCATGTAATCTAAAAGACGTGCTCGCAGCAGGATATTTGGCGGGTTACTTGGAACGTCCCGCGATTTTTGATCGCGTAGGTTTTACCGAGCGCCCCGATACCTTATGCGGCAAACTGCATGAGGGGCGCATCGGGTTGCTTATAGACGGCACGCCCACAGCGCTTTACGTGCCGTATCTCTTCGTTGAAAACTTTCAGACCGCCGACGATTATGCAAACCGTCCGTTTTACGCCACGTTCACGCGCTGGCTGAAATACATCGCGTTTTTCCTCGCGATTTTTCTGCCGGGGCTGTATGTCGGAATCGCCGCACACGACCCGGAGCTGCTGCCGGAAACACTGCTCGTTACCATTGCACAGGCAGAGCGCAGTACGCCGTTTCCCGTCATGTTAGAAGCGATTTTGCTTTACTTTATGTATGAACTGATGCGCGAAGCCGGACTGCGCGTACCGAAACCGCTCGGCAGCTCTGTCGGCATCGTGGGCGGTCTTGTCATCGGCGAGACCGCCGTTTCCGCAGGGCTCGTCAGCGCACCGTCGCTCGTCGTCATCGCCGTCACGGTCATTACCGGGTACACGATTCCGAAATTATACGAGCCCATGGCTGTACTGCGTCTTACTTTTATTTTGGTGGGCGGTATATGGGGTGTGTGGGGCGTGCTTGCAGGCTTTACGTTTTTATTATTCGAGCTTTGCGGCAAAACAAGCTTTTCCGTGCCGTTTTTGGCCCCGGTCGCACCATTTCGGCTTTCCGCCATGCGGGATGTGCTTGTACGCGCGGGATGGAAACGATTAGTGCGTCATAACGCCTTCGTACAACACATGCCCGGCGCGGGAAAGGGGGAAAAGCACCTGTGAAAACCAAGATCAGTGCTTTGCAGCTTTACCTTATGCTGTTTCTTTCACGTGTCATCGTCAGCATCACAATCAATGTGCAAACCGTCGGCGGCAGCAATTTGATTGAAAGTATTTTCTCTTCGCTCGGGCTGTTTTTGTACCTTACGGTGTTTTCTCTGCCGCTTTTCGTGCTGCACAAAAGCCACCCGGAAGCATCGCTTCTGCAAATCGCAGAGAATAACTGCGGCCGCGGTGTTTCTGTACCGATGTCCGCAATTTACGCGCTTTATTTTATAGTGATGAACATTTTCAGTCTTTCGCTTTTTCTGACGCTGCTCGTCAACACTACAGACCCAGTCGCTTCGCGTTTTTCCATCGTCCTTGTCGTGCTCGGCATCGCACTTTATGGTGCCATTCGCGGTATAGAAACCATCTCGCGCGCCTCGGTATGCATTTTCACGCTGTTCATGCTCGGCATGGGGATGATTTTTCTCGCCGTCTCGCCGAACGTCACGCCGCATTATCTCATGCCGCTTTTCTATGACGGCACAGACCAAACCGTACAGGGGTTTCTCGTCTTCACAGCGCGCTGTTCTTCGCTTGCCGAGTTTGCCGTTTTGATGCCGTTTCTTACAAGTACGGATACAAAAAGCGGTAAAAGCCACCGCGTGCTCGGCTTTGTCGTTTGGAACGGCGGCATCACCGTGTTTTTGGGTGTGCTTCTGTTTTTCATCGTCTCGTGTCTCGGCGAGTACGCCGCGCTGCAAGTTTTCCCCGCATACACGCTCGCTTCCATCGCGGAGATTGCCGGCATTCAGCGGCTGGACGCGCTTTTCATCGGCATCAGCATGATGGCGCTCATCGTGCGTATTGCCTGCGGATTATTCTGCATCGCCGTGTGCATGACACCTATCCCGACACGCCCGCGCGCGTGGCTGACAGCACTCATAGCCGCGCTGACAGCAGTTCTGTCCCTATGGCTCACAGACTCCGCCGCACGCGTCGGGGCCGTGTTCCGCACAGCGTATCTGCTGCCGTTTTCCGTTTTGACCGGCGCTATGCTGCCGAGTTTGCTTTGGTTTTTCGACTGCATCAAAAAGAAGAGGAGACGCGCCGCATGAAAAAAGCACTCACATCCGTTTTACTTTCGCTCATTTTGACGCTCACCGCTTCGGGCTGCGCGCCGGAGCTTTACGAGCGCTTGCTCATCAGCGCAATCGGCGTAGACCGCACGGCAACCGGCTGCCGCGTGACGGTGCTCGCTTCCGAAACGACGGAGGACGGAGGGCAGAGCACCTTTTCCGGTGAAGGCGATACCGTCCCCGAAGCGCTCAGTCAAATCGCGCTCGAAAGCGGCCGCACGCCGCTGTATTCGCACAACGCCGCCATCCTTTTCGGTATGCAATGCGCAGAAAGCGGTATCGCCGAACAACTGGATTTCTTTATCCGCCACTACGATTCCCGCCCGACCGCCAAAGTTTTCCTCGCAGAAGATACCGCCGAAAGCGTCCTGTTACAAAGGGATCTCACCGCCGAACGCTTCATGCAGCTTTCAAACGGCGCAAAATACAGCGAGGCCGCGGCAGACGTGAATTTGCTGCAGCTTGTAAACGGTCTTTACGGCGTAAACGCCACTGCCGCGCTGCCCGTTCTGCGCGCCGATGATTTGCCCACGCCCGTCGGCACAGCCGTTCTGCAAAGCTACCGCCTGTGCGCCGTGCTCACGCCGGCGGAAACACAGGGGCTTAGTGCCTTGCAGGGTACACTTTCGGGCGGCGAATTCACCGTAAAAGACGAAGCTTTCGGCACGGTATCGCTTAAAGTCCGCAGCACAAACAGCAACATTATCTTCACAGGCACAGCAGAACAGCCCGAGTTTACCGCCAGAATTCATGTTATCGCCGAAGTTTCTGCCGTCACAAATACCGCAAAGCACGTAGGGAACGAAGCATTTCCGCGCTTTGAGACTGCCCTTGCCAACTGCACTGAGGAACGCCTCGCCGCTTATCTCAAAAACGCAAACGGAGCCGATGCCGCAGGTCTCAGCGAAGTCATTTTCCGCACCGCGCCAAATGTGTGGCGTGAAATGGGGGAAAGCCGCGCAGAAAAGCTCTCAAAAGCCGAAATTACCTTTCACGTCACTGCCGAAGTACAGCGCGTGGAAGAGGAGGATATTCCGTATTTTTAGAGCAACAGCTGCACTTTATAGCAATCGGCCGCCGGAGCGCATAGGAAAAGCCTGCAAATCGCACATTATATCCCATCCTTTTTTCGAATAGAACATTCTATGCGCCATGCAGGCTTTTGTTCGTTACAAATTTGATTATTTCTTGGCTTTTTTTTCGTCGGACAGCGCCATTAAAATGCGCTGGGCAACCGCTTGTCGCGCCGTAGCTTCCGCTGCAAGCTTCAACGCCGCTGCACGCAAGGCCGCTGCGTCACTTTCCGGGTGCACGCCCGCTGCCGTCTCGTGCAAAGCGCCGCTCTGCGCCGCCGCAAAGTCTTTATAAAGCTGCTCTGCGTCTTCATCGCCGGAAAACAGCACGGCAATATCCTGAATGGAAAGCACCTGCTTCAGCAAGCCCACCATCATCAGCTTAGAAAGATGCTCCTTGCTGTACTTTTTGTGCACGGGATGATCCACAACGCCGCTTTTCACGTAATTATTGATCATACTGTTCGTCAATAAACTCTGCTTTTCATCGCGTTCAAAAAGAGACAGCGCTTCACCTGTAAACATCATCACCTGATCCATATAAAGGGGAATAGAGGGGAGGGCGCTCCAATTCGGCAGTGCAAATTCTTCGGCTTCCTGCAGCCATTTACCGCAATCAAATTCAACCTTGCTCATTTTCACAACGACTCCTTTTGTTTTTCATAAACAGTATACGGCATTTTTCTTCGCATTGCAAGCGCTTTTCTTTGGCTGTTTTATTGTTTTTGGAAAAAAATGGTCAAAATTCCATTATGGGCTTGACAAACCTACTCAGTTTTTGTATAATTAATAACAGTCAAGTCGGCTCTGCGAAATGCACAAAAAGAAATATGCTTGACAAAGTGTGTTTTGTGTGTTATAATATCACTTGTTCTGAAATGGAGAGGTGTCCGAGTGGTTTAAGGAGCTAGTCTTGAAAACTAGTGATCTCGTAAGGGACCAAGAGTTCGAATCTCTTCCTCTCCGCCACATTTTTCTTTTATTTTCACCATGGAGAAGTACCCAAGTGGTGAAGGGGCTCCCCTGCTAAGGGAGTAGGTCGGGTAACCGGCGCATGGGTTCAAATCCCATCTTCTCCGCCAAAAGTCCACCGTAATTTTGATAGAATTACGGTGGACTTTTTCTATGCCCGAAAACCGCTTAAAACAAGGATTTTCGACCGTTTCAGCACATAAGCGAACCCCGCTGCAGAGCAATTCTGCGGCGGGGTTCGTGTTTTTTGCGTGGCTGTACAAGCAGAAAATCAAATCCCATCATTCTTCCGCCAGATCGGCAATCAACTTGACGTCGCTGACGGCCAGCGCAAGCTGAAGCTTGTTTTCCAGCCCGGTTTTTTGCAGCATATTTGACACATGGAATTTGACCGTTGACATCTCGCAGCCCATCTCTGCCGCAATGCGCGTGTAAGACAGTCCCCGCAGCAGATGCCGCAGAACCTTCAGTTCCGTCTTTGTAAATTCCGTGCTTTTTGCCATGCCGATCTCAACTGTCGGAGGTGCGTCCGGAAAAATATGTTCACCCTCCAGTGTTTGCCGGACGACATCCATCAAGCGCTTCTGCGTCGAGTCCTTGTACCACAGGCTGTCGGCCCCGGCCTTCTTTGCCTCATCCAGAACGGCGCCGTCGATCAGCGAAGTCACAACAATAATTTTACTCTTCGGCTGTATAGCTTTAATCTGGCGAACAGCAATCAACCCGTTCTCACGGTTCTCTGTCTGCACATCCATCAAAATCAGATCGACAGAATTTGTCCTGCACATCTCGACTGCTTGTTTCGCGCCCGGAATGGACGCCGTGATCCGGTATCCGTCCTCGGCGCGAAAATAGCTTTCCAACAGACTGCGAATCATGGTCTGGTCTTCAACGATCATCACCTTCATATGCTGCTTCCTCCTTTTCCTGCAAACTGAGCATCAGCTTAAAGCGAGGGACGCTCTGAATCTCCATTTTGCCGCCGGATTCTTCTATGCGTTGACGCAGCATAGAAAGGCCTCCGCCTTCTGTGATTTTTCCCTTTGGTGCCGCACCGTTGTTGGTTAGGGAGACCGCTATGCAATCCGGCTTTTGCCAAAAGCACACATACAGCTCTGTTCCGTCGGCGTGACGGACACAGTTCGATGCACATTCGCTGATTGCCAGTGCAATCAGTGCGCGCATACGCTGCGTTCGCGGCTCATCTCCTGCCAGCAGAACTCTGACGCCAAGCTTTTCCGCTCGTTCTTTTGCGGCTTCCAACGGTTCGGATTGCGCTCTCATCTGACTGGAGCGGTAAAGCACTGAAATGGACTGCTCCCACAACGCTGCGGTTGCACGAATTTCCTTCTGGTCTGTGTTTTGGAGCAGCACGCGCCGCGTCGCGAGGATGCTGTGTCCAATGTCATCGTGCACGCGCAGCTTCATGGCCAGCGTTTCTTCTTCCCGGATGATCTCCGGCATCTGCGCAAGCAGCCGCCTAAGCCGCTTGTTTGTTTTCTCCAGCTTCGCATTTTCCGCTTTTAGCTGGTTCTGCTTCTGAATCAGCTCCGTAACGTCTGCGGCAGTGATTTGTGTATATCGGGCACCTGCTTTTGTTGTGATCTGCTCCTGCGCAAAGCGCAGCGCTGTTCCGTCCGGAAAGCGGTAAATCCAAAGGTGCGGATCCAGACAGCACACACTTGCCGGCGGTGCCTGCAGGGCGCTTTGCATCTCTGCCAGCGACTGTATACCGCCTTTTTGCAGCCAGTTCGTAATGGCAAGCATCCGGCGGTTGATGAGCCGCACCACGCCGTTTTTATCGAAAAAGCAGGCCGCGATGGGGAGACTGTCAAAACTTTCCTTGATCCTATCCATGCGCCTTTACCTCCTCGATCTTTCCAGCTTCCGCGTCACATATTGCAGCCCGTCCTCATCCTGCTCCCATTCCAAACCTTGAAAATGCGCGCGCAGCCCGCAGAGCGGCTCTGCCGCTGAAACACAAAAAGACACTTCTACCTGCGCACCGACATCTATGGAGATCAGCATTGCACGAAGGGATTCCAGTTCCGTTTCCACGACGGCCTCGAACAGGTCGTAGATCTGCGTCGCCTGTTCGAGGGTAAGCTGGTCTTCTCCCTTGACAATTGCCTTACAGTCGGCGCCATAAACACAGATATTCTCGGAAGATTCATTGAGGCATAACCGAAGCTCCTGCACACTGATCGCACCGCGCTGTGCGCCGACAAAAATCAGGTTGCTTCTGCGTTTGATGTAGGTTCCGATAATGATGACCTGCCCGAGCAAACGCCTGGCCCGGTTTTGGTCCTCCGTTTTCTGCAATTCAGCCAGCAGATCCCACAGCATCGCGATCTGCCGATCAATCTGCGCCTCCATCATATCATACAAGCGATTTTGCTCCGTCAGCTTCAACCATCTTGCATGCTGTGCATTCTCCGCCGCCAAAACGTCGCCGGTGTCATGCAACTCATCTCGTGTCAATTCCAGTTTCTTTTGAACCTGACTCAGCGCTGAGATGTCCTCCTTCCAGAATACCCAGCCGCGGCGCAACTTATGCCGTTTCAAAAGTGTATCGTCATCCAGATAGACGGTATCCTGCTGTATATGCCTTAGCTTACTTTGCGGCAAAGTCCCCTGCATGGCGGCAGATACATATTTGGAGCAAAACGCTTGATCAGTAATCTGAACAGGCAGGCTCGTCGCTTCAAAGAGCTCATCGTATCCGAGATTGGAATGAATCAGTCCGCTTTGAATGCAGCATTCAAGGATGCTTGCAAAAATCAGGCACTGTGACACGGTCATATCGCCCGCGAGCACCCAGACCCAATAGACATTTTTGGCATACATATAAGCATATGCCAGCGAAAGCGCAAACGGAACCAGCGGTAACCAGCGAATTCTCCTGCTATGTGGGATACGACAGTTTTTCACCATCGAAAGAAACGCAAACCCTGCGCACAGAGTCTCCCAGCCCAGCACGAAGAAAAAACCGACCTCATACCGATACTCCCGGTCCGATAAAATGCCGGACGGGAAAGAAAATACCTGCTGATGCAGATCATTGGTCAGAACGAGCAAAAGCAGCAGCAATGTCGGAAGATACAGAAGCTTTGTCCATCGCGGCAGACGAAAATCCTCTCCCTTGCCCAGAGACTGGGAAACGAAGACCGACAGCATGGGGATAAACAGCATCGGAAAATAATAGAAATACCACAGCAGGCGTTCTGCATCCGTGTTATCAATGGAAAACTTGATTGAGCGCAGCAGAATCCACAGCACCATCAGTGCCGAAATCGCCAGCATGTAGTGCCGCACCTGCACCTGTACGATGCGCGCCCAAAGAGAGTAGCACCACACGCTGAACAAAAACAAATAGATTGCGCTTCGCAGGTAGCTGGCAGCCGGAGAATGAAAATAATACCGGCTTGCATAGCGGAGCCACATGGCAAACGCAATGAGCACCAGCAAGCCCAAGGCGTACAAAAGGCTTCTTTTCGTCGTTTTGCTCATGCCGCATGCCCCCAAAAAATCAGTATATTTATATGGATAGTATATCATGCGGATAGACAAAAGACAACACGTTTTGTCCTCTTTATACAGAGAACTGTTACAAAATTTCGCTTTGCAACGGAAAATAATTACAAATCCTATCCAATTGGCGGGGGCGGAAATGGAAGATAACGGCTAAAATATAGATGAAGGATTCAAAGGAAGAGAAAGGCGGTGGAAAAGCACAGATGCGAAGAATTGTATTGGATATGAAGGGCGGACTTCTGTCGGAGGCGGTCATGCAATCACTTTCGGGATGCGACCCGGATTTCCTTATCTACCGTTCTTCAAAGCCGGAAGAAACGCTGGCGTCGTGCCGGACCTGCCGTGCCAATGTGTTGGTGATGGAGGTCATCCGACAGGGAATCTGGAAGCTGAGTGAGAGACTCAAGATCTGCAGTGCCGTAAAGCAACTCGGTTGGACGTGTAAGGTTCTGCTTTTGGTGGATGAGGACGCGGATAAACTGCTTGCCTCCGAAGTGCGGCAGGCGGTAAAGGATCAGCTGGTTGATAACTTTATTTATGCATCGGTATCGCCGACTTACCTCGCGGGCGTAATTGACACGCTTTGAAAGGATGGGTGAGAAATGAAAAAACTACTGCGATTGATTCTAATATTTCTGGTATTTGCGCTCATGGCGGCGCTGTCCGCGATTACCGCGCTTGCGTGCTCGCCGGAAGACAGTAATCCGGAACATCATGAAAACATTATACAGACCGATGAGGAAAAGCCAACCTGCCTGATGGGAGGATACTATGTACTGGAATGTACCGTCTGTGGGATGAGATGCACTTATCAAACTGACCCTGCCATGCCTCACAGCTTTGGACCGTGGGAAGTTGTTCAGGGTAAAGAACCTACCTGTACACAATCCGGCACGAAGCGAGCGTATTGCAGTACATGCAACAAGTGGTATGAAATGCCCGCGCCGCCAACGGATCATTATTGGGTTATTGATAACCGCGTATTCGCGACCTGTACTACTTCAGGATACACCCGTTTTATCTGTGATGACTGCGGTACGGAAGGAGACACCGTCACAATGTCTGCGCTGGGTCACAAATTCGGCGCATGGTTTACCACGACGCAGCCTACCTGCATGGCGAACGGCATCCAAAAACGTGAGTGCACGCGCTGCGGTGCGACGGAGACAAAATCGATTGCCAAGACGGACCACAAATTCGGCGCATGGTTTACTACGACGCAGCCCACCTGCATGGAGACCGGCATCCAAAAGCGGGAGTGTACACAATGCAGTGTGACGGAGACAAAATCGATTGCCAAGGCGGATCACAAATTCGGCGCATGGTTTACTACAACGCAGCCCACCTGGATGGCAAACGGCATCCAAAAGCGGGAGTGTACACAATGCAGTGTGACGGAGACAAAATCGATTGCCAAGACGGACCACAAATTCGGTGCGTGGTTCACCACGACGCAGCCTACCTGCATGGAGATCGGCATCCAAAAGCGGGAGTGTACGCAATGCAGTGTAACGGAGACAAAACCGATTGCCAAGACGGATCACAATTGGGACGCCGGGAAAGTGGTCGCACAACCGACAACAAGCCAAGAGGGAGTTATGCAATGGATATGCAATATGTGCGGCACGATACGCACAAATCCAATTCCCAAGCTCAAACCGGGAACGACTGCAGCTCCGAGCACAACACCGACTCCGGCGCCTACGGCTCCACCACACACCTCCGCCACAGCCACACCGAAGGTTTCGCCTACGGCTCCACCACGCACATCCGCCACAGCCACGCCGAAGGCCTCGCCCACGGCGTCGCCTAATGCAGCTGCCTCGGCCTCACCGGGTATTTCGCCTACGGCTTCACCCGGCGCATCAATTTCGGGGACAGCGGATAGCGACGGAAAGAATGGCGATAGGGGAGAAAAGAGCGGATTTGGTGAGAACGCTGTCGGTAAAGATGTTCCTCAAAAGTACGAAAAGAACAATGCGCAGACAGCAGAGCGCAGCTTCTCCGTGGGAAAAATCCTTGTTTTCACACTTGTGCCAACACTTTTGATTGTTGCTGCCGTCGTTTTTCTACTCGTTTGGAGAAAGAAAAAAAGGCAGGTTTAACGGACATTCTTTCCGGATAGTGAAGAGGTTAGCTCAGCGTACAGCGCGTCCCGCCAAGGAGCGACCGTTCATGAAAGATTGGCAGATTGATAATTCTATTACACATTGGGATTACCGATATATTCCACAGGTGTGATTGATATACTTTAGAAAGGAGTGGTTATGTTGCAGGTTGTAATTCAGAAAATTCCGGAAAATTTGCAGGAATTTGAAATTCTTGCCGCTAAAGGGCGGCAGCCGGAACATATCTGCGCACTGTTTCTGTGTGCATTGGCGTTGTTTGACAGGGACAAAGATGCAGGCGTTGCTGCGATGAACCTTCTGCGCGGTCCTAAGCCCATGACACCGTATGACTGTCAGTTTCTGCGCGACCGATTGCGCGGCAAGGTCTATCTGCCGCTTGCATATTTTGAAGGCGCAACGCCGGAAAATGGGTATCAGCCGTGCGTGCCATACACGCTGAACGTGCTGGCAGACCCCAGACCTCAGGATATAGAGCCGGGCTATATGCGCGTGTTTCTTAAAACGTCCGGCGCGGATTCACCGCGTCCCATGAAATTGCGGCAGAAGGCTTCGACCGGCGAATGGTTCCTCTGGGAATATTCCAGTATTCTCAGCGGTATCCGTATTCCCGCGGCGGAAGATCCGTGGGCATAATAAGTAAAGAAAGGGAGTACAGAAAATGGGACTCATTAAAGCAGCATTGGGTGCGGCCGGCGGCGTAATGGCCGACCAATGGAAAGAGTATTTTTACTGTGAATCAATTCCGGAAAATGTTATGGCGGTCAAGGGACAGCGGCGCGTTTCCGGACGCAGCAGCAACACAAAGGGAAGCGAAAACATCATCTCGAACGGTTCCGTCGTTGCGGTGGCGGACGGACAGTGTATGATCATTGTTGATCAGGGCAAGGTTGCGGAGCTTTGCGCCGTGCCGGGTGAGTTTGTCTATGACAGCTCGACGGAGCCGACGATCTTCTCCGGTGAGTTGGGAACCAGCATCGTAGATACGTTCAAGAATATCGGTAAACGCTTTACTTTCGGCGGCGAGCCGCCCAAAGATCAGCGTGTCTACTATTTTAACACGAAAGAGCTCATTGGCAATAAGTACGGCACGCCCTCTCCGGTGCCGTTCCGCGTTGTCGACCAGCGCGCGGGCATTGATATTGACATCGCCATTCGTTGCTTCGGCGAGTACAGTTACCGAATCAGTGACCCGATTCTGTTCTACACGAACGTATGCGGCAACGTCAGTGAAGACTATACCCGCGACCGTCTGGACGGTCAGCTGAAAACCGAGCTTTTGACGGCGCTTCAGCCTGCGTTTGCGAAGATTTCCGACATGGGAATCCGCTATTCCGCGCTACCCGGTCATACAATGGAACTGGCCGAGGCATTGAATGAAGTTTTATCCGGAAAATGGCGCTGCCTGCGTGGACTTGAGATCGTTTCCTTTGGCGTTTCGTCGGTCAAGGCGAGCGAAGAGGATGAGCAGATGATTAAGGAGCTGCAGCGTAATGCGGCGTTTATGGATCCGACGAGAGCGGCAGCCTATCTTGTCGGTGCACAGGCTTCCGCGATGCAATCTGCGGCGTCGAATCAGAATGCAGGCCCTGCAATGGCGTTTATGGGCATGAACATGGCAGGTCAGGCGGGCGGCATGAACGCGCAGAATCTCTATCAGATGGGCGCACAGCAGCAAGCAGCGCAGCCTGCTCCGGCTCCGGCAGCTGCTGAAGGATGGAACTGTTCGTGTGGACAGAGCGGTATTACCGGAAAATTCTGCCCGAACTGTGGCAGTAAAAAGCCGGAACCAAAGCCTGCCGCCGAAAGCTGGAATTGTCCGCAGTGCGGCGCGACGGCAAGCGGAAAATTCTGCCCGGAATGCGGCACCAAAAAGCCGGAATCGCAGGCAAACGGCTGGACGTGTAGCTGCGGTGCGGTGAACAAAGGAAAGTTTTGCGCTGAATGCGGCAAACCAAAACCGGCCGGTGTTCCGCAGTACAAATGCGACAAATGCGGCTGGGAGCCGGCTGACCCGACACACCCGCCCAAGTTCTGCCCGGAATGCGGCGATCCGTTTGACGACGGGGATTTGAAGTGAAAAAAGCATCCATAATCGCTCTGACCATCGCGTCGGCGGTTGTGTTTATCGCACTGGCGGGCGTATCACTGTATCGGTATTTTGTCGATAGCCGGATTCAAGATGGAGGTAGGATGGAAAACCCGGATACATACAGAGCAGGAAAAGATCTGGTGGAATTTGAGTGGCGACAGAACCACAGGAATTTTTACAGCTGCTTTTCACTGAAATTCTACCGGGAGAAGGATATGCCTCTGCTGATCGGCCGGTTTCCGGACCGATCCGGCGACGAGATGAGAGAAAGCGAAACGGATGCGTTTTCCAACCCAATCCCTTGGCAGCTTACGTGGGTGCAATGGTTTGAACTTCAGAATATGCTGGCAGAGTCGGATCTGCCCGCGTACCGAAAGCCGTCTCCAAATGTCCAGGACGAAACCGACAGCGAAATCCGGGTCATTTGGCGCACCGATGACGGGAACGAGATTCAAAAGCTCAGCGGCAGCCATGCAGAAGCGCTGGAGACCTTGGTGCTGAGTATTGCCGAAGAAGCTTATGCCACGTCAAACCTTGAAACGGAGTAATGCGAGGTATGCCAAACGGCAGTCGTACATTTTGCGCAGAATGCGGGGCCAAACGCCCTGCGAAAGAATAAAAACAAACCATACGATTTATTGTAACAGGAGGATTTACCATGAAAGGACATAAATTTTTGAAGGTTACCGGAATTCTGATGATCATTGCCGCAGTATTTTCCATCATTGCGGGTGTTCTTGTCGGTGGACTGGGTGTATTGGCGGCAGGACTCGGTGCGGAATCCGGTCTGACATTTCCATATTGGGCGGCGTTGATCCTGACGCTGGTCGGAGGAATTTGCCAGATGATTGCCGGAATCAAAGGCATTAAGCACAGTAAGCGCAGTGAAAAAGCAGGAAAGCTCATCGTGTGGGGCGCGATTGTGGCCGTATTCAGCGTATTGAGCATTGTGATGAGTCTGGTCAACGGCGGCGAGTTTAATGTCGTAAGCATCCTGACAGGAATAGCTATTCCGGCCTTGTATATCTACGGTGCGGTACTCAATTCCAAGGCAGACACGCAGTAACCGTATAATTCAAGTAGCATACACAAAGGAGTTTGATACATATATGGGACTGTTTGATAAAAAATATTGCGATATTTGCGGAGAAAAAATAGGGTTACTTGGCAACCGCAAGCTTGAAAACGGCAATCTCTGCAAAAACTGCGCCCAAAAGCTTTCCCCTTGGTTCTCTGATCGACGCAACAGCACTGTTGAGGAAATCAAGGCACAGCTTGATTACAGGGAAGAAAACCAGAAAAAGGTCGCGGCATTCCACACAACCAGAACGCTCGGCGCGGACACCAAGGTGCTTCTTGACGAGGACGCGGGAAAATTCATGGTGACACGTGCCAGAAATCTCGTGGAAGCCAACCCGGATGTTTTGGATTTTGCAGACGTGACCGGCTGTAATCTCGACATTGACGAGAGCCGCACGGAGCTTAAGCGTGAGGATAAGGACGGGAGGGAGATTAGCTACAATCCCCCGCGGTATGAATACTCCTATGATTTCTACATCACCATATTCGTCAACAACGATTACTTTGACGAAATACGCTTCAAGATCAATTCCGGTTCCGTAGATATTACACCGCCCCCCGCAATGCGACCGGGAATGACGACCCGATGCAATCCGGAGACTAACGTTGAGTACCGCAATTGCAAAAAGCTCGGCGAGGAAATCCGGCAGGTTCTGACGCAGGTCCGCAAGGATGTGCGCCAGCAGATTGAACAGGAGGCCGCACCCAAAACGGCAGTCACCTGTCCCTACTGCGGCGCAACGACCACACCGGACGTGAACGGCTGTTGTGAATATTGCGGTGGCGCGGTAAGAGGATAAATATCCATCAAATGATAATGAAAGAAAGAAGGACAAAATAATGAAAAAGTTTGTAGCATTGCTTCTGATTGTGGTTACGCTTCTAACACTTTCTGCCTGTGGTAGCAAGGATGCGTTAGCCGGAACATGGTCCGCCGAACTTGGCGCAGACGGTACGATCACATGGACATTCAACGGAAGCGGCAAATGCACCATGGAAAATGCTTATATGAAACAGGACGGTACGTACACCATTGAAGGTGATCAGCTTACGGTGACACTGGAGGCATGGAGTGATCCATCTACTTATACATTCTCCGTAGATGGAAACAGCCTTACCATGAATGAGAATTCCGGCTACGGCATCAGCGGCACCTTTACGAAAAAATAGCCGTGCAGCTTACCATTAACACTATCCGCCCTCTGACCTTTTAGAAAGGAGAAAAAACGATGAATAACCTTACAGGCAGCATGAAAGACTCTGCATTCGCTACCAGTCCCCGTGAATTTGATCTTCCCTATTCTACCACACTGGAAGAAATCATGCAGAAACTCAATGCGCGCAGAGCAGCGTTCCAGATGCCATTCCAGATCAAAGGCGGCGTTCCCGGACAGCGCATCTCGTTTGAGAAAGAACCAAATGTGGACGTTGGCCTCTGGCTTTACCTCAAGGATGGCACACACATTCGGATTCAGCCGGTCATTACGGAGGCCAAGATGTCGGTTGGCGGTATGCGCGTTGATAAGAACAGCGCACTGCGCAAGGGCCTCAAGGGTGCGACGGTCGGTCTTGCAACGGAGCGTGGCGCCTATATTGACACCGTAACGGAAACCGTGAAGAAGATTTTGAACGGTGAGGCAGTAGAGGACTATGTTGCGCCGGAGGTTCCGGTCGAAACGAAGGACTGGATGACCACATTCTTGCTTTGCTTCTTCCTTGGCGGTCTTGGCGTCCACCGCTACTATGTCGGTAAGATTGGCACAGGCATTCTCTACACGCTGACGGCCGGTCTGTTCGGCATCGGATACCTTGTCGACTTTATCAAGATTCTCTGCGGTAAGTTTACCGACAAGGACGGAAACCTTATCCGGCGCGAAAAGAAATAAGAAAAAATGTCTCAGGTAGGCACGGCTGCTTTTTGCCGGGATTATACGTTGTTTTCTGCTAATTGGCAGATTTGTGCAACCCTGAAGGATATTGGGAGGAAATTATGAAACAGACGAAGACCAAGCTTCTATGCCTGATTCTTGCGGCACTGATGCTGCTCAGCGGCCTCACCGCCTGCGGAAAGGATAAGGAGGGGAAAGACTCCAATTTAATCAAGCTCGGTGACTATGAGCTGCTCTACAAGGGCGCATGCATCATGGAAGATTCGGACGGAAACGACGCAATCGTTCTGACACTGGACTTCACAAACAACAGCAAGGAAAACGCCTCATATCTCTGGAGTGTCGATGAGACGGTTATGCAAAACGGTGTAGAGCTGGAAGCTGCATCTATTATCACGGACTATGAGAACCTTGAAACCGTAGTGAGCGATCAGTTTACGGATGTTGCGCCGGGTGCAACGCTGGAAGTGCGGACAGCCTTCGTGCTAAAAGACACGACCAGTGAAGTCAAAGCGACCTTTGAGGAATTTCTCGGCAGCAAAAAAGGTACAATCACCGTTGACCCGGCTACGCTCAGCCGGGAAACGGTCTCCGATACGAAACCGGAGACCACCGGTACGACCGGAGACACATTGCTCGATTGGTGGAACGGCGAATGGTACGGCTGGTGGAAGATGAGCGGTTGCTACGGCGATTATGAAAGCATGGAAGGCGACTGGTGGGATGTCTGCGGCGTCATTGATTTCGACAAGGACTACACAGGCACAATTGAGCTTTGGGATGAGGACTACACGAGATCCAAACCTATGGCTTCCGCGCAGGTCAGTCTGAGCGAAGCCGGAACCGGCGAGCACGGTACGGTGATGTCCGAAGGTGGCTGGTTTACAAACGTAACACTGGAGCATGCCGATTGGATCGTTGACCCCGGTCTTTTGGACTACGATGATATGATCTGGATCAGCGGCGACTATGAAGACGGCGATGACGAATTCCACTATGACATCTATCTGCGCCCGTGGGGCCTTTATTGGAAAGACATGGAGGAAGATGCGTATCCCTATCGGTATACCGATTGGTATCTGCCGCTGATTGACGCAGGCAAGTCTATGCCGGATGCTATCGGAGAAGGTGTTTCGGAGGGGAATGCTCCGACCAACCAGACGAATGCGGCAGCTCCCGGCGGAAACGGCATCGTGACTGAGGAGCAGGTGCAAAAGGGCTACGTTTGGATGAACGAGGTCAATAATAATATTTTTGATGCTACTTACGAGGATATTGTTGCCTACTTCGGTGTAGAAGGCGAGTTTGTCAAGGAAGAGTACAGCGACCACATGCAGTCGAACTACCGCTACTACAAGTGGATTTCGAGCGAAGACAGCTCGCATTTCATCTACGTTAACTTCCGTGAAAAGACTCCGGGCGTTTATACGGTGAGTGCGTACAACACCAGCGGCTTCTCCGGCAACGAGGCCATTGCGAAGTATCTTGACATCGTCAAAGCGGAGGCCGCCGAGGCGAACAAGGCAGCATCCGCAAACGCCGAGATGAAGGACTTCTCCGTGGAAATCGCCCAGTTTGCAAAAGACGATGTTAAGGTCAAGATCATGACGAAGATCCCGGTATCCGGCTGGTCGTTCGATGATAGTGGGCGCTGCCTGGTGGAAAACGACGATCCCACAGCGTTTGGTGCGGGCGCCATCCAGTTTGAGGTGAGGGAGAACATTGAAAAATTTGATTCCTACAAGGACAGCTTCGAAAACTACAAGGATATCGAGGACCGCGTGATCGGCGGCATCACCTTCCATGGCCGCACCTACAAAAGAATCGGCTATGATTGGATCCAGTATATCGCGCAGCTTGACGACGGCCGTGCCCTTTCCATCGGCCTTCGGGATATGGACTGTGTACCGGGAACGATGCCGGATATCATTCTCAACAATATGACGTTCCAATAAAAAACGGCTCCCGCTCCAATTTGGAGCGGGAGAATCCGGTTATTCGCGAAAAACGGAGGTAATGCGGTGAAGTTCAAAGCGCTCCTCATCGCAGCAGGTCTGGGTATGAGCCTGCTCGGTCTGACCTCCTGCGGTCAGGTCGACGGATGCACCTATCCGTACCCGGAAACATCGGTCCTTTTTGACGATTTCCACATTACAAAAACCATTTACAGCCAAGGGACGATGAGACTCTATTATCGCGGCGTACAGTTCAAAGACAATCCCATCCGCTGCTACGACACGAATTTTGAAGATTTGGGCGATCAGTTTGACTATACGTTCCGAAACGGTGTTCTGACCGTTCAGGCGGATTTTGCCGAAAAGATCAGCGGGCTGACAATCGAGGACAGGGCGCACGATATCATCTATCGTCTGCGTTATCTGGACTCCCCGCAGTTTGCATGGCTGGCAGACGTGTTTTGGTACGATGAAGGCTGGAGCGAAACGGGAGACCGCGAAGCGTATTACAGTGCGGCCGAGCTGCAAGCGGAAGCTGACAGAAAAGCCGAAAGCCAAAAGGAAGCACAGGAGGTCTTTGCGTTGCTGGAAGGCACGTGGATTACGGAGGACGGCCTGCAAAAATATGAGTTTGTCGCAAATGAGGACAAAAGCGGTATGAACTGTTGTACTATGTGGTGGAACAACGAGACACAAGAATGGTACAGCTGGAGCATTTTTGCCGAGTCCGCGTTCCGGACGAAGAGCTTTGACTTTGTTTGCGATGCAGACTGCGTTTACGACGAAATTACAGAAAAGGCTGAAAAGCTGATTACCATTATACTTGTCAACAGTGACCATACAGCGGCTGATATGCGCATCTTGTACGATTCGGAAGAAAACGTCATAAAGGACACGGATGCAATTTATCACAAACAGTGAGTTTGTGGGACACATCCGGAAAATGCGGTTATAACTGTGTTCGGCACTACGGACTGCGCTTGCGGGCTGTAACGCCAACTGGGAAGTGAGGAACTTAGATGGCAACACAAATCACAAATTATCAATGTCCCGCCTGCACGGGACCACTCCATTTTGTAGGAGAATCCGGCAGGCTGGAGTGCGATTACTGCGGCTCAAGCTTCGATGTCGCAGAAATTGAAGCGCTCTACGCGGAAAAAGAAACAAAAGCAGCGGAAGCAGCGCAGAAGCAGGAAGAAACAGAAGCGGCTCAAAAATCTGCCGAAGCGGAAAAACAAAAGACCGCCGCAGGCGGCTCTGACTGGGACACTTCCGGCCTGAACGAGGATTGGGGCGCGGACGCGGCTGACATGAAGGCTTACAGCTGCCCGTCGTGCGGTGCGGAGCTGCTCTGCGACGCGACAACTGCGGCTACGTCCTGCCCATACTGCGGAAATCCGTCGGTGCTTCCGGGTCAGTTCGCCGGCGTTTTGAAACCTGATTTTGTGCTTCCCTTTAAGCTGAGCAAGGAAGATGCCATCAAGGCGCTGAAGAAACACTATCGCAAAAAGCCGCTGTTGCCGTCAACGTTCTCCAAGTCCAATCATCTTGAGGAGGTCAAAGGCGTGTATGTACCCTTCTGGATGTATGACGGTGCGGCCAGCGGAAGCGTGCAGTTCCATGCTACCACTGTACATAAATACACCTCGGGAGATTATGAAATCACGGAGACAAGCCACTACGATGTGCGCCGCGCCGGTTCTATTGGCTTTGAGAAAATCCCGGTGGACGCGTCAAGCAAAATGCCGGACGACTACATGGATTCCATCGAACCGTATGACTATACAGACTTAAAGCCGTTTTCCACGGCGTATCTGCCCGGATTTTTGGCAGACAAATATGATGTGAGCGTTGAAAACAGCCGGGAGCGGGCAGACAAGCGCTGCGCGGGTTCGCTGGTGTCTGCGCTGGAAAGCACGGTTTCGAATTACACCACCTGCAATGAAACGAGCCGAGACATCTGTTTGAAGCGCGGCAAAGTGCATTACGCGTTGCTTCCCGTCTGGATCTTGAATACAAAGTGGGAAGGAAAAGATTTCCTTTTTGCCATGAATGGTCAGACAGGTAAGTTGGTAGGCAACCTTCCTGTCAGCACGAAGCGGGTTGTCGGTTTGTTTGCAGCAATCGCGGCGTCACTCAGCGCCATCGGCGTGACTGCGCTGCTGCTTTTGGCACACTAGGGAGGGCGGAAAAATGAAAGAGAGAATACGCTGTCTCCTGCTGACGTTTATAATCGCGCTTGTATTCTGCGTGAATGTATCCGCAACCGAGCAGACAGGTGCACAGCTTTATTATGTGACGGATGAGGCCGGACTTCTCAGCGAAAACGAAAATATGATGCTGGAAAAGATGGCGGAAACCGTCTCCCAAAAATACGGCATCGGTGTATATATCGTAACCGTAGAGGATTATCGTGACTTCCATTCTGAAGGTGTCTATAAGGCAACCTATACCATCTATCACGAATACACGATGGGCGAAGGACCGGACCGCGACGGGATCATGCTCCTGCTCAGCATGGATGATCGCGACTGGGCGATGTTCTGCTACGGCTCACGCTGCGAGTATGCGTTCAACAGCTATGGTCAGCAGAAACTGGAAAAGGTATTCCTTGATAACTTCGGTGAAAATGACTGGTACGGCGGCTTTGAGGATTACATCAAAGAATGCAGCGTCTATCTGGAAAAAGCAGCCTCAGGAAAGCCGGTTCGAGCGAGTTTGTTTTTTCCGATCCTTATCGTGATCGGTCTTTCCCTACTGGCAGCAGCCGTGATCGTCTCTGTGATATGGCAGAAAATGGAAAATGTATTGAAAAAAGCAACCGCTAACGCCTATGTTTCCGCGGGACTTCAGCTTACAGAGCAAACAGATCATTTTACCCATAAGACGACCTCCAGCCGGAAGATTGAGCGCAGCTCTTCCGGCGGCGGGAGCAGCCACAGCGAATCCGGCGGAGGCGGTTCCGGCCGAAGCGGAAAATTCTGAAAGGAGTGGCTATGAAAACAACACCCAGACGCGTGTTCGCGCTATTGCTGGCACTGGTTCTGTTATTGTCGCTTTGCGCCTGTACGCAGAAGACGCAAACGGAGCCTGACGAACCAAAAATAAATACTGCCCACAAAAAAACTCCGGAAGACCAACAGAAAGAAGCTGTATTACAGAGCGACGGGAACGATTTTTCGTCACAGGATAAGACCGTGGACACACCGCCGGTGCAATACGCGTTTTCACAGGAGGCAGAGACATCGCTTGGATGGTTGCGGGACAGGATTGACTTTCCGACGACAATGTTTGGCGCGGCGTATCTCGGCTATGTCGGCGGTCTGTTTGATGAGGGTTTCGAGGCGGCTTTCCCTGCGTGGCTGCAGGAAACCAATGAGGCAATGCTCCTCGAATACCCCTTTATCGCAGAGATCAACGATGAGCACATCATCGGCAGCGCGGGGCATCTGTACTGCATTGTGCCGGTCGACGAGAACGCGACGGTTGCAATCAACCGTGTGCAGTGGAACGAAAAAACACAGACCAATGAGGTCATAGAGGTTCTCTACCGGTCAGAGAGCGGCGAACCGGTGCTGCTCTTTGCGAATCTTGACGGCATTGCGCATAAGGCCGACACCCAGGTCTTTATCACCGACAACAGCGGGAACACCTGCGAATGGTATCCCTCGCTTGATGCGACGAGCCATCTTGCACCGTGTACATCGGAAGCCGGTGATTATCTTTCGTTCGATTTTACGGAATATGCCTGGTATGACGTCCCATCCGAATTTGCCGGTTGGCTTTCTGACGGCTGGACAGGCATGACCGCGCTTGGCCTTGCCGGATCGCAGAGTACAGGCATGGGCTGGATCACAGAAACCATGGTAGAGGAAACCGGCCGCTATGCCTATTTCTCGCTGCGCTTCTATCTCGAGGATGAGACGGGGGGTACAGTCGATCTGGAGCGGACATACGAAGACAGCGACGACATTGAGGAGATGTGGAGCGGTTTCTGGGCGATTCAAACGATTCCGGACGGGCCAAGCTATGTGACGCTCAGTTTATCGCTTGTGGGCGGTAACAGCTATGGTGTCACGGACGGCCCGGTGTATCTGTGTGAGAAGTATCCTCTCCTGATCAGCCCGAGCGGCACGGAACTGCTGGTCGGCGCAGGTGAGAGCGGCATTTGCCTGCCGTTCATGTCGCAAAGCACAACAGCATGTGTGCTGACACAGGCCGCAGGATAGAAAGCATGCAGGAAGCAAACTGCTTTGAGATTTGCATTCACAAATTTTGTTTGGTAGCAATCTACCGTCCAAGTCCATGTCCGGGGCAATAACCTATTCGGCTCACAGTATCAATGTAAGCTACCGCTCAAGACACAGCTTCCCTCGGAGATCGCCGCTGCCGCATTTCGGAGTTTTAAAGAGCGGTCTTCTTGGAATACGAAGGTCAGAAGAGATAAAGTCAAAATGCCGGGGCTAATGTATCAATAAACGATGTTTTTCAAATATTTTCTGCTTTATGTCCGTGCTATGAAGCGCTGAAAGCGAAAGCGGCGAAGTTCGACGCGGTGGAAGAAGCAGGAAAGACCGATCTAAAAAAGGCGCAGGGCTGCCGGGATTTCCGAGCGGGCTCTGCGCCTTTTTTATTTTCAGAAAAATAGCACCCCGGGCCGAAGGATGGGTGACCGCGGGGCGCTTGACAGATTTACAATTGAATTATATAAAACCGCAAAGGAAATGTCAATAGAAAATTCGAAAAAATGTGGATATTTTTCATGTTTTTAACCTGCTTTTAACGTATTCTTTTCTTTTACCTTTGCAGAAGTCTATTGCAAACCGACACGCAGCGTGGTACAATCGACTTAAAGAAGTACGTGGAGGAGATTTTGTCGTGAACATGAAAACAATCGGTTCCGCCGTTGTAATCATCTTGGCCGCCATAGTCGGGCTATTCCTCGGCGCTGCCATGAACGACGGGTTAAGCGGCTCCATACTGCTCGCGGTCATCGCAGGGTTCGTCTGTGTGATCTATACGATTGAAAACAGTGGCAAGAAGTAGGGGATTTTTTATGATTTTACGGTTTAAACAGCGCTTTTTTTCATGGTTCGACAGCTACGATATTTACGATGAGAACGGCAACACGGTGTATGTCGTCAAAGGGCAGCTCTCCTGGGGACACTGCCTGAAAATTTTTGACGCTTACGGCGAAGAGATCGGCACGGTAAAAGAACGCATCTTCACGTTCATGCCGAAATTCGAAATGTATTTTAAAAACCAATATGTCGGTTGCATCAGCCGCGAATTTGCACTATTTAAGCCGAAATACAACGTAGAATGCAACGGCTGGCATGTGGAGGGCAACGTTTTGGAGTGGGATTATACCGTTGTTTCCGGAAGCGGTCACGATGTGGCAAGCATCTCCAAAGAGCTGTTCAACTGGACGGACACGTACCTTTTGAACATATACGACCCCGCAGACGCACTGTGCGTTTTGATGATCGTGCTTGCAATCGACGCCGAAAAGTGCAGCCGAAATAACGGCTAAACGCTATTTTCTGTACAGAAAAGACCTCCGCTCAAGACTGTTTGGCCCGAGCAGAGGTCTTTTCTTTTCCCAAAATTTAAAATGCGTAGAACAAAATGCCGAGACCGGCGGAAAGCACGATCATCAAAATGGGCGAGGGTGCTTTCTTTTTAAAGTGCTTATAGCCAAAGTGCAAAGTAATCAGCAGCAGCAAAATCACAACACCGCGCAGATCGACCTCGGGGGCGCTTCGTATGGTCGTAAAGCCGAATAGCGTGCTGAGACCCATCGTCAGCGCCGTAGCCAAAATGAGCGCCACCACGCACGGACGCACGCCGGAGAGGAATGCCTGTACACCGGCGTATTTCAGCAGATTACTCAACACTGCCGCAATGAGCAAAATAATGACGAACGAGGGGAGCACCACGCCCAAAGTCGCGAGCAGACTGCCCAACACGCCGCCTTGCGAAGATCCGATGAACGTCGCCATGTTGACGGCAAGTGGGCCGGGGGTCGATTCGGACACCGCAATGAAGTTGATGAACTCGCTTTCCGTGAGCCAGTGATTCGAGAGCACGGCTTCGCGGATGAGGGAGATCATGCCGTAGCCGCCACCGAACGACACTGCGCCAATCTCAAGGAAGGTCAGGAATAATTTAAAATAGATCATTTCACGTCACCGCCTTTTCCACGCAGGCGCTGTATGAAGTAGGCCGCAAGACCAACCACACCGCTAAGCAAAATAAAGTAGATGGACGAAAACGAAACAGCGAAAACGGAAAACGCTATCATACAAACCGCTACGCCTGTGACAAGCACGGTATTGAACGCCGTCTTTTCAAGACTTTTCAGCATGCGCACACCGGCGGAAAAGATGAGATACACAACGCACACCTGAATTCCGCGGAACGCGCAGGAAACGAATTTCAAGCTCAAAAACTGGTCAAAGAATAGGGAAATGAGGTAGATGATGACAAACGAAGGGATACACACCCCAAGCGTGGCCGTCGCCGCGCCGGGCACACCGGCAATGTGATAACCGATATACGTTGCGCTGTTAATCGCTATCGGGCCCGGCGTAGATTCCGCAATCGCGATCATGTCGAGGAACTCTTTTTTATCGATCCACTTTTTCTTTGCGATAAATTCATTTTCCAGCAAGGCAACCATCGCATAGCCACCGCCGAACGTGAAAGCGCCGATCTTCAAAAATGTGAGGAACAGCGTGCATAGTTTTTTCATTTTTCAACCCCATTTTCTGCTGATTTAAACACGATAATCATACACCGTTTCACCGAAAAAAGCAATAAAAAAGAAGCAGGCGCACCTTTCGATGTGTTCCTGCTTCCTTTGCTTTATTTTAAATTACTTAGAGAAGAGGTTTGCCACACGGTTCCAGAAGCTGTCTTTGGTTTCAGTCTCGGTCGTGGTTTCTTCCGTGGTGCTCGTGCTGTTGCTGCTCGAGTCCGTTGCGGTGCGCATTACGTAGCTTACGGTCATATCCGTACCGTCTGCGCGGCCGGAGCCCTTGAAGCTGTCCGTACGATCCTTCATGATGTCAATCACGCGTGCCAGCATGGAATTCGGGTCGGTAATTTCGCTGAAGCCGTCGAGCTTATCGTTGATTGTACCGGAGAACTCTGTCATGCCGTCGCTAAGCTCAGACGTGCCGTCCTTGAGCTCTGCGCCGCCGGACTGGAACTGACCGATCGCATTCGATACGGTCTTGCTGGAGGAAGAGAGCGTCTCCATGCCGCCGAGCAGTTGGTTGGTGCCTGCATCGAGCGTGCCTACGCCGGTTGCGAATGCAGAGGTGCCGGTTGCAAGCTGAGAAGCACCGCTGCCAAGCTTTGCAGCACCGTCGGAAATCGCGTTGGCCGCACCGACAACCGTGTTGGTATCTGCCGGATTCTCTGCGTTATACAGCGCGCCGGTCAGCGTATCGACACTGTCCATCATTTCGCCTGCCTGCGAGGAGAGGTCTTTGAATTCACCCATCAAACTCTTGAGCTCATCGGTGTTGATGTCCGGGATTGCCGCCGCAACCTGCTGCACAGCGCTCTGCTTTGCCGCCGCAAGTTTCTCGGAAGTAGTTACTTTTTCCGTAACAGCCGGGGCAACCTTTTCCGTGACCTGCGGCGCGACAACCGATGCGATGGCGTCGGGGTCGATGCCGGAAGCGATCTTCGTAACCATGCCGGAGACCTGTGCGGTCACATTGCCGATGACTTCGGCGCTCGGGGTGGAGGTAGACGCCTGCTCTGCCTGTTCGAGCGTAGCTAAAATAGCCGCTTTTTGTTGTTCATTAAGGCCAAGCTCTGCATTGTTTAAAGCTGCTTCCACGTATGCCTTAGAGGTCTGATAGCCTGCGGAATAACCGCCCTGATAAAGCTGTGTTGTGAGAGCTGCGGCTGCATTTGTGACATCTTCAGAGGAAGAGGCCGCCTGCACACTGCCCTTGATTGCTTCCGCTGTCTTCTGGGAAGCCGCTGTTGCTGCATTGCTTGCAGCGGCTTCGGAAGCCGCTTCCGCTGCGCCGCTTGCTGCACCGTCAAAGACCTGTTCAGCACCTGCGCCGAGCTGTGCTTTGAGTGCTGTCATATCCGGGATTTCAACGGTCTCCAGCTTGCCGGAAAGCTCGGTCATTTTGTCTTCAAGCGCGGCCTTCTTTTCGGAAGCCTCTACAAGGCCCGGGACAAGCTGCTGATTCATGACGCCCGCAAGCTGTGCGGTACTGTTCTGCAGCTGAATAGCGCCGAGGGAAAGCTCGCCGGTCTTCGTTGCCAAGAGCTGTGCGTTTTCAAGCAGGTTCTCCGTGCCGTTTGCAAGGGTCTGTGTGCCGTTCAAAGCGCTGTCCACGCCGGCATCGAACTGGCTGTAACTCGAAGCAAACGTGTCAAGGCTTTCGACAAGTGTGCCCACAGCGTCATCCAGTGCGCCGGAACCATCCTTCAGCTGATCGATTGCATCGGTCAACTCATCCATCGTGTCGCCAAGCTCGTCGGAAACCTCATCGAGGTCGAGGTCGGAAAGGTTCGGAGCCGCGGCGAAGAGAAACGTCGGGACGGTGCAGTCCGTAACATCCGCTTCGAGGGTAAGGGTATCGAGCATCAGGTCGTCGAGCTTATCAAAGCTGTCGGGGAGCAGGTCGCTGACGGCTTCCTTCATGCCCGGCATCGCAAGGTAGCAGGCAACCTGCGTTTTGGAATCAGACTCCACAAGACCGTGCTCTGTCGTGATGTTCTTGAAGTTTTCGCTCGGCAGCACAGCCGCCGCAACGGTGAAGAACGGGGTATAGGCGGTGCGCTTTTTACCGTTTACGGTCACTTCTTCGCCGGTGTTGTTCGTCAGCTTAACGGTTGCGACAAGATGGCCGCTCTGACCCTTGAGTTCATCGGCCGTAACCGCCTTGCCGTCCAGCGTATACTCGATGGAAACGCCGACCGGCGCCTGTGCGCTGTTCTTGCCCTGATAATAAATATCGGTTTCGTCCGTCGTCCACTTGAGCGTATTGCCGGACTGTTCCGGCATCACGTCGCTCTTGAGGTTCTGGATATCGGAAAGGCCGCTTTCGTCGGTAACGGAATCAAAACCGTCATCGCTGTGCAGCCAATCGCTGGTGATCTGCTCCTGCACGGAACCGTCTGCGTTCAGGATGAGATAAGAGGTTTCTTTTTTCTCAACGGCAGCATCCGCCGCGAAGGCCGGGGCAGCGCAGCCGAGGAGGAGAAGTGCGGAAATCGTAGCCGCAACGGATTTTGTAAGATACTTACTCATATTGATCGAGATCCTTTCTCTGAATCGATTATGCCTTTTTCTCGGTGATTTCGGGCTTTTTCAGCCAATGGAACGTGGTCTTTCTGAGGATTGGCTCCGTGATGACAAGCAGTGCCGGCAACACAAGCAGGATAACTGCCATACTGATGAGTGCGCCGCGACTGATGAGCTTGCACAGCACGCCGATGAGTTCCATACGGGAGACGAGGGACACGCTGAACGTTGCCGCGAAGAAGGTGAGACCGCTTGTTAAAATACTCTGACTGCACTGTTCAACGGCAATTTGAGCCGCTTCCTTTGCAGTGTGGCCCGCGTTACGCTCTTCACGGAAACGCGTGGTCATGAGGATCGCATAGTCGACCGTTGCACCGAGCTGAATGGTGCCGATAACGATGCTTGTGATAAACGGCAGCGTTGTGCCGGTGAAGTACGGAATACCGAGGTTGATCATGATGGCGCTTTCAATCGCCGCAACGAGCAGCACCGGAACAGAAGCGGAGCGGAACACGATGGCGATGATCACGAACACGACGATGATACTTGTGATGTTGACGTTATTGAAGTCGACATCCGCAACCTCGATCAAATCTTTCGTCATCGCGCCTTCGCCGGTGATGACGCCGTTCGGGTCGTACTTTTTCACAATATCGATCATTTCGGAGAGCTGGTTATTTTGCTCGTCACTGCCGCTCTTATAAGAGGAGTTTGCAAGGATCATCTTGTGGCCGCCGGCCTCGAAGATGTCGCGCACGTCGTCAGGAATAAACATTTCCGGGATCGCGCCGCCGACGAACTTTTCATAGCTCAAAACCTGGTGAATGCCGTCCACGTCGCTCAACTCATCGGAAAGATCGGAGAGATTTTTTTCGGAAAGGGTATCGTCCACAATGATGAAGTGGGACGTTGTCATATCGAAGTCTTCCTTCAAGCGGTTCGTACCCGCAATGCCGGGAAGGTCCTGCGGAAGCGCATCAAAGATCGTGTAGTAAACGGAAGTCTTTGACTGTGCAATGAAGAACGGAATAAAGATTATGATAAACGCAATCAAAATCGGCACACGGTGCTTCACAACGAAGTTCGAGGTACGCTTGAGCTTCGGGATGAACGTGCGGTGCGTGTGCTTTTCAATGGCACGACGGAACGTCATGATAAGGGACGGTAAAACCGTGATGGTGCAGATAACGCCGAGCAGAACACCCTTTGCCATGACGACGCCGATGTCTTCGCCGAGCGTAAGCTGCATGGTGCACATGGCAAGGAAGCCTGCAATCGTTGTAAGGGAGCTGCCGGTAATGGAGGAAAACGTCTTTTTAATAGCCGCCACCATGGCGTCCTCATCGGATGCCGCCGTCAGCTTTTCTTCTTCGTAACGGTGCAGCAGGAAGATGGAGAAGTCCATCGTAACACCAAGCTGCAGGACCGTTGCCAATGCTTCCGTAATGTAGCTGATTTGGCCGAGGAAAATGTTCGTGCCGAAGTTATAGACGATTGGGAACAGCATGCCGAGCATGAAGATAAGCGGCACAATCGTTTCTTTCAGGCTGAGGAACAGAATCAGCAACGAAGCGCCCACAGCGCAAAGGATATACAAGGGCATTTCTTTATTGATGAGGCTCTTGGTATCTTCCAAAATAGCCGACATACCACCGATGAAGCAATCTTTATTCAAGATGTTCTTGATTTGCTTCTGCGCGTTCATCGTTCTGGCATCTGCGCTCGGGGCATCGAACTGAACGATGAGCATCGTTGCGCCGGAATCGTTATAGAAGAACTTCTGAATATCGCTCGGAAGCATTTCCTTCGGCGTCGTCACATCGATAAAATCGCTCGTCCACATGACCTTCTGTACGCCTTCGACCCCTTCAAGATCGCTTTTCAGTTTTAAGGTATCAGGCGTAGACATGTTTTCAACCGTAATCATGGAAACCGATGCCATATTGAAGTCATCCTCCAAATACGTCTCGCCGATCATGGAATCCAGATTTTTCGGCAGGTAGGTCAAAATATCGTAGTTAATGTAGGTGCCGAGCGCACCGAACACCGAGGGGATCAAAAGCAGAACCGCTAAAACAAGAATCAGCTTTCTGCGCTTCACGATCCATCGTGCAAAGTGCTCCATTTAGCACCGCTCCTTTCATTCGGGAACCATCCCGTTTATTTCGTTATGTAGTTTAGTCCAAAAATGACCAATAGTCAATATTAAAAGTGACGAACTGTGTAGGCAAAATAAATTGACTATTAGTCATTTTATTCAAATCTGTACAAAATGTTGTTTTTGGCTTGCTTTTTACGGTGTATCCGCCTTATACTATAAAACAAATGAAGTGATTACACAGTTAGATTTGAATGTTGGGAGGCCACAGCCATGCGCGGCGGTGTTGAACAGAAAAAAGAACAGAAAAAGGAGGGGCTGCTCGAGGCGGCCTATCAGCTTTTCCTTGAAAAGGGCGTTAACAAGACCTCGGTCGATGAGATCGTAAAGAAAGCGAACGTCGCAAAGGGTACGTTTTATCTGTATTTTCACGATAAAACCCAGCTTCTGCAGCAGCTCACATACCGCATTTCTGCGCGTGTTTTGAGTGAGGCCTATGAATATGCGGAAGAGCATAAGACTGGCGTTTTTGTAGAAGACATCATCCTCATGGTCGATTACATCGTGGAATACTTTAAAAGAAGCCGTCTGACACTGCGGCTTTTGGAGCGCAATTTCTCCTGGCCGATGATTGAAAAGCAGCTTGATCTAAGAGAAGACCCGTTGTGGGACAAGCTTGTCACTGCCATTGAGAGCAGCTCGCTCGCCGTGGGCTGCACAGAAGATGTCTTATATAAGCGCGTGTTTTTGGTGGTTGAGCTCATTGGTTCCACTTGCTTTGCCACGATGATTGAAAATAAGCCGGATACAATAGACAATATGAAACCCGTGCTTTACGACATGGTGCGTAAGATGCTTGCGTAATGTAAAGCGTATCGACTTTGCAAAGTTGAGTTGCTTTGTAAAGTCATATTAACTTACACATAAACCTCTCGGGGCTGATTTAAAGCTCGTCCCGGGAATTTTCTATGTTCGATTGAACTTTTTTGCAAGATATAGTAAAATAGAAACCGAAAAACGAGAAGACACAGAACCAACAGAACGGAGATCATTTGAACCTATGGATAAATCGGAAATTCTTGCACTGCGCCGTGCGGTGCTGGAAAAAGACTTTGCACGCATGAATGACCGCCAAAAGCAGGCCGTGTTCACCGTAAACGGCCCGCTGCTCATTTTAGCGGGCGCAGGCAGCGGAAAAACAACGGTGCTCATCAACCGCATCGCGAATATCCTACGCTACGGCGACGCGTACAACAGCACCTATCTGCATGACGATCTCGATGAAAATGATATTGCCGCGTGCAAAGCTTATATTGAAAACGGCACGCCGCTCACAACGGAAACACAGGAGCATTTGAGTGTTTCTGCCTGCGCGCCGTGGCGCATCATGGCTATTACCTTTACAAATAAGGCTGCAGGCGAGCTGAAAGACCGCCTGTGTGCCATGCTGGGCGAGACCGCCAACGACATTTGGGCATCGACGTTCCACTCCACCTGCGCGCGTATTTTGCGCCGTGACGGCGAGCGCATCGGGTATTCCTCGCACTTTACGGTGTACGATACCGACGACCAGCGCCGCTTGATGAAAAACATCTTAAAAGAGCTCGATATTTCGGAAAAAAACATCACGCCAAAATCGATTTTGAACGAGATTTCCCGGGCAAAGGATTCTTTAATCTCGCCTGCTGAGTACGCCCTCACGGTCGGCGACGATTTCAGATTAAAGATTATCTCCCGCGCGTATACAACGTACCAAAAGCGTTTGGAAGACGCCGATGCTATGGACTTTGACGACCTCATCAACAAAATAGTGGAGCTCTTCAAAAAGTGCCCGGACGTTCTGGAATACTACCAGAACCGTTTCCGCTACCTAATGGTTGACGAGTATCAGGACACAAACCATGCGCAGTACACATTTGTGCGCATGCTGGCCGAAAAAAGCGGTAACCTCTGCGTGGTCGGCGACGACGACCAGAGCATCTACAAATTCCGCGGTGCGACGATCGAAAACATTCTAAGCTTTGAAAATACGTTTCAGAATGCGACGGTCATTCGTTTGGAGCAGAATTATCGCTCGACGCAGAACATTTTGGACGCTGCGAACGCCGTCATTGAGCATAACACCGAGCGAAAAGGCAAAACGCTGTGGACGCAGAACGGCACCGGCGCCATGATCCACCTGCACACGGCGGAAAACGAAACGGACGAAGCCGAGCGTATCACGAAGATCATCTTAGACGGCGTTGCTGCGGGGCGGAAATTCTCCGATTACGCTGTTTTGTACCGCATGAACTCACAGTCGCTGACATTTGAACGCAATTTTGCAAAATCCGGCGTACCGCATAGAATTATAGGCGGCACGCGCTTCTACGAGCGCCGTGAGATCCGCGAGATGATCGCATATTTGAGCGTTATCAACAATCCGAGTGATGAAATGCGCCTGCGCCGCATCATCAACACGCCGAAGCGCAGCATTGGCGACCGCTCGGTCGAAGTCGCGGCGCAGATCGGTCAGCAGACGGGTGAGACACTGTTTGAGGTCGTCTCGCACGCGAAAGGCTATCCCGCACTGTCCCGTGCCGCAAACAAAATGACGCTTTTCGCCGCACAGATGCAGGGACTCATCGAGCTCAACAACGACGAAAAAGTCACGCTCGGCGAGCTTTATGACGAGCTTGTGGAGCGCATCGATTACCTGAATTTTCTTAAGACCGACGACCCGGAATCCGCAGAAGACCGCGCCGCGAACGTGCAGGAGCTTGCTTCCAACCTACGCCGTTTTGAGGAGGAAAACCCAGAAGGCACGCTTTCGGATTTTCTCGAAGAAGTTTCGCTCATCACGGACATCGATAATTACGATAATAACGCCGATTCCGTCGTGCTCATGACGGTGCACTCCGCAAAAGGTCTCGAATTCCCGGTGGTGTTCCTGCCGGGCATGGAGGAAAACATTTTCCCGGGCATGGCGAGCGTATATGTACCGTCCGAAGTGGAGGAGGAACGCCGTTTAGCGTATGTTGCCATCACGCGCGCAAAAGAGGAGCTGTACATTTTCCACGCGGAATCCCGCATGATCTTCGGCATGACGAACCGCAACCGCGTTTCACGCTTTGTGGAAGAAATCCCGGAAACGCTCGTCGAGCACACCCGCTCCCGCGATTACAGCGCGCGCCCGGTCTCTATGCCGAACTTCGGCGGCGCGAAGCCGTTCGGGGAAGCACCGAAAACAAAATCTGTTGCGGAAGCCGGCGGATTCACGCCGAAGCCGCGCGTAAAGCCCGCGCCTGCCGGTACATACCGCGTAGGCGATACTGTCCTGCACAAGGCGTTCGGCACGGGTCTCATCGTTTCCGCCACGCCGATGGCGAACGATACGCTGCTCGAAGTCGCGTTTGACAAAGTCGGCACCAAAAAGCTGTTTGCAAACTTCGCAAGACTGACAAAAGTATAAAAAGAGTAAGCCGTGCACCCGTTTTCAAAGTGCACGGCTTATATTATTCAAATGCGGTTCTAATTTTGTCTGCCGCAGCCACAGCCGCAGTCGCTCGCTTTCGGCGGGAAAAATTCGTCGGTCGGGAAATCAATCTTGCGGAACAGCTCGCAGGGATTGTCGCCAGAGGTGACGCATTCCTTATCCGGAATGCAGAAATCAAACGCGGGAATGAGCATCTGCACATTCCGCACAATCTGCACGATGGTAAACAGGCCGATCGTCACGTATACGGTGTTTTTCTGCTCTACCGTTTCAAACGCGCCGCCGTAACGGCTTGCAATGCAGTCCGGGATCACGCAGCAGGGCTCGCAGCCGCAGCGGCAGTGCTCGCAAAGCTTTGCGGAAAGCGCCACCGGCTGTGCGACCTGCACAGTCGCCTTGGGTAAGACCTTATTGCCCTGTAAATCGGCTTCGTCACGGCAGCTCTCGCTTGTAAACATCTTCACGTTGCCCTCACTGCCGTAGAGAATGACCTTCTTATTGAAAATTGAAATACCGCTTACGCGTTCGCAGCCCACTGTCGCGCCGCCGTACAGCTCCAAAGATACGTCAAAGAAAAACGTGAGATCAATGGAATAATACCCGCGGTTAAAGGGGATCGGCTGCATATCAATGTACACAGAGATTACATCAACGTCCCGCACCCGCACATTAGCGGAAGCGTCCACAACGGGCTGCACCGAGGCGGGAAACAGCACACGTAAATCCTCTAAGCAGTCTTTATCTGAACAGGAATCGTAAATGCGCATGGCATCTATGCAGACGGCTTCTTTTAACGCTGCGCCGTTTTCGCAATCGGGTGTCCGCTCATTTTCAGCCATATTTGTAAACCTCCTTTGTGGTTTCTCAATGCCATTGTACGAAAAAGGGCGGGTATTGTGCCTGTCCCGCCGCTTTGCTCGGTTTTTTCGCATTGTAAGAAATTTTTCGGTTGTATATTTCGCCGCAGTTTGCTATAATGAATAGGAATGTACCGCGCTGCGGTGCAAAAAGTCGGCAAAGGCCGGCAAATTTACGCAGAAAGCAGTAAATGAAACTTATGGCATTGATTGTAATTGAAGGTCTGGACGGCAGCGGCAAAGGCACGCAGGCAAAGCTTTTGTATGATTACGCCTTATCGCGCGGCCGCGCACGGCAGGTAACGTTCCCGGATTATGACTCTCCGTCTTCGTCGCTTGTAAAAATGTATCTGAAAGGCGATTTCGGAAAAGAGGCGGGAGACGTGAACGCCTACGCCGCAAGCGCATTTTACGCCGTGGATCGCTTTGCAAGCTACCGCATGAAGTGGAAAGACGATTATGCAAGCGGTGTGCCGATCATCTCCGACCGCTACGTGACGTCCAACATTGTATATCAATTAAGTAAGCTGCCGAAAACGGAGTGGAAAGCGTTCGTTTCGTGGCTTGAAGACCTGGAATATGAAAAATTCGGGCTGCCGAGGCCGGATCGTGTGATTTATCTGGATGTGCCGCCGAAAATTTCCCAAAGGCTGCTCACAGAGCGCTACGCAGGCGACACCACCAAAAAAGACATTCACGAAAGCGACATACATTATCTGCTACATTGCAGGGACTGTGCACTGTACGCCGCAGAGCATTTAAACTGGACCGTATTAAACTGCGCCGAGGGCGACACCTTGCGCAGCATTGAAGATATTCATCACGAGATCAAGGAAAAGCTGGAGGATTTATTATGATCTATGTATTTCTTGCAAACGGATTTGAAGAGATTGAAGCGCTCGCGCCCGTGGATATTCTGCGCCGCGCAGAGCTTGAAGTAAAGATCGTCGGCGTCGGCGGCAAAACAATCACCGGCTCCCACGGCATCACCGTAACAGCTGACATCGAAGAAAAAGACGTTACAACGGACGATATGGAGCTGATGATCCTGCCCGGCGGCATGCCCGGCACACTGAACCTCGAAAAATCGCCGATCGTCACAACCTGCGCGGAATACTGCGCAAAGAACGACATTTACCTTGCGGCAATCTGCGCTGCACCGAGCGTTCTCGGCCATCTCGGCCTCCTGAACGGTAAGGAAGCCATCTGCTTCCCGGGCTTTGAAGGCGAATTAAAGGGCGCCACAATCTCCGAAAAGCCGGTCTGCGTAGACGGCAAGATCGTCACGGCAAAAGGCATGGGCGTTGCCGTGCAGTTTGGCTTGACGCTTGCTGGTCTCATGGTCGGCAAGGACGTTGAAAAGAAGATCCACGACGGCATTCAGTGCACGGATTGATGACCGATACAACCGAAAAAAACGCACTGCGCCGAAAAATGTGTGCGGCACGCAAAGCCTGCACGGATCGTGCTACACGGGATAACTGCCTTTTGCAGCGGCTCATGGCACTTTCGGTGTACCAAAAGGCATCGTGCGTTTTGAGCTACGTAAGCTTCGGCACGGAAGCGGATACGCTCAGAATTCTCGATCGTGTACTTGCAGACGGCAAAGCGCTTTACGTACCGAAATGCGTACCAAACACGAACCGCATGGTGTTTTACCGCATCTCGGCTTTACGCGATCTTTCGCCGGGCGCTTACGGCATTTTGGAGCCGAAAGAAGCAGAGGTTTATCAAGATGAAGCAAGTGCGCTGTGCCTTGTGCCGGGACTGGCGTTTTCAGCGAACGGCGCACGGCTCGGGTACGGCAAAGGGTACTACGATACGTTTTTTGCGCAGCACCCGGTTTTAAAGCTCGGTCTATGCTACGATTTTCAGCTCGTGCCGCAAGTGCCGACGCAGCCGCACGATGTGCGCATGGACGGTATTTTGACCGACAAGCGGCTCGTTTTGACGGCAGATGAAGAAAGGATGGAATGAAAATATGAGTGATAACGGCAGGCGCTATGCCCCGAAGGACGCGACACCGCGCAGCCAGAATTCGCGCGAATTCAAGCTGAATCTTTCCGAAGATCAGCTCAATCACACAGACGAACTGGAGGACTTGCAGGGCTATGCTGGCAGCCGCGCACCACAGCGTGTGGAAGAAAGCTCTGCCGGTGCACGCTCCGCCCGCGCGGAACGCAATCAGAAAAAGGAAGCGAAGGAGCACAAGAAAAGAAACCGTGTAAAGGCCAGAAAAAACAAGCGCATTTTCGCGTTCACGTGGCTTGCCATGGTTATTCTGGTCTCTCTGACCCTTGCTTCGTACCTGATTGGCGGCTCCAACGATTTTCTTGGTGTAGACCGCATGGATTCCGAAGTGGAGGTCACGATTCCCGAAAACGTGACGCAGGAGCAGCTGACAGACATTCTTTACAAGAGCCACGCGATCGATAAACCGGAGTTTTTCTCCCTTTTCTGCAAATTCACCACGGAAATGGAGTATTTTGAACCCGGCACGTATACGATCAAAACAAACTACGATTATAAGCAGCTTGTCAATACCTTACAGTCCGGTCCGGATCTCGGCGAAGAGATCACCGTCATGTTCCGTGAGGGCATCACGGTGCAGCAGCTTGCCGCTTTGCTGGAAGAAAACGGCCTGCACACTGCAGACGAGATCCTTGAAGCTTGCAACTCTTCGAATTACGACAGCTACTCGGATGTTGCAGCCATCACGAACACAAGTGACCGCTACTATAAGCTCGAGGGCTATCTGTTCCCGGATACGTACCAGTTCTTTGAAAACGATACGGTAGAATCGATCCTTGACCGCTTCCTCAATAACTTTGAAAATAAGCTCACCGACGAAATGCGCGATGACATTGCGAAATCCGGCTATACCACGGATCAGATCATCACGCTCGCTTCCATCATTCAGGCAGAAGCCGCAAATACGGACGACATGTATATGATCTCCGCTATTTTGCGCAACCGACTGGAAAACGGCGCGGAGCATGACATCCACACGCTGGACTGCGACTCCACAGTTTATTATCCGTACAAAACCGCGAATGACGCGCCGGAGGGCTTCGTAAGCTCGTACTCCACGTATGACAACAGCGGCCTGCCGGCAGGCCCGATTTGCAACCCGGGTCTCGAAGCTATTAAGGCGGCAATCTATCCGTCCGAAGAGGGCAGCGAGTATTACTTCTTCTGCCATGACAGTGACGGCACCCCGTACTATGCTTCCACAATGGACGAGCATTTGATGAACATGGCGGAAGCCGGTCTGCTGTAACCGACACAACATTTACGATAACAAAGCTACCTGTGCCTTTCCGGCGAATTTTGTCCGGGAAGGCACAAATGCAGTAAAGGAATGAATTTCATGGAACAAAAACGATATAACGCGCCGGAGCTTCTGGCGCCGGTCGGCGATATGGAGCGCCTTATTTCTGCCGTGCGCTACGGTGCGGACGCGGTGTATCTTGCCGGTAAATCCTTCGGCATGCGCTCTGCGCCTTCCAATTTTACAAACGAGGAGCTTGAAGAAGCTGTAAAATACTGCCACGCGCAGGGCGTGAAGGTCTATGTCACCTGTAATATTCTGCCGCATAACGCAGAACTTGCCGCGCTGCCGGCGTTTCTCGAGTTTTGCCAGGCAATCGGTGTAGACGCGTTCATCATGACCGACCTCGGCGTGATGGCCATGGCAAAAAAATACGCGCCGAATGTCGTGATACACATTTCCACGCAGGCCGGCGTTGTGAATTATGAGACCGCAAACGCGTTTTATAACATGGGCGCAGAGCGCGTCGTGCTGGCACGCGAGCTCTCGTTTGAAGAAATCGCGGAGATCCGCGCGAAAACGCCGAAGGCGCTCGAAATCGAAGCATTTGTGCACGGTGCGATGTGCGTTTCGTTCTCAGGCCGCTGCCTGCTTTCAAACTACATGACCGGCAGAGACGCAAATCACGGCGATTGCGCGCAGCCGTGCCGCTGGGATTATTACCTCATCGAGCGCACGCGCCCGGATCAGGTATTCATGATCGAACAGGATCAGAAATCGACGTATGTCTTCAATTCCCGCGATATGTGCATGATCGAGCACATTCCGCAGCTCATCGAATGCGGCATTTCGAGCCTCAAAATTGAGGGCCGCGCAAAGTCCGCGTATTACGTTGCCTGCGTGACGAATGCGTACCGCCACGGCATCGATGCTGTCATGAACGGTGAGCCGCTTCCGCAGTGGGTCGTGGACGAGACAGAGAAGATCAGCCATCGCGCGTACAGCACCGGGTTTTACAGCGGTCACGAGCCGGGGCAGACCGTAAACAGCGGCGGATACATCCGCGGCTGGGATGTTGCGGCCGTGTGCACCGGCGAAGGAAACGGCATGATGCGCCTTTCACAGCGCAACCGCTTCTTCCGCGGCGAGACTGTCAGCGTACTGGAGCCGGGCGAAGTGCCGTATGACCTCACACTTAGTGAAATCTACAACGAGGATATGGAGCCAATCGAATCCGCACCGCACGCGACGATGACGGTCTACCTCAAGACCGACCGAAAAATCAAAGAGGGCGCGTTTCTAAGAGTGAAGCGCGGCTGAATAACACCTCCGTTTAGGGCTCATACTTTTCCTATACGGAGGTGTTTTTATGTCTACACGCAGGATCATCGCAACGTATGCATTTGTGATGTTCTTTCTCGTCATCGCACTGCTCGGCACCGTGACCGCCGCTTTCGGCGGCACAAGCTATACGGAGGCCGCCGGGCGGCAGAGTTTATATACCTTAACGGCCGCCAAGGCGCGCGGCACGATCTACGACCGCAATTTGCAGCCACTCACAAACGCCGAGCGTGTTTATGTCGCTGCGGTAATCCCCTCGCGGGAAACGCTTGCCAAATTAAACCGCGCTGTACCGGAAGAAAAACGCGAAGTCCTGCGCACGGCGCTTGAAAGTGGAAAGCCGTTTCTGATCGAAGTCACAACACCCGTCAGTGATGACGGCATCCAGACATTTTCCGTCACAAAACGGTATGCAAACCCGCAACCGGCGGCGAATCTGCTCGGGTATCTCGACAGCGACTATAACGGCGCGGACGGTGTGGAAAAAAGCTTCGACGCACTGCTTGCGGAAAACCACGGGGAAATCGACGTTACCTTCGCCATTGATGCGCTCGGCAATGCCATCTCCGGCGAAACAATGCACGTGGAAAACACATACCGCTTTGCGGACGGCGGCGTGATGCTGACACTGGATAAGCGCATACAGCAATGTGTGGAAAATGCCTGCGCGGAAATCAAAAAAGGCGCCGCCGTCATTTTAGACTGCAAAACCGGCGAAATTCTGGCTTCCGCAAGCTTCCCGGCCGTAGACCCGAACGACCTTGCTGCGTGCATGGAAAATGAAGATGCACCGTTTGTAAACCGTGCATTGTGCGCGTATACGCCCGGTTCGGTCTTTAAGCTCATCTGCGCCGCCTCGGCGCTCGAATGCGGCATCGATTACAAGGAGGTGTATACCTGCACCGGAAGCATTGTTGTTGACGGCCTCACGATCACTTGCTACGGCGGCAAAGCACATGGGGAAGTGAATCTCCACACAGCGTTGCGCAGCTCGTGCAACGGGTATTTCATACAGCTCGTGCAGAAGCTCGGCGCGGAAAAGATTTTAAGTATGGCGGAAAAGCTCGGCTTTGGTACATCTGTTTCGCTTGCAGACAATTTAGAAACGGCCGCAGGCTCGCTTTCGAACGCGCAAGCCCTTAAAAACGCCCGTGCGCTGGCGCTGTTTTCGTTCGGCCAGGGTGAAACGACTGTCTCGCCGCTGAATTTGGCCGCTGCCGTAAACGCCATCGCCGCTGACGGCATTTATATGACGCCGCGGCTCGTATACGGCACGGTCGATACAAATTTATCCGTACAGGAAACCGAAGAAAACACCGGTGAAAAAGTCATGGAGCCGACGACCGCCGCACGCTTACGTGCCTATATGGAAAGCACAGCACGATTCGGTACAGCACGGATCGGCGCGCCGCAAAACTGTGTTTCCGGCATCAAGACCGGCACGGCGCAGACAGGTGTATATGACGAAAACGGGGAAGAAATCGAGAATTATTGGTATGCAGGCTACATCTGCAATGCACAGGAAGAGCCGCTTTATACCCTCGTCGTGTTGGAAGAAACTGCCGGCGAAATGCATGTGCCGCAGGCTTTCCGCAAAATCGGCGAAGCTCTTGTCGATTTTAATTGACAAGCCGGTAAAAAAGCATTATAATAAGATGCGTATGAGGGGTGGAGATATGGCAAGCCTGAATCTTGAAGATATGCAGCAGATTCAAAAAGAACTGCAAGCAAAATATCTCGAAAAGTGGGGAGGCCTTTCTTCAAAAATCGGTCGCGATAAGCTCCTTTGGATGATGATCGAAGCCGGTGAAGTTGCCGACATCATCAAGAAAAAGGGTGACGATGCGATTTTGAACGACCCCGAGACCAGACACCACTTCACGGAAGAAGTGTGTGATGTGCTCATGTATTTAAACGATGTTCTGCTGTGCTACGGCATCACGCCGAATGAAGTCGAGAACGTATATCTCGAAAAGCACAAACGAAACATGAGCCGCTGGTGATTTTAGATTTTAATTTGTTTTATAGCAAAAGGCACGGGCAAATGCACATAGCTGTACCGAACAGAGAGCGGATCCACAGGCTGGAAGATCCTCGGAAAACACCATGTACAGGCCAACCCGTATGACTGCCGCACAGTGATGAGCTGTGCCGTTTTCCGCGTTAAGGAGTTCAAAGTGGTGTATGAAGAAAAGCTTCATGCATAATTTGGGTGGTACCACGGAACTGTCCGTCCCATTGCGGAGGACAGTTCTTATTTTTTTGTAAGGAGTGGCAAAACATGAATATGGATTATTGCCTTTCCGAGCTCAAAGCCCTGCTTTCCATCGATTCTCCGTCCGGCTTTACGGATAAAGCGGCGGACTATCTTATCGGTGAACTGACAGCACTCGGCTACGCTCCGGAAAGAACAAGAAAGGGCGGCGTTTTCTGCTGCCTCGGCGGCGAGGGCAGCCCGCTTGTGCTGATGGCACACGTAGACACGCTCGGCGGCATGATTTCCACAATCAAGCCGAACGGCCGCATCACGATCACGCCGATCGGCGGCCTGCGCGCCGAAAACTGCGAAGCGGAGAACTGCCGCATTTACTCGCGCTTCTCCGGCGTTTACAGCGGCACCTTGCAGCTTTGCAATGCGTCGATCCACGTGAACGGCTCCTACGGTGAAAAGCTGCGCACATTTGAAACGACCGAGGTCGTGCTCGACGAGCCGGTAAAATCCGCCGATGATGTGCGCGCACTTGGCATTGAAGTGGGTGATTTCGTCTGCTTCGACCCGCGCACCGTCATCACGGAAAGCGGCTATATCAAGAGCCGTTTCCTCGATGATAAGCTCAGCGCCGCCATGCTGCTTGCGCTCGCAAAGGAGATCAAAGACAACAACCGCACTTTGAAGCGCAAGGTCTATCTGCACTTTACGGTGTATGAGGAGGTCGGACACGGTGCTTCCGCTTCCGTGCCGAACGATGCCGAAGAGCTCATCAGCGTAGACATGGGCTGCGTGGGCGACGGGCTCACCTGCACGGAGCGCGAAGTTTCCATCTGCGCGAAGGATTCCGGCGGCCCGTACAATTATGCCGTGACAACCGCGCTTGTGGAAGCGGCGAAGTCCGTCGGTGCAAAGTATGCCGTGGACGTTTATCCGCACTACGGCTCCGACGTAGAGGCATCGCTGCGTTCCGGCTGGGACGTGCGTCACGGCCTCATCGGCGCAGGCGTTTACGCTTCACACGGCTACGAGCGCTCCCACATTGAAGGCGTCGAAAATACGTTAAAGCTGCTTGAGGCTTATGTTTTAGACTGAGCTTAGGCTTTTTATATTATTCTATCTGCAAATTATAGAAGGAATGGTGAATACAATGCAGTGGACAGGATTAAATGATCTCAGAGAAAAGTATCTTTCTTTCTTTGAGTCTAAGGGACATCTGCGCCTGCCGAGCTTCCCGCTGATTCCGAAGGATGACAATAGCCTTCTTCTGATCAACTCCGGCATGGCCCCGATGAAAAAGTATTTTACGGGTGAAGTGACCCCGCCGAGAAAGCGCGTTACCACCTGCCAGAAGTGCATCCGTACCCCGGATATCGAGCGCGTGGGCATCACGGCACGCCACGGTACATTCTTCGAGATGCTTGGCAACTTCTCCTTTGGCGATTACTTCAAAAAGGAAGCGACCGCCTGGGCTTGGGAGTTCTTTACAAAAGTTCTCGAGATGCCGGCAGATAGGCTTTATATCTCCATTTATCAGGACGACGATGAAGCGTTTGACATCTGGACAAAGCAAAACGGCGTAGACCCGTCGCATATGGTACGCCTTGGCAGAGAAGATAACTTCTGGGAGCATGGCTCCGGTCCGTGCGGTCCGTGTTCCGAAATTTATTTTGACCGCGGCGAAAAGTACGGCTGCGGCAAGCCCACCTGCGGCGTGGGTTGCGACTGCGACCGTTACGTTGAGGTTTGGAACCTCGTTTTCACGCAGTTTGAGAACGACGGCAACAACAACTACACGCCGCTTGACCATCCGAACATCGATACCGGCATGGGTCTTGAACGTTTGGCATGTGTGATGCAAGGCGTGGACAACCTGTTCCTTGTCGATACCGTGCAGAACATCATGAAGCATATCTCCCGCATTGCAAATGTGCAGTACGGTGCGGACGAAAAGTCCGATGTTTCTCTGCGCGTCATTACGGACCACATCCGCAGCACGACGTTTATGATCAGCGATGGTGTTATGCCGTCCAACGAAGGCCGCGGCTATGTGCTCCGCCGTCTGCTCCGCCGCGCGGCACGCCATGGCAGACTTCTCGGCATCAACCACCCGTTCCTCGCGGACGTTGTAGATACTGTCATTCACGAAAACGAATGCGCTTACCCGGAGCTGCGTGAAAAGAGTGCTATGATCAAAAAGGTCATCGCGTTTGAGGAAGAAAACTTCTATAAGACCATTGATAAGGGCTTCGCGCTGCTCAACGACATCATCGACCGCACCGATGCAAAGGTGCTTTCCGGCGAAGACGCGTTCCTGCTCAGCGATACGTTCGGCTTCCCGATTGACCTGACCAAGGAAATCCTTTCCGAAAAAGGCATGAGCGTTGACGAAGACCGCTTCCGCGCACTGGTACTCCAGCAGCGTGAGACGGCTCGTGCAAGCCGCAAGAATGCCGGTGCAGACGCATGGGCAGGCGACTCCGCTGTGCTTGACGACATTGCAAAGACCGAATTTGTCGGCTACACCGATATGAAGGCAACCGCAAAGGTCACGGCTATCGTGAAGGATGGCGCACGCATTGAAGCTGCCGAGACCGGCGACGACATCGTGTTCACACTCGACCGCACCTCTTTCTATGCGGAAAGCGGCGGCCAGGTCGGCGATACCGGCGTCATCACGAACGATTCCTGCACCATCCGCGTTCTGGATACCACGAAGAATGCAGCGGGTGTGTTTATCCACAAGGCTGTTGTGGAGGAAGGCTTCCTCCGCGAAGGCGACACCGTTGAGGCTGTTGTAGATGTTGAGAGACGCAGAGCGATCATGCGCAACCACACGGCAGCTCACCTCCTGCAGGCTGCACTGCGCTCCGTGCTCGGCGACCATGTTGAGCAGGCCGGTCAGCTCGTCAACGAGAATGCCGTTCGTTTCGACTTCACGCACTTCTCCGCCCTGACGGACGAAGAGCTGCTCGCGGTTGAGAACCTCGTCAACAAGAAGATCCTCGAAGACATCAAGGTTGAGTGCCGCGAAATGCCGATCGAAGAAGCAAAGAAGCTCGGTGCTATGGCGTTGTTCGGCGAAAAATACGGCGACGTCGTGCGCGTTGTAACGGTAGGCGAATTCTCTAAGGAATTCTGCGGCGGCACGCATATTGATTCCACCGCTAAGCTCGGCCTCTTCAAGCTCGTCAGCGAATCCTCCGTTGCAGCCGGTGTGCGCCGTATCGAAGCGGTCACAGGTCTCAACGTCATTAAGATGATCTACGCAACGAACACGCTGCTCAAGGATACCGCTGTTGCGATGAAAGTCAATAACCCGTCCGACCTCCCGGCAAAAGCTGCACAGGTCAACGCCGACCTCAAGGAGAAGGACAGAGAGATCGAATCCATGCGCTCCAAGATTGCATCCATGAACCTCGGCTCCATTCTGGATAACGCCGTGGAAGTTAAGGGTGTCAAGATCGTTACGGCGATGCTCTCCGGCACAGGCAGCGACGCACTGCGCACCATGTGCGATAAGATCCGCGACGAAAAGAGCGATACGGCCATTGTAGCCGTGCTCGCAGGCGTTCTGGACGGAAAGGCAACGCTTGCAGCGACCGCAACGAAAGCGGCACAGGCAAAGGGCGTCAAAGCCGGCGTGCTTGTAAAGGCAGTTGCACAGCTCACCGGCGGCAACGGCGGCGGTAAACCGGACTTCGCTATGGCAGGCGTCAAGGACCAGACGAAGATTGACGAAGCCCTTGCAGCTGTTGAAAAGATCCTCAGCGAACAGATCTAAGTTCTCTCTATACGTTCTATATAAAATCTCAAGAAAGGAGAAAGGCAAATGGACTGCATTTTCTGCAAGATTGCCAACGGCGAGATTCCGAGCACGAAGGTCTACGAAGACGACAAAATGCTCGCATTCCGCGACCTCGACCCGCAGGCGCCGGTGCACATTCTGATGATTCCAAAGGAGCACATCGCTTCCGCAGATGACCTTACGGAAGAAAACGCGCAGATCGTCGCACATATCTTCACGGTCGCAAAGAAGATTGCGGCGGCAGAAGGTCTCACGAACGGCTATCGCATCGTCAACAACTGCGGCGAAGACGGCGGACAGACCGTAAAGCACCTGCATTTCCACCTGCTCGGCGGACGCTCTATGGCGTGGCCTCCGGGCTGATTCCCCGCATATGACGAAAATCGATAATTTTTGAAGGTAGGTTTTTACAATGGGTGAAGTTTATAAGATGACGATCGCCGGCTGCGAACGCGAGCTGCCGATCTGCCCGATCAGCGATACGCTGGATATTGCCGGTTTTGTTATGTTCGGCGATGTAGAGATCACCGAGAAGGCCGCAAAAGCGCTGATGGAAAAGTGCCCGGAGCACGACATCATCATCACGGCGGAGTCTAAGGGCATTCCGCTGGCTTACGAGATGGCGCGCATCGGCTGCCGTCAGTACGTTGTTGCACGTAAGGGCATCAAGGCGTACATGACGAACCCGATCAAGGTCGAGGTGAAATCCATCACGACAGACCACATCCAGACGCTGTACCTCTCCGAAGAAGACTGCGCAATGCTGAAGGGTAAGCGTATTCTCATCGTAGACGACGTCATCAGCACCGGTGAATCGCTGAGCGCGTTGGAAGATCTCGTGCATGAGATCGGCGGTAACGTCGTCGGCAAGGCGGCTGTGCTCGCCGAGGGCGATGCAAAGGATCGTACGGATATCATCTATCTGGAGCCGCTCCCGCTGTTCTTCAAGTAATTTCATAAAAGCTAAAAAAGCTGTTCGCTTCGGCGGGCAGCTTTTTGCTTTTTATAGGGTATTTCCGGCAGCTTCAATGCATAAAAATCTATGGGTGATGCGGCTTGAAACGGTATTTGTCTTTTAAAATCGCGTATATTCCTGTGGTGTTTTTCCTCGGTGCTCTGACATTTTTTGTGTGCTCTGTTTTGGGTGCGGTACATGCGGTATCTGTGGCCGCAGCACAGACCGAAAACCGCCCCGTGATCGTTCTGGATGCAGGGCACGGTGGGGAAGACGGCGGGGCCGTAGGCGTAAACGGTGTGGAAGAGAAAACGGTAAACCTTGCCATTGCGCTGTTTGTGCGAGAGAAGCTCGAAGCTGCGGGCTACCCCGTGAAAATGATTCGCGAAGTGGACACCGCCGTCGGCGATACCACGCTGAGCACATTAAACGAACGAAAGCGGTCTGATATTTTATACCGCACACAGATCGTAAACGAAACTGAGAACTGTATTTTCGTGAGCATCCATCAAAACTTTTTTGAGCAAAGTCAATACAGCGGCGCACAGATGTTTTACTCAGCAAATAATGCTAGAAGCGCCGACCTTGCCGAAACCATCCGCCGTGCGGTCATCGAGCAGGTGCAGCCGGATAACACGCGTGCCTGCAAGCAGGCAGAAAGCCGCGTGTATATTTTGAGCCATGTAGACGTACCCGCCGTGTTTGCAGAATGCGGGTTCCTCTCAAACCCGGAAGAAGCTGAAAAGCTGTGCGACGAGAACTACCAAAAGAAATTGGCGGCGGCTATCGCGGATGGCATTATCGCCTTTTGCAAAGCGGAATAACTCTTTACAAAACATCTGTTCCGTGGTAAAATAGGCTTAGAATTATACAAAATAAGGGCGGTGCGCATTATGGCGGCTAAAAATAAAATCGTCTACATCTGCTCAAACTGCGGGTTTGAATCCGCAAAGTGGGCAGGAAAGTGCCCGGATTGCGGCGAGTGGAACACCATGGAGGAATCCGTCAAAACGGCTGTTTCCGCAAAATCCGCCGCTTCCGGGTATTCTTCTTCAGCTTCTACGCTGCTGACGCGCCCGCTTGCAATTTCAGAGATCGATACGGAGGACGAGCATCGTTATCACACCGGACTTTCGGAGCTTGACCGCGTGCTTGGCGGCGGCCTTGTAAAAGGCTCGCTCGTGCTCATCAGCGGCGACCCGGGTATCGGCAAATCAACCATTCTTTTGCAGATCTGCGAATACCTCGGGCAAAAGCTGCGTATTTTATATGTTTCCGGCGAAGAATCTGCACGGCAGATCAAGCTGCGCGCAGGGCGTCTCGGTGTTTCCAGTCCCAACCTGCGCATTTTGGCGGAAACGGACGTGCAGCTCGTGGTGGAGCACATTCGCACCGAAAAACCGGATATCGTAATGATCGACTCCATCCAAACGATGAACTTTACCGATCTCAATTCGTCGCCCGGCAGCGTCACACAGGTGCGCGAATGCACGAACGCGATCATGCGCTGCTCCAAGTCGCTCGATATCCCGGCGATTCTCGTTGGTCACGTCAACAAAGACGGCGCCATCGCGGGTCCAAAGGTGTTGGAGCACATTGTGGACGCCGTGCTGTACTTCGAGGGCGACCGCCAGATGACGTACCGCATTCTGCGCGCCGTAAAAAACCGCTATGGCTCCACAAACGAGATTGGCGTATTCGATATGGGGGAAGCGGGGCTGCGGCAAATCGAAAACCCCTCGCAGGCAATGCTTTCCGGCCGCCCGACGAACGCTTCCGGCACATGCGTAACCGCCGTAATGGAGGGTACACGTCCGCTGCTCGCGGAGATTCAAGGCCTTGCAACGACAAGCGGCTTCGGTACGCCGCGCCGCATGTCCACGGGCTTTGATTATGCGCGTATGGCGCTGATTTTGGCCGTTCTGGAAAAGCGTGCAGGTTTCTATTTTTCCAATTTAGACGCGTATTTGAACGTCGTCGGCGGCCTGCGTATCGATGAGCCGGCGGTCGATCTGGCCGTTGCAATGGCACTCGTATCAAGCCTGAAAGACACGCCAATCCGCGATGATACCGTCGTGTTCGGCGAGATTGGTCTTGCAGGCGAGCTGCGGTCGGTCAGTCATATCGAGTCCCGCGTTTCGGAAGCATATCGACTGGGATTCACGCGCTGCGTACTGCCGTACCACAGCATGAAGAGCATAGATTCAAAAAGATTCAGCGGGGTGGAGCTCATCGGCGTCCACAACGTGAGGGAGGCGTTTGACGCATGTGTGCAGTAAAAGAACGATTTGTTGAAAAGCCGAATCTGCCGGAAAGCAAGGTCACGACAGCGGCGGTCTCCGGCGCATATCCGGAGATTTTGGAAGCTTTAAAGGCGCATGGTATTCGGTGCGTCACAACGGAGTTTGACACGCGTCTGCCGGATCCGATCGCGTACCATGCAGATATGCAGATGTTTCATTTGGATAAAGGACGCACGTTTGTTCTGCGCGGAGAAGAGGCACTCAAAAAGCAGCTTACGGATATCGGCTATCAGGTAGCGGAGACTGCCATGACTCCGGAGCCGAAATATCCGAAAGATGTTCTTTGCAACATGTTAAACCTGAACGGCACGGTGCTTGCAAACCTCGGTGTTATGGATCCGAACATTTACACCTGTCTGGAAGACGCCGGCCTTAAAATGAGGCATGTCAACCAAGGCTACACGCGCTGTGCGACGGCTGTTGTGGCGAAAGACGCGATCATCACGATGGATCTCGGCATTCGTGCACTGGCACAGTTTTTAGGCATCGACGTGCTGCTTGTGCACGAAGAAAACGTTTTTCTGGATGGCTACGATTACGGCTTCTTAGGCGGCTGCTGTGGCTTGATCGACAAAAATGTGGTGGCGTTCACAGGCAAGCTCGATTCTTTAGAGTGCGCGGCGGAGATTCGTGCGTTTCTCGAAAAGCACTGCGTACAGTACATTGAGCTGACACAAAACCAGATGATCGATATCGGCGGCATTTTACCGCTGATGGAGCTTGACGTTTAATTCCTAATTTTGTGTTTAAAAAGCCTCCCACGAAGTTTCCGTTGTTGATAATACACTAAACGCTTGTGTATTCATGTACAAGCACCCAAACACGCACATTTCAAAACAGATTCACACGGAAGCATACAAAGGGGCTTGAATCTAAAAAATCTCAAATTATACAAAATAGATATTTTGTATAATTTTGGGGAGCAGCATTTTACGAATAGCTGGCTTTTCAAGCGGATTTTCGTAAAACCTGCGAGATCATCCTTTTTCAGCCAAACTCAATGTTTTGCGATTGCAACTTGCTTAAATAAACGCATTCATTATGAATCGTGATTGTGTGCGTTGATTCTTTGTAAATCTCGGCTGCGGAAATCCGTGCGTTTCTCAATTAGATTGTTTTTAATAACCTCGGCTCCGTTTATTCAGCTGTCTGTTTAAGTACCACGGCATGTCTATACGTCTCGTTCCGAATTATAATGATGATCCAAGAGTAAATTCAAGTATCGATTAGGCTAAACCCGAAAGCTTTGAAGCCAACGGAGCTGAACACCAAGCTGCGGCTTTAAAATTCAAAATTTGTGAGGTGTACCCGTTATGGATATTTTGTCTGAAATGCCGGAGATTGTGCGGCAATATGCTTTATATTACCGCAACATCAAAGGCCGCGCGCCGAAGACTGTAAACGAATACTGCTCTGACCTGCGGACATTCTTTCGTTTCATGAAACATTTTCGCGGATATGTTTCACAAGATACGCCCATGGAGGAGATTCCAATCGACGATATTGACCTTGAATTTATCCGTTCCATCACGACGATGGACATTTTTGAATTCATGAACTACGCTGCCGACGGACGCAGCAACATGAGCTCCACGCGTCAGCGAAAATCTTCGAGTCTCAAAAGCTTTTTTAACTACCTGACCGTGCACGAGGGTCTTTTGGATTCTAACCCCACAGAGAATCTGACCCCGCCGAAAAAAGCCAAAACCCTTCCCCGCTACCTCACGTTAGAGCAAAGCCGCGAGCTTTTAAACGCCGTGGACGGGCCGGATAAAGAGCGTGACTATTGCATTTTGACGCTGTTTTTAAACTGCGGCATGCGCCTTTCCGAGCTTGTTTCCATCAACATGAGCGACGTGATCCACAACAACTCCACCCTGCGCATCGTCGGTAAAGGCAGCAAAGAACGCATCGTATACTTAAATGACGCATGCTTAGCTTCTATCGATGGCTACGTGCGTGTGCGCCCAAAGGACGACGTGAAGGATAAAAACGCGCTGTTCATCAGCAACCGCGGCACACGCATCAGTCCTAAGACCGTACAGGCCATGGTCAATAAATACCTCACGAAAATCGGTCTTGGCGGCGCGGGATACTCCGTACACAAGCTGCGGCACACGGCGGCGACGCTGATGTACCAATACGGCAACGTAGATATTCGCGTTTTGCAGGATATTCTGGGCCACGAAAATCTCGGCACTACAGAGATCTACACGCACACCTCCAGCAAGCAAATGGAGGAAGCCGTAAACGCCAACCCACTTTCCAAAATGCGTGAAAAGACTGATAAGAATGAGAAATAATTGAAATTGAGCAAAATGAAAGCCTCTATCGATTTCAGTTCGATAGAGGCTTTTATGTTTGTTTTAAATTACTGTAAATGATCGGAAGTATCCGTTTTATCCGAGAACAGAGATTCCTGCTCCATGATCTTACGGTCGATCAAGCGGCCGTTCACGTACACATACTGCGGCTTATCGTCGTCATCGTCGTCCAACTCATCATTGTCGAAATTGAACGTATCGCCGTCTTTGGCTACGCGAATTTCAGCGTCCTTCGCTTCCGCTTCCTTTTTGTAGAACGGCTGGATCAGGTACGTATCGAGCAACGAATACGTCGCAAAGCTCGTCAGATAGCTGATGAACGCACACAGGAAAATGATTACGAGCAGCAGCGGGATCACTGCAAATGCCGCCGGGCAGAACAAAAACGCAATGAATAAACCCGCAAGGATTGCCGTAATCATCAGGTTGCGCAACAGACCCATAATAGAGAAAATAAACGCGTTTCTGTAAATGTGGCGCAGCTTCAAGTCAAACGTGACGATCATAACCGGAATGTAATACTGCGCAAACAGCATTAGAATCGACAGGATGCAGCAAACTGCAAGCGGAATCATAAACATCCAGTTGTCCGATACACGTGTGGAATAAAAGAAGATTGAGAAGCTCAAGATTACATATGCGAGATACACGATCACGCCGTTCAAAAGTGCCGGCTTCCAGTTGTTTTTCACAGCGTCCCAGAAATCCGACCAAACGAACGCATGCTCTTCCCTTGCGAAGTTTCGCGTTACATATGCTAAGCCGCATGTGAACGGCGAAAGCAGGATGAGCGGCAGTGTAACCGCATACAGAATGTACAGGTCAAGCACACCGAAGAACGACGTTGCATAAAGAAAATGCGGAACCGGTAAAAGAAATACGCCCACCATCAACGCGATGACCACAATAAATGGGATCATAAATGTCAGATTCAACTGCACCAGTTTAGACAGCTTTCGCCACAAGATCTCAAAAAAACGTACCGGCGCTGCCTTTTTCGGTTCATCTTTGTCAACGCCCGGACCCGGCTTATCATAATTACCGAAAAGTCCTAAAAATGCCACAAAATCAACTCCAGAATTAGATTAACTCGTTTTTGCACGAGGATGACACTCATTATACACGCTTTTCACGTGATTATCAAGGTCTAATAAATGAACATATACCTGTGTGGACGAAATATCTGCATGTCCCATCATGGTTTGAATGTCTTTTACGGAAGCACCACCCTGCAAAAGGTGCATGGCAAACGAATGACGCAGCGTGTGCGGCGTAATCTCCTTCGTAATGCCGGCCTCCGCCGTATACGCCTTGATAATTTTCCAGAAACCCTGACGCGTCAAACGCGAGCCGTTCAGATTGACAAACAGCGCGTCTCCGCTGTTGTCCGGGTCCACGATCAAATCGCGCATGCGGTAAAGATAATCGGACACAGCAACGACCGCTTTCGCATAAATCGGAATGGTGCGCACGCCCTTGGTGCCGCGGCAGAACAGCTTTCCCGTGCGCAGGTTGATATCCTGCACGTTGAGGTTGATGAGCTCACTGACGCGAATACCGGTGGCATAAAGAAGCTCCAGCATCGCTTTATCGCGGCAGCCCTTAGCTTCCGTGACATTCGGCTGGGAAAGCAGCAGGTCTATCTCCTCGCTTGTCAGCGTCTGCGGCAGCTTTTTCGGCTCTTTTTCAAGCTTTACGGATTTCGCCGGGTTCACCTGCATATCCCCGCGCAGGATGAGAAACTTATAAAAGCAACGCACAGAGGCAATATTGCGGGAGATCGTGGAATTTGTGCGGTTTAAGCTGTGCAAATGCTGCACATACGCTTCCACCGTCTCCGTTTCCACTTCGAGTGGAGATGTTATATTTTCACCCTCCAAGTAGCGCAGGAAAGCCGAAACATCGCGCAGATAAGAATCCCGCGTATTTACGGAACTCGGTTTCTGCACGAGCATGTACTCGCGAAACAGCACGAAGTATTCATCCATGTTCATTCATTTCGGCCTCCTTTGCTTTAAAATCTAATCTAAATTTGCAAAATCAAAAAGTGCAATGCACCGTATAAAATCGAAATGAAAACCAGCGCCGCAAACGCAAGCAAAAACCGCACGGTGCAGTTTTTTACGGAAAGCGGTTCTCCGTTTCCGAAAAACACCCGACAGCTGCGCCTTGCCGTGCAAAGCGCTTCCGCCGCAAGCAGCAAAAGCACCGTGATGCACAGCATTGTCATCGGCAGATAATCAAAGCACCGCCGAAAATACGATCCGATACCCTCAAGCCGAATCAGTGCCGTAAGCGACGTGCCAAGCGTGAAGCCCTTCAGAATTATCGCAGCGGGAATCACAAGCACACCCAAAAACGTCATGCCAAATAAAAAAATCGGCAATGCGTAAAAAAGCGAATCAAATAAAAATGCGGAAAATACAAACGGAAAGTCCGTTCCCGTTTCAAACGGCCCCCTAAACCACACAGAGCCGGAAACCGGCGCCATAGCTATTTGCGATGTCCGTGCGAATAAGCAGCCGAACAAAAAGCCGAGCAGGAACAAAATGCGCAAAGCCATTAAAACAGATAGGCTACGTGGTTTTGCATATTTCGGCTTTGCTTCCATTTTCGTTCACCACCTATAAAAGATGGTCAATCTATATGTGAAGCATCGCCGTGTTATGCCTTGCACACTCACATGGAAAGTTCTTCGGCGCGGTGCGTGCAGGCTTCAAACGAGCTGATCATCGCCTCATTAAAGCCCTGTTCTTTCAAGACATTCAGCAAAGCAAATGTTGTGCCGCCCTTTGACGTGACCATATCCATAAGCGCCTGTGGGTCTTTGCCGCTGTTTAAAAGCATATCGGCGCTGCCTTTCATGGTCTGGCAGAACAGTGTAAGCGCGGTCTTCGGGTCAATGCCCTGCTGCGCTGCATAATCACAAGTGAGCTTTGCAAGCAGATACAAATACGCAGGCGAGCTGCCACTGACCGCAATCACCGCATTCATCTGCGCTTCGTCAATCTCCTGCGTGACACCGCAGCAGGAGAAAGCGGAACGCACGCGCGCAAAGTCTTCTTCCGGCACATTGCTTGTCCGGCACAGCGCCGTAGCGCCCTCACCGAGCAGCAGCGGCGTGTTCGGCATGGCACGCACGTAGCGGCGGTCTGCGCCGAGCGCGTCCTGCAAATTCTTAAACGTTACGCCCGCAGCGATTGAAACGATGACAACATCGTCAGCATTCTTCTTCGCAACGGTCGGCGCAATAACGCGCAGCACCTCCGGGAAAATCTGTGGCTTTACGCAAAGGAACACCGTATCACAAAGCTCGGTAACTTCTTCGGCAGAAGTACAGGCTACGCAGCCGGATTCTGTAAAGCGCTGCATTTTTTCCGCGTGCGGATTGTACATATAAATATCTCCGACCGGGAAAGTGCCGGAAGATAAGATACCGCCAATAATCGCGGACGCCATGTTTCCTATGCCGATAAAGCCCAATTTGCCGTTTTTCATGATACGCCACCTCACTTCTGTCTTATATACTATAATACTTTTTAGCCAAATTTGCAAGAGCTTCCGTGAATATTTTTGCATCTGCACAAATTTATGTCTATAATCTTATGTAAACTTATGAATATGCAGTTCTGCTTTGCTACAAGCCGTTGTGAATAAATATGCAAAATCGTTCTTATACTCTTGATTAGCAGCTACAAAATTATGGCTTAAAATCTGATTTTTTCATCTCTATTCACGCCCATTACTCCACCGCATACGCTGCATATTACAAATATTACGCTCCGTATAACAAGAAGTACAATCCGCATATTTGCATACAGCATAACGCTTATCGCAACATAGAAAACTGCATAGAGCGTGCCAAGCACAAGGCCGTGCAGCAAGCCTTTTTCCCCCGCGAGGCGCGCCGCAAGGAAAGCGGAAGCAAAAACGGAAACGCCGCCGATCGCCGCCGCAGCCGTACCGAGTATAGGCTCGGACGGCAAAAAGCCGAGCTTTAAAATCATAAAGGCACAAACCGCGATCAGCACAGCCGAAAACAGCACAGAAAACAGGAGACCCAAAAACAGCTTCTTAAAATTCAGCATAGAAAAAGCCCCTTGAAATAAGTTTTGTTTCATACTTATTCCAAGGGGCTCAAAACTATTCGCTTTTAAACAGAGTGAAACTTACGCGTCTTCCTCGTGGATGGTATCGACGCTGCCGATCGCCCAACGCTTGATGCGCAGTCTTGCACGGTCGCTGCCGGTCTCGATGATAACGCTGTCGGTCTCATCCTTTACAGCGATGATTCTGCCGCAAATACCGCCGATGGTCGTGATCTCGTCGCCGACCTGTGCGTTCTTGCGCATTTCCGCTTCCTTCTTCTTCTTCTTGTTCTGCGGGCGGAAGAAGATGAAGTACATAGCCGCGATGATCGCACCGTAAACAAGGAGCATGATCAGCATGCTGGACATGTTGCCGCCGGCTGCTGCACCTGTCGTTGTCAAAACACTCAAATTCATGGTTTTCTTTCCTTTCTTTCATGGTGCGCTCCGTTCGACTGCAAAGCGGTCAATACACCCGTCACCAAATTAACTTTATACATTATAACAAAAGCCATTCGTGGTTGCAAGGATTTTCTAAATTCTTTTGTTAAATTTCTCTGAATACTCCTGATAAAATGCTTCAAACCGGTCTTCATCGAGCGCGTTACGAATGCGTTCCATCAAATTGTTGTAGAAATAAAGATTGTGCATAACCGTCAAGCGCATGGCAAGCATCTCCCCTGCTTTGAAAAGGTGGTGAATATAAGCGCGGGAAAACTTGCGGCAGACCGGGCAGTCGCAGGTCGGGTCGATCGGTTGATCGTCCAGCGTGTATTTCGCATTGAGCATATTGCGCACGCCTTCATTTGTAAATGCATGACCATGGCGTGCATTGCGGCTCGGCATCACGCAGTCGAACAGATCAACGCCGCGGTGCACCGCTTCCAGAATATTTGTCGGCGTGCCCACACCCATCAGGTAGCGGATCTTATCCTGCGGCATATGCTCTTCAACCGCTTCAATCACTTCATACATGACCTCTGCCGGCTCGCCGACCGCAAGGCCGCCAATAGCATAACCATCGAGCCCCAATTCCGCAATCTCCTTCATGTGGTTCACGCGCAGGTCGATGTATGTGCAACCCTGGTTGATGCCGAACAGCATTTGGTTCGGATTGATCGTATCCGGCAGCGCATTCAGTCTGTTCATCTCCGCCTTGCAGCGGCGCAGCCAGCGTGCTGTGCGTGCGCAGGAATTTTTCGCGTAGTCGTATTCCGCCGGGTTTTCCACGCATTCGTCAAACGCCATGGCGATGGTAGAACCGAGGTTGGACTGAATACGCATGCTTTCCTCCGGGCCCATGAAGATGCGATGGCCGTCGATGTGTGACGCAAACGTCACGCCTTCTTCTTTGATATTGCGCAGCTTCGCGAGAGAGAAAACCTGAAACCCGCCGCTGTCCGTCAGTACAGGGCCGTCCCAGCCGGTAAACTTGCGTACGCCGCCCATTTTGCGCACCACGTCATCGCCCGGGCGCAGATGCAGGTGGTACGTGTTGGAGAGCATCACTTGACATTTAATATCTTTAAGGTCGTAAGCAGAAACCGCACCCTTAATCGCCGCAGCCGTCGCGACGTTCATAAACGCCGGTGTCTGCACCGTACCGTGCACGGTTTGGAGCTCGCCGCGCCGCGCGTGGTTTTCTCTTTTGATAAGCTTGTACATGTAAAGAAAATTCCTTTCAAATTTATTTGATGAACATGGCGTCGCCGAAGCTGAAGAAGCGGTAGCGCTCCTTGACGGCAGTGTTATACGCATTCAAAATGTGTTCGCGGCCCGCAAGCGCGGAGACCAGCATGATGAGCGTACTTTCCGGCAAGTGGAAGTTCGTGATGAGCGCATCAAGGCCCTTAAATTCAAAGCCCGGATAGATAAAAATATCCGTCCAGTCATCGTCCTCGCAAATTTTGCCGCATTTCTTTGCGACAGATTCAATCGTGCGGCAGCTCGTAGTGCCGACAGCGATCACGCGTCCGCCGTTTTTCTTCGTCTCGTTGATGGCATCGGCAGTCTCTTTCGGCATGTGATAATGCTCGCTATGCATTTTGTGGTCGAGAATGTTATCCACGCTCACCGGGCGGAACGTGCCAAGGCCGACATGCAGTGTGACGAACACGACCTTCACGCCTTTTGAGCGAATTGCATCAAGCAGCTCCGGCGTAAAGTGCAGACCGGCCGTCGGCGCAGCGGCAGAACCTTCCTCTTTGGAATACACCGTCTGGTAGCGCTCTTTATCCTTGAGCTTTTCTTTAATATAGGGCGGCAGCGGCATCTGGCCAATCTTATCCAGCTCCGTGAAGAAGTTCGTGCCCTTGTCGTAATGGAAGCGGATCATGCGGTTGCCGTCGTCCTTCACTTCAATGACCTCGCAGGTCATGGAGCTGCCCTCGAACATGAACGATGTGCCGACCTTTGCACGCTTGCCCGGACCTGCAAGTGCTTCCCATACGTCGTCACCGCAATTTTTCAGAAGCAAAAATTCAACGTGCGCGCCGGTCTCGTTTTTAATGCCGTAAATACGCGCAGGCAAAACACGGGAATTGTTGAGTACAAGACAATCGCCCTCATTCAAATACTCCGTGATGTCGTGAAAATGCCTGTGCTCGATCTCACCGGTTGTTTTGTCCAACACCATCAGGCGCGAAGCGTCACGCGGTTCAATCGGCGTCTGGGCGATAAGTTCTTCCGGAAGCTCAAAATCAAAATCTTTTGTTTGTAAAGTCTGCGTATCCAAGTATATTCCTTCCAATCTGAATTAAAATAGCCGCATCCCCCAAATTACGCAGGATTATTCTAAGAATTTTTCATAAATAAATTGACAACAATCCGTATTCCATGTATTATAATAAGGATAGAGGCGCGGTTTGTAAGAGTATCCGCGGGTTTTGGCCCTCCACAGGCATCGGCCCGCAGAAAAAGGACACACCGCCGAAGATCTCAGCGCATGTGGTACGCTTGGATCTGGTTGCTGTGGCGAAAGCCCCGTAACTGTCATCTGCAATAGGATGGAGTGCTATCAGAGCTTTTCCGCAGGGAGACTTTCGTAAAAGCCTGTGCACATTCTATTATATTGTATGTATGACCGGATTTCAACCGGTTTTTTTTCGCTCAAAAATGAAATTTGACCTTAATTTTGTTTTTGAGCGTACATTTCATCATTTTTGAAAGGATGTCCTGCAAACAGGACGGGTGAAAGAAATGAAAAAGTATAATGTCGGTATCATTGGTTGCACAGGCATGGTCGGTCAGCGTTTTGCAACACTCCTTGAAAATCATCCGTGGTTCAACGTGACCGCGCTTGCGGCCTCTTCCCGCTCCGCCGGTAAAACATATAAAAGCGTCGTAGAAAAGCGTTGGGCTATGAAAACGCCCATTCCCACAAGTATGGCGGATATGATCATCTTAGACGCTGTTGCAGATATGGACGAAGTCGTCTCCAAGGTCGATTTTGTATTCTGCGCCGTCGATATGAAAAAAGACGAAATCCGCGCCCTTGAAGAAGCTTATGCGAAAAAAGAGTGCCCGGTCGTCTCCAACAACAGCGCAAACCGCGGCGTCGAGGATGTGCCGATGGTTGTGCCGGAGATCAACGCCGACCACATTGAAATCATCAACGCACAGAGAAAGCGCCTCGGCACAAAGCGCGGCTTTATCGCCGTAAAGTCCAACTGCTCCCTTCAGAGCTACGTTCCGGCTATTCACCCGCTGATGGACCTCGGCGTCACGAAGGTGCTCGCCTGCACATATCAGGCCATCTCCGGCGCCGGCAAAACCTTTGAAACGTATCCCGATATTCTCGACAACGTCATCCCGTATATCGGCGGCGAGGAAGAAAAATCCGAGCAGGAGCCGATGAAGCTGTGGGGCCACATTGAGGGCGATAAGATTGTCAACGCGACCACCCCGTCCATCACGGCACAGTGCTTCCGCGTGCCGGTTTCCGACGGCCATACGGCTGCGGTGTTCGTCTCCATGGAAAAGAAGGTCTCACCGGAGGAAATCATCCGCCGTTGGACAGAGTTCCGCGGCCCGGCACAGGAGCTCGAGCTGCCGAGCGCACCGAAGCAGTTCCTGCACTACTTTACGGAAGCAGACCGTCCGCAGGCAAAACTCGACCGTGAACTGGAGCATGGTATGGCCGTTTCCATCGGCAGACTGCGCCCGGATACCCAGTATGACTACAAGTTCGTTTGCCTTTCCCACAACACGCTGCGCGGCGCAGCAGGCGGCGGTGTTCTGCTTGCAGAGCTGCTCGCAAAGAAGGGCTATTTTGACTGATACCGTTCAGGAGGTATTTTTTAGATGAAAGAAACCATTTTTACCGGCGCAGCGGTGGCACTTGTTACCCCGTTTAACCCGGATATGTCCGTAAACTACGAGGAGCTTGAAAAGCTCATCGAGTTTCAGATCACAAGCGGCACCGATGCCATTGTCACCTGCGGTACCACCGGCGAAGCGGCAACGCTCACCGATGAAGAGCACGTGAAGGTCATCGAGTTCACCGTAAACAAGGTTGCCGGCCGCGTGCCGGTCATCGCAGGCACCGGCAGCAATGATACCGCCTACGCCGTGGAGCTCTCCCAAAAAGCAGAAGCACTCGGCGCAAACGGCCTTCTGCTTGTCACGCCGTACTACAACAAGACTTCCCAGCGCGGCCTCGTTGCAAGCTTCAACCGCATCGCAGGCAGTGTAAAAATTCCGTGCATTGTGTATAATGTCCCGAGCCGCACCGGCCTCAACATTCTGCCGGAAACGTACTACGAGCTCTCGAAGACGCAGAACATCGTTGCCACAAAGGAAGCGAACCACGACATCTCCGCGCTCATCAAAACGCGTGAGCTTTGCGGTGATGACCTCACGGTTTACTCCGGTGAAGACACGCAGACTTTGCCGATTGCGTCTCTCGGCGGCAAGGGCGTCATCTCTACATTCTCCAACATCATGCCGAAAGAAATGCACGAGCTTGCCACCGCTTCTGTTGCGGGCGACCTCAAGACGGCGCAGGCACTCACGTTTAAGTATCTCGACCTCATGAACGCACTGTTCATGGACGTCAACCCAATCCCGGTAAAGCAGGCATTGAACCTGATGGGCTTCAACTGCGGCCACTGCCGCTTGCCGCTTGTCGATATGTCCGATGAGCAGATTGCAAAGCTGAAGGCCGAAATGGCAAAGCATCTGCAGCTCGCCTGATTAAAAGAAAGGAACGGACGTAAAATGACAAGGATTATTTTATGTGGCTGCTGCGGCAAAATGGGTCACTTCATCACGCAGCTTGTTTCCGAACGCACCGATTGCGAGATTGTTGCCGGCGTTGATCTGAACGTCAATGCACAGACTGCTTCCTACCCCGCTTACACCTCCATCGATCAGGTAGCGGAAGCGGCAGATGTTATCATCGACTTCTCCCACCCCTCCCTTTTGACGCCGATTTTGCACTACGCGGCGGAAAAGGGCGGCATTCCGGCCGTACTCTGCACCACGGGCTACACAGCAGAGCAGACCGCGGAGCTTACCAAAGCTTCCGAAACGCAGCCAATCTTCTATTCCCGCAACATGTCACTCGGCATTAACCTGATGCTGGAGCTTGCAAAAAAGGCGGCAAAGGTGCTCGGCGACCAGTTCGACATTGAGATCGTCGAAAAGCACCACAATCAGAAGATTGATGCGCCGAGCGGCACGGCTTTGATGCTTGCCGATGCGCTTGCTTCCGTGCGCGACGGCGAAACGCAGTATATGTACGATCGCCACGCACAGCGCAAAAAGCGCGAAAAGAGCGAGATTGGCATTCACTCCGTGCGCGGCGGCACCATTGTCGGCGAGCATGAAGTGATCTTTGCGGGCAACAACGAGGTCATCACGCTCTCCCATTCTGCGCAGTCCAAAGAGCTGTTCGCGGTGGGCGCAGTAAACGCAGCGGTATTCATGAGCGGCAAAGGCCCCGGCCTTTACGACATGTCCGCTTTGGTTTAAGAAAGGATGGAACAGATCATGGGCACAACCGAAATCAGCACGGTCAGCAATATCACACTGGTCACCCTGCAAGGCAGCCCCGCCACCACAGGCTTTATGGCTGAGGTATTCGAGCGCATCGCGGAGCTCGATATCAACATCGATATGATCTCCATGCCCCCGAACCACGGTGCAAATGCCGGCCTTTCTTTTACCATTTCTGACCAAGACCTCATCGAAGTGCTGTCTTTTGCGAATACGCTCAAGACCGAGACCGGCATCAAGGTTATCGTCAGCAGCGTGAACCATAAAATCTCCGTCTATGACCCGCAGATGAAAAACACGCCGGGCATGGCAGCCAGAGTGTTCAGCGCCATCGCCGCAAGCGACGCCGACATCCGCCTCATCACGACTTCCGAAGTCGAGATCTCCCTCCTCGTCACGGAAGCGGACTACGACACCGTTTTGGAAGCCATCGAAGAAGCGGCCAACGCGAAATAATTTTTAGGCAACTATAAATACGAAAACAGAAGGTCAAGTCTCTTATCCGGCTTGACCTTCTGTTTTCGATTCTTATGCTTTGTATTTTTGATTCAATTTCAGAGAATAAAGTTTATAAAGCGTATAAGCACTTTCATTTTTATTGTGATGAATCATGTTTACACACGGCTCAACGAGATCTTTATATACCTCGTTCCAGATTTCTTGGGCGTTCGATTTTTGATTGATAGCTTCAACGATACCCTGTGCCATTTCATAGTATTCTCTGATTTTCGCTTCGCCGTTCGGCCGATCGTGTCATATATATGGCATATTAAAACGAGTGAACACAAAAGCCAAAGCCTCTGAATACACTCGTTTTTATGGTGCGGGTAGCAGGGGTCGAACCTGTGACTTTGAATTAGGTTATGGGCAACTGTCGTTGCCTCATTGTATCGCAACGCCAAAACAATTCACCGGATTGTTTTGGCTGCGACAGATAACAGCCGCGTGTGGTTGTTGTGAGTGGTGGAACAGACTTGTACTCAATTTAAAGTGAAACATTATTGAGGACACACTCGTAAACCAACTTTTTGCTTACGGTTTTTCTGCTATCGCAAATATACCCGCACGTCTGAAACTGCCCATACCGTTTGGCATAACATATTTGTCGTAATAATCGCAGATTTCAAGAAATTTCTTGTCCATACTGATTTCATTGATTTTCTTATGCACTTCTTGAGCGGAATTCTGCCGATAAAGATGCAACAAATACAGATGCGTTAGACTACCAATGCTGCGACATTCCAAAACATTCATCCCGTTTTTGTTCAAAACATCCCTTAATTCATCAATATCATAGGCTTTTAATTCAGCAATGGATGTAAGTTCCTCAGCATTGTCGTAGTTCTCTTTGTTAAAGCAACCTGTTTCCATTATGTCCTTTACGGACGGGTGAATGTAGTGCAGTTTACTAAGACTATAGTTCAGCCATGTGACTGTCATACAACTTTTGCTAGAAACCGAAAGCATTACCTTTTTTCCGACTCTGCATATTTCAGCAATTACATCTTCTGCCTTGCTTCCAGAGAATGAAATTGCCCCGTCAAAACATAACACAAGGTCAAATTCATTATTCTCGAATACATCCAGACAACAAGCATTGTGCTTAATAAACTGAATGTTTGTTAAACCTATCGCTTTATCTTTTGCCGCCTTAATCATTTCATCAGATAAATCCAAATGTACTACATCAAAGCCCATTCTAGCCAAAGGTATGGAATAAGCTCCTGTTGCTGCTCCTACATCCAAAATTTTATGAACCCCTGATAAATGGCTTTGAATTGCCTTGAGCCTCAAAAGACGATTTATCATTTCATCGTCATAATCAACTTCTTCCGTTTTGGACATTTCATCCCAAAATTTCTCATATTCGGTCAATTTATTTTTATTCACTCCTTTAAGTTTGGTGATTAATTAAACTACAATTTATTGCCCTCATTATATCATTTAATAAAGCACTTAGCAAGATAACAAAAAGTCCGCCGTAATTCTATCAAAATTACGGCGGACTTATGGTGCGGGTAACAGGACTTGAACCTGCACACCGAAGTACCAGAACCTAAATCTGGCGCGTCTGCCAATTCCGCCATACCCGCATATTTTGTTGACTAAACTATTATACCGTATTCTGAGGAAAAATCAAGCCCAAACAGAGAAAAACCCGGAAAGAGTTTCTCTCCGGGTAATTTCTCTTGAGCAAATTACTTATGCCTTCTTCTGCTCTGCGAGCGCTTCTTCCAGTGCGAGCGCGAGCTGATCCGGGCAGGAGGTGTTCTTAAAGCCGCACTTGATGCCCTTGCAGCGCTTTACGTATTCGTCAACGGTCATACCGACCGCAAGCGCTGCCACGCCCTGCGTATTGCCGTTACAGCCGCCATCGAATTTCACGGAGCGGATAACGTCGCCGTCGAGCTCTACATGAATGCCTCTGGAACATACACCTTTCGGTGTGAAATCATACTTCATTTTGCATTTCCCTTTCATTCAGAAAATAATTTATCAAATTCGGATTCGGCCGTCGTGAACGTGCCGACCGGATTTTTCTTTGTCGTGTAAAAGCCGTGATAATCCGTGCCGCCGGTGACGGCAAGGTCATACTTTTCAGCTAAGCGCAACATTTCCGCTTTATCCTCCTCCGTGTTGCGCGGATGATAAACTTCAATGCCGCGGATGCGGTGGTTTCTGCACAGCTCGCGCAGAAGATCCATGCTGTGGTATTCGCTCGGGTGCGCCAAGACCGCGATGCCCTCTGCGGCGTCAACCGCATCCATCACGGTATCGATGTCGGGATAATCCACCTTCTCGTAGGCGATGCCCGTTTTGGAATCATAGAGCTTCTTAAAAACCTCGCCGAACATCTCACTCGCGTAGCCGGCGTCCATTAACGCCTGCAAAACGTGCTGCTTGTAGATATTCGTCGAGCCCTCCGCGCGGCGCAGAATCATCTCGCGCGGAATCGCATACAGGCGGCAGACTTTATCAACGGAGCGTAGCATCGCCGCATGGCGGCTGTCCGTCGTTTTTTGCAGCAGCGGCAGCAACACTTCGGGCTTCTTCGGCTTATAGCACAGGATATGCGCTTTGCCGTGACGCTTCGGGTCTGCAGCAGAAATTTCCACGCCGGGAATCACCGTCACGCCCGCTCCCCGCCCAAGCTCCAACGCGCATTCGCAGCCCGCCATGGTATCGTGGTCGGTGAGCGCGAACGTCGTCACGCCGCGGAGCGCAGCAAGCTGTATAAGCTCCTCAAGCGGCGTGGAGCCGTCCGAATATCTTGTGTGGCAGTGCAGGTCAATAGACATTGGTTTTCTCCTTTCGCGGCTTTTCCGGCGGACGCGTCAGCAGCTTTTCGGCTGTGAAGCGCCGGAACCCGAAGTTGAATAAACACAGGTCGATCCCAACGATGATCGCTGTCAAAACCAAAAGTGCAATACTGTTCAAGCGATACAGGCCCATAATCTGCCCGATGAAAATGAGCAAAATCGGCAGCACGATATAGCCGGAAATTTGAATGGATTCCGCTGTGGAGCGTGCTTTCACGGTCAGCATCGCAGCAAACGTAACGCCCAGCACCGTGATGGCCGGCGAGAGCAAAAACACCAGAACGAACCATGAAAGGTCAAAGAAAAACGGTGCTTTCAAAACCGTATCGCCGATAGCCGTGGCGACAAAGAACAGAATAAACGAAACCGCCGTGACAAGCCCGGAAGCCAAAACACTGCTTGCCGCCTTCACCTGCAAAAAGCGGCGCACGCTGAACGGCGCAAACAGAAGCGTTTCCATTGTGCCGTGTGCCCGCTCGCCCGCAAACGTGTACGAAGCCGTAATGATTGCCGATAAAAGCGGAATGAGCATAAACAGCATCGGCGAGATAAACGCCGTGAAAATGTAGAACATCTGCGCGCGCTCGTCCGTCCCCTGCGGAATGTTATCGAGCAGGTTTTTAAACTGCTCCACACCGGAGGATTCCGGTGAAACCATAGCGGAAACGAACAGGAACAAAAGTGGGAACGCCACCGCAAAAACGAGCGGCAGTGCGATGAGCAACGTCAAGATCAGCCTGCGGCGGCACAAAGCGGAAAGGTCCTTCATCATGAGTGCACGTTCCGCTTTGGAAAACAGCTTATAAAACAGCTTCTTCATGCGGTGTCTCCTCTCCCGGCTTTTTCACAAACGCGTAATAAACATCCTGCAATGTGGGCGTACACACGGATGCTTCGTAAATGCCGACATTCTCCCGCACAAGCCCGGAAATAAGCTCCGGCATATCGGCTTCGGATTTGATTGGTTTTTCCCACGCGCCATCATGCAGTGTGAAGTCCTCCGGCATCTTCTGCGTGTCGCTCACGCGGATCACCGCCATAGGCGTCAATTCAGAAGCGGCCGTAAGCATCGAAAGGTCGCCGCTCGCCCGTAAAAAGCCGTGCTCCAGCACCGCAAAGCTTGTGCAGATTTCCTCCGCGCTTTCAAGATGATCGGTGCAAAGCAGCACCGTGGCGCCGGTTTCCTTTGCGTAATCCGAAAGTGTGCGCAGCACCATTGCGTCCGATACCGCTTGCTCGCCGCCGGGCAAACCGTCCGAAAACACGATCTGCGGGCGATGCACAAGCGCACGCGCCAGCGATAGCCGGCGGCACATCTCTGTGGAAAACGTGTAGACCTTGCGGTCGCGCGCGTTCCAAAGGTCAAGCTTCTTCAAAAGCTGCGCCGCATGTGTACGGGCTTGCTCCTTGCGCATGCCATACATGGAAGCGAACATCAGCAGGTTTTCCAGAGCGCTCATGCTTCCAATACAGGCCGCCGTATCGGTAACGATACCGCTTTTCGCGCGCAGTTTGCGACTCTCTTTTACAGAAGAAAGTCCCAGCACTGTGCTGTCGCCGAGCGTCGGGCGCACAAGACCCGTTAAAAGGCGCAGCAGCGTCGTTTTGCCGGATCTCTCCGGGCCGAGGCAGCCGACGATCTCCCCGGCTTCCACTTCAAGGTCCACGCCATTTATCGCAATGATGTCGCCGTATTTTTTCGTTAAATTTGCAGTTTGTATCGCGATCATCTGCTCACCGCCTCTCAGCGCACATCGGAGGTGCCTTTTTCGCGCAGATAGGTTGATTCCAAATCAGCCATGTGCAGCTTCACAGCGAGCGGATAGCGGTCAAATGCCAGGCTGATGGCAAAGCTGCCGCCCTTCGCCGCGTCGTCAAAGCCACCCATGTGCCAGCGGATTGCCATGGCTTCCACAGGCTTTAGACGCATAAAACGCTCGATGAGGTAAACGGATTTTTCACCGTGACCGAACGGGAATGCATCGTCCACCGTGTAAAACGGACGCTTCTCCCACTGCCCGGTCTCGTCATTTTTCACGTTGCGCGTGGAGGTCTTATAAAACTGCGATTTGCACACGTCGTGCAGCAGCGCACATATCGCAAAGCTTTCTTCACTGTCGCCCTCGTCAAACCAACGCTCGCGCATCGCCTTGTAGACATTCAGGCTGTGCATCACAAGGCCGCTTTCGCAGGCACAGTGGAACTTTGTGCTTGCCGGCGCGGTGTAAAAATCGGTGGTATCCAGCCACGCCAAAAGCTTCTGCGAGCCCTCGCGCGTGATGTTCTGTGTATAAATGGAGATAAATTCCTCTCTGTACGGATTCGACATGCTTGTCCTCCCGTAGATAAATTTCAAACTCTGCGTATAGTATAACACAGAAATCACGTGTTTTCAAACAGTTTCGCGGTTTGTAAAGAAAAAGAAAGGTCATCGCAGCAAATGCCGAAATGACCCTTCCGGTAAATCAATGATTGCCCACGCAGCCGTGCTTATCTTCCCCGCAGCTATGGCTGCCGCAGTCATGACCGCCCTCGTGGTGATGGTGTGCACAGACGGTATCCGGGTTATAGAGCAGTGTGCCGTTCAGCAGCGAATTAACCGCCGCGTCCGCGCTGCCGGAAACACCGGGATACAACTCGATGCCCGCTTCTGCAAGCGCCGTGCGCGCACCGCCGCCGATGCCGCCGCAGATGAGCGCATTCACGCCGTGCTGCTTCAAAAAGCCAGCCAGTGCACCGTGGCCGCTGCCATTTGTGGGCGCGACCTCTGCATTTTTAACTTCGCCGTTCTCAATCTCATAGATCTTAAACGCTTCGGAATGGCCGAAATGCTGGAAAACCAGTCCGTTCTGATACGTTACCGCGATTTTCATGTTCATGCTTCCTTTCGAATCAAATATTCTATTTTCTGCTACGTGCAGAATATGCTCCGCCTGCGGCTGCGCCGCGTTTCGGCATTTGTCATATTCCGCACGGCTGCACCCGCCATGCTGCGGTGTGCAGGGCAACTGCTCTGCGGAAAACGCCATGCGAGAGAGCTGGCTGCTGAGTTCTTTAAGCGCCGCGCGATTGACGGTATAGTGCATGAAATAACCGCACTTTTCGCCGAAAATGAGCCCCGCTTCACGCAGAACTTTTAAATGCTGTGAAACCGCCGCTTCCGAAATATCCAGCTGTCTTGCCAGTGCGCGCACGCAACAGTTGCGGCGCAGCAAAAGGCGCAGCAGCAAAAGGCGGTTTTCATCTGCCAGTGCTTTGAACATCATAGCTGTTGACCCCATAGCGTCCTCCTGATTAAGTATTTGCTAAATTAAATTATAGCACGAATTTTAATTAAGTCAATACTAAATTAAATTTTCGCCTGTAAAAAAGCAGCACACCGAAACGATGCGCTGCCAAAAACTTTTATGTACGGTCATTCAACAGAACGGAAGCCCTTGCCGATGATCTCGCTCGTATTCGTGATGAACATAAATGCCTTTTTATCGACGGAACGGACATACGCGCGGAGCTTCACAGCTTCACCGCGTCTGCACGCAACCATGACGACCTTGCAACCCTCATGCGAATACGCGCCTGTGGCATCCACAATGGTCGAACTGCGGTTCATCTTGTGAATGATGTAATCGCAAATCTCCTCCGGGTGCGTGGTGACAATGGAGAAATATTTGCAGAGGTTAATACCTTCAATCACGGAATCGACCATGAACGCCTTGATAGCAAGACCGAGCAGCGAAAACAGGCCTGTGCGGATATCGAATACAAACATCGCGGAAAACGCGATGAGCGTATCGCTGACGAGCAGCGCTTTGCCGATATCAAGACTCGTGTACTTTTTGAGGATCATCGCAACAATATCCGTGCCGCCGCTCGAAGCGTTGCAGTTAAAGAGGATCGCCGAGCCGACCGCCGGCAGCATCATACCGTAGCACAGCTCGAGGAACGGCTGGTCGGTAAGCGGCTTAGAAAGCGGAACGAGCTTTTCAAGCAGCCACGTCAAAAACGAAAGCAGCATGCTACAATACACGGTAAGCACACCGAAACCGCGTCCCAAAATGATAAAACCGACGATGAGCAAGATGATATTGATAATCCACATGATACCCGCTGTGGAGAACGACGGAAAAATATGACCGAGCAGAATAGAGATACCGCTCACGCCGCCGGTGGAAAAATTATTCGGAAATTTAAAGAAATAAGTGCCGATGGCAAAAACAAAGGTGCCGAACGTGATGAGCATAAACGTCTTTAAATTCTGTTTTGTAAGCTTTTCCTTAACATTTTGAATCGGGTTATTCATACTGCGCCAACTTTCCTCATTACAGGCGAAGCGCCTGTTTTTAATCCGTTTGAGATTTTAACACAGCAAACACCAAAATTCAACAGGAAAGCATACAAATGAATAATTGATTTTCCCCCCGTCATTTTTTGCAAGTTGCGTCTTTCAAAACTTGCTTTACATATGTTTCGAGCGCGTTTTGATACGCCGGAAAACGTTCCCGAAGGGAAGCGGCAAACGCCACGGACTGTACGAAATCGCAGAATTTGTCATACGGCAGAAATTTGTAATCGATCGTTTCATTCGCCTGCAGCGTGATTGGGATATCCGCACTTTCAACCGTTGCGGCATACACGTAAAACACCGTTGGGCCATGCGTCAGACGCAGCAAAAAGTTATGATGCAAAAAGGAGAGCGGCCGAAACCGTTCTCCTTCTGTGCTTTTTAAAATCAAATCAGGCTGCGGATGTAATCTGCCGCCTTGCGGATATCGCCCTCGGGGTCGTCGCCGACTTCACGTTCGATCGTCAGGAAGCCCTTATAGCCGATGTCGTTCAGCGCCTTGAAGTACGCCGGGAAATCTACGTCGCCTTCGCCGAGCGGAAGCTCAATGAAGGAAGCGTCGTTCAGCATGTCGGATTCCTCCATGCCGTACAGGATCTCCGGGCTGACATAATGCAGACGCTTGCCGTCTTTTGCATGTGTGTGCACAATGTAATCCTTCAGCGTGTAGACCGCCTGCACCGGGTCGTCGCCCGTGACCATAACAAAGTTTGCCGGATCAAGGTTGACGGAAACACCCTTGGAATGGAGGCCGTCAAGGAACCCCTTCAGCGTCGTTGCAATCTCCGGGCCGGTCTCCACAGCGAAGTGTGCCTGCATGGAGTCTGCATACGCCGCAAGCTGGCCGCAAGCATCCTGCATGATTGCATAGCGCGGGTGGCTCGGGTCGTTCGGTACAACGCCGATATGCGTTGTGATCACATCGGTCTCGAGGTCCTTTGCAAGGTCTACGATGCGTTTGGATTTTTCAATGAGCTCCGGGTTCAGCTTCGGGTCGTTGAAGCCGTGGCCGAGGTCGCCGCACAGCGCAGAGATCGTCAGGCCGTGATCCTTCACGCGCTTCAAAAATTCGCGGCGTGCTTCTGCGTTCATATTCTCGGGCGACATTTCGCCTCTTGTTGCGTAAACCTGAATGCCGGTCGCGCCGACTGCAACAGCTTTATCGAGAGCCGTGAGCGTATCGGTGCGGAAGCCGTCCATCAGAACGCCGATAGAAAAGGGATACATAAGCAATTTCCTTTCTTAATGCACAGGGAGTTTAGCCCAGCGTGATCTCTTTGTGCTGCTCGGAGGAATCGTAAATCGCCTGCATCATCTGTGCCGTGATGATAACGGTATCGATGTGAGACGGCAGCTTCTTGCCGGTCTTGATGCAGTCAATGAATGCGTCAATCTCGTTCTGGAAGTGGTCGCGCATCTTAAAGACAGGCTTATACTCCGTGAGTGCACCGTACTCGGAGCTGTAAACGGTGAAATCCTTGCCGTACTGGAGACGGATGCCACCCTTATCGCCCATGAAGTCGATGTAACACTCGTTTTCGCCGATGTTCTGCGCCCAAGCGCCGTGCAGAGAGATGACCGGGCCTTCGGTACGGATCATGCCGACAACGGAGTCGTCCACGTCGTAGGTGCCGTCGTACTTCGGGGGACCTGCCCACATGTCGGTGTATGCGTAGCCCTTCATGTCCTTGCCAAGCTCGCAGAAGGCTTCACCCGTAACGGTCTTAACCTTCGGGTCACCGCAGCAGTACATAACGATATCAAGGTAATGCACACCCCAGTCAATCAGAGCACCGCCACCTGCAATCGCCTTTGTGGTGAACGCGCCGCCGAGGCCCGGAATGGAGCGGTGTGCACGGAAGCTGGCATGTACATGGTAGATATTGCCGAGCTTGCCGTCGTCGATATACTTTTTGATGAGGTTCACGCTGTCATTGAAGCGGTTGACAACGCCGATGTTGAGCACTTTGCCGGTCTCGTGCTGAACCTTCTGCATCTCAAGGGCTTCCTTGTAGGTTCTTGCAGCCGGCTTCTCGCACAGAACATTCTTGCCTGCGCGCAATGCGTCAATGGAAATGGTCGGGTGAACATTGTTCGGGGTGCAGACGGAAACAGCTTCAACTTCCGGGTCTGCCAGGACATCGTGATAATCCACAACAGCGGTGCCGCAGCCGTACTTTTCAACGGCAGCCTGTGCGCGCTCCGGGATGATGTCGCAGAAATACTTGATTTCTGCCTCCGGGTTGTTCATGTAAGACGGGATGTGCGCTGCATTTGCGATCGTACCGCAACCAATAACGGCAACTTTCATTGGAATACAACTCCTTTAAGAATTTTCTGCGGGCTGCGGAAGGTTCTTTTTATCCTCCTCGGCCCATTTTTTATATTCACGCGGCGCCATGCCCACATATTTTTTGTAGGCGCGGCTGAACGCATGGATCGATTTGAAGCCCATCAGCTCGGCGACTTTTGTAACGGAATATCCCTGGCGAAGATACTCGTTTGACTTTTCAAAGCGCCGCTTCGTGTGATAGGATTTCAGGCTTTCGCCCGTAAACGCAGAGAACTTCTGCGCAATATGGGTATAACTGTACCCAAACTCCGCACTGAGCGCGCTGAGATTTTCCATGGACTCAAGGTGCACATCAATGTAATTGATGACATCGTAGACGAGCTTTTCATCGGAATTATTGCTGCCGCTCAGTAAGTAGTTTTTGTAGAACTTTCGGCTGAAAATGCGGTATACGCCGCAGATGATCTCCTGCATGTACGCTTCAATCAAAAGGTTCGAGAGTACGTCGTCCGAAATGAATTCGGAAAGCACGCGCATGAACGTGTCCTGTAAGCTGACCGCGTTATGAAACTGCACCTGCTCGTTCGTATCGAAAAAGCTCTTAAGCTGTGCAATCTTCTCATTTACGATCGGCTCTACAAAATCAAAGCCGAGATAAAAGAAACGCAGCGGTTCGATCTCCGCCGAGATGATGTTGTGCATCTGTCCCTTGCGCACAAGGAGCAGGTCACCCTTCTGCATGGTGTACACCGTATCATCTACATAAAATGCACCGGTGCCGGAAAGCACGTACGTGATTTCGTAGACCGCCTGTTCGTGCTCAAAGGTCTGGTAACCTGCTTCGCAGCTTAAGTCCCCGATCTGATACAGAACATATGGCCCGTACAGCATATCCATACCGGCGTATGTATTATCGAAGTGAAATTTTGCCCGATTGACCGGCATTGTGGTATCGCCTCTGTGTTTACGCCCTTATTATAATGAAAGAACGCAGGAATGTATTTGATATTTTTTGCAAATCAGATGGTAAAAAACACAACCTTACCAGAAAATCAGCTTTTCTTCGCCTCTTTTTCAATGGCATCGAGCTCCCGGCACAAATGGCCGAACAATTCGCCGCTCACAACATTCTCGCTCTCGCCCGTCATGTTGAGCGTCACGCGATCCAAAAAAGAGGAAAACACTTCAAGCTCTTCTTCCGAAAAGCCCTGAAACGCCACCGCGTCGATCTGGTCTAACCGCTCGCGGCACATGGCACAGGCCCTTTGCCCTTCTTCTGAGATATAAAGCCGCTTGCAGCGTAAGTTTTCGGCATCCACTTCTTTTGTGAGATACCCCGCCTTCTGCAAACGCTTTGTAGAGAGCGCAATGGAGGCCGGGCTGACACGCAGATGGTCTGCCACCTGCACCTGTGTACACCCGGGATTTGCCGCAATGAAATCCAGCACAGGCATCTGGCCGAAATACAGACCATGCTCCTGCGCCCCACGCCGATGCGCAAGCTGTTGCACAAGCTCCAGCTTATGTAATTTTCCCATCAGTTCATGCAATTCCATAGCCGCACTCCTCATACGCCTCTTTGATATTATTATAACCCCGCTGTTAAATTTGTCAACCCATAGTACCGTTTTCCCGTGCACTTCGGCTCTATATTTTTCTTTACACAGATGCTTTATTGTGCTATACTGTTAGCAGCTTAATTACAACAATTTGGAAGGGGTCTAAAAAATGAATGAAACGATTCAAGTTTTGATGAACCGCAAGTCCGTCCGTGTTTTTGAGGATAAGGAGATCTCACCCGAAATCAAAGATATTATCCTTGCCGCTGCCATGCGCGCACCGACCGGCGGCAACTGCATGCCGTACTCCATCATCGACGTGACGGATCAGTCCATTAAGGATAAGCTTGCCGAAACCTGTGATCATCAGCCGTTCATTGCACAGGCGAAAATGGTGCTCATTTTCTGTGCAGATTACCACCGTTGGTACAGAAAGTTCAAAATGGCGGGCTGCGAAAACATTCCCGCGCCGGAGCTCAGCAACATGGTGCTTGCAACGGAAGATGCCGTCATCGCCGCACACACAGCCTGCATCGCCGCGGAAAGCCTCGGCATCGGTTCCTGCTATATCGGCGATATTGTGGAGAACTTCGAGATTCACAAAGAGCTTTTAAACCTGCCCCCGCAGGTCGCGCCGCTTTGCATGCTGGTCTTCGGCTATCCCACCCAGCAGCAAAAGGAAAGAAAGCAGACAACTCGTTTTGCAAAGAGCTCCATCGTGTTTGAGAACCGGTATCGTGAACTTTCTGAAGAAGAGCTGCTCGAAATGATGCCAAACGACCGCACGAAGGCGTTCTATAACCGCAAATATGTTTCCGATTTTGCGCAGGAAATGGTGCGTTCCACAAAAGAGATCTACAAAAACTGGAACTCCAAGGAATAAGCCATGCTGCACATCGGTTGTCATCTTTCTGCCTCTAAGGGCTACTACGCCATGGGCAAAACGGCACTTTCCATCGGCGCGGATACGTTCCAGTTCTTCACGCGAAACCCGCGCGGCAGCCGTGCAAAGCCGCTTGATCTGAACGATGCACAGAAGTTAAACGAGTTAGCGGCGGAAAACCACTTTGCCGTGCTGCTCGCCCACGCGCCGTATACGATCAATCCCTGCTCCGCAAACGAAGACACCCGCACATTTGCCCGCGAAACGATGCAGGATGATTTGAAGCGTCTGGAAGCCACACCGCACAATCTCTATAACTTCCACCCCGGCAGCCACGTTGGACAAGGCATCGAGACCGGCGTCACACAGATCAGCGAAACGCTGAACGCCATTTTATCTCCCGAACAGACCACCACGGTTTTACTCGAGACCATGGCAGGCAAGGGCACGGAAGTCGGCTCTCATTTTGAGGAACTCCGTGAAATTCTGGACCGCGTAACGCTCTCCGACCTCATGGGCGTGTGCCTCGATACCTGCCACGTGTTCGATGCCGGGTATGACATTGTAAACGACCTCGACGGTGTGTTGACGGAGTTTGACCGCGTGATTGGGCTTAACCGTCTGAAAGCGGTACACATTAACGACAGCATCTTCGGGCTTTCCTCTCACAAAGACCGCCACGCAAAGATCGGCGAGGGCAAGATTGGCACGGAAGCGTTCCGCCGCATCATCAACCACCCTGTCCTGCGCCGCCTCCCCTTTTATCTCGAAACTCCAAACGAACTCCCCGGCTACAAAGCCGAAATTGAACTTTTGAGAGCGATGGTTGAGGAGAGCTAAAAAAGCTTATATTTTAATTAAAAAGCAAAAGAACACAAATCGTTTTAAACTAACTGCTCACGATTTGTGTTCTTTCTTTATGTCGTTCTTCTATTCCCCTTTCTGCCATTACATTTTGAACACAGCACCTGCAAATTAGACGCAACCGTTTTTCCGCCTTTTGAAATCGGAATAATATGGTCGATTTGGAGTCCTACTCCATCCGGCATGTACTTTCCGCAATTTTGACATGTATAGTGATCCCGTTTCATGATCTGTTGGCGTAACTCTTTTGTCATCTGTCGCCGCTGATCTCGACTATGGTATTCTTTCAGTGTCGCTTCAAACCCTATTCTCTCTAATTTTCTATGACGTTGTACAAGCCAGTCCCAATCAACAGCTATTTCAGAATCAAGCACGGACACTTTATAGGATGTCTTCACGTAATTTTGCTGTCTGTATCTTGTTTGATCTCTAACCGTTTTAAAGCGAAAAGCAAAATTGTCATCTATGATTTCATAAAGCTGGCGAGTACGCCTCTTTTTCAATATACAAGTTTGAATGTAACTCTCCGTTCTTTTCTTCCAATTTATGATCGTATTATGGTGTTCCACTATACAATTCCAGCCAAATTCACTACACAAATATTTATCTATATAATCTTCAATGTCTACATTTCTCTTCCGAGATACATCAAAAGAACGCACAAAATATGGATAATGAAAAGGGTTACGCAATATTCGGTATAAACCATAAATCACAAGGAAAATCGCCATTAAAGCTGCAACGATCACCAATACATTCGACATAGAGCTTTGAAAATGATATGGCCACTGTTTCATCACCATATCTCCTTTCCACATGCAAGTACTATCTAAAATGCGACTTTAATCTTAAATTCATTATAGTAAATCCACCTAATAACTGTCAAGTGAAATACTGCTCCTTCATCGCAATGTGAAAACAACTTGCAGTTGTTATTAAATTCGCCCTTAACGCGCGCAGTGCATTTCACTGCGAAGCAATTTTACAATAACCGCAGGTTATTATTTCACTCGCCGCAAGGCAAATTTCACTGAAAAAGGTCTTTGTCAAAAATGACAAAGACCTTTTTTCTGGTGGAGATGGCGGGAATCGAACCCGCGTCCGAAAACCGGTTACCGGGGCTTTCTACGAGTGTAGCGGCTCTTTTGACATTCCCTCCGCGCACCGCCGAACAGCAGGCTTTGCGCATCAGTAGCCTTTAGATCATGACGGACTTAAAGGCGTGGGCCCGTTCACGTGCACCGCTAAGTGACGCTCTTATCCCGTCCGCGGTTCTACGGGTAAGAACGGCTGCTTAATTAAGCAGCAACAGCAACTGTATTGTTGTCGTTTAATTTTAAGTTTGCGGATTTTATAGCGGTCCCGCACCGCTACTCGCTTACCAGGGCTTCCAGTCCCCGTCGAAACCTTTACATCCCCATATAAAAAGCGATATTGCTACCGCTTTTATCTGTTTTTCTCTTTCAGCGCACGCTGAATATCGCGTTGGGCATCACGCGCGGCCATATCGGCACGCTTATCGTAGAGCTTTTTGCCCTTGCACAGACCGACCTGCACCTTCACCCGCGAACCCTTAAAGTACACGGAAAGCGGAATGAGCGAATAACCGACGGTTTTGGAAAGGCCAAAAAGCCGCATGATCTCGCGCTTGTGCATGAGCAAACGGCGCACCCGCATGGGGTCACGGTTAAAGATGTTGCCCTGCTCATACGGGCTGATATGGCAGCCGTTTAAGAGCATTTCACCGTCCACAACAGAGCACCACGCGTCCTTTAAGTTGCATCTGCCCTGCCGCAGCGATTTCACCTCTGTGCCGCAAAGCTCAATGCCCGCTTCAAGGGTCTCCTCCACAAAGTAGTCGTGGTAGGCCTTTTTGTTCTGGGCAATCGTTTTAAATTCTGTTTTTGCCACTTGGCCTGCCCCCTTCTGCTTTGTGTGTGATTTACTATACACCACTTTCGCGGTTTTGTCAACGCGAAATCGATTTTACAGCTCCTGTCTGCCCTCAATGGCGCGAGAAAGCGTCACTTCATCGGCATATTCGAGGTCGCCGCCGACCGGGATGCCGTACGCAAGACGCGTTACGCGGATACCGAGCGGCTTTAACAGGCGCGAAATGTACATGGCGGTCGCTTCGCCCTCAACGGTCGGGTTCGTCGCCATGATGACCTCCTGCACGGTGCCGTCCTGCACGCGACGCAAAAGCTCTTTTATTTTGAGCTGATCCGGCCCGATGCCGCCAAGCGGCGAAATGGCACCGTGCAGCACGTGGTAGGTCGCGTGGAACTCATTTGTGCGTTCCAGTGCGAACACGTCGCGTGGGTCTTCCACCACGCAGATAACCGAGCGGTCTCGGCTTTCATCGCGGCACACGGGGCAAAGGTCGCCGTCCGTCAAATTGCAGCACACGGAGCAGTAATGGATCTGCTCGTGCGCGTCGATGATCGCCTGCGCAAAGCTTTCGGCATCCGCTTTATCCATGTTGAGCACGGCATACGCAATGCGCTGTGCGGACTTATGCCCCACGCCCGGCAGGCTCTCAAATTTATCGACGAGCCGTTCGAGCGGCGGTACGTGATAACCGGCCATTAGAGGATGCCCGGAAGGCTCATGCCGCCGGAGATTGCGCCAAGCTTCTCCTCTTTCTCGTTTGCGGCTGCGCGCAGCGCTTCGTTGACAGCAGCAGCGACGAGGTCGCCGAGCATTTCGGCATCATCGGGGTCGATGACTTCCGGCTTAATGTCGATGTTCTTCACTTCCATTTTGCCCGTTACGGTTGCGGAAACGGCTCCGCCGCCTGCGGCCGCGGTGTATTCCTTCGCCTCGAGCTCCGTGGTAATCTGCTCCATCTGCTCCTGCATCTTCTGTGCCTGGCGTGCAAGCTGCTGCAAATTTGCGGCTCCGCCGCCGCCCATACCCTGCGGTAAACGTGCTTTCATAGTTAAGACTCCTTACTGTGTGGTTTTTAAATTTATTTTTCTTCGATCTCCACGCCGGCTTCGCGCATATCGTGCAAAAAGGCGTCGAGCGGATCTTTCGGTTTTTCGCCGTCCGCTGCGGGCGGCTTATAAGGGCCGAGTTTATACACCCGCCCGGTCACCTGCTGAATGGCCTCGCGGATCTTTTCTCTCTGGCTGGCACGTTTCAAGAGATCAAACGCAATCTGCGGCGCTTCGATGAGCATGTAGTCGCCGCTGATGTACGCCGCTGAGCCCTTGAACGCCGACGCCACCGACTTTGAGTAATTTTCCATATAGCCGATAATGTCCGACCAGCCGTCGAACGGCTGCGCATTTTTTGCAAGCTCCTCTGTGGACTGCGGCTTGTCCTTTACCGCGGGCTGCACAGGTGCGTTGTTCTGTGGTGTCTCGGGCTGTTGTACCGGTGCTGCCGGTGCTTCAGCCGCGGATACACTCGGTGCCGGGGTGATGGGACGGCGCAGGCCGCCGCGCTCCAAAACTTCAATGCGGCGCAAGAGTGCTGCGGGCGAGGTATCCATTTCCGGCGTGCAAAGACGGATAAACGTCATTTCCATTTCCGTGCGCTTATTCATGGTCTTCATGCGCGACTGCGCGGACTGGAACGCATCGAGCGCGTGCAGAATCGTTGAAAGCTCCATGGAAAGCGCCGTTTTGGTCATGGCTTCCAGCTCTTCGCCAACGGCATTTACAAGCCCGCTTGCGTCCTTCATCGTTTTGATGAGCATCAAATTGCGAAAAAAGCCCGCAAGCTCCTCGCACAGCCTGCCCATGTCTTTGGAAGACTTATACAGCGCGTTGATCTTTTCGAGTGCCGCGGTGCGGTCGCCCGTGCGAATGCACTCGGCGAGTTCAATTAAGTGCCCACGCCCCGCAAGGCCCGCCGTTTCCGCAACGAGCCCATACGTCACGTGCCCGTCGCTGCGACCGATGCACTGATCCAAAATGGAAAGCGCGTCGCGCATGCCGCCGTCTGCCGTAACGGCGATGAGCATCGCGGCATCGTGGTCGATTGTCACATTTTCCTGCGTGCAGACCCACTCAAGGCGCCCTGCGATGTCCTCCGGTGCGATGCGGCGGAAATCAAAACGCTGACAGCGCGATAAAATCGTCGGCAACAGCTTATGGACTTCGGTCGTCGCCAAAATGAAAATGACGTGTGCGGGAGGTTCTTCGAGCGTTTTTAAGAGGGCATTGAACGCCGAAACGGAAAGCATGTGCACCTCATCGATGATATATACGCGGTATTTCGCCGTAGTCGGCGTGAAGTTGGATTCTTCAATGAGCGCACGGATGCTGTCTACGCCGTTGTTGCTCGCGGCGTCCAGCTCTACAACGTCCAAAACAGAGCCGTCATCCAGTCCTCTGCACACGTCGCACTTGCCGCATGGATCGCCGTTTTGGGGATCCATGCAATTGACCGCCTTCGCCAGAATTTTTGCGCAGGTCGTTTTTCCCGTGCCGCGCGAGCCGGTGAACAGATATGCGTGCGAAATGCGCCCGGCCATCAGTTCGTTTTTTAACGTGACCGTCACCTGCGGCTGACCGACGACATCGGAAAACTGCTGCGGACGATATTTTCTGTATAACGCTTTATACAAACGGCGGCGCTCCTTTCTTTGTGAGTGATAAAAGAAAAAGACGCTTGGAACGTAGAATATGTGAACGGACAGGCAGCCTGCATCGCACCAGACGATCCGCTTAATGCTGCTCGGTCCCCCGCCTGACATGGTTCACGGTGTCTCGCCGCGCAGACCTGTCCGCTCGCATATTCCACGGTATATTCCAACCGCCTTGGCTTTTTCCGTGCGCGGAACATACTTGACCGCGTACTTTAGTATTATACACGTTTTCCCTTGAAAAGGCAAGCAAAAAATCGTATAATTTTGTATATGTTCATATTTGTAACGCGCACATGGGATTTTTTGCAGATTCTGCGCGGCAAAACGGGAAAGGATGAAAGAAAATGAAGATCAGAAATGCAGAGCTCTGTGACCTGCCCTATCTGCTTGAGATGCTAGAAAACGCGAAAGCTTCGCTGCGGGCGCTCGGCATCGACCAGTGGCAAAACGGCTACCCGAACGAAACCACCCTGCGTGAGGACATTCAAAATAGAATCTGCCGTGTTGTGATAGACGACGAAAACAATATTCTTGCAAGTGCCGCCGTGTATGTGGGCGACGAGCCGACATACCACGAAATTTATAACGGCGCGTGGCAGACAGAAAACAAAATCTACGGCATCGTGCACCGCATTATGGCGGCAAAAAGCGCCAAGAACCGCGGCGCAGCATCGTTTTTGATGACCTACTGCGCGAAACTCTCGCTTGAAGCGGGTGTCACCTCCATGCGATGCGATACGCATCCCGGCAACATCATCATGCAGCACACGCTCGAAAAGAACGGTTACATTCGCTGCGGCATCATTCACCTTACGGACGGCGCAGACCGCTTTGCCTACGAAAAAGTTCTGAAATAACGCACAACAGACACAGGCCCCGGCGAGCATGACAAAACGCTCGCCGGGGCCTCGCTCATTCTATTTTGTTATTTCTTTCGTCCGGTAAAATGACACCTTGCGGCATCATCGAAGCACGCGGCTTTCGTCGCGCCGGTCAAAATGCTTACATAGAGATCAGGCCGAATGCGTTCATGACAGAGCTGATAAGGATGATGGCTGCAAAGACCGGGCAAAGATACTTGATCATCATGACGAAGATCTTCTTTCTGCGGAACGTGCCGCCTTCTTGCGTCATTTCTTCTTCAATACGGTCTACACCGATCACGCGGGAAACGAGCAGGCAAGTCGCAATAGCCGCAATCGGCATCATAACGGAGTTCGTTAAGAAATCGAAGAAATCGAGGAACTGCATGCCGAGAATCTTTACGGCATCAAGCGGGCCGTAGCCGAGCGAAGACAGCGTGCCGAGCACGAGCATGATGATGCCGATAACAACGGTCGACTTTTTGCGGTTCCAATGGAGTTCATCTTCAAACGTGGAAACGGCGCTTTCCGTCAGCGCAATAGAGCTTGTGACCGCCGCAAACAGCACGAGCACGAAGAACAGAATGCCAACCACCGTGCCGAGGCCCATGCTGGCGAACACCTTCGGAATCGTGATGAACATCAATGACGGGCCCGCCTGCAAGGTGTTCGGGTCGCCGCTGGAGAACGCAAAGACCGCCGGGATGATCATAAGGCCGGCCATAATGGCAATGGCGGTGTCGAAAATCTCCACATTGCGTGTAGAGTCCTCAATGGACGTTTCTTTTTTCATATAAGAGCCAAACGTAACAAGGATGCCCATGGCGATGGACAGCGAATAGAACATCTGTCCCATGGCGGAAACGACCGTCATCCAGGAGAAATTCTCAAGGTTCGGCACAAGGAAATACTGAATACCCTTCAGTGCGCCGGGACGTGTGACGGAATAGATTGCGATGATGACAGACAACACGACAAGGATCGGCATCATGAATTTCGATACACGCTCAATACCGTTGCGCACGCCGGCAAAAATGATGGTCAGCGTGATGAGTGCAAAAACGATAAAGCAAATTTCGGCGGACACGCCGTCCGAGATGAACATCGAAAAATATCCATCCTCCGCAAGCTTTGTTCCGTTGCCGCAAATGTACTCAAAAAGATATTTGATGACCCAGCCGCCGATAACGGAATAATAAGGCACAATCAGGATTGGGATAATGGCGTTAATCCAGCCGCCGGCTTTTAATGTATGCGACTTTGTGAACGATGCATATGCACCCACAGGGCTTTTGCGCGTCATGCGGCCAAGCGATGTTTCTGCCACGATCATCGTGTAACCGAACGTCAGCGCAAGCAAAATGTAGATCAAAAGGAAAATGCCGCCGCCGTATTTTGCCGCAAGGTACGGAAATCGCCAAATGTTGCCAAGACCGACCGAAGCGCCGGCCGCAGACAGCACGAACCCGAGTTTACCCGAGAACATGCTGCGATTACTGTGATGTTTCTTCATTACTTCTCCACCTATTTTCTGCGAATATTCAAACACAGCCGCCGGTGAAACCGTTTTCCCCCTTCAGTTTCACCGGCGTGCTGCATCAATACGTTTAGCATACCACATGGGCCGCAAAAATGCAATATCTTGCTTTCACAAATTCATTTTGCGTTTTCTGTTTATATTATGCCTTATCATCGGCGCTGCGCTTTTTTCACCCAGTCGAGTGCGACCCAGCCGCCGGCTTTGAGACGTCCCCAGCCTTTTGCAGAACCCACACCTGCGCTCTCCTCTACAACCGTATAGCGCTTCGTGTCTGTGATCTGCCCCTGCACGTCATAATTCGTACCCGGACCCTTGCGGATATTGAGCGCATCTGCAGCGTCCTTGCGCACTGTATACGCTTTGAACGGTTCATACATAATTTTGCCATTTGAGGCATACACTTTATAACCCACAGGGCATGCGTTTTTCGCATTTTCCAGCATTGCATACGCGCCGATCTGGCTTTTTGCGTCCGACCAGCTTGTCCGCACGCGGTAAAGCTGCTTTGGCACGGGTTTCGCACCAGTCTTTGTCTCCTTTTTGTCGTCCTTCATTTCGCTTTCAATCATTTTAAAAAACCGCGCCCAGCCCTTGTCGAGCGTTCTATGCGGGCAATATTTGCCGTCGAAGTCCTGATGCTTCTTCACATGCGAAATATCCCATTTGCGCTCGGTGAGCAGCTTTGCGATATACTCCGCCGCGTTCTTCTCGGCTTTATCGAAACGCGTGCCGCCCGAAAGCGAATAGCAAATCTCGATATGAATACCATGTGCATTGCCATCACGTTGGCCCGCTGCGAATGCGCCCTTGTCGAGCGGTATGCCGATGACAATCTCTTTGTCATCGACCGCCGCGTTAAACGACGTAGAGCTGTCGTTGCGAATCATATACGCGACTTCATTTGCGGCGGAAGCATCGTTTGCCGTGTTGTGGACGACAATGTACTTCATGTCCTTAGCGCAGGACTCCACCGGCACTTTCAAATCGTATTTTGCAGAAGATAATAGATTTTCGCGGATCGGTACCATAAGATCACTCCTTCTTCCCATCACTTGCACCCGATTCATCCGCCACGGTGCGACGGAGCCGCCTTAAAATGCGCTGCAAACGCGGAAACCCCGGCACGCCGATGGCCGCAAGATTTTCCATGACGGAAATGAGCTCGTTGATCGTAAGCCACACGGTGACGAGCATGCCGAAAAACAGCTTTACATCGAGCGTGATGCCGGCCCCGATGACTGCACCGCGCAAAAGATAATCCACCGCCGCACCGACTGCGACCATGACCATATAGCAAAGCTTTTTGAGTATCCCCTTAATACCGAACTTGGAATTTAACTCGGCGCGGATATACGCTTTGATCATGCCGGTGATATAATCGAGCAACATCACGCCGAGCAGCACGAGCATCGGCACCGCAAGCGTACCGAGGTACGACACAAGTCCCGCGCCGAGCACGGCCACCGTCGTCTTTAAAACCGTCTGTTTCATCAAACCTTTACCCTCCTTCCCTGCATATTGGGACATGCACAGCGCTTTGTCCCGCGGCATACTATGACAGACGCGCTGCTTTTGTGCGCGGCAATCAGAAAAAGCGGTGAAACACGTTGCGGAATGTCAAAATCTGTGTTATGATTTCGGTGGACAAACATTCAAATATACAAAGGAGATTTTCTTATGGTCTGCAAAAATTGCGGTGCAAATATTCCGAACGGTGAGCTTTTTTGCCCAAACTGCGGCACGTGCACCGAAAACGCGAAATTCTGTAAATACTGCGGCGCGGTCATCGGTGCCGACTGCGTGGTTTGCCCCGCATGCGGCAGGCAGGTAGAGCCATTGCAGTCTGCCCAACAGCCCCAGCCTGTTTATGTAAACAACAATGTCACTTACGGTGGTGTGGCAAAAAGCAAATGGGCAGCGTTTTTCCTGTGCCTGTTTTTAGGACTCATCGGCGCGCATAAATTTTATGAGGGAAAGATTGGCATGGGTGTTTTGTATATCTTCACCGGCGGCCTGTTCGGCATCGGCGCGTTCGTCGATCTCATCGTCATCCTCTGTAAGCCCGGTCCCTATTATTACGTTTAACTTTCTCAGAAAGGCGGCGTACTATGCCAAGCATCCTTGAATATGCAGAAACCGAATTCTCGCCTTTGGCAGAAAAACCGTTTACGGATGTAGACAGCCTGCTTTTATCACAGTTTTCCTACATGAATCTGAGCGCGTTTGAAGACGAGCTTAAATGCGAAAACAAAATAGAAATTCGAGAGCTTTTAAAGGCAGAGCGCTTTGAAAAGTTGATGTTCCACGTACGCGATACCAAAAGCAACATGAGGCTTTTGTACGCTATGGCGTCAAGCCCGCGCTGGCGCAACATAAAAATCGGCAACTTCGTTGAAAAGCTGTGTGACCAGTCAGAGGAGCAGTTTGCGGCCATCACTGTATACCTCGATGACGACCACGCCTGCGCCGTATTCCGCGGCACGGACGCCACGCTTGTCGGCTGGAAAGAGGATTTTAACATGGCATTTCTGCCCGTCATCCCCTCGCAGGCCGATGCGGCAGACTATGTGACAAAGCTCGGCGAAGGTTTTCCCGGCAAACTGCTTTTGATGGGCCACTCCAAAGGCGGCAACCTTGCAGCCTACGCGGGCATGTTCTGCGACCCGGAAATTCAAAAGCGTATTGAGCGCGTCTACCCGCTCGACAGCCCCGGTTTCATCGGCAACACGCTCGAATCCGAAGAATATGGGCGCATTCAAAGCCGCGTACATAAAGTCATTCCGAAAGGCTCGCTCATCGGCATGCTGCTTGAAAATCACGGTGCATACTCCGTTGTGGAAAGCAACCAAATGGGCATTATGCAGCACGACCCGTTCTCGTGGCAGGTGACGGACGGTGCATTCCATACGCTGGAGGAAATTTCCAGCGGCGCAAAATACATGAACCAAACACTCAACAGCTGGATCACCGGCATGAGCATCGACGAGCGCATACGCCTTGTCGATGTACTCTACGGCCTTTTGACCGCCGGCAATATTGAAAACGTATTTGACGCTGGCGACATTCAAAAGAACATCGGCGCTATCTACAACGCCGCCGTGCACCTCGACCCCGAAACGCGGTCGTTCGTTTTGCAGATCATCCGTCAGCTTGCGGGCTTTGCGTTGCACAACATCCCCCACCCAAACGTCCCGGAAAACCTCAATATCCTGCCCGGCAATAAAACGCAGAATTAAATTTTCATAGAGTAAAAGCCACCGTTTGCGGCAAGCCTTGCGCTTCACCGTTTCGATGGCTTTTACTTTATGTTTACGAATTTGCAAGCTGGCGGCGATGAGATCCATGATCGTGATGGAATTGAGCTGCATCGTTAGCACATTCATCGTGATCTTGCGGAATTTTTCAGATTTCTCTTCTGCATCATCCGTTCCCCTGTTTTCTGTTTTGCTTTATTTCACGTTTCCGCTGTTGATGCCCGCGCCTGTTCTATTAAGCGGCAGCCAGTCGAGCACCTTTTTGATGTACGTATCCCAGAATACCCAGTCGTGCTTGCCGGGGCCCTCCACATACGTGAGGTCAACACCGTTTTCGTTGAGGAAATCACGGAAATCGCGGTTTGCGGTGACGAGGCCGTCCTCCGTGCCGCAGCACAGGTACATTTTCGGTACGGGTCTGCCCTCCTCCTTCAGCTTCAAAAGCAGCGCCTTCGGGTCTTTGTCGCTGCCCTTCACCTTGTCATATTCACCGAAAATTGACTCGTAATAGTTGCGGCGGAATGTGAAGATCGGCGCGGAGTTGTCCGCGTCCTTCCACGTATCGTGCACGAGCGCGGCGGAAAGACCGATGACACAGCCAAAGTTTTCCGCATACTTCAGGCCGTTGCGGATTGCACCGTAGCCGCCCATGGAAAGACCCGCAATGAACGTATCCTCGCGCTTGTCGGAAAGCGGAAACAGCTTTCTTGTGAACTCTACAAGCTCCTTGCCGATGAACTCGCCGTACAGCTCGCCGCTCTTTTCGTCGTCGAGGTAGAAGCGGTTTTCACCGGAGGGCATAATGACCGCAAGGTCGTTTGCCTCTGCCCACGCCTGAATGCGCGTGCCGTTCACCCAGTCCGTATAATTGCCGAAAATACCGTGCAAAAGGTAAAGCGTCTTCAGCGGCTTCTGCTCTGCGTTTTCCGCCTGCGGGCCGAACTTATCCACCGGGATAATCGCATTGAACGTCACCACGCGCATGAGGCACTTCGAGATAAAATTCACTTCAATAATAGCCATATCAACAACTCCGTTTCAATTTTGGTTTCGTTATATTTCATTATAATCAATAAAAACCCTTTTGTAAAGACTACTTTTATGCTATACTGTACAAAACGGTTTGAAAGCAAAGGAAGTTGAATACGATGAACGATTTTTCCGAGCGCGTGTTTCAGGTGGTGCGCGAGATCCCGCGCGGCAAGGTGACAAATTACGGCTTCGTGGCATTTGCGGCGGGCAACCCGCGGGCCTCGCGCGGCGTGGGCTTTGTGCTGCACCGCAACACGGACCCCGTAAATACGCCATGCCACCGCGTAGTGTTCAAAGACGGCTCTCTGTGCAAGGGCTACGTTTTCGGCGGCCCCGATGTACAGCGCGAAAAGCTCGAAGCCGAGGGCGTGCAGTTCCTGCCCGACGGCCGCGTAGACATGAAAGCCTGCGGCTGGTTCGGCGAAAACGAAGAATAACAAAAAGGTGCCTGACCAAAATGATCAAGCACCTTTCGTTTTTACTTTTAAAATCAGCCGTAGTTCTTAAAGCTGACGTTAATATCGACTGCCGCGTCGATGCCCTGCACCTGCGCGTTGTCGGAATACTGCCACAGGCCGAAGTTATAGTAGAACGCCGGCACGCTGCGGTATTCCGCAAGCCAGAACTCAAAGTCCTTGAGCTGCTCTAAGTCATAATAGTTATAGCCAAGACTGCGGTTGAAGTACACACCTGCGGTGTAGCCCGCTTTCGCGATTTTTTTGCAGAACGCCGAAGCATAACTCGTAATCTGCTCGCCCGTGGCATCTGCCGTGCGAGAGCCGTCTACGCTCGTCTGCTCCCAGTCAAAGACGACGGGGTAATCGACGGACTTATTCTGCAAAAGCTGGAGCACATAGCCCGCTTCCTCCTCCGCTTCGGTAACAGAAGTTGCCTGCGAGAAGAAGTAGATGCCCACCTTTACGCCTGCGTCCTTCGCACCGGTGTAATTATCGGCAAACTTGCTGTCTTCGTTCAGCTTGCCGCGCGTTGCACCGCGGTAGCCTGCGCGGATCATCGCGAAATCGATGCCGCTCGCTTTGACGGCTGCCCAGTCGATATCGCCCTGATAGTCGGAAACGTCGATGCCGAGGCTCGCGTTCGCGTCGTCATACGTCACAAGGCCGTTGTCATTTTTAAACTTCGACTGGTCGTATGTATTGAGCGGCACATTAAACTTCGGAATGGTGATCTCACCCTCGTAAAGATCCTGAATGACAAGCTTGCCGTCCTCCGTCACCGCGGAAGATGTGCCGTTGCCGGTGCTCTGCCCGTCGGATTTCCCGCCGAACGCGGATAGGAGCGATAAAATGACCACGACCAGAATGAGCACGCCGGCCGCGCCAAGGAAAATCAAACGGCGCATTTCAAAAGAACGCGCGTCGCTATGTTTATTTGGAGCTTTATTATTCATAGTAAAATTACCTTTCATAAACGAAATCACAGCGTAAACTGCACACCGTGTTCGGATTTATTCTATTATACGCATTTTCTGTCCTTTTTGCAAGCCATTCGGCGAATAAAGTCTGCCTTGCCAAGTATTTCCCACTGCCATCTCGTGGTCTATCGTACCGAGTACGCGGATTTTATCGCGGCTCCACAGGGGTGCAAGCAGCTTTGTTTTGTCACCGTCGCCCGTAATGCGTTCGATGACCGTTTCGGGCGGCAGCACCTCCAGTTGACGGATTACGACGCGCACATAGTCCTCAAACGTCATCGGCGTGTATGCGCCGCTTTCGTATAAGCCCGCAAGCTGCGTGCCGCGAATGACGTGTAAAAGATGAATTTTCACACCGTCCGGGCGCAGCTGTGCAAGGTCTTCGGCGGTCTTTATCATCTCCGCCTCCGTCTCGCCCGGTAAGCCGTCTATGATATGCACGCAAACGCGAATATTGTTTTCGCGCAGGCGCAGAAATATCTCTCTAAATACCTCGTATTTATATCCTCTGTGAATACGCGCAGCCGTCTCATCATTACTGCTTTGCAGGCCCAGTTCCACGGTGAGGTGCGTTTTGCCGTTCAATTCTTTTAAAAGCGACAAAACATCCTTCCCGATGCAGTCCGGGCGCGTGGCAATCGACACACCGTAAACGCCGAATGCAAGCGCTTCTTCGTATAACGTCCTGAGCTTTTCAACCGGCGCATAGGTGTTTGTGTGCGTCTGAAAATACGCGATGATTTTACTTTCCGGCGACTTTTTATGAATACGCACTTTTTCCGCTTGCAGCTGCTCCGTTACGGAAAATGCCTTATCCTGCGTAAAATAGCCGCTGCCGCCGTCGCAGAAGATGCACCCGCCCACGCCGCACGTGCCGTCTATGTTCGGGCAGCTCAGCCCGGCATCGATCACGGCCTTTTGGGTCTTGCAATTCTGCACCCGGTTGTGATAAGCTAATGTATGATACCGTTTGTTATCAAACGTATACGGAAATGGATTCAAAGTAAAGCTCCTTTGCTTGGTCCAAAATAATAATAGGAGTTGAGTATTTGTTACACATTAAAAAGCTGAATTTAGACGAAATTCGCGAAATTTACAACGCATATATGCACGAGGCATTCCCGCCGAGCGAGCTGCGCCCCTTTGCAAGCATGGAAATGCTCTACAATAAAAACTGCTACCCGTGTTACGGCTTTTACGACGAAACCGATTCACTCTGCGCCTACGCCTATTTTTCGTGCACGGAAAACGGCAAATACGCCCTGCTTGATTATTTCGCCGTCAAAAAAGACCTGCGCGGCACGGGCATCGGCAGCAAGACTTTTCCCCTGCTGCGCACAGAAATGAAAGACCGTGACGGTCTTTTGCTCGAAGTGGAAAGCGTTGAGAGCGCCGAAGCCGAAGAAGAAGTCAACATCCGTCGCCGCCGCATCGCGTTTTATGAGCGCTGCGGGTGCGAAATGACAAAAGCAAAAAGCCTTTTGTACGGCGTGGATTTCAATATACTTGTGCTGCCCATCGCGCAGCCCGTACCGGAAGCGAAAGTCGTGCTGCATGAGCTCGAAAACATTTATCACGTTATGTTCGACGACGAGCTGTATAAGCGCGTCTGTCACCCGTTTATCGCGGAATAGGCAGATTTTTGAATTGACTTTTTCGCACAAAAGCCATATAATAAAGCCATAAACCATACGGAGGTGTAAGCATGCCGGAAGAACAGAAAACAGCAGAAACCGAACAGGAGCGCCTTGCGGATTTTCCGCGTGATCTAAGCCGCAGCTTCACCTATCTGCACCGCCAGCGTAAAAAATATATGGATGACCGTCTGCGCGGCTACGGCTTTGTAGGTGGCATGCCGATGATCCTGCTCTACATCAACCGCCACCCCGGCACCACGCAGGACGCCATCGTCTCGCATATGTATATCGACAAATGCACCGTAGCACGCCGCACAAAACGCCTTGAAGAGCTCGGCTACATTTCGCGCGAAACCGGCAAGGAAGATCGCCGCGAAAACAACCTCTACGTCACAGAAAGCGGCGAAAATCTCGTGCCCGTCATCCGCGAGATTTTGCAGGATTGGGCCAAAAGCGTCACGCGCGACCTTTCCGATGAAGAGCGCATTTTACTCATCACACTGTTAGACCGCCTCATCCATACGGACGTGGAGTAAAATTTCACTTGATATGGACTACCCCGCAGTTTTAAAGCTGCGGGGTGTTTTTCATTGAAAAAGCTCCGGGAAGCACGCCTTTTGTTCCGCCGAAAAATCCGTCTCGACCGTTTTATCGATGTCGAGCGCCGGGCATAAAAGATGCACTGCACGGCAGCAGAGCATCTGGTGCTCCGTTCTGTCCAAATGCCCGCCGTAAAGGTCGTCCCCCGCCACGGGATGCCCAAGGTGCGCCATGTGCACGCGAATCTGGTGCGTGCGCCCGGTTTTCAAATGGAAGTCAACGAGGCTGTACCCGCCGCTCGTTCTCACCGTTTGAAATTCCGTCACGGCTTCGTCTCCGATGCCCGCGCAGCGCTCCACCTTATGCCCCAGCTTTAACCCGATGGGCACATTCACACACCCGCTTTCGGGCGTTTCGCCCTCGCACACGGCGCGGTACATTTTCGTCAGCTTTGCGTTTGCGGCAAATTTGTTTTTCGCCAGCACCAGCGCGCCGGTCGTATCCCGGTCTAAGCGGTACAACGGCCGAAACACAAAGTCCGGCGTATTTTGAAAATACCACGCCGCCGCATTTAAAACGCTGTCGCGGTCGTGCCCCGGCGAGGGGTGCACGGGCATATTGTACGGCTTATCGAGCACTAAAAAATCCTCGTCCTCATATAAAACCGCAAACGGCAGGTCGGCTTTTTCATACGCTTCGCCCGTCTCAAGCAGCGTCAAAGTCAGCGTATCGCCGGCTTTCAAAACGGCATTGCTGTGCACGGGTTCGCCGTTTTTAAGCATCTCTCCCTCGTATTTCAGCGCCGTTAAAATGCGTGCGGAAAACCCTAAGTACCGCCGCACGAACGTACGCACGTCCATGTTTTCCTGTCCGCAGTCGATGACGAACTCCAGTGTGCGTTTCATTACTTGCTGCGCGTTGCGAGCTTTTCCGCAAACTCGTGCAGGAACGTGCTGTCCGCGTCAAACGCGTCAAGCGCATGAAGCGTCTTTTCGGTATGCTCATCGACGAGCGCCTGTGCTTTTTCCACGCCCAAAATGGAAACATACGTGCAGCGCGCGTTTTGTGCATCCACGCCGATGTTCTTGCCAAGCTCCTTGGCGTCACCGGTCACGTCCAGAATATCGTCGCGGATCTGGAACGCCAAACCGATGTGCAGCGCGTATTCCTTTGCTGCATTGATCTGCGTTTCGTTCGCCCCCGCCGCAATGCAACCCATCATGCATGCTGCCATGATGAGGTTTGCGGTCTTGCCGGTGTCTTTTTCGCACAGCTCATCGAGCGAAACGGTGCGGTTTTCGGTTGCAAGGTCAATGCACTGGCCGCCCACCATACCGTACTCACCCGCGCAACGCGCAAGCACCGCCGCCGCATACGCAGCGCGCTCCATGCCGACATTTCGGAATGCTTCACTGCTCAGCGCCGTTTCAAATGCTTTTGTCAAAAGGCCGTCGCCCGCAAGCAATGCGTAATTTTCACCGTAGACCTTGTGGTTAGAGGGCTTACCGCGGCGCATATCGTCGTTATCCATGCACGGCAGATCGTCGTGGATGAGCGAATACGCGTGTACCATCTCCACGGCACACGCAAACGGCATCGCCATGTCTTCATCGCCGCCGCACAGCTCGCAGAACGCAAGCGTTAAAACGGCGCGCACACGCTTGCCGCCGTTTAAAAGCGAATAGCGCATGGCGTCGGTCACGGTCTCGGAAAGCGAGCCCTTGCGCTCCGGCAAAAAATGATCTAAGGCTTTTTCAATGCGTTTTACCCTGTCTTCCATTTTTATTCCTCCGTTTTCGCAGCACTCAGCTCCGTAATTTTCTGTTCGGCAGTGTTTAATTTCTCATAGCAAAAGCGGGAAAGCTCCGCGCCCTCGCTAAAAAGCTTCACAGATTCCTCCAGTGTCACATCTCCCTTTTCGAGCGTCTCGGTCACCTCGCGAAGGCGCAGCATCGCGTCTTCAAAGGTCATGGTTTTTTTAGGCATCGGTCATTTCCCTCTTTTCTGTTTTCTGCACCTGCACGGTGATCGCGCCGTCCTCTACGCGCGCTGTCAAAACGTCGCCCGGCTTTGCGTCTTCCGTGCGCTTTATCACTTTCCCGTTTTCGTCGGACACGATCGCGTATCCGCGTGAAAGCACCTTCAGCGGGCTCATTGCGTCTAACCGTGCGGAAAGCGCAGCAAGCTCGTTTTTCTCATTCAGAATTCTGCGCTCGGCGCTGTGCGTCAGGCTCTGCACCGTGTTTCGGAGCGCCTGCCTACGCGGTGAAAGCCACGCGGACGGGTTTTGCAGCACGTTTGCGCTTGCAAGCGCATCGAGCATCTGCCGCCGATCGTCAAGCCCCGCCTGCACGCTGCCGCACAAACGGCGCGTCAGCTGCGCAAGTGCCGCACGCATTTCTTCCCTGTCCGGCACGGCAAGCTCTGCCGCCGCGCTCGGCGTTGGCGCTCTCAAGTCCGCGACAAAATCGCAAATCGTAAAATCCGTCTCGTGTCCCACAGCGGAGATGACGGGTATCTTCGACGCAAACACTGCCCTTGCGAGCGTCTCGTCGTTGAATGCGACCAAATCCTCCGCGGAGCCGCCGCCGCGCCCGATGATGATGACATCCGCCGCCTTTTGGGCGTTCATCAATTTCACCGCCGCCGTAAGCTGCGCCGCTGCGTCCTCGCCCTGCACAAGCACCGGGCAAAACACAATCTCCGCCGCAGGCCAGCGCCGCGAGAGTATGTTGCGAATATCCTGCACCGCCGCGCCCGTCGGTGACGTGATGACGCCGATGCGCGCTGGAAACGGCGGGATCGGCCGCTTGTGTTCTTCCGCGAACAGTCCCTCGGCAGCAAGCTTTTCTTTCAGCTGCTCAAACGCTAAGCTCAGCGCGCCCACGCCGTCCGGCTGCATTTCCTCCACATAGAATTGGTACTGCCCGCCGGGCTCATACACGGCCACACGCCCGCGCACGATAACGCGCATGCCCTCTTTCGGGCAAAAACGCAGCCGCCGCGCGGCAGACGAAAACATAACCGCCTTCAAAACGGACTTTTCGTCTTTCAGCGAAAAATACAGGTGTCCGGAGCGGTAGTGATCGGTAAAATTGGAAATTTCGCCGCGCGCGTAAATATCGCGCATGCGGCCGTCACCCTCAATAAGCGACTTTATAAAAAAATTGATCTGCGAAACCGATAAAACGCGCATATCAGGCCTCCTGCGAAAGTGACGCCAAAACGGCGATGCCGGCAGCGTTATCCGCCGAAAAGCGCGGCTCTGCAAACAGTGCGCCGTACTTTTCGCTCATGTGCGCACGCAGCATGGAGTTTGAAGACACGCCGCCCGAAAACACCACGGGCAAATCGCCGAATGTCTCGATAAGCGCCTTACACATCGCGTCCGATGCCGCAATGACATACGCCATGCACGTCGCGGCGATTTCCTCCTTCGGCGCACCCTTTTTCATCAGCTCGCGGCATTTATTTTCCACACCGGAAAGCGAGCAGTTCGCGCCTTTCATCGAAGCACGCACGCGCAGTCTTTCCGTATAATTGCACGCAATGGGGTCTAAATGCTTGCCAGCCGGAAACGGCAGACCGAGCATCACGCCGATGCGGTCAATGACCTGCCCGGCCTTTAAATCGAGTGAAGACGCAACAAGGCGCGTGCGAAACATTTTGTCACCCTCCACAGGTTCTACCAAAACCGCTTCCGTTGTGCCGCCGGACATGTGAAACGCCAAAAAACGCTCGTGCAGCAAGTCCAGTCGTTGGGCAGAGTAAAGCGCCGCCGCAATGTGCCCCTGCTGGTGCGAAAAGCGCCGCAGCGGCACCCCTAACGCCTGCGCAAGCATCTGCGCCGCGCCGATGCCGACCAAGAAGCACGGCATATAGGAGTCCTTCGCATCACGCGGGCGCTCCGAAACGCCAATGACCTTCGCCTCGCTAATCTTATCACCGAGCATGGACAGCACCTCCGGCAGCTGGCGCGTGTGGTGGAACACCGCGTCGCTCTGGCGCAGTCCGATCTCGCCCTCTTTCACAGGCAAAATCATGCCGCGGCTGTCCATTTCGCCGTCGCCGAAAAACGCGGCGCTCGTTGTGTAGTTGCTGGTGTCTAAACCGAGCGCGCTGATGTTAGGCATTTTCGCTCTCCGTCTCGTTCTTCGCTCCCTCAAGCTTCTTTGCAATTGTGGAAAGCACGCCGTTTACGTAAGAAGCGTCCTTTTCGTTGCCGTAAATTTTTGCAAGCTCCACCGCCTCGTTGATGGAAACGCTCACCGGGACATCGTCGGCCCGCATAAACTGCATTTCGCACACGGCAACGCGCAAAATCGTCAGCGTCATTTTAGAAAGACGGCGCAAACTCCAACCGCGCAGATTTTCTTCGATCGTGTGGTCGATCTCGTCTAAATAAAGTTCCGTCAAAGCGGTCAGCTTTTCGCAGTACGGATCGATAACGACATCGCGCGCTTCCTTCGCCATTTCAATGATGTCTTCCATGCTGTCGCCCGTCACGGTCTTTTCAAAAAGCAGCGTAAAAGCCTGTTCTCTCGATTCTCTTCTTTTCGTCATACTCGGTTCCTTTCCCTTATCTCAATAAAATTCATTGCGTAATTCATGGCGGATATAAACAAAAAAGCCCGCCGAAGGATCGGCAGGCAATTTGAGCAGAAATCAGGCACTTTCGGGTTTCACCGGTGCCGTTTGATGTGCAGTTTTCAAGCTCCAGACATACACGCCGATATGTTCTGGAATAGTATACCACGATAAACGGTAAAATGCAAGAAATCATCTTTTATTTCGCCGCAGAAATGATCTTCACGTTTTCCGCGCTGACGCCGCTTTCGGAAACTGCAATGTCCCGCACGATGAGCGCGTTCTGTTCGTCCTCCATGTCGCCGTTTACAACCACCGTGCAGCTCTCGCCGTTGATGTACGCCACGCACTCCGTAAAGCCCTTCGCTTCTATGAGGGACTCTATGTTTGTCTCTTTCAAAATGTTCTGCGCGATAACCGCGGCTTCGTCCACGGCGGCCTGCTTTACGGCGACCTCGGCGCTGTCGTCTTTCAGGATGTCCTCCAGCAGCTCCACGGCCTCATCCCGTGCGGTCTGGCGCGTCAAGCGGGCGTCCGAAAGTTTTGCGGAAGCCGATACCGCAGCCGCTGTTTCTTCTGCCGCGCTGCTTTCCGTCGCACCATCTGCGGGCTCCGTTTCCGGCAGAACACCGTCCTCGTTCATAAGCGTGTCGGAGACCGTCTCCACATAGGCGTTGTTCACAAGCTGCGCCGCACCGAGAGCGGAAGACGCACTTTCCTCGCTGACATCGCCCGCGCTCTGCACCTTTGTACCCGCAAACTGCCAATTTAAGTACACTGCCGCACCAAGGGCCAGCACAAGCGATGCCAAGATCAGCTGTCTTTTACCGTATTTCATTCCGTGTTCCTCCGATCTTCACTGAATGGTTTCATTCGTTGCCATATGTATATTCGCTGTACCCCACCACGCATACCTGCGTAGAGGATAAATCGAGCGCAGTCTTCACGGCCTCCACAATCTTCTCCCGCATTTTCGGGTCGCCTCCCCCGCGGCTCACGACTACCACGCCGCGGATCTCCGGCTCCGTTTTCGTCACGATGAGCGGCTTCTGCGAGCCGTCCGCCGCCTTCACCAGGATATACGTCTTCTGCGTGTCGCCGTCCGTCTGCGTGCGGTTGAGGCTTTCGCCGCTGTACTCCTCGGCGCTTTTTTCGCTCTGCTTATCTTCGGTCGCATACATCGTTTCGCCCATTGTACGCAGCGTCACCGTCACCTGCGGCTCGCTTTCCCCCGTGATAGCCGAGACCATCTGCGCGATCTGCGCGGAAAGCGCTCTGGTGTAGTCTCCTGCCGTCAGTTCCACCGTCTCCGGCGCTTCATTTTCCGTGTTCTTTGTGTCCATAGGCCATAGGAGCATCAATAAAACGAGCGCCGCGCAGGCTGCAATGAGCATATACGTCAGCTTACCGTTTTTCAAAAGGCTTTTCAGTTTATCCGTCTCGCCTCACCTCCTACACGTACACATCCACCGGGATGGCCTCGGTCAGCACGCTGCGCAAAAGCGCGTCCGCGCGGTCGATGTCTGTCGCAAACCGCACCCGTACCCGCACACGTTCCACCGTCACCGCGCCGTCATCGTCCTGTGTGTACCAAATGTCGATATTCGCTGCCGGCACGTCCATCCCCGCACTTTTCAAAAGCGCCGAGAGCCGCTCTTTCAAAATCGCCGTGCCCTTTTCCGCGTAGCTTTGCGTTATCGTCGATTCGGCTTCGCCCGTTTCGGTCAAGTCAAAATCGAGCGAGACCCCGCTTTGCAGCTTTAAAATGCCGTTTACAAGCACCACAAGCAGCATCAGCGCTGCAAGCGCGTGGATAAGTGACCCGCTTTTTTCCGGGAACAGCCGCACGATCATCTCCGTCCCGATGAGCACCATGCACACTGAAAACACCAGCGCATACAATTCACGCATAAGCACCTCGCACACAAAGCACCACAGCCGCCGAGACCACCGCCACCGCACCCACACTACATACCGCCGCAATGAGCAGCCGCAGCGCCGCAGCACAGCCGTTTAAAAACGACGCAAGCGGCTTTAGACCCAACACCTCTGCCGTAAGCCCCGCGCAAAAGCAAATCAAAAGCCACGCGGCAGCCTTTATGCACAGCGGCAGAAAAATCGCGAGTGATGCAAGCAACCCAAATGCCCCCACGCCGTTTTTTACAAGCGCCGCGCCGGAAACGATGACCGAAAACGCATCGGAAAACGCGCTGCCCACAATGGGGATCGCGCCGGAGACAAGCATTTTCGCTGCCTTGCCGCCCGCCATCTCCGCGCTGTTCGCAACAATTGTCTGTACGGACAAAACGCCCGTATATACCGTGACGGCGAGCACCAAAGCCCATTTGATAGCTTTATACAGCGCGTCCGTCAGCCGCTTTAAATCAAACGATGTCACGGCAGAAGCCACGGAAAACGCCAAAAACACACGCAAAACCGGGATGAGCACCGCGCTGCTCAAAACCGAGACGGCATTTGCCGCCGTAAGCGACAGCGCGCCGTAGGTCGGTGCTGTCACGGTGTTCCCCGCCGTGAAAAGCAGCCCCGCATACACGGGCACCGCGGCAAGCAGAAAAACGGCAGCAGCATCCGTCACGCGCGCGGCCTGCTCCAAAAGCGAAGCCATCGGCGAAAACAGCGTCACGGCGGCGCACAGCGCCCCGCATACGGAAACGGCGTAGGAAAGCTCCTTTGCGGCGAATTCCTGCACAAGTCTGCACAGCACGCATGATGCAAGCAGCGTAAGGAGTGCCCGCGCCGGTGCTGTCCACTCCGCACGAAAGCCCTCGGAAAGCGCCGAAAACAGCTTTGTCGCCGCGTCGGGCGCAGGTGTTTCCATCGGGTCGGCCCCGACGTTCTGCAAAAGCGACTGTGCTTCTTCCGGCAGCGCCTCCATAAGTGTATCCGCCCCGCTGTTTTGGTAGAGTTCCGCTTCGTCCGCGCGCACGGGCAGCGAAAGTAGCAGGATAAACACCGTCAAAGCCAAAAAAACGCGCAAAATCCGTTTTTTCATAACAACAGCACTTCCTGCAAAAGCGAGAGAAGTCGATTCAGCAACGGCAGCGCCGTCAGCAGCACCGCTGTTTTTACGGCAAGCTCCACACCGCTTGCTATTGCCGATTCCCCCGCGTCCTTACAAAGATCTGCCGTTATGCGCCCGATGAGCACGATGCCGAGCGCTTTTAACAGCGCTCCGAACACCTCCGGCATGCCGGAAAGCTCCGCCCATTCGCGGAATGTCGAAGTCAGCGTTTCAATCTGCGGCAAAACACACAGAAAAACGAGCACCGCCGCCGCAAGTGAAAACAGCAGAGCTATTTCCTTTTGCCCGCGTTTTAAAAGCGCGCCGCACACCGCTGCAAACACCGCCGCTGCCGATACCGTAAGCACCGTGCTCATAGCCCAAACACCGATTTGATCGTATCGAACAGCGTGCTGATCTGCGTGATAAGCATCGTCAACACCACGATGAGCCCCGCAAGCGTCGTCATCATAGCCTGCTCCTCCCGCCCGGAGCGAATGAGCAGCTGGTTCAAAACGGCCACAAGTATGCCGATGGCGGCGATCTTGAAGATCAGATCTACATCCATAGCTTTGCTTTCCTTTCCGGCTGTTACAGCAAAATGAGGGCGGCGGAAACGCCGACAAATAGCCCCAGCGCCACGCACAATCTGCCTTTCTGGGCAAGGCTTTGCTCGGCGGCTAAAAGTGCGCTGCGCACGCGGCCTTCATGCAGCGCAAAGTACGCCATTTGCCCATCGAGGTCGGTCTTGCCGAACCCGTCGATAAACGCGGCGCACAGCGCTTCATCTCCACGGTATGTAAAAAACGCATGTGCCGCCGCTTTAAACGCCGCTGTGCAATCCATGTTTTCAGAAAGCACCCACACGCGCCCCAAAAAAGCATTTTCGCGGCACAGAGAGAGCAGCGCGTACAGGTCGCCCGCCGTATAGGCCGCGGCGTTTTTCAACGCAAAAAGCGCTTCCAAAAAGATGTTCAGTTCTTTTTCACGCATTTTTAGCCGCGCAGATACCGATGACCCGGCGGTCGCCGCGCACAGAACAATCAGGATCGCCGCCGTTGTTTTCAAGAAGATCACCCGCCAAAAACAGCTTTTCCACTTTCGTCGGTGCACTTCGCCCGTGCAGCAGTGCCACCGTTTCAAACGCGCCGAGCGACAGAATCCCGCGGCACAGCGGTCTGCAACACAGTTCGTGTACACTGCCCGCGTGGATGCTCGCAATCAGCGCCACCCCTGAAAACGATGCCGCACGTATCGCCGAAAAATCGTTTTCACCGAGCTCATCGCAGACGATGTACTCCGGTGAAAGACACCGCACCGCGTGCGAAAGCCCCTCCTGCTTCGGGTAGCCCTGCAAAATATCCGTGCACGCGCCGAGATCAAACCCGTCCGCACTCAGCTCAAACCGCTCGTCAAGCACCACCACGCGATGCCCCGCCGTACCGATATATCGTGCAATATCCCGCAGCAGCGTCGTTTTGCCCGAGGACGGCGCGCCAGCAAGCAGCAGCCCGCGGCTGAGGTCTACGCCGTAGCGCAGCACCTCCTCTGCACAGCCGCGCTTCTCTCGCGGGATACGCACAGAAAGACTCGTCACGTCGCGCACCGTTTTGATGCCGCCCTTTTCGATCACCGCCGTACCGCCGATGCCCACCCGCAACGCGCGGTCTGCGGAGACGAATCCGCCGCGAATCTCCTCCATGTGACTGTAAACGGAATACCCGCACAGCCGCAAAAAGATCTCCTCCACGTCCTCGCGTGTCGCTGTCACATTGTTTTGCGAAAAATACTGCGCCGTGTCGCCGTCTTCCCGCAAAAACAAAATGCGGTCACCGCAGCACAGCAGCACAGGCTTATCCACACTGATACGAATGTCAAACACCGCGTCGCGCACCGCCTGCGGCACCTTTTCAAGCATCGGTGTAAAGCGCCCGAGCGGGCGGATCGCCTTTTCAAAATCCATCGCACACACCTTTCTTTCCGCTCCGTATGCCCAATTCTATGGACGTGCCGCCGGGTTTAGAACCAAAGTGGAAAAAAAGGGCCATCGCCCTTTTTATAAACGTGCCTTTATGCCTTTGAAAAGTGTGCCCGAAATCCGCCGCGATTTTTCAAACATGAAAAGCACCCTGCAAGGTCAAAAGCTTTACAAGGTGCTTTCTCTATGGAGCAAGCTATTTACTTTGGAAGTCCGCTTTGATACAAGCTGTAAAAGTGATTTGTCGGCCCCGCGCCGTGCCCGAGCTCGAGCGCGTGCTCGATGGCGCACGTCATGTAGTCTTTCGCACGTTTCACCGCTTCAGCGGGTGCATATCCAAGCGCCAAATTCGAGGCAATAGCGGAAGACAGCGTGCACCCTGTGCCGTGCGTGTTCTTCGTTTGAATGCGATTCGCTGTAAAGCTTATATGCTGTTCACCATCGAACAGAATATCGATCGGGTCGCCTGCAAAGTGTCCTCCCTTTACAAGCACAGCTTTACAGCCCATTGTGTAAATCAACTTTGCTGCAGCACACATATCGTCTTCCGTCTCAATGTGCATCCCGGTGATTTCCTCCGCCTCGGGAATATTCGGTGTCAGCACGTCGGCGAGCGGCAAAATTTCCGCTTTGAATGTCTCAATCGACTGCGGAGCCATCAGTGCCGTTCCGTCTTTCGCATACATCACAGGGTCAACAACGACGTTCTTCGGACAGTATTTGCGCAGCTTTTCCGCCACAGCAGACATCACCTCCGGCGTCGGCAGCATGCCAATCTTCACGGCGTCCGTACCGATATCTTCATAGATTGCGTCCACCTGCGCGCGGACAATCTCCGGCGCAATATCCTGCTTTTTCAGCACATGCACGGTGTTTTCTGCCACAACGGACACGATCACGCTCATCGCGTACACGCCGTGTGCGGACATTGTCTTGGTATCCGCCTGAATACCCGCGCCGCCGGAGCAATCCGACCCGGCGATGGTCAGCACGCGCTTCATTGCACTCATCACAGCGAAAGATCGGAAACTGTGAGGTTCTGCACCTCAACGGGATCCTCGGCGTGGATCGTGAACGTCGGCTTTGTCTCATCCAGCACATGCGCGATGACCGTGTTTGCAACGCCGTTCAAATAAATCTCTACGCTGTTTGTATCGGTAATGATATCCACCTTCATCGGCTCGTTTTTCAGGCGCGGCAATATGGATTCTCCGCAGGTCAGACCGTTTTTGTCGAGCTTCATCTCAAGGCCGTACAAGCTGCATGTAAGATTCCCTTCCTTTACAGTAAAGGAGATGCGGCAGGTCTTGCTGCCGAGCTCGTGCGTGCAGTGTGTCAATGTAAAGTCGTCAAGCTTGTCAGATTTTACAACCAGATTTTCTGTGCTCTTGATCGGCAGCGCAGAGAGATAGTAGCGGTCGCCGTGCTTTTTCAGCGTCATTTCGGTCGGCGTACACATGGAGCCGTTGAACGGTGCGCCGGGAATATCGCTGCGGTTCCACGCAAAGCGGATGACCGGCTTGCCCGGCTCATAGTAATACGTCTGCGCCGCATACGACTGCGAGTTATACGAAAGCTGCCCGACCGACTGAATCGGCTGGTAAAGGCCGTTTTCATCAAAATCACCGACAAAATACATGTCGTGCGCACCGGAATAGACCCACAGCGTTCTGCCGTCATCTGCTGTAAGCGGATAGAGATCCGGGCACTCGTCATCACCGGGCAGGTCAAATTTCTGCAGAAGATCCCAATGCAGTAAGTCCTGCGACGTGAAGATTGCGTAGGTGCGCTCCACAAAATACAGTGCCATCAGCCAGCGCGCACGCTTTGCGTCGTAAATAACCTTCGGGTCGCGGTTGCCGGGTGCAATCTCGTCGATCAGCGGATTTTTGTCATACTTTTTCAGCGTTTTACCGCCGTCTGTGCTGTACGCAAGGCACTGTGTGCTCTTTTTTTCGCCCGCGCAGGTGTAAAAGAACAAGATTGGCGTTTCATCGCCTTCCTTGAGGCCGGAAACATTGTTGTGATCGACTACCGCACAGCCGGAAAACATTGCGCCGTCCATGTCAAGGAACATCGCTTCTTCCTTATATTCCCAGTGGAGAAGATCCGGGCTCACGGCGTGACCCCAATGCATGTTGCCCCACAGTCTGCCGTAGGGATTGTGCTGGTAGAAAAGGTGATACTGTCCGCCGTAAAAGCACAGACCGTTCGGATCGTTGATCCAGCCGCGCTCCGCTGTAAAGTGCAGCTGCGGGCGCAAGACGGTCTCTTCCGCCGTAAGCGGCGTCATGGTATCCTCAAACACCGGTGTAAATGCGCACTCCGGCTCTACCGTGACAGTCATCGTCTTACCAAGGTAATCGCGCAGGTCGGCATAATAAATCGCATCTGCGTTTTCTTCCGTATAAACGGCATCGAACTTATAAACCGGTGTGCCGTTTTCAGAAAAAGTAAATTTTTGCGAAGTGCCGTCAAATTTCACCGGCACGCGTAGAAAACGTTTGCTGACTGTAATTTCCATAAATTCAAGCTCCTTTAGCCGTTATCGGTGCATTAAAATGCATGCACCACATTTATTCGAGGATATTGTAGCACACCGCGCGAAAAATGTCATGCATATTTTGCTTAAATTTGCGAATTTTTCCGCCGCGCAAAGCCAAACTATGTGCGCTGCAGATGTGTAAAGGAAAGGCGGTGCAAAGGTGGCAAAACACATTTGGAAATTTGTAAAAAGCCAAAAGATATTTATCATATTACTAATATCATATACAGTTGTCTTTGTTTTGGCGGTTCGATTTATTTTTCATATTCTCCCGATTTTGCTTGGCGGGTTGCTTGGATGGGTCACAACACCGCTATGCCGCCTGCTGGAAAAACGGCTGCATCTCTCCCATAAGCGCGCCGCACTTTGCACTGCTGTCGCCGTTTATACCGTTTCACTCGTCCTTCTTGCATTGCTTTTCACGCGGCTCATCCGGGAAAGCGCCGCGTTTTTTGCTTCCGGGCGATACTTTCGCTACGAAGCACTCGCCCCCGCCGTGCGGTCGTTTTTGGAGCGCACATGGCAGGAATTGCCGCAGTGGATCTCCGCTGCGCAGAAGAATTTTTCGGGTAACATGGGTGTCGCCATGCCCGCGCTGCAAGGCACCGTAAAAGCGATTTTGCTGCTGCCTGCCGTGTTTTTAACGCTCACGCTCATCCCGGTTTTTGCGTATCTCACCCTGCTGTACCGTGAAAGTTTGCTGTCACTTTTAAAGAAGCTCATCGGTGAAAAGTGCGTAGAAAACCTGCAAAAATCCGCAAAAAGTGAATCTTCCGTCGGGTTTGTTTCTGCCTATGCACTCATTTACACCATCACGTTTGCGGAAAGTTTTGTGATGCTCCACCTGCTGCGCATGGAATACCCGCTGATGACTGCCGCCGTTGTGACGGTCTCCGATATTTTCCCGGTCTTTGGGCCGGGAACTGTTTTGCTGCCGCTCGCCGTTTACCGATTGTTATGCGGCAGCGCGGCGCAAGCACTCGGGCTTTTCATCGGATGGATCATTCTAAGCGTCATTCGACAGATCATTGAGCCGAAGCTGCTCGCCAAAATGACGCGCACCCCGCCCGCCGTGATGCTTTTCGCTGTATATTGCAGCCTTATCAGCCGCAATTTTTGGCTCATCCCCTACACCGGCACTTTTTTCATGCTGGTCGGCATGTTGAAAAAAGCCGGAATACTAACAGTAAAATCCAAATCAATATAAATTAAAAACCGCAAATTTACAAAAGCAGAACTTCAAAATACAATTTTAAAATTATTGTATTTTGATAAAATACATTCAAAAATCGAAAGTGCCGTCAAACATCTGCTTCCGTTTTCATAAAGCTTTCTAAAATGTGCAAACCCTCCTGCGTGTTTTGGCCCAAGATTTCCTGTATCTTCTTGAAATCACGCGCTTTGTGCATGACGTTTTGCAGCTTGAAAAACTCTTCCTTGCCGTGCTTATGAATGAACAGCGCCTGCGCCTTGGCGGCGGCTGCGCCGTCGTTGTCCTTCGTGTAAAATCCCTTTTCGCACATCAGAATTTCCGCGCAGTCATAGCAACCGTCAAGCCCGTTTTCCTTACAGCAGGCAGCATTGGGGCATACGCCTTTCTCGTACAGCGTGCCGTAGGAGCAACAGTTAAAATCCGACCGACAGCCGCCGCACCACTGCCCTAAAAAGCAATGGTCGCACGAAAGCCCGCAATACGCCGTCGGGTCGGTGCCTGTACGCGCTGCACGGACAATCTCCGATTTATACCGGGCTCCGTTTTTTAGGCGGCGCTCCGTTTCCGGCCCGCCGTCTAAAAGCGCCTTGCGGTAAATGCGGGTCTCGCCGCCGGAAATGTCTTGTGCGGTCTCTAAAAATGTATAGCCGTATTTTTCATACAGCCCGATGTGATTGGTAGAAATGTATGTGTACTTCCGTTCCATGATGGCCGCGATGCTTTCTGCGCAGTCCAAAAGCCGACCGGCACAGTGCTGCCCGCGGTACTCCGGGAATGTATACACAAACCCGACCCACGGCGTGTACGATGTCGGCTGCACGTCATCAAGCGGCGCAAGCGTACAGAACGAGACGAGCTTGTCGCCGTCTGCCAGCATCAAAACCAGTGTTGTTGCGCCGACAAGTGCTTTCAGCTTATTTTCTTTCAGCAAGCTGTAAAGGTACTGCCCTGCTCCCCAATCGCTCTTTTGAATCTCACGGAGCCAGTGCTCTTTATTTTCGCAGGTGAAATATTCGAGAATTTTTCTGTTGTTTTTCTTTTCCATATCGTTCTCCTCTGAATTAAAACTATTCTCCCGTATTTCCCAGTATAGCAAAACTTATGTTCGGCGTCAAGGCGATTTTGAAAAGATGTCCGCTTTTATGCAAAAAAGCAAGAGAAGGACGGTTTATCCCTCTCTTGCTCTGTATTTTGTATGAAATTTTTACGCGTTCAGCAGCTTTTCTGCAGCGGCAAGCTTGATGGAGCAACAGAAAACTTCCATGGCTTGTTCGAGCTCTTCAAGCGGCGGGAACGACGGCGCAAGACGAATGTTACTGTCGTGCGGGTCTTTGCCGTACGGGAACGTCGCGCCGGCATCGGTCAGGATGACGCCCGCTTCTTTGCACAGCTGCACGACGCGCTTTGCGCAGCCGTCAAGCACATCGACGCTGATGAAATAGCCGCCGTTCGGCTTATTCCACTCGGCGATGCCGAGGTCGCCGATATTTTCCTCCAACATCAGCTCACACAGGCGGAACTTCGGTTCCAAAATGGCGCGGTGGCCCTTCATGAGGGCGCGCACACCGTTGATGTCGTGCAGGAACAGCACGTGGCGCAGCTGATTCAGCTTATCCGGGCCGATGGTAGACGTGAGCGTGTGCTCCTTGAAATCGCGGATATTGTTATCGCTCGTAGCGAGGCCGGCCACACCGGCGCCCGGGAACGAGATCTTGGACGTAGAGGCAAAAATGAAGATCTGATCTTCCGTGCCGTTTTCAACGCAGAGATCGTAGATATTGAGCAGCGTATCCGGCGTATCGGTGAGGTCATGCACACAATAGGCGTTATCCCACATGATTTTGAAGTCCTTTGCAGCCGGTTTTAATGCGGCGAAACGGCGGACAGTCTCATCGGAATACGTGACACCCGTGGGGTTCGAATACTTCGGCACACACCAAATGCCCTTGATGGAGTCATCGTCCTTGACGAGCTTTTCGATGAGATCCATATCCGGGCCGGTAGCATACATCGGGATGTTGATAAGCTCGAAGCCGTAATACTCCGTTACGGCAAAATGGCGGTCGTAGCCCGGCACCGGACAGAGAAACTTTTTCTTATCCAGCTTGCACCACGGCGTGCAGCCGTTGTAGCCGTGCGAGAAGCCGCGGGAAATAACCTCAAACATCATCATCAAGCTTGAGTTGTTGCCGAGAATAACCTGCGAAGCCGGTACGCCGACCATATCGGCGAAAATGCGTTTCATCTCCGGCAGACCGTCCCAAAGACCGTAGTTACGGCAGTCATCACCGTTGGAATTCGCAAATTCGCTTCTCGCTTTCAGCGCTTCCAAAACGCCGAGGGCGAGCTCCAGCTGTTTTGCGCTGGGCTTGCCGCGCGCCATGTTCAGCGAAAGATTTTTGGCCTGATAGCCCTTATATTCTGCGGAAAGCTCATCGAAAACCTTCTGTAATTCTGCTTTGCTCAAGTTTGCGTACGCCACGAAAACATCTCCATAAATAAGATTTTGAATTGAAAAATAAGCATTCAATTCATTTTTACGCTCCAATAGCGCCTGAAACAATTCTTATTGTAATACAAATAAGCTAAAAATGCAAGCCTTATTTATAAATCTTGCATTTTTCCCGTTTTGCACGATTGTACGACGTGTTTTCCTGCTTTTCCGTTCATTCTGACAAGTGTATAACAAAGCAAAAACCGGCACAGCGAACTGTACCGGCAAAAGACTTGCTTTTATGAAATTTAGAACTCCGCAGAGCCCGTTGTGCGCGGGAACGGCAGTACGTCGCGGATATTGGAGATGCCCGTAAGGTACATGACCATGCGCTCGAAGCCGAGACCGAAGCCCGCATGCTTGTTGCCGCCGAAACGGCGAAGGTCGAGGTACCACCAGTAATCCTCCTCGTTAAGGCCGAGCTCGCGAATACGGTTCAGAAGCACGTCGTAGCGCTCTTCTCTCTGGCTTGCGCCGCACAGCTCGCCGATGCCCGGCACGAGCAGATCGGTCGCCGCAACGGTTTTGTTGTCGTCATTGAGGCGCATGTAGAACGCCTTGATCTCCTTCGGGTAATCGGTGACGAACACCGGCTTGCCGAACTCTTTTTCGGTGAGGTAGCGCTCGTGCTCGGTCTGGAGGTCGCAGCCCCAGGAGACCTTATATTCAAAGTTGTCGTTGTTCTTTTCAAGGAGCTTTACGGCATCCGTATAGGAAATGCGGACGAAATCGGAGTTTGCCACATGCTCCAGACGCTCTTTGAGGCCCTTATCGACAAACTGGTTGAAGAAGTCGATGTCCTGCGGGCAGCACGCCATAACGTCTTTGATGATGTACTTGATCATGGCCTCCATGAGATCCATGTCGTCGTTGAGATCGGCAAACGCGATCTCCGGCTCGACCATCCAGAACTCTGCCGCGTGACGCTGCGTATAAGAGCGCTCTGCGCGGAACGTGGGGCCGAACGTATAGACCTTACCGAACGCCATGGCCATGCACTCCGCCTCAAGCTGGCCGGAAACGGTGAGGGACGTCTGCTTGCCGAAGAAATCCTTGCTGTAATCGACCGTGCCGTCCTCGTTTTTCGGAACATTGACGAGGTCGAGCGTTGTCAGCTGGAACATCTCGCCCGCGCCCTCGCAGTCACTGCCCGTGACAATCGGCGTATGCACATAGGTGAAGCCGTTCTCGTTGAAGAACTTATGGATGGCGAACGCCGCAGCGGAACGCACGCGGAACGCTGCGTTGAAGAGGTTCGTTCTCGGGCGCAGGTGCGCGACCGTACGCAGGTATTCCACCGTGTGGCGCTTCTTCTGAAGCGGATATTCCGGCGAGGACGCACCCTCAACGGTAATCTCCTCCGCCTGAATTTCAAAAGGCTGCTTCGCTTCCGGCGTGAGCAGCAACGTACCGGTGACACGCAGCGCAGCGCCGACATTCTGGGAAGCGATCTCCTTGTAATTTTCGAGTTTTTCCGCCGTAAAGACGATCTGTACGCCCTTAAAGCAGCTGCCGTCATTCAGATCGATAAATCCGAGCGCTTTGGAGTCGCGGATCGATCTCGCCCAGCCACAGACCGTGACCTGCGTATCGCCAAAGGTCTCCGGCGATCCGTAGAGGGCCGCGATTTCTGTTCTTTTCATGATGACCACATTCCTTTCCGTGCGGCACTTAAACTGCACACGCAAAACCTACGCTTTGGCATGCGGCATTTCTCCGCAAATAATCACTTTTATTATCATACTACAAACGCTATCGGTTTAGCAAGGAAAATTTTGAATTTTCTCCCCGAAAACGTGATTTATGCGCGATCTTTCTTCAAAATCGCATAATTTGCGATGTCGCACAGTCCCCCATTGTTTTTTGCACCCTCGCGCATGATGCCCTCAAACTGCATGCCGCACTTTTTCATCACGCCGCCGGAGTTCGGGTTGTTCACATCGTGGCGCGCCGCGATGCGGTTGAGGCCGACCTCATCGAACAGAAAATCGATCACGGCGCCGAGCGCTTCGCTCGTATAGCCCTTGTGCCACCAGTTTCGGCCGACGCAGTAGCCGATCTCTGCCGCTTTAATCTCATCATCCGTTTTTACCGCAGTGATGGTGCCGATAAGCGCGTTTTCATCCTTTACAACAATGCCCCACTGGTAATAGTTGAGCTCCTCATAGTGCGATGCCCACAGCGCGAGGATCTGCTTTGTTACCTCTACGCTGCTGTGCGTGGGCCATGTGAGGAACTTTGTGACCCCAGGGTCGGACGCCCAGTTGCGGTACATCGGCTCTGCGTCCGCAAGCGTTAAGCGGCGTAAAATGAGTCTTGGCGTTTCGAGTGTGACAGTCCCCTTGTGTTCCATTGTGTTTCCTCCTGATTTCTCCTGAAAATAAAACAGTGCAGACCGTTCATTCAGCCTGCACTGTTCATTGCAATTTATGCGGTTAGGTTCTTTCTAACTCTCAAAAAGCGTATGACAATGTAGGCCCGCAGCAAGTACCGTTACCCATGGCATTTGCGGACTGCATATTCATCATAACGCGGACAAAGCGGAACATTGTCATACCCCTCTCTTTCAAATTTGTTTTGACTATCCTACCACAGTTTTTTCGGTTTTGCAAGAGGAAAATTCTATTTTCCTGAAATTCTCCGGAAAATCAGCCCAAAGGCGCGTGTTTGAGCAGTCCGCAGTCCTTTTCGCCGTAAAAGCGCACAACATTGATGCGAATGTTCACCTCATCGCTCGGGTCCTGCCTCTGTGCTTTATCGAGCAGTAAAGCGCGCGAATACGCAAAAAGAGAACGACCGCAGCCGTTCTCCCGATGTTAAAAGTAAAAGGGACAGAAAGATTGCACTCTCTGTCCCCCTTTATTCAAGATTGCGACTAAACCTATAAGCCGAGTTCTGTCTTGGACAACCATCTTTCTCGTCTGCACGTTGCCGTGCAGCTCAAGCCATCTCCTCGAAACCGCCGGGCCGACGTATATGTTTCTCCACGATGTTGCTCCGAATAGGGTTTACATGGCCGCGCAGTCTCCTGCGCGCCGGTGCGCTCTTACCGCACCTTTCCACCCTTACCTGCAATGCAGGCGGTATATCTCTGTTGCACTTTCCCTGGGGTCGCCCCCGGCGGCCGTTAGCCGTTATTCTCGCCCTGTGGAGCTCGGACTTTCCTCAGATGCGGCCTTTCGGCGTACACCCGCAGCTGTCCGGCTTACTCGCAAAATTTGTGAAATGATTGGATTTTAATACTGGTTTTCGGAAAGCAAGCGATTTTTCTCGTCCCACAGCTTCTGAGAAAGGTCCACATAGTAGCTGTGCGGGTTTTCAAATCGCGTTACTTCTTCCCACAGCGTATCGACCTGCGCGAGGCAATGCGCGCGGATAGCGCTTAAGGCACGCGGCTGATACAGGCACTCGCCGTTTTTAAACAGCTGGGTGCGCAGGCGCACGGCGCGGAAATTCTCCACAGTCTTGCGCTTCCACGTGTGATTCGGGTCGAAGATCGTATACGGCTTCTCGTCATCGATGACCTCGTCGTTCAGCGTGATGACATCCGCAATGGCCTTGTCGGTCTCGCGGTCAAAAATACGCCAAACCTCCTTGAAGCACGGTGTGGTGATCTTTGCTACGTTTTCGCTGATCTTGATCTTCGGAACGATAGTGCCGTCCGGTTTTTCAACAGCCGCCAGCTTATAAACGCCGCCGAACACCGGCTCGCTGGAAGACGTGATGAGACGCTCGCCTACGCCGAAAGAATCAACCTTTGCGCCCTGCATGAGCATATCGCGGATGATGTATTCATCCAGGGAATTGGATGCGCAGATCTTGCAGTCTTCAAAGCCGGCGTCGTCGAGCATCTTTCTCGCTTTTCTGGAAAGATACGTGATGTCGCCGCTGTCGATGCGGATGCCGGCCGGGCGGAAGCCCTGCGGCACGAGTACTTCGTTAAAGACGCGGATGGCGTTCGGCACACCGGATTTCAATACGTTGTATGTATCGACGAGCAGCGTACAGTTGTGCGGATATTCTTCGGCATACGCTTTAAACGCTTCGTATTCGCTGTCAAAAAGCTGTACCCAGCTGTGCGCCATGGTGCCGAGCGCCGGAACGCCGAAACGGCGGTCGCTGATGGTGCAGGCAGTGCCGATGCAGCCGCCGATATATGCGGCACGCGCGCCATAAATGGCGCCGTCAAAGCCCTGTGCACGGCGGGAGCCGAACTCCATAACCGCTCTGCCGTCCGCAGCGCGCACGATGCGGTTTGTCTTCGTTGCGATGAGGCTCTGGTGGTTGATGGACAGCAAAACCATGGTCTCCACAAACTGTGCCTGAATGACCGGGCCGCGCACGGTGACGATCGGCTCACCCGGGAAGATCGGCGTGCCCTCCGGCACAGCCCAAACATCGCAGGTAAACTTGAAGTTCTTCAGATAATCGAGGAACTCTTCGCGAAAAATGTGCTTGGAGCGCAGGTAATCGATATCCTCCTGCGTGAAAGAAAGCTCACTCAAGTAATTGACGAGCTGCTCCACGCCTGCCATAATGGCAAATCCGCCGCCGTCCGGCACTTTGCGGAAAAACATATCAAAGTAGCCGATGGTATCCTTAAAACCGTTGGCAAAATAGCCGTTTGCCATAGTGATCTCATAGAAATCCGTCAGCATGGTCAGGTTAATATGATCGTTAGAGAGATTCTGTGCCATAATTCAGCCACCGCTTTCTGAAATGAAAGCATTCCTTTCCCCGGGAGTGAGGTGTGTCCTCATACGTCTTGTTTTTTACCACACACGGCCAAAAGCAGCGCTTTAAGCCGATTTGTATTATTATACCGCAATTTTTTAAAAAGTACAATGAAAACTCACGGCAAACCGAAAAAATCTGCATCTGCACGGAAAACGGCGCGTCTTTGCAAAATGTTTTGTTAAAAGTTTAGCACCACGTACAGTTTACGCGTTTTTTCGGAACAGAACAAAATCCGGCCTGCAAGCACAGCAGACCGGATCTCATTTCGGTTAATTATTCGGCTTCCGGTCCGACATCGGTCACGGAGATGGCGTCGAGGATTGTCTTCTCCATCGCCTGCTTGCCGTACTTATCGACATCTGCCTTGTTCTTTTCGCCGTGGGTCAGGCAGCCTGCGCCGCCGATGCAGCCGCCGGTGCACGCCATGCCCTCAATGAAGTTGTTCGGCAGAACATTCTTGGAGGCACGCAGCAAAGCCGCCTTGCAGGCTTCGATGCCGTCGCATGCGATGGCGTTGAGCTTGAAGTCTTCGTTGTTCTGCTCCTTGAGCGCTTCCACAACCGCGTCGGACAAACCGCCGCTGCGCGCAAAGATACGGCCGTAGTAGGAGGCGTTGTCGAGCACGCCTTCTTCGAGCGTGGTGAGGTCGATGTTGCGGCTGTCGAACAGCGCCTGCAGCTCTTCAAAGGTCAGCGTGCAGTCAATGTATCGGCTTGCCGGCTCGCCTTCCTTGAACTCCATCTTCTTCGCGGTGCACGGCCCGATGAAAACGACCTTTGCGCCCGGAGTGGTCTCCTTGATGTAGCGGCCGATCTCAGCTGCCGGAGACAGGTTGTGCGAGATTTTATCAACCATGGTCGGGAAGTTCTTCTTGATGTAGGAAACGAATGCCGGGCAGCAGGAGCTTGTGAGGAAGCCCTTTTCCGCAAGCTCTGCCGCTTCCTTATACGCAACCATATCTGCGCCGAGCGCCGCTTCGATGACATGATAGAAGCCGAGGCGCTGAATGCCGGTGATGACCTGGCCGAGCTTTGCATAGCTGAACTGGCTGGAAACGGACGGTGCTACGACCGCGTAAACCTTGTAGTCCTGATTCTCGTGGCTGCCCTTGATAAGGTTGACAGCATCGAGAATGAAGGACTTATCGACGATTGCGCCGAACGGGCACTGGTAGACACAGGCGCCGCAGGAGATGCACTTTTCGTTATCAATATGCGCTGCGCGATGCTCCTCGCTGCTCATGCTGATGGCCTTAATCTTGCAGGCCTTTTCGCACGGACGCTTCTGGTTGATGATGGCGCTGTACGGGCATACCTTTGCGCACTGGCCGCACTCTACGCATTTCGACTTATCGATGTGCGCCTTCTGCTGCTCATCAAACGTGATGGCGCCGCGGCGGCATACGTCCTCGCAGCGGTGTGCAAGACAACCGCGGCAGGACTCTGTGACGACATGGCCGCTGACCGGGCATTCGTCGCAGGCAATCTCGATGACTTCGATGACGTTCGGGTTTTTCTTGTCGCCGCCCATAGCGAGCTTGATGCGCTCCTCAACGATGGCGCGCTCTTTGTAGATGCAGCAGCGCATCGTCGGTTTTTCTTTGACGATCAGCTTCGGAATCTCATAGTATGCGGCGTCGAGGTTATCCTCAAAACCGTAACGTGCGACCTCGCGCAGGACCTTATACTTCAAATACTGGATTTTCGTATCAAACTTTCTCATTCTTCACATCAAACCTTTCTTGCTTTGGACAGAGACTTCCTTTTCTATATTTTCAAACCTTCCTTAGAGTGCCGAGACACTCTATACGCAGAAGCTTTTCTGCGCTTAGAAGTAAGATACCTTAACTTTTTTGCCCATCTTCTCGAGCGAGGTGCAGAGATTTTCGACCAACTGCATCTTAATGTTGAAGTTAATGGGCAGATTCGGGTTCTGGTGCGCCGGGTTTACCGCACGACCGACAAAGAAGTTGATATCGGTCGCTTCTTCAAACAGCATGCGGGCGATCATAGACGCGCCGTCGCGCTTATAGCCCCACTGGCTGTACTTGCGGTTTTCCTCAAGGTAATCCTTCGCGTACTCGACGACCTTGCTCATGGTGATGACGCCTTCGGTGACAAGGTCGAGTCCTTCGACCTTCGCCGTGGGCGGAATATCGGAATCGAGGTAATCGAGCTGTGCGATGATGGGCTTTTTGAGGTATTCCGCCGCAAGCGTAGACGTGGTACCGCCGCAGACAATCCGCTTGCCGGGTGCCGAGAAGAACGCCTCGTGCATTTTCGCGAGATCTTCGGGTTTAGACGGCGGTCCGATCATCAGGTTCACGCAGCAGCGCTCGCGCACTTTGACGCAGACCGCGGTGGTATCGTCGCCCGGCTGGCCGCCGTAGAGCTTGTTGCACTCATCGAGCAGCAGCGCATTGAGCGTTTTTGCCGTGAAGCTTTCGTCGTACATCATCTCCATATAGTCAATGATGTCCTTGCGCTCCCAGCCAAAATTCAGCGACATGCCGATGCCGGCATGAATGGCGCCGTCGCTGAACGCGATGAACGTGTCATCCTTCTGAATCGGGATGCGGGTCTTATAGATCGTTTTGCCGCCGATCTCGACGGCTTCGCGCGGGTATTCCCAGTTTTTGCCGTTGCGCAGCAGAACCACGAACGGGTTATCATACTGAATGATCTCCGCTTCTTCATTTTCTATGATTCGGATGATGGTGAACGTGGAATACGCCACGCCGCGCACCGCGCAGATGGGCAGTGTAGACGCAATGGTCTCCACGCAGTCTTCGACATGCAGCCCCTCCGCCATCATGGTAGAGATGATCTTTGCGGTCAGCGTGGAAAGAATGTTCGCCTTAACGCCGCTGCCCATGCCGTCTGCCAGCACAACCACCGTGGAATTTTCTCCCTGCGGAACGATGTCAACGTGATCGCCGCAAAGCTGTTCACCTTTTTTGTTGAGGCTCATCCAGCCAATATCTGTACAGAGATTATTCATCTTGCAGCGATTCCTTTAACTTGGTGAGCGCGATTTTCGTTTCTGCCGTGGTCTCGCCGAGCAGCGATGCGATCTCCTGTACGACGCGCATCTGCTTTTCGATCACACGGTTGGTGACTTCAATCGTCTGCTGCCCCATTTTTTCTTTTTTCAGGTGTTCGTTCATTTCATCCGTCACATCACGCATGATGCACATGATAATGTGATAGTTGCGGTCGTAGAGCACGGTCTGGTCGACATACTTGCCGTATTCCGCAAGGTACACACGCTCGTCGCGCACGCCGCGGCCGGACTGCATGACGTCGATGAAGACGCGCGGGTCCAGAATGCGGATGACCTGCTTGCCGAGCACCTCGGATGTATGCTTCACGTTCACGATCTTACGCGCGGCAGCGTTGATCTGCTGGATTTCCAGCGATTCGTTCAGCACCAAAATGCCGTTCGGCGTGTTGTTGATGATGGTATCGGAGAACGACTGCGCTTTGCCGAGCAGATACGGCAGGCACATGGAAATCTCCGCCTTGCCCTGATAAACAGCGATGGCCTTTTCGCGGCAGGTATTATAGCCGCAGGCACCGCAGTTCAATTCCTGCTCCGGGCGAGTCTTGCCCATCTTTTTGAGGATAGCCTCAATCTCGATGTTGCCCGGCATGAGGTGATACAGGCTGATATAATCAAAATCGTGCTTGAGCTCTTCGGAAGCCGGCTGCGGCACCACAAAGTCCTTTTTGCCGGCATACTTATTAACCGCGATAAAATCCTGCACAGGTTGACGCTGGCCCTGATCCATAGCCGGGCCGTTGATGCAGCTGCCGAAGCAGGCGCTCATCTCGACAAAGCAGTTCTCCATTTTACCGCTCTTGATGTCTTCAAGCGCGTTGATGCAGTTTTCCACGCCGTCGATCGCCATGTATGTATACTCGGGGTCATCGCACACCATGGTGCGCAGAATGCCTCCGGTCGTCGGGAACAGGCGCGCACGGCTTTCTTCCGTGTGATCCTCGCCTGCTTCCACGGTGATGCCTTCTTTTTCAAACCAGGCGGAAAGCTCCTCGAACGTGAGCACACAGTCCACATACGGGCTTTCGTCGGCCTCTGCCTTTTTGGAGATGCACGGCCCGATGAAAACGGTCTTCAGTTCCGGGTCTTCCTCCTTCAGCATCTTACAGTGCGCCTGCATCGGCGACAAAACATGTGCAAGGTACGGCAGAGCCTCCGGGTAATACTTCTGCACAAGCGTATTGACAGAGTGACAGCATGTGGAAATGATGACGCTCTGCCGACGCTCTTTAATGATCTTTTCGTATTCGGTCTTGACGACGGACGCACCTACGGCGGTCTCCTCTACACGGTCAAAGCCAAGCTTTTTGAGCGCCGCACGCATCGTTTCGATGGTAGCGCCCGGGTAATTTGCTACAAAGGATGGCGCAAGGCTGACTGCCACGGGACATTCACCCTTGACGAACATCTCCGCAATCGGTACGTCATTTCGGATTTCTTTTGCGTTCTGCGGACATACGACAAAGCACTGACCGCAGAGAATGCACTCGTCTTTTACGATATGCGCCTGACTGGACTGAAAACGAATGGACTTGACAGGGCAATGACGGATGCACTTATAACAGTTCTGACAGTTAGACTTTTTGAGCTTCAGGTAGTCTGGCATACCCTATTATCCTCTCTTTAACTTATCCTCTTTTAGCGTTCGCTTTCGCTACGAATTTTTCATCCTTGACGATGAATCTTTCATGGGTACCGCTGCCGATGGGGCCGACCTCGTCAAACGCCTTAACCGTGAACACCAAACGGCGGTTGTCCACTTCGGTAAGTTCGCACTCTGCCGTAACATGCATGCTAAGCGGCGTTGCGGACGTGTGCTGCACATTCATCAGCGTGCCCACAGTGCCCATGCCCGGCTCTAATTCCGGCGCAACGCACTTCCAAGCCGCCTCTTCCATCAGCGCGACCATAGCGGGCGTTGCAAAAACGTCCAGCGTGCCGCTTCCCATGGCTTTGGCTGTGTTCTTCTCTGTAACAACGGTCTCGGCTTTGCCTTTCATTCCGGCTGTCAACAACTTAATCACCCTTACTTCCTATTTTCTGCTGCGTTTTGCCGCACACAGCAGCTTACGCACGGAGAGCCGATGCAAAAAGGCTCTTGCACCGGCTAAATTTTTGTTTCTTATGCTTACTGAACCTTTGCGAGAATCTCTTTCTGGAAGAATTCCTCGGTGGTGTCGGGAGATACGGAATGCTTCTCGCCGTCTACGGTGACGTTGACGCCGTTTACGCAGTCACCCATGCAGAAAGTGCCACCGAGTTCTACCTTATCTTCGAGGTGGTTTTCCTTTACGAGCGCCTGAAGCTTTTCCACGACCTGGCGGGAACCTTTCAGATGACATGAGCTGCCGATGCAGATGATAACTTTCATTCTAATCAAACTCCGTTTCTTAGTTTTTGGTTTTTACTTATTTGTTTATCTAATGGCATAGAAAAGGGATCTTCCTTTTCTGCCAAGCTAACTTAGGTATTGGCGTCAAATTTCTCCTTGAGCTGCTTAGATAAGAGCGCAAGCGACGCGGCGAGGTTTTCGTTATGTACCAATATGCCCTCCGGCACATCGAGATGCACGGGCGCGAAATTCCAGATAGCCAGAATTCCGCTTTCAATGAGCAAGTTGCAGATGGCCTGCGCATTTTCTGCCGGGACCGCGATGATGCCGATGCGCACGCGCATGCGCTCACACAGATCCATCAGCTTATCCATTGTCAGAATGCGTTTGCCGCCGTAATCTTCCTCACATACCTCTTCATCGATATCGAACGCGGCCACAATGTTCATGCCGCAGTCTTTAAAGCCGCCATACGTCAAAAGCGCCTTGCCGAGCTTGCCCGCGCCGACGATGATGGCGTCATCAACATCATTGTAGCCTAAGAATTCCTCAAGCTCTGCGATGAGCGCCTCTGTGTTGTAACCAACCTTCGGCTTGCCGGCCGAACTGACCGCTGCAAGGTCTTTGCGCACAACGACATGGTTGAGGCGCAGCGCCTCTGCGATGGTCGTGGCGGAAATGTGTTCCGGCGTGTTTTCGCCGAGCTGCTTCATATAATTCAGGTAAAGCGGTAACCTGAGCAGCGTTTGTTTTGAAATGCTGCGATTCACCATGACGCAGCCAACCCCCATCCAAACAGAAAATCAAAATAAACCAAACATCTAATACTTTAACACAAGAAACGACCAAATGGAATACCCATTTTCAAATATCGATATAATTTCATCGATATGAAAGCAAAAAAGCCCCAACGACACGTTAAAAAACAGACAAACTAAATCAAATACAAACTTCGGCGGATTTCTACTCCGCATGCGGCGTGCCGAACTTTGCGCTCAATAAATCGCGCTCCTCATACAACTTTTCGATGAACTGTTTATCGACCGCCGTATATTTATATTCCTTTTTGGACGTCAAAATATCTCTATACACGCGGTGTTTGTTGCCGCGGCACGGTTTTAGCACAAGCTCATAGCGTTCAAGTTGTTCCACATCCGTCGGCGAGACCCACATATATGTGTGCGGCACCGTCGCCAAAAGGTCGAGCTGACTGCCGCGGCTGTAAACATACACGCGTTTGGTGACGTTTTCGTCCATCTCTGCCTTTTTGATGTCGGACATCGGCAGCGACGGCACGAACGGATCGCCGTGGCAAATTTCGATATAGCCGGAAAGGTCTTCTATATCCACAACATTCTTTTGCGAGAGCGGGTCGTTTTTGGAGATGAGAAGCTGATACTCGAATTCCCAGATGTTCTCCGACTTCATGCCCTTATCGCGCAGCATGTTCGTAAAAAAGCTCTCAAAGATCGTCTGATACCGCACGATGGCAAGGCCGTAGTTTTCCTGCACCACGTTGCGAATGGCACGCATAGCGTTCGTTTCTTTGAAACTAAACTCGATTTCCTTTGACATATCCGCCTCACGGACAAACTTGGAAAACGCATCCGCAATATAGCTGGCGCGCGGCACCGAGATGCTGAACTTCAGCTTATTATTCTTTTCGGGCTTATAAAGCGACTCCATTTCTTCGATCTGTGCCAGAATACTCTTGGCGTAGCCGAGAAACTCCTCTCCCTGCGGTGTGGGCACAATGCCCTTTGAGGTACGCTTAAAGATCTTGACGCCGAGCGTCTCCTCAAGCTCCTTAATCCCGCGGCTGAGGTTCGGCTGCCCCATAAAAAGGTTTTCGGCAGCCTTAGTGATGGATGCGGTCTTCTCTACTTCCACCGCATATTTCAGATGTGCGATGTTCATTGCGTTCTCCTACGGACATATTTGAAAGGGCATAACACTATTTCGATTATATTATAACATATCCCGCTCTCTTGTCAAATACTTGTGCACAAAAACAGCGTAAAATCCGAAAAAATCGGCGGCTAAACCGCATTTTCGTCCGAAAGCAGGGGTGCAATGCGCTTTTCGGCTTCGAGTACTGCGCGGGTAATCTGCTCCGTCATCTCGGCGCGTATGGTACACACCGCCGCAAGGGTATCGGCATCCGGAGTGTTTTGCCGTGCGGTAACAGCAACTAAAAGTTCGTCTAAGAACGCGTCCACCTCGGCGGCATCGTAGGTGTTGCCGCGCTTTACTGTAAAGCGAACAGCCTTTATATATTCAGGTGTCAGCTCCATTTTCGGCCTCCTCCCCCGGCTTTCTGCCGTACTTTGGCTGATATAGTTTTTTCGGCAGAACGCGCGAGAATGTATAGAAAAGCGCCGCGCCCCCTGCAAATATAGGCAACAGAACGGGCCAATCCTCCGCGACGAAACCCATATGCGGCAGGCAGAATGCGCTCACTTTGCCCTCTAAATATTCATACGGCACCTCGGCATAGACTTTAAAGTCCTCCGCCGTATGCCAAACGCGGGCTTCAGGGTCGTTTTCGGTCAGCGTCAGCAGCGATAGACCGCGTTCGGTTTGAATCGCCGCGCAGTCACCCGGGAAATAATCTTCGGCCGGCATATATGCGTAATATGCAAGCGAATTCACGGGATAACCTGTGCAGTCAGTTTGCTTTACAGCAAATGCGTTCTGTCCGAACAGAACCGGCGAAAGCAAAAGCAGAATGCAAATTGTCGTAAGTGTACCGACAAGTGATATAGCTTTACTTATTTTGATTGTAAAGCTATTTATCTTCACAGGATTAACATTCATGATTCATGCGGCCGACTGAGCATCTCCTCAGCCATTTTGAGTTTTAACGGCGTGATGTCATCGCCGCCGATAATACGGGCAATCTCGCGGACGCGCGCGTCTTTCGTCAGCGTGTGCACCGCCGTGTACGTTTTGTTGTTCTCCTGCTTTTTGACGATAAACAGGTGGTTATCCGCCATGGCGGCGATCTGCGCCAGGTGCGTGACGCAGATGACCTGCGCGTTTTTGGAGACGCAGCGCAGCTTGATACCAACCTTATTCGCCGCTTCGCCGCTGATGCCGGTGTCAATCTCATCGAAGATCTGCGTTTCGGCCGCGCCGGAATCCTCAGACAGCACGGTGTTGATGGCGAGCATAATACGCGAAAGCTCGCCGCCGGACGCAATTTTCGACATAGGCTTCGGATCCTCACCTGCGTTTGCGGAGACGAGGAACTGGATGCGGTCGCAGCCGAAGGCTGTCAACGGTGTGCGCTCCTGCTCCACGGTGAAAACAACGCCGGGCATGTTGAGCTCTGAAAGCTCCTGCCGCACACGGCGGGAAAAGCTCTCACACGCGGCGCGGCGCTTCGCGGATAGCTGCTTTGCAAGCGTCACCGCTTCTTTTTTCTTCTGCTCATACTGCTGCAAAAGTAATTCTTTTTTTTCATCGGAAAATTCGATGTCCGAAAGCTCCGCACGGGCACGGTCGAGGAACGAAAGCATTTCTTCCTCCGTTTCGCCGTATTTGAGGCTCAAGCGGTAGATAACTTCCAGACGGCTTTCAATCTCATCGAGCTCGTTTGCGTCGAACATGGCGTTATCGAGGTAATCGGAGATTTCCGCTGCGGCATCTGTCAGTGCGTATTCGGCGTCGCGGACATGCTCGGCGACGTTTGAAAGCGACGGTGCATAGCGCGCCGCCTGCTCGAGCGACTCTGCCGCAACGGATACGGCTGTGATGGCACCGCCATTGTCCTCATCGCCCTGCAAAAGCGTGACAGCTTCGCCCACACCGCGCACGATACGCTCACTGTTGCGGATCTCATCGCGGCGCTCGGTCAGCTCTGCCTGTTCGCCGACGCGCAGCTGTGCAGCTTCTAATTCTTCGATCTGATAGCGCAAAATATCCATGCGGCGGGACTTCTGCCCCTCGTCGGATTCGAGCGCATCGAGCTCGCCTTTGATGCGGCGCAGCGCCGTATACGCCGCGCGGTACTCCGCAAGCAGACCGTATGCGCCCGCAAAGCTGTCGATATACGTGCCGTGCACTTCCGGTGAAAGCAACTTGTAGCTTTCATGCTGGCCGAGAATATCGATGAGCGTGCCGCCGACGGCGCGCAGCATGGAAACGGTCGCCGGGATGTTATTGAGCTTGCAGGAGGAACGACCGTGCGGGCGAATCTCGCGGCGAATAAGCAAACTGCCATCGTCTTCAAGCGGAATATCCAGCTCACGCAAAACCTGCTGCGTCTGCGGAGAAACATCCGTAAAAAGTGCCGAAACACTCGCCTGCTCCGCACCTGTGCGCACAAGCTCCTTTGAGGTACGCTCACCGAGCACGGCGTAGATCGCGTCGATGATGATGGATTTGCCCGCGCCGGTCTCGCCGGTCAAAACGGTGAAGCCCGGTTCAAAATCGATAGACGCCTGCTCGATGACGGCGATATTCTGAATGTAAAGCTGCGTCAGCATATCAGACCCCGCCAATCAGCTTTCTGAGCTCGTTCTGCTTTTCCTCCGCAATCTCATCCGTTTTACAGATGATGAGAATGGTGTCTTCACCGGCCAGCGTGCCGATGAAATCCGGGAAATGCAGCGTATCCATAGAGGCGCAGACCGCCTGCGCCATGCCGGTCATACACTTGACAACGATCATGTTGCCGGCCGCCTCCACGCTCATAACAGAATCGCCGAACAGCGAATAGAACTTGGAGGAAATGTCGCGGGCATTGTCGCGCCCGGTGGAATATTTATACTTTCCGTTCGGGGAAAGACTCTTTACGAGCCGAAGCTCTTTGATATCGCGGGAAACGGTTGCCTGGGTCACGTCGAAGCCACAAGCGCGCAGATTGCGCAGGAGCTCCTCCTGCGTGTCGATATCCTGTGCTTTGATGAGCTCCAGAATTTTGGCGTGGCGTCTTGTTTTCATGCTTTCTGCCTTCCTTCCTGCCTTTTAATTTCTGCTTTGCATAAATTTGCTGTCTACAATATCGTAAAAATTGCGTTCGTCGGTCTGAATAAGCTCAGTGTAATAGGTCGAGCGGCTGACGGAAACCGTGTCCGTCTTATGAATGCGTATGGGTGCGCCACCGTCTATGGTGAGATACACCTCGCCGGAATAATCGCTGTCCGTGCTGACCGTGATGGTCTTATCTGCGCAGAACAGCGTGCTGCGGTTAAAGAGCGCATGCGGGCAGATGGGCGTGAAGATTACGCATTCCGATTCCGGGTCTACCACCGGGCCGCCCGCCGAGAGCGAGTACGCCGTGGAGCCCGCCGGTGTAGCCAAAATGAGGCCGTCCGCGCGGAATTTATAAAGCTTGGAACCGTCGACGGAAAAGCCGAAATCGTAAATTCTGGACTGTGCACCGGAGACGACCGCGTCGTTTAAAGCGCGGTAGGTTGTATCCCCCTTCACGCTGTGCACGGTAACGGAAAGCATCATCAGGCGACGCACACGGTAATCGCCCGTAAAGAGCGCCTTCAATTTGTGCAGCTCGTCCTTCTCCACACCTGCCAAAAAGCCCAGCCGCCCAAGGTTCACTCCAAGAATGGGCTTACCTGCAACGGACGCGTGCTTTGCCGTGTGGATGATGGTGCCGTCGCCGCCGACCGCAACGATAAGGTCACAGCTTTCCGCCAGTGCAGCGTGATTTTTGCAGAACGTGACGTGTTCATACTGCCCGCGGTGCTTTTCGTGCATGAGTGTTTCCGCACCGTTTTCCTGCAAAAACGCCAGAATTTCCCGGGTGTATGTGTCCGCATCGCGTTTATCCAGATTTGGAATCACCGCAATTTTCATAAGCCTCAGTCCTTTTTGTCCAGCGCCGCGTGAGATGCTTCCACGATCTCATGCGGCGTGCTTTCTGCCGTATTCACCGGCGCGTCGCTTTTTTGGAGAAACACAAGATACTCGATGTTGCCCTCCGGTCCTTTGACCGGCGAGAACGTAAGTCCCTGTACGGAATATCCGTTTTCCACTGCAAAATCGCAGATCATCTGCACCACTTCCTCGTGCACGGCTTTGTCGCGCACAACGCCCTTTTTGCCCACTTTTTCCCTGCCGGCTTCAAACTGCGGCTTAATAAGGCACACGGCTTTGCCGCCGTCCTTTAAAAGCGGACGCACGGCGGGCAAAATAATTTTGAGCGAGATGAACGATACGTCTACGGAGAAGAAGTCAATCTCCTCCGGAATTTGCTCGCGTGTGAGATAGCGGGCGTTCGTACGCTCCAGATTCACCACGCGCGGGTCGGTGCGCAGCTGCCAGGCGAGCTGCCCGTAGCCGACGTCTACGCTGTATACTTTGGAGGCGCCGTTTTGCAGCATGCAGTCCGTAAAGCCGCCCGTAGATGCGCCGATGTCCATACATACGGTGTTTTCGAGCTTGATTGGAAACAGCTGCATAGCTTTTTCAAGCTTTAAGCCGCCGCGGCTGACGTAACGCAGCGTGTTGCCGCGCACCTCTAAGACTGCGTCTTCACGCACGGTGTCACCGGGCTTATCGAATTTCTGGTTATCCGCGTAAACACAGCCCGCCATGATGAGCGTGCGCGCTTTTTCGCGGCTGGGCGCAAGCCCTTTTTCATAAAGCAGGACGTCTATCCTTTTTTTCATATAGAAACTGCCTTTCCATCTTTCTTTTCTGCGGTTTGCAGCGCCGTGTGTACGGCGTTCACCATGCCCTCTACGTCAAGACCGAGCTTGTGCAGCGTGCGGAACATAGGCGCGTGCTTGATGAATCCGTTTTCAATAGCGTGCACTTCGTAGTGTCCTCTGAAATTGCGATCCAACAGCATGGCGCCGAATTCCTCCGCGATGCCGCCTTGGCGGACGCCCTCTTCAAAGAACAGCACCGTGGGACACCTTAAGACCGCTTCCACCGCTTTCGGATCGATCGGCACGATGCGATTGAGCTTCACGATGCGGCACTTTATGCCCTCTTTTTCGAGCGTTTCCGCCGCTTCGCACGCAAACGAGAACATACGGCCGTAGGTCACAAGCGTGACAGAAGCATCTTCCGTGCCGAACACATAAAACGGCTTGCCGGAAAGCGTGTAGTTTTCCGGGCGATACAGCTCTTTGCCGCGCGGGTAGCGAATAGCATAAAGGTGGTTTTCTCCCTTAATACAGTCATCAAGATTGTCCGAGAGCTCATCGTAATACGTCGGCGCGTACACGTGGATGTCCGGCACGGTGCGCAGGAACGCGGCATCGAACACACCTTGGTGCGTCTGGCCGTCTTCGCCGACCACGCCGGCTCTGTCCACGGCCAGAATAATTTTGAGATGCTGCAAGGCGCCGTCGTGGATGAGCTGGTCGTACGCGCGCTGTAAAAACGTGGAATATACCGCAAAAACCGGAATCATGCCGCCGCGCGCCAGACCGGCGCAGAACGTGACGGCGTGTTCCTCCGCAATGCCGACATCAAAGAAACGGCTGCGGTATTTTTCACGGAAATCCGTCAGACCGGTGCCGGATTCCATCGCCGCCGTAACGGCGCACAGCTTCTCATTTACACCGGCTATCGTGCACATCGTCTCGCCGAATGCATGCGAAAAGCCCTTGGCAATGGCTTCGCCCGCGCCCTTTTCGCGGTCAAACGCCGCAAGGCCGTGGTAAACGCTCGGAGCGTTCTCCGCGTATTTATATCCGCGTCCTTTATAGGTGCGGATGTGGATGAGCACCGGCTTATCCATATCGCGCGCCATCGTCAAAACCGACGTCAAGGTGCGCAGGTCGTGTCCGTCAAACGGACCGTAATAATTAAAGCCAAGATCCTGAAAGATCGTGGTGTTGAAAATATTCTTTTTGATTTGGTTTTTCACGCGGCGCACTTCGGCAGCCATGTGCTCGCCCACCTTCGGCACGCGGCACAGTGCGGCTTCGACGCTGTCTTTTGCGTTCAAATACCCCGGCTTTGCGCGCACATAGGAAAGATAACGCGCAATGGAGCCCACGTTGCGGGAAATGGACATGGCGTTGTCATTCAAAATAACGATCATATTGCGGTTGATGCGGCCCGCATTGTTGAGGCCCTCATACGCAAGGCCGCCGGTCAACGCGCCGTCGCCGATGACGGCGATGACATGGCCGGGGTCACCCGCAAGTGCCTTTGCAACGGAAAGGCCGAGCGCCGAAGAAATGGACGCGCTGCTGTGCCCCGTTGTAAACGGGTCGCAGTCGCTTTCTTCTCTCGACGGAAAGCCCGAAAGCCCATCCTCGCGGCGCAGCGTGGAAAACGCTTCTTCTCTGCCGGTTAAAAGCTTGTGCGCATAGGATTGGTGCCCCACGTCCCACACGATGCAATCCTCCGGCAAGGTGAACACACGGTGCAGCGCCACAGTGAGCTCCACCACGCCCAAATTGGAAGCGAGGTGGCCGCCGTTGTCCGCCACCGTGCTGATGATCTCTTCCCTGATCTCATCGCAAAGCTCCGGCAGCTCGTTTGCCGCAAGCTTTTTTACATCGTTCGGGGCCTTGATTTTACTGAGCAATCTGCTCATACTTACACCAGCCCGTTCTGTATTTTTGCTGCCGTTACGGCGTTTTTCATCAGCATTGTGATGGTCATGGGGCCTACGCCGCCGGGCACCGGCGTAAGGTAGCCGGCGACCGCCTCGGCGCTTTCGTAATCAACATCGCCGCACAGCTTGCCGTTTTCATCGCGGTTCATGCCGACATCGATCACCACGGCACCGGGCTTTACCATATCGCCGGTGACAAATTTCGCCTTGCCGACCGCGACAACGAGAATATCCGCCGTTTTGCAGATCTCTTTTAAATTTTTCGTGTGACTGTGGCAGATCGTCACCGTGCCGTTTTCATGCAGAAGCAGCATAGCCATCGGCTTGCCGACGATGTTGCTGCGGCCGATGACGACGCAGTTTTTGCCGTCGATTGTGACGCCGGTAGAGCGGATGAGTTCGATGATGCCCGCGGGCGTACACGGCAAAAACGCGAAATCGCCGATCATGATACGGCCGACATTTTCGGCGTGGAACGCGTCCACGTCCTTTTTCGGATCGATATGCTCCACGATGAGTGCTTCGTTCAAGTGCTTCGGCAGCGGAGACTGCACCAAAATGCCGTTGATCTTCGGGTCTGCGTTCAGCTTTTCGATAAGCGCCAAAAGCTCCTCCTGCGTGGTGTTTTCCGGCAGGACGTGTTCCTCGGAGTAAATGCCGGTCTCGGCGCAGGCCTTGCCTTTGTTGCGCACGTAAATTTTAGACGCGGGGTCTTCGCCGACAAGCACGACCGCCATGCCGGTCTGAACGCCCTGCTTTTTTAAAGCGGCAACTTCTTCGGCAATTTCGCCGCGTACCTTTGCCGCAACGGCCTTGCCGTCAATTCTCACTGCCATCGTTCTTCTCCTCGCTTTCCCCTTCTGCCGTTTCATTCGCTTCTTCGGCTTCATCAGACGGCTCTTCGGAAGTGTTCGCATCCGCATTTCCTTCCGTTTTTTCATTTTCCGCCTCGGCAGTTTTCTTTACGCCGGTGCCGACTGTCATGTGCTCCTGTGCTTCTTCGGCGCTCATGCCGGAGAAAATGGTGCTTTCGGCAGTGTCGTCAATCTCGACCTTCTCCGCCTTGTCTTCAACTGTCAGGCCGGCAGCTTCCATCGCCTTGCGGCTGCCGCAGCCCGTAAGCTTATGGCAGTTGCGGAACACGATGAGCAAAACAACAGCGACGAGTGCAGAAGCCGCAGCAAGCACCTGCGAAACGCGCAGATCGATACCCGGCAACAGCAGACTGTCTGTGCGCAGACCTTCAATGAAGAAGCGCGTCACGCCGTACCAGATGATGTATAATAAGAACGTCTGGCCGTCATACCGGCGCAGGTGGCGCGTGAATAGATGCAGTAAAACAAAGCCTAAAAGGCACAAAATCGATTCGTAAAGGAAGCACGGGTGCACATTGCCTACCACTTCTGCGGCGGTACGGTCACTGTACATGCCCCACGGCAGGTCGGTCGCGCAGCCGAAAGCTTCTTGGTTCACAAAGTTACCCCAGCGACCGACACCCTGACCGATGAGATAGCCAAGAGACGCGACATCCAGCACGGCGAACAGGTTCATCTTGCGGATCTTCGCGACGATGCCGCCGCACAGCAGGCCGCCGATAATGCCGCCGTAAATGCCGAGGCCGCCCTCTTTGATGTTGAAAATCTCCATCGGGTTCGTGATGTACTTGTCGCCCGGGTAGAAGATGACGTAGTAAAGACGCGCGCCGATGATGCCGCCAAGCAAGCCGGCGATGATGGCATCGAGCAGGTGGTCTTTATTGATATTCATTTTTTTGCAGGAGGAAAAACCGTACAGCACCGCCAGCAGGAAACCGATGCCGATGATGATGCCATACCAGTAAATGGTGAAATTACCGACCTGAAACGCGATGGGATTGACCTCCACCGAAATTCCGAGATTCGGGAACTGAACTTGATGCGTCATGACTGTATATCCTTTCGATTAAGCTTCGTCCAACGGACGAATGATGGAAGCCGCCGTTTTGTCCATATCAAACAGCGTCTGAATGCGCGCGTTCACGTCTTCCGCGGTGATCTCGGAGAAGCACTCAATGTAGCGGAACAGCTCGCGGTCGTTAAAGTGCATGGTCATCACGGCGTTCGCGATGACATCCGGGCTATTGAGGCCGGAAACATTCGCGCCGTAAAGGGATTTCGCGCTGCGGCGCACGTCTTCCTCCTTGACACCTTCGCGCTTTAAACGTGCCATTTCCTCACGGATGGCATCACACACGGCCTCCGGGTTGCCGGATTCGCCGCCGAACAGCAGCGCACCGTAGCCCGTGCCCTCAAAATACTCGTAGCTGAAGGAAGCTTCGTTCACAAGGCCCGCATCTAAGAGCTTGCGGAACATCGGCGAACTGTCGGACGCCATAATGTCGAGCAGCACCTCGGTGACGGCAAGGTCTTTTTCCGTGCGGTGCGCACCGGTTACGGCCTCTTTCACGCCGAACTGGAACATAGGGCACGCCACAGGCAGCTTTTCTTCGACGAGCGGCTGCACGATGGTATCGGGCTCCTCTTCAAAAACGCGTTCCACCTCAACGGGCTCGCTCTTTTTCAGCATTTTGTCGCACAGCGCGAGGACTTCCTCCTCCGTACAGTTGCCGCAGACGCACAGTGCCATGTTGTTGAGGTTATAGAACGTGTTGTAGCAGCGGTAAAGGTACTCCGGGGTGATTTCCGCAATGCTCTCCACCGTGCCCGCAATGTCGTCCTTGATCGGGTGCGTGTGGTACATGGCGCGCAGCAGGCTGAACATCATGCGCCACTGCGGATCATCGTCATACATTTTGATTTCCTGGCCGATGATGCCGAGCTCTTTTTCAACGGTCTGCTTTGTAAAATACGGGGACTGCACGAAGTCGAGCAAAATCTCCAGCGCCTGCTCTGCGTTTTCCGTGCAGGAGAACAGGTAGCGCGTCGTCTCAAACGACGTATACGCGTTTGCGGAAGCGCCGATCTCGGCATAGCGGCCGAATGCGTCGCCGTCTTCGCTTTCAAAAAGCTTGTGCTCCAAAAAATGCGCGATGCCCGCGGGTGTCGTCTCTGCCTTATCCTCGTCGCTGCGTTTAAAGACCTTATCGATGGAGCCGTAGCGCGTGCCAAACACCGCATACGTACTGCGCATTTCCGCTTTCGGGTATATAAACACGGTCAGGCCGCTTGCGTGTTTGACGCAGCGGTAGCCGTCCCGAAGAAGTTTACTTTCCACAAGGGTATTCTTCATTTCTGCGCTCATTTTGCCGCTCCTTTCAGCTTATAGACCGTATCGAGCGTGGCGCGCTCGGCGGCGCTGACGATCTCGTCCTTCGTGATGTTCATGATACACTCCGCATATTCCTCCGGCGTGTGGAGCTTGCCCTGCAGCATGCCGCTGAGATACCATGTCTCCATGGATGCCGCGGAATCTGCCACGGCGTTGTAGCTGTTGCACATGGCGAGCTTTGCAAAGAGAATCTCATCGTCCGTGATATTGCCCTTTTTCATATCGTTGAGCTCTTTTAAAATCGCTTCTTCCGTGCGGTCGAGGTCTTTCGTTTCCACGCCGCTCTGCACGAGCATGACGTTCTTCGGCGTATCGTGGCGCGCGGCGCAGTAGTAGCAAAGGCTCTGCTTTTCGCGCACGTTCATAAAGAGCTTGCTGCTCGGTGTGCCGCCGAGCACAACGGACATCAGCTTTGCCGCAAGGCGCTCTTCCGGCGTGGTGCCGATGGCAAAGCCCATGACGAGCTTAGACTGCACAACGGGCATTTCTTCCGTCACACGCTTTACGTCTCCCGATGCTGTGTGGCGCTTTGTTTCAATGGACACCGCGTCGCGCATGCCGAGGCGCTTTACAAGCTGCTGCGCAAAGCGGTCGTCCGCACCGTCGCCGATCGTGAACTGGCAGATCTGCGCGTGCTTTACGGCATACTCCCACGCCGCTTTCACGCCCTCGCGGGTCGCGTTCAAGATCGCCTCGCGCGTACCGATGCGCGGCACACCTGCGGGTTCGCCCGCAAACATGGTCTGCACACAGCGCTGCATGGCATACGTCGCCTTATCGTTATATTCCGCGTCAAGCGTCTCCAAAAGCTGGCGCTGTTCCTGCAAAAAACCGTCCTCCGGGAACAGACCGTTTTCATCGCACAGCGGCGTGAACAGAATGCTCTCCAGCATTTCGGAAAGCGCCTGCTGCACATCTTCGCCGCCGAACGCATACGGGTTCGCAATGCCGGCTGCGGCAAGCGTTAAAATCTGGTTATCGCCCACACGCGTTACACCCGGCTGCACCGAAGCGCCGTACAGCTCCGCAAGGCGCTTGCCGAACTGCGTGTAATCGGGGTATTCGCGCGTCGCACGGGAGATTATATTCGGGACGAGTGCATATAAAGCCGCATTTTCCGGCGTGGTAAGCGGCAGCACAAGGTGTGCGGAAACGCGTGCCGTTTTAAACTGCGGCGTGCTGCTCCAGAACGCCTGCAAGCCGCAGTCCTTCTGTTCAAAAAAATGATTATTCATCTCTGAAATTTTCCTTCCTGAAATAGTTTAAAACCGAATTTTCAAAAGGTATAGTTGCATAAATATGCTTTCGTATTCGTATTATAGCACAGCTTTTTTCAATTTTAAAGCCAAAGACGGCTTTTTCACAAAAAATTCAGTTTACGCGCGCACAAAAAACCGGGCGCAACACTTTTCGATGCACCCGGCTGAAGCTGCGGTCTCCTCGACCGTATTCAAATTGATCTCGATGTCCGTGAATTCTTCCCCCGAAGTATAATATACCCGCTTCGTAATGATGAGGCGTTCTCCTTTTGAAATCCACCTCAACCGAGGTACATTTTTTCAAACGCCTCTATGCTGTCAAACACATTCGGTTTGAGCCCCGCTTTTTCGTATTCCTTTGCATATAAGCTGAGTGCGCCGTCAAACTGCGCCGCAGCCGCCGAGTATAAAGGTTACACAGGCTTTATAGCCGTCCTCGTTCCGCATTAAAACAAACAGGTCGGACGTTTTCGAATATCGCCCCGTGCGACAGGCGCAAAATGCGGGACGGACACATTCTGCACCGCTTTTCATACATCAGCCGCAGCTTCAGTATATCAAAAGTGATGGCAAGGTGCAATATTTTCTCTTAATTTGTGGAATATTTTATATATTTTGTCAATTCTGTTGTGCTTCTTTAAACCTTTCCAGCTCCGGCACGGCGTTCGCCATTTCGGCTTTGGCGTTTTCGCCTGTCAGGTGGTCTACGGCGTACAGCACCACGCCGTCTGCACCCGCTTCTTTTGCGCGGTCGATCTGCTTTGCGAGCGTGTCGGTCGTGTTGAGCCATGTGCCGTTGTCCGCATCCGTGCCCGCCTTGTACACCGCAAGCCCGATATACAATTTGATGCTCGGCAGGCGCTTTAATGCGCACCAATTTTGGAGCGCCGTTTCAAACGGCAGCGCTTCATTTTCAAAGCTGTAATAAAGCTGCGGGCAAACGTAATCGATATACCCCGCCTGCGCACACCACGTGTACACGTCAGCATTGATCATCTCGTTGTTTTCTAAATTGCCCTGCGGCGAAATGCCGAACTGCACATTTTCATTCGCTTCCTTCACACGACTGTACACGGCGGCGATGAGCGCGTTCACGTTCGCGGTGCGCCACTCGTGCAGCGTGAGCGGCTCTTCAGTTTCTTTTACATATGCCGCGTACTGCTCGGCGTCGATGCTTTCGTCGTCTGTGGGGTAAAAATAGTCATCAAAATGAATGCCGTCCACGTCGTATTTTTCGGCGATCTCCGCTGCGCCGTCCGCAATACGGTTGCGGATATACGCGCTTGCGGGGTTATAATAAATGCCGCTATTGTACGCCATAAAATATTCCGGGTGATTTACATAATTTTGCATATAAAATCCATTTTCGTCAAGCTCCGGCGGGATTGTCGTGCTCGCAATGCGCAGCGGGTTGATCCACGCGTGAAACTGCATATTCTGCTCGTGCGCGGCGTTTACCATGTATTCCATCGGGTCATAGCCGGGGTCTTCCCCCTGCGTGCCCGTCAAAAGGTGCGACCACGACTCGTACTCCGAGGGATACAGGCTGTCCGCAAACGGCCGCACATGCACAAACACCGCATTTGCGCCGACGCTTTTCGCAGCCGCAAGCTTGGCATCAAAATTCTCCTTGAACGCTTCTTCGGTCTTCTCCGTCACATCGAGCGCCATATACGGAATCCACACGCCGACAAGCGGTTCTTCTGCTTTTGCGGTCGTTTCTGCGGCGTTGCTATCCTCCTGCTCCGGCGCAGTGCTTGGGAATACAACTTCAACGGAGTTTTCCGCCGCACTCGGCTCTGCGTTTTTCTCCCGTCCCGCCGCGCTTTTCATCGCCAGAAATACGGCCGCAACCAAAATTAAAACCGCGATGACATAATGATACTTTTTAATTACGATCATACGCTTTTTCCTTTCTCTCTGCGTTCCCTTGACCGCCAAACGGATTTGCGGTAAGATAATCATAAGTATGAGACAAGCGAGGAAAATATGATGGATTTTAAGCTGGAACCCGTGCAGTTCACACTGCTGACCTATTATTGTATCATCAATATCACAGCCGCAGTCCTGACCGTTACCGATAAGCGCCGCGCACAGAAAAAGCAGTGGCGTGTCCCGGAGCGCACGCTCCTTTTGCTCGGTGCGGCAGGCGGCGCACTCGGCGAATTTATCGCCATGCTGTGTATCCGCCACAAAACAAAACACCTGAAATTTGTGATCTCCATGCCCGTTTTCATCGTACTGCACACCGTCCTTTTCTATCGGATTTTTTTGCTTTGAGGGAGACTTTAATGAACACAAAATATAGAAATCTGCTGTTTGATGCCGATCAGACGCTCATCGATTTTGAAAAGGACATGCCGCTCGCATTTCAATATATGTACGAGCAATCGGGACTTGCAAAGCAAAAGCCATACAGCTCAGAGATTCTGCGCCTTTATAACGACTGCAACGAAAGCTGGTGGCGGCGTTTTGAGCAAAAGCTCTGCACCAAAGCGGAGCTGTACCGCAACCGTTTCGTCGATTTCTTCGAGGTCGCGGGGCTCACACCGGTCAGCATCGATTTTTTGCAAGACCTGTATGTCTCCGGCATAGCGAAAACCGGCACGCCGCTGCCGGGCGCTTTAGATATGCTGCGTGCGCTTTCAGAGCGTTACGACCTCTACATCACCACAAACGGAAATCCGATCTCGCAGCCCGGACGCCTCAAGAATTCCGGCGTCACGGTCTTTATGAAGGGCTGCTTTATTTCCGATGAGATCGGCGCGGCAAAGCCGGATAAAAAATATTTTGACTATGTCCTTGCGCGCATACCGGGCGCGAGCACCGAAAACTGTCTCGTCATCGGCGATTCGCTTTCGGCGGACATCAAAGGCGCGCAGAACGCCGGTTTAGACAGCTTATGGTATAACCCTAATCGCAAAGCAAACACCCTTCCCATACCGCCCAACTTTGAAGCCGCAAGCTACGAAGATATCGTAAGAATTTTGCTGTAAGGAGCTTTTATGGAGAACCCCGACATCGACCGCCCGGCCGTGCACATCGGCTTCCCCTTTTTCGCGGCGCTGTTTGTCGCCTCTTTCTTCGGCGCACCGTTTGCCGCCGTTTCGGCAGTTTTTCTGTTCGCCGCCGTTTTTCTGCTTTTTCTGTTTAAGCAGCATCGACAACGGCCGAATTTCGTGCTTTCCCTCATCGCTACCGCAGCCGCATTCGCGGTGTTTGCAGTTGCAATGAATCTATTCGTGCTGCCCACAGAGCGCTATGACGGCGGCACATATACCGTCACCGGAAACGTAGAGTCGTTCCTCACGAAAAGCAACGGGCGGTTCTATTACAAGCTGCATGTGACGCACATCGACGAGCCCGTACAGGATGTCGATTTTTCGGTACGCCTCTCCCACAGCGAGGCTTTCCCGGCAGGGATTGGCGACACGGTCACGTGCGAAGCGAAGTTCTTCGCGTTTGAAGACAGTCTCGGGCTCTCCCCGCGCACCTCGTGGCTTGCGGATAACATGGTCTTATCCGCCTATGTCACGGATTACGAATCCGTGCAGGTCACGCCTGTCGAAAAGCGCCCGTTTTCATATTATGTAAACCAAATCCGCACGCATTTTCACAATTTGATTTTGGAAAACTACCCCAAAGTCGAAGGCTCTGTGCTTTCCGCCATGCTGCTCGGCCTGCGGGACGATATGGAAACCGAGCTTATCTCCGCCTACAAAAAGGCCGGTGCTTCGCACATTTTGGCCATATCCGGCATGCACATGGCGATCTTAACGCAGTTCACCCTCGGTTTTCTGGGTCTGCTCGGACTGAAACGCCGCCCGGCCGCGCTCGTTTCCGCGGTGTTTACGCTGCTTTTTATGTTCGTCTCGGGGCTTTCGGCCTCTGTGGTGCGCAGCGGCATTATGCAGCTCATTTTGCTTTTCGGCATTCTTCTCGGTCGCCAGGCGGAACCGCTCAACTCCCTTGCGGTCGCCGTTTTGACCATGAGCTTATTAAACCCGTTCTGCGCGGGCGATGTCTCCCTGTTGTTCTCGTTTTCGGCGACGCTCGGCATCATCCTGCTTGCGCCCCGCATCACAAAAGCAATCACGAAAAATATTCGCAAGCCGCAGCGGAAAGCGCACCTTGCAAAGCTTGTTTCTGCATTTTCCGTCTCATTTTCGGCGGTGCTTTTCACTGCGCCGCTGCAGCTTTATTTATACGGCACAGTGCAATTCGTTTCGGTGCTCACATCGCTTTTGGTGTTGGAAATTTCCGCGTGGCTGCTGCGGTTCGGGCTTATCGCCGCCTTGCTGCTCGCCGTCCCCGTTCTCTCCCCGTGCGCCGCACCGTTCGTGTTTTTAAGCGGCATTTGCGTGAAGGCGCAGAATTTCATCATCACGCTTATCGCAGAGCACATTCCCGGTACGCTGCGTATCTCCGGCAAATATCTGCCCGTAACCGTCGTAATCTGCGTCCTTTTCTTCACGCTTTCCGTGCTTCTCTACCGCCGCAAAAATAAAGCGCTGCCATGCGTTTTAACGGTGTGTATCCTGCTTTGCGGCATGAGTGCAAACGCGCTTTTGAGCCAAAGCGCCGCACGCCTTGTCGTTTTCCGCACCGATTACGCCGCCTGCACGGCGATTATCACAAACACCTCCGCCGAGGTGCTCGGGTGCAGCGGAAATGCCGCTTCCGTTGAGACCGCCCTGCGCGCGAACGGTGCGGAACAGATCACCCTTTTACTCGTGCAGCCTGATGAAAAAAGCATCCGCTGCGCCGAAAAGCTTGCACAGCTTTTCGAGGTCAAGCAGATTCTCGTGCCGGACACCGTATATTACCCTGCGGAAAACGCTGCGTTTTACGATTTCAGTTATGTCGGCGTGCTTCCCTCCGGCAGCTTCACGGTCACGGACAGCGGCGAGACCGTCACGGTCACCGTAAACGGCACGGAAATTTACCTTGAAACGAAACGCAGCACGTCGCTTTCCCACGACACAGATATTTTGGTGACAGAAAAACCGCAAAATGCAGTCTCTGCCCCGTTTACGATTTTAAAAACAAATGGTATAATAGAGGATACCGAAGCTTCGCTTTCGCCCGGCGCATACCTCTTTATGACGGAGCACGAAAGCATCCGGCTCGATTTTGACGAGCGCGGCACGTACACGGTATACGGCGGCTAAGCCGCAACGAAAGGAAAACACTATGCCCGAGATTACGGAAACCAAACTCAAGGAGCAGATTGCAAAAGAGCAAATCGGCAGCCTTTACTTTTTGTACGGCGACGAAAAGCTGCTCGTGCGCCGAAATTTAAATCGCCTGTTAAAAAAACTGGACGGCAACTTCCCGGAATTCAACTTTCAGGAATTCCCGCACGACGCGCCCGTAGACAGCATTGCGGACGCCGTTGTCGCCATGCCGTTTATGGCAGAGCGCAAGTGTGTCACGGTCTCCGACCTCAACGTGGAAGCCATGAACACCGCGGAGCTCGATAAGCTCTACGAATTGCTCGATACTATTCCCGAAACGACCGTGCTTATTCTTTATCTGCCCACGCTCGAGATTGATCCGAAAAAGAGCGCAAAGTGGCGCACGTTTTTAAAGAAGCTCGACACGCGCGGCTTTTCCCTGCCCTCGCTGCGCCTGAAAGACAACGAGCTTGAAAAATACGTCTGCCGCGAGGCCGAAAAGGCAAACTGCCTGCTCTCCCGCAAGCTTGCCGAGCGCATCGTGCAGTACGTCGGCAACGACTTAAACGCCCTCACAAACGAAGTGACAAAGCTCTGCGCCTTTGCGGGCGGCGGCGAGATCACCGCCGAGCAGGTGGAAAAAACGGTCACGAAAAACATGGAAACAACCGTGTTTCTCTTGAGCAATGCCCTCGTGCGCGGCGATTACAGCAAAGCGTATGCGCTGCTTGATCTACTGATGGCCCAGCGCGAAGAACCGTACACGATTCTGGCCGTTTTAAGCAGCGCTTACATCGACATGTACCGCGTGCGCGCCGCGATCGAAGCGGGCAAAACGTCCATGGCGCCGACGGAATACGGCGATTACCGCGGCCGCGATTTTAGATTAAAATATGCCGAGCGCGACGTGCGCGACCTTTCTATCGAAATGCTGCGAGAATGCCTTTCGCTTTTACTCAACTGCGATCTTTCCATCAAGCTTTCGGGCGGTGAAAACATGGACAGAATCGCACTCGAAAAGCTTTTCGCCCAGCTTTTGTACGTCGCGCACCGCGGCAGCGTGGCCTAAAGGAGCTCTTATGATCCACATGAACGAAGCCCTCATCGTCGAGGGCCGGTATGACAAAAGCAAGCTTTCCGCGCTGACCGACGCTATCATCGTCACAACGAACGGCTTTGGCATCTACAAGGATGCTGAAAAGCGCGATTTCATCCGCAAGCTCGCCAAAGAGCGCGGCATCGTCATTTTGACGGACAGTGACAACGCCGGCCGGCAGATCCGCGCGTATATCACGTCTTTCGTGCCGTCAAATCAAATTCGCCACGCGTATATCCCGGATATTTACGGCAAAGAAAAGCGCAAAGCGGCGCCTTCCAAAGAAGGCAAGCTCGGCGTGGAGGGCATTTCCTCGGAAATTTTACTGGAAATTTTAAAAGAAGCCGGCGCTTCCGTTGAGGGCAGCACAACCGATTTTCAGCCCTTAACCCCGGCAGACCTCATGCCTCTCGGTCTCACCGGCGGCGTAAACAGCGCCACACTGCGCCAAGGCGTTTTGAAAGCACTTGATCTCCCCGAAAACCTCACGACCAAAATGCTCCTGCGCTGGGTGACGAGCGAAGAAAAAAAGGCGCAGCTTTTAGCCGCCGTAGAAAAAATCAAAAACGGTGCTTGACAAACCGAAAAGCGCCGACTATAATAAGCACAATGGCTGTGAAAGAAAGAAGTACGCGTTTTCATCGGCACAGAGAGCCTGCGGGTGGTGTAAGCAGGTGCGAAAAAACGCCGAAATACATTCCGGAGCTGTCTTTTTGAACGGGTTCCCAGTAAAAAAGTCCGTGTGCGCACGTTACAGCGCAAGGGTATGTTTGTACCCGTTGAGGTTTCAGGTGTGAGCCTGAAATAAACTGAGGTGGTACCGCGAACCACAAAACGAAACGTGTTCGCCCTCATAGATCAAGTGAGGGTGTTTTTTTATATTCAAAATTCCCCTCCTTGAAGATCAAGGGGGCTTTTTTATTGCCCCAAAAGCCCAAAACCTGAAAATCGAAAGGAACGAAACAACATGGGTATTTACGAAGAATTGCAGGCCCGCGGCCTCATTGCACAGGTCACGGACGAAGAGCGCATCCGCAACCTTATCAACAACGGCGAAGCCACGTTCTACATCGGCTTTGACTGCACCGCAGACAGCCTTACAGCTGGTCACTTCATGGCGCTGACCTTAATGAAGCGCCTGCAGATGGCGGGCAACAAGCCAATTGCCCTCATCGGCGGCGGCACCACGATGATCGGCGACCCGAGCGGCCGCACCGACATGCGCAAGATGCTCACGATGGAAGACATCGAGCACAACGCCGCCTGCTTCAAGCGCCAGATGGAAAACTTCATCGATTTCTCCGACGGCAAGGCCCTCATGGTCAATAACGCCGATTGGCTCTTAAAGCTCAATTACGTCGAGCTCCTGCGTGAAGTGGGCGCATGCTTCTCTGTCAACAACATGCTGCGCGCCGAGTGCTATAAGCAGCGCATGGAAAAGGGTCTCTCCTTCCTTGAGTTCAACTACATGATCATGCAAAGCTACGACTTCTACGCCTTGTTCCAGAAGTACGGCTGCAATTTACAGTTCGGCGGCGACGACCAGTGGAGCAACATGCTCGGCGGCACGGAGCTCATCCGCAGAAAACTCGGCAAGGATGCCGCAGCCATGACCATCACCCTGCTCACCGATTCTCAGGGCAAGAAGATGGGCAAAACCGCCGGCAACGCCGTGTGGCTTGACCCGAACAAAACTTCCCCGTTCGATTTCTACCAGTACTGGAGAAACGTAGACGACAGCGACGTTTTGAAGTGCATCAAGATGCTGACGTTCCTGCCGCTTGACGAGATTGAAAAGATGGAAAGCTGGGAAGGCAGCCAGCTGAACCGCGCAAAGGAGATCCTCGCGTTCGAGCTTACACAGATGGTACATGGCGCTGAGGAAGCCCGGAAGGCACAGGAAGCCGCACGTGCACTGTTCGGCAGCGGCGCAAACTCCGAGAACATGCCGACCACCGAGATCACCGCAGCCGACCTCACCGACGGCGCAATCAACATTCTCGACCTCATGCAGAAAGCCGGCCTCATTGCATCTAAGGGTGAGGGCCGCCGCCTCGTGCAGCAGGGCGGTGTTTCCGTCGACGACGTAAAGGTCACCGATATCGCCAAGACCTGCACCGCAGCCGATTTTGAAAAAGGCCATGTCATCATCAAAAAAGGCAAAAAGGTCTTCCATAAGGTCGTTTTGAAGTAAGTAAAAAAGCGGCGGCGAACGCGTGCTGGCCGAAAAGCTGCTTGCGTTCTTCGACCAAGTGAAGCCGGAGAATGTGGACTATGCGGCGTTGAGAGAATTTTTGGGGAAGTAAATAAAACGCGATAGAAGAACCCCCGAGTTCAATTTGCAGAGCACTGCGAGGCGAACTCGGGGATTTTTATTTTGAGAAATCAAGCATGTAATTTACTTGTTACCCAATTGGTGACCGTTGTCATCCGTTTATTATACTTTGACCATTTTTTGATCGCTTCGATCGAGATGGAGAAGGCCAAACTCATGACCAAAAGCGTAAAATAGCTCAAAATTGCATTATGTGACCAAAAAACCAAAGCGGAACACGGTCCGTAAAAGAAAGCATGGACCATAAACATATTTCCTGAGTGTTTTCCTAAAAACTCAAGAGGAGCAGAAATAACGTGCGCCTTAAAATACCGTCCAACCAGAACAATGATCAGAAACGCAGCCAGCGCACTGAGCAAACCGCAGATTTGCCACAGATCGTTCTGCGAGATACTAAAGCGCAAAACCAAAAGTCCCGCGGCGCCCAAGAACAATACCGTCGCAAACACGACTTCCGACCATTTACCGTGTTTCATTTTTCGAGACATCAGTTATTCAGCACGTCTCCCTTGGCACATGCAGCTGCCAGAAGAATGACTAAGAAATAATTCAAATAGCTGCCGCCATATTTGGAGTGGATCGAATCGGGAATGAATTGAGGCAGTAAAAAGCCAATCGGAACCACTGCCATTCCGAGCCGTTCACACAGGCTGTCTATCAGCGGGATCAGAAGCACGATGATCTGTGCCAGACACATATACCACCATACGCCGCTGAGCAATCCGGTTTGGAAAAAATCCGAAACAGCAAACACATCCGCAATCATTCGAATCACGCTGTTTTCATAAACACGCATCGGATTGCCTCTAACGATCCAATACCCGAAAAATACAAATACATAGACCGGCCAAAAAGCTTTCATCAAGGAAAACCAACGTCGGATCAGAAATTGTAAAGTACTTTCAGAATTTGCACCCCCGCGTTTTTGGTATTGCAGAGATAAACCGTACGCGGATAAAAACACGAACAGCCAAACGCATACACGCGCCATGACGGCAACTGGTTGGATCCTATCTTCCGACAAGAAAAGAAACTCCATTTTTGTCTTTTCAACAAAATCCACATTATAAAACAAGTGATGAAACAGGAGTAAAAGTATACCGATCCCTTTTACCCGAGCCGTTTCCGCTTTTGTAAACAAGTTTTAGCCCCCTCATTTTCAGTTAACGGTTTCCGTATACTTCCAGAGCGTATAATCATCAAAAGTGCCGCAGGCGGTCACCTGCATATCGGAATGGCCATGCTCATGAAAAAATGTTAAAATACGCGTTTCAGACGACGTATTGCTGACGTAATAGACGTTTTTGCTTGGCAGAGCTGCAAGCGTATTTTCAAAGCCGAGGGACTCAATGTAGTCCTGCACACTTGGGTGGCTTTGCGTCACACCACTCAAAAACAATACATTTTTCGGAAAGCAGGCTCGGCTGCTTTTAAACACACTAAAATCATAGTACAGCGTCTGAATCGCCGTGCCAAAATCTAAAACATATAAATCTTCCGGCGTTTCGTTCACTTGTGCTAAGAATTCGGGGCGCAGTTTGCCGGGAATTACAGTTTTCGTGTATTTTTCCGGAGAATAGCTTGCCGAATAATAAAATGTACCGTCTACATACATGCGATATGCTACAGCGTCTTCTATAGGTGCAGTATTGTCCGGCAGATAGTTTATCCCCTGCCATCCGCCTACCAGGAGCGCGGCGGCACACAACAGAGCTTCCGTCGCCTTGCTGCGCTTAAAAAACGGCTCACAGAAATACGCGATCAATACGGCGGCGCAGAACAGAAAACCAAATTCTACGCGATAGACCCACCGTCCAAGTCTGTAAAAATAGACCAGAAATCCAAGCACCATCAGTGCCAACACCGCCGGTACCCAAAATTTTTTGGGATTTGTAATGGCGCAGAATAATCCGAGCAGCACACAGCAAAGCGTCATCGGATAATAGAGTTGGCGCAACCGAATCATGCTGAGCGCTTCGCGAATACTCGGATGCAGATTCACACGATGTGCATTGATAATATCCAATACTTGCTGCATCTTCTCTGTACTAAACACCGCTTGATCTGCAAAATCCCAATGCAGAATCATTTGATAATCGTTTTCCGATACGCCGATTGCTGTAAGTTCGTCGCGCAGATTTTCATAATCACACCAGGTGTAATCTAATATCTGGGAGCGGATTTTCGTAAATGTATAGTATTCTGTATAATCTGGATTGGCTGTATATGTAAGTGCATTTACAATATTAAACAAAAAGATAGTAACTATAAAAACTATCCCTGGTACAGCAATTTTAAGAAAAAACTCATATAACTTCATCTGTTTTTGCTTAAAACAAATCACTATATGATAAACAACAAGTACACTAGAAAACGCTATCGCCATAAAGAAAGCGTCTCTACGAACCAAACATCCCGTTATAGCCAACAAAGCTCCTAATACACAGCATTTCCTCCTATTTTGTTCAAACAGCGCCCAAACAAACAACAGACATCCACACATAGATGCCACAATCGCTGTTTTTGTAAACTGTGGCAAGATATACAGATCACGTGCGGCAAAGGCTGTAATCCAGACAACAGTCAGAACCGCTGTGCCAAGACGAAGTTTCTGCACAAGTACATAAGTGAGCGCAAGAAAAGACAAAAAGCAAAGAAGCATTTGCAGCCAAAAATACCAGCTTATTGCCGGGAAAAGACTATACAGCGGCACAAAAAGCCAGCCAATGAAAATGTTGGAGAACATCATGTGGGCATCTGGGTGGCCGGTATACGCACCGGAAACCACCATTTCCATGATGAAATCATCCGAAACCTCATATTTTATACTGCAAAAAAGAAGAATGCACAACAGCAGAACCGCCTGCGCTGCTGCTAAGACGAAAAACAATTTCTTTTTGCCAAAGTGCTCCTGCAAATCGATCGCCGGAGCGCTTCGAATCTGCTGTACATCGTTTGTCATCAGCGATTACCGTACATTTTTTCGTAGTAATTCTGATACTCACCGCTGATGATGGTCTCCCACCACTCACGATTATCGAGATACCACTGGATGGTCTTTTTAATGCCGTCCTCAAACTTGGTCTCCGGCAGCCAGCCCAACTCGTTATGAATCTTGGTCGGATCGATGGCATAACGCATATCATGACCCTTACGGTCACCAACATGGGTAATCAGACTCTCCGGCTTGCCCAGCTCCTTGCAGATGATTTTTACGATCTCGATGTTCTGCTTTTCATTATGACCGCCGACATTGTAAACTTCGCCCACACGACCCTTATGGATAATCAAATCAATGGCCTTGCAATGGTCTTCCACATACAGCCAGTCACGGACGTTCAGACCCTCGCCGTAAACAGGAAGGGGCTTGTCTGCCAGAGCATTCGCGATCATCAGCGGAATCAGCTTCTCCGGGAAATGATAAGGACCGTAGTTGTTGGAGCAGCGGGAAATGGTCACAGGCAGGCCGTAGGTACGGTGGTAAGCCAGAACCAGCAGGTCAGCGGCAGCTTTGGAGCTGCTGTACGGAGAGCTGGTGTGGATCGGTGTCTCCTCGGTGAAGAACAAGTCGGGACGGTCCAACGGCAGGTCGCCGTAAACCTCGTCGGTAGAGACCTGATGATAACGCTGGATGCCGTACTTGCGGCAAGCGTCCATCAGCGTTGCGGTACCCATAATATTCGTCTGGAGGAAGATGCCCGGATCTTCGATAGAACGGTCAACATGAGATTCTGCCGCAAAGTTAACCACAATGTCCGGATGCTCTTCTTCAAACAGTTTATTTACAGCTTCGCGGTCGCAGATATCGGCCTTCACAAAGCGGAAATTTGGGTTATCCATGACAGGCGCCAGCGTAGACAGGTTGCCTGCGTAGGTCAACTTATCGAGGCAGACAATGCGGTAATCCGGGTATTCTTTCAGTATGTGAAAAATAAAATTGGAACCAATAAATCCGGCGCCGCCGGTAACGATGATCGTCATAATCTAACTCCTTGTGCTGTGGAACTTACTCCTGGGTCTTCGTACTGCGAACGGAACTTCTGATCGTACCTTCTGCAACTATTTTCAAGTGCGTGCCATACGGGGATTTACCGTACTTTTCCGCAGAACGCAGCAGTTCTTCTTTATCGATCCAGCCGAAGCGGTAAGCAATCTCCTCCGGTGCGGAGATCTTTACGCCCTGACGTTTTTCGACCATACGCACAAAATCTGCTGCATCTACAAGACTATCCATTGTACCAGTATCCAGCCACGCAAAGCCACGTCCAAACAGCTCCACATCCAGATTACCCTGATTTAAGTACATTTCGTTGAGCGTGGTAATTTCCAGCTCGCCGCGATCCGACTTCTCCACCCTCTTGGCCAGATCCGACACACCCTTGGGATAGAAGTACAGGCCGGTGATGGCATAGTTGCTCTTTGGATGCTTTGGCTTCTCTTCCACAGAGATCACCTTGCCTGCATCATCAAATTCCACGATACCGAAGCGTTCTGGATCCGTTACATAATAGCCAAAGATCGTGGATATGCCGTTTTCGGCTCTGCTGCTTGCGTTCTGGAGAATGCGGGAGAAACCGTTTCCGTAGAAAATATTATCGCCGAGGATCATTGCACACGGTTCGTCACCGATGAATTCTTTACCGATGAGTAACGCCTGCGCAAGCCCTTCCGGCGCTTCTTGCACAGCATAAGAAAGAGTGATGCCAAACTGACTGCCGTCTTCCAGCAGATCGTGGAAGCGTGGGGTGTCCTCCGGCGTAGAGATGATCAGAATGTCCCGGATCCCCGCCAGCATCAGGGTAGACAGGGGATAGTAGATCATCGGCTTATCGTATACGGGCAGCAACTGCTTGGATGTTACCATGGTCAGCGGGTAAAGTCTCGTGCCGGCGCCGCCGGCTAAAATAATTCCTTTCACTGTTTGCATCCTCCGTTTTACTCTTTGGTGTTAAAATATAACCTTTATTTATCCAAGGGGAAGTGAGAAAATCACGATTCCCAATACAATAATTGCGATTCCCTTTAGTTTTCCTTTCGTAATTTTCTCATGCAGAAAGAAATAGCTAAGTATCACTACAAAAATCTGTCCCAAAGACTGCCACATGGGCGAGAGTGAAAGCGGAAGTTTACGCAGCGCAATCACCGAGCAGACTGTTGATACCACAAAAAGGAAGTATGCAAAGATAACAGAAAAATTTAAGTACGCTTTATACCAAGCATCATATGGCTTCATTGCTGCTTTTTTCAGAATAATCTGTGAAATATCCGCAATCAGAACAGAGCTGATCGCAATTAGGAAATACAACCACACGTTACTTATCCCCCGATGCCATAACCTTATATATCCCGTAGCAGATCACTATCGCACCGAGGATCTGATTCCAACTGGTACTCTCTTGAAACAGCAGTACACTCCATACCATACTCCAAATCATGGACACAGCACGATTGCTATACGCCGTTGTCAGCGGGACCTTGCGCAAAATCATCTGCCATAAAACTGCATATACAAATAAAATTCCGATAGAGCATCCATAAAACAGCAGAAACTGAATTGAAATCATCGGGTATCGGGACGCCAATTTCTGAAACACTCCGCTAAAGGAGTATACAATCACAGTGCCCTGCATAAAACCGATTTGACCAATTCCAGCTTTTTCCTTGTCATCCATGCCGATTTTCACCTCTGATTTGCAGCAGCTCCCCACTTATTTCTACGTTATTGCTTGCGTTCCATTTTTTCAAGTCAGATTCGAGTCCTTTCCGTTTGCCTGCTGATACACTCTAATTACCGCGCAAGCATCCTCTTGTACAGTCTCGGAACGAGGCGTTTTCCTATACAAGTCATGACAGAGTTCCGTCAAATAGCACGGAACCCCTGCCTTCTCCGCCAAATCAATACAAATTTTTGAATCCTTTTCCATCGTTTCAAGCGCCGCACGAGACGAAAAATCATGCTTCATCAGCTTGGGCACTCTACTCTGGAACATATTAGAATTACCTGCACATTCAGAGATTGTATCCTGCAATACCTGCGGATCGATCCCCATAGACTCGCTGAAAGACACTGCCTCCGCTGCTGCTGCAATATGGATTCCAACCAGCATTTGATTGACTGCCTTGAGCATCTGGCCTTGTCCCAGCTTAGCGCCCACATAAACGATCTTCTTGGAATAGGCCTGAAATATATCCCTGCATACCTCAAATACCTGACTGTCACCCGCTGCCATCGTTACAAGTTTTCCCTGTTCGGCACCGGTTACGCCACCGCTTACCGGTGCGTCTAAAAGTGCAATTCCCTCTGGACACATTTCACTGAGCAGGCGCATTTGTTCCGGCGCAATGGTACTGGAAACAATGATTATTCCCTTTTTCATTGCAGCCAACACCCCATCAGTCCCCTGCAGGCAACCGCGGCACTGCTCATAATTTGAAACCATCAGCAAAATGCGGTCCGTTCGCTCCGCAATTTCTCCGGCAGTCTCCAAGACCTGGATTCCCATGCGTTCTGCCTTCTGGCGACTATACGCACTACGCACTGTCGTAAAAAGTTGAAATCCACATTCTTGTAGTTTGCCTGCCATGGGCGCTCCCATAGCCCCCAGCCCAATGATTCCTAACTGCTTCATCTGATTTTCTTCCGCTCCACAAGTTCTTCTGCTGCCGCTACTATGTCAGCAGCCGTCATATGATTTGCCTCATACAGTGCCTCTGCGTCTCCGGATCTTGCAAAGCAATCCTGAATACCAATCATACGCATAGAAACCGGCAAATTCGTAGCCAGCACCTCTGCTACAGCTCCGCCAAGCCCGCCAATGACAGAGTGATCTTCGACCGTCACAATTGCGCCGGTCTCTCCGGCCGCTGTAATAACTGCCTCGCGGTCAATGGGCTTGAGCGTATGAATCTCCATAATCTGCGCATTGACTCCCCGGGCTTCCAGTGCTTTCGCGGCCTTTACAGTGCGGTCCAGCATAATTCCCGTGGCAATCAGGGTAACATCTTTTCCCCGACGCTTTACCCAATTTGCCTTGCCGATCTCAACATGATAGGTTGCTTCGTCATTGATATCCTCTACAGCGTCAAAAGGAAGCCGGACATACAGCGGGCCATGGAACTCCAGTGCCTTTCTTGCCAACACTCTGGCAGAAACAGCATCTGACGGCTGAATAATGGTCATATTCGGCAGGGCACGAAGAATCGCAATGTCCTCAATGGCTGTATGGCTGACGCCTTCCGAGCCAGTCTGCAGCCCTGCATGAGTCCCCATGACTATAACATCCTGTTTGGGATGGCAAATATACGTTCTGAGCTGTTCACAGGCACGCATCGTTGCAAATACGCTGTACGTTGCCAGCACAACCTTATGTCCGCAGCTGGCCAAGCCGCTGGCTACTCCAATCAAATTTTGTTCAGCGATTCCAATTGAAATCTGACGTTCCGGATAAATATCTCCAAAATCCTCAAATGAGCAGCACTTGGTATCTGCACACACTGCATAATAACCATATTCCTCGGCAAGCCGAATGATCTCCTTGCCAAAAATAATTCTGATTGGGAGCTGGCTCATATCAATTCCTCCCTTGCATGAATTTCAGTAATCGCCTGCTGATACTGCTCATCGGAAATAACACTCCGATGCCATTTCAGCACATTTTCCATATAGGAAACGCCTTTTCCCTTTACGGTGTTTGCAATAATGACCGTCGGAGAGCCTTGATGGCGCTGTGCTAGTTCAATAGCCGCATAGATCTCATCAAAGTTGTGCCCATTAATGGTAATGACGTTCCACCCAAACCCATGCCACTTTTCCTCCAAGGGAGAAATATCCATAACATCTGCTACTGTTCCGGTGATTTGAAGTCGGTTCCGGTCTACAAAAGCAATCAAGTTATCCAGATTATGGTGTGCTGCACACATTGCAGCCTCCCAAACAATACCCTCCTGTAACTCTCCATCGCCAAGAACGCAATAAGTTTTATAAGAACAACCTCTTAATTTTGCAGAAATCGCCATTCCAACAGCAGTGGAAATACCATTACCTAGAGAACCGGACTCCATATCTACGCCCGGCGTAGACATATCCGGATATGCCGTCAGCATAGAGCCGGTTTTACGGAATGTCGACAGCGTTTCACGGGGGAAAAATCCGCGGCGTGCCAGCACCGAATACAATGCCGGCGAGGCATGGCCTTTTGAAAGCACAAATCTATCTCTCTCCGGCCAATCGGGATTCTGCGGATCCACATTCATTACACCGCCCAAATAGAGTGCTACAAGAATTTCCACACAAGACAGCGATGAACCCGGATGACCCATTCCTGCCCGATAGATCATTTCAATAATATCCCACCTGACCGCCTGTGCCAGCTCTTCATTTGTAAACTCGTTCTTTTTTTCCATATCTTTTCTTCCCTCCGACCCGTATCAGTCAAACTGCTTCAGCACATGTGCCTTTTTACAGTCATAGCCCGAGATCAACATCTGCTCGCCATTTTCATCAAGCACTTTCAGAGTTTTCTGCACATGATCAATCAACGCCAGCAGACGATCTGCATCTTTCCCCTGAATGAAGATTCTTGCAAATGTCTGGTTCAGCGTTCCCATAGACCCTTTTCCGATCTCATCGCCTTCATAGTAGAACTGAATGATATTGAGGATTTCCGGCATTGCACGGAGCGCTTCCAATCCATCAATCCGGGTGATTTTTCCCGGCTTCATCAGTGCCAGCAGAATTACATCACTGTGGTCAAACATCGGCTTATTCTTCTCTGCCGCATTCCAGCCTGTGCATGCACCGAACAGCGCATAATTCAGCATCATCTGACAGCTGTCAATCTCATTCTCAGCTGCGCAGAGAATATATTCCTGTGCGCCGCACAGGCGATAGCCCATTTCAAAAGGCAACAGCATGCCATCCACCACAAAGCACTGCATAAACATCGTGCCGTCCTTCATGCCGAGACCTGCTGTCATATTTTTCAGTTTCTCCTCCAGCTGTTCATAGTAGAGCGGAATAAACCGGCAGGGGTAAAACAACGCATTGGGCTGCATGGCCTTCCCCTCCTGCACCTGATTCATGTCACGCTCGCACATGGAAGACAACGACAGTACACCATTCTGAAGATTAAAGTACATGCACACATCCGGATAGGCAGCCATATACCGCTCCACGATCACGCACTGATTCTGCGAAAATTTCAGTGCATACGGAACCGCTTCGCAAAGCTCTTTCTCATTTTCACAGATTGAAACACCCTTGCTAGCCCACGCATCTGATGGCTTCACGATCACCGGGTATTGGATCAGCTCCAGATCTTCCCGTTTCAGGTCACCATCCAAATGGAACTCCGGCACCACCGGGATCCCATATTCTCTGCAGGTCTCTTTGAACAGCAGTTTGTTGGTGGTTACATTGATTTGCTCTTTCGTTGCATAAAACGGAAGTCCAAGCGTATCCGCCACCAGGCATGCAGGCATCAAGTTCGCATCAGAAAATCCAGTAAACACACCGTCTATCTCATTTTCCCTTGCAATTTCCAACACCCGATCAATATCTGTCGTGCTGGCCAAATATGAGCGGTCCGCAATCCGCTTTGCAGGTGAATTCGGATAATAATCCACTACAATCGTATAGATACCCATGCGTTTCGCACGTTCAACCGCATCATACATGGCTCCTGTTCCGCCAAGAAACAGGAGCTTCTTCTGGTTTTCCATAGTCTCAGCTTCTTTCATTGTTATTCCATCGTTATTCCGTCGCAATATAAAACCCATATACCATCAGGTCATTCACGCTGTCCACCCACGCCATTGTAACATTGGGATTGTAATGGCACTGAATGAATGCCAGTTCCCGCTCTGGCGGAACCGTACATATCATGTATACCACCGTGCCCTCACCAATTGCCTGATAGACATTGGGCATCCCCCATCGTTCCAAAACAGAAAGATTGGCAGGGGTCCAGCACACCCACCCCCCCTGAATGCATACATTCTGGTGGCTAGTTCTGGAGAAACAGGTAAATGGTGTTGCCGTGCTGGTATAGGTCAGACGTGAAATCGTTGGCCTGTCCAGCAGGAAAAAATCATCAGGATATGATTCCGCATACTCAATTACTTTCTGATAGGTATCGGTAATCTCAGCTGTGTCATCTTCTGCCGCATGACAAATCGTCAGGACACACACTGCTGCGCAGGTCAGAATCAGCAGTGTGCAGCCCATATCGTGCCCAACACCGCCCAATGTTGTCCAGATATTTTTATCTGCCTGATCCACGACACTTCGTTTCCGCCAGCTCAGGGTTCCAAGATAAATACAGAACAGCAGCGCCGGCGCAGTGATCGAATACCAGACTCTGTATGGCATTCGTCCCACAGAAACAAAATACCACATCATCACAAATGCCACAACCAGGGTGCCCAGCAGCAACAGGAAGCGCTTCCAATCCATACAAAACAGCAGAAACAGCACAACCCCAAAGAAAAGGAGCCAAAACTGCCGCTGCCGAACATCATCTGGTACCTGAAAAACCGCTGCAATTGCTTCTGTTTTAAGATTCACTGCGGAATAGGAAGCTGACTGTTCTGATTTCATACCAACCAGTGCTTCCACAACATCCCGGTTGAACACCTCTTTATCCAGATAGCTTTGGTTCGCGAACATATCCAAATCCTCTCTGGATATTCCCAAAGCCATCAATGCCTCCGCATTTTCATCATAGTCTGGAACACCGTAATCCAGCAGTTCCGCACGCATTGCATTTTCCTCATAATAATCCAGCGCAGCAGGATTACTACGGTAATACGCCATATTTGCCGTGCGAACTCCAACCGCTACCAAAACACTGATACACATAACCGCAAGTGTTTTCCAGTTCTTCTTCAGCCACGAAAGTAACGGCATGTCCTTGTGCGCAAACAGCACTTCATATCCCGCAAACATCGCAAGATACGGCAATGTAAAGTATAGGGACTGATAACGCAGCATGCTGCCCATCAACATGAGCACGCACCCGCCAATTCCACGGAACAGTTTGCCCTTTCTCGATGTCTCCTGCAGCATATCGGCCAGCAGAACTGCCCCCACCGCAACATATAACGCTGCGTTCTGGGTAAACTGAAACACAATATAGTGACTCTCGCAAAGCGCTCCCACAAAAATTATAGTCAACGCAGCCCCAGCCGGAAAGCGCTTTGCCCGGTGCATCAGGATATAGGATGCTGTTGCCAGCGAAATAAAGGAAACTCCCACAGAGATTATGACATACCAGTTGGCAGCATTATTCGTAATCTTGTAAAGTGCAGCCAATGCCTTGCATAAAAACACATTTACAAAAGCAATATAGTATCCGTCCTCGCCGCCATAGACATTCGCCAGCAAATTGCTGATATCACGATCATCATTCGTACCAAACTGCATATGGCTAAAGCACCGGCAAATCAGTAAAAACAGTAAATTTATTCCCAGCGCACACAAAATCTCTCTGTGCTTTTTCAGCCAGCTTGCAAATGTCTTTGTCACGCCCGGACTCCTTCCCGCTCATAATTCAGCACCGTCCGAACCACATATTGCGGCTGTTCACATTGAATCAGGAACACCCTTCCAATATATGCACCCAAAATGGAAAGTGCAAAAAAAAGGCATCCCCCAAGGAAGAACATTGCCCCAAGAACCGCCCAGACCGCTGCCGACTTTCCCATTACATCCATTACAACTGCGCAAGTCCACATAACAAGGCTTACCACACAGGATGCGATTCCAAACATTCCAATCAGACGAAGCGGCACTGTGGAAAAGCTTAAAGCGCCATCACTCCATAGCTTCAAAAGCTTTTTCAGCGTATAGCCCGACTGGCCTTCCAGCCGCTCATGATGCTCCAGCTGAACATTTACAATTTTTCTTGTATGCTGAAGCACGTAGCCAAACATCGAGACAAACGGGGTATCATATTCTTTTAATCGTTCAATCAGAAATTTACTGTACGCCGCAAAAGAAGACGTATGGATATTCTTAGGCTTTTGCAGTGTCAGGCAGAGCATCTCTGTGTTCAGCCAACTGGTAAAGCGCTTAAACAGCGTATGCTTTTTCCCATGGAACTCCGCAATTGCCATGTCAGCTCCGGCTTCAACCGCCTGGACCAGTGGAAAAATTCCTCGTGCGTCATGCTGCCCATCATCATCCATATACACCAGTACGTCACCCTGCACATAGCGCAGCGCAGCCATCTTTGCAGCCGCCTGACCAAAGTTTTTGGACAATTCTACTCCTACGATCCGAGGATCCTCCCTGCAAAGCGTCTCAATTGTCTGAAACGTTGCATCTTGATCCGGAGAACCGTCATTCACCAGTACCAGCTGATATTCATATTCCTTATGGAGTGAAAACTGATTTTGAATATCTGCCACAACATGCGGCAGTGTCTTGGCCGATTTGTAACATGGTATGGCCACAGTCACAAGCATAAATCACAATCCCCTTTTGGCGAGTTACCTTACCGTTATTTATTTTGAGCGGGCTTTCGTTGCCGCAGTGCAGCAGCGAATAGTAGCCCGCTGCTGTGCGCTTACCTCCAGAACCCCTTTACAGTCTCCACCACTGTATTGACCTCTTCCTCCGTGAGCCCGTAATACATAGGCAGGCGGGTCAGCCGGTTGCTCTCCTTGGTGGTATAAACGTCTTTGCCCGCAAAGCGGCCAAACTTCAGTCCAGCCTCGGCGGAATGCAGAGGGACATAATGGAACATGGAGTAAATATCATGCTCCTTCAGATAGGCGATCATGGCCGTACGCTCCTCTAGATCACGAAGCTTGATCCAGAACATGTGCGCGTTGTGGCCGCAGCCCTCCGGAATGTGGGCGATTTCCAACTTTCCCTGCTGCTCCAGCGGCGCAAGACGCTCCTGATAGTGGTGCCAACTGGCAAGCCGAGCGTTGTTGATCTTCTCGGCCTCTTCCAGCTGTGCCAGCAGGTAGGCCGCATTCATGTCAGAGGGCAAATATGAAGAACCATAGCCCACCCAAGTATACTTATCCACCTGCCCCCGCAAGAACCGGCTCCGGTTGGTGCCTTTTTCCCGGAGGATCTCCGCAGCCTCATTCTTCTCTTCATCGCGGATCAGCAGTGCACCGCCCTCGCCCATAGAGTAGTTCTTGGTCTCATGGAAGCTGAAGCAGCCAAAATCGCCAATGGTGCCCAGCGCCTTGCCATGGTAGGTACTCATGACGCCCTGCGCCGCATCCTCTACCACCTTCAGATTGTGCTTTCTGGCGATTTCCATGATGGTATCCATCTCACAGGCCACGCCCGCATAGTGAACCGGAACGATCACACGGGTCTTATCGGTAATGGCTGCCTCGATCTTGGTCTCGTCAATGTTCATGGTATCCGGACGAATATCCACAAATACAAGCTTTGCACCAGCCAGCACAAAGGCATTGGCCGTAGACGAGAAAGTAAAGCTGGGCAGGATCACCTCATCCCCGGGCTCCAGATTACAAAGAAGAGCAGCCATCTCCAGTGCGTGGCTGCCAGAGGTAGTCAGGAGCACCTTCTGGCTTCCTGTCATCTGCTCCAGCAATTGGTGGCATTTCTTTGTAAACTGTCCATCACCACAAATTTTATGCGCTCTGATTACTTTGGAAATATACTCCATCTCTTTGCCTATATAAGGCGGTCTATTAAAAGGAACCATGTTTCTTCCCACTCCAAATTAATTGTTTAATTACATTTTAACATATAATTCGACATATTGCAACCGATATGAAGTATTTTTAATGCCTTTCTCTGCGTTGTAGATAGATACGACCCACAGAAGGTAAAGAAAAGAGGGATAGAAAAGAATCAGGCGTTAGAAAGAATTTCACAGAGGAGATCAAGAGGGCTTTCTGTTGCTCCAGCGCAAATGATCTTTGCACTTTCGGTTTAGATCTTTTACACTTACAAACTTTTCCCAGTTGTAAAAATAGCGCTGGTCGTTTCGATGACTCCGCTCTACCTTGCCGTTGTGCCAAGGTGTTCTGGGCGGAATCAGCTTGTGCTGCACACCGGCGTTCTTCAAAGCAATGTCAAACGGACAGAGTGGAACGTATGCCTTTTTTGTTTACACCGTCACATACGGCAGCAGTTTCTCAAGCAGCTTTTCGCCGATGCCTTTTACATTCGTGAGCTCACGCACATCTTTGTATCCACCGTTTGCTTCGCGGTATTCGATGATTCTGTCGGCGAGTACTTCTCCGATGCCGTTCAGGCCAATCAACTCTTCCTTCGACGCGGTGTTGATGTTGACTTTTTCTTCGCTTAAAGCGGATGCAGCCGGCGCGCTCGATGCTGCTTCGCTTTGCCCTGTCGATGTCACCCTGTACGGTTCAAGCGGTGTATTCTCAAAGGAAACGCAGAACAGCACCGCCGCACACGCCATTAAAAACAGTGCGAACAGTAAAATTGTCCGTTGACTTCCCGCGCGCACAAGCGCTCCCCCTTATTTGTCCTCCGCATGCAGCGTCTTCACAAAATCCGTAAAATATGGCGGCAGCGGCGCTTCAAACTCCATATATTCGCCCGTGCGCGGGTGGATGAACCCGATGAGCCCCGCGTGCAGGCACTGCCCATGCAGCTGCGTGATGACTTTTTTCGGTCCGTAGACCGGGTCGCCCGCGACAGGATGCCCGATATACGCCATGTGCACACGGATCTGGTGCGTGCGTCCGGTCTCAAGGCGCAGGCGCAGCTGCGTAAATCCCGTAAAATTTTTTGTGACAAAATAGTGCGTCACGGCGTTTCTCGCGTTCGGCGTGTTTTGTACCGCCATGCGCTTTCTGTCCTGCGGATGACGTGCGATGGGCGCATCCACCGTGCCGTCCTCGCGAATTTTCCCGTACACCACGGCGCGGTATTCGCGCGTAAAGCTGTGCGCCTTGATCTGCTCCGCCAAGTGCCGGTGCGCGGTGTCATTCTTCGCGACGATGAGCAGCCCGCTCGTGTTCTTGTCAATGCGGTGCACAATGCCCGGGCGAATCACGCCGTTGATGCCCGAAAGCGAATCGCCGCAGTGGTACAGCAGTGCGTTCACAAGTGTACCGTCATAATTGCCCGCTGCCGGGTGCACTACCATACCCTTCGGCTTGTTCACCACAAGTAGGTCGTCATCTTCATATACGATGTCAAGCGGAATGTTCTCCGCCTTCACGTCGAGCGGGCGCGCTTCGGGAATCTCCACGCACAAAACGCTCCCCGGCGCAAGCTTCGCGCTTTTCTGCACAATCTTATTATCGCAGGTCACGTGCCCGTCGCGGATCAAATTCTGCACCGCAGAGCGGGAAAGCTCCGGCAGCGCCTCCGCAATCAGCTTATCGGCGCGCCAGCCCGCCGCTGTGACCTCAATCTCATGCAGCTCCGCCATACTTATTTCCCGACCCCGTCGGCAGTCGTTTCCGTCGGCTCGTTCACTTTTTTATCTGCCGCTTCTTTTTTGTCTTTAAAGAATAAGTACCACACGGCAAACAAAATCGCACCGACCACCACGCAGCAGTCTGCAAAGTTGAACACATACGGAAAAAACAGCACATGGATGTAATCGACCACATAGCCGAAAATAAAACGGTCAATGAGGTTACCGATGCCGCCCGCGATGATGAGCACGCACGACGTGCGCGACATCCATGTGTGGTGCTTATAGCGGAACAAAAGCACGAGCAACGCTGCCATAAGCCCTATCGTCAGTATGATCAAAAGCCACGAAAGCCCGGCAAAAAAGCCGAATGCCGCACCGTTGTTTTCAAGGTAACGGAACTCCAAAAGGCCCGGAATGCACGTCACGCTGCCGATGGGCTTTAAGTTTGTGATAACCGTCATTTTTATAAACTGATCGACAGCTGTCAGTACGGCGATCAGCAAAAGAATGAGAATGGACAAAAGAAATATCCCCTTATAACCCGAAAAAGGCGCAAGCCGGGCAAAACCGGTTTGCACCTTGGTTCGGTTCAATTATTCAACAGCACGGCGTCATTAAGCACGTACCGTTTAAAACAAATTCAATGTGTCCGAAATTATTCGGAAAGTGCTTTTGCGCAGCGCTCGCACAGATCCACGTATGCCGGGTTTTTGCCGACCGTGGAGGAATATGTCCAGCAGCGCATGCACTTGCAGCCTTCTGCCTTATCGACCTGCACGGAGAGGCCAAGTGCATCGTCGGAAAGTGTGCCGCCCTCGCCGTCCACGATCTCGACCTGAGATACGATGAACACGGTTGCAAGCTCGTCTTCCACAGACTTGAGGAACGCATACAGCTCGCCGGTGCAGAACAGCGTGACCTTTGCATCGAGCGATGCACCGATCGTCTTCTCTGCACGTGCGTTTTCAAGCGCCTTCTTCACAACATCGCGGATTGCATGGATTCTATCCCAGCGTGCGATGAATTCTTCCGTCACGTCGATGCCGTACTTTTCGCTCGTCGGCTTCGGCATCTCGTTGTAAACAACGTGGCGTGCATCGCAATCGGAAGCGTGCGGCATGCTCTGCCAGATCTCGTCGGAGGTGAACGCCAAGATCGGCGCGACCAGACGGGTCATCGCATCGAGGATGATATACATCGCAGTCTGCGCGGCGCGGCGTGCAGCGGAGTCCTTCTTCTCGGTGTACAGACGATCCTTGATGACGTCGAGATAGAAGTTCGACATATCCACAACGCAGAAGTTATGGATGGCGTGGTAAGCCTGGTGGAACTCGAAGGACTCATAGCCCTCGCGCACCTTCACCATCAGCCGATCCAAACGGTTCAGCGCCCACTTATCGATGGAAAGCATCTCAGAAACCTCTACACTGTCGGTATCCGGATTAAAATCGGAAAGGTTGCCGAGCATATAGCGCGCTGTGTTGCGGATCTTTCTGTATGCATCGGAAAGCTGTTTGAGGATTTCCGGGGAGATGCGGATATCGGCATGGTAGTCGGAAGAAGCGACCCACAGACGCAGGATATCTGCGCCGTACTTATCCACAATCTCCTGCGGCAAAATGCCGTTGCCGAGGGACTTACTCATCTTTCTGCCCTGACCGTCCACAACCCAGCCGTGTGTGACGACAGCCTTGTACGGCGCTTTGCCGCGCCATGCAATGGACGTGAGCAGCGAAGACTGGAACCAGCCGCGGTACTGGTCTGCACCCTCAAGGTACAGGTCAGCCGGCCAATGGAGATAATCGCGTGTATCGCAAACGGCAGCATGGGTCACGCCGGAATCAAACCAAACGTCCATGATGTCGCGCTCTTTTGTAAAGGAGGTGCAGCCGCACTTCTTGCACTTTGTGCCTGCGGGCAGAATTTCTTCCGCTTCCTTGATGTACCAAGCATCGGAGCCCTCTGCGCGGAACAGCTCGGAAACTGCGTGCATTGCGTCCTTCTCGATGAGCGGCTCGCCGCAGTCCTTGCAGTAGAAAATCGGAATCGGCACACCCCAGCGACGCTGACGGGAGATACACCAGTCGTTGCGGTCACGGACCATGGAGGAAATGCGGTCTTCGCCCCAACCCGGGATCCACTTTACGCCCTTGATGGCTTCAATAGCCTGATCCTTGATAGCGTCCACGGAGCAGAACCACTGCTCGGTCGCACGGAACAGAACCGGCTTCTTGCAGCGCCAGCAGTGCGGATACTGGTGGATGATCTTCTGTAAAGCGAACAGTGCGCCTGTATCCTCAAGGTGCTGTGCAATCGCCTTGTTCGCTTCCTCGGTCGTCAGGCCTGCAAACTGGCCCGCTTCCTCGGTCATCTTGCCATGGCTGTCCACCGGCACAACAATCGGAATTTCGGGATAGTGATTGTGGCAGACGTCATAGTCTTCGACGCCGTGGCCCGGAGCCGTGTGAACGCAGCCGGTACCGCTTTCCAACGTAACGTGGTCGCCCACGATGACGAGAGATGTGCGGTCGATGAACGGGTGCGCCGTCTTCATATACTCAAGATCGCTGCCCTTTAAGGTGCCAAGAATCTCGTAATCGGTCTTGCCCGCCGCCTGCATGGCAGATTCGGTCAGGGCCGTTGCCATCACATAGTATTCGTCGCCGGACTTTACAAGTGCATATTCAAATTCCGGGCCGACGCAAATCGCGACGTTCGCGGGGAGCGTCCAGGTCGTCGTCGTCCAGATTACGAAGTAGGTCTTACTCAGGTCTGCGCCCATCGGGGTCAAAAGGCCCTTGTCGTCCGTCACGCGGAACTTCACATAGATGGAGTGGCAGGGATCCTCTGCGTATTCAATCTCGGCTTCCGCCAGTGCAGTCTCGCACTCCGGGCACCAGTAAACCGGCTTTAAGCCCTTATAGATGAGGCCCTTCGTCGCCATTTCGGAGAAGATCTCGATCTGCTTTGCTTCAAATTCCTTGCGCAGAGTGACATACGGGTTGTCCCATTCACCGATGCCGCCAAGACGCTTGAAGGAGTTGCGCTGCTCATCGAGGTAGCCGAGGGCAAACTCGCGGCAGAGCTTGCGCAGCTCGATGTCGGAGATTGCAGTGGAATTCGAAACGCCCGCTTTCTTTCTGGCCTTCAGCTCGGTCGGCAAGCCGTGGGTATCCCAGCCGGGAACGTACGGTGCCTTAAAGCCGGACATATTCTTGTAGCGAACGATAAAGTCTTTCAGCGTCTTATTCAGCGCCGTGCCGAGGTGGATATCGCCGTTTGCATACGGAGGGCCGTCGTGCAGAACATAAAGCGGCTTACCGTCGTTCTTTTCGAGAACGGTCTCGTAAACCTTGTCTTCATACCACTTTTCGAGCATTACCGGCTCGCGCTTCGGTAGGCCGGCCTGCATGGCAAAGTCGGTCTTGGGGAGGTTCAATGTGCTTTTGTAATCCATATATTGATCCGTGCCTTTCTGCTGGTTTTATCTTCTCTTAAATTTACCCTTTTTCTTGTCGCCTTCGTCTTCAACGCCGAACTCCAGCGTGCTGAAAAGGGCCTCCTTTTCTTTCTGCAAAGATTCCGGGATGTCGGCGTAAGCGTTCAGATCAAGGCCGATGCCGCTGAACTGCTCCTTAATATAAGAGTCCTTGTCGTAAACAGGCTGCGGCTGTACCGGCGCCGGTGCGGGGATCGGCTCCGGGACAGGTGCGGGAGCGGGCTTCGGCTCTGCGGGGGCCGGTGCGGGTTCCTCTTTGACCTGCTGTGCCGCAGGCACCGGGATTTCTTCTTCCGGCTCCTCAATCACTTCAGGCTCGGTGTATACCGGCGTCGGTTCCTCGGCGGGCGCTTTTTCCTCCTGCTCTTCCTCCGGCAGGTCAAACGTCGGAATCTTCTCAATCACGGCAAGGTGTTCTTTATAAATGCCGTAGAGCGATGCGCGGAAGTTTGTCACCTCGCGCTTCATGTTCTCCAGCTCTTTCTCTTTTGCGGCGATCTGCTTTTCATAGGACTTCACAAGCGTTTCGGAGCGGCCCTTCGCATCTTTTACAAGAGCGTCCGCCTTCGCGTTTGCGTCGTTCACAATCTTCTCGGCCTTCGCCTTTGCCTCACGGATGGAAGCATTGCCAAGGCGCTGTGCGCTGAGGATTGCGTCCTTAATACCGTCTTCCTCTGCACGGTAAGACTCAATTTTTGCAGCCAAAATAGAAAGCTTCTCCTGCAGCTCGGCGTTTTTCGCCTGTAACTGCTGCACAGCGGCGGAATCATCCGTCTTGCGCGTTTTAATCTCTGCGTTTTCCTTTGTGAGTGCCGTTACGGTCTCCAAAACTTCATCAATAAACTGATCGACATCATCAGAATTGTAACCGGAAAAATTTGATTTTCTGAAGCTGACTTCATTGATGTCTTTAATCGATAACATGTGTGTAAGCCTCCTATATGTATTTTCTGCATTTCACAGATAAACGGCCCTTTTTCGTGACCGGGCCGAGCATATCAACAATAAATCGCCCGCAGCGGCGTATGGAGATGATGTCTCCTTCATTTACACGGTGCGAAACGGAATCCGTCTCCCTATGGTTGACGGAAACCAAACCCGCGTGCACCATCTGCGCGGCTTTTTCCCTGCCGGTGCCCGCCAAAAAGGCAACCAAGCAGTCTAAGCGTTCCGAAGCGACCACGCCGCCCATCGGCTGAAAGCTGTGCGCCTGCGGCAGCGGATCTGTAAAGCCCTTTGTAATCTGCACCCCCACCCGACCGATCTTATCGATCTGCGAAAGAAAGTGCGGCGCAAGCTCTGTTTTCACAAACAGCACGGCGCGCCCTTCTTCGGCCAGAATATCGCCGAGCGATGCACGCACCACGCCCTGTGCCAGAAATGAGCCCATAAAATCGCGGTGTGAAAGCGCATCCTGCCGGCGAAACTTCACCGTGAGCCCCGTCACCGGGAACTCCTCATCTAAGGGTTCCATGTAGTCAGGAAACACGCCCAAAACCGTTCGCTCCGCTTCGGGAAAGCCACCGAAAAATCGGTAATTTTCCGCATGTGCACGGCGCAAATATTCTTCTGCGTACGCGCGCTCGGAAAGATCCAAAAAGCCCAAGAACGCCGGCCTTTTTTCGCCAAGGCGCAGGCAATCCTCTATTTTCGCTTCAAAAAGCTTGTCTTCCTGTGCGGCCATATCAGAACGTTACGCCGTTCTGTGCAAGATCATCGCGAATCTCCGCACCGCTCAGGCTCACGCCCGCAGGCGTGAAAATATAAGTCTTCGCGGCGATGGGTCTCACCTCGCCGTGGTTCGCGTAAGAAGCGCCGCTGAGGAACGCCAGAATATAGCGCGCCTCGCTCGCGTTCGTCTCTTCAAAATTCACAACAACCGTATGGCCCTGGTTGATCTCATCCGCAATGCTATTTGTGTCGTCACGGAAAGAGTTCGGCTTAAACACAACCACCTGTGCGCCTGCGCGTGCGTGGTTAATGTTCACAACGCGGTTCGAGCTTGAAGAGGAGAACGAACGGCGTGCGGAAGGCTGCTCCTCGCGGCTGTCTGCCGTGGGCTCCGTGGCCTCGTCCTCGTAGTATTCATCATACTCGTCGTCGGGCGGGTTCCACATTTTCTGAAGCTTCTCTACAATGCCTGCCATATATTATACCTCCATTTTCTGCATAACAGGGTCGGTCAGCGCGTGTAGTCGCGCGGGCCGAAAAGCGAAGAGCCGATGCGCACCATAGTGGCGCCGCACTCGATGGCCTCCGCGTAATCGGAAGACATACCCATCGAAAGGCAATTCATAAATACATTATCTATTTTTTTGGCGCGGATGTCAATAAAAGATTGATGCATTTGGGAAAAATAATTGCATAGCGCGGATTTTTCCGCACAAATTGGTGGAATTGCCATCAATCCGTTTACCTGAATGCCCGGCAGCACGGCAATTTCTTCCAATAACTCGGGCAGCGCAGCTTTTTCGATGCCGCCCTTGCTTTCTTCCCCGCCGATATTCACTTCAATGAGCACCGGCATTTTGCGGCCTATTTTCTCCGCAAGGCGGGAAATTTCCTTTGCAAGCTTTACGGAATCCACCGACTGGATGCAGTCGACCTTATCGATGATATATTTCACCTTGTTCGTCTGCAAGCGCCCGATGATCTGGCCGGAAACGCCCTTGTCCCAATCGATCTTTTCATATTTGTCCATGAATTCCTGCACGCGGTTTTCGCCGATGAAGCGCAGGCCGCAGCCGATGGCGTGGTTGATGACCTCCGCCGGCACGGTCTTCGTCGCCGCAAGAAACGTGATGTCCTCGGGCTTTCTGCCGGAGCGCACCGCTGCCTCCGCAATGCGGTTCGTGATGACCTTATAGTTTTCCTCTACGTCCCTAAAACGCTCCTCAAAGCATTTTTCCGTCATAAAGATCCGTCCCTTCCACAATGACTTCATCGTAAAGCTGTATCGTTCTCGAGGTGACGAGCTGTTCTTTTTCCGAGGAGGAAAGGTTCAGCTTGCACACGGCATAGCCGTCGATCGTCGCATCGGAGAATACCTGTACAAAGCGCACGCGGCTGCCGGACTTGATGTAAACACCCTTCACGTTCTGTTCCACATGCTCCGTCACATTGCCGTCCGTGTCCGTATCCGTCACGGTCACATCCGCAAAGTGGATGGCCTTTTCGTTCACGAGCACACCGGCATACGACTGTAAATCGATGCGCAGCGGCTCCTTGCGCGCGGCGGCAAGGTCTGTGTTCATGTAAGAGCACTTCAAAATGGCCACTGCGTCCCCGCTCGCTTCGTCCCTATTGATCTTCACGACCTCGGCCGGGATTGTCTCCGCCGTCGCAAACGGCATCTCCACCTTCACATTCGTCGTGCGGTCAAGCCGCACAAGGTCGTTTTCATCGATGATGCACGCAATGTACCAGTTGAATTCCTTTGCCACCTTGCCGATGACCGTGCTGTCCGCATTGCTGCCCGCTTCGCCTTCCTCCAGCGCACGCACATCGCTTACGGTCAGCTGCTCCACATCGTCGATGTCCACCGCGTTTTCGTAGCCGTCCACCGTATGGATAAAATAACCGGAAGCCGGCGACGTTACCGTGCCGGTGCTTGAAGAGGTCGTCGTCTCCAGCGTTGCACGTTCCGATTTCAAATTCTCAATGTGCGCCACATAGCTCGCGGAATCCTCCGCGCCCGTCACGATCTGCTTTTGGCCCATCAAGAGGTACAGGTCGTTTTTATCGTTCGAGATCGACGAAAACGCACCGGATTTCAAATCGGAAAGCAGCCCTGTGACCGTTTTATTGATCTGGCTGCCGATGTTCTTCGGGTTCGAGGACGCGACCTCTGTGGGGTTCTCCAGCACGGCTAGCCGCGTAAGCTCCTCGTCGATGCGCAGCATGCGGTTGTGTGCGGCGGCGTCCTCTTCCGCGGGGTACAGCTCTGCTACCGTGCCGCCGAACGCCGTTTTCTCTCCGTCGTCGAGCGTGTAGTTCAAAACGCCGTCGTACCGCGAGTACACAAGCTCCTCATTGCGGATAATAAAGCCCGTGGTGTCGATGGATGCGGAAAGGTCAGCGTACATGGCCGTTTCCGTTTTAAATCCGGTGTATTGGCTTCTGTAAATCTGGTAGCCTACATATATCAAAAGCAAAATCGCCACGGCGATCGAACTGATTTTACGAAATAATGTGTTGCTTCCCATAGCGGGGCTTCCTTTCAGTCTTCAAAATGCGCGCGGGCTATGTCCTCTGCCGCGCTTATCAGGTCTGCCGGGGCATCAAAATCATCCGCAAAAAGCCACACGGCATCTTCCTCCCGGCGGAACCACGTCAATTGGCGCTTGGCATAGCGCCGTGTTTCCCTTTTTATATTTTCCTTTGCTTCGTCTAAGGAGCACTGCCCCTCAAAATACGGGAACAGCTCCTTGTAGCCGATGGCCTGCACGGAGGTCTGCCCCGGCGTGCCATACCGCTTAAAATAATCCTCGGCTTCTTTTAATAGGCCGTCTGCAAACATCTGCTCCACGCGCAGGTTGATACGCCCGTAAAGCGTCTCGCGGTCTCTGAAAGACAGCACCAACATTTTCCCGTCATACGGCGATTCCACCGCTTTCGAGTCCTTCGCCTGCTTCGAGAACGGCTCGCCCGTCACCATGCAGTATTCAAGTGCGCGGATGACCCTACGCATATTATTCGGATGGATACCCTCGGCCCCCTCGGGGTCAAGCTCTTTTAGCCGCGCATAAAGCGGTTCAATGCCGTCTGCCGCAAATTCCGCTTCCAAATTACCGCGGATTTCATCGTCACGGCTGTTTTCCGTAAACGGCACCGCCTTTAAAAGCGAGCGCGCATATAAGCCCGTGCCACCGACAAGCAACACGTTTTTGCCACGCGCACGTATGTCTTCGATCACCTTTCCTGCAAGCGCCACATAGTCGCTCACGCTGAACGGCTCCGCAGGATCCTGAAAACCCATCAGGTGGTGCGGCACACCCTGCATCTCGTCCGCGGTCGGCTTTGCCGTGCCGATCTCCATGCCCCTATAAATCTGCATCGAGTCACACGAAACCACCTCCGCATGGAGCTTTTTCGCAAGCGTTACGGAAAGCGAGGTCTTGCCGGAGGCCGTCGGCCCGCACACCGCGAATACCTTGATTTTCTCTTGTACTTCCGTCATTCCGGCGCCCCCTTTTTGTTTACATAACTTTATAATAACACAACTTTCATCCGTGTTTGTGAGCAAACCGTTAAACTCTGCCGAATTCTTTTTCCAGCGTTCGCTTTTTCAGCATCACGTAGATCGGCCTGCCGTGCGGGCAGTAGCGCACATCGGGGTTCGCTTCCAGCTCTTCCGCAAGTGCAATGAGCTCCTCTTTTTTCGAGGCGTTCCCACCCTTAATGGCTGCGCGGCACGCAATGTTGTGGTACAGCCAGTCCATGTGCTCCGTCGTCGCGTCGGTCTTGTTTTCTTCAAGGTATCCCGCCATTTCGAGCACGGAGTCCTTGATGTCCGCACCGTTCAAATTAAGCGGCGCGCTGCGCACCAAAACGGTACCGCTGCCGAAATCCTCCACGTCAAAGCCCGCCTGCTCAAAAACACTCAAATTCTGCAAAACCGCCGTGTACTCGTTTTTGTCCATCGTCACCGTCACGGGCACAAGCAGCGTCTGCGCCATAGCAGCTTCTTCGCGCCGTTTGAGCTTTTCGTACAGCAGTCGCTCATGCGCGGCATGCTTGTCAATAAACATCAGCGTCTGCGCGTCGTATTCAAGGATGATATACGTGTCAAACACCTCGCCGATCACCTTATGCGCCATGCGGGGTAAATCCCGCTCCGTCTCCGGCACAATGCATGTTTCCGGCTGTGCGTTGCTTTCCGGATTTTCCTGCACCGCTTCCGTCTGCACGGGTGTTTCCTCCCACGCCGGCGGCACGGGCTCCGTCTCGGGCGGCTGCGGTAAGGGCGGTTCTTCCGTTATCACTTCCGGCTTTGTCATCGGCTGCGGCTCCGCCTCCAAAACGCGCTCGATCGACGTACGAATACTTTCAAGCTGCGGCTTTTCCTCCCGCTCTGCGCTGTCCGAAAACGTATGCGGCATCGGCGGCATATCAACGGGCGGCTCATACGGCGCTTCCGCCTCTTTTTTGCTCGTGTTGATAACGGGCGCAGACTTCACGACCGACGCAGGCATCGGCTTCACCGTCTCCGTTTTCGGCGGCGGATTCAGCACCATTTGCTGCGGCTTTACGACCACATCCGGCTTATACGGGTCAACAGGCCGCCTTGCGTGCTGCGCAAGGTCAACGGACTTCATATCGCGGCTCGCCGTCACGGCGGATTTCACCCCGTGGTACACCGCATCAAACACCGGACGCTCGTTCACAAAGCGCACCTCCAGCTTCGCCGGATGCACGTTCACGTCGACGACCGACGACGGCAGCTCGATGTGCAGCACGCACGCCGGGAATTTACCCACCATAATCGCGCCCTTGTACGCTTCCTCCAGCGCCACACACGCCGTGCGGCTGCGCACAAAACGCCCGTTGATGAAGAAATTCTGCATGCTGCGGTTCGGTCGGCTCGCAATCGGCGACGAGATATACCCGTGCACGCGAATGCCGCCCAAGGTATAATCCACCGGCAGCAAAGCGCCGGAAAACTCCTTGCCGAACACCGCATAGATTGCCGAGTTCAGCTTGCCGTCGCCCGGCGTGTGCAGCACTTCCTTGCCCTCGCGAATGAGGCGGAACGAGATTTCCGGATGCGAAAGCGCAATTTTGTCCATCAGCCCCGCCACGGAGTTGCCCTCTGCGGTGTCTTTCTTCAGAAACTTCATACGCGCCGGCACGTTAAAAAACAGGTCGCGCGCCGTAATGGTCGTGCCAAGTGGGCAGCCCGCGTCTTCGATCTCCACGTCGCTGCCGCCCTCGGAGGAATAGTGCGTGCCGATTGAACTGTCCGCCGTGCGCGTGATGAGGTCAACGCGCGACACAGCCGAAATGGACGCCAGCGCCTCACCGCGGAAGCCGAGCGTCAAAATCGCGTCTAAGTCGTCCTTTTCGCGCACCTTGCTCGTTGCATGGCGCAGAAATGCCGTCGCCACGTCCTCGCGCGCAATGCCGCAGCCATTGTCCGTCACACGGATATACGTCACGCCGCCGCGGCGAATTTCCACCGTGACAATCGACGCGCCGGAGTCAATAGAGTTTTCCACAAGCTCCTTAATGACGGAAGACGGGCGCTCCACCACCTCACCGGCAGCGATCAGCTCCGCGACCTGCTTTTCCAAAACGTGAATTTTCGGCATTTACTGCACCTTCCTTTCGCGTTAAATTTATTTCAGCATATTTGCAAGCTCAAACAAAATGTTCATGGATTCGATCGGCGTCAGCGTGTTGACGTCCAGGCTTTTCAGGCGGTTTAAAACCTCCGTGTCCTTTGTCAGCATCGTCAGCTGTATCGGCTCCTCCTGCTGCACTTTCACGGCGTTTTTCGGTTTTTTCACCATCTCGCCGCTTTCAAGGCTCTTTAACACCTCTTTCGCACGCCGCACCACCTTGTCCGGCACGCCCGCGAGCTTCGCGACCTCAATACCGAAGCTGTCGTCCGCGCCGCCGCGCACGATACGCCGCAGGAACGTGATGTCGTCCCCGCGCTTTTTCACCGCAATACTGAAGTTCTGCACACCGGGCAAAAGGTCTTCCAGCTCCGTCAGCTCGTGGTAATGCGTCGCAAACAGCGTCTTCGCACCGCACAGCTTTTTGTCGTGTACGTATTCGATGACCGCCCGCGCAATGCTCATGCCGTCAAACGTCGAGGTGCCGCGGCCGATCTCATCTAAAACCAGCAAGCTGTCCTTCGTGGCGCTCTTCAAAATTTCCGCCACCTCGGCCATTTCCACCATGAATGTGGACTGCCCCGCCGCAAGGTCGTCAGAAGCGCCCACGCGCGTGTAGATGCCGTCCACAATGCCGATCTCCGCAGCGGAGGCCGGCACAAAGCAGCCGATCTGCGCCATGATGACAATGACCGCCACCTGCCGCATATATGTAGATTTACCCGCCATGTTCGGGCCCGTAATGATAGACACACGGTTCTGATTCGGGTCCATCTCAAGGTCGTTCGGCACAAACGGCGCGCTGCCCGTCAGCAGCGCCTCCACCACCGGGTGCCGGCTGTCCTTTAAATACAGCCTGCCGTTCGCCGTAATGATCGGGCGCGTGTAGTCGTTTCGCACAGATACCGCCGCAAACGATGCCAAAACATCCAGCTCCGCAATCGCCTTCGCCGTCTCCTGCACGCGGGTCAGCTGCTCCGCAATCGTCCTGCGCACTTCTTCAAACAGCTTGCCCTCAAGTGCAATAGAACGGTCGTGCGCACCTAAAATGCGGTTTTCAAGCTCCTTTAATTCCTGCGTGATGTACCGCTCGCCGTTTGCAAGCGTCTGCTTGCGCACGTAGTGCTCCGGCGTCTTGTCCTTAAACGCGTTCGAAACTTCAAGGTAATACCCGAACACGCGGTTATACCCCACGCGCAGTTTCGGAATGCCCGTCGCTTCGCGCTCGCGCGCCTCCAGCTCGGCGATGAGCTGCTTGCCGTTCGTCATGTCACTTTTCACTTCGTCAAGCTCCGCGTTGAAGCCCTCGCGGATAATGCCGCCCTCACGGATCGTGTGCGGCGGCTCCTCCACAACGGCGCGGTCGATGAGTTCGCAAATATCGGAGAGCACATCCATGCGGCTGTCGATGTCGCGCAGCATTGTCGCTTTAAACGTCGCAGAAAGCGCTTTCAGCTGCGGCAAGCGCGTCAGCGCCGACCACAGCGCACGCAGGTCTTTGCCGTTTACAGAGCCGTACACCACGCGCGTCATAATGCGCTCCAGGTCAAAAATGCCCGTCAGTGCCTCGGTCACATCGTCTAAAAGCGGGCGGTTCTCAAACAGTTCCTCCACTGCGTTTTGCCGCAGCGTAATGCCCGCCGGGCTCAAAAGCGGCTGCTCGAGCCATGTGCGGATAAGCCGCTTGCCCATCGCCGTTTTGGTCTTGTCAAGCACCCACAAAAGCGAGCCGCGGCGCTCCTTGCTGCGCATCGTCTCGAGTAATTCAAGGTTTCGGCGCGTGTTTAAATCAAGCCGCATCGTCTTCGCCTGCGAATATATGCGAATTTCCTCCATGCGCTCCAAACCCGTGATTTGCGTGCGGCTGAGATACTCGAGCAAAGCGCTCAGCGCCGCCGTGATCTCCGGGAAATTCAAAACGTCGGAGCGTTCCAAAACCTCGGGGTGAAACTGCGCCTTCACCGTTTCTTCCGCGTGCAGCGGTTCGTAAACCGCAAAATCCATGCACTCAAGTGACGCCGAAAGCTTATCGGAAATGAATTTCGCCACGTCCGTCAAATCGGTAAATTCCGGGTTGATGAGGATTTCGCGCGGCGTAAATCGCGACAGCGCGTCGATGACCGCGCGGGAGAGCGTCTCGCCCTTCTCCGCCGTCAGCGTCGTCGCCTCCAGCTCGCCCGTTGAAATATCCGCAAAGCAGATGCCCACCTTATCACCCTGATAATACGCGGAAGCGATGTAGTTGTTCTTCGCCTCGTCGAGCATGCTGCTTTCCATAACGGTGCCGGGCGTGATGACGCGGATGACGCTGCGCTTTACGATGCCCTTTGCAAGCGCCGGGTCTTCCATCTGCTCGCAGATGGCAACCTTGTAGCCCTTTGCCACAAGCCGCGCGATATACGTCTCCGCGCTGTGGAACGGCACGCCGCACATCGGCGCGCGCTCCTCCTGGCCGCAGTCACGGCCTGTCAGCGTCAGCTCCAGCTCACGCGACGCGATTTTCGCATCGTTAAAGAACATCTCGTAAAAGTCCCCAAGGCGAAAGAAAAGGAGCGTGTTCGGGTACTTTTCCTTCACTTCAAAGTACTGTTTCATCATCGGGGAATAATCAGCCATGCCCGGCCTCCATATCGTTAAGATTCAGTCAACAAGTGAATTACTGCCAAAGGCAGATTTTTGTAAAGTAGGTGCGCGAGATGCGCCGTCAGATTTTTCGTCATGAGCGTATATGCCTTGCGTAGTAAATTCCGCAGGCAGGCCGGCGCCTGTCAAGGACTTTACGACCAGTATGGCGGAAAAGATGCAAGCAGATCACGTGCAAACTTTGCAAAATTCTGCCTTAGTGGCAGCCACCGCCGCAGGTCGCACAGCTGCCGGTGCAGCCGCAGGCATCGGGATCGCAGCCATCCGGGTCCTGACCCTCCGCGCACATGGAAAGCACACCCGTCACGCGCTGCATCAGCGCATCAAACTCGTTCTTTGCCGCCTGATACGCCGCCATATGCTCGTTCTGCATCACTCTGCCGTAAATCTCGCGCAGTTCTTTGTTGTACTGCTCGATAAGTTCCTCGCTGCGGTCTTCCTTCGCCGCCTCGTTGTTGATGGCCATGCGCTTTAAGTTGAATTCGCCGATGGCGTTCTGCAAAGCTTCGTCCTCGTTGCACTGCTGCTCCGCAACGCTCATGTTGATGTAGGTCTGGTCCTGCTGCAAAGCGCGGCCGAGTTCTCTTGTCAGTTTCATGATATCCATAGTAATAGCTCCTTAAAATAAATTATAAATTTTATTGTATTTTGAAAAAGCAATGGGTCAAAACCCGTTTTGCTTAGTCTACACATTCGCCGCGCAAAATCCAGTTGCGCGCTTCGGTCACTTTTACATTTTTGAATTCGCCGATCCATTCGTCTTCGCCGGGGAATTCCACAATGATGCTGCTTGCGGTGCGACCGCTGAGCAAACCGTTTTTCTCGTTGCGCTCTTCAATGAGCACACGCTCCGTGCTGCCCACCATGGAAGCGCAGCGCTTTGCGGCAATCTCCTCCTGTGTCTTCAAAAGCTCCGAGAACCACTGCGTTTTCTCCTTGTACGTGACAGGGTCTTCCATTTCGGCGGCTCTCGTGCCGGGGCGCGGCGAGAAAATAAACGTAAAGAGCGACGTGAACTCCATCTCGCGGATGAGGCTCAGCGTCTCGCAGAACTCCTCATACGTCTCGCCCGGAAAGCCGACGATAATGTCGGAGGTCAGCGACAGATCGGGCATTTTCTCTTTCGCATAGCGGATGAGGTCAAGGTATTTTTCGCGGTCGTAGTGGCGGTTCATCGCCTTTAACACACGGCTGCTGCCGGACTGGCACGGCAGGTGGATGTAGTGGCAGATGTGCCGGCTCTCCGCAATCGTGTCGAACAGCTCGTGCGTCGCGTCCTTCGGGTGCGAGGTCATAAAGCGCAAACGGTAGTCGCCGTCAATCGCGTCAATGCGGCGCAGAAGCTCCGAAAAATTCACTTTCTCCGGCAAGCCCTTGCCGTAGGAATTCACATTCTGTCCAAGCAGCGTAATTTCTTTGTAGCCCTGCTCAATGAGTTCGCGGCACTCGGCGACGATGGCATCCGGGTGGCGGCTCTTTTCCCGGCCGCGCACATACGGCACAATGCAGTACGAGCAGAAATTGTCGCAGCCGTACATCACGGTCACCCACGCGCGTGTGTTGCCGTCGCGGCGCACCGGCAGACCTTCAATGATCTCTTTCGATTCATGCCCGCGCAAAAAAACGCGCTTCGAGTCGGTCACGGCGGTGTACATCATCTCCGGCAGTCGGTGGATGACGTGTGTGCCGAACACAATGTTCACAAACGGGAACGACACCTTAATGCGCTCCGCCACGCGCTCCTGTTCCATCATGCAGCCGCATACGGCAATGAGCAGCGACGGGTTGCGGCGTTTCACGTTTTTCAGCGCGCCGATGTTGCCGAACACGCGGTCTTCGGCGTGCTCGCGAATGGCGCAGGTGTTGAACAGAATAAAATCGGCTTCATCTTCATATTCAGTGAATTCAAAGCCCATTTCAGAGAGCATACCCTTCATGCGTTCGCCGTCCGCCACATTCTGCTGGCAGCCATACGTGCGCACAAGCGCCTTCGGCGTGCCGTGCATCGCGCGCACCTGCATGATCGCCGCAACGTCCGCCGTGTATAGCTTCTGCTTTTGCAGCTCGTCTGCCGTAACGGTGATTTCTTTATCCTTCAAAAAACATTCTCCTTTATCGCACGCAGACAAGCTGTCTGCGGTAAGCTGTCATAATGATACAGAGTATACTATATCACAAATCGGCATGATTCGCAAGGCGAAATCCACCGTTTCCCAATATTTACAATTTCGCAACACGTATTTCCCGCAATACGCAAAAACGGCGGCTCTAAAAACCAAAGCCGCCGTTAAACTTATTCGATTGTCACTTTCGTGCCGCCCGCGCTGCGCACGGAGAGCACATAGCAGCTCTTTTCGCCAAACACGCTCTGCATCTCTGTCTTGAACGCGTCCAGCATATCGAGCGGCACATACGCCTGCACCGTGCCGGCAAAGCCGCCGCCGTGCACGCGATACGCGCCCTTGCCACCGAGGATCTTCGCGATAAGCGCCAACGCAAGGGACAAGCCCTGCTCCTGCGGATTCACAACTGCGAACACATTCTGCAAATTTATCGCCGAGGAATAACCCGAGGCAATCACGCACTGCTTGAACGTCTCAAAGTCACCCGATTTCAGCGCTGCCACTTCCTTATCCACCACGCGGTTGTCGTCGAAGAAATGAATCGCACGCAAAATCGCGCGGTCGCCGACTTCTTTTCTGAGCTCGGGAATTTTCTTATAAAATTCCTCCTCGCTTACCTCGCGCAGCACTTCGCCGCCAAGCGCCTTCGCAACGCGCTTCATCTCCGCCGGAATAGCTGCGTATTCGCCGGTCAGGTCGGCATGGTTTCCGCCCGTATCGACGACGCACAGCGCATAGCCGTAACGGTCAAGGTCAAAATCGATCTTCTCAATCTTCGGCGCGGAAAGGTCTTTAAAGTCCATCGTCGTAAAGCCGCCCACACTCGCCGCCATCTGGTCGAGTAAGCCGGAGGGCTTGCCGAAGTACACGTTTTCGGCAAATTTTGAGATCTGTGCCGCCTCCACGGGGTCAATCGCGTCGTCATTATACAGGTGGCTTAAAATCGTCACCACAAGCACCTCAAACGCCGCGGAGCTTGAAAGGCCGGAGCCCTTTAAAACTCTTGAGGTCGTCACCGCGTCAAAGCCGCCCACTTCATAGCCGAGCGCCTTTAAGCGTGCGCACACGCCGCGGATGAGCGACGCCGAGCGCTCCTTTTCCGCTTCCTGCACGTTAAGGTCTGCCGTATCGACCGTGTCCATCGGGAACCCGACGGATTTCAGGCGGATCACGCCGTTCTCGGTCTTCTTCACCGCCGCAATAACGTCCAGATTCACAGCCGCCGCCAGCACCTTGCCGTTGTTGTGGTCGGTGTGGTTGCCGCCCACCTCGGTTCTGCCCGGCGCACTGAAATATGAAAGTGCATTAGCATCCCCGAACTCCTCCGCAAAGTAAGCGGAAAGCTCCTCATAGCGCTTCTGCTGCTCGGTCGCTTCCGCGCCGTACAGTGTTTTCAAATCGATGACCATGTTGAAAAACCTCCCGGTTTATTTTTTGAGCATCTGTGTAAATTTTAATTTATGTACTTTAGATTCGATAAACGGGCGGAACCTTTCCAACGTTTCCTTTTCCATATCTTCTTTTCTGAATACCATGGATTTGCCGTTATCAAAATACATGATGTAGTGCTGTCTGCTCTCGCCCACGTCGATCATGTGCTTGTAATCGATCTTGATGCGGTTGCCGTTTTTCATGTTGATGACGCTGTTCGTCATGAAAATAAGCGTCGTTTCCGTCAAGTGCATCACGGCAGGATTGTTGTTGCGAATTTTAGAAAGCCAGCGTGTGCAGCGAATGACAATAATCAGCGTAATCGCCACATACATGATAAGCAGCGATAAAATGAAATTGCCCACGTAAAAATGCCCCGCGTTGAACGCAAAGAGGAACGAGAACACAAGCGGCACGATGATAAACGCCGGGATGAGCCACTTAAAGCGCCCAAGCGTAGAGTAATAAATGAATGCCTTGTAGTCGTCCTCGCCGATCTGGCTCGTCACGCGGAATTCTTCTTTTTCCGGCGCTTTCTTTTCTTCCGCTTTCTTCTCCTTGTCCTTCGGCGTTTCCTTTCCCGTCAGCTCGCGGATATAGCGGTCAATGTCCTCATCGGTCTCCACGGCTTTTTCAAGCGCTTCGTCCGTTTTTCTTTCTTCTGCCATTATGCTTCGTTCCTTTCCGTGTTGTCCTCACCGTTTAAAAGCGCCAAAAGCTCCGCTTCCGTCAATACGGGGATGCCCAGCGTCTGCGCCTTCGTAAGCTTGCTGCCGGCTTCTTCGCCCGCCACAACATAGCTCGTCTTTTTCGAGACCGAGCCGCTCACCTTTCCGCCCGCCTTTTCAATCAGCGCTGCGGCCTCCGTGCGCTTCAAATTCGGCAGCGTACCCGTCAGCACAAACGTCTTGCCGAGGAATTTCGTGTCCGTCGTGACCGCTTCCGCCGTCATGTTCACGCCCGCCGCTTTTAGCCGGTCAATGAGCTCTATCGCCGAGTGTCTTCTGAAAAATGCGTAGACCTCCTGCGCCATAATGCCGCCAAAGCCGTCTATCGCCGCAATCTGCTCCTCGTCCGCCGCAATCAAAGCATCCATATTTCCGAACGCGCCCGCAAGCAGCTTTGCCGCCTTCGCGCCGATGTGCGGAATGCCGAGCGCAAACAGCAGCTTTGATAAATCGTTTTCTTTCGATTTTTGGATCGCCGCAACGAGGTTTTCCGCGCTCTTTTTGCCGAAGCGATCAAGCGTTTCAAGCTCCTGTGCCGTAATGTCGTATAAATCAGCCGGCGAGTGCACCTGAAGCGCTGCGCTCAGCTGCTCCAGCGCCGCCGGGCCCAATCCGTCAATGTCCATCGCGTCGCGCGACGCAAAATGAATGAGATTGCGCATCAGCTGTGCCGGGCACTGCGGATTCGTGCAGCGCGCTGCCGCTTCCCCCTCCACACGCGTGATAACTTCCCCGCACGAGGGGCACGTTTCCGGCAAACGGTACGGCACGGTATCCTCCGGGTTCGAGACCACGGAAACGACCTCCGGGATGATCTCGCCTGCCTTTCGGATAATGACGCGCGAGCCGATGCGGATATCCTTTTCCGTGATGAAATCCTGGTTGTGCAGCGTCGCGCGGCTGACCGTCGTACCGGCTAAGAACACCGGCTCAAACACGCCGGTCGGCGTCAAAACACCCGTGCGCCCTACAGCAACTTCTATGTCAAGGAGCGTCGTCTCTTTTTCCTCCGGCGGGTACTTGTACGCCTCCGCCCAGCGCGGGAACTTCGCCGTGCTTCCGAGTGCCTCGCGCTGAGAGAAGCTGTCCACTTTTACAACAGCGCCGTCAATCGGGTACGAGAACGTGCCGCGCTCGTTGCCAATCTCGCGGATTTTCTCGATTACCGTCTCTATGTCGCCCGTGCGGCAATAAAGCGGCGACACCGTAAAGCCAAGCTCGTGCAAACGCTTCAATGCGTCCGCGTGCGTTGTGACGGTCTCACCCTCGATGACCTGAATGTTAAAAACAAAAATATCCAGCGTGCGCTGCGCCGTAATCTTCGGGTCTTTCTGTCGAAGCGACCCCGCCGCCGCGTTGCGCGGGTTTTTAAACGGCTTTTCTTCCAAAAGCTCCTGCCGCTCGCACAGCCGCAAAAAGCTTTCGTCCGACATATATACCTCGCCGCGCACCTCCAAAAACGGCAGCGGCTCTTTGAGCGTCTTCGGTACGGATTTGATCGTACCGATATTCAACGTCACGTCTTCACCCGTAATGCCGTCGCCGCGCGTAGAGCCGCGCGTGTATACGCCGTTCACGTATTCCAACGCCACGGAAAGGCCGTCGAATTTCGGCTCTACCACATACACCGGGTCGTCCACAACGGCGCGCACGCGGCGGTCAAAGTCGCGCAGCTCGTCTTCGGAAAACGAGTCGTGCAGGCTCTCCATCGGCACGGTGTGCGTCACTTCCGCAAACGTGTTGTACCCCGCTGCGCCCACGCGGTTCGTCGGCGAGTCCTCTGTTTTCAGCTCCGGGAACGCCGCTTCCAGATTTTCCAAGCGGCGGTACAGCATGTCGTACGCATAGTCGCTGATTTCCGGCGCGTCCTCTGTGTAGTATTTTTTATTGTGGTACTCGATCTGTTCCCGCAGCGCGTCAATCTGCTGCCGGGCCTGTTCGTGCGTCATAAGTTAAAACTCCGTGTCATTTCAAGATATTTCGATACTTGTTAGTATCTTACCACAAAGCGCGCAAAAATCCAACGGTTATTCACAATTTTTTATCCTGCGCGCACCACGCCGTACTGCGGCACGTCGCCCGCAAGCACCGCTTCATACACGGGGTATGCTGCCGTCACCGTCACAGGCTCCGCCCCGTCTCGCTCCGCCGTGAACAGCACCGCTTCAATATGCAGCACCGTTCGGTACGCCGTGCGGTTGATGCCCGCGCCCGTCAAGACGCTTTCAAACCGCACCGAAACCGCACTTTCCACCGAAAACCGCACGGGTATCTTCATCCCGCGCCCGTTCAAAAGCATCAGCCCCGTTAAATTTCCGAGCGGCACAAACGCCTTTGCCGTGCCGTTCAAGCTTTTCCGCAAAGCATCCGTCAGCTCCGCTTCCAGTACGCCGAGCGCATATGTAGAAAGCGCCGTCTCTGCCCCGTCCTTTTCGCAGACGGTCTGCGGCAGATACTCCGGCACCGTTTTCGCGATGCACCCTTGCGCGTGCGCCGTCAGTGCTGCCGTGCGCAGCTCCGCTTTCATCGCGGGCAGTCGCAGCTCGGCAAACACAAAAGCGAAAACGAGCAGCAAAAACGCCAACACGCGCCGTTTACGTCCGCGTTTATACCGTCTTCGGCGATACCGGTACATAAATCATCAGTCCTTTCCGATACGCCAGTATACGCCGAAAAGGACTGATCGTGCCTGTCTCATATTTTGTCTGCCTTTAAAAGCTTTTTCGCTTCCTGCATCACGTGCGCCGCAGGCAGACCGAAAATGTTGTTGTAGTCGCCCTCAATACTCTCTACAAACAGCGCCGCCGGGCCCTGAATGCCGTAGCCGCCGGCCTTGCCCATCGGCTCGCCGCTCTGCACGTAAGCCGCGATTTCGCTTTCTGTCAGGGGATAGAACTTTACCTTCGTCTCCTGACTGAACGAAACGCGCTCGCCGTGATACGCCATGCACACGCCGGTAAACACCGTGTGCACATGCCCGGAAAGCAGGTGCATGAAACGGTTTGCATCCGTTAAGTCTTTCGGTTTGCCGAGAATTTCGCCGTCGATGTACACCACCGTGTCCGCCGCGATTACAAGATCGTCACTTTCGCACTTCGGCAAAACCGCTTCCAGCTTGCGGCGGGAAAGCTCCTTTACAAGCGCGTCTGGCGCCTTCGGCCCGTTCGATTCATCGGCATTCGAGACGATCACTGTAAACTCGATGCCCGCGCGTTCCAGAATCTCCTTGCGGTTCACGGAGGACGAGGCTAAAACGAAGCGTGCCATCAGCCGTTGTAGCCGTTCGGGTTCTGCGTCTGCCAGCGCCAGGAGTCCGCACACATGTCGTCCAGCGTCTTCTGCGCCTTCCAGCCGAGCTCCTCATACGCCTTCGTGCAGTCTGCGTAGCACTCCGGAATGTCGCCCGCGCGGCGCGGCTTGATCTCATACGGAATCTTGTGGCCGACGCACTTTTCAAACGCGTGCACAATGTCAAGCACAGAGTAACCCACGCCGGTACCGAGGTTGTAGATCTTCACGCCGCAGTGCGGATCGTCGAATTTCTTGAGCGCCGCCACATGGCCCTCTGCAAGGTCGACGACATGAATGTAATCGCGCACGCCGGTGCCGTCCTTCGTCGGGTAGTCGTCGCCGAAAACGCCGAGGCAGCGCAGCTTGCCCACCGCCACCTGCGTGATGTACGGCACAAGGTTGTTCGGGATGCCGTTCGGGTCTTCGCCGATGGTGCCGCTCTTGTGCGCGCCCACCGGGTTGAAGTAGCGCAGGATGATCGGGTTAAAATCCGGGTTTGCGTGCGCGTAGTCCTTCAAGATGCGCTCAATCATCAGCTTTGTCGTGCCGTAGGGGTTCGTCGTCGAAAGCGGGAAATCCTCACGGATCGGCACGGAAGCCGGGTTGCCGTACACCGTCGCCGAGGAGCTGAACACAAAGTTGTTCACCTTAAACTCCGCCATCACCTTCAAAAGACTCAAAGTCGAAATGAGGTTGTTTTCATAGTAACGCAACGGAATCTGCACGGATTCGCCGACTGCCTTCAGGCCTGCAAAATGGATAACGGCAAAAATCTCGTCCTCCGCAAAGATCTTGCGCAGCGCGTCTTCGTCGCACACGTCCGCTTCAAAGAACTTCACTTTTTTGCCGCTCAAATTTTCAATGCGGTCTACCACCAGCGCCTTGCTGTTTACAAGGTTATCCACGATCGTCACATCGTAGCCCTTTTCAAGAAGAGAAATGCAGGTGTGGCTGCCAATGTAGCCTGTGCCGCCCGTAACCAAAATTCTTTTCATAAGAAACCGACCTTTCTGTCTTTCTGTCTGTACTGATTATACACAGTTTCCGCCACTTTGTACAGTAGCATGCGTATCTTTTTTGATGCTTATTTATTTCGATTTTGTTGCTTCTTTTGCAATAGGCGTACAAAAAGCGGGCATACTGAAAAGGAAAGTCATGAAAAAGGAGTCGTTTCCCATGAACCGTACCGTCCGCAAAAACAGTCTGTTGTTTCTCGCCGGCAGCGGCCTTTATCCCCTTTTGGAAGTGCTGTGGCGCGGCTATTCCCACGCCTCCATGGCACTTGCCGGCGGCGTTTGTCTGCTGCTCATCAACGCCGTATGCTGCGAAAAAATGAAAAGAAGAAGCCTTCCGGCGCGCTGCGCCATAGGCTCCCTCATCATAACCGTTGTGGAATTTTTATTTGGCCTGCTCGTAAACCGCGTGCTTCATCTGCATGTGTGGGATTACTCCGCCCTGCCGCTCAACATCATGGGCCAGATCTGTCTGCCGTTTTCGCTCATCTGGTTCGTTTTAACGATCCCCGCAAGCGCCCTGTGCAGGCTCTGCTGCCGCCTTTCCGCCTTCCCGAAAGAGACAAAATCAGCCTCAGTCATCACAGACCCTTGATATATTTTTGGAACACCGGCAAAATGCCGATCTTATCCGGTGCCTGCAACGGCATCTGCGGGAACGCGTCATGACCCGGCATGTTGTTCGCTTCAATAAAGAGCGGGCCGTCCTTCGTGATTGCTACGTCCCAGCCGATGTAGCCCATCTGCGGCACCTTATGTGCCGCTTCACGGCAAATGTCCATCACCTTGTCCCAGTACGGAATCCGGTAGCCCTTGAGCAAGCACCCCGAGCGCGGGTGGCGCTCATAGACGATGCGCTGCTTGTCGCACGCCGCGCACGCGATTTTGCCGGTCTCGAGGTCGATCGGCGAATACATGCCGCCGGCATTGATGTTATCCACCGGTCGGTCGCTGTTGCCCATGCGGATGCACGCGTACACCACGTTCGATACGCCGTCGGAAAGCACCGTGTACACGCGGATGGTGTTGACGGATCCGGGATTGATGCGGTTCATATCCGGGTGCTGAATGACAACCTCTTCAATCACGTCCGCGCCCTTTTTCTTTAAGTCCTCATACATGGCGTCGAGCGTTGCGTAGTCGGCCTTTTTCAGCTTTTCCACACCCACGCCGCAGGAAGCGTCGTCCGGCTTGCAGATGATCTCGTCTTTGTCCTGCATAAAGTCCAAAAACTGCTCTTTTGTGCACTTGGAAAAATGCAGCCACTCGCGGTGCAAATATTCCGCAAACGTCGTGTAAAACTCGCTTTTGTTGTCAAAAATATGGTAATACGCGGGGTCGTTGAGGCTTTTTACAATGGAGTTATTGATGCCGCGCGTCACATACGTCGCACGCTGCTTGTCACTCAGGTCATAAAACGCGCATAAAAGGTAATCCTTGTAGCCCGCACCGTACTTAAAGCCGCACTTGATGATGTCAAAAAACAGCCAAATACGGTTTTTACCGCTCACCTCATGCACCGTTTTCACCGTATCGAACAGCGATTTATAATCCATGTGCAGAATGCAGTGAAAAATATATTTCAGTCTTCCCATAAGCCGCCCCTTCTTACAGCCCCATCAGCTTTTTCTGCTTCTCTAAAATGCGTGCGCGGCGGCGCTCGGTCTCCTCCACGTCGATGGAAAGCGCACCGTCATCGGTAATCTTCAGCACGTCGCCGGCCTTTGCACCCTGCGGCAGCTCGCTCGTTTCAATGGCGAAAAACGCCTTGTCCTTGTCTTCGCAGATCGCGTAAATACCGTCAAATCGGTCGATGGTGATTTGTTTCATATCATCTGTTCCTTTCCGTAATACCTTTTATATAACAGCGGGTTATTTCCCGTTTTCCGTGTAAATTTTCGTTTCAGCGCTGTCCGTCAAAATCGCAATACCGCCGTTTTCGTCCGTGCGGAAAATTTCAATGCCGTGGTCGGCGAGCCGTTTCAGCGTCTCGTTTCGCGGCAGCAAATTTCTGTCTTCGCCCGAGGAGATTACCGCATACTGCGGCTGCACAGCTTCAAGCAATGCATCGCTTGTCGCCGAAGCGCTGCCGTGGTGCGGCACCTTCAAAACATCCGCCCGCAGCGTGTCGCCATACATATCCAGCAGCAGTCTTTCCGCTTTCTCCTCAATATCACCGCAGAATAGCACGGAAAATTTCTTGTAGCAAAGCTTATACACAAGCGAATTCTCATTCGTGCTCTCTAAATCTTCTGAAGGCGCGAGCACCCGAAATTCCGCCTCGCCGTAAGAGACCGTCTCCCCGGCGCTTACCGTTCGCACGGTTTGATCTTCCGGCAGCCCGGTCAGCTCCGTGTACATGGAGGTGACCACCTCCTCTGCGGGCACCTCCCACAAAATTTGCGTCAGCCCGCCCACGTGGTCGCTGTCCGCGTGCGAGATCCACACGGCGCGCAGCTTTTGAATGTTTCGCTGTTTTAAAACGCGCAGCACGGTTTTCGCCTGCTCCGCTGTCGCGCAGTCCGAAAGCACTGCGCCCTCCGGCGTTTCGATTAAGATTGCATCCGCCTTGCCCACGTCGATGACATAAACCGTCAAATCGGCATCGGGCAAGCTCTGTGCAAACGGCAGCAGGCCGCATGCGCGGCGGAGCTCCGTCCACATCGCCCGTCCGGGCGGCGTGTAACAGAACGCCAAAAGAAGCAAAACAAGTACCAAAGCGCCTGTGCGCACAAGCTTTCTGCCGTCCCGTGCACCGCGCTTTGTGTTACGCATCACCGGGGGTATCCTGCTTTTGCATGTTCATTTCCAGCCACTGCGCATAGGTGATGAGTACTTGGCGCGGCTTCGAGCCCTCGTGCGGGCCCACAATACCCATCTGCTCCATCTCATCGATGAGACGGCCCGCGCGGGCGTAGCCGAGACGCAGTCTGCGCTGCAAAAGCGACGTGGAGGCCTGGCCCGCTTCAACAACGCACTTAATGGCTTCGTTCATCATCGGGTCACCGCTGCCCTCATCGTCATTGCTGCCGCTGTCGCTCGATTTTGAGCCCTCCACAGCGCTGCGCTCAATCTCCTGCGCAATGGAGTCGTCGTAAATAACGCTTCTCGAATTCTTCACGAAATCCACGACGGATTCGATCTCGCTGTCGCTGACAAAGCAGCCCTGAATACGCAGCGGCTTCTGTGCGCCGACCGGCGAGAACAGCATATCGCCCTGACCGAGCAGCTTTTCCGCACCGCCGCTGTCCAAAATGGTGCGGGAGTCAATGGCAGAGGACACCGCAAACGCGATACGACTCGGGATGTTCGCCTTGATGAGGCCCGTCACAACGTCCACGGACGGGCGCTGCGTTGCGACCACAAGGTGCATGCCGGCGGCACGCGCCATCTGCGCCAAGCGGCAGATCGCGTCTTCCACCTCGTTCGGCGCGGCCATCATCAGGTCGGAAAGCTCGTCGATGATGATGACGATCTGCGGCATTTTGTGCATGGGCTGTCCGTTTTCGTCCTGATAATTGTTCGCCTGCGCGAGGGCGTTGTAGCCCTTTAAGTCGCGCACGTTGTTTTCGGCAAAAATTTTGTAGCGCTTCAGCATTTCCGTAACGGCCCAGTTCAGCGCACCGGCTGCCTTTCGCGGGTCGGTGACGACCGGCACCAATAGGTGTGGAATGCCGTTATAAATGCCGAGCTCCACGACCTTCGGGTCAATCATCAAAAAGCGCACATCGTCCGGGCCGGATTTATACAGCAGGCTCACGATAAGCGAGTTGATGCACACGGATTTACCGGAGCCGGTCGTACCGGCAATGAGGATATGCGGCATTTTGCTGAGGTCTGCCACCGTTACCTGACCGGCAATGTCGCGGCCAAGCGCCACGGTCAAGTGGCTTTTTGAGGTCACAAAGCTGTTCGATTCCACAAGCTCGCGCATGCGTACGATGGTCTTCACCTTGTTCGGCACCTCAATGCCGACGGCCGCCTTGCCCGGGATCGGCGCCTCAATGCGCACGCCCGTCGCGGCAAGGTTCATTGCAAGGTCATCGGCGAGGTTCGTGATCTTGCTGATTTTCACACCGGCGGCAGGCTGCAATTCATAGCGCGTAACAGCCGGGCCGCGGCAAATATCGAGAATTTTGGTCTGCACACCGAAGCTTTTCAGTGTTTCCACAAGCAGCTTGCCGTTTGTCTGGAGCTCTTCGGTCTCCACGGCGGCATCTACTTTTTTGCCGGAAGCGAGCATCGTAACCGGTGGGAAGATATATGAGCTGTCTTCCTCCTTCGGTGCAGATTGCGCAAGCTGGGTCTCCATGCGTTCTGCTTCCAACTTCTTTTTCATGAATTCTTCCGTCGCCTTCTGCGCGTCCGCGGCAGCTTCCGCGCTGTGCGCGGGCGTCACCGGGGACGACCCCGGCACAAGGATTGTCGGTGTGGCCGGCTGTGGCGCAGGCTGTGCATACGCACTCTGCTGCACAGGTGCAGGCTCCGGCTTTGCCGTCTGCATAACGGGCGGCATGATCACCGGCGCTTCCACCGTTTCGCGTTCCACCGGCACGTGGGTCTCCGGCGTTTCAGCGGGCTGCGGCGCGGGGCGCACTTCCGCCTGCACCGGCGGCGTATAGGTCGGCTGCACATTTTGCGCAGGCTGTGCTTCACGCTCTAAGCCGGGCACGCGGAAATCCGGCACACGGCGATTTTCGTCGATCAATGCGTTGATCTGTGCAGAGCTTTCGGTGTAATCGTGCAGCACTACGGGGTCGTTATCCGGCTCCGTGCGGCGCACACCGAAAAGCTGCTCCAAATACACACGCGGCGTCTTTCCTTTGTTTTTCGATTCCATTTTACCATCCTCCGGGACAGAGCGCACCGGATGCTGCGGCAAAACCGTTTCAAACGGCGATTCCTCCGCATTACCGCGCTCCTCTTCCAGAATGCGGCGCTCTTCCTTGCGCTGCCGCGCGACGTCGCGAATGACGACCGCCGGCTTTGCAATTTTTTTAAAAAAGCTCGCGAGCGACGTGCCCGTAAAGATGAGCACGGAGACGAACAGCAGCACGCCCGTGATGATGCGTGCGCCAAGCACTTCCGCGCACTTGACGAGCAGCTCGCCGACAAGGCCGCCGACAAGACCGGCCCCGCCCTGCTCTACGCCATGCATATATAAGATGCCGACCAGCTTAAAAAAACTCTTTTCCTTCGGGAAAAAGCTGCCAAACACATGCCCCGCCGTGCAAAACAGCACGACAATCACGACCATGAGCGCCAAGCGCCCGCCGCGCAGCATGGTGGTCTGCTCCATCGTTTTGCTGACGGCGATATACCCCATCAGCACCGCAAGCAGAATAGCCCAGCCGCCGAACACGCCGCGCAGCACGTTGTGCACCATAAGCCACACGCTGCCTCCCGGAATGAGTACAAAGCACGCCGTTAAAATAGCCGCACCGAACCAGAGGATAGCTTCTGTCTGGTTGCGCTGGCGCAGCTGCTCTACGCTGGACGCGCTCTGTTTTGAAGACGTGCTCTTCCCTTTTGCGGAAGACGCACGCGATTTTGTATTGGACTTAGAACCCGAGCTCCGGGTGTTTTTGGCAGCCGATGACTTCGCACCGCTTCTTGCTTTGGAAGCACTGCCCTTTGCTGTACTTTGTTTTTTACCCGCCAAAATAAACCTCCGGATTATAAATCACCGGATCAAAGCGGCATGCCGGTGAAAAGATTTGTGCCCGTGACCGCTTCGATAACGGAAACGATGAGCGTTATAACGCCGAGCACCAGCGTATAATAAGCGAAAACCTGTAATTTGTTCGTGGTGACAATCCACTTGAGCAGCTTGATGGCGAGGAAGCCGACAACAGCCGCCGTAACAACGCCTGCAATCATCGCACCGACGCCAATGTCGACCGGCTGACCGATTGCATCTTTAATGGTAAGCACAGCTGCCGCCAAAATGGACGGGATGCCGAGCACGAAGGAATAATCGAGCGCTGCCTGCTGATTGATGCCGCGCAGAAGACCTGCCGCCATGGTGGAGCCGGAACGGGAAAGGCCCGGGAACACCGCCGCCGCGCACTGCGTGACACCGACGCAAATGGCGTCTGCCGTGTGGAACTTTGTGCGGCCGCGAATCTCGCCGACTTTACCATCCTTACGCGTAAAGTGATGTACCTTTGCACCCTTGGAAGCACGGATACCGAGGAACAGCAGGGCACTTGTCATGAGGAGCGCAAAGCCCTCGATCCAAATCGTCGAATCCGAAGCCCACAGCTCCGAAATATCTTTTAACTTCATGCCCGTGCCCGGAACCGGCAGGAACAAAAGGAACAGCGGGATAAGGCCGATCATGAGCATCATCAAAAGTCTGCGGTCATGATCCATTTCTTTCCACTTGAATTTGCCGCGGAATACGTCTGCAACGAGCGAAATAAACGCCTTAATGAGCCGCCAGATGAGCTTATAATAGACGGCACATACGGCGATGAGCGTGCCGAGGTGCAAAAGAATATCAAACAGCAAGCTGTCTACCTTTACACCCATGATGTGCTGTGCAAGCGACAAGTGACCGCTGCTTGAGACGGGCAGAAACTCTGTTGCGCCCTGTACAATACCTTGAATGATTGCTTCAAAAATAGACATTATGTAATCTCCTTTTCTGCGGATAATTTGGCTTTGTTCGGTTTTATCGGTATAATTATACGATAAATAAAAAGTTATGTAAACGGCAAATGCCGTTTTTAGAGTGATTTCTTGCCTTTTCTGGGCTTTGCACGCTGCTTATTCTTCTCTGCGGCAATCATTTTGTCGAGGCAATCCATGGCATCGTGCAGGCTGCCGAGCGTATCAATAAGCCCCTCTGCCACGGCTTCATCGCCGTCCAGCACCGTCCCCACGTCCATGACGAGCTCCTGCGTATTCATGGCGAGCTGCATAAAGCGCTCATAGGAAATGCCGGAATTTGCCGTGACGAAATTCGTAATGCGGTCCTGCATGCGCTGGAAATACTCCAGCGTCTGCGGCACGCCAAGCATTAGGCCGCTCATGCGCACCGGGTGAATGGTCATGGATGCCGAGGGCGCGATGAACGAGTGCTTTGCCGCCACTGCAAGCGGCACGCCGATGGAATGTCCGCCGCCGAGAACGAGTGACACCGTGGGTTTGCGCATGCCGGCGACAAGCTCTGCAATGGCAAGACCGGCCTCCACGTCGCCGCCGACCGTGTTTAAAATCATGAGCAGACCGTCGATGTTCGGGTCCTCCTCCACGGAGACGATCTGCGGGATCACGTGCTCGTACTTCGTCGTTTTGTTCTGCGATGGTGCGACGTAATGCCCTTCAATCTGTCCGATGACGGTGAGGCACTGGATGGTGTGCTTTCGGTTTTTGGTAACGACCGCGCCGCCCTCGCGGATCTGCTTCTGACGGTCGGAAAGGTCTTCGTTTTCTTCTTCGGCTTCGTCCGTTTCCTGCATGGAAAAAGACGAGCGTTTCTTTGTGCTTTTCATGCCGCAGCGCTCCTTTTGAATTAAGATGCGCTTAGTTTTCACAGAAAATGCGGAATCATACGCGGCACAAACTTTCACGTATATCAGTATAGCACGCTTTTACGCATCCTGCAAGGGCAAAGCGCAAACATGTCCGCCGATGTCCTGTAAATACATAGTATGCACGTTTTGCAGGGTTTAACTGTATTTCCTGCAATTTCATGCAGTTTATTCACAATTTACGATTGACTTTTCTCGCGAAATATCCGATAATGATAGAAACAGCGTCACATTCTCCCCCCGTGACACAGAGCTTCGCGGTACAGCCGCAGAAAGGTAAGGCTTTGAAATGTCCGATTTTACAAAGATCCCCATGAAAACGCCGCTTGTGGAAATGGACGGCGACGAGATGACCCGCATCATCTGGAAAATGATCAAAGATATTTTGCTGACCCCCTATGTTGACCTGAAAACGGAGTATTATGACCTTGGTCTGGAGCACCGCGAGGCGACGAAAGATCAGGTTACGATTGATTCCGCCGAGGCAACGAAAAAATACGGTGTGGCTGTAAAGTGTGCGACCATTACGCCAAACGCCGCGCGTGTGAAGGAGTACAACCTCACAGAGATGTGGAAATCTCCGAACGGTACCATCCGTGCCATTTTGGACGGCACGGTGTTCCGCACGCCGATTTTGCTGAAGGGCATCACGCCGTACATTCCGACGTGGACAAAGCCGATTACCATTGCGCGTCACGCGTACGGCGATCTGTATAAGAACGTCGAGATGCGCGTGCCGGAAAATGCAAAGGCTGAGCTTGTTGTGACAAAAGCGGACGGCACTGAGGAGCGCGTGACCATCCACGAATTCAAAACGCCGGGTGTGATTCAAGGTTTACATAATATTGATAAGAGCATTGAGAGCTTTGCACGCTCCTGCTTTAATTACGCGCTGAGCATGAAGCAGGACCTGTGGTTTGCGGCAAAAGACACGATTTCGAAGACCTACGACCACCGCTTTAAGGATATTTTCCAGGAAATTTACGACGCGGAATATAAAGAGAAGTTTGAAAAAGTCGGCATTGAATACTTCTACACGCTGATCGACGACGCCATTGCGCGCGTGATTCGCAGTGAAGGCGGCTACATTTGGGCCTGCAAAAACTACGACGGCGACGTGATGAGCGACATGATCGCGACGGCGTACGGCAGTCTTGCCATGATGACCTCCGTGCTCGTCTCCCCGGACGGCGTTTACGAGTATGAAGCCGCGCACGGCACGGTACAGCGCCACTACTACAAATATTTGAAGGGCGAAACAACCTCCACAAACTCCGTCGCAACATTGTTTGCGTGGACGGGCGCGCTGCGTAAGCGCGGCGCGCTGGACGACCTGCCGGAGCTGAGCGCCTTTGCGGACAAGCTTGAAAAGGCAACTTTGCAGACGATTGAAGAGGACGGCATCATGACCGGCGACCTTGCGGCGATGTCTACCCTGCCGAATGCAAAGAAAGTGGACACCGAGGGCTTCCTCCTCGCGATCCGCGATCGTTTGGAGCAACTTCTGTAACCCGACATGGATTTGAAAAGCGTGGGCGGCCACCCTCCTTTTTAGGGTCTGGCCGCCCGTTTTTCTTTTCTTATTTATAAAAAACACTTGCACAGGTCTTTATGATGTGCTAAAATTTTGTCAAACGAGGTGATGATATGCAGAAGAAACCGTATATTTCCATGCCGGTCATTCGGCGTCTGCCGCGCTACTACCGCTTTTTGCGGCACTTGGACAAGCGCGGAGTGACGCGTATTTCCTCTAAGGAGCTTTCCGAAAAAATGGGTTTCACGGCTTCGCAGGTGCGCCAGGATTTCAACTGCTTCGGCGGCTACGGCCAGCAGGGCTACGGCTACGGCGTGCACCAACTTTGCGAGGAGATTGGCTCTATTTTGGGTGTGGACCGTGCACACAAGTGCATTTTAATCGGTGCAGGCAATTTGGGCAAGGCCATTGCGACGCACATTTCTTATAATTTCGCGGGGTTTGATCTCATCGGTATTTTTGACAACAGCGAACAGGTCGTGGGCCAGCAGATTGCCGACCTACGCGTACTCCCCGCTGCGGGCATCCGCCGCTTCTGCTCGGAAAACGCGCCCTTGATGGCGATTTTGTGCGTGCCGGACAGTGCCGTGAAATCGGTCGTGGAGCTGCTTTATGACATCGGCATCAAGAGCTACTGGAATTTCAGCCACTACGATATTGCCCTGCGCTATCCGGACACGATCGTGGAAAACGTGCATCTGAACGACAGCATGATGACGCTGTGCTACCGCGTGACCGAAAACGAAAAAAGTTCTTAAAAGTCAAAAAATAGCTGTTGACAATTCAGCTGCATCATGCTATAATAATTGAGCCGTCAAACGAGACGGCAAAAAGAATATGCAGGTATGGCGGAATTGGCAGACGCGTATGGTTCAGGTCCATATGAATGCAAGTTCATGCAGGTTCAAGTCCTGTTACCTGCACCAAAAAGACCATTGTCAAATGACAATGGTCTTTTTTCAACGAAATTCGCCTTACGGCGAGTAAAATAACAACCTTCGGTTATCGTGAAATTTCTTCGCAGTGAGCTGTGCTGCGCGCGTTAAGAGCGAAGTTCCTTTCACTTTCTGTATACGCGGAAAACTTCACAAATACGGCAGCACTCATTTCATATTCTGCAAAGCGAAATATGTCACTAACCCCACCGCCATAAAGACAAAATCTTATCTTTGCGGGCGGCGGGGTTTTATCATCTCTCCCCCATCACCGCAGCCGTAACGGCTTTAGCTAAGCGGTTGACGGCTTCGGGAATGCGGGCGTCGGGAACCTCGGAGTAGCTGATAACGAATGCGGTCTGCGGGTTTACGGGCGCTGTATGGTAATACGCCGAAAGTCCGGTGACGCGCACGCCGTTTTCCGCCGCGCGGCGGGTGATCTTTTCGGCGGGCACAGGTCCGCAGACACGCAGAAGAAAATGCAGGCCGGCGTCTTCGGCATCGATTTTTGCAAGCTTTAACAAACCGCAGCGCTTCATCTCTTTTAAGATGAGGTCCTTTTTTTGCTTATAACGGATGCGCATGCGGTTGATGTGCTTTTCAAAATAGCCCTCGGAAATGAATTTTGCGAGCGTGTACTGCTCTAGGTTCGAGACCGTGCACGCGTAGAACCCAAGATTTTTGTAAAATGCTTCGGCGAGCGCTGTGGGCAGTACCATGTAGCTGATGCGGATGGTGCTGGCAAGGCTTTTTGAAAACGTATTCATGTAAATGACGCGGTCGGCGGAATCGATGCTTTGCAGCGCCGGGATAGGCTTGCCGGTAAGGCGGAACTCGGAATCGTAATCGTCCTCGATGATGTAACGGTTTTCGCTCTGCGCAGCCCAATCGAGAAGCGTGTAACGCCGTGCGATGGGCGTGACGATGCCCGTCGGGAAGTGGTGCGACGGCGAAATGTGCAGAATATCCGCGCCGCTTTTTTCGAGCGCTTTGGGGTCTATCCCCTCTTTATCCATCGGCGTGAAACGGTACTGCACACCGTAGCTCTCGTACACCTGCGCAATTTTGCGGTAGCCGGGATCTTCGAGCGCGTAGACCTTATCGAACCCCAAAAGTTGGATGAGAAGCCCGTAGAGGTACTCCGTTCCGGCGCCGACGACGATGCAGTTCGGGTCGGCATCGATGCCGCGAAACTCCCTAAGGTGCTCGGCGATGGCGCACCTTAGCTCGAATACGCCGCCGCATGGGGCGTTTACCATAAGCTCGGCGCTTTTTTCCGAGATGATCTCGCGCATGAGCTTCGCCCATGTGGCAAACGGAAAATTCTGCGGGTCGGTGCGGCTGCTGGAAAAATCCGCAAAATATTTCGGCGGTACGGGCATTTGTGTCCGGGGACTCTCTTTTTTCTGCGGCGCGGTGCTTTTTTCCAGATTGGCGGCGAAGAAGCCTTTTTTCGGCAAGGCGTAGACGTACCCCTCCGAGACAAGCTGCGCATAGGCGTTTTCGACTGTGATGACGCTGACGCCGAGGTTTTCCGCAAAGCTGCGCTTAGAGGGCAATTTTGTGCCGGGCGTGATCTTGCCCGTCAGAATGTCCTCACGGATGCACTTATACAGGTACATATAAAGGCTTTCGGAGCCGATTTTTGAGAAAGAATAGGTGAGCATGTAGGTTCTCCGTGATCTGTCGCGTTTTAATTTAGTATAGCGGACTCTTGCACAAATGTCAAAGCCATGGTATGATGACCTTGAAACGGAGGGGATTGCATGCCGAACGAAGCGAAGCTTTTATATGACGCGCTCCTGTATGAGAACGGGCACCTGCGCCGCACACAGCACATTTTAAAGGTATACGGTCTTGCGAAAATGCTGGGTGAGTTGGAAAATCTTCCCACCCACGAGCAGGAAAATCTGCGCGCGGCGGCGATTTTGCACGATATCGCGATCAAATTTTGCAAGGAAAAGTACGATGACGGCTGCCCCGCGAATCAGCGCAAGGAAGCACCTGCGTTGGCGCGAAAATTTCTGACGGCTTGTGGCTACGCGGAAGAAGATCTGCCACGCATCACCAAGATGATCGTTCTGCATCACTGCTACGACAAGATCGATGGCAAGGATCTGCAGCTTCTCGTTGAAGCCGACCTCATTGCGGGCTGCACGGAAGAAGATGATCCTTCTGCCCACGCAAAAGCCGTGCGGCGACTGTTTAAATCCTCTTCGGGTCTCGCCCTGCTCGACACGTTCATAAAAGAATAACGAATAATTTGACCCGCCGAGGTGTATATTTCCCGGCGGGTCTTGCTTTATGGTTCGTTCGGTGCGGCGCACGGCGACCAGTTTAGGTCTGCGTTTGCCACGCGGCAATAGCGTGTAGTTTGTGCATAGCCGCCGTCTCCTGCGCAGTCACTGCCGTCTTTGTTTACAGCCGAGACCCAATAGTGTTCGCCGTCAAAGTACCATTCGCGCAGTGTAAGGTCTTCGTTTTGTAGCGGGACTGCACCCTTTTCCCAGCCGTTTTGGGTGGAAAAGCGGTAGGCAATGTCGCCGAACGCAAACAGAAAGCCGTCTGCTTTTGCGGTATAGCTCGGCACAAAATTGGCTGTGCTTTGCTCGAAATCGGCGACTTCAGTGCAGGTCTCGCCGTCAATTTTCGCGAGTACGCTGTAAATCGGTTTTTCGCCTGCGTCTTCACCGAAATCGTATCCGTAAAAATACAGGTAGTCGCCCTGCACAGCGAAGCTGATGTTCGTGTTCTTCCAGTTTGCGGTATCAGGATTTTGCAAGCACGCAGACAGATCGGCAATATTTAGAAGCGTACCGCTTTCCTCATAGGTATGAACCGACAACTGCGATGGGTTTTCCGCGGACTGCATGAGCACAGAAAACCCGTGCGCGTTTGCGTCTGCAGCAAGACCGAGCACTTTACATGCGCCATTTTGCGCATTGTAAACGGTGTTCACCTCGGCAGTTTTGGGGTCGAGAAGCAAAATTTGCCCGCCTTTTTGGAGGAGAAAATGCTCTCCGTAGGCGCAGAGCGTCAAGCCAATACCAGTCGTTGTATCGGTTACGCAGTAGTTTTCGGTGCCGATTCGTTGCATGGTTTTCACATTCAAATCGAAATCATAGAGCGCGAGTTCGGCGTCTTTATCGGGCATATTCCACCAGTTGCCAAGCGGAATCATGCGGTAAACGTGGCTACCGACAACCGCTTCTGCGCTGTCGGTCGGCTCATAGTACATGCGGTTCAACGTGCCAAGCAGCGTTTCTTCACCGTTTTTTAAATCCTTGCAATAGTACGAAACACGCGTCACGTCGCCCTTTTCATTTCGCGCACGGCGGTCAAACAGGAGCATGTCACCGACAGGCGTAATGCCGCACGAGGACGAAAATTGCCCTGTTTCATGCCCCGCGGCGGTATAGAGAATCGTCTGCGTTTCGGCTTCCGTCACCGGCTTTGGCGGCTGCGCACAGCCGGAAAGAAGCAGGCAAAGCGAAAGCGTGAGCGCAGCAAAAGCCTTGCGCTCTTTATTTCCCCTGCCCATAATACGCGTTTGCGCCGTGCTTGCGCAGGTAGTGCTTATCAAGAAGCTCCTGCTGCATGGGCGGGATTGTGGGGTCAAGCACGAGGTTGTGCCATGCCATGAACGCGAGCTCCTCGAGGACGACGGCGTTATGCACGGCGTTCATGGGGTCTGTACCCCATGTGAACGGGCCATGGCTGTGGACGAGCACGGCGGGGATGTCGTCCGGGGACTTATCCTTAAACGTCTCGATGATGACGGTGCCGGTCTCCTTTTCATAAGCGCCGCCGATCTCCTCAGGCGTCATTTTGCGCGTGCAGGGAATTTCGCCGTAGAAATAATCGCCGTGTGTGGTGCCGAGCGCCGGGATGCCGCGGCCGGACTGGCTGAACACGGTCGCCCAGCGGCTATGCGTGTGGACAACGCCGCCGATGTTCGGGAATGCCTTGTAGAGCTCAACATGTGTGGGCGTATCGGACGATGGATTAAGGTCGCCCTCCACCTTTTTGCCTGTGTTCACATCGACGAGCACCATGTCCTCGGGGCGCAGAAGGTCGTACTCCACGCCGCTCGGCTTAATGGCCATGATACCGCTTTCGCGGTCGATGCCGCTGACGTTACCCCACGTGAACGTGATGAGCTTGTATTTCGGCAGCAGCATATTTGCCTTGTAGACTTCTTCTTTCAGTTTTTCCAGCATGATGTTCTCCTCCTGTATCCGGTCAAATGAGTTTATAAAGCTTTGCGCCGTGCGGCTCTATTTTAGCGGAAAGCGTTTTTGTGAATGCGGTCTTCTCCCCACTCCAGATCTCCTCTGCGTGCGTTTTATCGGTGAATTCCGACAGCTCGGCGCTGACAACGGCGCGGTTTTCCGTGAGGTTGAAAAGTGCGATATACGGCGTGCTGCCTACGAAATTGAGCCACGCGGCTTTTGTTTCGTCGCGGAAAAGCTGCAAAGGCGTGGTGCCGTTTTGGTTGAGGTTTAAAAGCTCGTCATTTGCGAGCAGGCTCAGCGTGAACGCGTCATTATCGCGCATTTCGCCGCCCATGATGAGCGGCGAGCGGAAAATGCCCCACAGCGTCATCATGGTGATCTGCTCGGCGTGTGTCAGGTTCGTATTGTGCCCTATGCCGTCCGCCGCGATGGTGATATGCCCGAGCGGCAGCATATCGCAGTCCGGGAACTGACCGGGCTTTACGTGCGCCTGCCAGCGCTCGCACCGCCAGAACATTTCTTTGAGGGAGTCCCAATTATCCCAGAAATCGTCCGTGATGCGCCACATGTTCGCGTTTTTCGCAAGATGCCATGCTTCTTCCAGTACAGCCGGACCGGGCGAAAGGCTGAGCACCATATCGCGCCCGCAGCGGTCAATGGCGCGGCGGATCATCTCGATCTCGCGGCGCGCGGAATACGGCTCGAGCGGAGTGATCTTCACGTTGCAGATGTCATCGACCTTGACGTAATCGACGCCCCATGAAGCGTAGAGCTCAAAGATAGCGTCGTAGTACGCTTGTGCGCCGTCACGATCAGCGTCAACGCCGTACATATCGGTGTTCCACGCGCAGATGGAGTTTGCGTGAGCGATGTCGCGGCAAGTGACGTTCGTGTCCTTTACAGGCAGGGCGCGATGCACGGCGAGACGCGGTACGCCGCGCATGATGTGGATGCCGAATTTCAGACCGAGTGCGTGAATCTGGTCGGCGATGGGCTTAAAGCCCGCGCCGTTTGCAGCGGAAGGGAAACGGTTTTCCGCCGGGATGAGGCGGCCGAATCCGTCCATGCACAGCTCTGCGAAACGGTTATACTCCCAGTGGCGCTGCCCGGCCTCCGGCTGCTCGTACCACTGAATGTCGCACACGACATACTGCCAACCGTGCGCTTTTAAGTGCTCTGCCATATAACGCGCATTGCCCAAAAGCTGTACTTCATTGACGGCGGGGCCGTAGCAATCCCAGCTGTTCCAGCCAAGCGGCGGCTTTAAAGCGACGCGATCTTTTTTGTAATGCATAGTGTATCCTCCGTAGGAAATAAGCTCAGTTTCATTATAGCAACTTGTCTGCACAAGTCAAGAGCAAAAAAGAGACTGCGCAGGTTTTGCACAGTCCCCTTTGCCTTCGTTTGAATTACTTTTTAAGCAGCTTTTTGAGGCGCTCCATGGCTTCCTGTGTCTTTTCCAGCGTACCGAACGCGGTAAGGCGGAAGAAGCCTTCGCCGTTTTTGCCGAAGCCGCTGCCCGGCGTGCCGACGACCTCGGCTTCGTTCAAGAGATAATCGAAGAACTCCCAGGAGGTCATGCCGTCCGGCACCTTATGCCAGATGTACGGGGAGTTTTCGCCGCCGGTGAACCACACGCCCATCTCCTTGAACGCATCGACCATGACCTTGGCGTTCGCACGGTAGTAGTTGATGACGTCCTTCACCTGCTGCTGGCCTTCGTCCGTGAAGACGGCCTCGGCGGCGCGCTGGGTGATGTAGTTGACGCCGTTGAACTTTGTGGCCTGACGGCGCGCCCACAGCGTATTGACCTTGGTGCCGTCCGAAACAAGCTCATCGCAGATAACGGTATAGCCGCAGCGCACACCGGTGAAGCCTGCGGTCTTCGAGAACGAGCAGAACTCGATGGCGCACTTTTTCGCGCCCTCAATCTCGAAAATGCTGTGCGGGAGATCGTCATGCGTGATGAACGACTCATATGCGGCATCAAACAGGATGACCGCGTTGTTTTTGAGCGCGTAATCGACCCACGCTTTGAGCTGTGCTCTGTTATACACGGCGCCGGTGGGGTTATTCGGCGAGCAGAGATAGATAATGTCGGCCTTGACGTTTTCATCCGGCATACCGAGGAAGCCGTTCTGCTCGTTTGCGTCGAGGTAGATCACCTTTCTGCCGGACATGACGTTCGTATCGACATACACGGGATAGACCGGGTCCGGGATGAGGACGGTGTTATCGTCTGCGAAGATATCGACGATATTGCCGACGTCGCTCTTTGCGCCGTCGCCGACGAAAATTTCGCTGAGCTTTAATGCCACGCCGCGCTTTGCGTAATAGCCCTGAATGGCTTCACGCAGGAAATCATAGCCCTGATCCGGCGAATAGCCGTGGAATGTCTCCTTGTGCGCCATTTCATCCGTTGCTTTGTGCATGGCTTCGATGACGGCCGGAACGAGCGGCTGGGTAACATCGCCGATGCCCATGCGGATGATGTGGTTATCCGGATGCGCCTCCGTATAGGCGGCGACTTTCTTTGCGATGGTCAGAAACAAATAGCTTTCCTGAAGGTTTGCGTAGTTTTGGTTGAGTTTCATGCCGGTTTCTTCCCTTCTTTTTATACTTGGACCTTTTTTATTTTCATTACCGTCTCTTATGCGTTCTTTTCCCTCTTATTGAGTGATGCGCCGACAAAGCCGAGGAATAACGGATGCGCCTTATTCGGGCGGGACTTAAATTCCGGGTGGAACTGCACGCCGATGCAGAAGTCGTTCTGCGGCACTTCCACGGTCTCGACGATCCTGCCGTCCGGCGAGGTGCCGCTGATGACCATGCCTGCTTTTGTGAGTGTCTCTCTGTAATCGTTATTGAACTCATAGCGGTGGCGGTGGCGTTCATCAATATGGGAAACGCCATAGCAGCGCGCCATTTGCGTGCCCTCCGCGATCTCGCACGGGTAGCTGCCGAGGCGCAGTGTGCCGCCCATATTGATGGTGCTGGACTGGTCCGGCATGAAATCGATAACCTTATTGAGGCCGTACTCGTCGAATTCGCCGGAGTTTGCATCTGCGATGCCGCACACGTGGCGGGCATACTCGATGACGGCAATCTGCATACCGAGGCAAATGCCGAGGTACGGGACGTTGCTCTCTCTTGCGTACTGTGCGGCATAAATCATACCCTCGATACCGCGGTTGCCGAAGCCGCCCGGCACAAGGATGCCATCACAGCCCTTGAGCATTTCGGCAGCGTTTTCCTGCGTGATGAGCTCGGAATCGATCCAATTGATCTCGACCTTTGTGCCGTGCTCATAGCCGGCATGGTTGAGTGCTTCGACGACGGAAAGGTATGCGTCATGCAGTTTGATATATTTGCCGACAAGGCCAATGGTGACGGTCTTTTTGCGGCTGCGGATCTTCTCTACCATGCGGCTCCACTCGGCCATATCCGGCTCTTTTGTCTTGAGGTTCAGCTCGCGGCAGACAACGCTGGAGAAATTGTTTTTCTCCAGCATAATCGGCGCTTCGTACAGCACCGGGATCGTCATGTTTTCAATAACACAGTCCGGCTTTACGTTGCAGAACAGGGCAATCTTGTGGAAAATGCTCGGATCGATCGGCTCATCGCAGCGCAGGACAATGATGTCCGGGGAGATGCCCATACCCTGCATTTCTTTTACAGAGTGCTGGGTCGGTTTCGACTTATGCTCGCCGGAGCTTTTGAGGTACGGCACAAGCGTGACATGAATGAAAAGGGAGTTTTCCTTACCGACCTCGAGCGAAACCTGACGAATGGCTTCGAGAAACGGCTGGCTTTCGATATCGCCTGCCGTGCCGCCGATCTCGGTGATGACGACGTCTGCATTCGTCTTGTGGCCGACGCTGTAAATGAAGCTCTTGATCTCGTCCGTGATGTGCGGAATGACCTGAATGGTCTCGCCAAGGTACTCGCCGCGGCGTTCCTTATTGAGGACGTTCCAGTAGACCTTGCCGGTCGTGAGGTTGGAGAATTTATTCAGGTCTTCGTCGATGAAGCGCTCGTAGTGGCCGAGGTCAAGGTCGGTCTCTGCGCCGTCCTCGGTCACGTAAACTTCGCCGTGCTGGTACGGGCTCATGGTGCCCGGGTCAACGTTGATGTACGGGTCAAGCTTCTGTGCGGCGACCTTTAACCCTCTCGCTTTTAAAAGACGGCCGAGCGATGCCGCCGTGATGCCCTTACCGAGGCCGGAAACCACGCCGCCGGTTACGAAAATGTACTTTGTCATAGAACTTACCCCTTTCTTTTTTACAGTGAAACTTTTATATTTTTCTTTGACTGAGAAACCTATTATTTCTCCAATACCCTATTTCATTTTATCAAAGCCGTTTTCGGCTTTTTTACAGTTAAATTTCTACGATGCCGGTAAAAACCGTGTCGGCGCTGCCGGTCATCTGCACGCCGTCATCGGTATAATTGATGACAAGGTCGCCGCCGCGCAGCTTGACGGTAATATCTTCGCCCTTTTTGCAGTAGCCGTTGAGACACGCCGCGACGGCAGACGCACACGCGCCGGTGCCGCACGCCATGGTTTCACCGCTGCCGCGCTCCCACACGCGCATTTTTAAGGTGTGGTTATCCAGCACCTCGATGAACTCCGTATTGATGCGCTCCGGGAACTTCTCAAAGTGCTCAAAATGCGGGCCGATCTTCTCGAGGTCGATCGTATCGGGATCTTTGCCGAAAATGACGCAGTGCGGGTTGCCCATGGAAACGCAGGTGACTTCGTATTCTTTGTCAAGGACGGTGATCTTCTCTTTGACGGCAGTATCACCCGGGAAATCGACCGGGATCTTCGCGGGCACGAGCTCCGCTTTGCCCATATCGACCGTGACAGTGGTAACTTCGCCGTTTTCGACATGCACGCGGCAGATTTTGATGCCGCTTTTTGTCTCGATATGCAAAACGTCTTTCTTCGCGATGCCGCTGTCGTAGACATACTTTGCAACGCAGCGGATGCCGTTGCCGCACATCATGCCCTCACTGCCGTCGAGGTTATACATGCGCATTCTCGCGTCGGCTACATCGGACGGACAAATGTAGATGACGCCGTCGCCGCCGATGCCGGTGTGGCGGTCGGAAAGATAGATTGCGAGCTCGGCGTAGTTTTGAATATCATTTTGGAAGCAGTCAATATACACGTAATCATTTGCACAGCCGTGCATTTTGGTAAACGTGATCTTCTGCTTTGCCCCGGTGCCCGGCACGCGCACATAGTGGTCGATGCCCGAGCTGTTTTCCGCTTTTTTCAAGTACTTGTTCATGGAATTTCACCGCTTTCTCTTGAATTTTTACCTTTTATCTTCTTCAAATTTTTAGAAAAAAATTCTGATTTTATTCTTAAAATGTTTTTCGGCGCTCCGCAAAAATGCGGAACGCCGAACTATTTAACATCAATTAGACTTCTACGACACCGTCGAAGACCTTCTCTGCGCCGCCGGTCATGAGCACTTTCTCATCGGTGTAGCGCACGGTGAGGTCGCCGCCCTTTAAGATGACGCGGATGTCCTCGCCTTTTTCGCACTTGCCGTTGAGCGTTGCCGCGACAACAGCCGCGCAAGCACCTGTACCGCAGGCCATCGTTTCGCCGCTGCCGCGCTCCCAAACGCGTACCTTAAGGGTGCGCTCGTCCACGACCTCGATGAACTCGACGTTGACGCGCTCCGGGAAGAGCGGGTTATACTCGAACTTCGGGCCCATGGCATTGAGATCCAGCTTATCAATGGACGGTGCGAACACCGCACAGTGCGGGTTGCCCATGGATGCGCAGGTGATGTAATACTCGTGACCGTCGATGATGACAGGCTTGTTGACGACCATGTCGCCTTCGAGCTTTACGGGCACCTGCTCCGGGCGAAGCGCTGCCGCGCCCATATCGACCGTAATCTTGTACGCCTTGCCGTTCATCGTCATGATGCTGCAAGACTTGATGCCGCTCTTTGTCTCGATATTGATGACAGGCTTTTTCACGATGCCGTTGTCGAAGAGGTACTTTGCGACGCAGCGGATGCCGTTGCCGCACATGAGACCCTCGCTGCCGTCGCGGTTGAACATACGCATCTGAGCGTCTGCCACATCGGACGGGCAGATGAGGATGACACCGTCGCCGCCGACGCCGTTGTGGCGGTCGGACAGGTAGATGGAGAGGAACTCCGGAGAGGAAACTTCGTTTTCGAAGCAGTTGATATAAATGTAGTCGTTGCTGCACGCTGACATCTTGGTGAACGGCAGCTTGACCTTTTCTTTTTTGAGGTTGTTGATGTCCACAATCTCCGTGTTGTACGGGGTGTAGCGGCTCATCAGGCTGTCCGCGAGGGCGTTTGCGGTATCGATGGCCGTGAGGCACGGGATGCCGAGCAGCGCCGCTTTTCTGCGGATCTTAACGCTGTCGCGTGCGGGGTTTCTGCCCTTTGCGGAGGTGGAGATGATGTACGCCAGCTTACCGCTTTCAAGCAGCGTAATGGTGTTGACCGGGCTTTCGTGAATCTTATCGACAATCTTCACGGTGAGGCCGAGCTTTGCAAGCACGCTTGCGGTGCCCGTCGTGGCGTAAAGCGGGAAGCCCATTTTGTCGAATTTCTTCGCGATCTCGCCGATCTCTTTCTTATCGCCGTCGCGGACGGTGATGAACACGCCGCCCTTTTTGTTCATCTTGCTGCCGGAGGCGATGAGGCCCTTATAGAGCGCCTCCTCAAGGTTGTTGCCGATGCCGAGCACTTCGCCAGTGGATTTCATTTCCGGGCCAAGCTGGGTATCGACATCCGTAAGCTTCTCGAAGGAGAAGACCGGCACCTTGACGGCCGTATACGGCGAAGTCGGATAGAGGCCCGTGCCGTAGCCGAGGTCGGTGAGCTTCATGCCGAGGCTGACCTTTGTAGCGAGGTCGCACATAGGCACGCCCGTGACCTTGCTGAGGTACGGAACCGTTCTCGATGCACGCGGGTTGACCTCGATGACGTAGATTTCGCGGTTCATGATGATGTACTGCAGGTTGATGAGGCCGATGGCCTTGAGCTCCGTGCAGAGCATTTCGGTCGTCTTGACAATCTTCGCGCTGAGCTCGTCGTCGATGTCCTTTGCCGGGTAGACCGCGATGCTGTCGCCGGAGTGGATACCGGTGCGCTCTACGTGCTCCATGATGCCCGGGATGAGGATGTTCTCGCCGTCGCAGATGGCGTCGACTTCAATCTCGGTGCCACTGAGGTACTTATCGATGAGCACCGGGTTATCCTGCTTCTGGCGCAGGATAATCGCCATGTATTCGTTGATGTCTTCATCGCCGTATGCAATGATCATGTTCTGACCGCCGAGCACGTAGGACGGACGCATGAGCACCGGATAGCCGAGGTCGTGTGCGGCTGCGAGGGCTTCCTCCGTCGTCATAACGGTGTGACCCTTCGGGCGCTTGATGTTGCAGCGTTCGAGCAGTTCTTCAAAGCGCTCTCTGTCCTCTGCGGCATCGATGCTGTCGGCGCTTGTGCCGATGATCGGCACGTTGTTTTTCGCAAGCGTCTTTGTAAGCTTGATGGCCGTCTGGCCGCCGAACGCGACGACAACGCCCTTCGGCTTTTCGATGTTGATGATATTCATAACGTCTTCGGCGCACAGCGGCTCAAAGTAGAGTCGGTCTGCAGTGTCGAAGTCTGTGGAAACGGTTTCCGGGTTGTTGTTGACGATGACGACTTCATAGCCGAGGCGCTGGAGAGACTCCACGCAATGGACGCTGGCATAGTCGAACTCGATACCCTGACCGATACGGATCGGGCCGGAACCGAAAACCATGACGGTCTCCTTGCCGCTTTTGCCGATGAACTCCATCGCTTCGTTTTCACCGCCCTGCTCCGGCGTATCGTAGGTGCCGTAGAAATACGGTGTGGTCGCAGCGAACTCGCCTGCACAGGTATCGACCATTTTGAAGGTCGCTTCGTGACGGAAGGTCGGCTTTGTGCCGCAAATACGCGTGAGGGCTTCGTCCGTGTAGCCGAGTTTCTTGCCGCGCGTATACTGTGCGTGCGTGAGCGGCTGATCCTTAATCTCGCGCTCATACGCGAGCAGGTTATTGAGCTTTTCGAGGAACCACATGTCGATCATCGTGAAGTCGTGGATCTCTTTGGTGGTGACGCCGCGCTTCATGAGCTCGTAGATGGCGAACAGGCGCTCGTCCGTCGCGTCTTTTAAAATCTGCCACAGGGCACTGTCCTCGTAGTTTGCGAACTTCGGCATGTTGAGCGTATCGAGCGAGATTTCTGCACCGCGCACAGCCTTCATGAGGGCCATTTCAAACGTATCGGCGATGGACATGACCTCGCCGGTCGCCTTCATCTGCGTGCCGAGGTTGCGCTTTGCGTAGACGAATTTATCGAACGGCCACTTCGGGAACTTGACCGCCACATAGTCGAGCGCGGGCTCAAATGCTGCGTAGGTCTTGCCGGTGACGGCGTTGACGATCTCATCGAGTGTATAGCCGATGGCAATCTTCGTCGCGACCTTTGCAATCGGATAGCCGGTCGCCTTAGATGCCAGTGCGGAGGAACGGGACACACGCGGGTTGACCTCAATGACGGCGTACTCAAAGGACGTCGGGTGCAGCGCGAACTGGCAGTTGCAGCCGCCCTCTACGCCGAGCGCGTCGATGATGTTGATGGCCGCAGTGCGGAGCATCTGATATTCTTTATCGGAAAGCGTGACCGCCGGGGCGATGACGATGCTGTCGCCGGTGTGGACGCCGACCGGGTCGAAGTTTTCCATGGAGCAGACCGTGATGACGTTGCCCTTGCTGTCGCGAATAACCTCGAACTCGATCTCCTTCCAGCCCGCAATGCTCTTTTCAACGAGGATCTGGGTGATCGGCGAGAGCGCAAGGCCGTTTGCCGCGACCTCCATGAGCTCTTCGCGGTTATCGACGATACCGCCGCCGGTGCCGCCGAGCGTGAACGCCGGGCGGATGATAACGGGGTACGTGATCTCTTCCGCAAACTCCAGTGCGTCCTCTACCGTGGTGACAACCTTGGACGGGATGCACGGCTGACCGATGCTTTCCATCGTATCCTTGAACATCTGACGGTCTTCCGCCTTATCGATGGTCTCCGGGGAAGCGCCGAGCAGGCGTACGTTGTGTTCCTTCAAAAAGCCTTCCTTTGCAAGCTGCATGGAAAGCGTGAGGCCGGTCTGGCCGCCGAAACCGGAGAGGATGCTGTCCGGCTTTTCTTTTTCGATGATGCGCTTGATGGTGGGCAGCGTAAGCGGCTCGATGTAAATGTGGTCCGCCATGGCGTTATCCGTCATGATGGTCGCCGGGTTGGAGTTGACGAGCACGATCTCGATGCCATCCGCTTTCAGAGCACGGCACGCCTGAGTGCCGGCGTAGTCAAATTCCGCCGCCTGACCGATGACGATCGGGCCGGAGCCGATGACGAGAACCTTTTTAATGTCTTTATTCAATGGCATAGCTGTAAACAATCCTTTCTATACTGCTCTGGGTACTGTTTATTTTCCCATCATCTCAAAGAATTTATCAAAGAGGAACGCGGTATCGCGCGGGCCGCCGCAGGCTTCCGGGTGGAACTGCACGGAAAAAGCGGGGATTTTTTTATAGCGCACGCCCTCGCACGTTCTGTCGTTTACGTTGTTGAAATATTCGTCGGCAATCTCGGGGTCGATTGTGGAGGACACGACCGCGTAGCCATGGTTCTGGCTGGAGATGTAGACGCGGCCGGTCTCGAGGTTCTGCACCGGCTGGTTTGCGCCGCGGTGACCGTACTTGAGCTTTTCGGTCTTAAAGCCGTTTGCAAGCGCCAGCAGCTGGTGACCGAGGCAGATGCCGAAGAGCGGTTTGCCCATGTTCATAATCTTCTTGAGGTTTTCAATGACCTCGATGTTATCCGCCGGGTCGCCGGGGCCGTTTGAAAGCATCACGCCGTCAATATTAAGAGCTTTCAATTCGTCTGCCGTCGTGTTGTACGGGCATACAATGACCTCTGCCCCGCGCTTTTCGAGCTCGCGGCGGATGTTCTCCTTGTAGCCGTAATCCATGAGCGCCACGGTGCATGTTTTCTCCGGGTTCTCACGGCGCGTCATCTCGGTGACGGAGGTGCTTTCCACCGCGTTTGTCACGCGGTAGCTGTGAATCTTATCCATATCGACATGCGTAAGCTCTGTTGTGATCATACCGTTCATGACGCCGCTTTCGCGGATGACCTTTGTGAGGGCACGTGTATCGATGCCGCAAAGGCCGATGACACCTCTTTCTTTAAAAAAGGTGTCAAGATCACCCTCCGAACGGAAATTGGAGGGCGACTGACACCATTCTTTTACGATATAACCACAGGGACCGATGATCTTTCCCTCAAAATCGGAGGGGATCACGCCGTAATTGCCGATGAGCGGAAATGTCTGGACGACAATCTGCCCGAAATAGCTCTTATCGGTGAGCGTTTCGAGATAACCTGTCATGCCGGTCGTGAAAACGACCTCAGCCGTTACTTCGCCCGCCGCGCCGAAGGATTCGCCGCAGAAGACCTTTCCGTTTTCGAGTACCAAATATGCTTTGTTGCCCATAACGTACGTTCCTCTTTCCCTGAAATAATTACTCTTTTCTGCTGTATGCAATCTATGTCAAAGCTGCGGTGCAGCCCTGTACGCATTCATTTACGTATAGGTTTTCAGGATATTTTCCGCAACATCCTTTTTCGATGTGCGCATATCCATTGCCTGTTTTTCAATATAGCGGTGCGCCTGCTGCTCGCTCATGCGCAGGTATTCCACAAGGATACACTTTGCACGCGCCACAATGCGCACTTCTTCCATTTTGGTTCTGAGCTTCTGGTTTTCCCGGTCAAAGTGCTGCCAGCGGTTCTGCGTGGCGATGAGCAGGTGAAGCGCCTGATAAAACAGCGGGCGCGAAAGCGGCTTTTGCACCGTCAATATGCCAAACGGCTCCATTTTGTCGTTCACCTGATCGAAAAGCTCCGCTTTTGCAATGACCATGACACCGGAAACGAATTTTTCTGTGATATACTCTGCCAACTCGTGCCCAAATTCATCTGGGAGCGGTGTGTTGATGACCACAAGGTCGTAGCTGCGCCGCAAAAGCAACCGCCGGGCGTCTCCGCCGCTGAGCGCCGTTGTCATGGGCGCAAACTCGCGCGGGGAAAGCAGCTCTGTGATATATGCCGCACCTTTTTGCGTGCCGGACACGATGAGGACGCTGTGCTGAATGATCGCATTCATGCCCTGTGCCCCCTTGTTTTACACATCTGCGGGCCCGTTGCCGAACGTGCGGATATACGTCTTTACGAAATACTCCGGGAACACGTTGCGGACAAAGCTGCTCTTTGCGAAAATTTGCAGCGCTTCTTCGGCAGATTTCGGCAGCTTGCCGCAGGTCTCGCGCGCAAGATCGGGCTTTGGCAGCTTCGTCTTTTTGAGGTAGCCGTCAAGCCCCGCATAAATAAGCACAGCGTACGCAAGGTACGGATTCGCAGTGGAATCGGGTGAGCGCACCTCTATTGTGCTGCTGCCTTCCTTTTTATACGCAAAGCACCAGCGGCTCTTTTCCGACCAAGAGATGAACTCCGGCGCACCGAACGCACCGAGGCGTTTATAGGAATCCGCCGTGGGGTTCAAAATGGCGGTAATTTCTGCGGCGTGCTCCAGAATACCTGCAAGGAAATACTCGGAACAGTCGCCCGTCTGCATGCGCGGCGTTAGCGTGATGTGGAAGCCGTTGCCGTCCTTACCCGGAATGGGGTTCGGCGCAAACGACGCCGTAAGGCCGTTTCTCGACGCCATGGTCTTCACAACAGACTTATACGTAATAACATCGTCTGCGGACTGAATGGCAGAGCTGTGCTGAAAATCGATGATGTTCTGCCCCGGGCCGCCGCTGTGGTGCGAGCTTTCCGGTGTGACACCCATATCCTCGAGCGTCAGGCAGATCTCGCGGCGCACGTCCTCGCCCTTATCCTCCGGCGCGGCATCCATAAAGCCCGCGTTGTCAAAGGGGATAGCCGTTGCATTGCCGTTTTCATCGTTCTTGAAAAGGTAGAATTCGTTTCTTGCCCCAAATTCAAATATTATACCATGAAGTTTTGCAATGTCAACCGCTTTTTTCAGGATGCCGCGGCAGTCGATGTCAAAACCGGTGCCATCCGAACGACGAATGTCGCAGAAAAAGCGCACGACGCGCCCGTGTGCGGGCCGCCACGGCAGAAGCGACATGGTGGAGGTATCCGGCACCAAAAAGAGCTCGCTGTCCGCCTCTTTTTCAAAGCCCATGATGCGCGAAGCATCAATGGGAATGCCGCCCTCGAACGCAGAAGCCAAAAGGCTCGGCTGAATGGCGATGATCTTCTGTCTGCCGAAAATATCGCAGAACGCCATTTTGATGAACTTAACGTCGTTATCTGTGATAAACTCTGTGACCTCGGACTCCGTATACTGCATGCCGAACCCTTCCTTTCTTTTTTAAAAGCGCGTTTCAAACATACAAATACGCGTGAAATCCGGTGTTGCCGTCTTTCACGCTGTACCTGTTCTTCTTTTCTGCCGCATTTTGAGATATTCTGCCAAAATACAGCGTATGCTGACCGCTTTTGAATATTATAACACAAGATCGGTGTATTTTGCAATAAGACAGAACGCACAATGTTTATCGCCAAAATACACCGTCGATTTATGCAAGAAAAGAAACCTTAATTTGCAGAGAATTACAGGGACAAAATCAGTTCGTCACATAGAGCTGCTTATACGGATTCTGCGTGTTCGGGCGCAGCACGTAGTATTCGTCGCGCAGAAGACTTTCGGCATCTGCACCGAACTTTTCCGCGTAGTTTTGAACGAGCGGCGCCGCAATCTGCATGTCTTCTTCGGTCGCCTTATGCGCCACGACCTGCTCCGGCAGATCCTTCGGCAGGTGCGCGGTGCGCAGATAAATGCGTCCGCCGTGCATGCCCGTGCCGCAGAAATTGCCGACCGGCTGGCGATCTTCACTGCCGATGCCGAGTACGATGATGATGCCACCCGCCTGATACTCGCCGAGGAAGCTGCCTGTTCTGCCGCCGATGACGAGCACGGGTACTTTCTCTTTATACTCCTTCATGTGGATACCTGCGCGGTAACCGGCATCGCCCTGCACGTAGATGGCACCGCCGCGCATGGCGTAACCTGCCGCGTCGCCCGTGCTGCCGTGAATGGTGATCTCGCCCGCGTTCATCGTGTCGCCGGTCGCGTCCTGTGCGCTGCAATTTACAATAATATTTGCGCCGTCCAGATACGCGCCGAGCGCGTTGCCCGGCACTTCGTTCAAGATAATCGTACCCTCACTTTGCCCTGCGCCGATATAGCGCTGGCCGAGTGCATATGTTTTCTGTTCCATGTTTCTCCCCCTTACTGCTGCTTTGAGAGCAGGTCGCGGCGCGTACGGGCCGTGAATGCCATGAGCTGCGGCTTTTCGCAGATCAGCTTAAAATCGATTGAGCTTAACGGCGTGCGATTACGGATAAGCGCCGTGTAGATACCGGCACGCGCCACGTCGCCAATCAGGATATAGCCCTTTAAAACATCATCTTTATAGAAAAGAATCTTGTAGTTTTCGCCGTCACGGTGGACGTAGGTCTCGCCGTCATACGTGCCTGCAGTGATGATGTGCAGCCCCATGAAGCCGATGGCATTCATCGGGATCGCCCGGTCAAAGCTCGCTTTGCCGCCCGCCATATTGATGCCGGCGGTATTGCCCTGCATATAGGCGTTCGGCAACAGCGCCAGTACGCGGTTGACGCCGGCGGAAATATCGAAGCTCTCCGCGCAGTCGCCTGCGGCGTAGACATCGGGCAGTGTCGTTTTGCCGGTATCATCCGCCGCAATGCCGCGGCGCACCTCGCCGCCTGCATCTTTGACGAGCGAAGTATTCGGGCGCACGCCGACCGCAATGACGAGCACGTCAAAATCGACCGTAAGACCGCTTTTGAGTGTGGCGGTCGTGCCCGCAAACTTTGTGGCGGTATCGCCGAGGTGGAACTCGATGCCCTGCTTTTCAAGAAAATCCTTGACGATAGCGGAGCCGGTCTCATCGAGGATGCTCGGCAGCACGCGGTCGGCAAGGTCGACGACCGTGATGGATTTCACTCGCTCCTTGATGCCCTCTGCGCACTTTAAACCGATGAGGCCCGCGCCGATAATCAAAACACGGCTGTCTTTTGTAAGGACGCTCTCCAGTGCGTGTGCGTCATCGAGCGACATGAACGTGAACTTTTCGGGAACGGTATCAAGCCCCTCCATGGGCGGTACGAACGGCGTGGAGCCTGTTGCGACAAGGAGCTTTTCATAGGGTATCTCTTCCCCGCTTTTTAAGGTCACGGTTTTCTTTTCCGGGTCGAGCTTTGTGACGGTCTCACCGAGCTTTGCGGTGACGTGATTTTCTTCGTAAAAGCTGTCCGGGCGGTATTTCATGCGCTCCTCATCCGTTTTGCCCTGCAATAAATAGGAAATGAGCGGGCGCGCGTAGGTGTGGTGGTTTTCGGAAGCAATCAGTACGATCTCTCCGTCTTTATCTTTACTGCGGATGCCTTCCACACAGCCGATGGCCGCAGTGGAGTTGCCGATGATTACATATTTTGCCATGGTGCTCAGTCCCTTTCCTCAAAGATGATGGCTTTGTTCGGACAGCCCTGCACACAGGCGGGCTTGCCGCCGGCGTTTTCGATGCACAGCTCGCACTTCTGCATGACGCCGGATTCCGAGGGCATCAGCGCGCCGTAGGGACATACCAGCACGCAGGTGTGGCAGCCGACGCACTTATTCTGGTCGATACAGACCACGCCGTCCTTTTTGGAAAGTGCGCCCGCAATGCAGCTTTTCACACACAGCGGGTCTGTGCAGTGGCGGCAGGAAACCGCAAAGCTGACCTGATTGTCCCCCTCAATCCGGATGCGGGGGTGAATGGTTCTGTCCTTCAACGCCTTGATCATGCTGGATTTTCCGGAGTTTGCAAAGGCGCAGTAATATTCGCAAAGATGGCAGCCGAGGCACCATTTTTCATCAACATATACTCTTTTCATGGTTACGCTCCCTTTTCTGCTTATTCGCCCGCGTGCTTGATGCCGAGAATCTGAAGCTCTTTTTCGTTCAGACCCACGCCGCGCAGCATAAGGCGGTTGCCGCGCAGCGCCTCGATGGAATTGATGCCCATGCCGCCCATCATTTCCTTAATCTCGTGCTCCCACGCGGTGACAAGATTCACAAGGCGCTTATAGCCGATGTCCGGGTTGAGGCGCTTCACAAGGTCGGGGCGCTGGGTTGCGATGCCCCAATTGCACTTGCCGGTCTGGCAGCTTCTGCACAGATGGCAGCCGAGCGCCAAAAGTGCCGCCGTGCCGATGTAGCACGCATCTGCACCGAGCGCGATGGCCTTGACAACATCGGCGCTGGAGCGAATGGAGCCGCCGACGACGAGCGAAACCTTGTTGCGGATGCCTTCATCGCGCAGGCGCTGATCGACCACTGCGAGGGCAAGCTCAATCGGGATGCCGACGTTATCGCGGATGCGCGTAGGCGCTGCGCCCGTGCCGCCGCGGAAACCGTCGATGGCGATGATGTCCGCGCCGCTGCGTGCAATGCCGGACGCAATGGCTGCAATGTTGTGCACCGCCGCAATCTTGACGATGACGGGCTTTTTGTAGTTTGAGGCTTCTTTTAAGGAGAAAACAAGCTGACGCAGGTCTTCAATGGAGTAAATATCGTGGTGCGGTGCGGGCGAAATAGCGTCCGAGCCCTCCGGGATCATACGCGTGCGGGAAACGTCGCCGACAATTTTTGCACCCGGCAGATGGCCGCCGATGCCCGGCTTTGCGCCCTGCCCCATTTTGATCTCGATGGCGGCGCCGGCGCTGAGGTAATCCTTATGCACGCCGAAGCGGCCGGACGCGACCTGCACGATGGTATTTGCGCCGTACTTGTAGAAATCCTGATGCAGGCCGCCCTCGCCGGTGTTGTAGTAGATGCTGAGCGCTTCTGCGGCGCGGGCAAGGCTTTCGTGCGCATTGTAGCTGATGGAGCCGTAGGACATGGCAGAGAACATGATCGGCACGGAAAGCTCAAGCTGCGGGGTGATATTCGTCTTAATCTTACCGTTCTCGTCGCGCTCGATTTTAGACGGCTTCTGACCCAAAAACGTCTTCGTTTCCATCGGCTCACGGAGCGGGTCGATGGACGGGTTCGTGACTTGCGACGCGTTGATGAGGATTTTATCCCAGTAGACCGGCAGGGGCTTCGGGTTGCCCATGGAAGACAGCAGCACGCCGCCGCTGCTCGCCTGACGGTAGACCTCCATGATGGTCTCGCCGGACCAGTTGGCATTTTCCTTAAAGGTGTGGTCGGTCTTGACGATCTTCAAAGCGCGCGTGGGACAGATGGAAACGCAGCGGTGGCAGTTCACACAGCGGCTTTCGTCGGAGATCATCATTTTCAGCTCATCGTCGTAAGCATGTACTTCGTTGGAGCACTGTCGTTCACAGGCACGGCAGGCAATGCAGCGCGCGGGGTTGCGGACGACCTCGTACTGCGGATATAAAAAATCGATAGCCATTTATAGTAACCTCATTTCTCAGAGAACACAAACTCTTACTTTTTGTCCAGCGTGAAGATGACAGGCTCGCCGCCTGCGGGTGCCCAGACCTTATCGAGCGTGGGCTGAATGACGCGGATGGCGGATTCTTCACTGGCGATGTAGACCATATCGCCCTTTTCGCCGACGACCATAGAACGCAGCTTTAAGCGGTCGTTGAGTGCCATAAGGCCACCCGTAAAGCCGACCAGAATGGAGAACGGACCGGTGACGAGCAGGCCGGAATACACATTGCGCAAATACGTCAGACGCGCGCGCTCCTCCGGGTCTTTGTTCTGAATGGTCGTCCAGAACGGTGCCGCGATGACGTTTGCGACCTCTTGCAGGGTGAGACCCTGACGGCGTACAAGATAATCGAAAATATAGGTGATGACCTCGGTATCGGTCAAAAGGTTGCAGTTGTAGCCGTACATCTCAATGCAGCGGCGGTTCGCATCGTAGGACGAGATTTCGCCGTTATGGACAACGGAAAGGTCGAGCAGCGCAAACGGGTGCGCACCGCCCCACCAGCCGGGGGTATTCGTCGGGTAGCGGCCGTGCGCCGTCCAACAGTAGCCGGCGTATTCATCGAGACGATAGAACCGGCCGACATCCTCCGGGTAGCCGACGGCCTTAAACACGCCCATGTTTTTGCCGCTGGAGAAAATATACGCGCCATCGATAAAGGTATTGACGCGGTTGACGCAGCGGGCGGTGAACTCGTCTTCATCGAGCTGGCTTTCCGCAAGCTTTGTGTGCAGCGGTGTGACGAAGTACCGCCAGATAAGCGGCTCGTCCGTGATCTGCGGAATCTTGCGGATCGGAATTTTGGAAAGGTTCACGACGTCGAAATGCTCGTTGATGAACTTCTCACATTCCTCTTTTGCTTTTACATTATTATAGAAAACGTGGAACGCATACTGTTCCGCATATTCCGGGTAAATGCCGTAGCCGGCGAAGCCGCCGCCAAGGCCGTTTGAACGGTCGTGCATGATCTCAATGGAGCGGATGATATCGGAGCCGTCCAGCCGCTTTCCGCTGCGGGAAAAAACGGAGGATACGGCGCACCCCGAAGGAATTCGGAAATCGCCCGCTGTGCTTTTGCCTTCTCTAAGCATGAAGACTGCTCCCTTCTGAAAACAAATAAGATATACGTCTTTTTCCCGGCTTTCCCGAAAAAAAGAGAAAGTCTGACCATACATGCTGCGTGCAATGCACGCGCGCCGTTCCCCCGGCGCAATCTAAAAGCCCCACATTCGGCAGCTTTTAAAAGCAACATGTATGATCAGACTCCATTGTCTGCCTACCATTATATAGCGGCCCTTCTTATATGTCAAGAAAAATTTCGTGATTTTTGAATTTTCGAGTTGTAGCAATTTCATTTTATGTTCGCCTGACTTTAAAAATTTCATAAAATGAATTTATAAACGCAGGTTTAAATTATACATCCTGCAAATCTTCAAATTTCCTCAAAAAAGGTGTTGACAAATGGCCCGAGACGTTGTAAAATTCATCACATAGCATAGCAAAGGCGCTGTGGTTGGTTTATTGCCATCCCCAGCGCTTTTTTGTTTGAATGAATTACGAACAGCTGTGCAGACGGTTTCGTAAAGCGAAGCCGCAGGACGAAACGCACGGGAAGATATACAAATTATATCGCAGCGTTCGCCCCTCCTATTATGCGAATCTTATTGAAGGAAAGAGTGGTTTACATGAGCAGCACGACAAAGATCAATGTGCCGGACATTTTCGCCAGCATGGTGTTTAACGACGACGTCATGCGTGAGAGACTGCCGAAGGACGTTTACAAGTCTTTGAGAAAGACCATCGACAACGGCAAGGACCTCGACATCACGGTTGCCAATGCTGTGGCAAATGCCATGAAGGACTGGGCGATTGAAAAAGGTGCAACGCACTACACGCACTGGTTCCAGCCGATGACCGGCATCACCGCCGAGAAGCACGACAGCTTCATTTCTCCGACGGCAGACGGCCGCATCATCATGGAATTCTCCGGCAAAGAGCTCATCAAGGGCGAGCCGGATGCTTCCTCCTTCCCTTCCGGCGGTCTGCGCGCAACGTTTGAAGCCCGCGGCTACACCGCATGGGACCCGACCTCCTACGCATTCATTAAAGATCACTCCCTGTACATTCCTACGGCGTTCTGTTCCTACGGCGGCGAGGTGCTGGATAAGAAAACCCCGCTGCTGCGCTCCATGGAAGCGTTGAGCGCACAGGCCGTTCGTATCCTCCGCCTTTTCGGTGACTCCACGACAAAGCGTGTCATCACGACCGTCGGCCCGGAGCAGGAATATTTCCTTGTCGATAAAAAGCTCTACGATGAGCGCCCGGACCTCATTTACACGGGCCGCACGCTGTTCGGTGCACGCGCACCGAAGGGTCAGGAGCTTGAAGACCATTACTTCGGCGCGATCAAGCCGAGAATTGCCGCGTTCATGCAGGAGCTCGACGAAGAGCTGTGGAAGCTCGGCGTGCTTGCTAAGACAAAGCACAACGAGGTCGCCCCGGCACAGCACGAGTTGGCGCCGATCTTCTCCACTACAAACGTTGCGACCGACCATAACCAGCTGACCATGGAGACGATGAAGAACGTTGCGCTCCGCCACGGCCTTGTCTGCCTGCTGCATGAAAAGCCGTTTGCAGGCGTAAACGGCTCCGGCAAGCACAACAACTGGTCACTTTCCACCGATACCGGCAAGAATCTGTTTGAGCCGGGCAAGCTGCCGCAGGAAAATGCACAGTTTCTCCTGTTCCTCGCCGCTGTTATCAAGGGTGTTGACGAGTATCAGGATCTGCTGCGTGTCTCCGTCGCTTCCGCAGGCAACGATCATCGCCTCGGCGCAAACGAAGCGCCGCCGGCCATCATCTCCATCTTCCTCGGCGACGAGCTTACAGCTATCCTGCACGCCATTGAGACCGGCACGGTCTACGGCGGCACACTCCGCGTCAACATGGAGATTGGCGTAAACGTTCTGCCGTCCTTCACAAAGGATACAACGGACAGAAACAGAACCTCCCCGTTCGCTTTCACCGGCAACAAGTTCGAGTTCAGAAGCCTCGGCTCGCAGCTCAACATCGCCTGCCCGAACATCATGCTGAACACGATTATCGCCGATGAGCTCGAGCAGTTCGCAGACGAGCTTGAGGGCAAGAGCGATGATTTCATGTCGGCACTGAACGCACTCATCAAGCGTGTCATCAAAGAGCACAAGCGTATCATCTTTAACGGCGACGGCTATGCGGACGCTTGGAAGGTCGAAGCTGCAAGACGCGGCCTGACGAACCTGCCGACCACGGTAGACGCACTGCCGCACTACACCGACGAAAAGAACGTGAAGCTCTTTGCAAAGCATAAGATCTACACCGAAGTCGAGATGCAGTCCAGACAGGACATCATCCTCGAAACGTACGCGAAGACCATCAACATCGAAGCGCTCACCGCAAGTGATATGGTCAAGCGCGATATTCTCCCCGCTGTTTCCTCTTATGTTGCGGAGCTTGCAAGCGGTGTTGCCACGAAGAAGGCCATCAGCGATGACATTCCGTGCGAAGCGGAGCTTGATATCATCAAGCGTCTTTCCGGCCTGCAGGACTGCGCATATAAGAAGCTTGCTGCGCTCGATAACGCCATCATCGGCGTGAAGGAAGTCGGCGAAGATCCGATTGAGGTTGCGACCTATTATAAGGATTCCGTCATCACCGCCATGACCGAGCTGAGAGCCGTTGTGGACGAGATGGAAACGCTGGTCTCTTCCGATTACTGGCCGTACCCGAGCTACGGCGATCTGATGTTCAGAGTATAAGGGGCTTTGAACATACCGTTTCAAACGGACAAGGGATGAAAAATTCAATATAGGCACAAGGGTGTGCACGGGGTTCCGTTTCAGGAACCAAACGTGCACACCCTTTTCTATTTTCAAATCACTAGGGCTTAAACTTAGGAGGACGAACATATGACAAGCGAGATCTTCAGCGTCTGGTTTTTGATGGGCGCGGCGCTGGTCTTCTGGATGCAGGCCGGCTTCGCCATGGTAGAAACGGGTTTCACCCGTGCAAAAAATGCCGGCAACATTTTGATGAAGAACCTGATGGACTTCTGCATCGGTACCGGCGTATTCATTCTCATCGGCTTCAGCTTTTTGCTGGGCGAAGACTTACTGGGCTTCATCGGTAAGCCGGGCTTTGATATTTTCACAAACTACGCAAACTTTGACTGGTCGAATTTCGTATTCAACCTTGTGTTCTGCGCCACGACCGCGACCATCGTTTCCGGCGCAATGGCAGAACGCACAAAGTTCCTTTCCTACTGCATTTACTCCGGTGTTATCTCCGCTTTGGTATACCCCATCGAAGCACACTGGATCTGGGGCGGTGGCTGGCTTTCGCAGCTCGGCTTCCATGATTTTGCAGGCTCCTGCGCCATCCACATGGTAGGCGGTCTTTCCGCGCTCATCGGCGCAAAGCTGCTCGGCCCGCGCATCGGCAAGTTCGAAAAGGATGCAAGCGGCAAGATCGTAAAGGTCAATGCCTTCCCGGGCCACAACATTCCGCTCGGCTGCCTTGGCGTGTTCATTCTTTGGTTCGGCTGGTACGGCTTCAACGGTGCTGCGGCAACAAGCGTTGAGCAGCTCGGCTCCATCTTCCTCACCACCACCGTCTCACCTGCCATAGCGACCGTCACCTGCATGATTTTCACATGGGTAAAGTACGGCAAGCCGGATGTTTCCATGTGTCTCAACGCTTCTCTCGCCGGTCTGGTCGCCATCACCGCCGGCTGTGATGTAACAGACTGCCTCGGCGCGACATTCATCGGCATTGTGGCCGGTCTCCTTTGCCCGTTCGGCGTTTGGCTGCTCGACTATAAGCTCCATGTCGATGACCCGGTCGGCGCGGTTGCCGTCCACTTCTGCAACGGCATTTGGGGCACCATTGCAGTCGGTCTTTTTGCAACGACCACAGCCCCCGGCAACGATAGCTTCACCGGCCTGTTCTACGGCGGCGGCATTGCACTGCTTGCAAAACAATTGCTTGGTGTGCTTACGGTCTGCGCTTGGACAGCCGTGACGATTACCATTGTGTTCCTGCTCATCCGCGCGACGGTCGGCCTGCGTGTGACGAGAGAAGAAGAGATTATGGGCCTTGACCTGCCCGAGCATGGCCTTGCAAATGCGTATGCAGACTTCGTTCCGGCCATCAACACCTCGCTCGAAAGCGCAGACCTCAGCGTTGCCCCTGCCCCGTTCGGCCCAGCTGCGGTAGACGAAGCAGTGCCGGTCGTTGTGCATCACGCCCCCGTGAAGACCGAAAAAGCGGAAAGCACCGGCATGAAGATGACGAAGGTCGAGATTGTGTGCAAGCAGGCAGCTTTCGATACCTTGAAGAACGCACTGATGAGCGTCGGTATTACCGGTATGACGGTGACGAACGTACTCGGCTGCGGCATTCAGAAGGGCAAGCCGGAATACTACCGCGGCACGCTCGTAGAAGCAAACCTGCTGCCTAAGGTACAGGTGGAGGTCGTCATCTCTAAGGTTCCTGTCCGCACGGTCATCGAAACGGCGAAGAAAGCGCTTTACACCGGTCACATCGGTGACGGCAAAATCTTCGTTTACGACGTGGAGAATGTCATCAAAGTCCGTACAGGCGAAGAAGGCTACGACGCCCTGCAGGATGTAGAATAATAAATCTTCCCATTTAAATTGAGTACGACGCGTACTACGCTCCTGAAATAAGAAAAGCCGAGACCTGCCGGTTCCCCCCGGCGGGTCTTGACTTTTTCTGTCATTTTCTCCTGCAACTTATTTTCGATTTTGCACAAAATGGGAATTGAACTCTTTTTGGATTTGTGTTATACTGTTATAAGAATTTATCCACCCCGATTGTGAGAGGAGACAGCCGTGAAAATTCAGGAATCCGCAGAAAACTATCTTGAGACCATTTTGATCTTATCCGAGCGCAGCACCTATGTGCGTTCTATTGATATTGCCAACGAGCTCAATTTTACAAAACCCAGTGTCAGCGTAGCCATGAAAAAGCTGCGCGAGAACAATTTGATCACCGTAGACGGCGACGGCTACATTCACTTGACGGAGGACGGCCTTGCTATCGCCAACCGCATGTATGAGCGCCACAAGTTGCTTTCCGATTGGCTCACCTATCTCGGCGTGCCGAAGGACATTGCAACAGAGGACGCCTGCCGCATTGAGCACGTCATCAGCCAGGAGAGCTTTGAAAAAATCCGCGCGCATGTCCGCGAAATGAACGAGCATCTTTAATGAACTTAAACAGCACAAAACCCGTTTCCGAAGCTTTTACCGGAAACGGGTTTTTACTTTTACAGCAACGCCATGCTCTGCAAAATAAAGATCATCAAAAATACAGTCGGGATGCAGCACACAGCGCTCAAAACAACAAGCTGACCGGCAAGTTCGCCATCTGCGCCCGCCTGCTGCGCCATGATGTAGCTTGATACCGCGACCGGCGTTTCCCACGCAAGTGCAAGCGCCAGAAGACTCGGCCCTCTGCTGCCCGCCAGAACCGCGATCGGCAGAAAAACAAGCGGAATGACGACGAGCTTTATAAACACCGTCACGCCCGCAATACGCATGTTGCCTTTTAGCTTGCGGAAGCTGAAATCACCGCCGAGCACGATAAGTGCAAGCGGTGTGGCAAGGCGCGAAACATCGCGCAGGCTCGTTTCCAGAAATGCCGGGAAACGCAATTTAATGATGGACGCAAAAACACCGAGCAGTGCCGCGATAATGAGCGGGTTTGTCGCGATGGATTTGAGCGTCTTTTTCAGCGAGACCTTACCTCCGCCCGTAAATACCGTCAGCGCAATGACGGCCAAAACGTTGTACATCGGCACGAGCACGGCGCTCAAGATGGAGGCCGCGGCAGCCTCCTCCGCGCCGAACACGTTCGTGACGAGACTCACGCCGAATATGACGTAGTTGCTGCGAAAAAGTCCCTGAATGATGACGCCGCGCTGTTTCGGCTCGCGCACGACACGCGGCACGACGACGCACAGCACTGCGAACAATAACAGTAGGCTCCCTACCGCGATTGTGAACGTCATGCCGTCGATGGCCTCGGTGATCTCCGTTTTATAGATGTTATTAAACAGCAGAAACGGCAGAAAAAATTTGAATGTCAGCGTATTCGTCTGCTTTAAAAATTCCGACGAGACGAAGTTTTTGTGCTTTAAAAAGTAGCCGAACGCCAAAAGCAAAAACGTCGGCATGATCGCATTCAGCGCGACCAGAAAACTATCGAACACGCTGCACCCCAGCTTTCACGCTTTCATGCACCGCCATGATTTTCTGAAAGCCCGCGATGCCGACGGAAAACGCCGTTGCGCCGCCCGCCGCCGTGCCCATGGCGAGTGCCTTTGCAAAATCGCCGGAATGCGTGAATTCCGCCAAAAAGCCGCCGACCATGGAATCACCCGCGCCGGTGGAGTTTATCAGCGTGCCCTTTGCCGCCGGGGCAAAATACACCTCGCCCGTTTCCGTATACAAAAGCGCACCGTCGCCCGCCATGGAAACAAGCACGTTTTTTGCACCGCGTTTTTTCAGCCCCTCCGCAAGCGCCGTCACCTGTTCCTCTGTGTCCGCCGGGGCACGGAACATCTCGGAAAGCTCCTCGCGGTTCGGCTTTACGAGGAACGGCTGAAACTCAAGCGTAGACAATAATAAATCGCCTGCGGCATCCACAATGAGCCGCACGCCTTTTGTTTGCGCAAGCTTTGCAATCCGTGCGTAAATGTCTTTTGGCAGTGACTTCGGCACACTGCCGGAAAGCACCAAGGTATCCTGCGGGGTCAAGGCACCGAGCTTTTCAAAAAAATTTTTGAGCTCGTTTTCTGAAATCTCCGGACCGCTGCCGTTCAGTTCCGTTTCTTCCTCGGCATGCAGCTTTAAATTGATGCGTGTAAAGCCGTTTTCGACTTCGATGAAATCGGTCGTGATGCCTTCTTTTTCAACGCCCTCGCGCAGCGCTTTGCCCGTAAAGCCCGCAATAAACCCAAGCGCGATGCTTTTTGTATTCAACGCGTGCAGCAGCAAAGAGACGTTCACGCCCTTGCCGCCAAACACAATATTTTCCGTTTTCGTGCGGTTCGTTTTGCCCGTGCGGAACGTGTCCGCCGTGACGACGTAATCCACCGCCGGATTAAATGTGATCGTGTAGATCATAAAAATCCCTCCAACCAAATCAAGTGGTTTCAGCATAGCATGATTTTGCAAAAAAAGCAAGAAAAAGCGTCTGCACCGCCAAAAGACGTATGCAGACGCTCGATTTTATTTTGATTTAGGCTTCTAAGCGCTCAAATTTTTTTGCGCCCCAACACACCAAAAGCAGGTGCATCAAGGCAGACAAGAGCAAAAGGAACGCAGTCGTTACCGCATACGCTGCAATGCCCGGAATATGCAGTGCAGATACCGCGAAAAACACGCCGACGATCACCGCCGCAAAGAAGTACGCGCCGAACATTGTGACGCATACGCTGAGGGACTGCTTGCACGGCTGATTTTCGCTCTGCCAATCAAAGCGCGGCGCGAGCAGGTTCATCACAAGGCCGAGCGTGCCGACGAACCAGCAGAACAAAACGCAAACGCAAACGGTCAGCACCGTGAGCCCGATACCGCACCCGGCGATGAGGCAAAGCGCCAAAACACTGACGGCAACAAGCGGCATTTGCAGGCGGCACACCATAAGGAGCTTGCCCAAAAGCACCGTTTTGCCGCTTATGGGCATCGTGCGCAGAACCCACAGATTTTTGCCCTCCAACGAGACAGACGGCGCGGTCGCGCAGGACGTCGCGATGCAAAACGCCATCACGCCAAAAATGCCGAGCGCAATCCACTCGGGTCGAACGCCCATCAGGCTTATCATCTGCATCAGCTTCCCGCGGAAAATCGCGGCGGCGATGGGCAGAACCGGAATGACCACCAGGCCGAAGCCGAAATTCATCAGGTACGCGGGGCTTGTGAAGAACTTCCGCTGCTCCTTATGCGCAACAGACAGCACCGGCGTGCGCTGCTTTGCGGAAGCTTTGCCCGATTTGTGCTTTGCACCCGCTTTCGCGCCCGATGTACGCACGGAGGAAATGAAAGATGCGGAAAGCCGCCAAAGCGTGAAAAGCGCTATTGCCGCGCTCAATACAGTCACGAGCAGCGTGTGCAAAAGGCTTCCGCCGCACGCCATGCCAATAGCATAAAGCGGCCAAACGTATTTCATCGCACCCGCGATCTGCGTGCCCTGCATGACGATCCCGGACAAAAATGAGTTGACGTTCGCGTAAAAATACCAGTACACTGCCATGAAGATGACCATGTACAAAAGCGAAACAACCGCCTTGTTGCGCAGGCGGCTGAGGAGCTTGTGCAGCACCCAGCCGAGCGCACAGCAGACAGACTGCGAAATCAGGCTCAGAGCCACAAATGTAAACAGCCACCCGATCATCATCGTCGCCGATGCACCGTAGGAAAACGCGTAAATACCGAACGCGGGCAGCAAAACTGCCAGCGTGTACCCTGCCGTCGTTGTGAACAGCATTGCAATACGCGTCAAGAGAATGTACTTTGGCGGTATCGGCATGGAAAGCAACCGTTCGTTGTCTTTCGCGTCATACAACTGCGCCTGCGTCATAAAAACGCTGCCCAGCATGGAAAGCGCCAGCGCCATTGTGCCCGCCATGGCGAAATACAGCCATGTAAGCCCCATTTCGCACAGCGGAACAAGTGCTGCGAACACCACAAACATCAAAATTTCCATACACACCACAATGAACAGCATCAGAAAAACCAGCCATCCGCCGGAGGTCTTTTTGCCGTTGCCTTTTTTCATGCGCGCCGCAAACTGCTTCCATTGCAGCTTCCAGAGGGATCTTAACATGCAGCCTCCCCCTTTCAGTCCTTGTGGTCTTCCAGCTCTAAGAAGACCCGCTCCAAAGAACCGTCGCCGCGCACGCTGTCCATGGTGCCGTGTGCAATGAGCTTGCCGTTTTTAATAATGGCCACATTGTCGCACAGCTTCTCCGCCACCTCCAAAACGTGTGTGGAGAAGAAGATGGCGCCGCCGTTTCGGCAATGCTCCGCCATAATCTCCTTTAATTCGTGCGCCGCAATGGGGTCGAGCCCGACGAACGGCTCGTCCATCAAAATGAGCTTCGGCTCGTGGATAAGCGCGCCGATAACGGCGATTTTCTGCTTCATGCCGTGCGAGCACTCCGAGATGAGGTTCGGCAGCGCGTTTTTAATATCCAGCCGCTCGGCAAGCGCTTCCATGCGCGCCTTGCGGTCCGCTTCCGATACGCCGTACATATCCGCAACAAAATTCAAATACTCGTAGCCCGTCAGGAATTCATAAAGATCAGGATTATCGGGTATGTAGGCCATGATTTTTTTGCAGGCGATGGGGTCTTTTTGAATGTCGATGCCGTTCACCGTAATGGTACCGCCGTCCGGCTTTAATAAGCCGCAGCAGGCTTTTAGCGTAGTCGTTTTGCCCGCGCCGTTGTGTCCGATGAACGCGCAGATTTCCCCTGCCGCAATGTGCAGCGAAAGGTCGTCTACGGCGATTTTGTCACCGAAGCGCTTTGTGTAGTTTTGAATGTTCAGCATGTGTTTTTCTCCTTTTTCTTCTTTTTCACGGCTGAAATGCGGCCTTTCCGAATTTCAGCTGCCGAGCCCATTATAGACACACGGCAGAAGAATGTCAATGTTTTCCGGCGCATGAGAATATGTCATAAAAGAACATAAAAACAGCGCAACTCCTACGAGCTGCGCCGAAGCGAGTCGAATTATTCTTTTCCTGCAGAGAGCGCCGCTTCCTGCTTTCTGCGGCAACCAAACACGAGCTGATCGATAACGACGACGAGCGCGCCGAGCAGCACGATGATGTAATATGTGAAGAATCGCCAGACAAGCACGGCGGTGTACAAAATATCGCCGGACGCAAAATACGATTTAAAGAACATGGAGAAGCCGAGCTCCTGTGCGCCAGACGCACCGGGCAGCGGGATAAAGCACACGGAGGCCTGCAGCATCGTCTGCATACAAAGCAGTTCGCCGTAAGGCAGGTCGAGTGAAAACGCACGGAACACCACGTACAGCACACTCATCTGCAAAATGACCTGCGGGATCGACCACAAAATTGCAAGGAGCACATAGCGCATTTTGCTTCTGAATTTCATTGTGTAGGAGGAGAAATCCGCCTCAAAGCCGTGCACTTTTTCTATGTAATTCTCGCGCTTTTTGAGAAACGTACATTTCAAGAGCAGCTTTGTCACGCCGCCGCACAGCTTTTTTAAGATCTTCGGGCTGAACAGAAGCGGTATCGCGATAATCCACAGCCCGTTGATGGCGATGCCGAGCAGCACAATGGGAATGAGCTGCGGGTCGTCCCGCTTCAAACTCGGGTACATATAAATCAGCGATGCCACCGTGCACAGCACAAACGCAAGCTGATACGCAAAAAACTTTACAAACAGCACCGCAGTGGAGTTGCCGACCGAGACCTTATCGCGCCGCAGGTAGACGACCTGCGCAGGCTGCCCGCCCGTGGAGCTCGGCGTGATGTAAGAATAATAAATGCCGATGAGCCCAATCTTCACCGTTGTCCAAAAGCCGACGTGCTCGCCCTGCGCGCGCAGCAGCATATGGATGATGCCGCCCTCTGTTACGAGGAACACGCCGGTCATCAGCACGGCGAGCGCCACAAACCCGAGGGAAAGATTTGCGATGACGGAAAACATGCCCGCAAATTCGGTATTGACGAGCCCGAACACGATCATCACGACCACCGTCAGCCCCACGTATATAAGACCCCACGGGATCTTTTTCTTTTCTTTCATGAAAATGTAGTCTCCTTGCAGAAAAATCGTATTTTATAGTATACCATATAGCGTTTCTATTGGCAAGACAAGACTGACAACCGAAAGAAAACGTTAAGGCAGTGCCCTGAATATTCGGCACTGCCTTATTCGTTTATTTTACTTTTCCCCGTGCGCATCCCAGATAATTTTCAGGCCGTCCAGCAGAAGCGTATCGCTGAAAGTGATCTTGCGGCTGCAATGCGGTACGATAAGACCTGCGAGGCCGCCCGTTGCGACCACCTCGCACGGTGCGCCGAGCTCATCTTCAATGCGGTCGCACAGGCCGTCCAGCATACACGCCGTGCCGAACACCATGCCGGACTGGATACACTCCATCGTGTTGCGGCCAAGCACCTGCGGCGGCGCGGTCAGACTGACGGAAGAAAGCTGCGCTGCGCGGCTCGTCAATGCGTCAAGCGATGTGCCGACGCCCGGAATGATTACTACGCCGCACACTTCGCCGTCGGCGTTTAAACCTGTCAGCGTCGTTGCCGTACCCATATCGATGACGATACACGGGCCGTGGTACATGGCTTTTGCCGCCACAGCACCGACAACGAGGTCGGCGCCGAGTGTGTTCGGCACATCGCGCTTCACTTTCAGCTCCGGCACAGACTGCGCGCTGACGATGAACGGTTCCACCTTCCAAACACGGCGCACCGCGCGGGCGAGGTCATCGGTCAGCCGCGGCACAACGGAGCTTAAAACCGCGCCGTTCACCTGCGACGTGTGGATATTGTATAAATGTAAAATGCTGAGCATTGCAGAAGCGTATTCGTCCTCCATGCGCGGCGGATTCGTCGCCATGCGCGTGACGAACAGCAGCTTTTCCCCCTCATAAACGCCCAGTGTGATGTTGGTATTTCCGACGTCCAGTGCCAGCAGCATACCTTTCCCCTCCGAAAACAATTTTCTTTGAGAGCAGTATATCACAAAAACACAAAAACGTACAGAAAAAGTTTTACCCGAAAAGCCGCACCGAAAACAGCGTGAGCAGCACGGCGGCAAGGTCGCCGCAAAGCGCCGCCGGAATCGTGTAGCGCAGCGTTTTATACCCCCGACCCGAAAAATACACCGCGGCCGCGTAAAACGTCGTTTCCGTCGAAGACGATAAAATTGCCGCCAATCGGGATATTACACTGTCCGCACCGTATGCGCCGTAAAGCTCCGTAACATACGACACCGAGCCGCTGCCCGAAAGCGGGCGCAGTAAGATGAGCGGCATAAGCTCCGTGGGGATGTTCAGCACTTCTGTCACGGGCCGCAGCAGCGCGGAAAACAGCTCTAAAAAGCCGGACGCGCGCAGCATGGAAATGCCGACAATAAGTCCGAGCAGTGTCGGCAATAATTTTATCGCCGTATGCATACCCTCCGCCGCGCCTTTTGTGAACAGCTCAAATACCGGCAGTCCTTTTACGTATCCGCACATGACCGTGAGCGCGATCACGCCGCAGACGGCCGCCGCGCCTATGCCCGCCACAATTTTTGAAACACGCGGCACATCAGCACGCAGACGAGCAGACCGCCGAATGAAACAAGCCAAATATGCGGCAGAACATCATACGGGTCTGCGCTGCCGTAGGAAGCCCTTAAGGTGACTGCCGCCGAGGGGATCAGCTGAAACGACGCCGTATTCATCACGACGAATAAGATCATCTCTTGCGTCGGCACATCGCCCGTCTGTAATTTCTGCATTTCGTCCATGGCGCTCAATCCAAACGGTGTGGCGGCGTTGCCCATGCCGAGCATGTTTGCGGCAATATTCATCGATATTTTTTCGCGCACGGTTTCATTTTTTCCGTAATTCGGAAACAATCTCTTGATGACCGGCGACAGAATTTTGGAAAGCCCGTTTGTAAGCCCCGCCTCCTCCGCAATACGCATGATGCCCGTCCAAAGGCACATCGCGCCGAGCAGCAAAAGCACCGTCTCCACCGCCTGCCTTGCGCCATCCGCCGCAGCAGCGGAAAGCGCCGTCCATCTCCCCGTGCACACCGCACCGATAAACGCCAGCACGATCATCGCCATCCAGATGCCGTTCAGCATCCCATCCGCCCCTTTCATTTTATTTCTCTACGGAAAATTACAGAGTTTTGATTGATTTTAACACAAATATGGATTATGATAGAGGTATATTCATTTGGAAAGGATGAAATGTATCATGTTCGGTGAAAAAATTCTCGATTACTGGGACGATATAATGAAAGACCTCGGCGATATCATCGCCATTCCCTCAGTCGCACAGCCACAGGACGGCCCGTATCCGTTCGGCAAGGACGCAGCAACCGCTGTGGATAAGGCGATAGAAATTGCGGAACGATACGGCATTAAGACGAAGAACAGCGACTATTATGCAATGCACGCAGAGCTCGGCGAGGGCGAAGAAAACGCCGTTGTTATGGCGCACCTTGACGTCGTGCCGGCCGGCGAAGGCTGGGACAGCGACCCGTACACCATGGTCATACGCGACGGCAAGGCATTCGGCCGCGGCGTTTCCGATAACAAAGGTCCGGCAATTGTTGCGCTGCACTGCCTGCGCGCGCTGAAGGAAGCAGGCGTCGTCGGCAAACGCAAGCTGCGCGTCGTGCTCGGCTCCGCAGAGGAGATCGGCATGCAGGATATGGGTCACTACTTCTCCAAAGAGCAGATGCCCACCATGGGCTTCACCCCGGACGCCTGCTACGGCGTATGCCACTGCGAAAAAGGTCTGTTCCGCTTTGCCGTAACCGGCAAGGTCGGCAAGAAGATCGTTTCCTTCAAGGCCGGTACTGTTGTCAACGCCGTGCCGTACAAGGCAGAAGCCGACGTGCTCTGTGATGACGACGAATTTGCAAAGCTTGTCGAAGCTGCAAACGCTGCGGAAGTGAAGTTCGACATCACACGCACCGAAAACGGCGCGCACATCGTCGCAACCGGCAAGGCCGCGCACGCTTCTACCCCGGAGATCGGCATCAACGCCGCCGCACACCTTGCACGCCTGCTCGTGAACGTTTTCGGCGCAGACTGCGGTGAATTCCTCACGTTCATGGATGAGAAAGTCGGCCTTGCATATGACGGCTCCAACATCGGCGTTAAGATGTCCGATGAGCCGAGCGGTGCGCTGACCTTCAACCTCGGCCTTGTGAACATCGAAAACGGCGAGGGCCGCTTCGATATCGACATTCGCTACCCGGCAACAAAGTCCGGCGCAGAGATTGACAAGATCCTTGCAAAGTCCGTGGAGGGCACAGGCCTCACCTACACGCTCATTTCCGATGAGCCGCCGCTGTACCTGCCGAAGGACGGCCCGCTCGTCAGCCTGCTTTCCGGCGCTTATGAGGACGTCACCGGCAAAAAGTGCGACGTCTTCTCCATGGGCGGCGGCACGTATGCCCGCCAGATGGGCGGCGCAGGCGTTGCGTTCGGCGCATCGTTCGATGAAGAAGAATCGAACGCACACCAGGCAAACGAGTGCATCAACGTGGAGCAGTTCAAGCTGCACGCACAAATCTGCCTTGAGGCCATGTACCGCATGTTTACAGCGGACTGATTTTGAATTCAGGAGCGCACCGTTATGGAATATGCACATATCATGCCGGAGGACATTTTTAAAAATCCCGAAGTGAAGGTCTACGTGGAGGCGGGCAACAGCTGCCTTGGCGCACTGGGCTTCACAGAGCACGGCCGCCCGCACGCCAAGCGGTGCAGCAACTACGCGCGGAACATTCTGGAAGCGCTTGATTACGATACGCGCACCTGCGAGCTTGCCGCCATCGCCGGTTATCTGCACGATATCGGCAACACGGTAAACCGCGTCGACCACGCGCACAGCGGCGCCATTATGGCGTTCACGCTTTTAACGCGCATGAACATGCCGCCGGAAGAAATCGCTATCATCTGCTCGGCTATCGGTCACCACGATGAGAAAACCGCTTTCCCGGTAAACGCCGTCTCTGCCGCGCTGATCCTCTCCGATAAAAGCGACGTGCGTCGTTCCCGCGTGCGCAAAAACGCGATTATCGCAACGGATATTCACGACCGCGTGAATTACGCCGTCGTGAACGCCTCGCTGAAAATTGACAAAGAGCAGAAGCTTTGCCTTTTCAACATCACGATTGATACGGACATCTGCCCCGTCATGGAGTATTTCGAGATTTTCCTCGACCGTATGGTGCTGTGCAGAAAAGCCGCCGATCTTTTGGGGCTCACGTTCGAGCTTATCATCAACGACACGCGTCTGCTGTAATCCCCCCGCAAAACGCAAAACATAAAAATCGAAGGAGCCGCGCCCGCTTTCGGGTACGGCTCCTTCTTCATTTTCACGCCATGAGCGTTTGCTTATAAAATTAACTTTTCCGAAAGCTTACATCGTGCCGAAGATACGGTCGCCTGCGTCGCCGAGGCCCGGCAGAATGTAACCGTGTTCGTTGAGCTTCTCATCAACGGCTGCACAGTAAATATGAACGTCCGGGTGCGCTTCGCTCAGTGCCTTAAGGCCCTCCGGCGCTGCAATGATGCACAGGAACTTGATACTGCGCGGGCGGCTGCGCTTTACAATGGTGATCGCGTCCATTGCGGAACCGCCGGTCGCGAGCATCGGGTCGAGCACGATGACATCACGCTCTTCAATGTCGGACGGCAGCTTGTTGTAGTATTCGACCGGCTGCAAGGTATCGTGGTCACGGTAAAGACCGATATGGCCGACCTTTGCGCTCGGAACGAGCTGCAGCATGCCGTCTACCATGCCGAGACCGGCGCGCAGAATCGGCACGAATGCCAGCTTTCTGCCGGCGATGACCTTCGTCGTTGCGGTGCACATCGGGGTCTCCGTCTGCACGTCCATCAGCGGCAGGTCACGGGTAGCTTCGTAGCACATCAGCGTTGCAATCTCGCTGACAAGCTCGCGAAATTCCTTTGTGCCGGTGTTCTTATCGCGCAGGAAAGAGAGCTTGTGCTGAATGAGCGGGTGGTTCATGATAAAAATCTGTTCGTTGTTTTCCATATTGATTTCTCCGATTTCTGCCTTACAGGCGTCCGTTTTCAATATCTGCGATCTGGTCGATACGGCGCTGGTGGCGGCCGCCCTCAAAGTCAAACTTGAGGAACGTGTCCACGATCTCCAGCGCGGTCTTCTCCTCGGTGACAAGGCCGCCGAGACACAGAATGTTTGCATTGTTGTGGCGGCGGGTCATTTCCGCTGCGTGGGCATCGCTGCACAGTGCCGCGCGGATGCCCTTCACCTTGTTTGCGGCCATGGAAATACCGATACCCGTGGAGCAAACAAGTACGCCGTAATCAGCCTTGCCGTCTGCCACGCAGTGCGCGACCTTTGCGCCGTACACCGCATAGTCCACGCTCTCCGTGGAATAGCAGCCGAAATCTTCGACTTCGATGCCCTTCGCTTCCAAATGCTTCTTGACGGCTTCTTTCAGAGCGAATCCGCCGTGATCCGAACCAACTGCGATCTTCATGCTTTATTCTCCTTCGTATATGGATTACTTATTGTTTTTCTGTGCGTTTTTGGCTTTCAGTTCACGCTCCGCCTGCGGCAGACGCAGGTAGATTGGCATCAAAGCGTCCGGCGTGACCGTCTGTCCGTTTTCAACCATCTCCTGCGCCGCCATGGCAACGCCGGAGGCACGCTGAAAACGAAGCTGCGGCAGCAAAAGCTCTGCACGGATAGCCGCAAACGTCTTATAGCAAAGCTCCGCGCCATCGCCGACAAGATAAATCTTCTCCGTAAACGTTTTGCATTCTTCCAAAAGCTCCGCAATGGGCAGTGCGCGGTCATCACAAAGACGTGTGAGCTTACCGTCCTCCGCACGGAACAGCGCATTATACACCTGCCCGCAGCGTGCGTCCATCACAGCACAGACGATACCCGTCAGCTGCCGTGCGTTCTCCGCCATAGCGCGCAGCGTGGAAACGCCCGCGCACGAGATGTTCCGCGTCATGGAAAGTCCCTTCACGCAGGAGACGCCGATGCGCACCCCCGTGAACGAACCCGGCCCGGCGGAGACCGCCATGCAGGTCACATCGTCAAGCGTTTTATTCGTGAGCTTCAAAACAGATTCCACCATCGGCATCAGCGTCTGGCTGTGCGTCTGCTTTGTGTTGATATAAAATTCAGAGAGTATTTTTCCGTCCTCCAAAAGCGCGGCCGAGGCCGGCGCCGCAGAGGAATCGAGTGCTAAAATCAGCATATTTGTCGCTTTCGCGCGATTTTTTGCCGCGCAAAAGCCGTCCTTTCTATCAGAAACTTATCACAGGTCTATGCCCTCAATGGTAACGATGCGCTCCGTCTCCGTCTCGCCCTTTTCCATGTGGACATAAATCGTGTTTTCCGGCAAAGCGCCGTCGATGTTTTCGCTCCACTCAATGACGAGCACGTTGTCCGTATCGAGGTAATCGAAAAAGCCCGTGGAGTAGAGATCGTCCCAACCGGAAACGCGGTACATGTCAAAGTGCTGCACCGTCAGCCGCGCATCGTATTCGTTCACAAGCGCAAACGTCGGACTGGAGACCACGTCCCCGCCGCCAAGCGCCAGTACAAGTCCGCGCGTAAACGCCGTCTTGCCCATGCCCATCGGTCCCGTGAACGCGATGACCTCGCCGCCCTTGAGCTTTTCCGCCAGCTTCGCCGCGATTTTTTCGGTGTCCTGCACCGAGTGAGAAACAAACCGTTGCATCAGAACAGGCCGTGGATCACGCCGTTACCGTCGACGTCGATCTTTTCGGCAGACGGCACCTTCGGCAGACCGGGCATCGTCATGACATCGCCCGCATACGCAACCACGAAGCCCGCACCGTTCGAGAGGCGCAAGTCACGGATTGTAATGTTGAAGCCGGTCGGACGGCCGAGCAGCGTCGGGTCGTCAGAAAGCGAATACTGCGTCTTTGCGATGCACACCGGCAGCGCGTCGCCGCCGAGCGCCTTGATGTCCTTCAGGGACTTCATCGCCTGATTCGTGAACGTCACATCATCCGCGCCGTAGATTTTCTGCGCGATCGTGCGGATCTTCTCCTCCACTGTGAGATCAAGATCATAGATCGGCGCAAAGTGGCTTTCAGGATTCTCGTCGATGACTTTGCAGACGGTCTTTGCAAGCTCCACGCCGCCTTCGCCGCCCTTTGCGAACACTTCGGAGAGTGCATACTCTACACCGAGGGACTTGCAGCAATCGTCGATGACTTTCAGCTCCGCGTCCGTATCGGTGCCGAAGCGGTTGATGGCGACGACGACCGGCACGTTATATTTATGCATGTTCTCCACGTGTGCGCGCAGGTTCTCAATGCCCTTTTCGAGCGCCGGAACATTCTCCTTTGCAAGCTCTGCCTTCGGCACGCCGCCATTGTATTTCAGCGCACGAACCGTCGCGACAACGACGATGCAGTTCGGCTTGAGACCCGCCAAACGGCACTTGATGTCGAGGAACTTCTCCGCACCGAGGTCGGAGCCGAAGCCTGCTTCCGTAATGCAGTAATCGCCGAGCTTCAGCGCCAAGCGCGTTGCGCGCACGGAGTTGCAGCCGTGAGCAATGTTTGCAAACGGACCGCCGTGCATGATGGCCGGTGTGCCTTCAATCGTCTGCACAAGGTTCGGGTTGATGGCATCTTTGAGCAAAGCCGTCATAGCGCCATCCGCCTTGATGTCCTTCGCATAGACCGGCTTTCCGTCATACGTATATGCAATGAGGATTTTGCCGAGGCGCTCTTTCAGGTCTTTCAAATCCTTTGCAAGACACAAAATCGCCATGACCTCGCTTGCGACGGTGATGATAAAGCCGTCCTCGCGCGGGATGCCGTTCACCTTACTGCCAAGGCCGATGACAATGCTGCGCAGCGCGCGGTCGTTCATATCGACGCAGCGCTTGATGAGCACACGGCGCTGGTCGATGCCCAGCACGTTGCCCTGCTGCATGTGGTTATCGAGCATGGCGCACAGCAGGTTATTTGCCGAAGTGATGGCGTGCATATCACCCGTGAAGTGCAGGTTGATGTCCTCCATCGGCAACACCTGTGCGTAGCCGCCGCCCGCAGCGCCGCCCTTAATGCCGAACACCGGACCCAGAGACGGTTCACGCAGCGCGATGACGGCCTTTTTGCCGATCTTCGCCATAGCCTGACCGAGGCCAGCCGTTGTGGTGGTCTTGCCCTCGCCCGCCGGCGTCGGGTTGATGGCCGTAACAAGGATCAACTTGCCGTCCGGCTCGTTTTCAAGTCTTTTGAACAGGTCATCATTCAGCTTTGCTTTAAAGCGTCCGTAGGGCTCCAGCTCTTCGGGACATACATGCAGTTCTTCCGCGATCTCCGCAATCGGTCTTAATTTTGTCTGTTGCGCAATTTCAATATCGGTAAGCATTGCAACCAACCTTTCATTTCCGTTCTTTTCCGTTTTGCCGCACGCCGCAGCATGCGGACATCGTTATGCCTTATAGATTATAGCGCAAAAAGGCGTTTCCGTAAAGAGGAACGCGCTTTTTTAACGGAAAAAATCTGGATATTGCCCCTTCCTTTTCTGTGTGATATACTAAAATAGAAATTTTGTTGAAATTTTGCTTTTTATTCCTAACATCTTACAAAGACTTTTACGCTTTGTTTTACTTTGGCTTCTTCTGATTTTTTTGAAAGCAGGTGATCTTACGAAAGACAGCCGCATTTTCCTTGCTGTTTCGTCCTTTTTCCGCCGTACGGACAAGCTTCTTTGGCTTTTGATGCTCACAATATCCACGTTCAGCCTTATTCTTCTGAAAAGCGTTTCCCGCGCGATGAACACGGATTATTTCAAAACGCAGCTCGTCGTGACCGTTGCGGGCCTTCTCGCGGCGCTTGTACTCTCCTTCATCGATTACGAAAGCATTGCGTCGTTCTGGTATCTCATCGCGGGTTTTTCCGTTTTTATCATGCTCTACACCATGTTTTTCGGCATCAGCGTGCAGGGCAGCGAGGGCGTCAACGCGCGCGCGTGGATCAGCCTTGCGGGCCGCACGTTCCAGACGAGCGAGCTTGTGAAAATCTGCTTTATGCTGACGTATGCAAAGCACATCTCCGTTTTGCGCGTGCAAAATAAAATCAATCACCCTCTGCACGTCGTTCTGCTCGCGCTCCACGCGGCGGTGCCCGTTCTGCTCTGCCATGTTCAGGGTGATGACGGCGCCGCGATCGTTTTTTTCTTCATGTTCCTGTGCATGAGCCTCGGCGGCGGTGTGCAGCTGCGCTATTTCATTTTGCTCGGCGCGCTTGTCGCCGTGTCCGTGCCCGTGCTGTGGAAATTTGTTCTCAGCGAATACCAGATCAAGCGCTTCACATCTGTCTATAATCTGGACGACCCATCTATTCAGCTCAATGAAGGCTACCAGCAGGTGCAGGGACGTATCTCCATCGGCAGCGGCCAGCTGACCGGCAAAGGGCTGTTTAACGGTCCGCGTGTCGAAACAAACCTCGTCACGTTCCAGCACAGTGATTTTATCTTCTCCGTTGCCGGTGAGGAGCTCGGCTTCATCGGCTGCACCGCCATCATCGTATTATTGTTAGTGTATCTCCTGCGCGTGCTGTATATCGCGTCAAAGGCGAGGGACGACCTCGGGCGCTGCATGTGCTTCGGCTTTTTCGGGCTCATCGCTTTACAGTCCGTCTCAAATATCGGCATGTGCCTGGCGCTTCTGCCCGTCATGGGCGTCACATTGCCGTTCTTCTCTGCCGGCGGCAGCAGTGCCGTATGTCTGTACCTCGGCTTCGGCCTGATACAAAGCGTATACATGCATCGCCCCGACGCCAACGTTCCTCACCTGCGCAGTACAAGAACGCTGAAAATGAACTTCCGTAAATTAAACGCCTAAGCTTCCGGTAACCATGGCTAAGAGTCTTTCGTCAAGTTTTCTTCGAGAAAACTTGCGGGTTCTTAGGACAACGCCCAAGGCGGCAAAAACGCCGCCTTCAGAAAAACAACCCCCACCAAAAAGCGTATCGCTCCGAGCTTCAAAAGCCGCAAGCGATATGCTTTTATTCTTCCTGTTTTTTCACGTACAAATATGCGTTTTTCTCCTTACCCACACGCTCCAAAACACCCATGGAATACAGCACATTCGCTGCACACTGCGCTTGCGTCTGCGCGCGTCGCATCGCTTTTGCAAGCGTTTTCGTCGTAAACGGCTCCGGCAGGTCTTCGGGCAGCAAATTCAAATAATCCCAACGGCTCTCGCAGATCACTTCGCCGAGCAGTGCTTCCGGGATACGCTCCCCGCGCGTCGCGCGCAGCTTCTTTTGCTTACCGTAACCGTCGAGATACTTGTAGTCCGTCACCTCCAAAAGCGGGATGCACAGCCGGAAATTCGGGTGCATAAGCTGATTTTTGATCTTATACAGCTCCGGAAAAACATCATACGCTGCGCCTTTTTTCGGTGATTTTCGCTTTTCGAAGATCTCGCCTGTTTCGGGGTCCACCCAGCACAGCCCGCGCTTTGGCACCACAGGGTATACCACCGTTACGCGCGCCGCTTCCAAAAACACGTCGAGTTTGCGGCTCAGCCGGTCAAACCCGCGCGTTTGAATTTCGATGATTCCGTTTTCGCCGACAATATCCGCCACAAAGCCGCCCACCTTCACTTCGCGGCTCTCAAAATCGGGTTCGTAGTAGCTTTTCAGCGCCGCGTGCAAAGCTTTTTCCGAAAGCGTACCGATACCGCCTGCGCCGCCAACGCGCCCCAGCGCCTCTTTTCGCGCCTGTAAAAAACGTTCCGTGTCGATCACCGTGCTCCCCCTCTCTGTCGGTTTATAAAAACAGTATATCGAAAAACATGGTAAAAAGCAACAGAAAAGGGCGGCACAGCCAAAGCCGCACCGCCCTAAGGGAAACATGTGAAGATTTAGAAACGGTTACGCTCTGCGCTCAAACGTGCAGCATTCCGTCTCGCTGACGACCTCCGGGTCTGCGCAACAGCAACCCACACAGACGCAGTCCGCGCTGCACTTGCGGTTATCGTTATACGTGCAGTGCTCGGCGCTGCAATGCACATCAGCTGTGGCGCTCGGTGAAGACGAGCATCCACAGGAGTTTTCGGAGGAAGACGTGCGCTCTGCATAAGAGCCGCAGCAGGTCTCGCGGCTTTCCAGCGCGGCGGGGCCGTCCACCTGAATTTTGCGCAGCTCGCACAGGTTGTTTGCGTTGTGTCGGCAGGTCGTCACGCTACATTTCAGCTTGTTCATATCGGTCCAGATCCTTTCCTTTTGAATTTCTAAGTTCGTGCCGCACTTTGGCGACTTCTTTAGCCTGCCCGCAAAGCCGGGTTTTATGCAAAAGCCACATCGGCGAAGTCTTCCGCAGCGGCTGCACCTTCACCCGCGGCTACGGCAAGATCTTCTATTTCCAGCCGGGCCACGAGACGAACGGCTCCTTCTACAATCCGTACGTCCGCCGCATCATCCAGAACGCCGTGCGTTGGTGCTATAATGATAAGAACAGACGCATCACCCTCGGCGCACCGAGCATCGAAGTCACGCTCGAGCAGGCTCGCCTTGAAGGCAACACCGGCGAATACCTCAAGATGTGGGACTAACTCGCTTTTCTAAAATAGAATAATTTTACCGTTTCGCAGTCCACGGCTCTGTGTTTGCAGCGCCGTGGGCTGCTTTTCTTTTATATCCTGCCCCGAAAACCCGCACAGCGCTTGAAAAAACACGGAAGATATGGTATACTAAACCGATATCGCCCGAGCGGCGACGCGTGTGCGCGATCCGTTTCGTGTATTCGCATATTTTATACGGCAAAAGAGTAAAACTACTGGTATATTGTTCTTTTATTCTTTTGAAAATTCTTTTTGAACACTCAAAAAAGTGTTTGCGCAGTGATTTTCTGCGCGGGAAGGAGCCCTTTATCATGAAAAAAACAGTTTGCGTGATCTTCGGCGGCGCGTCTTCGGAATATGAAGTTTCGCTGATGTCCTCCGCTTCGATCATCCGAAATCTCGATACAGAGAAATTTGACATTCTCACCCTCGGCATCACAAAGGACGGTCGCTGGCTGCTCTATTCGGGTGCTGTGGAAAACATTGAAAACAACACGTGGATGAACAGCGAAACCGCGCGCCCCGCGTTCATCTCTCCCGATAAAGCGACGAACGGCCTTGTCGTTCTGAACGCAGACGGCAGCTATACCGTTTTGAAGGTCGATGTCCTCTTCCCCGTGCTGCACGGCAAAAACGGCGAAGACGGCACCATTCAGGGTCTCTTTAAGCTCAGCGGCATCCCGTATGTCGGCTGCGGCACACTGGCTTCCGCTGTGTGCATGGATAAAGCCGTCACCCACACGCTGCTTTCCGCCGCGAACATCGAGCAGGCGCACTACTTGTGGTTCTACGCCGACCGCTATTTCGCAGACGGCGAGAAGATCCGCAACAAAATCGCCGCACGCCTCAATTTCCCGGTGTTTGTAAAGCCGGCAAATGCAGGCTCCTCCGTCGGTGTCAGCAAGGTGACAGCTCCCGAAAAGCTCGACGCCGCCATCCGCCTTGCCGCCGAAAACGATACGAAGGTCGTCGTTGAAGAAGGCATCGTCGGGCAGGAGGTCGAGTGCGCCGTGCTCGGCAACCGCGGCAAAAGCGTCGCTTCCCCGGTCGGCGAGATCGGTGCGGGTGCAGAATTCTACGATTATGACGACAAATATAAGAACGGCGTCGCACAGCTCTTCATCCCGGCGCGTCTGCCCGAAGACGTTGCGGAGGAAGTGCGCAAGACGGCTGTTCGCGCCTACAACCTGCTCGGCTGCGACGGCCTTTCCCGCGTGGATTTCTTCGTCACCGAAAAGGAGCACAGGGTCATTCTAAACGAGATCAACACGCTGCCGGGCTTCACGTCCATCAGCATGTACCCGAAGCTCTGGGAAAACGCCGGTACCCCGTACAGCGAGCTGCTTGAAAAGCTCATCGACTGCGCTTTTACGCGTGAAGACTAACGCGAGGCGCAATTTATGGATAACAGACCCATCGGCGTATTTGATTCCGGCCTCGGCGGCCTCACCGCCATGCGGGAGCTGATTCGCACCCTGCCGAACGAGAGTATCCTCTACTTCGGCGATACCGGCCGCGTGCCCTACGGCTCGCGCGGGCGCGAGATCATCCGCAAATACGCAAAGCAAGATATGAATTTTCTCATCCGGCACGACGTAAAAGCCGTGTTGGCCGCTTGTGGTACGGTCAGCTCTGTTGCCCGTGACATCGGCGATGCGCTGCCCGTCCCCTATTTTGATGTGCTGCGCCCCACGGCGCGCGCCGCAGTGGAGCAAACGAAAAACGGCAAGATCGGCATCATCGGCACCGCCGCCACCATCGCTTCCGGCTCCTACCGCAAGGAGATTGAGCGTCTCGCGCCGAAAACCGAAGTGTTCGAGCAGGCGTGCCCCTTATTCGTGCCGCTCGTAGAAAACGCGTTCGTCTCGCCGGATGACCCTATCCCGCGCCTGACGGCCGAGCGCTACTTAACGCCCATCCGTGAAGCCGGCGTAGATACACTCATTCTGGGCTGCACGCATTACCCCATCATCAGCGAGACCATCCGCCGCGTCATGGGCGAAAACGTCACGCTCATCAGTTCCGGTCGCGAAGCCGCCAAAAGCTGCCGCACCGTGCTGGAGGAAAACAGTCTGCTGTGCGACGGCAAAACCGACGGCACACAGCAGTATTTTGTCAGCGACGACACCGAAAGCTTTTATAAAGTCGCCGAGCTCTTCCTCGGGCAAAGCGTTGAAAGCTGCGTGGAATGTATAGATATTGAAAGGTACTGAGTGATTATGCGCGAAGATTACGAAATCACCATCATCGGCCGCCAAACGATTGACGCACAGACCGATGAAATTCAGGTGGATACGCTCGGCGATTACACCGAGCGCGGCGGCGCAAAGTATATCTCCTACACGGAATATGCCGATGAAGCGCCGTATAACGGTCAGCTCAAAGTGCTCAAAATCGAAAATGAGGATACCGTCACCATGCTGACCCCCGGCACGCCCACCCGTCTGGTGCTGGAAAAAGGCAAGCGCCACAAATGCCTTTATGATACCGGCGCAGGCGTGCTCTCCCTCGGCGTATATACACAGACGTTAAAGCATGACCTTTCCGCTGCAGGCGGTGAGCTGTGCATCCGCTATACGCTCGACATCGATACCCAGCTTTCCTCCAGCAACGAAATCTGCGTTCGCCTGCGCAAGCGTGATCTATTCAATAAATAAACCGAAAGGAACATCCCCTATGTCTAAAGCAGTAAGCATTGCAAAAGAACAGGTTTCTGCCGTCATTGAAGCGGCGATGAAAAAAGCGATGGCTGCGGGCATGCTGCCCGAAGCAGAGCTGCCCGCTTTCACCGTAGAACGCCCGGCAGACCGCTCTCACGGTGATTTCGCAACAAACGCCGCCATGGCTTCCGCGCGTGCATTCCGCATGGCGCCCCCGAAAATCGCCGCGGCTATCATGGAAAATCTCGACCTCAACGGCACCTACTTCGTTAAGGCCGAGACCGCCGGCCCCGGCTTCATGAACTTCTTCCTCGGCTCCGCGTTTTACAGCGATGTGCTGACCGAAGTGCTCACAAAAGACAGCGCATACGGCAGAAGCGACTACGGCAACCACCGCAAGGTCATGGTCGAGTTCGTTTCCGCCAACCCCACGGGTCCCATGCACATGGGCAACGCCCGCGGCGGCGCGCTCGGCGATTGCCTCGCCTCCGTTCTGGATGCCGCAGGCTACGACGTTTGGCGTGAGTTTTACGTCAATGACGCCGGCAATCAGCTCGACAAATTCGGTCTCTCCCTCTCCATTCGCTACCAGCAGCTCTTCGCGGAAAATCCGCCGGAGCTCCCGGAGGACAGCTACCACGGCGAAGACATTCTTGACCTCGCCAAAGAGTACGCCAAAGAGCACGGCGATGAACTGATGCACGTCACCGAAGAAGAGCGCCGCAAGGCACTCGTCGGCTTCGGCCTGCCGAAGAACATCGCGAAAATGAAGGCCGATATGGAAAAATACCGCGTCCATTACGACCGCTGGTTCCTCGAAAGCGACCTGCACAAGGACGGCGAAGTCATGGCTGTCGTCGATTACCTGCGCGACCGCGGCCTCACTTACGAAAAAGACGGCGCTGTCTGGTACAAGGCAACCGAGTTCGGCGGCGAAAAGGACGAAGTGCTCGTCCGCGCCAACGGCAACCCGACCTACTTTACGGCGGACATCGCCTACCACAAGAATAAGTTCGACCGCGGCTTCGACCTGCTCATCGACATCTGGGGCAGCGATCACCATGGCCATGTCGCCCGCATGAAGGGCGCGATGGACGCCATCGGTCAGAGCGCCGATAAGCTCGACATCATCCTCATGCAGTTCGTCCGTTTGATGCGTGACGGCCAGCCCGTGCGCATGAGCAAGCGTACCGGTAAGGCCATCCAGCTTGGTGACCTGCTTGATGAAGTTCCGGTCGATTCCGCAAGATTCCTCTTTAACATGCGTGAAGCGAACTCCCTGCTCGACTTCGACCTCGACCTCGCCGTGCAGCAGGATTCCCAGAACCCCGTGTACTACGTTCAGTACGCCCACGCGCGTATTTGCAGCATCCTGCGCGCACTGGAAGCCGAGGGCGTCACCCCGCGCGACTGCACCGCAGAGGAGCTCGCACTGCTCACCGCGCCGGAGGAGCTTGAGCTCATCCAGCACATCGCGTCTTACACCGATGAGATCATCGGCGCCGCAAAGGACTACGACCCGGTACGCATCACGCGCTATGTTATCGAGCTTGCAACAAAGTTCCACAAGTTCTACAATGCCTGCCGTGTAAAGGGCGAGGAAGAAAGCCTCATGCAGGCGCGTCTCACCCTTTGCCGCGCCACCGCAACGGTCATTCGCAACGTCCTCACCATGTTCAACATCACCGTCCCGACGTCCATGTAATCATAAACTGCAAAGGAGTCGCTCACGTTTCCGAGAGCGACTCCTTTTGTATAAGAAAACCGACGGCACAAGTTCCCTCATGCCGTCGGTTTTTTCTATCCTGTTATGCGCAAATGTGTGGTATTACACGTTATACTCTAAAATTTGCCGGTAGATTATTCGCCTGCGAGCTTCTTGCCAAGCGCAATGCACGCTGCGTCTGCTTCGTCGTCCGGTGCTTCGTTGCAGATGACGCTGTCGCCTGCGAAGACCGCGCCGTCACCAAGGCAGGTCTCTTCCCAGTTACGCATCCATTCGCCGTCGCCCCAGCCGTAAGAGCCGAACAGGCCGATCACTTTGCCGGAAAGCTTTGCTTCGCACTCGGTAAACACCGGCTCAAACTCCGTGTCTTCCAGCTGCTCGGAGCCCATAGACGGGCAGCCGAACGCCACAGCCTCATAGTTATCCATCAAGTCTGCGGAGAACTCTGTACAGTTATATACATCTGCTTCTGCGCCCGCTGCGCGAACGCCTTCTGCAACCTTTTCCGCCATCATCTGGGTGTTGCCTGTACCACTCCAATAAACAACTGCTGTTTTACGCATTTTTTGTAACCTCTTTTCAAAAATTTCTTTATATGTCAGGCAGCTACGGTAAGCTGCAAAACACTTCTGCCTTCCTGCCACAAACGCTTGTAGATGTCCCGGCACTTCTTATACCGCGCAAATGTGCGCACTGCCTCGCATTCGTTGCAGTACACCTTCCAACATCCGCAGCACTTGCAGTTTTGCCCGGCGTTTTCAATGAACCCAAGCACGTCCTCCACCGGGTAGCCGAGGAAAAGCCCAATCTCATGCGGGAACCCGTCTCCGCTTGCAAGCCGCATGCGCAGCCGCTCTATCGCGCCGTCCACGCTCGTGTCGGTGTAGCCGTAGCGCTCCAAAAGCTCCTTTGCGCCGGGGCGCTCCAGGTCTTTTGCAAGCTGCGTGCGGCGGCACACATAAATGAGCATCGCATTTTCTTCGCGCTTTAAGATCAGCAGCTCCACGCCTTTATCGCGGAATATGCGATTCAAATGCTTTACATCGTCCTCCGGGTCCTGCGCCGCGTGGTAGGAAAATAAACTCGCCGTTTTAAGCGACGCCAGCGTCGGCGCACAATGCTCGATCAAGTATTTCTCAAGCATTGAAAGCACGCTCTCCGCGCACAGCCGCACAGCAATCTGCCAGTACACTGTGCAGCGCCGAGGCACTGCTGCTCGGCACATACGCGATCGGAATGTTATTTCTTTTCGCTTCCTTGGAAGCGCTCAGCATCATTTTGTGCGAGACCGTGCTGGTGAAAAGCAAAAGGTAGTCCGGCGTGCCGAGCTTCTTTTTCAAGGAGCCGTTCTCCTTCACATACACCTTTGCTTTGCAGCCATGGTTCTTGCAGATGTCCATGTACTGACATACCATGCGTTCATTGCCGCCAACGATCACTACGCTCATATTCTATCCTTTCCGCCTGCAAAAGCGTTTCACAGGCCGCCCGCAAAACCGGGCTTTGCATTTGATTTAAGTTAGCTTACGCTAACTATTTTGCTTTAAATTAAGCGGATTCTCACCGCTATGTGTTATTCTTAAAGTTAGTATAAACTAACTTGTTCATAGTATACTAAACTCGTATACATTTGTCAACCCCTATTTTGATTTTTTATTCGGAAGCTTTCACCCCGCCGTCTTTCACAGAACGAAAGCCGCGTTCCATAACCCGGCTTTATCTTCATTTACTCTGCTTTTACCTATATCCCCAATGCCCGCTCTTCTTGCGCAGCTTCACTTTCCCCCGAGACGGCAGCGCCGCAGCCCGCCGCACGCAAGACCGGCACGCAAATTTCCGTAAAAAATAAGCGCAGAGAATTCCTCTGCGCCAAGCTTATTTTTCGTTTTTCAAAAAGGCTTCCTGCACCGATTCCGCGCGGCTTTCGGCCACAAGCACCAACCCGCGGCGTTTGTCTCCCGTCAGCACGGCGCTTTCCCCGGCCTTCAGCCCGATAAGCGCCAAGGCCTCTTTCGGAATATGCACACCGCCGTTTTCGTCGATCTGCACCGTCCACATTTTGCGGCCTTTCGGCACCCGTTTTTCCATACGCCGCTCCTTAATAATACGCGGTCAGCGGCACATTACCGTTTTCCTTGCCCGCGTCCATCTTCACGCTGTCTATCCACTGCACTGCGCGTCCTGCGCCGAGAATCACGCAGTCCTCCGGCTCTTCCGCAATGCGCACGCGCATTTTCGTCTGCTTCGAGATAAGCGTGTCCAACCCACGCAGCTTCGCGCCGCCGCCTGTCAGCACAATGCCCGCGTTGCCGATGTCTGCCGTCAGCTCCGGCGGCGTCTCCTCCAGCACACTCTGAATTTTGTGCACAACCTTCACAACGGATTCCAGCATGGCTTCGCCAATCTCGTCGGAGGTCACTTCCACCTTTGCAGGCAGGCCGTTGCGCTCGTCTCTGCCGCGCAGCTCGTATTTTTCAATGTCCTTCAGCGGGAACGCGCAGCCCACGGCGCACTTTGCCGCCTCTGCCGTCTGCTCGCCGATAATCAGGTCAAACTTTCTGCGCGCGTATTTGATAATATCCTCGTTGAACACCGCGCCGCCCACGGCAATGCTGCCGCTTACGGAAAGGCGATTCATCGAAAGTACGCCAATGTCGCTCACACCCTCGCCGAGCGTGACGACCATGCTGCCGTGCGGACGGGAAATATCCAGCCCCGCACCGATCGCCGCCGACACCGGCGCTTCGATCAAGCACACCTTGCGAATGCCGTTCGCCGCCACAGCGTCCACCACCGCACGGCGCTCCACTTCCGTAATACCGCTCGGTACCGCCACAACGGCGCGCGGCATGAAAACGCGGCTGTTCGTCACCTTTTTCAGGTAGTGCTGCAGCGTCGCGTCCATCAGCGTCAAATCGGAAATCACACCGCCCGTCACGGGCTTGACCACGCGCACGCGATCGCTCGTTCTGCCAAGCATTTTATACGCGCGGCGGCCCACGGCCACCACACGGTTAGAGTCTTCATCTACGGCGATGACGTTCGGTTCATCCACCACAACGCCCTTGCCGTCTACATATAATCTGAAATTTGCCGAACCCAAATCGATCGCAATATCCGTACCGGCCATGGTACCATCCTCTCGCGTTATACTGTCCTTTATTTTACATGACTTTTTCCCGTTTTGCAAGGTCTAATCGACCGTCGCGCACGAAACACAGCCCACATAGTCCGCCCCGTTTCGGTACAACACCTTTGCGCATTCCACGGCCGTCGCGCCGGTCGTCACGATATCGTCCAAAAGCAGAATGCGCAGCCGCGCCGCACCCTCTGCGCGGTACGCCCCACGCACATTCGCTTCACGTTCCTTGGCGCTCAAATTGTGCTGCGTGCGGTTGTGCTTCTTCTTCTCCAAAATATCCGTGCGGCACGGAATACCCGTCAGCTTCGATACCTCTTTTGCAAGCAGCACCGATTGATCGTACCCGCGCTGTTTCAGCCTCTCCCGGCTAATGGGCACCGGCACAATACAGTCCCAAACCCGGTTTTTATCGATCGCCGGCAGCATTAACTTTGCAAGCGGTTTCGCAAGTTTCGTCTCGTTTTTGAACTTGAACCGCCACAAGGATGACCGAAACGGCTCCTTGTACCGCTGCGGCGCACGGCATTCCAGTGTGTAATCCCGTCTTCCTGCATGCAACGCGAAAAACCGCACGCGAATATCCGGCTGCAGCTTCGCGCAGTCCGCGCACAACTCGTCCCCGTTCACCGCTCCCGCACGCCCGCACAAAAGGCATCGCTTCGGGTAAAAGAGCATGAGAATCTTCTCTAAAACGATCATGCTTCCGCTTCCTCATTCTGCTCCGGCCCGTCTTCCTCCGGCTTTTCGAGCAAAAAGTGCTGCAAGCCGGAAAACCGCCGCGTCTTTTTATCGTTCGCCACCATATCGGCGACTACACTGCGCTTGCCAACCAAAATCAGCAGCTTTTTCGCACGCGTAATGCCCGTATACAGCAAATTTCGGTAGCTCAGTTGCGGCGCGCCCGGGAACATCGGCATCACCACCGCCGTAAACTCATTGCCCTGGCTCTTATGTACCGTCACGGCGTAGGCGAGCTCCAGTTCTGCTGCCGCGTGCTCAAAATCATACAGCACCTCTTTGTCGTCGATTTCCACACGCAGACAACCGGCATCTTTATCCACATCGATGATGATGCCCATGTCGCCGTTATATACGCCTTCGCCCACCGTGCCGTCTTCGCGGCTCCACGGCAGGTTGTAGTCATTCTTGATCTGCATCACCTTGTCGCCCTCGCGGAAAACCGTGCCGTTCACCGTCACCTGCGGCTTGTTTTTCGCGGGCGGGTTAATCTGCTCGCGCAGCTTACGGTTCAGCTCCACCGTGCCAAGCTCGCCCTTGCGTCCCGGGCATAATACCTGAATGTCCGTCACCGGCGAATACCCGTAGCTTTTCGGCAGGCGCGTCACCACGAGCGACTGCACCGTCTCCGAAACGGAGCGTGCATCCTCGCGCGGCATAAAAAAGAAATCGTTGCTGCGCACGGAAAGCTCCGGCATCTCGCCCTCTACAATCTTGTGCGCGTTCATCACAATGAGACTCTCCATCGACTGACGGAAAATCTCCTTCAGTTGCACTGTTGGGAATACCTTCGACGCAATAAGGTCTCCGATGACATTGCCCGGCCCAACGCTCGGCAGCTGGTCACTGTCGCCGACCAAGATCAAACGGCAGCCGATGGGCAGCGCGCGCAGAACGCTTTCAAACACATACGCGTCCACCATGGAAAGCTCATCGATGACCACTGCGTCACACTCCAGCGGATTGCGCTCGTTTCTCTGGAACACCGGGTCATCGTTGTCGTCCCAGTCCACCTGTAACATGCGGTGAATGGTCTTCGCCTCCACGCCCGTCAGCTCGGACATGCGCTTCGCCGCGCGCCCCGTCGGCGCCGCCAGAAATACCGTCTCGCCTTTTTCCATCAAAATGCGGATAATCGCGTTCAGCGTCGTCGTTTTGCCTGTGCCCGGGCCACCCGTCAAAATCAAAAGACCCTTTTCCAGCGCCGCGCGGATCGCATCCTTCTGCAATTCGGCGTACTCGATGCCTTCTGTGCGCTCGATTTCCGCAATCTCCCGGTCGATGCCCGTAATGGATTCCGGCGGGTAGCGCAGCATCATATGGATGCGGTCGGCGCAGTACACCTCGCTGCGGTGCTGCTTCGGCAAAAACACGAAGTCACGCCCGTTAAAATTCTCGTTCACCGCCTCAAACGTCTGGCACAGCTCAAGTAAAGCCTCCTGCGCACTCTCCGGCGGCACGCCCAAAAGCTTCGCAGCCGCCGCGCACAGTTTATCCGCCGGCAGGCACGTGTGCCCGTTATTCAAATTGTGCCGCAGCACATACAGCACGCCCGCCTTCACGCGCTCCTTGTTGTCGCGGTCATACTCCAACGACTCCGCCAGCTGATCCGCCACCGCAAACGAAATGCCAATCTTATCGCTGCACAGCCGGTACGGGTCTTCCTGAATGCATGCCACAGAGTCCTGCCCGTACACCTTCCACACCTTCACGGTGTCCTCCGGGCGCACGCCAAAGCTGCCGAGGAATGCCATCAAATCGCGGATGCCGTTCACGCGCTGCATCTCCTCGGAGATTTCTTTCGCCTTTTTCAGCGTGATGCCCTTCACGGTTGCAAGCCGCGCCGGGTCTTCCTCAATCACCTTAATGGATTCATCGCCGAACGCTTCTATAATTCGCCCCGCCAGCGCGCCGCCGATGCCCTTCACCGCGCCGCTCGAAAGGTATTTCAGCATCGCCGCCGTGTCCGCCGGACGGGAGCGCTCAAACGCCTGCGCGCGGAACTGCTGCCCGAACGTCGCGTGCGATGTCCACGTGCCATACAGGTGCAGCCGCTCCCCCACACTCACATACGGGAACGTCCCCACCACCGTGATGAGCTCTTCGCCGCAATCGACCTCCAACACCGTGTACTGGTTGCTGTCGTTGTGGTAGACGATATTTTCCACGCTGCCTTCCATTTCCAGCAGCCCGTTTTCCTGCGGCATCGGTTGCGCCTCCTTGATTTATCATCAAAACAAATCCTTTGGGGTTTGTTTTATTTCACTTTTCGCGCAAGCGAAAAATTTCACAATACGTAAGTATTATTTCACATTCGGCAAAGCCGAATATTTCACTGAAACATTACTGCCTTCATTACTTATAATTTCTACGCTTCTATTATAGAACATTCTTTCGTGTTTGAAAAGCCCCAATCTCCGCAAACGGGTATTTTTGCACAAGTCTGCGGATAATCGCGTCGATCTCCGGGTCGTTTGTCGGATTCAGGCACACAATGCGGCACATGCCGTATAAATCCAGCCACTTCACGCGTTCCAAAACACTGCGCACAATATACTCTGCGTCGTCCGCGCGGCGAATCGTCGCATACACCGTAAACGGCAGCGCATCCTCCAGCATTTTCGAACGTGTCACGCGCAGGCAAACGCTCCGCACAGCAAATAAAAAGATACACAGCGTAAACGCGCACACCAAAGCAATCCCGATAGGCTCCATAAAAAACACCTCCGCGCCAGTCTATGACGCGAAGGTGCATTCGGTTCTTATTCTGTTTTGTGCAAATTAAAGCACGGCAGCCTTCAGAGCCTCAACCTTGTCGGTCTTCTCCCACTGCACGCCGAGCTCCTCACGGCCCATGTGGCCGTAAGCGGCGAGCTGACGGTAAATCGGGCGGCGCAGGTCGAGGTTGCGGATGATCGCGTTCGGGCGCAGGTCAAAGACCTTCTGCACAGCCTCGGCAAGCTTGGAATCCTCTACCGTGCCGGTGCTGAATGTATCGACCATAACGGAAACCGGGTGTGCAACACCGATGGCGTATGCAAGCTGCACCTCGCACTTCTTTGCAAAGCCCGCAGCTACAATGTTCTTTGCAACATAACGTGCCGCATATGCAGCGGAACGGTCAACCTTCGTCGGGTCCTTGCCGGAGAATGCACCGCCGCCGTGACGGCCTACGCCGCCGTACGTATCGACGATGATCTTTCTGCCGGTCAGACCGCTGTCACCTACCGGACCGCCGATGACAAAACGGCCGGTCGGGTTTACATAATACTTTGTGTTCTCATCGATGAGCTCCGCCGGAACGATCGGCTTCACAACATATTCGATCATATCCTTGCGAATCTGCTCCAAAGAGACAGCCTCGCTGTGCTGCGTGGAAATAACGATGGTGTCGATGCGCTTCACCGTGTCGCCGTCGTATTCCGCCGTCACCTGCGTCTTGCCGTCCGGGCGGAGGTAGTCAAGCGTGCCGTCCTTGCGGACTTTTGCCAGCTGCTTTGCAAGCTTATGCGCCAAAGAGATGGTCAGCGGCATCAGCTCCGGGGTCTCATCGCAGGCATAGCCGAACATCATGCCCTGGTCGCCCGCGCCGATGAGGTCGTCCTGGTCAGCGGCGCCGTTTTTCGTCTCAAGGGATTCGTTCACGCCCATTGCAATGTCCGGGGACTGCATGTCGATGGAGGTCAGCACCGCACAGGTCGCACCGTTGAAGCCCGCATCCGGAGAATCGTAACCGATCTCTTTGATGACTTTACGCGCAATCGCATCGATGTCCACATAGCACTCGGTGGAAATCTCGCCCATCACGTGCACCATACCGGTCGTCGCCGTCACTTCGCAAGCTACATGCGCGGTCGGGTCTTTCGCCATGATATCGTCGAGAATTGCATCGGAAATCTGGTCGCAAACCTTGTCCGGGTGGCCTTCGGTCACGGATTCAGATGTAAAAAGATGTTTGTTATTCATGTTTTGCTCCTTTACTCTTTTCACTCACAGCCCCCACAAGGAATTTTAGGAAAAAAAGAACCGCTCAAAAGATGAGCGGTTCAAAATCCTCATCTTTCGGCATTGCCATGCCGCAGGAATTAGCACCTTGCAAAATGCAGGTTGCCGGACATCAAAGGGCCTGTTCCCTCCGTCACTCTTGATAAGGGCATATTCATTTTTGACTGTAAAAAAGTATAACACAGTTTTTCGCAAATAGCAAGGGAAAAAACCGCAGAAAATCCCGGTTTTATACCGACAAATTCCGGCATATCATACGACTTTGCCGTTGATGACCGGCTCCAGCTTTTTATATACCAGAATCGTGATAACCGCACTGATGAGCCCCTTGCAGAACGTAAACGGCAAGTTAAAGATCAAAAGCGCCTGCCACAACTCCTGCACGGACGGATTGATTGCCTGATACATGCCCATAATGGCCTCCATCGGCATCACATTCGTGTAGATTGGGTAAATGATGAACAGATTCGAGAAGAATCCCAGCACTGCCATCAAAAGCGCGCCAACAACAGAGCCCACAATCGCGCCGCCGTAATTGCGGTGGTGGCGGTAAATCAACCCCGCCGGCACCACAAACGCAGAACCGATAATGAAGTTCGAGAGCTCACCCACACCGCCGGTGATGGTCTGCGAAAGCAGCACAAGGTTTTTCACAAAGCAAACGGCAACGCCGCTCACCGGGCCAAGCGTAAACGCCGCGATCAGTGCCGGCAGCTCGGAAAAGTCGAGCGAAATAAAGCTCGGCATAAACGGCAGCTGGAAGTGTAAAAACATCAAAACGGTCGCAATCGCCGCCAGTACGCCGGTCATTGCAATTTTACGAATATTCACATTGGAAGTTTTTGCAGTATTTACGGTCATAAATGTCAGAACCTTTCTGTATGAATATCAGGCAGCGCAAGGAAATTCACTCGCGCTTGCATTTTCCCTTTACGGGAAAACACAAATCCGCGCAGCGCCGCCTTTAGAATGCCGCATAAGCCATGCGCATTCCCAACTTATACTATGTCAATACAGAAACGGGGGTAAGAATCAAAAAAGCACCCCACGAAAACTCGCGGGGTGCCGAAATCCTTTTGATTCACGTTTCTTCTATCATCCGGACTATACCGTCGGCTCCGGAATCACACCGGATCAGCGCAAAACTGCGGTCGCGGGCTTATGCCAAAGGCATTTACCGCCGGTGAGGAATCACACCTCGCCCCGAAGAAAATGATGAGATTTTAGTTTGAGCAAAAATTACTCGTTGATACCCGTAACAACGCCGGAACCAACAGTTCTGCCGCCTTCACGGATAGCGAAGCGAAGACCCTCTTCGATAGCGATCGGGGTGATCAGCTCAACGTCCATGACAACGTTATCGCCAGGCATGCACATCTCGGTGCCTTCCGGCAGAGAGATAACGCCCGTAACGTCGGTGGTACGGAAATAGAACTGCGGACGATAGTTGTTGAAGAACGGGGTATGACGGCCGCCTTCGTCCTTGGTCAGAACGTAAACCTGACCCTTGAACTTGGTGTGCGGGTGAATCGTGCCCGGCTTGGACAGAACCTGGCCGCGCTCGATGTCGGTTCTCTGGATACCACGGAGCAGAACGCCGATGTTGTCGCCAGCCTCAGCAAAGTCGAGGAGCTTGCGGAACATTTCGATGCCCGTAACAACGGACTTTCTTCTCTCGTCGGTGAGACCGATGATTTCGACTTCGTCGGACATCTTCAGAATGCCACGCTCAACTCTACCGGTAGCAACAGTGCCACGGCCGGTGATGGTGAAGACGTCCTCAACCGGCATCAGGAACGGCTGGTCAGCCTTACGTTCCGGGGTCGGGATGTAGTCGTCAACAGCATCCATCAGGTCGAGGATGCACTTGTACTCAGGAGCGTTGACGTCCTTGGACTCGCTGGTGAGTGCGAGGTAAGCGGAACCCTTGATGATCGGGGTGTCATCGCCCGGGAACTCATACTCGTTCAGCAGGTCACGGATCTCCATCTCAACAAGCTCGAGGAGCTCTTCGTCGTCAACCTGGTCGCACTTGTTCATGAATACAACAATGTACGGAACACCAACCTGACGGGAGAGGAGGATGTGCTCACGGGTCTGCGGCATCGGGCCGTCAGCAGCGGAAACGACGAGGATAGCGCCGTCCATCTGTGCAGCACCGGTGATCATGTTCTTAACATAGTCAGCATGGCCCGGGCAGTCAACGTGAGCGTAGTGACGCTTGTCCGTTTCATACTCAACGTGAGCGGTGTTGATCGTGATACCACGCTCTCTCTCTTCCGGAGCCTTATCGATCATGGAGTAATCCTCGAACTGTGCCTGGCCCTTCAGAGCGAGAACCTTCGTGATAGCAGCAGTAAGAGTAGTCTTACCATGGTCAACGTGACCGATTGTACCGATGTTTACATGGGGCTTATTTCTTTCGAACTTAGCCTTTGCCATTGGAATTGCCTCCTTTTATTCAGTAAAATAACCTTTTGAGTTTATTACCATTGTAGCAACAAACCGCAAAAAAATCAAGTAGTATTTCGCTTTATTCAGCCTTTTTTCTGGAAGCGATGATCGTTTCAGAAACAGACTTCGGAACTTCAGCGTAATGAGAGGGCTCCATGGTGTACTGACCACGGCCCTGGGTCTTGGAACGCATATCCGTTGCGTAGCCGAACATCTCAGACAGCGGAACTTCGCTGGTGATCTGCATAGCACCCGGAGTAGCCTCCTGATTCTGCATGATGCCGCGACGGGAGTTGAGGTCACCGATAACGTTGCCGAGGTATTCCTCCGGAACGGTAACAACAACCTTCATGATCGGCTCCATGATGACCGGATCAGCCTTGCGCATAGCATCCTTAAATGCCATGGAGCCGGCGATCTTAAAGGCCATTTCAGAGGAGTCAACTTCATGATAGGAACCATCATACAGCGTGACCTTCACGTCAACAACGTTGTAGCCTGCAAGTACACCGGAGAGCATTGCGCCCTGGATACCCTGGTCAACAGCCGGGATATATTCCTTCGGAACCGTACCGCCGACAACTGCGTTGACGAACTCGTAGCCCTTACCCGGGTTCGGCTCAATACGGATCTTAACGTGACCGTACTGGCCCTTACCGCCGGACTGACGAGCGTACTTCATATCGGAATCCGCATTCTTGCGGATTGTCTCTTTGTAAGCAACCTGCGGCTTACCGACGTTAGCCTCAACCTTAAACTCACGCATCAGACGGTCAACGATGATCTCCAGATGGAGCTCACCCATGCCGGCGATGATGGTCTGGCCGGTTTCTTCATCGGTATATGCCTTGAAGGTCGGGTCTTCTTCTGCGAGCTTTGCAAGTGCAATGCCCATCTTTTCCTGACCGGCCTTGGTCTTCGGCTCAATCGCAACACGGATAACCGGCTCCGGGAATTCCATGGACTCAAGGATGATCGGGTGCTTTTCGTCGCAAAGGGTATCACCGGTGGTGGTGTTCTTCAGACCAACTGCAGCAGCGATGTCGCCTGCGTAAACCATTTCCAGATCCTGTCTGTGGTTTGCGTGCATCTGAACAATACGGCCGATACGCTCGGTGTTATCCTTTGTGGAGTTGTAAACGGTAGAACCAGCCGTAAGCGTACCGGAGTACACACGGAAGAAGCACAGCTTACCGACGAACGGGTCCGTAGCAATCTTAAATGCAAGAGCGGAGAACGGCTCCGTATCGGAAGAGTGACGAACATCCTCTTCTTCGGTTTCCGGGTTTACACCCTTAATAGACGGAACATCCGTCGGAGCCGGCATGTAATCAACAATCGCGTCCAGAAGCTTCTGAACACCCTTGTTCTTATAGGAAGTACCGCAGGTAACCGGAACCATCGTGTTGTTGATGGTGGACTTGCGGATGCAGGTCTTGATCTCATCGATCGTGAGCTCTTCACCCATGAGATACTTCTCCATGAGTGCGTCGTCCTGCTCGGCGACATGCTCGATCATCTCGGTGTGATACTTCTCTGCGAGCTCTTTCATGTCTTCCGGAATCTCTTCGCAACGGATATCCTTGCCAAGATCATCATAGTAGACATAAGCCTTCATTTCCACGAGGTCGATGAGGCCCTTGAAGGTATCTTCAGAGCCGATCGGCAGCTGGATCGGTACAGCGTTGCACTTCAGTCTCTCGCGCATCATGTTGACAACGCGGTAGAAATCAGCGCCCATAATGTCCATCTTGTTGACATACGCCATACGCGGAACCTTGTATTCCTCAGCCTGACGCCAAACGGTCTCAGACTGCGGCTCAACGCCGCCCTTTGCGCAGAAAACCGTTACGGAACCATCGAGAACACGCAGGGAACGCTCAACTTCAACGGTGAAGTCAACGTGACCCGGGGTGTCGATGATGTTGATACGGTTCTGGTGACCGTTTCTGTCCGGCCAGAAGCACGTCGTAGCAGCGGAAGTGATCGTGATACCTCTCTCCTGCTCCTGTGCCATCCAGTCCATCGTAGCGGAACCGTCGTGGGTCTCGCCGATCTTGTAGTTGACGCCTGTGTAATAAAGGATACGCTCGGTCGTTGTTGTTTTACCGGCATCGATGTGCGCCATGATGCCGATATTTCTTGTAAATTCAAGTGGTACCTGACGGGCCATATAATCCTCCTTAATACGTTTACAGGTAAATTACCATCTGTAATGTGCGAAAGCCTTGTTGGCTTCTGCCATCTTATGCGTATCGTCACGCTTCTTAGCAGCGCCGCCGGCGCCGTTCAGAGCGTCAAGGATCTCTCCGGCCAGTCTCTCCTTCATCGTCTTTTCAGAACGAAGTCTGGAATAGCTCGCCATCCAGCGCAGACCCAGGGTCTGACGTCTCTCCGGACGAACCTCGATCGGAACCTGATAGTTTGCACCGCCAACACGGCGTGCCTTAACCTCCAGGCTCGGCATTACGTTCTCCATAGCCTGCTCGAAAACCTCCAGAGCGTTCTTGCCCGTCTTCTCTTCGACGATCTCGAATGCTTCGTAAACGATCTTCTGAGCTACGCCCTTCTTACCATCATACATGATGTTGTTAATCAGGCGTGTGACCAGTTTGGAATTATACATAGGATCCGGCAAAACATCGCGTTTTGCTACATTGCCTCTTCTTGGCATAGTCTTCCCTCCTTCACATAATAGTATGAATTCATCGGTACTCGAAAGCACAAGCTCCCGCCGGCTAAGAAAAGGTATTTACGCACGATAATCAGTAGCTTATCTATTATAAATACCCTTAAAGCGAATTTCGCTTTTCCGGTCAAAAGTTCATTGTGTAACGATTAAATTTGGCTCTTTAAAGAAATTACTTCTTTGCAGCGCCGGCCTTCGGTCTCTTAGCGCCGTACTTGGAACGAGCCTGCATACGCTTTGCAACACCCTGCGCGTCAAGCGTGCCGCGGATGATGTGGTAACGTACACCAGGAAGGTCCTTAACACGACCGCCACGGATCATAACAACGCTATGCTCCTGCAGGTTGTGACCAACACCCGGGATGTAAGCGGAGACTTCGATACCGTTGGAAAGACGGACTCTGGCAATCTTACGAAGTGCGGAGTTCGGCTTCTTCGGGGTAGCAGTCTTAACAGCAGTGCAGACACCGCGCTTCTGGGGAGAATCCTGATCGATAGCAATTCTCTTCTTGGAGTTCCAACCCTTCAGCAGTGCCGGCGCCTTTGCCTTCTTCTCGGAAACTGCGCGACCTGTGTGAATCAACTGGTTAAATGTGGGCATATTGCACCTCCTTACACAATTTCTATATATGTCATGCGGGTTTATATTGCCCGCAGAACATGCGCCTATACAAAACAGTATCCTGTCCGTACAAAAATCGCGCGGACAGGTCTGTTTTATGCGGTTTCAAAGGCGGTTCTGGCAGAAATTCTCAGATTCCATGCCCACAACACACCATTTGACATTATACACCGCTCATTATTCGTTTGTCAAGCCCTCTTCTGCATTCTGTGCGGAAGTTTTTTCCTCAAAGCTGTTCAAAGCGGCTACGGCCTCCTGGCTTAAAGAGCTGCTCGGCGCCGTCGGCGCAATTTCGACATTGGTGTAGCAGTCCATGCCGGTGCCGGCCGGAATCAGCTTACCGATGATGACGTTCTCCTTCAGGCCAAGCAGCGGGTCTACCTTGCCCTTGATGGCGGCGTCGGTCAGCACGCGTGTGGTCTCCTGGAAGGAAGCAGCGGAAAGGAAGGACTCGGTCGCCAGAGATGCCTTCGTGATACCGAGCAGCGTCGGCGTGAATGTCGCCTCGCGCAGGCCGGTTTCGCCGTTTGCAATTCTTGCGGCGATCTTCTCGTTTTCAAGAAGCGTGTCGTTCTTATCGACGAGCGCGCCGACGAGCAGCGGCGTGTCGCCCGCGTCTTCAATGCGCACCTTGCGCATCATCTGACGAACGATAACTTCGATGTGCTTATCGTTGATATCAACACCCTGCATACGGTAGGTGCGCTGCACTTCCTCAATGAGGTAATCCTGCACCGCCTCCGGGCCGCTGATGGCGAGCACGTCGTGCGGGTTGACGGAGCCTTCGGTCAAGCGGGTGCCCTTTTCAACCACATCGCCCTCTTTTACGCTGAGGCGTGCGCCGAACGGGATGAGGTAGCTGCGCTGGTCGCCATCGCCGCGAACGACAATGTGGCGGTTCTTCTTGACCTCTTCAAAGCCGATCGTACCGCCGATCTCTGCGATGATTGCGAGATGCTTCGGCTTGCGGCTTTCAAACAGCTCACTGACACGCGGAAGACCCTGCGTGATATCTTCTGCGGATGCAACACCGCCGGTATGGAACGTACGCATCGTCAGCTGGGTACCCGGCTCGCCGATGGACTGTGCGGCGATGATACCAACCGCCTCGCCGACCGTGATCGGCTGGCCGTTTGCAAGGGAGGAACCGTAGCACTTCTTGCACACGCCGTGACGGGTGCGGCAGTTCAAAATAGAGCGGATCTTGATGTGCGTCGTGCCGCGGCTGATGATGAGGTCAGCTTCGGCGTCGCCAATCATCTTATCCTTAGAGACGAGCACGTTGCCATTCTCGTCACAGTAATCGTCAAGCAGGTAGCGGCCCACAATACGCTCCTTAAGCGGCTCAATGGACTCGTTACCGGATTTGATTTCGAACACTTCCAGACCCTCGGTCGTACCGCAGTCATCCTGACGAACGATAACATCCTGAGAAACGTCAACCAGACGTCTGGTCAGATAACCGGAGTCAGCCGTTCTCAGAGCCGTATCGGCAAGGCCCTTACGAGCACCACGGGAGGAAATGAAGTATTCCAAAATGTTCAGGCCTTCACGGTAGTTCGCCTTGATCGGAATTTCGATCGTCTTACCGGACGTATTCGCGATCAGACCGCGCATGCCGGCCAGCTGACGGATCTGGTTCATAGAACCACGGGCGCCGGAGTCTGCCATCATGAAGATCGGGTTGTAACGGTCAAGGCCGTCCTGCAGGGCTTTCGTAACGTCGTTCGTCGCCTTTTCCCAAGTCTTCAGAACCGCGCTGTAACGCTCGCCGTCGGAGAGGAAGCCGTCGCGGAAATCTGCGGTAATCTCGCTGATCTCTGCCTCTGCCTTTGCAAGAATCTCCTGCTTCTGCGGCGGAATAGTCGCATCGCAGACAGCAACGGTGATTGCGCCGATGGTGGAATACTTGTAGCCCTGTGCCTTAATGGCATCGAGCATTTCGCTCGTGATTGCCGTGCCGTGCTTTTTGATGCACTTGTCGATGATCTTGCCGAGCTGCTTCTTACCGACGAGGAAATCGACCTCAAACTTGAGGATGTTCTCCGGGTCGGTGCGGTCAACAAAGCCGAGATCCTGCGGGATCGGGCGGTTGAAGATCATGCGGCCCATCGTCGTATCGACAAGACCCGTATATGTCTGGCCGTTGTACTCCACGGTTCTTCTGACCTTGATCTTGGAGTGCAGCGTGATATATTTTGCGTCATACGCCATGAACGCTTCGTCCATGTTGCGGAATACCTTGCCTTCACCGGTCTCTCCGTCCTTATCGAGCGTAAGGTAATAAGAACCGAGAACCATATCCTGCGACGGGACCGCAACAGGGCTGCCGTCGGAAGGCTTTAAGAGGTTGTTTGCAGCCAGCATGAGGAAGCGTGCCTCTGCCTGTGCTTCTGCGGAAAGCGGCACATGCACAGCCATCTGGTCGCCGTCGAAGTCCGCGTTGAACGCGGTGCAGACGAGCGGATGCAGCTTAATGGCGCGGCCCTCAACGAGGACCGGCTCAAACGCCTGAATGCCCAGACGGTGCAGCGTAGGTGCACGGTTCAGCATGACCGGATGGTTCTTGATGACAATCTCCAGTGCGTCCCAAACCTCGCTCTTCGCGCGCTCTACGGCCTTTCTTGCAGCCTTGATGTTGCCGGCGGCACCGGTCTCGACAAGGCGCTTCATAACAAACGGTTTAAAGAGCTCCAGTGCCATTTCCTTCGGCAGGCCGCACTGGTACATTTTCAGCTCCGGGCCAACAACGATAACGGAACGGCCGGAATAGTCAACACGCTTACCGAGCAAGTTCTGACGGAAGCGGCCCTGCTTGCCCTTCAGCATATCGGAAAGGGACTTGAGCGGGCGGTTATTCGGGCCGGTGACCGGTCTGCCGCGGCGGCCGTTGTCGATGAGGGCATCGACGGCTTCCTGCAGCATACGCTTCTCGTTGCGCACGATGATGTCCGGCGCGCCGAGCTCGATGAGTCTCTTCAGACGGTTGTTTCTGTTGATAACTCGTCTGTACAGGTCGTTCAGGTCACTCGTTGCAAAGCGGCCGCCGTCCAACTGTACGAGCGGACGGATATCCGGCGGGATAACCGGCACGGCATCGAGGATCATCCACTCCGGGCGGTTGCCGGAGATACGGAAGGATTCCACAACCTCAAGACGCTTGAGAATGTGCACGCGCTTCTGTCCCTGCGCGGTTTCGAGGTCTTTTTTGAGCTCTTCGCTGAGCTTTTCGCAGTCGATATCCTCGAGCAGCTTCTTCACAGCTTCAGCGCCCATGGACGCCTCGAAGTCGTCCTCATATTTTTCACGCATGTCGCGGTATTCCTTTTCGGTGAGCGTCTGCATCTTAGAGAGCTCACGAACGGAACCCGGATCCGTAACGATGTAAAGTGCGAAATACAGAACCTTTTCCAGTACGCGCGGGGAAAGGTCAAGAATCAGACCCATGCGGGACGGGATGCCCTTAAAGTACCAGATGTGCGAAACCGGCGCTGCAAGCTCAATGTGACCCATGCGCTCACGGCGAACCTTGCTGCGCGTCACTTCAACGCCGCAGCGCTCGCAGACCTTACCCTTAAAGCGGATGCGCTTATACTTGCCGCAATGGCACTCCCAGTCCTTTGTCGGTCCGAAAATGCGCTCGCAGTAAAGGCCGTCGCGCTCCGGCTTCAATGTACGGTAGTTGATGGTCTCGGGCTTCGTGACCTCACCGTACGACCAGGAGCGAATCTGCTCGGGCGATGCAAGGCCGATCTTTATTGATTCAAAAACGTTAAACTCCATATATGCGATCCTTTCCTTTCACCCGAAATTAGAACTCGTCGTCGATGCCGTCAAACAAATCGTTATCGGAGCCTTCAAACTCATCATCGTCGCCGGTAGAGAAGAAGTCGTCCTCTTCCCCGTCTTCGTTCTCGATGGAATAGCCGTCGAAATCGCCGTCCGTTGCGACGTTTTCTTCATCAAAGACCTGATCGCCCGGGGTGAGACCCACATCATCGTCATCGTCGAAGCTCTGGCGCAGGTCAATCTCCTCGTTGTCCTTATCCAGTACCTTGATGTCGAGGCCGAGTGCCTGCAGTTCCTTGATAAGAACGCGGAAGGATTCCGGAATGCCCGGCTTCGGCACGTTCTGGCCCTTAACAATGGCTTCGTAGGTCTTTACACGGCCCACAACGTCGTCGGACTTCACCGTCAGAATCTCCTGCAGGGTGTAAGCCGCGCCGTAAGCCTCCAACGCCCAAACTTCCATTTCGCCGAAGCGCTGGCCGCCGAACTGCGCCTTGCCGCCCAAAGGCTGCTGGGTAACGAGGGCATACGGACCGGTGGAACGGGCGTGAATCTTATCGTCAACAAGATGATGGAGCTTGAGGTAGTACATGTAGCCAACGGTAACCGGGTTATCGAAATACTCGCCGGTACGACCGTCACGCAGACGGAACTTGCCGTCCTCACTCATGCCCGCCATGCGGAAGCACTCGCGGATATCCGCTTCGTGTGCGCCGTCGAATACCGGGGTCATAATCTTCCAGCCGAGTGCGTTTGCCGCCATGCCGAGGTGAACCTCGAGAACCTGTCCGATATTCATACGGGACGGAACGCCCAACGGGTTCAGAACGATGTCAAGCGGTGTACCGTCCGGCAGGAACGGCATCTCTTCCATCGGCAAAATGCGGGAAACAACACCCTTGTTACCGTGGCGGCCGGCCATCTTATCGCCGACGGAGATCTTTCTCTTCTGTGCGATATAGCAGCGCACGACCTTGTTGACGCCGGGGCTCAGCTCATCGCAGTTGTCTCTCGTGAAGACCTTAACGTCCACAATGGTGCCGTACTCGCCGTGCGGAACACGGAGGGACGTATCGCGAACCTCGCGGGCCTTTTCACCGAAGATGGCGCGCAGCAGGCGCTCTTCGGCGGTCAGCTCGGTTTCGCCCTTCGGCGTGACCTTACCAACCAGAATATCGCCGGCGTGAACCTCCGCACCCACACGAATGATGCCGCGGTCATCAAGGTCGCGCAGCAGATCTTCGTTGACGTTCGGGATGTCGCGGGTAATCTCTTCCGCGCCGAGCTTTGTATCTCTGGCTTCCATCTCATACTCTTCGATATGGATGGAGGTATAAACGTCGTCGCGTACGATTTTCTCGTTTAGCAGAACGGCGTCCTCGTAGTTGTAGCCTTCCCAGGTCATGAAGCCGATGAGCGCGTTCTTGCCAAGCGCGATCTCGCCGTTCTTAATGGCCGGGCCGTCCGCCAGAACATCGCCCACTTCAACGCGGTCGCCGCGGTTGACGATCGGGACCTGGTTGATGCAGGTGCTCTGGTTGGAACGCATGAACTTTGTGACGACATAGTCGTCGATATCGCCGTTATCGGTCGTCACGCGAATGAGGTCTGCACTGACGCTCTTAACGACACCTGCGCGTTCGCACAGGACGCAGACGCCGGAGTCGACGCCTGCTTTATACTCCATGCCGGTACCGACGATCGGAGACTCGGTGCGGAGCAGCGGAACTGCCTGACGCTGCATGTTCGCGCCCATCAGAGCACGGTTCGCGTCATCGTTTTCGAGGAACGGGATCATCGCCGTTGCAACGGAGAAGACCATACGCGGGGAAATATCCATGTAATCGACGCGGGTCGGCTCAACCTGAATGAACTCGCCCTTGAAACGTGCGAGAACGCTGTCGTTTGCAAAGGTGTTGTCTTCATTCAGCTTTTCGTTTGCCTGCGCAACGATGAACTCGTCTTCCACGTCCGCCGTCATGTAAACGACTTCGTTCGTAACCTTGCCCGTCGCCTTATCAATCTTTCTGTACGGCGCTTCAATGAAGCCGTAGTGGTTGATTCTTGCGAACGTTGCAAGATAGGAGATCAGACCGATGTTCTGACCTTCCGGGGATTCGATCGGGCACATGCGGCCGTAGTGTGTGTAGTGAACGTCTCGAACCTCGAAGCTCGCACGGTCACGGGAAAGGCCGCCCGGGCCCAAAGCGGAGAGACGGCGCTTATGCGTCAGCTCTGCCAGCGGGTTCGTCTGGTCCATGAACTGGGACAGCGGAGAAGAACCGAAGAATTCCTTGATCGCTGCAACGACCGGACGGATATTGATGAGAGAATGCGGTGTAAGGGATTCCATATCCTGACCTTGCAGCGTCATGCGCTCGCGGATCACGCGCTCCAAGCGGGAGAAGCCGATGCGGAACTGGTTCTGCAGCAGCTCGCCGACGGAACGGATACGGCGGTTGCCGAGCTGGTCGATATCGTCCGTAAAGCCGAGACCGACAGCAAGGCAGGTCATGTAGTTGATGGAGGAGAAAATATCATCAATGATGATGTGGTTCGGGATCAACTCGTCATGACGTGCGGTGAGCTGCTCTTTGAGCTTCTCTTCGTCGTCGCCGCACTCTTCGAGAATCTCGGAGAGCACTGCGTAGCGCACACGTTCGTTGATGCCGCACTCTGCCTCTGCATCAAAGGAAACGTATTTTGCGATATCGACCATGCCGTTCGAGATGACCTTCGTCTCCTTGTCGTCCTCAAGGGCAACCCAGGCGGTGGTCACACCGGCGTTGTCGATGTCTTCGGCAAGCGTGCGGGACACAACGGTGCCCGCCTCTGCCATCACCTCGCCGGTCGCCGGGTTGACGATCGGGCGGGAAAGCTGACGGCCGGTGATTCTGCCGGCAAGGTTCAGCTTCTTATTGTACTTATAACGGCCGACTCTGGAGAGGTCGTAGCGTCTCGGGTCGAAGAACAGGCCGTTCAAATGGAACTGCGCGCTTTCAACCGTGGGCGGCTCGCTCGGACGGAGCTTTCTGTACACCTCAAAGAGGCCTTCCTCCATGGTGTGCGTGGTATCCTTATCGATGGTCGCAAGGATGCGCTCGTCTTCGCCGAAGTATTCCTTGATCTCTTCGTCGGTGCCGAGACCGAGTGCGCGGATGAACGCGGTCATCGGAAGCTTTCTGTTTTTATCGATACGCACGTAGAGTACGTCGTTCACATCGTTTTCGTACTCCAGCCATGCGCCGCGGTTCGGAATGACGGTGGAAGAGAAAAGCTGTTTGCCTGTTTTATCGTACTCCATCTTATAATAGACGCCCGGAGAACGAACAAGCTGGGAAACGATAACACGTTCTGCGCCGTTGATCACAAAGGTGCCGGACGGTGTCATCAGCGGGAAATCGCCCATGAAGACTTCAGATTCCTTGATCTCGCCCGTTTCCTTGTTGAGAAGGCGTGCAGTGACGCGCAGGGCTGCCGCATAGGTAGCATCGCGCTCTTTGCATTCCGTTACCGTGTAATTGGGTTTTTCGTCGAGCTTGTAGTTCACGAAGTCCAGAACCAGATTTCCGTTGAAATCCGTAATGCCGGAGACGTCGTCAAAAACTTCCCTCAGACCTTCCTTCAGGAACCAGTCGTAGGAATTTTTCTGAATCTCGATCAGGTTCGGCATATCGAGAACTTCATTGATGTGCGAGAAGCTCATGCGTGTGTTCTTGCCAAGCTGTACCGGCTTAACATTCACCATTGACTCAACCACTCCATTCTTAGTATTTGACCCGTGTTTTTAAGCAAAATCACTTAAAAACGGCGGAAAGAATATCCGTTCATGTGAATTTTATAGATTATGCTTGATTATTTTTCGGAACTGTGTTATAATGCAGATCAGAGAAAGAAATGGCATATCTATCCATGATGATACATTGTAATATGATACACCGTATCTGTGGATTTGTCAAGCCTTTTCCCGAAATTTTTCGAGTTTTATTCCCTTTTTCTTTTCTCAAATTCCAAAGCAGAATAAATTGAATTTTGACCCGTATACCCGATAGCACATGGACCTTGTAAACTGCAATCGGGCTTTATTTTTATCCGCTGCTAATCATTTTAATTTGAGGAGGAACACTGTATGAAAAAGCATTTCGCAAAGCAGATTTTCGCCGCTGCCCTTGCAATCAGCTTCGTGTGCGGGCTTTCGGCATGCCGTGAACGCGAAGAAGAGCAACTCACGTTAAAGCCGGTGATTTATCTTTATCCGGAAGAAAAAACGGACATCTCGGTTACGCTCGCGTACGACGGAACGCTCACTTGCACCTACCCGAATTACAAAACCGGCTGGCATGTTTCGGCGAAACCTGACGGTACTCTGACGGACGAGGACGGCCAAACGTATAACTACCTGTACTGGGAAGGCACGGACAGCGCGGAATACGATCTTTCCCACGGCTTCTGCGTAGCGGGCAGCGACACCGCCGCTTTCCTCGAAAATGCCTTGCGCGACCTCGGACTCACCCGCAAAGAAGCGAATGAATTCATCGTGTACTGGCTTCCCCAGATGCAGGAAAATCCCTATAATCTCATCGCGTTTCAGTCCGACTGCTATACGCAGGTGGCGCAGCTGGATATCTCCCCCGCGCCCGACACGCTCCTTCGGGTCTTCATGGCGTGGAAACCGCTTGAAGAGAAAGTCGACATTCCCGCGCAAACGCTCACCGCTCCCGCCCGCGACGGCTTCACAGCGGTGGAATGGGGCGGCAGCCGCATAAACTGAACCGTAGCTCTTGCCCGTGCAGAGTCTCACAGCGTTCATACCGCTTAAAAACACGCAAAACCTTCCCGGTTTCCAAACGGAAACGAAACCGGGAAGGTTTTTGTTTTGTTTATGTTGAATTTTGGATGCCGAAGAAATTAAGTTAAAAAGCGAAAGCCACTTTCAAAACGAATGATTGCGTTTTAAGTATGTACTTGCGTGTACTTTTACGCGGATTCGCTTACGTTTCTGCCTCTTTCCCCTCGCCTTTTTCGTCCGCCTCGGTATCCTCGCAGGCACAGATGGACGCGAACGTGTAGGACTCCAGCTTATTGCGCACAAGCTGCGAGACCTCACCGTAGATGTGATGCAAACGGCACGAGGTGCGCTGGCAGCTGTACGCATCGCCCTGGCAGCGGGAAATCATATACGGCCCCTCCACCGCCTCGATCACGCTGCGCAGCGTGATCTCCTTCGGCGGCTTTGCAAGCTCATAGCCGCCCTTTGCGCCCTTATACGAGCGCACGATGCCGTCCGAAACGAGCGTGCGCAGAATCTTCAGCGTAAAGCGCAGCGTGACGCTTGTGCGCTCCGAGATCGTTTTGGCATCTGCGCGCCCGGGGTTCACGGCCAAAAATTCCACGATGCGGACTGCGTAGTCCGCTTCCAGTGTCATGTGCATGGTATGTGCCTATCCTTTCGGGATCAATCCAGAAAATCCTTCAGCTTCTTGCTGCGGCTCGGGTGACGGAGCTTTCTGAGCGCCTTTGCTTCAATCTGGCGGATACGCTCACGGGTGACATTGAATTCCTTGCCCACTTCCTCGAGCGTGCGGCTTCTGCCGTCCTCAAGGCCGAAGCGCAGGCGCAGCACCTTTTCCTCACGCGGGGTGAGGGAATCGAGCACATCGCCGAGCGTTTCGCGCAGCAGCGTATGGGAAGCGGCATCTGCCGGGGCCGGTGCGTCGTCATCCGGGATAAAGTCGCCGAGGTGGCTGTCCTCTTCCTCGCCGATCGGCGTTTCAAGGGAGACAGGCTCCTGCGCGACGCGCATGATCTCGCGCACTTTATCAACCGGCATATCGAGCTCGTCGGAGATTTCCTCCGCGGTCGGCTCGTGGCCGCTCGTGTGGAGCAGCTGGCTGGAGACCTTCTTCACCTTATTGATGGTCTCCACCATGTGCACCGGGATACGGATGGTGCGGGCCTGGTCGGCGATGGCGCGCGTGATGGCCTGACGAATCCACCACGTTGCGTAGGTGGAGAACTTGAATCCCTTTGTATAATCGAACTTTTCAACAGCCTTGATGAGGCCGAGATTGCCCTCCTGAATGAGGTCAAGGAACTGCATGCCACGGCCGAGATAGCGCTTCGCGATGCTGACGACAAGACGCAGGTTCGCTTCGGAAAGGCGCTTCTTCGCGGCTTCGTCGCCGTCCTTGATGGCGATGGCAAGGCGCACTTCTTCTTCGGAGGAAAGCAGCGGCACGCGGCCGATCTCTTTCAGGTAAACTTTGACCGGGTCATCGATGGCGACGCCTTCCATGCCCATGCCGGCATCAAAATCGTCCGTATCTGCGCCGGATACTTTGGAAAGGTCGATGTCATCAATCTGGATATCGCTGAAGTCATCGATAATCTCAATGCCGTGCGATTCCAGTGTATCATAGAATTTTTCAATGTGCTCCGGGTCGAAATCCAATTCGCCGATGGCGTCGAGGATCTCCTTTGTGGTGAGCTGGCCTTTGCTTTTGCCGAGCTCAATCAGATCGCGGATCACGGTTTTCTTATCGGGTGCTGCCATAGTTTATCATACCTTTCCTGTGTTTTCCCTTATTCCCTCGGCAGCGTCTGCACGCTGCCTTTTTATCTCCATTCTGTTTTAAAGCATAACGTTCCTATTTTTTCTGTTTGCGCAGTGCATCGAGCTGCGCCTGCAGGTCGGCGGGGTTCGCACCACGCACCTTATCGGTATCGGTCAACGCGCCTTCGCTCAAAATGATCTGCACGTATTCTTCCGCGTCTTTGGCGGTGATGCCGGCGTTTTCCTGCACAATCTTCGCAAGGCGGCCCATTTCGTCCGGCGTACATTCCGCCGAAAAGTCTGTAATCTGCGGTGATGTGACCGTTTCTTCGTTTATAATCTTGCCCAGGAGGCTCTGATATAACCGGCGATTGAACGCCGTCACGAATTTTTCGGGCGGCACGCGGCGGTTCAGGCTCTGTGCGAGGTCATTATTGTGGAAAAGGCACGCGATGAGCCGCTCTTCGGCGTTGGCCACGCGGACATAGCGGCGCTTTTCGGGGTTTACGGTATCGCGCCGCGCGGAAAGCTGCTCCGTCATGTCCCTTTGCTGCTGCCGCTGCGCCGCACGCGCTTTTTTGCGCACGGAAACGGACATCTGCTGCAAAATGGCGTTTTTGTCAACATTCAATTCCTGCGAAAGGCGACTGACGTACACGTCGCGCTCAATGGCGTTTTCAAGGCCCGCCAGCAGCTCTACGGCGGCCATCAGGTATTGAATACGCCCGTTTTCGTTGCTTAAATCATACCCGCTTTTCAGCTTTGCAAGGCGGTATTCCACATCGTTGCCGCTTTGCTCAATGAGCCTACGGAAACGCGCCGCGCCTTCATCACCGCATGCGTTGATGAACTCGTCCGGGTCTTTGTTGCCGGGCACGGCCATGACGCGCACCAAAAGCCCTGCGCCGCGCAGAATGGGAATGGCGCGCTGTGCGGCCTTTTGACCGGCTTCGTCGGAATCGTAGCAAATGACGACCTCTTTCGCATAGCGGGCAATGATGCGCGCCTGCTCTGCGGTGAGTGCCGTGCCGAGCGACGCAATGGCGTTTTCAATGCCCGCTTTGTGCAGCGAGATGACGTCCATATAGCCTTCAGCCAAAATGATGCGGTCGTTTTCGAGCGCGTTTTTTGCAAAATTCATCGCGAAAAGACCGCTGCTCTTGTGGTAGACCGGGGTATCCGATGTATTTATGTACTTCGGCTTTTCGTTTGTCAAAATGCGCCCGCCGAACGCGACCACGTTGCCGCGCAGATCAATGATAGGAAACATGACGCGTGCGTGGAAACGATCCATCGCGCGGCCGGAGCGCGTCTCCACCGCGACGTTCGCCGCAATCATCTCGCGCTCGGAATAGCCCTTGGAGCGCAGGTGATTAACGAGCGCAAAGCGGCTTTCCGGCGCCCAGCCGAGCCCGAAATGGCGGATCATTTTCATGGGCAGGCGTCTGCGCGCGAAATAATCAAGCCCCGGCTTACCCTCCGGGCTTAAAAGCGCGCTGTGGAAAAAGCGGGCGGATTCGCGGTTGATTTCCAGCACGCGCTGACGCAGGCGGCTCATGGAATCGTCCACGCCCTGCTCCGGCATTTGCAGCCCCACGCGGTCCGCGAGCATTTTCACGGCCTCGATGTAATCGAGATTTTCAATCTTACGGATGAATGTGATGACATCGCCGCCCGCGCCGCAGCCGAAACAGTAAAACGAGTTATTCTCCGGGTAGACGTTGAAGGACGGTGATTTTTCGTTGTGGAAGGGACACAGTCCCACCATGTTTTTGCCGCGCCGCTTTAGGTTGACATACGAGGAAACGATGTCTGTAATGTCGCAGCGCGATTTTAAGTCCTGCATAAAGGACTCCGGCAACGGCATTCCACCGCCCCCTTTCGTGACCGCCGGCGCGATGCCGTTGGGATTACGGGCAAAGCTCGGAGCAAAACGCCCTGATTTTTGCCCTCATAGTATTATATACGCCGCAAACGGCGAAATTACTTCTTTTATTCTTCAAATTCAAAAAATTTTTTTCCGTCTTCTGTCACATCGACCTGCCCATTTGTGGCATCCGCAAGTTTTTTGCGGAATGTGCCGAGCAGCTCGGGCGCCAAATGAAATTTGACGGTGACTTTTTCCTCAAAGACCGTATCGTCCGTCACGCCGCCGCATTCCGGAACAAGCGATGCAACGCGGCCGTACCGGCCGTAATCGCAGGTGAGCGACAACAGCAGGCACTCGCGCATGGTAATGATCTGTGCCGCCTGCAGGGCGATGGACGCGGTGTGCGAATACGCGCGAACGAGACCGCCGCCCCCGAGCAGAATGCCGCCGAAATAGCGCGTGGCAACCGTGACGACATCCGTAACGCCGCTTTTGCGCAGGACATCCAGCACCGGCATACCGGCCGTGCCCTGCGGCTCGCCGTCATCCGAAAAGCGCATGGTGCCGTCGCGCAGGATATACGCATAGACGTTGTGACTGGCATCCCAGTGCTCGGATTTTTTGGACGTGATGAAATCGAGCGCCTCCTGCTCGGTCTGCACCGGGCAGGCATAACCGATGAAACGCGATCGCTTTTCCACAAACTGGTCCTGCGCGTTTTTCCGCACGGTTTTGTACTCTGCCATTTTTACCGCTCCCCTCTGTTTTGAAACGAACGCGATTTGCCTTTGGAGAAAAAATGGGCGATGCCCGAAAGAGCACCGCCCTGAACGATCCATATAAATTTACTTCGTGATACCGTAGCGCTTGTTGAACATATCAACACGACCGCTTGTATCAACCAGCTTCTGCTTACCCGTAAAGAACGGATGGCACTTGGAGCAAATTTCAACGCGGATGTCCTTCTTTGTGGAACGCGTGTGAATCACATTGCCGCATGCGCAGGTAATGGTCGTTTCCTGGTAGTCCGGATGTATATTCTTCATATCTGTCACCTCTTTCGGTTGATCTGCGGTTAGTCGGTTAACAGCGAAGTTAACACATAAACATAGCGCTAATTATGTTAGCACAAAAAATTCTAAAATGCAAGGTCTTTTTCAAAAAAACAGAAAACTTTTTTCTTTTTCTTCCCGAAAGCATCCGTTTTTTTCGTTAGGCGCCGATGTAGCGAAGGTATTCTTCGAGGCAAAAGGAGAGTCTGCGGATGGCGGCGGCGTGCTCTGTGCCGACATAGCGCAGGACAAGATCATTGCGTTTAATTCCGGTTTCATCCTCTTTTCCGGCTGGATAGCGGAACACAAAGCCGTAATGCGCCATGTTTCTTTGCAGCCAGCCGTAGGTATCCGTTGTCGAAAACGTTGCGGGGTCGTCCTGCACGGTAACGCACAGGCCGCTTTGCAGGTCGCTTGTGCCGGGCGCGGACACGGTGGATTTTGCGTCTTCGCGCGCCATAATCTTGGTGGAACCTGCCGCGATAAGGCGCTCGACTTCGGCGTTATAAAGCGATTCCTGCTCTGCATAGGACACATAGCCGCCGGAAAACTTGAGCGTGACACCGTCTGCCTTTGCGGCATCGCACAGTGCGGTGAGTGCCGGCACAATGCGGGCATCGACCGTGACGCTGTCAAACTCGGCGGTCTCCTCGGGGGCGAAACCCGCGTCCGCAGGGTGGTCTTCGTTGATGACGAACAGATTCACGCTGTCCTCGAGCACGGGCAGGTCGTTTTCCTCCGTGCTTGCAGCGGGGGACGCGGTGGGCGGTACGGTGGCCTGCGGCAGGGAATCCTCCGGATCTTCGGGCGGGAAAAGCACCGGCAAACCCCACATGACGAACAGTGCAAGCGCCATGAAAGCGGCGGCGCAGATAAGCAGAATGCCCGTCCAACGCTTTAGGTTCATAATGCGCTCCAAATGCAGCGGACGCGGCTTTTGGATGGGGCTGTATTTTTTTCGTTTCCGCACGGTGCTCTCCCCCTTTCTTCCGGTATCTTTTACTATTATATCGGATGACGGAAAAAAAGCAAGTCGAATTCCTTTACAACAGAAAAACGCCCGAGCCGTGAAGCCCGGGCGCTGTGTGTTTCAGTTAACGCTATTTTTTGAAGAATTACTTCTTTTTGCTTTTACGAGAGGGAATCTCGGTGGTTTCCGGGTCTACCTTTCCCATTTCGGAAGCTGCACTGCTAAGACCGTCCTCGCCGCTGCTGAGCTTGCCGTTATTGACGATGAGGTTCGTGACAATGCCGACGATGAGGGCAACAGCCAAAGACGTGATGTTCAGCAGAGCGCCGCCGGTGATGCTGTTCGTGCCAAAGCCGAAGTACAAACCGCCGATGCCGCAGACGAGGATGGAGCTGACAACGAACAGGTTCTTACTGTTGCCGAGATCAACACGGTGGAGCATCTGGAGACCGGAAACGGCGATGAAGCCGTAGAGCGCGATGCACGCGCCGCCCATGACGCACTTCGGAATGGAGTTAATGAGCACGACGAACGGAGTGAAGAAGGAAAGCACCATGCAGCCGAGTGCCGCGGTGAGGATGGAAACGATGGAAGCGTTGCCGGTGATGGCGATGCAGCCGATGGACTCGCCGTAGGTGGTGTTTGCACAGCCGCCGAAGAACGCGCCCACAATGGAGCCGAGGCCGTCGCCGATGAGGGTCTTATCGAGACCCGGGTCTGCGATGAGGTCGCGGTTGACAACGGTGCTGAGGTTCTTATGGTCAGCGATGTGCTGTGCGAGCTCGACGACGCCGATCGGGATGTAGATCATGGCGATGTTGCCGATGGCAGCCGCATCAAGCGGATACTGGCCGTTCGTCTCGATTGCTTTGAGGAAGAAGAACTTCGGATAATCGACGATGCTGGTGATGCTGAATGTGCCGAATGCATCGATGAACGGCTGGAAGGAAAGGAGCTTGAGGCTCTCTGTGCCCGTTGCCATGCCGATGAATGTAAAGACGAGTGCAAGCGCATAGCCCGCGCCGATGCCGACGATAAACGGGATGAGCTTGACGGTTTTGGAGCCCTTAACGGACGCAACGACAATCATGAAGAAGGTGAAGATGCCGCAGATGATGGCAGCCCAGTTGTAGGTCTCGCCGTATACGACAGCTGCAGCGCCGTTGCCCATGATCCAGCTTGTTGCCGTGCCGGAGAGGGACAGACCGATGAGCGCGACGATCGGCCCGATGATAACGGACGGCATCAGCTTATTGACCCAACCGGAGCCGACGACCTTGATGACAAGACCGATGATGACGTAAACAAGACCTGCGAACGCAACGCCGATGAGCATGCCCCAGTAGCCGTAATTCTGACCGATTGTAGCAGCATACGCGCCGAGGAAGGTGAACGAGGAGCCGAGGAATACCGGGCTTCTGCGCTTGGTGCAGAACAGGTATACGATGGTGCCGATGCCCGCGCCGAACAGTGCGGCTGCGGCGTCTGCCTGCAGGCCATAGCTGGTGACAAGCAGCGGTACGAGCAGCGTAGCCGCCATGATGGCGATCATCTGCTGGAATGCGAAGACCAGTGTTTTGCTGAACTTCGGCTTATCTTCGATGCCGTAAATCAACTTCATGAAATCATTTCCTTTCTTCCGAACCGTGGTTTCATTTCTTACCCCAAAACACGTTCTCTTCTCCCCTATGCTTTTCCGAGCATAAAGAAAAGCTCTGCCTGTAAAATGGGCAGAGCTTGAGCCTTGTCAGCACGCCGTCTGTAAAGACGTATTAAGAGTCAATCTTGCCAATATCACAGTATCGGGGTTAAAGATCGTATTTCATTTTCTAACACTAAACTATAGCACAACATTCGACGAAAGTCAACGTAATTCGCGCACTTGTGAATAGTTTGTGAATATTCATCAAAAAAGGCAGCACAAGACAGAAAAAGCTCTCCGAACCATGCGAAGAGCTTTTACGTTTACAAGGATTACTGGTTTTTATTCGGTTTATAGCTGACTGTGCCGCACAGGCGATCGCCTGCGTCGCCGGCTGCGGTGGGAATGTAGCCGTTCTCGTTCAGCGGGCCGGGTGCGTAGTTTGCCGCGTAGATTTTGACATCCGGGTGCTTTTCATACAGCAGCTTGATGCCTACCTCGGACGCGAAAATGCACATGAACTTGATGTTCTTGCAGCCTGCGTCCTTTAAAAACTGGATGGCTGCATCTGCGCTGCCGCCTGTTGCAAGCGCCGGATCAACAACGACGACAGGGCCGTCTGCGGTATCGACCGGGAGCTTAAAGTAATACGTCATCGGCTTTAGGGTTTCCTCGTCGCGGTAAAGGCCGATGTGGCCGACCTTTGCCGTGGGCGAAAGCTCACGCAGGCCGTCTACCATGCCGAGACCGGCGCGCAGAATCGGAACGATGGTGAAATCCTCTGCAAGCACCGGGGTAATGATCTTCTGCAGCGGCGCCTGGACCTCCACGTCCTTCGTTTTGAGCTCCTTGAGTGTCTCATAGCCCATAAGCATGGCAAGCTCTTTGACGAGTTCGCTGAATTCCTTGGTGCCGGTGTTAACGTCGCACAGGTGGCTGACCTTGTGCTTGATGAGCGGGTGGTTGAAAACCGTAAGATTGGAAAGATATGCTTCCATGTTTGACCTTCCTTAGTCCGTAAGACGGCGCACCGCCTTGTTTCGTTTATTTTCAAAGAGTATCATAGCACACGCTTTGACAAAAATCAACCGAAAGAGACGCGTCTTGACGGAAAAGCGCCGAAATGCTACAATAAATCAAAGAGTTTAAAAAAGGATTGACAAGCATGCCTATGAAGCTGAAAGCCCAGCTGATGGACGATGTTACCGTAAAGCGCGCTTTGGCGCGGCTTTCTTATGAAATCATCGAAAAAAGCCGCGACCTTGAAAACGTGGTGCTCATCGGCATCAAAACGCGCGGTGTGCCGATTGCGGAGCAGATTGCGGCGAACATTGAGACGCACACCGGTGTAAAGGTGCAAACCTGCACACTGGATATTACATTCTACCGTGACGACCTGACAAAGCGGCACGACCTGCCGACTGTGAACACGCAGACGCTTCCGGTCGACCTCAACGACAAGGAAGTCATTTTGGTGGACGACGTGCTGTTTACGGGCCGCACGGTGCGCGCGGCGATCGACGCGGTGTTCCGTTTCGGGCGGCCGGCGCGCATTCGGCTGGTCGTTTTGGTCGACCGCGGTCACCGCGAGCTGCCCATTCGCCCTGATTTTGTGGGCAAGAATATCCCCACCTCTCTACGCGAGATCATCGCCGTGCATTTGGAAGCTGTGGACGGCAAGACGAACGTGGAAATCTACGAGCAGGACGAGAACGAACCGGAAATCTACGGGCAATGACCCGCTTTTAGTGCAAAAATCAAATTAAAAGAAGGTATAAACATGGCTGTAATTTTGGCAAGCAGTTGCCTTTTGGGCTGCGAATGCCGCTATAAGGGCGACGGCTGCAAGTGCGATGCGCTCATTAAGCTTGCAGAAAGCAACACGATCATCGGCGTATGTCCCGAACAGATGGGCGGCCTGCCCACGCCCCGCGACCCGGCGGAGCGGCAGGGTGACAAGGTGATCTCCTGTGCAGGCAAGGACGTGACGAAGGCGTACACAAAAGGCGCAGAGACGGCGCTGTACTTTGCGAAGCTGAACCACGTGGATTTTGCCGTGATGAAGGCGAAAAGTCCGTCCTGCGGCAAGGGACTCATTTACGATGGCACGTTTACGGGCAACAAGATTCCCGGCAACGGTGTAACCGTGGAGCTTCTGAACGCGAACGGCATCCCGGTGTTTACAGAGGACGAACTGGATCAGCTGCCGCTGTAAAGCGAAATATCTTAACACGAAGAATTGGGCCTGCTGCGCTTTGCGGCGGGCTTTTTGCTTGAAGATATAAAGAAAAACCGTACGTAAAGTTTTACTGCTTTACGTACGGTTTTTTTGAATTTTATGTAATGCTATTTTGCTTTACAGCTTACTTCTCGTCGAAGAACGCCTTGAAGCCCTTGTAGGCCATGTAGACATCGAGCTTGGAGACAACCTCAAACGGTGCGTGCATGGAGAGCACCGGCACACCGATGTCGAGCACGTCGACATTGAGGTTCGCGATGAACTTTGCGACCGTGCCGCCGCCGCCCTGATCGACCTTGCCGAGCTCGCCGATCTGCCAAAGCACGCCTGCATCGTCAAACGTGCGGCGGATTTTGGCGACGAACTCTGCGTTCGCGTCGGACGTACCGCCCTTGCCGTGTGCGCCGGTGTACTTGGCTATGCCCAGACCGCCATTGATGTAGGTGGAGTTCTGTGCCTCGTAAACGGAAGCATAATGCGGATCATATGCCGCGGTGACGTCGGCGGAAATGCAGGTGGACTTGGAGAGCACGTGGCGCGGCTCTTCGCCCTCTGCCTGCGCGAGGTCAGCGATGAAGTAACGCATGTACTCGGAGTTGAGGCCCGTGTTGCCGTCGCTGCCGGTCTCTTCCTTATCGGTGAGCACAGTGACGACGGTCTGCACCGGGTTCTTGCAGTTGAGGATAGCTTCAAGTGCCGGGTATGCGCAAACGCGGTCATCGTGGCCGTAAGCGCCGACGAGGCTGCGGTCAAAGCCGATATCCACCGCCTTGAACGCCGGGACGAACTCGATCTCTGCGGAGATGAGGTCGGCTTCTACGATGCCGTACTTCTCGTTTAAGAGACGCATGATGTTCAGCTTATATGCATCCTTAGCCTCCTCGTCGCGAACCGGGCGGCTGCCGATGAGGATGTTAAGGTCTTCGCCTGTAAAGGCAGTACCCAGCGGCTTTGTAGCCTGATCCTGACCGAGGTGCGGCAAAATATCTGTGATGGTGAACTGCGGATCTCCCGCTTCTTCACCGATGCAGACCTTGATGACCGTGCCGTCGCTCTTCACGACAACGCCGTGCATGGCGAGCGGAATCGCCGTCCACTGGTACTTTTTGATGCCGCCGTAGTAGTGCGTTTTGAGGTACGCCATCTCGGAGGATTCATAAAGCGGGATGGGCTTTAAGTCGAGACGCGGGTTATCGATGTGTGCTGCGGCAATGCGAACGCCGTTTTTGCAGCCCTCTTTACCCATGATGGCAAGGCAAATTGCTTTACCGCGATTGTTGTAATACACTTTGTCGCCCGCCGCATACTTGTGCTTCGGGTCGAACGGCACAAAGCCGTGCTTTTCTGCAGCCGCGACCGCGTACTCAACGGATTCGCGCTCGGTTTTGGCGCTGTTTAAAAATGCCTTGTAGCCTTCGCAGAACTTATCTGCTTTTTCGATCTTCTCATCTGTGACCTTGAAAAAGCCGTTCTTGCGCGGGTTGAGGAGCATTTCGGACAGCTCTTTTGCGGATTTTTCCGCTGCTTTTTTAGCCATTTTCAATTCCCCCATACAATTTTTCGTAAGTTTCTTTATACTGAAGGACTTTCTGGACGTAAAGACGCGTTTCTTCAAACGGAATTTCTTTTAAGGTCACTCCGTCTTCGGAATATGCGGGGTCCGAAAGCCACGACGTAACGTTTCCCATGCCTGCATTGTAGGCGCAGACCGCTGTGGCGAGGTTGTCGTACTCGTTTAAAAGCACGCGCAGCAGCGCACAGCCGTATTTGATGCTGATTTCGGGGTCGAGCAAAGCGCTTGCGTCATATTCCCCGCCGATATGCGTTTGCATCCAGTCAAACGTTTCGGGCATCATCTGCATAAGCCCGAGCGCGCCGACCGGAGACTCCGCCTCGGGGTCGAAATCGCTTTCCGCCTTGATGACGGCATAGACAAGGCTTTGCGGCAAGTCGTACTCCTTCGCTTCTTTTTTGACGATGGATCCGTACTTGCGCGGGTAAAGCATGTGGTCTACATCGGGATGCAGCCTTTGCACTGCGAAAACAACGAGCACGGCAGCTGCAATGCCGGCGATAAGAATCCATGGCCACAAGGGCTTCTTTTTGGACTTTTTTAAATGTTTGCTTCTCTTATTCAATCGGATTCACCGGGGTGTGCGCAGCCAAGCACTGCGAGCATATTATCCATATCGTCCGCCGAAACAGCGACGGTGTTATCGAGTGTGTAATCGGAGCGGTCGATGTAAAAATCGTCGCTCTGCTGGGCGTGCATGCGCGTCAGGGCCTCCTGCTCCGTGAGACCGTCGCGGCGGCAGATGCGCCCAAGGCGCACGGTTTCATCCGCAAGAACGGAGACCACACGGCGGCAAAGGCGATCTGCACCGGCTTCAAACAGCGTCGGAGCGTCGAGCACGATGACCTTTGCATCTTTATATGCGGCAATCTCCTTTTTGAGACGCGCTAAGATCACGGGATGCGTGATGGCGTTCAGCTTCGCTTTGCCCTCTTCGCTTGCAAACGCGAGGTTTGCGAGACGACGGCGGTCTAACGTGCCGTCTTCTTTTATAATAGCACGGCCGAACGCATTTTGCAACTCCGTAAGACATGTTCCTGCATAAAGAGACGGATCGTGCGTAACGGCGTCGCAGTCGATGATGACGCAGCCGCGCGCCTTAAGCTGCTTTGCGACCGTCGATTTGCCCGCGCCGGTCTGGCCCGTAAGGCCGATGACGAGCTGCTCGTTCGGCGTTACGATGCGGAACGCACAAGCGCGAATGAGACGGTTATAAACCGCAAGGCCTACGCCGCTTTTGCGCGGCATACGGGCGTAAACGGTCTTTGCGCCGATCTCATCGAGGTGATGGAGCGACGTGAAAAGCCCGTGCGCCTGCGAAAGGGAATCTGCGGCGCTGCCGTAGGGCACGCACCGGTTTTTGAGGTACGGCACGTCTTCGTTAAAGCAAAGTGCAGCTGCTTCGGAGTGCGTATGCAAAAACGCGGCGTAGTCTTCGGCGGAAGCGTCCACCATGTAGACATCCGCTTTCGGCGCGTAGTGCTTGTATTTCATGCCGGGCGAGGCGACCTTGGCGTTTTCCGCGGGCTTTTCCAGCACGGCGCGGTCCACGTCTACCCTGCCGAGCACGCGGCGCAGCTGCTCCACGGAAATGCCGCCCGGGCGCAGCACACGCGGTATCTCGGTGACGACGGTGATAACGGTGGACTCCACGCCGACCTCGCAGTCGCCGCCGTTCACGATGCCGTCTACGCGGCCCATGAGATCATCGCACACATGCGGGAACGATGTGGGGCTGGGCAGACCGGAGAGATTCGCGGACGGCGCGGCAAGCGGCACGCCTGCGGCGTTAATGATCGCCCGCGCGGTGGGATCGGACGGCATGCGGACGGCAACCGTATCGAGACCGCCGGTCGTCTGCATCGGCACAAGCGGCGATTTTTTCATGATGATGGTAAGCGGTCCCGGCCAAAAGGCACCTGCAAGCTTTTTGGCAGCTTCGGGAATCTCTTCGACAAGCGCAGGCAATTCTTTGATATCCGCGATATGCACGATGAGCGGATTATCCGACGGGCGACCCTTCACTTTATAGATCTGTGCGGAGACGGTAGAGTCCAGCGCATTGCCGGCGAGGCCGTAGACGGTCTCCGTGGGGATAGCGACAAGGCCGCCGCGGCGCAGAATCTTCCCCGCTTCTTTTATATCCTGTTCGTTTTTTTCATTCAATAATCGCGTATCCATTTTCATCCGTTCTCCATGCTCTCTTTCAATTTTTCGGCGCGGTCTGCGGCGATGAGTGCGTCAATGATTTCATCGAGATCGCCGTTTAAGACGTCGAACAGGCGGTAGATTGTCAGGCCTATGCGGTGATCGGTCACGCGCAGCTGCGGGTAGTTGTAGGTGCGGATGCGCTCCGAACGGTCGCCGGTGCCGACCTGACTTTTGCGGTTTGCGGCAATCTCGGCGTTTTGCGCCGCCACCTTAGCGTCTAACAGTCGGGCACGCAGGACGCGTAGGGCTTTATCTTTGTTTTTGTACTGGCTGCGCTCATCCTGGCACTCGACGACCGTGCCGGTGGGCAGGTGCGTAACACGGATGGCAGACGACGTTTTGTTGATGTGCTGCCCGCCCGCGCCGCTGGAGCGGAATGTATCAATCTTTAAATCTTTCGGGTCGATCTCGAGCTCGACCTCATCGGCTTCCGGCAAAACGGCGACCGTGGCGGTGCTTGTGTGGATGCGGCCCTGCGTTTCCGTTTCCGGCACGCGCTGCACGCGGTGCACGCCGCTTTCAAATTTTAATCTGGAATACGCGCCGTCACCGTCGATTGTGAAGCTGACTTCCTTAAAGCCGCCAAGCTCCGTTTCATTCAGGCTGACGATCTCCGTTTTCCAGCCGCGCTTTTCGGCGTACATATTGTACATGCGGTAAAGGTTATAGGCGAACAATGCCGCTTCCTCGCCGCCTGCGCCGCCGCGAATTTCCACGATAACACTGCGGTCGTCGTTGGGGTCGCGGGGCAATAATAAAATTTTGAGCTCTTCCGAGATGCTTTCGATATCGCTTTTGGCGGCGCTCATCTCGTCGCTCGCCATTTGGCGCAACTCTTTATCGGCTTCGGAGTCGTTTAAAATCGTTTCGGCATCCTCGAGCGATGCTTCGGCCTTTTTTAAGGCGCGGTATTTTTCCACGATGGGTTCGATTTCTTTGTGCTCCTTCATGAGGTCGCGGTAGAGATTGCGATCTGCCGCAACGGCGGGATCATAGAGCTTCATATTAAGCTCTTCATATCGGTTTTCAAAAACCGAGAGATTTTCAAACATAGCAAAGCTTCCTTTCAGACAGATAGTAAAATGAAACGGTCTGAGAGGCGCTACTGCTCGCTGCCGGCACTTTCGCGCACGATCTTGCGAATGTTCTTTTCACACTTGTGGCGGGGCACCATGACTTCTCTGCCGCAGCCGGTGCAGCGGATTTTAAAATCCGCGCCGATGCGCAGCACTTCAAATACGTTTGTCCCGCAGGGGTGCGGCTTTTTCATTTGTAATTTGTCGCCTACCCGAACATCCATGGTACAGCCTCCTTTATCGTGTATTGGGCGCGAATGCTCCCTTGAAAATTCAGTATAGCACAATGCTGTATTGATGTCAAAGCAAAAGACCGCCTGCGCGGGACTTTCCCTTGCAGACGGCCTTTTCGGTTTCTATTTTATTCCAAACGCTTTGTGAAAACGCTTTTACGCTGCGATGTGAATGCCGCTCTTCTTCAGCGCGAAACTGAGGGCGGTCGCTACGCCGTAAGCCGCCGCAACGGAGACGATGTCCTTGACGAGATACGGCACGGAGGCCACAAGGAACGCCGCCCACGGGCCGTTGCCGGAGATAATGCCGAACTGAATCGTGCCGCACAGATGGCAAGCCGCAAGACCCGCAACACCGAGTACAATGGCGAGCACACGGTGCGGCATTTTTGTGCCGAGACCGCACAGCGCAGCCATGGGCAGGAAGCCGTAGATGTAGCCGCCCGCGAGACCGACAAGCGAGCCGAAGCCGCCGGAGAAGTTTGCAAACACCGGCAGACCGACAGCGCCGAGCACAATATAGACGAGCACGGCGAGCGTGCCGCGCTTACAGCCGAGTGCATAGCCGCACAGGGCGACCGCGAAGGTCTGTAAGGTGACCGGGATGCCGCTCGGCAGCGGGAACGAAATCTGCGACAAAACGGCGAGCACGGCGGCGAATACGCCGACCATAACGATATTGGTGATTTTCTCTCTGTTGCTGTTCATGTTATTTACCCCTATTCATTTCGGAATACGGCACACTAAGCAGTTTATTCGGCTTTCGGGTTTGCAAAGCCCTTGTGGATCTGCACCTCGCCTGCGGAGAACGCGCGCTCCTCTCCGCTATCGAGACGGACGAGCAGATGCGCTTCGTCGCTGATACCGGTAACGACACCGCGGTACGTCTCCTCCCCGAGCGAGAACGTGATGGCGCGGCCGGTGAGGAACGAGTGGCTGCGGTACGATTCGATGAACGCGTTTGAGCCGAGGTTCTTATACAGCGCGAAAAAGCGGCTGATGACGGCAGCCGAAATGCGGCTGCGCATCTCCACGGGGCACGGGCCGTCGAAAATAGCACCGGCGATGGAGCGAATCTCCTCCGGGAAGCCCTCTTCCGGCACAGCGATGTTGATGCCGATGCCGAGCACGGCCCAGTTGAGACCGCCGTTTTCAAAATCAACGGAAGCTTCCGTTAAAATGCCGCAGACCTTTTTCTCGTTGAGGTAAACATCGTTCACCCATTTGATTTGCGGGTTTAGCCCCGTAACCTGCTCAATGGCTTCGCACACGGCGACCGCTGCGGTAGTCGTGATGAAAAGCGATTTTTCAGCGGTGCAGTGCGGGCGGAGCAGCAGGCTGAAATAAATACCTGTACCCGGCGGCGATGTGAAGTGCCGACCGAGCCTGCCCTTGCCTGCCGTCTGCGATTCCGCAATGAGCACGGTACCCTCCGGCGCGCCCTGCTCCGCCTGTGCCTTTAAAAGCGTATTGGTGGAGGTGACTTCGGTCTGCACCTGCAAGTAAACCGGCATATCGGTATCGAGGAACCGTGAGACACTCTGCACGGTGAGCACATCGCTTTCCGGCGCCAGCGTGTAGCCGCGCTTTGGCACGGCGCGAATTTTATGCCCGGCTTCTTCAAGCTTTTGGATGGCTTTCCACACGGCATTGCGGGAAACGCCGAGCGACGACGCAAGCTGCTCGCCGGAGAGGTATTCTCCGCGATTTTTTTCAAGTGCGTCTAAAACTGCATCTTGTATGCGCATAAATTTCCTTTCCGGCAAAACCGGCAGCGAAAATTTCGTCTACCAGTTTACCACACACAAAGCGTTTCGTCAACCTAAAATTAAAATTAAGGTGACGAATAACAAAACACCGATTGAATGGAAAAGCAAAAGCCCGCACAGCGCATGGTTTTGCTCTGTGCGGACAACTATTCCATTACTTCTTTTTCTTGAAGCCGTCCTTCAGCGAAACGGAGCGGTTGAAGACAAGGTGGTCTTCTGCGGAATCCTTGTTATCCACGCAGAAATAGCCCTGACGCATGAACTGGAAGCTCTCGCCCGGCTTTGCGGTTTTAAGGCCCGCTTCCACCTTGCAGCCCGTGAGGACCTTGAGGGAATCCGGGTTTAAAAGCTCTAAGAAATCGCCTGCATCCGGGTCTTCCACAGTAAAGAGGTTATCGTAGAGGCGAATTTCGGCGTCTTCGGCGTTCTTCGCGTCCACCCAATGGATGGTGCTCTTGATCTTGCGGCCGTCTGCCGGATTGCCGCCGCGGGACTCGGGGTCATACTCCGCGTAGACTTCGACGACGTTGCCGTTTTCGTCCTTTTTGCAGCCGGTACATTTGACAACATAAGTGGTCTTGAGGCGCACTTCATTTCCCGGGAAAAGGCGGAAATAGCCCTTTACAGGGGTCTCCATGAAGTCTTCGGCTTCAATGTACAGCTCGCGGCCGAACGTAACCGTGCGGGTACCGTCTTCGGGACGGTTCGGATTATTCTCGACCTCGAACATCTCGGTCCTATCTTCGGGATAGTTCGTCAAAATGAGCTTTACGGGGTTCAGAACGCCCATGACGCGCTTTGCCGTGAGGTTCAGGTCTTCGCGCAGGCAGTGCTCGAGAAAGCTGTATTCCACGGTAGAGTTCACCTTGGAAACACCGTTGCGCACGCTGAAATTGCGAATGGAGGCCGGGGTGTAGCCGCGGCGGCGCAGGCCGCAGATGGTGGGCATTCTCGGGTCGTCCCAGCCGCTGACATAACCGCCTTCGACGAGTGCGCGCAGCTTGCGTTTGCTCATGACCGTGTTGTTGATGCCGAGGCGGGCGAACTCGATCTGACGCGGCTTTGCGGGCAGCGTGACGTTGTTGATAACCCAATCGTACAGCGGACGGTGATCCTCAAATTCCAACGAACACAGCGAGTGCGTGATGTGCTCCATGGCGTCTTCGATGGGGTGCGCGAAGTCGTACATCGGGTAGATGCACCATTTGGTACCGGTGCGATGGTGCGGCATGTGGTTGATGCGGTAGATGACCGGGTCGCGCATATTGAAGTTGCCGGAAGCGAGGTCAATCTTTGCACGGAGCGTCATTCTGCCGTCTTCAAACTCGCCGGCGCGCATGCGGGCAAACAGGTCGAGACTCTCCTCCATCGGACGGTCACGGTACGGGCTCTGCGCCGGGGTGGTGAGGTCGCCGCGCATTTCACGCATCTGGTCAGGCGTGAGCTCGCAAACATAGGCAAGACCCTTTTTGATGAGCTCTACGGCGCCGTTGTACATATCTTCAAAATAATCGGAAGCATAGTAAAAGCGGTCTTCCCAATCGTAGCCGAGCCAGTGGATATCTTCCTTGATGGCATCGACGTACTCCACGTCTTCCTTTGTGGGGTTCGTGTCGTCCATGCGCAGGTTACAGATACCGTTAAAGCGCTCTGCGGTGCCGAAATCGACGTAGATCGCCTTGGCGTGGCCGATGTGCAGGTAGCCGTTCGGCTCCGGCGGGAAACGGGTGTGCACCTTCATGCCTTCGCAGCGGCCGCCCTCTGCGAGGTCTTCTATAATAAAATCATCGATAAAACTGCTGCTGATCTCCTCGGAGACCGCTTCGTTTTTGATCTCTTCACTCATAATTTGTCCATACCTTTCCTAATATCAGGTTTTTCCTCTTGCTTTATGCGTTCTCGATCTTTTGAAGGCCGAGCTGCAAACGGCGCAGCGCCTCCTCTTTGCCGAGCACGGCGAGAATTTCCATAGCGCCGCCGGGGGTAACGGTCTGGCCTGCCGCCGCGATGCGTACCGGCCACAGCAGAGTGCCGTTTTTCACTTCGAGGCTCTGTGCGAGGGCAATGAGTGCATCGTGGATGGTATCAACCTGCCAGTTTTCGATGGCGGACAGCGTCTCGATGGCGGCACGCAGCATGACGGGCGCGTTCTCGAGCGTTGCCTTGCTCTTTTTGTTTATGAAGAGGTCTGCGGAATATTCCGGCAGCTCTTTGAAGAAGCCGAGCAGGCTCGGGATTTCCTTAAACTTCAAAATACGCGGCTGCAAAATGGCGTCGAGCACGTCGTACGGCTTTTCTGCGTCGCCGAAAATCTCTTTGTAGTACGGCATCGCCGCGGTGCGGAACTCTTCCCCGCTCATCTTGCGGATGTATTCGCCGTTGAACCACAGGAGCTTATCGTAATCGAACACGGCGGGCGATTTGCTGATGCCGTCGATGGAGAATGCTTCTTCGAGCTCTTTCAGCGAGAAAATTTCCCGGTTGTCCTTCGGGCACCAGCCGAGCAGCGCGATGTAGTTCGTGATGACCGGTGCGAGGTAGCCGTCTTCGAGGAGGCCCTGAAAGCTTGTGGAACCGTGGCGCTTCGAAAGCTTTGAGACGGAGCCGTCTTCATTTTTGCCCATGATGAGCGGCAGGTGCACATAAATCGGCTTTTCCCAGCCGAACGCGTCGTAGAGCATGTTGTACTTCGGTGTAGAGGTGAGGTACTCGCAGCCGCGCACGACGTGCGTAATGTGCATGAGGTGGTCGTCGATGACGTTTGCAAAGTTGTAGGTCGGGTAGCCGTCGGACTTTAAAAGCACCTGATCTTCGATCTCTTTGTTTTCGATCGTGATGGTGCCGTAAACGGCGTCTTCAAAGGACGTGGAGCCCTCGAGCGGCACACGCTGACGAATGACATACGGCATACCGGCGTCGAGGTTCTTCCGAATTTCCTCTGCGGGCAGGTCGCGGCAATGACGGTCGTAGCCGCCGAACTCGCCGTCCTGATGAATGGACTCGAGGCGCTCTTTGGTGCAGAAGCAATAGTATGCCTTGCCCTCGCGCACAAGCTGCTCTGCGTAGGGTTTATAAATATCCTTGCGTTCGCTCTGTACATACGGGCCGTATTCGCCGCCGATGTCCGGTCCTTCGTCATGCTGCAGACCGACTTGCTGCAGTGTATTATATATAACGTCTGTTGCGCCTTCTACATAGCGCTCCTGATCTGTGTCTTCAATTCTGAGCACAAACGTGCCGTTTTGGGACTTCGCCACCAGATACTCGTACAGCGCCGTTCTGAGGTTTCCGACGTGCATGAAACCGGTGGGGCTCGGCGCAAAGCGTGTGCGAACCATTAAAACAACCTCCTTGGTTTTTCGGTGCGTTGCTCTCCATGCCGCCGGCATGAAAGAATACTACACCATCATATAATGTTCTATTATATATCTGTGCGCAGAATTTTGCAATAAAAAAACGGGAAAAAGCGCCATCTTTTTCCCGTTTTCTGTTCTTAATCGCCCTTGAGGAACGCCACGTACTCTTCAAGACACATGTTAAGCTCGTTCATGCGCTGCGCGTGCTCCTTGCCGACGTAGCGGTAATGCCACGGCTCGTAATCGATGCCGGTGATGCTCTCCTTACCTTTGGGGTAGCGCTCGACAAAGCCGTATTCTGCGGCGTGCTCCTGCAGCCATGTGTAGGCTTTCGTCTCGCGGAAATCGTCTTCAACGTCGTTGAAATCAACCGCAAGGCCGGTGTGATGCTCGCTGTACCCCGGCGCCTGAATGGTGATCCGCGCGTCTTCATACGCGTTTTCATAGGTCATGCCGTCTGCCATGCGGCGCTGCACGGCGCGATCCAGCACGCTTTCCTGCTCCTCCACGCTGCGATATCCCGAGGCAACCCACAAATTGATCTCGTCGTTATACGCTGCATTGATAAGCGCCGTGAGCCCCGGGTACATTTTGGAGTTGACGGTGATGGTATCGAACAGCGTCGGGGTCATTTGGAAATCGTCCGGCAGCGGCACTTCGCTGTTCACGAGCACGAGGCGCCAATCGCCGAGCTGCTGAAAGGCAGATTCGGGAGTGGAGGTCGTTTTAGAAAGCACACTTGCTTTGGCTGAAATGCTCTCCGCAGCGGTGCTCGGTACCGCTTCCGGCGAGGCAGCAGCTTCTATGGGCTCTGCATTTTGATGCGGCATGGCAAGCAACGCTGTGATGATAAGCACAGCCGCAATACACCCTGCCCCACTAAGCAAAAGCCGTGCACGCGATTTCAGTACACGTGCGGGAATCCTGTTATGCTTCTCCCGTTTTTGCGGCTGTTTTAATCTGTAATGTCCACCTTGCGGCCCTGCCATGTGCTTTGCCACGTTCATGCTCCCTTTTCTTTCGTATCTTCTATTGCAAGTATACCACATAACTGGTATACTAATCCATAGTTCCTAAATTGTTTTTTCATCTTTTTTTCATTTTGAAGGAGTGACCTTGATGAAAAGGATCTTTATGCGCGGCAACCCCGGCGATTTTGCAAATTATGTGGCGGCGCTGACGGCTTGCGGCGCGGAGCCGGTAATCTCGATGACGCTTTCCGACGCAGACACCTGCGACGGCCTGCTGATCCCCGGCGGCGCCGATGTAAATCCTGTGCTCTATGGGCAGGAAAACACGGCGAGCGAAGGCATCGATGACAGCCGTGATGCAGACGAGATTGCGCTTGCAAAATGCTTTTTTACAGCAGGCAAGCCGGTATTCGGCATTTGCAGAGGGCACCAGGTGCTGAACGTGGCATTCGGCGGCGACCTCATTCAGGATGTGCCGGACCCGCAGCACCACATGGCGACAAAAGAGACCGGCGACGCCATTCACACGGTGCGCGCGCAGCATGATCTGATGCGCGAATTTTACGGCGAAGAATTCCCCGTGAACAGTGCACACCATCAGGCCGCAGGTAAGCTCGGCGCGGGACTTATCCCCCTGTGCGTCAGCGACGACGGCATCAACGAGGGCTTTATCCATAAAAACGGCAAGGTGATCGGCGTGCAGTTTCACCCGGAGCGCATCGGCTTTGCGCACCGCCGCCCCGATGCTGTGAACGGCGAAAAGCTGTTTCGCTATTTTCTGAGTCTGATTTAAAGCCGCTTTCCTCTATTTTCCGCTTCCGCATAAAATTGTGAAAAAACTGCTTGCTTTTTTCCCGGGCATCGTGTATAATAAATTCGTTATCCGGGTGTAGCGCAGTTTTGGTAGCGCGCTTGAATGGGGTTCAAGAGGCCGCAGGTTCAACTCCTGTCACTCGGACCATAACTGGACACCAATTTTGATACAACACGTATCTTGATTGGTGTCCTGTTCCTTTATTACAGAGGTTTTGGTTTCCATGGGTCTTTACCATACGATTTAATCCTCTTTTTTCGCAGAAATCCTTTCCGGTGAAAAATATTGCAGAGACCTTCGGTGATGAACTCCGATGTTTATTTTCACCATGTATTTGTTCTATTCAAAGATAAAGCAGGGATTTTAATGAAGCAAAACAAAAACGGATTCACATTGATGGAAATGCTAATTGTCATTGCAATCATCGCTGTATTGATTGCAGTTGCCATTCCGGTATTTGCGTCACAGCTTGAAAAAGCCAGAGAAGCGACAGATCTTGCAAATGTCCGCTCCGCTTATGCACAGGTGTCTACAGAGGCGTTGCTCGGAGATTCTGAGGCTACCGTAACCGTCAACCTAAAACAGAAGCAGGCCGACTGGCAATCAGTAGATCCTGTGAATATCGGCGGTATTGTTCATTCCAAAAGCCAAGGAGACACGAAGAACTGGATAGGCGTTGCTGCGCCAAACGGAACCTGTGTCGTATCGTATAAGGAAGATTACGGAATCATTCTCACTTGGAGCGGAAAAGCCGATCCATCTGAACCTAAATACCCGTTTAACACAAACGAGACGGATTTCTTCCCACTTCTATACGAAACGGAATTTTGGCAAGACATGAAAAACAATACAAACTTTGAGTTTGACTCCAGATGTCCGGATTCGAAATATGTTCCAGCCATTACCACAGAGATTAATAAGCTGAATAAAAGTCTTTTGCAGCAGCCTAATTGCACATGGGCCTATCTTGGCGACGGAAGAGATAGACGAGAAGCATATCGGTATCTTTTCTGGACATCTCTGGACACGGATAAGGTCGGGCCCGGAAAGGAAATCCCCGTAATTATTCAAACCGGCAACGGGAACTATTATGTTTCCGAAACCACGACCGGTAAGCGAAACGGTAAGGACTATGTTACCGTTTCAAAATCGCTTATTACGCAAAATCAGTATAAGGAAATTCTGAAAAACGGGAAAGAGTTTTCTACGTTGGAAGCGGCTTACGATGCCTACCTCAAAGCATTGGGTAATTCCAAATACAATTCCGTACGCCAGTCCCAGTCTTAAAATGCTCTATTCCGTTACAACCTCTAAATCAGCATTCTCAGCAACTTCGTCAAATGCAAAAAGAGACAGCTTAAAGTGATATGCCCCCATACCGGGTGTCCGGTATTGGGGTACATATCAAAGCAAACTGTCTCTTTTTTACTTGATTGATTATGTAGTTATACTGCCTGCAAGCGGTATTTTTCCGCGTAGGTGCCGTAGGCGCGGCGGAAGTCGGGGTCGTCGGCACGCATGGCGCGCAGCGTTTCGTGCAGATTAAGACCGTGGTTTGCCGCATCCAGAACACAGCCGGCGATGTTGGAGCAGTGGTCAGCCGTTCGCTCGAGATCCGTCAGCAGGTCGGACCACACGAAGCCCGCTTCAATACTGCAATGACCCTGCTGCATGCGCAGAATATGGCGCGTGCGCATCTGCTCCTTCAGTGCAACGATGACCTGTTTCAGCGGCTCTACCTGTGCGGCGGCTGCAAGGTCTTTTTCGCTGAACGCGCGCTCTGCCGTATTCAATATCTCACTCACCGCGCCGATGAGCACCTTCAGCTCTTTTTCTGCGGCGGCGCTGAAGCCAAGTCCCTTGCTGCGCAGTTCTTCCGACGCCGCAAGCAGGTTCACGGCGTGGTCGGAGATACGCTCAAAATCGCCGATAATTTTTAATAATTCGGTGGCTTCTTCGCTTTCGGCATCGCTCAGCTGCTGGGCGCTCAGGCGCACCAGGTATGTACCAAGCTCGTCTTCGTAGCGGTCGCAGCGGCTCTCGTTTTCACGGATGGATTCCGCAAGCTCCGGCGAATAGTTTTCAAAGGTCGTCAGCGCCATATGCAGCGCTTCGCCTGCGCAGCGTGCCATTTCGCCCGCAACGGCACGGCAGCGGCCGAGCGCGACGGACGGTGTGATGAGCAGACGTTCTTCAAGCTCAACAGGCTGCTCTTTGCCGCCCTTATCCGGCACGATGCGGATTGCGAGCTTTTCAAGCAGGCCGCCTGCCGGCAGCAGCATCGCCGTGCACAGGATATTAAAGAGCGAGTGCGCAATCGCGATGCCGGACATGGTGGCGTTTTCATCCAGAATAGCCGGTGCAAACACGATCTTTACAATCCAGAAGGCCGTCAGTAACACGACCACGCCGATAACATTGAACATCAAATGGACGACTGCCGCGCGCTTTGCGTTCTTCTGTGTGCCCACGGAGGAGATCAGCGCCGTAACGCAGGTACCGATATTCTGGCCCATGATAATCGGGATAGCCGCCGCGTAGCTGACCTGCCCCGTTACGGCCAATGCCTGCAAAATGCCCACGGAAGCTGAACTGGACTGGATGATACCTGTCAAAAGCGCGCCCGCAAGCACGCCAAGAATCGGATTTTTGAACATCAGGAACAGCGAAGCGAACGCCGGGACATCTTTAAGGCCCGAAACCGCGCCACTCATGGTTTCCATGCCAAACATCAAGGTCGCAAAGCCAAGCAGGATCATGCCGGTATCTTTCTTTTTACCGGACTTGCAGAACATATAGAAAATGATGCCGATGAGCGCCAAAACAGGCGTGAAGGATGACGGCTTTAAAAGATTCACCCAAATATTGCTGCCGCTGATGCCCGCAAGGCTCAACAGCCACGCCGTGACGGTGGTGCCCACGTTCGCACCCATGATAACATTGATGGCTTGCCGCAGTGTCATGAGCCCGGAGTTTACGAAGCCCACTACCATGACTGTCGTCGCCGACGAGCTTTGAATGATGGCTGTGATGCCGAGGCCCGTCAAAAAGCCCGCCGGTACACTGCCGGTCATTTTATCGAGCAAGCTTTGCAGCTTGCCGCCCGCGCGGCGCTCCAAGGCCTGCCCCATCAGGTTCATGCCGAACAGGAAAAGACACAGCCCGCCGATCATCGTCAGTACATTGAAAATATCCATACTCGATTTTCCCCTTTTAACATTCTTTTACACGTATAGGAGTATATCGTGTCTATGTCAAATCAACTGTGTGTTCTTTGTAAAATCCATGTAAAATCGCTTGTTAAAAAACGACACAAAGCATGAATATCCCCCGGCGAAAAGCCGGAGGATATCTACGCTATGCGTCCTGTTAAATTTGGCTTTACACGGTGCCGGTGATAACAACCTCCGCGGTGCCGGGTGTAGTGGTCCATGTGCCGTTTTCGTTTTGCGTATACTGCGCGGCGGGAACGGTGATCTGCCCCGGAAGCGTTGCGAACACGCCGGTCGTTTCGCCATACGTGTACTGCGTACCTGCTGTCCAAGCGGTGCCGTTAAACGTGACCGCAATGTTTTTGAGGATCGGGTCAAACGTATCGGTCAGCACGATGCGCTCGGCTTCGGAAGCTTCGGTGTTGCCCGTGTTTTCGATGACGAACGTATACGTAATCTGCCCGTTCCCCGTGACGACCGCAGGACACAGCGCTTTGCTGATGGTGAGAACCGCGCGATCCTCCGTGGAGACCGTTTCCGACGCGCTGACTTCCAGATTGCCGTCCGTGACATTTGCGGTATTCGTGATGCTGCCGTCCGTGCCGAGCGGTGCATACGCTGTGACCTCTGCCTCGTAAACGAGCATGATGCTGCCGTTTGCGGGGACATTCGGGACCGTAATGACGAGCGGCGGCTCCGACGTTGCGGTGGGCGCGGTCTGCAAGACGCCGTTTACATAATACCGAACAGAATTCGACACATACGCGAGCGGATAGACGGTCCCGCTATTAAATTCATACGCGCCGAGGTTATCGGTGACCGTGAGATTTGTCACCGGCTGCGCACCGCTGTTTACGATAGAAATGATATACGTAATCTTATCGTTTGCGGCGTAATTTTTCACCACGGCGGTTTTGGTAACGGTCAAGGCCTCCAAAAGCTCGCCCGTGACGGTGTTGGAATTCGTTGTGCCTCCGTTATACGAAAGCGTCGCGAAATTTGTAAAAGATGCCATAAAACCCCTCCTTGTTTTCGGGGACTTGCCCCTTGTACAAGTTATGCCGAAGGAGGTTTAAATGACACTTTTGAGCTTGTGGCTTTTTGCATTCTTCATGTCTTTTTAAGGAACCTCTTGATAGGGTTTCTTACGGCTAAACAGCCCACCGGACCATTTAGCCTATCTTTCTGATCTGTTGTGAGACAAAAGGATTTCGAGCTCTGCGGAGGTCGTGGGCGAGCTCGGCGTGCTGCGCATGCAGCCGGAACTGGTGCGTGCGGCCTGTGAACGCGCCCATGCGCTCGACAAATTTCTTTAATTTTACATAATTTAGTTTACATAAAGCTATTGACATAATTAGATTTCGATCACTTAAAAATCTCCTTTGAAGAACCCATAAAACCGGGCTTCAAAGGAGATTTTCGTTTTGTTATCGGCCGAGCAGCGAAAGATTATAGTCCTCCATGCACGTCGCAAGGCCTTCGGCAGTCGTCTCAAATCCACCGCCGGCATTTTTGAGCTTTGCACAATTCATCCAGAGGTTTTCGCCGCCGGACTTTTCCTGCAAATTGAGCTTCATGCCTGTTTTTTTCATAAACAGCTCCGCAAGCGCGTACATGGAGACGTCTGCCTCACTGCCGAAGTTATACGCGCCACCGGGCAAATTCACAGCCTGCAAGGTCTGCTCTGCAACCTCGCGCACATAGGTGATGCCGCGAAATTCCTCTTTGGAAAGTGCAAGCGGCTTTTGGGTGATGGCGGCGTTCAGGAACATCGTGATGAGGTTGCTGCGGTTCGGCACGCCGAACATGGGCATGTCATACATCCACGTCGCACGCAGCATGACGGCGTTCGGGTCGATCGCGAGAACGCGATTTTCCATTTCCAACTTCTCTTCGGCGTAGAGATTTGCGGTCGCAACGTCGTCTTCCGTAAACGGCTTATCGCCCTTTGCGCCGCTGTACACCTGATCGGAGCTGAACAACACGAGCTTCGCACCGTTTGCGGCTTTGGCCAAATACTCCGGCACCAAAACGTTTGCGTGGTATGATCCTTCCGGGTCTTTGGCACACGCACCGATGTCCGAGATTGCCGCGGTGTGAAGGATGGCGTCCGGTTGCACGGTGTCGATGAGGCGGTCGATATCCTCTTTTTCCGCCCCGCGCAGAGACGGCGCACAAATAACGGGCGCCGCCGCACGGATGCGTGCCCCTACAAAGCCATTTGCGCCGGTCAACAGAATTTTCATGATAAACTCCTCCCTGGTTTTAAAAACGACCCGACAAAGCTGCCGGGTCGTCTGGATGCAAAATGAATTATGCGTTTTCGGTCTCTTTGTAGCGGCGTGCGCAGTCCTGCACGATGGCGTTCATCGCGTCCATTTTATTCAGCATGTCCTTTGCAAGGGCAATCTGGCAGCGCGTACGAACAAGGTTATGCTGTGGCTTTTTGACCTTAAAGTACTTATCGCCGACGATGTAGTCCGCGAGGAAGCGCGTTGCAAGCTCGCAGGTAAGCGCAAAGCAACTGAGCGCCAGCGTATCCACTTCGGTTTTCGTCAGAGACGCGGCGGTCTTTTTGAGGAAGCCCTCGGCAAATGCCCAGAAAATATTGAGGTTTACGCCGGCCTTTTCCGGATAATCGCAATCTTCTTCCACAAAATTTGCAGCGAAGCGGATGGCATCGCCGAAATCGTGGCCGACAAGGCCCGGCATAACGGTATCCAGATCGATGACAACGAGCGCCTCGTGCGTCTTCTCATCGAACAGCACGTTGTTGATCTTTGTATCGTTGTGCGTAACGCGCAGCGGAAGCTCGCCTTTTTCAAAGAGGTCGGTCAGGCGGCAAGCCTCGTCCTCTACGGAAAGCAGCCAATCGAGTTCTTCGCGCACCTCTGCCACACGATTGCACGGGTCGGCAGCCATGTCTTCCTTCAGCTTCTCATAGCGCTTGCGCGTATTGTGGAAATCCGGGATTGTGTAGAAAAGGGAGTTCGCATCGAAATCTGCCAACATCAGTTGGAAATCGCCGAACGCCTCACCTGCACTGCGCACCACGTTCAGGTCGTCGCAGGTATCGAACGTCACAGACGGCACGTAGTTGCTGAGCCGCCAGAAGCCGTCATTATCCATCAAATAGTTGACGCCGTGCTTCGTGTGATGGAAATGCAGGCTTTTCGTATTCGGGCATTTTTCACGGATGTGCTCCGTGACACGGTCAATGTTCTGCATCAGCTCAATCGGGTGCTGAAACGCATATGTATTGACGCGCTGTACAAGGAAAGACTTAATCTTTGCCATGCCGGTACCGTCATCGCGAATATAATTGACTTTGTAGGTGTGGTTCACGTTGCCCATTTTGATTTCTTCGTACGAGAAGAACGGGCCTTCAATGCGGAATTCTTCGCCGACCTCGAGTAACTTTCGGGCGATCTCCGGGTTCATGTCCATTTCCGGAATACTCATAATCCTCTGCTCCTTCAATTTTCTGGCAGTTTGGCCGCTGCTTTTTAAGCATAAACATAAAGGGAAAACTATAAAGATTATAGCAGAAATACGGTAAATTTCAAGTCGAAATTATGAATAGGCGCAAAAAGGCCGTTTTTCTTCAAAAACGATATACTGCCGACTACTTTTTTTGACTGTATGACCTCTCGAAAACACAAACAAAAAAGGACTCTGCATTTCTGCAAAGTCCTTCTTGGAGCTGCTAACCAGATTCGAACTGGTGACCTCGTCCTTACCAAGGACGTGCTCTGCCTACTGAGCCATAGCAGCATACGCAAAAGGCAAGATGAACTCGCCTTTTGTGGCGACCCGGAACGGGCTCGAACCGTCGACCTCTAGCGTGACAGGCTAGCGTTCTAACCAACTGAACTACCGGGCCATGGTGGCAGGGGCAGTAAGATTCGAACTCACGGCACGCGGTTTTGGAGACCGCTGCTCTACCAACTGAGCTATGCCCCTATTTATCTCACGGCCTCTTTTCGACCGCTCGATTATTCTACCACGAACTGCGGAAAATGTCAACCTATTTTCCCAAAAATAATTATTTTTTACCCCCGACAAGGTGCTTTATGCAAAAAATGCAGACACCGTGCCGAAAAACAGGAAACGCCCGTCCTTTTGGAACAGGCGTTTCGGTAACTTAACTTTAGCGGGAAAGATCCTGAGAAATCTTGTAGAGCTTCTCGTCGAAGACACGCGGCATCTCGAGGGCTTCGGTAATGTCGAAGTCCACGATGCGTTCGCCCTGCATGACGACAACGCGGTTGCTCTTGCCGTCGCGGAGCAGCTCAACTGCGTGGTAGCCCATCTGGCTTGCCACAACACGGTCACGGAGCGTCGGGGAACCGCCGCGCTGTACATGGCCAAGGATGGTCGCACGGCTCTCGATGCCGGTCTCCTCTTGGATGCGCTTGCAGATATCTTCGGAGTGACCTACGCCCTCTGCAACGACCACGATGAAGTGGCGCTTGCCGGTCTTCTGTGCGTAGCGGATGCGCTCGATGATGTCCTTTTCAAAGTCATACTTCACTTCCGGGACGAGCGTTGCGATTGCACCGACAGCGATGCCGGTGTTGAGTGCGATGTCGCCGCAGCGTCTGCCCATGACCTCTACAACGCTGCAGCGGTCATGAGACTCTGTGGTATCGCGGATGCGGTCGATCATTTCCATAGCGGTGTTCATCGCCGTGTCATAACCGATGGTATATTCGGAGCTCGAAATATCGTTATCGATGGTGCCCGGAACGCCGATGCAAGGAACGCCTGCGCCGGTCAGGTCGCGTGCGCCGCGGAAAGATCCGTCGCCGCCGACAACAACCACGCCGTCGATGCCCAGTTCGCGACATTTAGCAGCTGCCTTTTGAACGCCCTCCGGGGTATTGAACTCGGGGCTGCGCGCCGTAAAGAGCGCTGTGCCGCCGTGCTGGATGATGTTGGAAACGCTGCGAAGCTCCATTTTCTGCACTTCGCCGGTCAGAAGACCGTTGTAGCCGTGACGTACGCCATATACCTCCATGCCGAAGGAGATCGCGGTGCGGACAACAGCACGAACCGCAGCATTCATGCCCGGTGCGTCACCGCCGCTCGTAAGTACTGCGATTTTCTTTGCACACATTGTAAATTCCTCCACTTTCTTATTGAAAATTGCAAAGTTAAAAATGCAATTCAGCAATTTATTCCATTCATTTTTGATTATACCCCTTTTCCCTGACGGTTTCAAGAGGTATTTTGTCTTTTTTGAAACGGTTTTTGTTTTTTTGAGAATTTCTTATTCTTTCAGCGCAACATTTCCCTCGCCGAGAAGTTTTTTCAATGCGGAGACGAGTTCGTAGTTCACCGCAACGCGGTAACGGGCGGGCGCGCGGACCAGCTTTTTCGTGTCCGTATAATATAGATAGAGGTCGGTCACACCGTCGAAAATCTCGATGTACTGCATCGCCTTTTTGCAGAGCGGGTCTTCGGCGTTCGGCACACGCAGGTAAAGGCCCTTATAGGCTGTGTTATAGCCCTTAATCTGCACACCGGGCCGCTCTTCCCCGCGCGGCGGCGTGACGCTTTCCGGCACAACGGCAGGCTTTTGCGAGGCCCTTTTCTTTTCCTCAGGCGCAGGCCTTCTGCGGATCATCATTTCTTCCGGCGAAAACGGTGCCGAGGCATATTCGCAGATGAATTTCGGGTCTTTTTCTTCCGTAAAGCTGATGCGTCCGTGCGCCCAAACAGAGCCGCCCGGCGCAAAAAGGTCGCCGTATTTTTCCAAAACCTTCGGGAAAACAAGCGCCTCCATAGAGCCGTACATGTCTTCCAGCGTGACGAACGCCATGGCAGAGCCGGAGCGCGTCACCTTCTTTTTCACGCTTTCCACAACGGCCAGAACGTCCACATACTGCTCGTCTTTATATTGGTCGGATTCCCCGGCGGCGCTGCAGGCAATCTCATCAAAGCGCGCGGCGATGCCGGCGTTATAGACCTCCGCATACGGCGACATGGGGTGCCCGGAAAGGTACATGCCGGTGACTTCCTTTTCCATAGAAAGCAGTTCGGTTTTGGGGAACTCCTCGGCTTTCGGCATCTCGAAAGATTCCGTTTTCTCCTCCCCGCCGAAGTCAAACAGGCCGATCTGTCCCTCTATGTTGCGGCGTTTGTCGTCCTCCAGCTGATCGAGCAGCGGGCCGACCGCCATCAGCATTTCGCGGCGGTTGTTGCCGAGACCGTCGAACGCACCGCAGCGGATAAGACTTTCCACGGCGCGGCGGTTCAGGTCTCTGCCCTGCATGCGCTTGCAGAAATCGTAGAAGGTCGTGAACGGGCCGTTCATCGTACGCTCGGATAAAATGCGCTGTATCAGGCCGCGTCCGAGGTTGCGGATGGCGAGCAAACCGAAACGAATGCTGTTTTCAAAAACGGAAAAGCCCTGCTCGCTCTCGTTCACGTGCGGCGGCAGCACGGCAATATTCAGCCTGCTGCATTCTTCCATATACGCCGCAATCTTGCCTGCGGATGCGAGCACACTTGTGAGCAACGCGGCCATATATTCTTTCGGATAGTGATATTTGAGGTACGCCGTGCGATACGCCACAACGGCATACGCGGCGGCATGGGACTTATTGAACGCGTAGGACGCGAAACTTTTCATCTCATCGTAGATTGTCTCGGCGGTCTGCTCGTCCACACCGCGGGCGATGCAGCCTTCAATCTCCACGGTGCCGTCCTCACGCTTTAAGCCGTGAATGAAATACTCGCGCTCCTGCTCCATGACATCGTGCTTTTTCTTGCTCATGGCGCGGCGCACAATGTCCGCGCGGCCGAGCGAATACCCCGCAAGCTCGCGGAAAATGCGCATGACCTGCTCCTGATAAATGATGCACCCGTAGGTGACATCCAGTATTTTGGAAAGGCGTGGGTGGCGGTACGTGATTTTATCCGGGTGCTTGCGATTTTCGACGTACATGGGGATGAACTTCATCGGGCCGGGGCGATACAAAGAGATAACGGCGATGAGGTCTTCAATGCTTTTGGGGTCGGATTGCATGATGACACGGCGCATACCGGCGGATTCAAACTGGAACACGCCCTCTGTCGCACCGCTCGCGATCATTTTAAACACGTCCGGGTCGTTATCCGGCGCGTTTTCCACCTTAAAGCCCGGCGTGTGTTTCGCAATCATCTGCTCGGCGTGGTCGATAACCGAGAGGTTGCGCAGGCCGAGAAAGTCCATCTTGAGCAGACCGAGCTGCTCGATGGCCGTCATCGTGTACTGCGTGACGGGCGAATCGTCGTTCATGCTCAGCGGCACGTAATCGACGACCGGGCGGTCTGTGATGACAACACCGGCGGCGTGCGTAGACGTGTGGCGCGGCATGCCCTCAATTTTGCGTGCCATATCGAGGAGCTCGTGCACCTGTTTGTCGCTTTCATATAAATCGCGCAGCTCGGAGACGCGTTCCAGCGCGGCATCAATCGTGATGTCGAGCTCCATCGGCACAAGCTTTGCGACGGTATCGCACGTCGTGTACGGAATCGCCATGGCGCGGCCAACGTCGCGTATCGCAAGGCGCGCCGCCATGGTGCCGAACGTGACGATCTGCGCCACATGGTCGGTGCCGTATTTTTCCGTGACATACTCAATGATCTCCTGTCGGCGCTCATCGCTGAAATCGACGTCGAAGTCCGGCATACTGACGCGCTCCGGATTCAAAAAGCGCTCGAACAGCAGGTCATACCGCAACGGGTCAACGCCCGTGATGCCGATGCAGTATGCGGCGAGGCTGCCCACGCCGGAGCCTCTGCCCGGGCCGACCGGGATACCCATGCTTTTCGCCTGACGGATGAAATCGTACACAATGAGGTAGTAGTTTACATAACCCATCGTATCAATCGTCGAAATTTCATATTCAAGGCGGTCTACGATTTCTTTTTTCGGGTTTTCGCCGTAGTATTTGTGCAGACCCGCGTAACACATGCGGCGGAAATATTCGCGGTTGTCGCTGCCGTCCGGCGTATCAAAGTGTGGCAGCTTCGTTTTGCCGAACTCAAATTCCACATTGCAGCGGTCGGCGATTTTCTGCGTATTATCCGCTGCCTCGGGACAATCCGGGAACAGTGCACGCATTTCGTCTTCGCTTTTAAAATAGAATTCATCGGAGCCGAATTCCAGTGTATCCTCATCCTCCACCGTGCGGTTCGTCTGGATGCAGACGAGGATGTGGTGCATTTTGGTGTCTTCTTTTTCGATATAGTGGCAGTCGTTCGTCACGACGAGCGGAATGCCCGTATCTTTTGACAATCGGATTATTTGCGGGTTGATATGTGCCTGTTCGCGCAGGCCGTGGTCTTGTAATTCGAGGTAAAAATTGTCCTCGCCGAAAATCTCACGGTAGCGCAGGGCGGCGGCTTTTGCTTCGTCATAGTCGCCGACGGAAAGCGCACGCGGGATCTCACCCGCAAGGCAGGCGGAAAGCGCGATGAGCCCCTCGCTGTGTTCACGCAGCAGCTCCATATCGGCACGGGGCTTGCTGTAAAAACCCTCTGTCCACGCTTTAGAGACAATGGCGACAAGGTTGCGGTAGCCCGTTTCGTTTTTGCACAGCAGCACAAGATGCCGGTTTTCGTTATCGATGCCGTGAATCTTATCGAACCGGCTGCGCTTTGCAACGTAGATCTCGCAGCCGATGATCGGCTTGATGCCGCGCTTTTTCGCTGCTTTATAAAAGTCGATCACGCCGTACATCACGCCGTGATCCGTAATGGCAACGCTTTTCTGACCCATTTTCTGCGCTTGATCGAGCAGCTTTTCAATGCGGCAAGCGCCGTCCAAAAGGCTGTATTCGGTGTGCACATGCAAATGTGTAAACGCCATTTTCGCCCTCCTTTTCCATTTAAGTTTACATAATTAAATTTACATAAGTATCTAATTGCTATTTTCAATCACAAGGGTAAATCCGTGCTCGGTGGAAAAATAGTGGTTTTTATCTCCCCACGCGGTATCGATCACAACGTAGTATGTGCCGTCGTTTTCAGGGTACGCAAACCGCTCGCTGCGGTAGTAAAGCTCGGAGAAATCCTCGTTATAGACCGTGTAATACATTGCGCCGTAGGGATCCTGCGAGGCTTCAAGCACGATGCCTTTATCCATGCGAATGACCGGGAATTCATCGGCAACCTCTTCAATTTCAAAATGCCCTCCGCACGCTTTTGAACCGTTCTTCCTTTGCTCGCCGGTCACGTTCTGCAGCGCGGTAATCTCTTCATTGCCGGAGCGCACTACGATATCGCCGGGCACAAGCTCGGCTTTCAGCGCATCTGCGATGAAATACGCGCCCACGCCGAGCACCGCAACAATCAAAATGCCCAACACAAGGTCTTTAAAGCTCTTCGGTCTTTGCATTTTCAGCATGCAGCTTTTCCTCCACTTCAAAAACGCTCTGCTCCGCAAGGGATTCCTCCGGCGAACCGAGCTGTTCCGCAAACTCCAAAATGCGGCGCAGGCGGTGATTCACACCGGAACGGCTGATGGAAAGCCGCTCCCCCATTTCGCGCAGCGACATTTCGGGGTTTTCCAGCCGCAAAACGGCGGCCTCGCGCAGGTCGGCAGGCAGCTCGTCCAGCCCCACCTTGTCGCTGATGAGCGCAATGGCGGCAATCTGCTTTGTTGCAGCAGAGTACGTTTTATCAAGATTCGCGGTCTCGCAGTTCGAGACACGGTTTAAATTGTTGTAGGTCTCTTTGTACATTTTGATCTGCATCAGGTTCATGGCGGAGTTTACCGCACCCGTCAGCGTGAGGAAATCCTCAATGGCGGCGCTTTCCTTTATGTAGACAATGTAGCTGTTTTTTCTGCGTGCAATGGACGGCGAAAGCTGCGCGGCCTTCACGCGGTGCAGAACAGCCACAAGGTCTTCCGCAAGGTGCAGGTACGGCGTGGAAAACTCAAGGTGGTACTCCTTCTGCGGATCTGTGACCGTGCCGCAGATGAGGAACACGCCGCGCAGAAATGCCGAAATGCAGCAGTCCTTTTGCAGATTTTCCTCATGAATATGCAGGTTCACGTCATTCTCATCGTGCCCGAACGAACGGATCATCTGAATGCGTGCGGCTTCACCCGGAATGGTGATGGCATACGCGCCGATATTCTTGCGCCTTAACTGCGAGCGCACCTCGGCGTATACACCGGCCGAAACGGCGGCGGCCTCCGCCACACGGCGTGCAACGGCGGCATTTTCGCATACCATCTGCGATTCCCGCGCGGAAAAACACTTTGAAAAAAGCAGAAGGCCGTAGCATTCCGCTTTCAAACAGCACGCGCGCTTATTTTCAATCATACACAGCTCTTGCTTGCAATCCGCAGCAAATGACATGAAAACGGCTCCCTCCCGCTTTATTGTTTCGTGATATCCCGGTGCGAGACCGTGGCGTGAACGCCGTTTGCGACAAGGTGATCGTGCATATACTGCGCAAGCGCCACGGAGCGGTGATGCCCGCCGGTGCATCCGACCGCGATGACGAGCTGGCTTTTGCCCTCCTGAATGTAGAGCGGCAGCATGTAATCGATCATGTCCGTAAAGCGGGTTTTAAAGCCCTCGGTTTCCTTGCAGTTCATCACGTAGTCGCGCACGGGCGCTTCAAGGCCGGTATGTTCACGCAGCTCCTCCACGTAGAACGGGTTCGGCAGGCAGCGCACGTCAAACACAAGATCGGATTCGAGCGGCAGACCGTATTTAAAGCCGAAGCTGATGCAATGCACCGTAATGGCGTCGTTGTCGTTCTGCAAAAACAGGTCGGAAATGCGCGCTTTCAGCCCCGCCGCCGGAATGTTCGACGTATCGATGACGTAATCGGAGACCTCTTTGACCGGGCGCAGCATCTCGCGCTCCAGGCGCACGGCCTGCTCCAAAGAGCCCTGCATCGCTTCGGAAAGCGGGTGCTTGCGGCGCGTCTCCTGAAAGCGGTTGACGAGCACGGGCTCGGACGCATCCATAAACAAAATTTTATACGGCTCGTTCTGCGCCTTCAGTGTTTCGAGCGCGCTGAAAAATGACTTAAAAAGCTCGCCGCCGCGGGTATCCGTGACGACCGCCACGCGGCGCTGAATACCCTCGGATTTATCGCAAAGATCGTAAAAGACCGGAATGAGCGCCGGGGGCAGATTATCGACACAATAAAAGCCGATATCCTCCATGGCGTGCATGGCGCGCGTTTTGCCCGCGCCGGATAAGCCGGTCAAGATCACAAATTCCATTTTAAAAACCACCTTTTCGGCAGCCAAATGCCACCGTAAATCCCACAAATTTTACTTGCTGAGCGAAATGCGGCGAATTTCCGGCTCCAGCTCCACGCCGGTCGCCTGAAATACCGTATCCTGAATGGCGCGGATGAGCGCTTCCACATCGGCACACGTCGCACCGCCTTTGTTCACAATGAAGCCTGCATGCTTTTCGCTGACGCACGCGCCGCCCACGGCAAAGCCCTTCAGGCCGCACTGTTCAATAAGCGTACCGGCAAAATAACCCTCCGGGCGCTTGAATACGCTGCCCGCGCTCGGCAGCTCGAGCGGCTGCTTTTCGCGGCGACGGCGCATGAAATCTTCCATTTTCGCGGTGATCTCCGCTTCCGCACCGCTTTCAAGGCACAGCTCCGCGCTTGTGATGATGCGCTTCGTGCCCATAAAGGCGCTTTTGCGGTAGCCGAACGCGAGGTCTTCCCCGCTCATTACGCCGGGCGTGCCGTCCGCTTCAAGGAAATGGACGCGTACGACGACCTGCTTCATCTCGCCGCCGTAGGCGCCGGCGTTCATGTACACTGCGCCGCCGAGCTGCCCCGGAATGCCCCACGCAAATTCAAGGCCCGTGAGCCCCTGCCCACGTGCAAAGCTGCATACCGTCGCAAGCGATGCACCCGCGCCGCACAAAACATGACCGTTCGCAAGGCTCTGCACTTTTTTAAAATCGCCCTGCAGCGTCAGCACCGCGCCGCGCAAGCCCTCGTCCGGCACAAGCAGATTGGAACCGTTGCCGAGGATGAAATACGGGACATTCTCGTCGCTTACAGCATTTAAAACCGCCTGCAATTCAGAGACGGTCTTCACTTCGACAAACCGATCCGCCGGGCCGCCGATCTTAAACGACGTGTGGGCGGACATGGGCTCATCGGTCTTATAGCATACGCCGGCACTTTGTAGTGCGGCGTCAAATTTACGGTAATCAGACATTCTCAAAGCTCCTTAAAATAGCATCGGCATCCTTGCGGTTTTCAAGGATGTTCGTGTGCGCGCGCAGATACTCGATGAGGCGGTTCGTGTTCGCGTTGAGAATCAGCTCCTCCGGAAACGCAATCTCGCGCAGCATCTCGAGCGCCGCAGTGTGATCCTTCACCTGCGTCTCAAAATGCGCGTCCGAACTGACGATAATCGGCACACGGTGCTTTTTGCAGCACAGCGCAATCTCGCGGCAGTTCGGGATATTCGCCTTGCGCACCTCAAAGGAATGCGCGTTAATCTCCACAAGCTTGTGGTTTCGACCGAACTCCGGAATGACCGTTTCATAATCGTAGCGGAACTCCGGACTGCCGCTGTGGCCGATAACATTCACCTTCGGATCGTGTGCAATGTTGAGCCAAAGCTGCGTGCATTTTTCGACCGTGGGATTCTCAAGCCCCGGCAGTCCGAGGTTGTGAATGGACGCCACAAGCCAGTTGACGTCGCGGCGTTCTGTCTCATTGATGTCGAGCGTGCCGTTCAAATCGATGACATTCGCCTCCATGCCCGCAATGAGCAGAATGCCGCGGTATAAAAGCGGCAGTTCATGCATGGAATTAAAGAACCACGGGCCGGGCGCACCGGGCATGGTGCGGGCGTGGTCGGTGATGGCAATGGCTTTGAGGCCCTTTTCCGCAGCGGAATCGACCATTTCGCGAATGGTGCTGTACGCATGCGTAGACGCCAGCGAATGTGTATGCAAATCTGCAATGATGTTATACATGATGATATTTTCTCACTTTCAGCTAACCTTAAACGCGGTTAAAAGTCTTTGATTGAACTTTCTTCAGGAAGTTTACAGGTTCTTAGGGCAGCGCCCTAAGCCGCTTTCCGCAGAAAGCGAAACCCTTTTGCCTACCAAAAGATCAGGAAGGTAGATCGGACAATCCGGTGAATTGTCCGACCGCAGAAAACCCTATCAAAGGGGGATCCTGAACAAGATGCCAAAACATCTTGTTTTATACTAAAATCATGCTGTTAAATATCCAAATCTCTCTTAATCTCCTCGTGCGGCATCATGGAAGCATCCATGCCGAGCGCGGAGAGCAGCTCGTAGGCGGCGTTGTAGCCCATTTTCTTCTGGCGGTTATTCATCGCCGCAACTTCAATGATGATGGCAAGGTTACGGCCGGGCTTTACCGGGATCGTCATCACCGGCACCTTGATGCCGAGAATTTCCGTGTATTCGCTGTCCATGCCCATGCGGTCGTAGACCTTCGTCGCGTCCCAGATCTCCAGGTTGATGCACATGTCAATTTTCTCCTGCAGCTTAACGGCGCCCATACCGAAAATGCGACGGGCATTGATGATGCCGATGCCGCGCAGCTCGATGAAGTGACGGATGTTCTCCGGGGACTGACCGACGAGCGATTTGCTGGATACGCGGCGAATTTCCACCGCATCGTCCGCGATGAGACGGTGGCCGCGCTTGATGAGCTCGATGGCCGTCTCGCTCTTGCCGACGCCGCTGTCGCCGACAAGCAGAATACCTTCGCCGTAAACCTCCACCAACACGCCGTGGCGTGTGATGCGCGGCGCAAGCTCGACGTTCAAATACGCAACGAGCGACGCGACAACATTTGAGGTCGACTCCGTCGTGCGCAGCACCGGCACGTGGTACGTTTCGGCAATCTCCATGAAGTCCTTGCCGGGGTCAATACCGCGGGCAACAATCACTGCCGGCGGCTTCAGAGACAGGTAGCTGTCCAGCGCCATGGCGCGGCGCTCCGGCTTTAAGCTCTCCAGCATGTACATTTCCGCACGGCCTAAAACGGCGATGCGATTCGGGTCAAAATATTCGTGGTAGCCGTTCAGCTCCATGCCGGGGCGAACAACGTCTCTCGATTGAATCAAAATATCATCGGCGCTCTTCGGCAGAAAAGCGGTCTCAAGCTGTAACTCGTGAATGATCTTGGAAAGCGGTATGGTGTAAACTTCCGGCATCGTGATCTTCCTCCCTAAAGTTAAGACGGCTGCAAAAGCCTTTTTATGCTGTTTTAGCGGCTTTTGCTCCCTTGTTTTCGGCGTCCCACACAAAGCACGCCTAAGGTGCCTGTTATCTTATATTATTATAGCGGATTTGCCGCCAAAAATCAACTTAAACTCCGCTTTCCGCCGTGGCGTATTAATTCTTCTTGAAAAGTCCGTTTTTGTGCGCTATACTGGTAAAAGTAAAGCGCTTTCGCGCACGAAAGGACGGTGAGTGTATGATTCGGATCAACTATCGGGCATTTTGCTTCCGAATCACTGGCGATGTGCTCCGTGCAGGCTCTATGGACAGAGACTAAGGCTATCCATTTGTACGGAGCGATTCTTTGGATCGCCTGATGTATTCTGTCTCGGCCTGCTTTTTTGAATGTACAAATCAATTCAAAAACAGGAGCGATAAAAATGACAGAATTCAGTTTTTCACATGTAAATAAAAATTTCGGCTTCAAGCCCGTCTTAAAAGATTTGAGCTTTGAAGTGATGACCGGCGAGCGCGCCGCGCTCATCGGTCGCAACGGCACGGGTAAATCGACCATTTTAAAGCTGCTTGCGAGCGAAGAAAGCCCGGACAGCGGCGAAATCTCCCTGCGCCGCGGTGCGAACACCGCGCTTTTGGAACAGATTCCCCGCCTGCGCGGCAAAGACGCAACCGTGTACGACGTGCTTTGCGAGCCGTTTGCGGAAGTTTTCTCCGTTGAAGCGAAGCTGCGCGAACTGGAAGAAAAGATGACGGAGGATTTCGAGCGCTATGCCGACGCATACACCGAGGCGCAAAGCCGATATGCGGCGCTTGGCGGCTATGACGCAGAAACGCGGCTGAAAAACATCGTGCAGGGGTTTAAGCTGAACAGCCTGCTCGAGCGACCGTATAATGTGCTCAGCGGCGGGCAGAAGACCGTTGTGAACCTCGCCGCCGTCGTTCTGCGTGAGCCGGATATTCTGCTGCTCGACGAGCCGACAAATCACCTCGACATGCAAACGCTCGATTGGTTTGAGGGCTTCCTCGCAAAATACCGCGGTACGGTTTTAATGGTCTCGCACGACCGCCGGTTTTTAGACCGTGTGGCAACGCGCACGCTCATTTTAGAGGACGGCATCTGCACAAGCTACCCCGGCGGCTACACGGCTGCGAAAGAGGAGCAGGAACGCCAAATGCTCCTCGAATTTGAGCAGTACAAAAACCAGCAAAAACAGATTGAAGCAATGAAAGCCGCCATCAAACGTTTTCGCGAGTGGGGCGCGCAGGCGGATAATCCGAAGTTCTTCCGCCGCGCCAAAATGCTGGAGCTTCGCCTTGAGAAAATGGAGATGATAAAGCGCCCGCAGCTTGAAAAGCCCAAAATCCCGATGCGCTTTGCGGGCGACCGCACCGGGCGCGAGGTTTTAAAGCTTACGGGTTTCTCCCTTTCGTTCGGCAAGACCGCGCTGTTTGAACAGGCAGAGCTGCTTGTGGAGGAAAAAGACCGCATGGCGTTTCTCGGCGCGAACGGCACGGGCAAAACATCGCTTTTACGCGCAATTTTCGGGGATGTCCCATTTTCCGGTACAGCGAAGTTCAACCCCTCCGCGCAGCTTGGGTATATTCCGCAGGAGATTCGCTTTTTAAACGACAAGGACAGCGTGCTCGAAGCATTCCGCCGCGAGTGTGTTTGCGGCGAGGGCGAAGCGCGGCAAATTTTAGCAAAGTATTACTTCTGCGGCGCGGCGGTGATGAAGCGCGTCTCTTCTCTTTCGGGCGGTGAAAAGGTGTTGTTAAAGCTCGCCGTTCTTTTGCAGAACCGCGTGAACTTTCTCATTCTCGACGAGCCGACGAACCACATCGACATTGAAACGCGTGAGATGCTTGAGGACGCTTTGTTGGAGTTCTCCGGCACCTTGTTGTTCATTTCGCACGACCGCTATTTCATCGATAAACTTGCGACGAAGATCGTCGTGCTCGAAAACCGAAAAATCAACGTTTTCGACGGCACCTATGCGGACTATCTGCGCGTGACGGGTCACGCATAAGCGAGCCGAAATGCAATGAAATAACAAAAGCCTTACGCCTTGCTCTTTTTTGAGCTTGGTGTAAGGCTTTTTGCCGTTTATGCTTTCTTTTTCAGCGGGTCCCACACGCCCAAAAGATAGAACGCGAGCGACAATGTACTGGAAATTATCCAGCCGAACGGCCACGAAAGCCAGATGCCTGTGATGCCGAACGGATGCACCAGAATAAACGCCAGAACAACGCGCAGAATGAGGTCTAAGAACGTGGTAATCATAAAATATACCATTGCACCCGCACCGCGCAGCACGCCGTCCGCGGCAAGCTTTAATGCGAGGAACAGGTAGAACAGCGAGACAATAAGCAGAAATTTTTTGCCGATCTCGATGGCCTCCGCCGAGGTGCTATTCATAAAGAGCAGCAGGAGGTTTTCGCCGCAGAACACATACGCGCCCATAAAGACGAGCGCCACGGCAAACGATATCACAAGCCCCGCTTTGAAGCCGCTGCGCACGCGTTCCATTTTGCCTGCGCCGATATTCTGCCCCGTAAAGCTCGAAACCGAGTTGTTGAGCGCCGTCAATGACGTGGTGGCGAACGTGTTGAGCTTTACGCCTGCGGAATAGCCCGCGATGGCGGAGGAGCCGAAACCGTTGACAAGTCCCTGAATGCACAAATTGCCGACCGAAACGAAACTTTGCTGCAAAATGCTCGGAATGGCTACGATCGAAATACGGCGCAGCATCGCACCGGAAAACAGCGCGGGCTTTTCCTTGGTTTCAATGGATTTCAAACGGCGCAAGACCGCCCAGAACGCACACGCGGAAGCCACGCCCTGTGCGAGGAACGTCGCCCACGCAACACCGCCGACGCCCCAGTGGAATATGATGACGAACACGGCATCGAGCACGATGTTGCCGACGGACGACGCGATCAAAAACCACAGCGGCGTTTTGCTGTCGCCGAGCGACGTGAACACGCCGGAAGAAATGTTGTAGATAAAAAGGAATAAAAGCCCCCAAATGTAAATAGCAAGGTACAGCGTCGTATCTTCCATGATGTTCTCCGGCGTGCCGAGCATGCGTAAGATTGGCTCGCACAGCACCGTGCCGACGACCGTGAGCACCACGCCAAGCACCGCAACAGAAATAAAGCCCGTATACGCCGCCGTTTTCATTTCTTTAAAATCCTTCGCGCCGAAAAGCTGCGAGATGACGACCGAAATACCGATGTTCATGCCGAACGCGACCGCCATGAAGATCATCGTCACGGGGTACGAAGCGCCCACCGCCGCCAACGCGTCTTCACCCGCAAATTTGCCCGCGATGACGCTGTCTGCAATATTGTAAAGCTGCTGGAACGCCACACTCAAAAGCATCGGCAGCGTGAACCGCAGCAAAACACCTGCCGGCTTGCCGGTCGTTAAGTCCTTATTCATGTCCGTTTTCCCTTCTCTTTTCAAAATACGCACATTTATTATAAGGAATTACGACCAAAACGGCAATGTTCAAAATGCCCAAGCATTTTCACCCACGCGCAGAAAAGACTGCGCGTTCGGCAAAAGCCCGCCTAAAGTCATAAACAAAGCCCGCCGAAAAACGCATTTAAAACGTCTTTCAGGCGGGTTTGTTCACTTCTATGCACGTCAGCGCGCCGTTTTCCGCTTTGTACAGGCGCGTACAGTATTTCAGCGCGCCCGGGCGGTGTGTCGTCAAAATGCACGCGGTGTCCGGCAGCGCGGTTAAAAGATTTTTCAGAACCTGCGCTTCGGTCTTTTCATCAAGCGCCGAGGTCGCTTCGTCAAGGAGCAAGATCGGCGCGCCGCGCAGCACCGCGCGGGCGATGGCGATGCGCTGCGCCTGTCCCTCGGAAAGCCCGCCGCCGTGCTCTGTGATCTTCGTGTTCACGCCGTTTGGCAGCGATGACACAAACACCCATGCGCAGGCGGTTTTGAGCGCCGCTGTCATTTCCTCCTCCGTGGCGTTCTCTTTTGCCATGCGCAGATTCTCCGCAATCGTGCCGGAAAACAGCGTGCTGCCCTGCGGTACATACGAAAACGCACAGCGCGTCTCGGCGCTGATGACGATTTCGCATCCACTCTTCCCGCGCAGCACAGCACGTCCGCTTTCCGGGTAAACGAGTCCGAGCAAAACACGCACCAGCGTCGTTTTCCCCGCGCCGGATGTGCCAACAAGCACGGCAATCTCCCCCGGCCCTGCCGCAAACGATACGTTTTTCAGCACTGCTTCGCCGTTTCGGTATGCGGCTGTCACATTTTTGAGTTCTACCATCAGTGCGCCCTGCGGCAGGGCCGTTTTACCGTGGCGCTCCTTCGGCAGCTCGCAAAGCTCACGCACACGGTGTGCAGAGATCGCCGTGCTCAAAAACTTCGGGATAAGCCCTGCGGCACTTTCAAACGCACTTGTCAGGCTGCTGCGCTGCTGCAAAAAAAGTGTCAGCGTACCGAATGTAATGGCACGCGTCCACAATAAATACAGCCCGTAGCCCATGGCGGTAAACTGCGTGAACGCCCCCGCAACCCGCAAAAGCGCATTCACGCGCACGGAAAACATGTTGTATTGCAAACTGCATGTGCGCAGCGCTTCCTGTTTTTCCTTTAGCTTTCGGCTTTGGCTTTGCATTGTGCCGAGCGATTTCACCGTGTCGACCGTGTAAAACGTCTCCGCTTCAAACGCGGTCATTTCGCTGCCAAGGCGGCGCAGCTTATTTTCAAATGCCCGCCGCTTTTTGAGCACGGCGACAGACAGCAGCAACACCACCGGCGCGCCGCCGAGCGCGATGAGCGCCATCGCGGGGCTGTAAATCCAGATGAGGAAAAACACCGCGCACAGCCTGTAAGCCGTCACCAAAATTTGCGGCAGCCAGCTCACTGCCCCGCCGCCCACAGCACCCGTATCCGTTTCAAAGCGATTTAAAATGTCGCCGCAGGAAAATGCGTGCAGCGCCTGCCAGTCCGCGTCTAAAATGCGGTCGAACACATCGGCGCGCACGTTGTTATTGAGGTCAATCTCCAGCTTTTTCAGCACGCGGCTCACCACGCAGTCGAACGCGATGGAGACCGCCGTGCTGCCAATAGCCGCGAAAACCAAAAGCGGCAGACGGGCGGTATCGTACCCCGTGACGATGTCGATGAGGTACTTGCCCGCCACGCTGCCGAACAGGCCGACCGTGGTACCGAGCACGCCGAGCGCAATATACAGCGCGATCATTTTCTTGCAGCGGCGGCTGTACGTGAGCAGCCATTTCCAGTCCGCCAAAACCTCACTGAACTCGCAAAAGCGCACTTTGTTTTCTTTACGCTCCATTTGGCACCTTTTCTTTTCGGGCATGGCGGCGCGCAAGCATCGCGATAAAAAGCGGCCTTACCGGTGTTAAAACGAGCCATACGGTTTTGAAAAACCGCCACAGCGCACTGTTTCGTCCGTACCACTTACCCTTGCGGCGCACGGCAAGGACAAGGCAGCAAATTTGCTCGCCGTGCACGGGGCCCTCGGGGTCGGTCTGGCTGTCGCCAAGGAGATACCACCCGCTTTTCGTCACGCGCCAAACGCGGTGCAGAACGTACTGCCCGTCTAACCGCCGAAACAGCACGATCTCCCCGCGTTTTGGCGGGTGCGTGCATTTTACAAGCCGCACGACGTCCCGCCCGTGGATGAGAAACGGCGCCATGCTGCTGCCGAACACCGGCATTTCCATCACGCCGCCCGCTTCCGTTTCGGAAAGGATCGCGCCGATGTACGCGCGCAGCCCCGCAGCATCTATAAGCATGCGCGCAGGCGGACGGTCTCCGCCACGGTCGCGGGGTACAGCGCCTCATACAGGCAGTCGACCGCTTCTTCCGATATGGTACAATCCAGCAAAAACGCCGGTACGCGGCGCAGCAGTGCTTCCACGGCATCGAGCACACGCGCAGATTCCGCCTGATCCCAGCGGTTCACCGTCACCTGTCCGTAAAGCCGCAAAAATGCCTCCCCGCGCGAGAGCCTGCGCACGGCGTTCTTTTTCGCCTGCCGCAGCAAAACAATGGCGCTCAGCCGCGCATCCGCATTTTGGCAGATGCCCGACGTGCCGCAGACCGGCCAACCGCGCGCCATCCAGCAATCCTGCACCTTCTGCAATAAAGCGCGGTCGCCGTTGATGATCTCCGCCCCGGCGTATTGCGCCCAGAGCGAGGCCTGCGTGCTCTTCCCCGTGCCGGACGGTGCCGAAAACAAAATAGCCCGTCCGCGGTGGCGTATGTAGGCGCTGTGCAGAATAAAGCTGTCCTTTTGCAGCATGCGGCGCTCAAGCGCGAAAAGCGACGCGAATACCGGGTCAAACACAAGGCAGCCGCGGCAGTCTTCGGCGATCATCACCTCGGCGTGCGTGTCGTCCAGCTCGCGATACAATGCGTAAAAGCCAAGCATGCCCTGTATACCCAAAAGCCGCGATTCCTTTTCTCCGTCGCGGTACACGATGAGGTCTTCCCGCACGGCCGTGCACACGCCGACGGGGTTCGGGATGCTCTTTACAAAGCGCAGCGTGTAGAAATACGCAGGCTGCACGTCTTTCGTTTCAAAACGCAGAAAATTCGGTGGAAAAACGAGTGTATCGGGGTGATCTGCCGCAAAGCAGAAACCGCCCAACTTAAAGAGCCTGTGCATGGGGTACAGTCTCTCCTTTCTTCAAAATTTCGGGCGCTGTGCTTTCCGCGCACAGCAGGCGGTAGAGCGTTTTTGTGTAGGCGCATACATAAGGCGGCACCGTGCCGAACGCGCCGCCCTCGCGCAAAGACGATGCCGGACACGCGCGGCACAGCGGACGCAGCTTGCATACGACGCACGCTTCATTCTGTTTAAGCGCCGCAGATTTCTCCCGCACCGCACGCCAAGCGGCCTGCACGTCGTTGTGTTCGATCGGCACGGAAAGCGCCCCGAGCATCACGCACGGGCGCAAATCGCCGCGCCAGCCGACGGCAAACGAACACTGCCCTGCAAGGCAGCGCATGCCGGCTTCCGTTTCCGGAACAGCGCTTTCCAGCGCCTGTACCGTGCATTGCGCATATTCGTGAAAACCGGCTGTGCCAAGCTTTATTCTCGTTGCGGCAAGGCTTGCGGCCGCGGCTTCCTCCGGCGAGAGCCGCGCTTCATGCTGTCCGCTTTCTGTGGACATCATATAGGTGTCCGGCTCCAACTCTAAATCTTGTTCCTTTGTGATTTGAAATAACGTTTCAAGGTCATGCCGGTTTTGCCTGACCACGCTGACACCGACCTTCACCGGCACGCCGTGCGCCTGCAAAAGCTGAATGCCGCGCATCGCTTTTGCGTACCCGGTCTCGTCACCGCACAGCGACTTGTAGGTCTCTCCGCTTGCGCCGTACAGCGTAACGTTCACGCGGCGCGGCGGATTTTTCGCAAAAAATGCCGCCCAGTCTTCATTCAAAAGCGTGCCGTTCGTGTTCACCGTAACGATCATACCGAGCTTTCGCACCGCGAGATACACCGCGCGAAACGCGGGGTACAAAAGCGGCTCGCCGCCCGTGAGCAGCAAAAACAGCGTGCCTGCGTCGCGTAGCTTTTCCGCAAGCGCTGTCCACTCCTCCGCCGTTTGCAGGCGGCTGATTTTCTCCTGCTCTGTCCTGTTCATGCGAACATAACACATTTTGCAGTTTAAGTTACAAAGTGGGGTCAGCTCAAAACTGCCGGTGATGGGCACGCCCGTTTTGGCGGCGCGGCGCAGTAAAAACGCTTCCGCTGTGTCTTTCTCCGGGTGCATCACGAGTGGTTCGGCCGCTCGTTCTGCGTCAGCGTTGTGGTGACATGGTAATCGTCAAAGTTCCATACAGGTGTCGCATTTCCGAACCAGTCCACGACGAATGCGTTCTTCGCCGGCATCACGGAATCCTGCCCGGTGATGGAATACTGCTGTCCGCACGCCTCGTTATAGTACTTTCTGCTGTCAATGCCGCGGTCATACACACCGTTGCCGTTCGAGTCCAAAAACACCTCTCCCGAAATATCGCACACGCCCGTGTAGCACGCGGCGATGTACTCGTTTGCCTCAAACACCTCCGTTTGCAGCATTGGAGCGCTCCATGCTTTTTTCATTTTATACCGCCTTTCCTTCCGTTTTTTCCGCAGCGGAAGCCTCGCGCAGCAGCCCTGCGCGCAGCCCTGCCCGTACAAAGTTTTCTATGCCGCGCAGCATTTCTGCCGGCTGCCCGGTGTACTGCGCCTCTGCCGCAGCCGCGGCTTCTGCCACCGTGCACGGGTGCTGAAACTGCATCCACAAAAACCGTCCCGTTTCGTTCAGCGCGGTGATGCGGTTCTGTGGCGCGTCCGTCTCCCCGGCAGGGATCAGCACGTACAGCCCGGCGATCTCCCGCAGCAGGTGCCTGCCGTTTACATAAAATCTTTTCATGTCATTCGGCGGCAGCCCTGCCGTTTCCATTTCCGGGCTTTTCGCTTTTTCCGCCCGCTCCATGCTTATCCCTGCCTTTCTGCTTCGTGGCTTCGGTTATAATCATAACAGAATTTTTGGTATTGTCAACCAAATATATTTTGTAGAATTCAATTGTAATTAGTAAAAATCAATATATTTATGCGTCTTTTTGTCAAAAAAAGAAGAGCCATGCAGGAAAACGGGGTGCGATTTTTCCGTTTTCCGCACAGCTCTGAGCTTTATCGGTATTCTGTTTTCACATTGTGATCATGACCTGTACGTTCGGGTTCTTCTCTCCGACAATCACGATCATTTCAATCATTTTGTTTACATAATCTAAAAGCGCACCGGAAATTTTGCCGTAGTCCGTAAACTCAATTTCCGCTTCCGTTTTCGGCATTTCCAGTGCCGCCTGCAAAGCTTCCAACGTCGGTGCAACGCGGCGCAGACGCAGCTCCGCGTTGATATACTCGTGCAAATCGCGAATGTCTTTCACATCCGTCAACTTTATTTCTGCTCGCATACGCTTTTCCCTTTCGTGATGTAAATTTCGCGCATAAAGACCTCGTCGCGCGCAGCGGTAATCTGTACGCGCACGCCGGAAAGCTTTTTGTTCGTGTGGCCCGTCAGCGGGTTCTGCACGGCGAACGGATCTTCCAGCTCGCAGATGTGCTTATTGCCGATGCACGTGCCCTCGAATAACGCGTAATCCGCCTTGTTTTCTTCGTCGATGCCGAGAATGCGGAAGCCCTCCACGCGCTGACCGTGCGTGAGATCCTCGCGCAGCACAACGCAGCCGATCTCCACCGGCCCCTCGGTTTTCAGCTCATACACGGGCTGCGTGGGCGTGCCGCCGATGCGCTCCACCGTGCACGGAATGCGGTTTTCGGTCGTCTCGCGGATGAGGTCGCCGAGCTCCTTCAAGCGCTTCACGTCGCGTTCATCGAACTTGCCCTCGCGCGTCGGCGGTACGTTAAGATTCAGGCAGGCGTTTGCGCCGCAGGAACGCAGGTAGGTGTTGTACAGTCTCTCAAGCGAATGCGGTTCCTCGTTTTCGTGCCAGAACCAGCCCGGACGAATGGACATGTCGATCTCCGCCGGTGCGAAAACAAGCCCCTTCGAGTAGAGGATGTTCGGCATGGTGCCAATCTCGCGGTTCGTGTTGTACATGTAGCTCAAAGAGCCGTCTTCTGCCATCGGACCCGCGCCGGTCTGCACCTCGCTGTAAAAGCACAGCTCGCTCGGCACAACGGCCCATTCGGCATGGCGCGCCTCTCCGGCCTCGTTGCCGCACCACCGGGTATCCGGGCCGAAATCATTGAAAATAACGGCGTTCGGCTGATACTTGCGGATGAGCTCAAAGTAACGTGGGAAGTCATATTCCTGCTTTTTGCCGTTTTTGCCCTCGCCGCAGGCGTTATCGAACCACACGCAGAAAATATCGCCGTAGCCGGTCAAAAGCTCCGTCAGCTGATTGCAGAAGTAATCGTTATATTCCGGCGTGCCGTAATATTTTGAGTTGCGGTCCCACGGAGAAAGATAAAAGCCGAACTTGATGCCGCCGCGCTTGCAGGCTTCTGCGGCTTCACGCACGACGTCCCCCTTATAAGGGCTGTTTTTTACGCTGTGCTCCGTGTATTTGCTCGGCCACAGGCAGAAGCCGTCGTGGTGCTTCGCCGTGAGGATGAGTCCCTTGAGGCCCGCAGACTTCACCGCTTCCACCCACTGGTCGCAATCGAGCGCGGTGGGGTTAAAAATCTTCTCATCCTCTGTGCCCTCGCCCCATTCGCGGTCCGTGTAGGTGTTTACACCGTAATGCACAAACGCATAGCGTTCCATCTCAAACCAATCAAGCTGTCGTTTAGACGGCACCACACGTGCCGCCTCTTTCAAAAATTCAACCATACTGTCCTCCCGAATTTCGGCTTTGCTGCTCTGCTCGTATTATAGCACAACCGCGCAAAATGTCAAAAATAAAAATGCGGCGCAGAAAGCTCGCTTCCGTACCGCATTTAATCGTTATTTTAGAACGTGACGCGCACCGTGGTGCCCTTGTTCGGCTCACTTTCAAGCGACACGCGCGCATGGTGGAACATGGCGCCGTGCTTTACAATGGAAAGCCCAAGTCCCGTGCCGCCAATCTGCTTGGAGCGGCTCTTATCCACACGGTAGAAGCGCTCGAACACGCGCTCGCGGTCGGCCGCCGGAATGCCAATGCCCGTATCGCTGACCTGCATATATGCGTGGCCGCCTTCCGTGCCGGTGGAGATCACCACACGGCCGCCGGGACGGTTGTACTTTACAGCGTTATCCGCAAGGTTATACAGCATCTCGTCTAAAATGTACGGCACGCCGGTGACGAACGCCGAGCTGCCCTGCACCGAGATGACAATACTGTTCTGCTGCGCCGGGATTTTCAGACGGCAGGCCACCTCCTGCGCAATGGCGTAAAGGTCTGTATCGGCACGGCCAAGCTCTACCGCATTTTCGTCAAGCTTTGAAAGCTTCAAAATATCCTCAACAAGCGTGATAAGCCGCTGTGCTTCGGTATAAATGTTGTTCGCAAAGCGCGGCACATCGGCACTCTTGACGAGCCCGTCCTTCATAATCTCCGCATAACCCGAAATAGAAGTCAGCGGCGTTTTGAGCTCATGCGAAACGTTCGCGGTGAACTCGCGGCGCAGGCGCTCGTTCTCTTCCTTTTCGGTAACGTCCAGCAGCACGATCACCGCGCCCTGCACGCCGTTATCGTTCGTAACGGGGTTCGCGATGAGGCTGTAACTGCGCCCCGCCAGCTTTGTGATGCGCTCGCTCGCCGTACCCGTCAGCGCGGAATCCACTGCATCACGGAAATCGGGGCTGCGGTTAAACGCCAGCACGCTCTGTGGGCGGTCGTCCTCCGGGTGCACGTCCAAAAGGCGCACAGCGCTTGTGTTGTACGAAAGCACATCGCCCTTTGCATCCACCACAATAAAGCCCTCGCGCATGTTTTCGGTGATGGCGGTAAACTCCGTCTGCTTGCGGTGCAGCTCTTCCATTTTCTCCTTGATGGTCTCGTTCTGGCGCTGCAAGCGCAAAAGCAGCGGCGAAAGCTCGCCGTACACGTCGTTTTCCATCGGGTGGTCAAGGTCAATGGCGTTGACCGGCGCCACAATCTGCTTTGTGCGGTACGTGGAAAGCAGAATGGCCAGCACCAAAATAATGACGGAGCACAGCAGCATCCACGGCACCATGCGCTCAATGGAGCCGAACACCGTCTTCATACCGACCGAAAGGCGCAGCACGCGTCCGTCCGAGAGCATCACAGCGTAGTTATATGACTGCACATTCAGCGTATCGGATTCACGCACGGATTCCCCCGCACCATTTTCTCTTGCAGCAATGACCTCCGGGCGGTCGTTGTGGTTTTCCATGTTTGCGGCATCCGCAACACTGTCAAATCGCACCGTGCCGTCCGTATCGATGACGGTCACGCGCACAGACTGCGCGGCGGCTGTATCATACCCGGCGGAGCGGATGTCGGAAAGGTAATCGTCCCCGCCAAGGGCGATGCCGTTTTGAATGTAGCGGCTTTCCGCTATGGTCGCCTTTTTCACGATTTCCAGCGAATCGTAGTACGAAACGACGCCGGAAAGCACCATAGAAAGTAAAATGGAAAGCAGCGCAATGCACGACATGCTGAAAATGATCTTTTTCTTCATGCGTCTTTCTCCTCTTTAATCCTGTGCCAGCCGGTAGCCCACGCCGCGCACGGTCTCAATGAGCGCACCGGCATCGCCGAGCTTTTGCCGCAGCGTGCGGATATGCACGTCTACCGTGCGGGTCTCGCCGCTGTAATTGTAATCCCAGATCTTCGTGAGAATCTGATCGCGCGAAAGCACCACACCGCGGTTTTCCAGCAGATAGCACAGCAGTTCAAATTCTTTGTACGTGAGGATCACGGGTTCACCATCAACCGTAACGGCGCGGCGCTTCACATCCACCGCAAGCGAGCCCGCCGTAAAAAGCTTATCCTCCGCTGCGGGCTTCGCGGCCCTGCGCAGCAGCGCGCGTACACGGGAGACAAGCTCCATCATGCCGAACGGCTTCGGCAGGTAATCGTCCGCGCCGCTGTCCAGCCCAACCACACGGTCATATTCGCTGCTTTTCGCCGTCAGCATCATCACGGGCAGGTCGGCCGTTTCCGCACCCGCGCGCAGACGCTTCAAAATATGCAGACCGTCTTCATCCGGCAGCATAATGTCGAGCAGCACGAGCTGCGGCAGCTCTTTTTCAAGTGCCTGCCAGAAATCGGCCGCATTCCGGAAGCCCTCGGCTTCAAAACCGGTGGTGTGCAGTGTATAGAGTACAAGCTCGCGGATGCTGTCGTCGTCCTCCACAAGATAGATCATAAACCCTTAAATCCTTTCTGTGCGGCTTTGCCGCTTAATCGTGCTCGCCGGTGAGTGAGAACACGACCCACTCCGCAATATTGACCGCGTGGTCGCCGATGCGTTCAAAATACTTCGCCACCATCAGCAGGTCAAGGCATGTCTCGCCCTCCTCGGGCTTTTCGGCGATGAGTGCGATGATCTCACTTTTCACCTTGTTAAAAAGCGCATCTACTTCGTCGTCCGCTTTTTCCACGGCGCGCGCAATATCCATGTCACGGCGCACAAACGAATCGACGCTGTTCGTCACCATGTTCACGGCAGCGCGCGCCATTTCGGCAATGTGCAGACTGCCCGGCAGCACCTCTGCGCGGATATGCTCGACCATTTCGGCAATATCCGAAGCCTGGTCGCCGATGCGCTCCATATCTGCGATCATCTTCATCGCGGCAGAGATGAGACGCAGGTCTTTTGCAACAGGCTGCTGCTGTAAAAGCAAGCGCAGGCAGATCGCTTCGATTTCGCGCTCCTTGCGGTCGATTTCCTGCTCCGTTTCGTCCACGGCGCGGCGCAGCGCTTCGTCTCGTGTCACAAGTACCTTTGCCGCCTGCGAAATGCCGTCTTCGCACAGTGCGCCCATGCGGATAAGCTCTGTATTGAGCAGCTCCAGCTGCTCGTCCAAACGATTTCTCATTGTAGTCACGTTCCTTTCTGCAAGCCTTAACCGAATCTGCCGGTGATGTAATCCTCCGTGCGCTTATCCTTCGGCATGGAGAATAAGCTCTCCGTCTCGCCGTACTCGATGACCTCACCGAGCAGGAAGAATGCCGTTTTGTCCGAGATACGCGCCGCCTGCTGCATGTTGTGCGTGACCATAACGATAGTATAATCCTTTTTCAGCTCCACCGCAAGGTCTTCTATCTTGGAGGTGGAGATCGGGTCAAGGGCGCTGGTCGGTTCGTCCATCAGCAGCACCTCCGGCTCCACAGCCAACGCGCGTGCAATGCACAGTCTCTGCTGCTGTCCGCCGGAAAGTCCCAGCGCGCTTTTCTTCAGTCTGTCTTTAAGCTCGTCCCAAATGGCGGCGTTTCTTAAAGAACGCTCCACAATGTCGTCGAGCTTCGCCTTAGAGCGGATGCCGTGCGTGCGCGGGCCGTAGGCGATGTTGTCGTACACGCTCATCGGGAACGGGTTCGGCTTTTGAAACACCATGCCGACACGTTTTCTCAAAAGGTTCACGTCCATCCCGTGGTAGATGTCCTCGCCGTCCAATTTTACTGCGCCGGTGATACGGCAGCCCTCAACGAGGTCGTTCATACGGTTCAAGGATTTCAGCAGCGTACTTTTGCCGCAGCCGGAAGGCCCGATAAACGCGGTGATTTCATTCGGCTGAATTTCCATATTGATGGATTTCAGCGCATGGAAATCGCCGTAATACAAATTCAGATCTTCGATTGCCAATTTACAGCTCATATCGTTTCCCCTATCTTTTTCTGGTGTGATTCTCTAAAAGGCTCGCTTTAGCCCTGTTTCTTCGTAATTTTCTTCGCGACGAACGAGGACAGTGCGTTGATGCCGATGACGATAACAAGCAGCACAACCGCTGTGGCATACGTTTTGTCGATGTGCAGGCCCTCGCTTGAAAGCACATACATGTGCACGGAGAGGGTTCGCACGGAATCAAACAAACCGCCGCCCGCCTGGCCCGGCATCTGCGCTACGGAGCCCGCAGTGTACATCAACGCCGCAGATTCACCCACAACGCGGCCAATGGCCAAAATCACGCCGGACAAAATGCCCGGCACGGCGCTCGGCAGCACGATACGGAACACGGTGCGCAGTCTGCCCGCGCCAAGCCCGAAGCTGCCCTCGCGGAAGGAATCCGGCACCGAGATGAGCGCCTCCTCCGTTGTGCGCATGATGAGCGGCAAAATCATGATGGCGACCGTAAACGCACCGGCAAGCAAAGAATAGCCCCAGTGCAGCGCCGTCACAAAGCACAGATAGCCGAACAGGCCGTACACGATGGACGGAATGCCCGAAAGTGTTTCGGTCGTGATGCGCACGAGCTGCACAAGCTTGTTGCCGCGCTTTGCATATTCCACAGAGTAGATTGCCGCGCCGATGCCGAGCGGCAGTGCAATAACGAGCGCAATGATTGTCATGACAATCGTAGAGATCAGCGCCGGCATCAGCGACACGTTATCGGACGTATAGGTGAACGAGAAAAGATCCGGCGTGATATACGGGATACCCTTCACAAGAATGTAAAAGATAAGGTATAAAAGCGTCAGCATCGTGATGAGCGACGCGCCGCAGACAAGCAGCAATAGAATAAGCGAAAGCGGCGAGCGCCTATACGCGCGCATTTTATCCTTGAAGGTGAGCTTGTTGATGGTCTCTGCCGCCACGGGTTTACAGGTACGTTCCATAGTCATTTCCGTATCCTTTCCGGGTCATGCCCTGTCTTTTCTGCGCAGAAGCGAGAACGTAACGTTGATAATTAGGATAAACACGAACAGCACGACCGCCGTCGCAATAAGTGCTTCGCGGTGCAGGTCTGTGGCATAGCCCATTTCCATAACGATGTTCGCCGTCATGGTGCGCACGCCATCGAGCAAGCCCTGCGGCATACGCGCCTTGTTGCCCGCCACCATGACGACCGCCATCGTTTCGCCGATGGCACGGCCGATACCGAGCACCACACCCGCCAAAATGCCGGAACGCGCCGCCGGCAATGTCGCAAAGAACACGCTGCGCTCATGGCTCGCACCGAGCGCCAGAGAGCCTTCATAGTAGCTGTCCGGCACGGCGCGAATGGCACTTTCCGAAACGCCGATGATTGTCGGCAAGATCATAATGCCGAGCAAAACGGACGCTGTCAGCATCGTGTTGCCCGCCACGCCGAAAATGTTCTGTACAAGCGGCACCAAAACAACGAGACCGAAGAAGCCGTACACAACGGACGGCACACCAGCCATCAGCTCCGTTGCAGGTTTCAAAATTTTATAAAGACCCTTCGGGCAGAACTTCGCGAGGAAAATCGCCGTCAGAAGCCCGATCGGCACACCGATGAGGATTGCGCCCGCCGTGACGTAGAGGCTGCCGAGGATCATCGGCAGAATGCCGTAGATGTCGTTGCCCGGCTTCCACTTCGTGCCGAGCAGAAATTTAAACACGCCGATTTCACCGATGGCCGGAATACCGTTTGCAAACAGAAACACGCAGATCAAAACAACGGCAAAGATCGATACGCAGGCTGTGAGAAAAAAGAGGATATGCATGAGAAGCTCTTTTATGTTGCTCCACTTCACGGTTTGCACGCACCTTTCAAACTTTCAAAACTACTAAAAACTGCTTTATTGGCTTTCTTGCGAAAAGAGCCGGACCTTTCCGCCCGGCTCTCCTGCGTTTTATGGATTGTTTCTTACTGCAGCTCGGACCAATCGGTCGTTTCGCCGGTGTAGATGCTCAAAACCTGCTCGCTCGTAAGGCCGGTCAGCGCATTTTCCTTGTTGACGATAACAGCGATACCGTCCTGTGCGATGACAGTCGGGGTAAGACCGGCTTCAAGCTCGCTGTCCTTCAGCTCACGGGAAGCCATGCCGATGTCATACGCACCGTCGATGGTGGAGGTCATGCCCGTAGTGGAGTCGCTCTGCTGCACTTCAACGGTAACGTCCGGGTTCAGCGCCATATAAGCTTCCTTCAGTTTTTCCATGACCGGCGTAACGGAGGAGGAACCGCCGACAACGACCTTGCCGGAAACGCCGGATGCCGCGTAAGCCGGAGCCGCATCATTAACGGTGATATAACCGTTTTCGGAGACAACCTTCTGACCGTCAGCACTCATGATGAAGTTGATGAAGTCCTGTGCAACTTCGCTTGCCTCGCCCTTTGTTGCAATATTGAACGGACGAACAACCTTATAGGTGCCGGCCTTTACATTCTCAACGGTCGGTGCCGCACCGTCGATCTCCACGGCCTTTACAACGCTTTCGTCAAGGGAGCCGAGGGAGATATAGCCGATGGCCTTCGGGTTGCCCTGTACGGTGGTCATCATAACGGAGGTGCTGTTCGTAATCTGCGCATCATCCGTCGTCATATCTTCCTTTTCGCCAGCGTCGTTCTTCTGCTCGATGCCGAACAGCTCGATGAACGCGCCGCGTGTGCCGGAGCCGTCTTCACGGGAAAGAACGGTGATTTCGCCGGTCATGTCGCCGCCGGTCGTTTCTTCGGAGGAAGCGCTCTCGGAAGATGTACTTTCGGAAGAAGCGCTCTCCGCAGATGCAGCGGAGGATTCGGAGGACGGTGTCTCGGAGGAAGCGGAGCTTGCTGCGCCGCCGGAGCAAGCCGTCATAGCTGTCATGGTGAGAAGTGCGGCTGCAAGAACCGCGGTGATCTTTCTGAGTTTCATACGTTACTCTTTCCTTTCGGGAGCTTTCTGCTCGCCTTTTATCTTTTCCTTTGGTTTACAAGCGAAAGTATAGGGCCGTTTTGTAAACTCAAAAAGAAGTCTTGTGTAAAATCCACGTAAAACTGCTTAACATTTCGGGTTTTACAAAGCCAAAATCAAAAAGAACATTGAAAAGAAGCCCGTTTTGCAGTAAAATAAGCCTATAAAATGCGGAGGAGTTTTTTATGCGCAGCGAAAAAGAAATGTATGACCTCATCCTCGGCTATGCAAATGCCGATGAAAATATCCGTGCCGTCATCTTAAACGGTTCCCGTGCAAACCCGAACCGCAAGCCCGACCCGTTCAATGATTTTGACATTGTGTACCTCGTGCGCGATCTTACTCCGTGCAAGGAAAAAGCCTATCATAAAGACTTCGGCGAAATTCTCGTCTGCGAGCGCACCGACGAAAACGAGCTTTTTGAAGAGCACTTTCCTGAGTTCGTGTGCTATCTGATGCAGTTTGCGGACGGCAACCGCATCGACCTGACCGTATCGAGCATCGACCGCTGGGAAGTATATTGTTATGGCGACCGCCTTTCCGTTGTATTATTAGATAAAGACAACGCCCTGCCGAAGCTGCCGGAGCCGAATGAGAGCACGCACTACGTCAAAAATCCGACCGAGCGTATGTTTTTTGACTGCCGCACGGAGTTCTGGTGGGTCTCGCCGTACGTCTCCAAGGGTCTGTGGCGCGGCCAGCTCTTGTTCGCGCAGACGCACATGGAAAGTTGTATTCGCAAAATGCTGCTGCAAATGATGAAATGGTACGCCGGTACCTTGCACGGGTTTGATTACAGCGCCGGCAAATGCGGTGACGCCTTAAAAGACCTTCTCCCCGCAGACATCTGGAACGGCTACCTTGAAACCTTCGCCGCATGCACCGAAGAAGACATTTGGCGCGCACTGTTTAAGGCAGGCGAGCTTTTCACGGAGCTCACCAAACGCACCGCAAAAACGCTCGGCTTTACGGTCACGGACGAATACGACCGCCGCGTCACAAGCTTTTTAAAATACACAAAAGATTTGCCGAGAAACGCCAAAACGCTGGATTTTCATATTGACTAAAAGAAAGGACCCCTATATGCAGATATTATGTATCGGCGACGTGGTGGGCAGCCACGGGTGCGACTTTCTGCGCCGCACTCTCCCCGCCTTCAAGCGCACTAAGGGCATCGATGTCGTCATCGCAAACGGCGAAAACTCCTCGGACGGCAACGGCATCACCCCTGCCTCCGCAAACCACCTGCTCGATAGCGGCGTGGATATCATCACCACCGGAAACCACACCTACCGCCGCCGCGAATTTTACGATTATATCGATGAAAGCGACTGCGTCATCCGCCCCGCAAACTTCCCGCCGGAAGCCCCGGGTAAAGGCATGACCGTCTTAGATCTCGGCCGCACGCAGATCGCCGTCATCAACTTAATGGGCAATGTATACCTTGACGAGCACCTCGCCTGCCCGTTCCGCACACTCGATACGCTTTTAAAAACGCCCGACCTTCCGAAAATCTGCATCGTGGATTTTCACGCGGAAGCCACCGGCGAAAAGCGCGCGTTCGGCTATTATGCAGACGGCCGCGTCTCCGCCGTGTTCGGCACGCACACACACGTGCAGACGGCCGATGAAACCGTTCTGCCGAAGGGCACCGGATACATCACCGACGTCGGCATGACCGGCCCCATCGAGTCCGTACTCGGCGTCAGAGCGGAGCTCGTCATCAAAAAGCAGATAAGCAAAATGCCCGTGCGGTTCGATTTTGCGGACGGTCCGTGCAAGCTCGACTGCATTTTGTTCGATATCGATGAAAAAACAGGCCTCACCCGCAGCACAGAGCGTTTCTCCCTGCGCTAAACGTGATTTCTGTGCGGTATTACCCTTGTTTTTTCCCGCAAACTATGGTATAGTGTAGTTTGAAAATACATGCAAATATCTATCGGAAGCCGGTTTTTCGCCTTCCGAACGTTTTTAGACAGGATGTGTATGCAGTGATTACAGGTAAACAGCTTCGCGACGCAGTCATCTCCGGCGCGAACAGCATATTGAAAAACCGGAAATTTGTGGATGACCTCAACATCTTCCCCGTTCCGGACGGCGACACGGGCACGAATATGTCCATGACGATCGGTGCAGGCAGCGACGCCATGCAGGCGCTTGCGGATAACGAAACAACCGCTAAGGTCGCAAAAACGGCGGCTTCCGCCATGCTGCGCGGCGCAAGAGGCAACTCCGGCGTTATCCTTTCCCTTCTGTTCCGCGGCTTCTCGAAGGGTCTCGAGGACACCGTAGAAGCAGACGGCACACAGCTCGCAGCGGCGCTCGCCATCGGCGTGGATTCCGCTTATAAAGCCGTTATGAAGCCGACCGAAGGCACCATTTTGACCGTTGCCCGCGTGGCGGCGGAAAAAGGCGCTGCGGCAGCCGAGATCGACAACGACCCCATTTATGTTTGGGATGCCATCTGCATGGGCGCGGCGGAAGCACTGGCCACCACACCGGATCTTCTCCCCGTTCTGAAAAAAGCAGGCGTCGTCGATGCCGGCGGTCAGGGTCTCTGCATGATCTTCGATGGCATGATGCAGGTCTTCAAGTACGGTGAGATCGTCAAAACCGACATGACCGAAGCCGAAAAGGCCGAGGAGACCGCCCAGTTCTTTGCAAGCGTTGCGGCGGAATTTGACAGCGAGATCAACTTCACCTACTGCACGGAGTTCATCGTCGGCCGCGACCCGGAGGTCACCACCGAGCCGAACGAGCTGCGCCTGTTCCTCGAAACCCTCGGCGACTGCGTTGTTGTGGTCGATGACGAGGAGATCATCAAGGTGCACGTACACACGGAACAGCCGGGTGTGGCGCTCACAAAAGCGCTGGAATTCGGTTCCCTGTTGACCGTAAAAATCGAAAACATGAAAGAGCAGCACAAAAAAGCTGCCGAACTCAATAACGCAAACCGCGCGGCTTACGAAGCGGCGCAGGTCAGTAAAGAGGAAAAGGAGACCTTAAAGCCCGTTTCCCCCGAAGAGGAACTCGGCTTTATTTCCGTAGCGGCAGGCGACGGTCTGCGTGCACTCTTTGAAGAACTCGGCTGTGCACAGGTTGTCAGCGGCGGCCAGACGATGAACCCCAGCACGGAGGACATTGTCGAAGCCGTTCTTGCTACCCCGGCAAAGACGGTTTTCGTACTGCCGAACAACAAAAACATCATCCTTGCGGCAGAACAGGCCGTGCCGCTCGTCACCGACCGCAAGATTATCGTCGTACCGACCCGCACCATTCCGCAGGGTCTCTCCGCACTCTTAAGCTTTGACCCGGATGCTTCCGCAGACGAAAACGCTTCTGCCATGCTTTCTGCAGCGGAAAACGTCGCGACCGGCACGGTCACGTTCGCCGCACGCGATTCCGAATTCGGCGGCTTCAAAATCAAAGAGGGCGACACCATGGGCATGACGAACGGCAAGCTCGAGTTTGTCGGCGACACGCCGGTGCGTTCCGTCTACAAGGTTGCAAAGGCGCTGATGAATAAGCACACCTCGTTTATCACGCTCATTTACGGCGAAGGCATCACCGAGGAAGAAGCCAACGAAGCACTGCGTCTCATCAAGAACAAGGCAGGCGACGGTGTGGACATCAACCTCGTAAACGGCGGCCAGCCGGTCTACTACTTCATTCTTTCCGTGGAATAATTTCAAAGCAGCTTAGGGCGGGGCTTTATGCCCTGCCCTTTTTCGTTTTATGTCGGAGGTTTCATGGCGTCTTTATTTGAAGCGGACATTGCGTCTTTAAAGGGAGTCGGCCCAAAGCGTGCGGAGCTGTTCCGCAAGCTCGGCGCGCCCACGGTGGGCGATCTGCTGCGTCTCTATCCCCGCGCTTATGAGGATTGGCGCGACGCGGTGCCCATCCGCAATACACTCTTAAACGAAGTGAATATCGTAAAAGGCACAGTGCTGCGCCGTCCTGTCGAGCAGCGTATCCGCGGCGGCATGACGCTTTACAAGACGACCATCACGGACGGCGAAGACGACATGCAGCTGACATTTTTCAATAACCGCTACATTACAAGTCTGCTCACGGAGGGCGCGGTCTACGCGTTTCGCGGCAAGGTGACGGGCACGTTCATGCGCCGCGAAATGGCCTCCCCGGAGTTCGTTCCCGAAAGCCGCATGCAGGACATGGTGCCTGTTTACCCGCAGACGAGCGGCCTCACCTCTCGCATCATCGCAAACGCGGTAAAAGAAGCCCTGCGCCTGCTCCCTGAGACCGTCAAAGACCCGTTGCCCGATGCGCTTCGCCTGAAATACGCGCTGTGCCGCCTCGAATACGCGCTCAAAACGATCCACTTTCCGAATTCGCCCGAAGCGCTTTCCACGGCGCGCAGACGACTCGTGTTCGAGGAACTGCTCGTCTTGCAGCTCGGCATGGCGGAAATCCGCCGCGCAGGTGTGCGCGAAAATCCGTATCCGCTCAAAAAGGATTATACAAAAGAGTTTGCCGCCCTGCTCCCCTTCACGATGACCGGCGCACAGCAGCGTGCCGTGCAGGACGGCATCCGCGACATGCAGGGTCCGCACCCGATGAACCGCCTCATTCAGGGCGATGTCGGCAGCGGTAAAACAGCCGTGGCGGCGGCGCTGTGCCACACGGTCATTCAAAACGGATTTCAGGCGGCGCTCATGGCTCCTACGGAAATTCTGGCGGCGCAGCATTACGAGTCCCTCTCCAATCTCCTCGCCCTCTGCGGCATCAAAACGGTGCTCATCACGGGCAGCATGCGCGCCAAAGCAAAACGCGAAGCCATTAAGGGACTCAAGACCGGCGAGATTCAGCTTGCCGTCGGCACGCACGCACTCATCAGTGACGGCGTGGAGTTCTCGTCCCTCGCGCTCGTCATCACGGACGAGCAGCACCGCTTCGGTGTCAATCAGCGCACCGCACTCGCGAAAAAGGGCAACTTCCCGCACACACTTGTCATGAGCGCCACACCAATCCCCCGCACCTTGGCGCTGATGATTTATGGCGACCTCGACGTTTCCGTTCTAAATGAGCTTCCTCCGGGTCGTCAGCCCATCGAAACGTATCTCATCGACCCGCCAAAGCGCCGCCGCGCGTTCGGGTACATCAAAAAGCACATCGACGAGGGACGACAGGCGTACATCGTCTGCCCGCTTATCGAAGAGGGCGAAAGCGACGCGGCAAGCATCGCGGCGTATGAAAAGATCGTGCGCGATTACTTCGGTGACATGCCCATCGGCATTCTGCACGGCAAAATGAAGCCGAAGGAAAAGGACGCCGTCATGACCGATTTTGCAGAAAACCGCACGAAATTATTATTGTCCACCACGGTCGTCGAGGTCGGCGTGGACGTGCCGAATGCCGTCATCATGATGATTGAAAACGCCGAGCGCTACGGCCTTTCGCAGCTGCACCAGCTGCGCGGGCGCGTCGGCCGCGGCAAATACGCCTCCACCTGCATTCTGGTGACGGAAGCACAAAACGATGAAACATTACAGCGCTTAAGACTCTTTTGCAGCACCACGGACGGCTTCAAGGTCGCGGACGAAGACCTGCGCCTGCGCGGTCCGGGCGATTTCTTCGGCGAGCGCCAGCACGGCCTGCCGAAGCTCAAAATTGCCGATATGTTAAACGACATGCAGATTTTGCAGGAAGCGCAGCAGTGCGCCAAAGAGCTGACCGAGCGCGACCCGGAGCTCAGCTCCCCCGCCCTGCGCGGCCTGCGCGCCGAAATGCGCCGGCTCTTTGCATCAAATAACGGCACAGTAACCCTATAATAAAAACAAAACAGCTTCCGTTCGGAGAAATCCCAAAACGGAAGCTGTTTTTTTATTCCATGATAAGCTCTTTGTCTTCCGGCAGCGTAAACGGCACCGGCTTCGGCTCCGTCTGGTACCAATATGCCACAGACGTGTAGTCGTCGTAGCGCGGGCCCGTCCAGCCGAGGTTATCAATCGTCATTTTAAAGTCCTCATCGAAATAAACCGGGTCTTTCACGTGCCAGCGGTACAGCATAAAGCGCTTTTGATGGTTATACATTTCCTTCGTGTCGCCCAAAATCGCATACAAGCCCGTATAAAGCCCGCTGAACGTCTGGTAGCGGTTGAGGTAAATGTCATTGCCAAAGCCATACGAGCCGCCGAAGTAATCCTCCGTGCCCGTGTAGTTCATCGTGGGATATGCGTCGCCGTCAATGTACATTTTGGCTTCACCCTCCACCCAGCAGGTGTTGTGCCCGTTCATGCCGGAAGCCAGCGTCACGCCCGCAAAGCAGCCCTTGCCGTGCACGCCGTCCAAGATCACATACGAGCGTCCCTTCTGCACAGGGTGCTCCTGCCGATATGTCGCGTGAAAATAACCGCTGTTTTCGGGAATCTCTCCATACCATCCGGAAATCATATAGAAAAGCGTCTCTGGCTTTTCACCGCGATTTTCCATTGTAATACGGCAGTGTTTTCTGAACGGCATTTCAAAGTAGCTGTTGAACCCGCGCCCCGGCGCGACGAGCATCGCAGCTGAGTTCAAAACCGGGTAATTGCCGTCGCGGTCAGAAAAATTCTCGTCATACGCGCAACCGAAAAATGCCGAAAACGGTGCTTCCACGGACGGCTGTTCATTGTTTTCCCAGTAGATTCGCAGAATAAACGAGTGTCCCACGTAACCCGTGAACCACATGTGCGTCACCATGCCCGGGCCGTCCGTGTCACACAGCGTAACGGTCTCGCCGGGCTGAATTTGAATGCATGGACTCAGCTTTTCACAGTCCTTGGCGCGTGTGCCGCCGCCTTTTGTGCCTGTTGGATTTTCTGCGGAAAACCCAAAGTTTCTGCGGTTTTCCATTTTAAAAAGTGTCATGAAAATGCCTCCTTTATTTTTGTTAGAGTTTAATACTAAGCATTTCTTCAATTGAACCGAGTGCCGCGCGCCCCTCATAAAGTCCCTCGTCATGTAAGGCGAGCAGCGCGGGAACCTCCGCCTTTGTGCGGCTGACGTTGAGCGGCTTTAACGGACGAATGATGACCGCCCTGCCCGCTTTTTCAAGCTTTTCACACAACGCCAACTGGCGGTTATAAATCTCATGCCGCGTGCGCATCGCTTCTGCCACAGCAGGGTACTTGCGAAACGCCGCTTTCAAAAACGCCGTGTGCCCAAACGGTTCCTTTTGGTAGCCCTTGTTGCGCGTCAAAACGATCACATGGAACGTGTTGCCGTCTGCAAGCGACTTTTCGATTGGAATCGGGTCGCTGATGCCGCCGTCCAAGAGGTCATAGCCCATATAATGCTGAATTTTCGTGATGAGCGGCACGGAGCACGATGCACGCGAAGCCATAAACGGCGCTTTGAGCGTGTCCTTTTCAAACCAAACGGTCTTGCCGTCCGCACAGTTCATCGCGCCGGTCAAAAAGCGCGTATCCTGCTCATGAAACTTGTCCCAGTCGAAAAAAATGTGCTTTTCCGGCACCGTGCCGAAAATATAATCAAAGTCGAACATCGTGTGCTTTGTCAAAAGATTTCGCGTGCTCACATAGTCGGGGTTCCCGACATAGTGTTCAATGATCTCTCGGCTGCGCCCCGGTTGGCCCGATATGTACGAAAGCGCGTTCGCTGCGCCCGCCGAAACGCCGATAATATACGGAAACAGCAGATCTTTTTCCATGAACACTTCCATCACGCCGCAACTGTAATAGCCGCGCAGGCCGCCGCCCTCTAAAACGAGCGCTGTACCCTCGGGCAGTCGGCGCGAAAGCGTCTTGCCGGGAATCGGCTGCAATGTATAATCGGTCACAAATCTCACCCTCTTTGTGCTCATCATACAATATCAAGTTAAAAAAGTCAAGGAGGAAAGCCGCAGCTTCCTCCTTGCAACAAAACGGTTCAGTTTAGAGTTTCAAGCATCTCTTCAAGCTCCTCCGGGCTCCAATCTTCGCCGAGCGCAAACACGGCTTTGTGAAACACAAAAAGCTCGTCTTCGCCCAACTCACCGCTTTCGAGCTTGCAAAGCATCCCCGGCGCGATTTCGATCAACCGTTCGGTGATGGCAAATTTCTGCTTCCGCACAGCCTCCCGCGCGTTGCGCACAGTGCCGAAATCTAAATCGCTCGTGCTGCCGCACGGCATGGCGCAATACGCACAGTCCGGCGCAATGCGGTTTTTCTCCGCGTGGGCGCACGCCAACATGTTCTGCAACGCCGTTTCATCATCCTCCGCAAGCGCGGCAAAGCCCTCAAAAAGCACTCTGTCCGTTTCCACGGTCTTCGCGTTTTTCTGCTCCGCGCGGACAACGCCCACAAGCGCCCCCAGCAGCGCATCCCACGTTTGATTTCCCGTCCTCATTCTACGAGACTGCCGTCGGTCGCGATGACCTTCACCTGCCACGGGATAAACTTGCCGCTCGCCTTCAGTGCATTCACTGCCGCGCGCTCAAGGCCGCCGCAGCACGGCACCTGCATGCGCACGATTGTCAAGCTCTTGATGTCGTTCTGACGGATGATCTCCGTCAGCTTTTCGGTGTAATCGCCCTCATCGAGCTTCGGGCAGCCGATGAGCACTTTTCGGTTGTGCACAAAATCGCGGTGAAAATCACCATACGCATACGCTGTGCAATCCGCCGCAATCAGCAGGTTCGCGCCGTCAAAATACGGGGCGCGGATCGGCGCTAATTTAATCTGCACCGGCCACTGGCGCAGCTCGGATTCAATCTTGCCGCTGACCGCACTGTTATCCGTATTTACGGGCTTTCTCTCAATAGCGCGTGCCATGCTGCCCGGGCAGCCGGTGAACTTCGGCGTGCCGAGCTTTTCTGCCATTTCCTCTGCCTCTTTCTTCGCGGCTTTCTCTGCCATAGCCATTTTCACGGCTTCCTCGTCAAACGCCGCCGCTTCGCGCTCCACAAAAGAGATTGCGTTCGTGGGACATGCAGGCAGGCAGTTGCCGAGACCGTCGCAGTAATCGTCGCGCAGCAGCTTCGCCTTACCGTTTACAATGCCGATGGCGCCCTCCTGACAGGCATTCGCGCACAGGCCGCAGCCGTTGCATTTTTCTTCATCAAAGTGAACGATGGTACGGATCATATTCAAAATTCCTTCCAATTCTTAAATTTTGCAAAAGCCACAAGGTTTTCTCTTGACTTTACGAACACAGTATACTACGATTAGGCTGTAAAGTATGTTGTTATAACAACGAAGATTGAAAAAAGGAGGCTATTTTACGGATTACAGCATCTTAGGGCGCTCGCCGCTGTTTCGGGGCATCCCCGCAGGCGATTTCGGCGTTTTGCTCGAGCACCTAAAAACGGAAACGCGCAGCTATAAAAAGGGCGATCTCATCTGCCACGCAGGCGAGCACACAAACGCGCTCGGCATCGTGCTCACGGGCAGCGTGACGATCGAAAGCGACGACATTTTCGGCAACCGCAGCGTGCTCGATAAAGTCGGCCCCGGGCAGGTCTTTGCAGAGACCTACGCCTGCGTGCCGAACGAGCCGATGCTCGTCAATGTCGCCGCCGCAGAAAACTGCACCGTTCTGTTTTTGAAAACCGCGCAGATCCTCTCCCCGTGCGCCGTAAACTGCGGGCACCACGGCAAGCTGATTGAAAACCTGCTGCTCGTCAGCGCGCAGAAAAACCTGTCGCTTTCGCGCCGCATTTTCCACACCGCACCGAAAACGATACGCGGGCGACTCATTTCATACCTGTCGTTTCAGGCCATCCGCGAAAACAGCGACAGCTTCACAATCCCGTTCAATCGCCAGCAGCTTGCGGATTACCTCAGCGTAGACCGCAGCGCACTTTCCAAAGAAATGGGCAAAATGCGCGACGAAGGCATTTTAAACTTCTCCAAAAATCATTTTGAACTAAAGCGCACAAGCTGACGAAAAGCGAGACGAATAAAGTCTTTGTTCAAACTTTTTTCAAAAAGTTGGTGGGGGCTCGGGGCAAAGCCCTGAGTCGACTTTCGCAAAAGTCGAAACACCCTTTGCCTAACTAAGATCAGGAAAATAGGCGCAACAATCCGGTGAATTGTTGCGCCGCAAGAAACCCTATCAAGGGGGTTCTTGAAAGGCGGTCAAAACCGCCTTTAGAAATACACACTCCATTACTCTATTATAGAAAGGACTTATCTTCATGAAAAACATTTTCTTCCGCACCACGTCTCTTTGGGCGTCCGTCCTTTACATGGCGCTCGGCCTTGTGCTCACGTTTTGGCCGGGCATGTCCGGCACCGTCTTTTGCTGGGGCATCGCCGCTGCACTCATTTTGTACGCCGCACATAGCTTCTGGTATTTTATAAAAGCCAGAAACCTCGGCTTCACTGCAGGCGGCACGCTCGTCATCGGCATTCTCTGCCTTGCGTTCGGTATTTTCTGCTTTTCCCGCCCGTACGTCGTCCTCTCTTTCCTGCCCATCGCGCTCGGCATCATGCTGCTTGTAGACGGCATCGGAAAAATGCCGCTCGCCGTTGATGCCCTCTCGGTGTACAGCCCCTACCGCTTCTGGGTACTCATCTCCGCCGTACTGCCGCTCATTCTCGGCATCGTGCTGCTCGTAAATCCGTTCCGTGCCGCAAAAGCCGCCATCATGTTCTTCGGCATCAGCATTTTAGCAGACGGTCTCTTTGAGCTCATCACCTACATCCAGCAGCGCCGCGCAGAAAAATCCGAGTACAAGGACATCCGCTAAACAACCTTTTTGCAATAACAGGCAACATATACCGTATGACCGAACGTACGTCGCGAAGACGAGCATCGCACAACTGCAATAAACGAAGCACCGTGTCCTTGTGCGGCACGGTGCTTTTGTTTTGACTATATTCGTTTACTTCGTAATTTTCAGCTCGCCGTTCCAGACCTTGCTGCCGCTTTCCTCAACGTAAAGCTCTACTTTACTCTCTTCCGGCGCAAACTGCATTTTGCGGTTCCAGATGCTCAGTGCGTCACAGTCAAGCTTCAGTTCTACCGTCTTCTTTTCGCCGGGCTGGAGATACACCTTCTCAAATGCTTTCAGCTCGCGCACGCGGCGGACGATTGTGCCGCTCACGCCCTGAATGTACAGCTGCACCGTCGCATGGCCCGCTGTGCTGCCGGTGTTTTCCACCTCGCACGTCACGGTATGCGCTTTTCCGTTTTCAAGCGTCGCAATAGAAATTTCCGGCGTGCCGTCCTTTACGGTCGTCTTGAACGTCGTGTAGTGCAAACCGAAGCCGAACGGGTACAGCGGCGTGTTCTCCAAATCACGGTAACGCATCATGTCGTAGGAAGCGCGGGCGTTGTAGTACACCGGCAGTTGTCCCGTTGTGCGCGGCACAGAAACCGGCAGGCAGCCGCACGGATCTGCCGCGCCGCTCAAAACTTCCGCAATGGCCGTGCCGCCCCACGGGCCCGGATAGAACGACCACAGCACCGCATCGCTCTTTTCCGCAATCTCGGGGATAGCATGCGGGCGGCCGGAAATGAGCACCGTTACGACCGGCTTGCCGCTTTCAAACACGGCATTCGCCAACTCGTTCTGCGCGCCCGGCAGACGCACATCAGAGGTATCCACGCCCTCGCCGCAATCCATCTGCAATTTCGTACCGACGATTGCCGCGCCGTTCGTGTCAAACTCCGCGCCCGCAAAGCGGCTTGAAGAACCGCCCAGCGCCAAAATGACGAGGTCGCTCTCCTCCGCAAGCTTCTCCGCCTCCGCAATACCGGAAGTATCGTCGTCGCAGATCGTGCAGCCGAGCGCATAGCGTACATCGGCGTTCTTAAATTCGTTCCGAATGCCGTCAAGCACCGTCACACCCACACCGTCACGCAGCGGCGGTGTGTAGTCGCCAAGCTGCTGATACAGCGCGTCTGCGTTCGGGCCAATGACCGCAATACGCAGCTTCTTCTCTTTTTTCAGCGGCAGAACACCGTCGTTTTTGAGCAGCACTGCCGACTGCCGCGCAATTTCAAGGCTCTGCGGAAACGTTTTCGGCACATTGTATTCCGTCAGCGGTTTTTCTTCAAGGTACGGGTGCTCAAACAACCCGCGCGCAAATTTCAGCTCCAGTACGCGAAGAACCGCCTTGTCGAGCGTTTCTTCGGAAACGAGCCCGCGCTCCACGGCTTCTTCCAGATGCGGGAAGCTGTCGTCCCACAGGCTCACGTCCACGCCTGCATTTAAAGCATACGCGCCGTTTGCCGCCTTGTCGTTACCCGTCAGCATACCGAGACGGTCAATCGCTACGCCGTCCGCCATCACGATGCCGTCAAAGCCAAGCTCCTCGCGCAGCACGTCCTTTAAAAGCCACTCATTCGCATGGCACGGCACACCGTCAATCTCATTATATGCTGCCATCACACCCGTCGCGCCCGCTTTCACGGCCTCCTTCATCGCGGGCAGATGAATTTCGCGCAGTTCGCGCTCGCCGATGCGCGCCGCACTGGCGTTTACGCCGCCGGTCGTTTCGCCCTGTGCGCAGAAGTGCTTCGCAACAACCTCCAAACCGGCGCTCGCACAGCCCTTCACCGCCGCAGCAGCGTTCTGACCGCAGAGGTACGGATCTTCGCCGTAGCACTCTTCGCTTCTGCCCCAGCGCGGGTCACGCAGAATGTCCAGCATGGAAACGAGCGCAAAATCCACGCCCATTTCTTTTTGCTGCTCGCCAACGACCTTAAAGCCCTCTTCAACGAGCTTCGGGTTCCACGCTGCGCCCATGCCGAGGTTCACCGGCAGCAAATAGCCGTCGAGCGCCTGGTGGCCGTGCGGGCACTCGCTGCTCATCAGCATCGGAATGCCGAAGCGAGAGTGCTCCAGTACATAGTGCTGCGCCAGATTATAGGCGCGGATTGCGTTCACGCCGGTAAGGCCGGTCGTATAATCCTTATTCGCCCACGGGTCTGCGCGGTATAAGCCGTAAAGCACACCGAGGCCGCCCCATTTTTCTACTTCTTCTTTAAAGCTGTCCGCAAGCTCCACGTGCTCGCCGTTGCAGGTGTAGCTCTGAAAGCCGTAAAGCTTCTGATTCACCTGACCGACCTTTTCGCGCAGCGTCAGGCGCGGCAGCAGGTCTTCCGCACGCTCTTTCGGGGAAAGTGCACTGTCTTTAAATTTTTCTTTCATTTTTATTGTCCTCTCCATTGAAACTGTCAACCGATACAAAACTCAGTTGTGCGTACATGTTAAAGCATAGCACACCTTTGCACGGTTGACAAGGAAGAAAATCAAACGAATTTTTCGTACAGCTTTCACGGAATTTCATCACTTTCCTTTTTGCATATCCTGTGTTATACTATAAAAAAGCATCCATGACCGAAGGAGCACCCCTATGAATCCAAAAAAATTTCCCATGCCCACCGGCATGCTCTTAAAAACCGACGACGAAGAAAAATTCCTTCCGTTTCAAAATCCAACTACCTATAAAGACATCACCGTCGAGTTAAAGCCGAACGGCGAAGCTCTGCGCGTATACGTCACCGCTGACACATCGCCCGTGCAGCGCGTCACGCTCTATTTCGCGGACCCGCTGCCCGAAAAAGCGCAGGTTTTAGGCGGTGTTTGGGAGCGCGGCTACGGCGACTATGAATGGCGCGGTTATGTCCCCCATCGCGTCATGCCGTGGTACTTCTTCCTGCAGAGCGGCAACAAGACCGAAGCCTTCGGCGTGCACACGCAGCCCGCTGCCATGTGCTGGTGGACAGCCGAAAGCACCGGGTACAGCGTATATCTCGACGTGCGCTGCGGCGGTCTCGGCGTGCGCTTAAACGGCCGCACCCTCTGCGCTGCGGAGCTTTGCCGCGCAGAATACGAAGACGCCGACGGCTTTACTGCCATGGGTGAATTTTTCTCCGTTTTGAGCCCGAACCCCATTCTGCCGAAATCCCCCGTCTACGGCGCGAATAACTGGTACCATGCCTACGGGCATGCCACGGAAGATGACGTTCTGCGCGAAGCGAAGGCCCTCGCCGAACTCACCGAGGGGCTCGCAAACCGCCCGTGGTTCATCATCGACGACTGCTGGCAAATTGACCGTGCGGATAACTACAACGGCGGCCCGTGGCGCGCGGGCAACAAGGGCTTTCCGGACATGCCGGACCTCGCCAAAAAGCTGCGCGAATCCGGCATACAGCCGGGCATCTGGGTACGTTTATTATGGGATCACAGCGAAAGTATTCCCGCCTCTTGGCGCTCGAAGCGTGACCCCGAATACCTCGACCCCTCCGTGCCCGAAGTGCTCGACCACATCGCGGAGGACATCCACACCGTCTCAAGCTGGGGTTACAAGCTCATCAAGCACGATTTCACTTCCTACGACGTACTCGGCCGTTGGGGCTTTGAAATGGGCGACGAGCTCACGGACAGCGGTTGGCGCTTTGCGGACGAGACCCGCACGACGGCCGAAATTTTAATTGAATTATATAAACGCATCTTAGCTGCCGCGGGTGACGCCATAGTCATGGGCTGCAACTGTTTCGGCCACCTTGGCGCTGGGCTCATGCACCTCAATCGCACCGGCGATGACGTCAGCGGCAAGCTCTGGGCACGTACGCGCCGCATGGGCATGAACACATTGGCATTCACCGCGCCGATGCACGACCGCTTCTTCGCCATTGATGCCGACTGCGTACCGCTCACCGATGCCATCGATGAAACGCTCGGCATGCGCTGGCTGGAGCTTGTGGCAAAAAGCGGCACACCCACGCTGCTCTCCGTTCCGGCTTCCTATTTAAACGGCGAGCGCAAAGCCATCATCCGCGACGCTTTCCGCCGCGCAAGTCAGCCCCAGCCCACCGCGCGCCCGCTCGATTGGCACGAGACCACCTGTCCCGCCGTGTGGAAGCTCGGCGAGGAAACGAAACACTTTGACTGGACAGAGCCGTGCGGCATTCTGACCGGCAGCATTTAAAGGAACTTTCATGAACAAATCAGACAGAACGGCTTTTTTACCTGTTTCAAAAGAAGATATGGCGGTACGCGGCATCGAACAGCTCGATTTCGTGTACATCAGCGGCGATGCCTACGTCGACCACCCGTCGTTCGGCACAGCGATCATCTCCCGCATTCTCGAAGCAAACGGTTTCACGGTCGGCATTATCGCACAGCCGAACTGGCGCGACCCCGAAAGCGTGTGCACACTCGGCGAGCCAAAACTTGGCTTTCTCGTTTCCGCCGGCAATATGGATTCCATGGTGAACCACTATTCCGTCGCCAAAAAGCGCCGCCGCAGCGACTTTTTCTCCCCCGGCGGCAAAATGGGCCTGCGCCCGGATTACGCCGTCATCGTATATTCCAACCTCATCCGCCGCACGTTTAAGAAAACGCCCATCATCATCGGCGGCATCGAGGCCAGCCTGCGCCGCCTTGCGCATTATGATTACTGGTCGGACAAAATGAAGCGCTCCGTCCTGCTCGATTCCGGCGCGGATATCATTTCCTATGGCATGGGCGAGCGCTCCATCGTCGAGATTGCCGAAGCCCTGCGCAGCGGCATCCCCGTGCAGGAGCTCACGTTCATCCGCGGCACCGTGTATAAAACGCACATCGCGCCCGACGGCGACGACGTGCTCCATCTCCCCGGCTTCGATAAGATTTCCACCAGTAAAGAGCTGTACGCGAAAAGCTTTTACAATCAGTATCTCAACACCGACCCGTTCACGGCGAAAACGCTCGTCGAGCCCTACCCGGACGACCACCTGTTCGTCGTGCAGAATCCTCCGCAGATGCCGCTTTCGACCGAAGAAATGGATGACACCTACGCCCTGCCCTATACGCGCACCTATCACCCGGATTACGAAGCCCTCGGCGGCATCCCCGCCATTGAAGAAGTGAAATTCAGTCTTGCCAGCTGCCGCGGGTGCTTCGGCGCATGCAGCTTCTGCGCGCTGACGTTCCACCAGGGCCGCATCATTCAGTCCCGCAGCCACGAATCGCTTTTGGAAGAAGCGAAAAAAATGACCGAGGATCCCGATTTTAAAGGCTACATTCATGACGTCGGCGGCCCCACGGCAAACTTCCGCAAGCCCGCCTGCAAAAAGCAGATGAAGGTCGGCGTGTGTAAAAACCGCCAATGTCTGTTCCCGGAGCCATGCCCCAACATGGAGATCGACCATACGGATTACGTTTCCCTCCTGCGCAAGCTGCGCGCATTGCCCAAAGTGAAAAAGGTCTTTGTGCGCTCCGGCATTCGGTTCGATTACCTCATCAATGACAAAGACGAAACGTTCTTCCGCGAGCTTGTTAAATACCACGTCAGCGGCCAGCTTAAAGTCGCACCGGAGCATATTTCCGACGGCGTGCTGCGCATGATGGGTAAGCCGCAGAATTCCGTCTATCGCCGCTTCGTCAAGCGCTACAAAGAGCTGAACGAAGAAATGCACCTCAACCAGTACCTCGTGCCGTACCTCATGTCCTCGCATCCCGGCTCCACCTTACAGGACGCCGTAAAGCTCGCGGAATATCTGCGCGACCTCGGCTATATGCCGGAGCAGGTGCAGGACTTCTACCCCACCCCGTCCACGATCTCGACCTGCATGTACTACACGGGGCTCGACCCGCGCACAATGAAGCCTGTATACGTCGCGCGCGACCCGCACGAAAAAGCGATGCAGCGCGCGCTCATCCAGTACCGTGACCCGAAAAATTACGACCTCGTCACAGAAGCGCTCATCAAAGCGAATCGCCGCGACCTCATTGGCACAGGCAAAAACTGCCTTTTGCGCCCCCGCCACGGCGATACCCGTTTTGCTCCCCCAAAGCCCGCCGCAAACAGCAATAAACCGTTTGACGGTAAAAACAAAAACGGCGCAAAGCACGGCAGAACGAGTCAACCGCCGGCGCCCCAAAGCCGCCGTTGGACAGGCGAGCCGCCCAAAAAGCGCGGCAAACGATAATGTGAGACAGCAAAAAGCTCTGCACCGAATTTCAGGCGCAGAGCTTTTGTCATTGCTTTATGATTTAATACAAACCCGGCTTGCAGAGAATCTCGTGAATTTTCGTGTCAAGGCAGTCTGCCGTATATGCCGGCGTGATGATACACGCGGTGTCCGCACCACGCGCCGAGCCGCCCACACAGACAACCGGCTTATTAAGCTCAATCGCGCCGTTATCCAGCGCCATCATGGCGATCTCCACGCAAACCTTCGTGCCCTGTCCGAACATGCGCAGCGTGTGCGCCATGATCTCCACCGGGTACGCGCCGCTGAATTTACGACTGATGCCGCGTTCCGCACCGCTCAAAGCGTGCGCGGCATGAATGATATGCACACCGGCTGCGGTCAACTCCGCGCGCCGCTCGTCCGTCATGGTGTTCACGCCCTGCTTCGGGTAGCCGTACGCCTGCCCCACCATGACCATCGGCACATTTGTCCCGATCTCTTCCTGCATTTTAATGAGTTCTATAAGCGTGTCGCCCGCGCTCGAAGCCACCACAAGCGTCGTTCCGCGCTCCTTCGCAGCGTTTAAAGCAATGTGCAGCGTCTCCAAGGTATTCTCTTTGCCTTTATTTTCAAAAATCATTTTTATTTACCTCGTCAGTCATTTCGGGTCTTCCAAAATCGCGTAGCTCACAAATGCAAACCGCATGCTGTCTCCGGCCCAGGAGTTCACGTTGATCGAACCTTGCCCGCCAAACAGCGACAGAATCTTGTGCTGATTTTCGCCGTCCGCATCCATCAGCCACAGCTCCACCGGCATGTTCGGCAGGTGCTCGTGCGGCTCCAGCTGCTCCGGGCCGTAGGAAATGTAGACCACCCGTTTTCCGTCCGGTGATACATGCGGGAACCAGTTGTTCCGCCGGTTTTCGGTGATCTGCGTCTGCTCTCCGCCGTCCCGCTCCATGCGCCAAACCTGCATCAAGCCGGAGTTTGTAGCGTTATACCAAATGTACTTTCCGTCCGGGGAATACTCCGGGCCGTCGTTAAAGCCACCCTTTGTCAGTCGCTTTTCCGCGCCGCCGTTCACCGGGATCGTGTACACGTCCACTTCCTGCCTGCCGTCGATGTCGCGGAAAGCGCAGCAAGCTTTTCCAAAACCTCGCCCTGCATGTTGTTGAGCGGGCCGTAAAGCTGCACACCAAATTTCATGCTTTCAACTCCCCCAGATTATAATGGAATCTTACGCCTCCGGCGTGTGGTCGTATTCAAATCCGCACTTCGAGAGCCATTCCTTCGCCATCAGCGTCGCGCCGATCTGGTTCGGGTGCACGCGGTCCCATGCGATGAGCGAAGAGTGTTTATACTGCAAAAACTTGTCATACACCGCTTGGAAGTTTACAAAACGGCAGCCGTATTCCTCGGCAAGACGCTCGCAGATGCCCACATATTCCTGCATTCTGGCACGCATAAAGTCGCTCTTGTTCGTCTCCATGTAGTACGGCGTGCAGACGATAACGCCCTTCGCAACCATTTTCGCCTGTTCAATCATCGTGCGCAGGTTTTCTTCATATTCCACCGGGTCGACCGCCTGATCGGTGAGCGCCGGAGAATCAAACTGCCGCCACACATCATTGATGCCGATGCAGATAGACACCCACTGCGGGTTCAAGGAAAGCACGTCGCGCTCATAGCGCGCAAGCAGGTCTTTCGACGTATTGCCGCTGATGCCGGAGTTCGTAAAACGAATGCTCAGCTCCGGGTAAGTCGCCGTCACAAGGCTCTCGATGACGCGCGGATAGCCGTGACCCATGTTGTCAAACAAGCCCTCGCCCACCGGCTGTGCGCTGCCCATATCCGTTACGGAATCCCCTGCAAAAATAATGCGATCCATATTTTCAAAAATCATGGTAAACTCCCCCTAAAAGAGTAAATTTCTGGTTATATTATAATCGGATTTCTACAATATTACAAGGGCACTGTGCAAAATACCTACCACGTTGACAAAGGCCCGCAGCTGACGCAAAATGTGAAATGAAATAAATCTCACGCGCCGCAGCGCATTTCACAACAACCGTAGGTTGTTTTTTCACTATACCGAAGGTATATTTCACAAATCCCGAAGGAATTTATTTCACAGAAAAAAGGACTTTGCAAAATGCAAAGTCCTTTTTTCTGTCTTTGGTGACCGAAATTACTGGCACCCAGTAACCATGCGGTTTCCGGTGTGTTTCAAAAAATTTTTTTGAAAATCTGATACCCTTTTTCGAACCACCGAAGCGTTTTTCTTGATGTTGATTATTATAATAGAATAAAGGAGTTTTTTCAACCCCATGGAATGTTTGCAAACACAAAAAAGCCGACCATTATTCCATCAATAATGATGAAGTAATGATCGGCTTTTTTCTGTCGACAATTATTTTGTCGGAATATCACCAACTTTTGAAAATCCTCCTATGAACCGGACTTCTATCTTGTCTTTTGAAAGGATAGTTACTTGTTCTACAATTCTTCTGATAAACGTGTCATCAAATTCTGTTAACTCAACGATATCGATGTCAATTGCCTTTAGAATATCATCAAGTTGCTTTTGACGCTTTGCATCGGTTGTTGCATCTTCTTCGGCTTGTTTTAGCTGCTCTGTCAACCGAGCCTTTTCCTCAGTCATCTCCTTGAACTTTTTTTCAAATAGTTCTATTTGGGAACTTTGGGCTGCCAAAGTTAAAAGATTCGCCATTCCGTGATCAATGTCTTGCATTCTTTGACGGATCACTTCTGGATTATTTTTGGCATCTTCAAATAAAATGATTTTTTTCTGTGCTTCACGAACTGCTTCTGCTATTTCTTCTTTATTATGAAATACGGACTGAATGCAGTTCAGAATTGCTTGGTGTAAAATGGGTTCCTTTAAACTTGGGGAATGTTTGCAATACTTGGTGCCAAATTCAAGTCGGTTCACGCATCGCCATACATCTTCCTTCGTTCTGTCCCGTTTGATCCACATGGTTCTACGATACATAGCACCACATTCCCCACAAACGGTTCTTTCCGATAGTGCATATTTGCTGGTATATTTTCCTCGACCAGACTTTGTCCTCCGGCAAGAAACCTTTCTTTTGCTACTGCGCCTTGCAATCTCTAACTGGACTTCCTGAAAAATATCTCTTGGGATAATAGCTGGGTGATTGTCAGTAATGTAATACTGTTTGACCTCACCTCTATTTTTCTTCACCTTCTTTTCGAGGAAATCTGCAGTATAGGTTTTTTGCAGCAGCACATCTCCAGCGTATTTTTCATTTTGCAGCATATTTCGAATGGTAGTTTTTGACCATGTTGGCTTTCCTGTTGGCGATGGGATGTGGTCAGCTTCCAGAGATTTTGCAATTTGTTCCGGGGTATCTCCACTGAGAAATGCGAAAAAAATCCGTGAAACAATGGTAGCTTGTTCAGGATCAATTTCAGGCTCTCCATTTTCTCCCGGTCGATAGCCTAAAAAGTTTTTGTACCTGAAGGCAAAATGGCCTTCCTTATACTGCCTGCGTTTTCCCATGGTAACATTTTGACTGATGGACTCGCTTTCTGCTTGAGCGAAGGCGCTAAACCATGTCAAATAAATTTCGCTGCTGACATCACTTGTATTGAGTCCTTCTTTTTCAAATTCTATGGTTACATTCAAGCTTTTCAGCAGCCGTATGTATTTGATAGAATCCAACGTGTTTCGAGAAAACCGGCTAAGTGATTTAGTGAAAATCAAGTCAATTTTATGTCTTTGGCAATGCTCGATCATTTTCATAAACTCTGGACGAATGGTATCCTTAGTGCCGCTGATTCCACGATCCGCAAAAATTCCGGCAAATTCCCATTCCGGATTGCTCTGAATAAGATCTGTGTAATAGGCAACCTGATTTTCAAAGCTACTCTCTTGTTCTTCCTGCTCTGTACTAACTCGGCAGTAGGCGGCTACTCGTAGCTTTTTCCTTTTGGCCTGTCCTTGAATAAAGGGATTTTCGGGAATTTCCCTAATCACTTTAGTCTTTTTCTGTGGCATTATGGTTTCTCCTTTCCTTACTTAAATAATCGCCCCATTTTTGAGTTGTATTGTAACAGCACCTGCTGGTGTTATCAAAATTTTACAAATAAATTTCCGTAGTATTTGAGATTGAAAGTGTTCCATCGGCTGCAGTTTTTTCAGTTCTGCTATCAAACATTCCGTTTCTTCTGAATCACCATTGGCATGACAGGCTTTGTATTTTTCCTGTGCGCATTGTTTGATGATTTCCAATAATCTTTTTGAATTGGACTTGGGATTACCAAGTTCTCGATAAATCTCGTTTTCTAACCTAACGGCTTGAACTGACAGGCAATTGGCATTCTTTTTAAAATTCATAACTTTCTGTGGATCTTCAATTGCCCTATTGATTGCGGATAAAACACTTGACATCAACTCTATGTCGGGCAAATACCTTGTTTCCGTATTGCAGGAAGGGCATTTCCAGATGATATATACATTATCTCGATGATTGATTCGAACAAGCTTCTGTCCGCAGGTCTGGCAGCAGATAAGATCTCGTATTCCTCGCAAGGCTGGATTCAGACTTCCACCATAAATTTGAGCTCTGTCTTTTCTTAGTCTTTGAACCTGTAGAAATAAGTCAGAGGGTAATATTGCAGGAAATTCTTCTGAAATATATTTTTCGCAGTCTAATATTCTGGCGATCATCGCCTTATTCCAAACCGCATTTTCTCGGTACTTTAAACCAGATTGCTGCATTTGTTTAGCAAGCATCTGCAGCGATGCGCCGTTTCGATAATTTTCAAAAATTGACTGCACAGCAGAAGATTCCAGTATGTCCGGTATAATATTTCCTTCATTCATCTGATATCCAAAAGGCAAGTATCTTTTTTTCTTCATGATTAACCTCCGCTTATCCTTTCTTCTTCCAACTCCAATCCATTGACAAGTTGAAATCTCAATGTTTCATGTGTCACTGTAATACGGCTCACTATATTTCGGAACACTGATGAGCTAAAAACCGGCATCGGGGAGTCTAATATCGTTAAAATCAGGCGGGTGTTATCAATAAAATCCGCATACTCGTTTAAATCACGATATTGTTTAAGTTCGGCTTTTAAATTGGATATCTTTTGGCTCAATTCATTGGATTGTGCTATAAAAAAAGCAGAATCAATGCACTCTTTTGCCCGCAAGCGGTGTAGAGTGTGATTCTGCTCTAATAATCCAGCAATCTGTCTATTTAATTCCATGGCATCAGGATGGGCCATAAAATCCTTATCTTTTAGTTCTTCAAGCTGGCGGAGATAGCTTCCAAGGATTTCTTGACGATTTTCAGCCAGCTTTTTATATAAAGTAAGGAAGCACTGCTGTATTTCAGTTTCATTTAGGCTCTCCATGCTGCACAGATGTTTCCCTTTAAAATGCTTGCGACAGGTCCACAAAACACGTTGGTTTTTCGCAATTCGTCTACAGAAATTTGTCCCGCACTCATCACAGACGATTAAACTTGTAAAAGTATACTGTCCATTATTTTGATGTCCATGTCGCTCTGATTTCCGTTTTAATAATTCTTGTGCTTTTCGGAATACCTCTCTGCTGATAATTGGATCGTGGGTATCTTCGGCGTAATACTGCTTTTTCTGTCCACGATTTATCTTTTTTTGAAAAGGCAGAGTATCTGTTGTGTATCGTTTTTGAAACAGTTCATCGCCTATGTATCGTTCGTTTGTAAGGATATAGAGAATACCTGTATAACTCCAAATGGGTTCTCCATTTAACTTTGGAATATGTTCTTTTTGCAGTTCTGCAGCGATTTCCTGTATTCCCATTCCGGAGAGGAAGTTGCCAAATATTCTTTGAACAATTTTAGATTCTTCCTGTTGTACAATGAGTATCCCTTTCTCATCCAGATAGTATCCATAAGGCGCTTGTGACAATCGAAATGTTCCGTTTTTCATTCGCATGACTGCGCCTTTTCGCATATTCTTCGATATGGAAATGGATTCTTCCTGCGCAAATGCACTCATCATGCTTAGAAACATTTCATTGCTCATGTTTGCGGTATTGATATGTTCTTTTTCAAAATAAACCGTAACTCCCAGCTGGCGAAGCTCTCTCACAGCTTCAATGCAGTCCTGAGCGTTACGTGCAAATCTGGAAACCGATTTGACCAGAATTCGATCAATTTTTCCTTGTCGGCAATCACGCATAAGACGGAGAAACTCATCGCGCTTCAGCGCACTTGTTCCTGTTATTCCTTGATCCGCATATATGTCAACAAAGGTCCAGCCCTCATGTGCTTGAATGTACTTTGTATAATAGTTGACCTGCGAAGCAAAGGAATTGCGTTGATCAGTGGAATCACTGCTAACACGGGCATAGGCACATACTCGAAGCTTTTCGGCTGGTGCAAAAATTATTGGTTCAATCACTCGAATTTCTGGCATTTCTATGCCCCCTTTCCTGCAGTAGTGTCATGTGACAGTAACGTCGGTCACCTTTGGCAAGGACAACACTACCACAAGAAAGAGGATAAAGCTATCACAACAACCACTAAATATAGTATTCTAAAACACCGTACTTTTCGGCAATAGCAACATTGGCTTTGTCGCAGTTTTCTTTGGTGATAAGTCCTTTCAAAAAAAGTTTTTTTAAAGCGGAGAAGGCCATATAATACTTGATTTCGTTGATGAGGACAGCGGAAGGTTCTTGAGGATTGTATGTAGTGTTCATGATATACCCCCTTTACCACGGCAGAGGGAGACTCTTTCGAGCTGCTCTTTGAAAAAAGCGATTTTCCAGCCCTTTTAGATAGAGTTCATACCGAAGATCGCTGTCAGTGGTAATTAGTACCGTATCGTGGTCCTGCAAAAATTCCAGTATTTGAATTAGGACGGCGGGATCGTGGCTCAGGCGGGTTAAATCCCGAACAAGCACAGCACGGACATGACCTTCTTTCACAGAGCGCATCATTTGTTGTAATCCCATCCGAGCCATGCTTCTGCCAGTCCCCATATCCTGTGAAGTGCCTACAACCGTGTAACTGCGGCGCTGGGCTTCCTCCAACAACTCGTGCATCTGCTGCATGAGAGCCAATATTTTCTTATCGCTGCTTCGGCTGTATAACCACATAGGACGGTCTATATAAGGATATTCCTTTTCTGGTTCCGTTTTCTCATTCATCTATATCAATCTCCTTATTGGTAAAAATGCAATGCAACTGCTCTCATCTGTCCCAGCCTTTTTTCATGTGTTGTTGCTGCTGTTTCAGAAGGTTTTCATACTCGGCATATCCCTTATCATCCAGTTCTTTCAGGCGTTCTGGATGAAAGCGATATTCTGGATAAACTACAAATCCGCTTTGCTCATTTCGGCCTGTGGGAGAACCCAGTCCGTTTTTCTCTATCCATGAAAGAATGTCATTACTCAAATTGTTGACGTCAATAAAAGCACAGTCCTTTGCAATGGATTTTCCCAAATTTACGCTCAGATCTCCCCATGGCTGCGGATCGCCTTGACTCCAATCCACTAACAGCAGAGCCAAATTTCCGCCGCTGTAATAAGAGCGCACTTGTAGTTCCAAGGATGTTTTTTCTCCCATCCAAGACATTTCCAAAAGAGCCTTTCCGCTGAGAATATCCTGATATTTCTTATCGCTGTATCCTTCCCAGCGCAAATAGTTCCAGTCCGGCTTGGGACATTTTTCGGCAAGGGCTATTTCTTTGGGGACGGTTTTTAATTTCGGAACAGGAATGTCACCCATCTGAACCTTGGCATAAATGGGAAGGAGCTTTTGCAATAAATATGCCTGATCAGGGCAAGTGTCAATAAGTCCCATTCTTGCAGTTAAAAAAGATCGGTCGTCCACAGTTCCAATGGCAGACATTTGTGCCCATTGGTGCTGCATTAAAAATGCTGTGATATTTTCGGGAGTCGCTTCAAAAAAGACAGCTTCGTTTGGACTTTCCATATTGCTGGAAAGTCCCTGTAAATATTTTTGATTCATAGGAGGTTCTCCTTTACGGCATAAAATAATCCGGGCTTTTCTTGGTCCGGATGAAATCTTCTACATCTTCGATTTTTCTGGCGATATGAAGTGGTGGCAGGGTTTCCAGCACAGCTCGGTGATATCGTTCTTCGGGTGCTGCACGATGGTCCAGAATGCTCACCACACAGGTATCTGTTTCAGTACGGATAGCCCGTCCAAACCCTTGCCGGAGTTTTACCTGCATATCTGGGATGATGACTTCTCGGATATAGTCCTGCAGGGTGGGATACTGCTCCCGTTCCGCTTCGCTGATAGGATCAGGAACAGGAAAAGGCAGGCGTACAATGATGAGCGACGATACCATATCGCCGGGAAAGTCCACACCTTCCCAACAGGAACCCGCTGCGAACAGCACCGCATTCTGCGTCTGCTTGAACTGATGGATAATATCCTGCGAATGCCGCCATACCACCATTAGCGGAAAGGACAGATGCTCTTTTACTTGGTTATAAACAGCGCCCATCAGGGAGTAGGAAGTAAACAGCACCAGAGTGTGGCCATGAGTGGTTTCCACTAAGCGGCAGATCTGCTCTGACAGACACTTGGCTTCTTTTTCGCTGCCCATTTGCGCCTTTGGCATATCATCGGGAATGTAGAGAAGGCAGTTTTCTTGATAATCAAAAGGAGAAACCGCAATAAAATCATCCAGCCGATTGTTTGCGGACAGCCCCATGAGTTGGCGGGTTCTGTCAAAGCTGCCCCCGGCCATAAGGGTACCGGATGTCAGAATCGCTGGTGTTTCCTTCGACCACAGTGCGTGGCGCAGCTGTTCCGGCATTTCCCGGGTGGCGGCGCACAGGCTGGGGCTTCCATCCCTGTCATACTGAATATAAAGAATGTATTTACGGTCGCCGGTAAAAAACAGGTTGAGAGTTTGCTCTGTTGTTCCCAGCTGGTAAAGTATCCACCGTGGGAGGTGAAGTGCTAGCTGTTTTTGGATCTGCCGAAGAAGGGAGAGACAATCCCGAAGGGCAGCTTCCCGATCCGGCGTTAAAACAAAGGCAGTACGCTGTGCTTCTTCTAGCAGTTCGCCCCGGCACATGGCTCCCATAAGAGCAGTAAACTTTTCTTTCAGCCGCTGGGCTGCGAGGGCATATTTTTCTTTTGCCAGCAGAGTGCAGAGCTCGCTGAAATCTTCTGCTGAAAGGCTTTTCCCATACATCTGCCGAGCTGCGTCCGGCAGTTTGTGAGCTTCATCGATTACCAAAGCCCGATAGTCATTCAGAAGAGGACGAAGTTCCTGCAAACGATGGGCGGCGTCTGCCAACAAGTAATTGTGATTACAGATCTGGACGAAAATCTCCGCGCTTCTGGCTTCCTTCAGGTATTGATGATACCGGCAGGCGCTTCGCAAAGGGCAAGTTTTCTCGCAAACTTTGGGGACGCACACCTGCCGACGGTCAAATCCACTAAGGCCGGTTACGGAGTCCAAATCATAATAAGTACGAAGGGAAAGCAATGCTTTGAGCTGTTTTGCATTCTTATTCTTATCTTTGACCGCTTCCAATCTTTGAGAAAGCCGGGCGTCACAGACAAAACGCTCTTTTCCTTTTCTTACGATTGCCCGGATGGGTTTGGAGATAACACGGTTCTCCAGAAAAATCCGGGATAAAAACGGAATGTATTCTTCGATGATAGAGTCCTGTAAGGCAACGCTGGAGGTAGAAATCACCACCGGCTGAGAACCTGCAGGTCCATGCGGGGCAAACTTTTTCAGTAAAATGCAGGCGGTCAGGTAAGCATAGGTTTTGCCGATCCCAACGCCTGCGTCGCACAGAGCGATATTGTTTTTGAGCAGGGTATCCAGCATGGCGTGACAGAGGGTGATTTGTTCTTCCCGAACCGACAAACCATTTTGAGGCAAAAGAATTCTGAAAATCTTTTCAATCTCTCCGTGGGCCTGCTCTTTCAAAGTAGGCTTATTCATTTCGGCACATTCTCCTTTGAGCAGTTTGCTCGTATGTGTTGGCGGCAAACTAATGCGGCGCAGCTTTTAAACTGCGCCGCACGGATTCGCCGTCAACGGCAATCTGAAAAATTAAAAGGTTTGATTTTGATGTGCCGTATTTGCTGCTCGCCCCCCGGCAACCTTGGGAACCATACGGGCAGGCTTGCAGTTTACAAACCGTTCACTGGCTCCCCAAAGGTCTTGCTGATTACAACCCAAGGTCGACCAACCCATCTGACGTGTGGGCAAACGATAATGCGTATCATAATACCCCGCCCAAGGTCGTGGCGAAAAGGGAAACTACACCCTCTTTTCGGTCAAAATGCATCGCTCAAAACCAACAACTGGGGCCACCGTCCCACGAATAAATGGGAGGCGGTTTGTGTGCGGCTCGTCATGGCGCTTTTTCCTGCGTCGCTCACTTAGGCGGGAATGTACCCGCATGGCTGGTATTCACTTTTCAAGCTACAAGGCGAACGTTTCTTTTTCCCCGTTCGCCCCATAGCCCATGAAAAGAGGCGGAATATAACGCAGGTCATAAATATTTTTTTATTTTTTTTCGTAGGCGGTAAATTCGCATATTTACAGCGTACTCATCCATTCCAAAAGCAGACGCTATTTCTTTGCTGCTATATCCATCCATTTTCATAAAGAGAATTTCGAGGGTAAGCTTGTCCACAGTATGTAACAAAGAAAAAAGTTCCATGTCCTCGATACTATCCAGCAAGGATTCGGTATCCTCAACGGGTAGTTCCAGATCCTGTGCTGAAACCCAATCCACATAGGGAGACCAATCCACCTGTCGCTGCAGATACTGGCGTTCCTTATTAAACTGAGCCCAATCGTATGTATGCAGGCGTTGGATGGTTTCCTCATCCACACCGAGTTCTCTGAGTTTCTTTTCTTCTACTTCTTTCCAGCGGAGCCATTCTTTTTCCGCTTTGGCTTTGTTGTAAGCCATCGTTATTTCCTCCGATCAATCTGAAATTTTTTAAATTCAGATTGTCGGGGGCGGCGCTCTGCCGCTGTGAATTCTCAGCCAGAACCTACTCAATGGAAAATAAAAAAAGCGCAATTGTCCGTAGACAAAAGCGCTTACTGCACATAAATTATATATACCCGATATCTCTAAATGAAACACGGTACAACTCCCCTAATTGGAGGAGTTGTATTTTGCTTTCCTTTCTTAACCTCCTTCAGGATAAGTCATTTCATATGTTAGCGATTACCATTGGTTTGTTTAATGGTCTTTACCCGGAAAACAAAGTAAAGGATATGGAATACCCAAACACAAGCCAGAACGATCCTTCCCACCGGAACAGCATGCATCATAATAAAGCCGATCGACATTAGAACCGTCACGGTAATCATAATCCGGATTTTGGTCTTCCACGTCATGCCCTGTCCTTTTACATAGCTTTCCAGATTGTTTTTATACAGCTTTGTTCCCGTAAACCAACGGTGCAGTTTTTCAGAGCTTTTGGCAAAGCAAAACGCCGCCAAAAGCAAAAACGGAAACGCCGGAAGAAGCGGCAATACAGCCCCCACGGCTCCGAGAGCCAAACCGATACAGCCTAAAATCACATATAAAAGCTTCTTTATTTTCACCTTGATTCCTCCAGTCGTTTTTTCTCTTTTTTCGATTCGATCACATGGGAAACCGCCATCACAGGATGGGAAAACAGCATTCTGGGCCCGGAAAAACGCATGACTTCCCGGATTTTCTCCCGCATGACCGGTTTGTAGCAATGTACCTTACAGTTGGAACAGAAGGTTTTCGTCTCCATAAACGGACACTTGTCGCTTCTCATCCTGGCATAGGCTTCCAGATCTGCACATTCGGGACAAAGTCCGCCTTTGGTGTGGTGTTTTTTGCGGCAGTACAGGGCAATCATTTCCGATACCATCCGCTTTTCCCGTTCCCGCTTATCGGCTGTACTTTTCATCAGCTCATCCTCCCGTGTTCCACCGAATAGACGGTATCAGCGATGCGCATGGTAGACTGCCGGTGGGAAACCAGCACCACGGTTTTGCCCGCCCGTTCTTCCCGCAGGGATTTTAAGATCACCGCTTCGTTTAAGCTGTCCAGATTGCTGGTTGGTTCATCCAACAGCAGGAAGGGTGCGTCGTGTAAAAATGCTCTTGCGAGCCCCAGACGTTGCCGTTCGCCGCCGGAAAGAGTATCGCCGAGTTCGCCCACCGGCGTGTCGTAGCCTTTGGGAAGGGTCATAATAAAATCGTGAACGGAGGCCTTTTTGCAGGCGGTTTCAATCTCTTCGTCGGTGGCGGTCAGCTTGGCGATCCGCAGGTTGTTTTTGATGCTGTCGTGGAAGAGCTGGGTCTCCTGCGTCACAAAGCTCTCCAGATCGCGCAGATTTTTGGTGTTGATCTCTTCCACCGATCGGCCAGAAAGCTCCACGCTGCCTTCCTGCACCTTCCAGAACCGCATCAGAAGCTTTAACAGGGTGGATTTTCCGCTTCCGCTTCTGCCCACAATTCCTACTACCGCATTTTCCGGAATTGTCACCGATACATCCGAAAGAATGGTTTCATTCCCGTAAGAGAAGGAAACCTGCTCCGCTTTTGCGCCGGAGAATGTGATTTCCGGTTTCCCGGTGATTTCCTCTACTACCGGCGTTTCGTCCAGAATATCCAGTACTCGATTGCCTGCCGCAAAGGTGTTCTGCAGGGTGCTGCCCAACGCCGCCAGAGCAATCACGGGACCAAAGGAAGAAAACAGCGCCAGCGTAGGGATCAAAACGCCGTCAAAATCCACTGCGCCGCTTTGGTACAGCAAGGCCGAAGCAAATAGCATGATAAGATCAAATGTTAACACCACCGTATTGGTAACCGCTGTATTTCGCCCGGCAGTGCGTTTCATCTTTTCTTCGTCTCGGGAGAGTTCATCCGTCTTTTCATTCATTTTGGAAAGGCGCTTTTTTCCCTGTCCATACTGGAGGATTTCGGAAAGCCCCCGCAGGCTGTCCAGCACAAAGCCCGAAAGCTCACCGGATCTGGTGCGGAAACGCAGTCCGTCATCCCCGCTGCATCTGGATATCACAATTGGAATCACGATTCCCACGATCAGATAGGCCGCCAGCGCAATCACGCCCAGGATCCAGTGAAACGAGCCGATGAACAGGCACATGACAATGGTAAACAACAGCGCGATGGCAGCCGGTGAGATGGTGTGAGCATAAAACACCTCCAGCAGTTCAATATCGGAGGTGATCACCGAGATCAGATCCCCCTTGTCCCGGCCTTCCAGCTTTGCCGGGCAGAGCTTTCTCAGTGCGCGGAACACCCGGTCGCGCAAAAGTGCCAGTAATTTAAATGCGATAAAGTGGTTGCACGCCTGCTCCGCATACCGCAAAAATCCCCGGAGAAGGGCGAAGACAAGAACGGAAATAAAAACCGTTGTCAGAGTAAAAGGTACTTCAAACCGAAGGGCTGCCAGCACACCGTATCCGCCGAAAATGGTGATAAAGGCGGCGCACAAATGCCCGACGAGCCCCATCAAAACAGCCAGTGACATATAGCCGCTCAGAGGTTTTACCAGCCCGATCAGCCGTGCCATCACAGCAAATCCGCTTCGCTTTTTCATACGCTTGCACGCTCCTTTCCAAATTGCTCTAATGTCTGCTGGGCACTCCACAGCCGTTCATACAGGCCGTGGTGGGCAAGTAATTCCTCATGTGAACCGCTTTCCGCAACGATTCCGTGATCCAGCACATAAATATGGTCGGCGCCCACTACATTGGCAAGCCGGTGGGAAACGAGGATTACCGTTTTGCTTTTTGCCAGTTCATGAATTTCACGCATAATATCGTTTTCGCTCTCCACATCGATGTTGGAGGTGGCTTCATCAAAAATATAGACAGGGCTGTCATGCAAAAGCGCCCTTGCAAGCGCCAGCCGCTGGCACTGCCCGCCCGAAAGATTGGACGCTTTTTCCAAAAGCCGGGTATCCAGCCCCTGTTCCGCTTTTAAAAATTCTGCGAGGTTTACCCGGGAAAGCACTGCCCACAGTTCTTCATCGGAAGCGCCGGGTTTTCCCATAAGCAGGTTCTCCCGCACCGTGCCCTTGAACAGGTAGCTTTGGTGGCTGATATAGGTGATGTTTCGCAGAAGGCTTTCTTCCTGAATGGAGGAAAGGGGCACGCCGCCCACCGAAACGCTTCCGGTATATCCTTTGTTTCTTCCCATCAGGATCGAAGCCAGTGTGGATTTACCGCAGCCGCTTTCTCCCACCAGCGCCGTAAAGCTGCCCTGCGGGAAGGTAAGATCAACGCTATGGAGGATCTCCCGGTCCGGCTCATAGGAGAAGGAGAGACCGGAACAGCGGATGGTGTGTCCCGAAGGAAAGCTTTCGGTGATTTCCGGCTTGGTTTCTTCTAAATCCAGCAGTCGGAAAATCTTGTCGCTGGCCGCCATGCCGTTCATGGCAATATGGAAAAAGGAACCCAGCTGCCGCATGGGAATAAAGAAATCCGCCGCCAGCAGGATAATCAGCAGACATCCCTCAAGAGAAACTCCTCCGCTCTGGTACTGGGTCACCGCCATGATGACGCCCAGTGCCGCACCGCCGTACGCGATCAGGTCCATAATGGTGATGGAGTTTAACTGCATGGTCAGCACCTTCATGGTGATCTTTCGGAATTTTTCCGCCTGCTCGTTCATTTCCTGCTGTTTAAACGCATCCGCCTGATAGATTTTGAGAGTGGTGAGCCCCTGCAAATTTTCAAGGAAAGTGTCGCCCAATTCCGTATACTGTCCCCAGTATTTAGAGAGCAGTTTTTTGGCCCAGGTCTGCACCGCCGCAATGGCTACAGGGATCAGCGGCACGCAGATAAGCAGCACTACCGCCGCCGCGACATTCACAAAACACAGTACGATAAACAGTGTGAGCGGCGCCAGCATGGCATAGAAAAACTGCGGCAGATACGCGCCGAAATAGGTTTCCAGCTGATCGACGCCTTCCACCGCCACCTGCACCACTTCCGAAGTTTTCACCTGTTCGTTGTAGGAGCTTCCCAACCGCAAAAGCTTTTGATAGATCTTCTCACGCAAAGACTTTTTGACTGCTTTGGAGGAGAAGTACCCCATTTTGGCGGCCCCGATGGAGCAGAAAAACCGGACTGCCAACGCCAAAATTACAACGATTCCCGTCACTGTGAAAAGCTGCACCGAGGCCGAACCCCTGAAAAGCTCTGCAAGCATTCGGGAAATACTGAGCATCAGGGCAATGTTCGCCGTAAGGGAGCACCACTGTAGAATTACATTTCCCGCTATGTATTTTTTGCTCTCGGCAACGGTACCGATGAGCCGTTTATTGATCATCATATTTTCGTCCGCCTTTTGTTATTTTTTTCATCACTTTCTTAACGCCTGTACACAGAGCGGCAACCGCTATCACAAGCAGCACTGATGTAAAACCGTAAAAAAGGGATTGCATTGCATTATTCACAGCCGCTTGCCTTCTTTCTGTTTGTCCACCTTCTCAGCGCCTCATAACTTTTCGGACTTACGGCATGTTCCATTTGGCAGGCATCCTCCGCCGCAGTTTTCCCATCCACGCCCAGGTCTTCTAAAAGGGACTGGAAGGTCTGGTGGCGCTCATAAGTTTCTCTGGCAACGGTTTGCCCCTTATCTGTCAGATGCACTTCCCGCGCACCGTCTAAGAAAAGATAGCCTTCTTTTTCCAACTCTTTCAGCGAAACGGAAACTGTGGGACGCGACACATGAAGCTCTGCTGCAATATCCGCACCACGTACGGAGCCGTTTTGCTTTTGCAGCAAATACACGGCTTTCAGATAATCCTCCACCGTTTTTCTTTGTTTCATACGGCTTATGCCTCCTTTCCATGTATTCAGGGTTATCCCTTATACCGGGATAACAAAAGGTTTTCCATCTACCGACTGAATGGTCAGATCAACGCCGTATACCTCTTGGACAAGTTCCTTTGTAATGATTTCCTCCGGTAAACCGTGAGCAATCATCCTGCCATCTTTCATGGCGACAATTTCGTCACTGTAATACAGCGACTGGTTGATATCATGGAGAACCATAACGATGGTAATACCGTACTCCCGGTTCAGCTTCTGAATGAGTTTTAAAATCTGCAGTTGATAACGGACATCCAGATAGGTGGTCGGTTCATCGAGAAACAGTACCTTGGTGTCCTGTGCCAGCGCCATGGCAATCCACACCCGCTGTTTCTGTCCGCCGGAAAGCTCTGTTACCGGTTTATCCTTGTGCTTGCTTGTATGGGTGATCTCCAGCGCCCACTGTATTTTTTCTTCATCTTTTTGCGGATCCGATGAAAGCCCCATGGTATGATAGGGAGTTCGCCCGTAGCTCACAAGCTTTTCGACCGTAAGATCCGGCGGCGCCGTATTGTATTGATGGACAATCGCCGCTTCTCTGGCAAAATCTTTTAAACGCAAATTTGCGATATTTTCCTCTCTCAGAAACACTTCCCCCTGATCGGGCTTTAAGTTTTTCGTCATCAGGTTAAACAATGTGGATTTTCCGCATCCGTTTGCACCGATCAATGTGGTAATTCTCCCCTCGTGAAGAGAAAAGTCCAATCCGTTCAGCACCTGCTGCTTTCCGTAGGAAAAGGAAAGATTTTTTACGGTAAAAATATTACTGGCCATAGTTTAGTCACGCCCAAACTCATGACCATCATGATTGCCAGCAGCACAGCCAAACTTCGCTTAAACCATGACTGTTTTGTTGTTGTCATTGTGTCTACCTCCATTCATTTATAAAAACAATGTTTCGGTTAGCATAATCTAACCGCTTGGTGAAAAATAATGCCGTTTCTACGGCATAATAAAAAATATCGCGCACCAATCCTCCTTTTGCGATGTTCTGGTCAGGAGAACAAGTTAACACGCTTGTTTCCCTGATATAAACGGGCAGAGGCAAAAGGTTATCCGTCTGAGTTAGGTTATGCTAACTAATCCCCTAAAAAATTGCTCCTTTCGGAGTTTTTAAGAGGGGGATCGTTGTTGTCATATTGCTTTTGACTCTGCTCTCCTGTTACTCTTCTGTCCGGTCTCAAAGACCAAACAGGGCTGCGAATGATAAAATATACTGCTTTTATAATCCGCATTTTCCTTAAAGCAAATTCAGTATAGCCAGTTACCATTTTGTTGTCAATGGATTTTCTGTTGCAAAACTGCTCCAAACAGCCTGTTGAAGGGTTAAAAAAGCGTCTAAACCCCGATCATGACTGATAAACCAGCATTGTTGCAAAACTGCTCCAAAAAATTTTTCATTTCTTCTGAATCCGCCTGTTTTAATGGATGAACATGGTGAAAACAGCTGTACTCTCCGGCATATGCATATCCCCAACACTGCATTGCATTTTCAGGCATACGCTTCCATGCAGCAGGGTATCCCGGCCTTTTCCCATAGAGATAAACCGCAGTGCCGTTACCGGAAAAAATACATAACGCCCGTCAATGCCGCCGTCACGGAATTCTCCGTCATATAAGTATTGCAGCTTCTGGATGCGTCCTTCCATTTTATTTTTACTGGACATAGACTGAGCGGATACGGTTTTTGCCGCCAGATACACAAGTCCTTCATGATCCTTTACGATGACTTCACACGGATTTTCAAAACCACGGTTTGCCATGGAAAGGTTATTGTGATTTTTGATTTGTTCCCGGTAAATAATGAACGGAAAATAGTAACTGCCATCACTGAGGTAATTACAAATATCCCCGCCATGGAAGTCTCGGCGTCCGGCAAATATTTCTTTGATATGCATCCGGCTTTCCTGTTCAGCCAGCCGATCCATAAATTCATCAGAAAACCTTGCTGCCAATGCTCGAAGGGCATTCTCCTTAATCTGTGCAGGAGGGATATCCTGATACTGCATATATTTTTCTAATACCTTTCTCTGTTTCTGATACTTTTCTGCCAGTTTAACTCCCGGAACCGTCAAAACCGTTTTGCGATTCTCCAGACGTTCTACAATATTCAGCTTTTCCAGCGTATCCAGCGTACGAGTGACCACCCATTTACTCACATTCAGGCTTCTGGCTGAATCCGTTACCGTACGCTTTGACGGTTCCGCCGTCAGGTAATAAAGCAGCAGCTGAATTTGAAACGGCGTTAAGTTTTCTTTTTCCAACATTAAAATTCCCTCCGCTATTGTATTCGTATAAAGTGAAAACACTATAAATTCAAACAAATCATCTTCACCATACAGAACCGGTCAGAAACAGCCATACTGACCTTGGTGGATAGTTTTAAGCCGTTTTTGGGAATATAACGGTAGTAAGGCTCTTCTGTCATATCCATAAGTCCACCGCCAATCTTTCCAGCTAAATTCACTGCTGAATCCACATAAAAGAACATCTGCACATCGGCGTGGCCGACCTGCTTCATGTATTTCTTTTGCATCATAGCCATGCCTTTTTTATTCACAGTATCAAAGACGACTTCTATTTCTCCGAATTGTCTGAGCATACGAAACAGGGAAATAACCTTATCTTCCTCAAAATAGTGAAACAGTCCGCCTGCTGTAACAAGGATAGGGGCGTCGGGCAAATCCGTGCGAACTTGTCTGATCCAATTCTCTGTAAAAGCATCTCCAGCAAGATAGGTCTCACGCTCCGACTGCGGGAGCAGTTCCTTCCGGTAGTCAATGACGTGTGGCAAATCAACGGCATACCAGCGGGTCCTTCCGTTATCGCAGCGGTAATAGGTCGTCTCCAGACCGCAGCCGAGCTGGACAATCACACCGTCCGGTCTGCGCTTTAAAAACGACCGGATGAAACGGTCCATATTAGCAGACCGCACCGCTGAAGCCAGCAGGGTATACTGGCTCTGACTGCCGTTTTCCTGCAGGTCGGACGGCAGCTTTTCTTTTAATTCCAAAGCCTTTTTATCATATATGATCTGCGGGCAATGCTCGCTGGCATAAATCCTGCCCAGCATGGGGACAAAAAGTGTGTCCTCCACAACGCCTAAATGTGACATTCTGTGTCCTCCTTTTTCGAACAGCTTTGTATCAGCCCAACGCCACATCCAATACCATCATCAAAGTGAAACCGACTGCAAACAGAATGGTTCCCACATTGGAGTGCTTTCCGGCCGACATCTCCGGAATCAATTCCTCTACCACCACATAAATCATTGCACCAGCGGCAAAGCTCAGAGCATAGGGCAGTACCGGGACTAAAATTCCTGCCAGAAGGATGGTCAGGAGCGCACCTATCGGTTCTACCGCACCGGACAGCGTTCCATACAGAAATGAGCGGGATTTGGAGAAACCCTCCGCTTTCAGGGGCATGGATATAATAGCGCCTTCAGGGAAGTTCTGAATGGCGATACCCAGAGAAAGAGCCAGCGCCCCCGCCAGCGTGATCCCACTGTCCCCGTAGAGCCACCCGGCATAGACTGCGCCCACTGCCATCCCTTCCGGAATATTGTGCAGTGCTACTGCCAGAGTCAGCATAGTTGTTTTTCCAAGACTGCTTTTGACGCCTTCAGCCTCTGAGCTGCCACGATGCAGATGCGGGATCAGCCGATCCAATCCCAGTAAGAATAAAATACCAAGCCAGAATCCAGCTACAGCAGGGAAGAAGGACCATTGCCCCATGTCTGATGCCTGTTCCATGGCAGGAAGCAGCAGACTCCATATGGAAGCCGCCACCATAACCCCTGCCGCAAAGCCGGTAAGCGCACGCTGAACCAGTTCACTCAAATTGTTCCGCATAAAAAAGACGCAGGCTGCGCCGAGCGTCGTCCCGGCAAAAGGAATCAGCAGCCCCTGCCATAATTCAAAAGGCATGTCTTTTCACCCTCATCTATTTTCTTTTAAACAGGGAAAACCCTTGTCTTTCATAAGGTTCACAACGAATATCCAACACCTTATACCCGAATTCTTCCACAGCATGTTTCAGTAACTGTGTGTCAACGGCGTCTTGTATAAGCAGTTCCGTGATCCCTTTTCTGTGAGAAGAAGTCACTTTCTTAACAGAAAATACTTTTCTGATCGCATCGTTTATATGAGCCTCACACATTCCACAGGACATTCCATCGATTTTCATTGTTACTTTTAGCATTCTTCTATCCCCATGCGGTTAGCACCGGCTAACCAAAATAAAATAAAAATAGTTAGCTAACTCTAACTGATTGATTTTACCATACCATACATCATTTTGTCAAGATACTGTACTAAAGTGTTTCCAGATATAGACAAAGCCACACTCAAAAATAGTAATGTTTTGCGTGCGGCATTTGCCTAACATCTGGTTTATGCCCGCAACAGAAAATCACACTATGCCAGCGTCCAGTTCTGGCTTTCTGTCTGTAATTTTACCATGCGGGTATAGATACCGTCTTGCTGGAGCAGGGTATCCGGATCGCCCTCTTCCGCCACCATACCATCGGAAAGCACGACGATTTTATCCGCACCGGCTACCGTGCGCATCCGGTGTGCGATCACCAGAACAGTTTTGTCTTTGATCAGCCGTGACAGAGCTGTCTGTATCAGCGTTTCATTCTCCACATCCAGAGAGGCTGTAGCTTCGTCAAGAAGGATGATCGGCGCGTTCTTTAAGAAGGCACGGGCAATGGAAATCCGCTGGCGTTCTCCGCCGGAGAGCTCACAACCGTTTTCGCCTATGTTAGTATTCCATTTATCAGGAAGCTTCTCGGCAAATTCATCCACATTGGCAAGCCGTGCCGCAGCCAGAACCTCCTCATCTGTGGCGTCTTTGTTACCGATACGGATATTTTCCAGTATGGTGTTGTCAAACAGGGTAACATCCTGAAACACAATGGAATAAAGAGAAAGCAGCGTTTCCGGATCCACTTTTGAGACATCCATACCGCCTACCGTAATTTTTCCCCGGCTCACATCCCAAAACCGGGCTGCCAGACGGGACACTGTTGTTTTACCGCCGCCGGAGGGACCCACCAGTGCGGTCACTTCCCCCTGTTTGGCAGTAAAGCTGACATCCTTTAATACTGTTTCTCCGGTGTTGTAGGCAAACCCAACATGGTCAAAGGTAATGTCATACCCCTGATTGGAAAGGCTGGTTTTGCCCTGCTGAATGGGATGGTCAAGGATTTCATTCATACGGGCGATATTTGTCCGGGTGGAAATTACCGCCGCCAGATTCTGCAGCGCACCCTGCAAGGGATCATAGAGCCGGGAAACCACCAGCAGGAACAGGAAGAAGGTCAAAATATCCAAACTACCCTGCATCAGCAAAACGGAGCCTGCAAGCGCAACCGTGGCAATCCCAAGCTTTAACACAAGGGATGCGGATACTACAAATGCCGCCAAACCGAACTCATTGAGAATGGAGCGGTGTTCCACCGCGCGGATCTTCTTTTCCAACCCTTTGAGGTATTCTTTTTCAGCGTTGTTGGCTTTCAGATCCTGCACCGTTTCAATACACTCCTGAATTCCATCCGCGCAGGCCATTTTCGCATCCATGGATTTCTGATTAAACCCTTCCTGTACCTTTGCAGAAAAACCTACAATGGCAAACGCCACCGGCATCACCCAAAGAGCCGCCAGCGCCATACGCCAATCGTAGAAGAACAGGCTGACGGCAATCAAGACCGTAGAGATGATGGATCCGGCAAGCTCCGGGATAAAGTGGGAAAAGCTCTGCTCTAAAAAGGTGCAGTCCGCCATAATGGTGCTGGTAAGATCCGCAAGGTCTTTCTTTCCGAAGAAGGACAGGGGGATTTTCCGCAGCCGCTCCGCCAACGTAATACGGCGCACGCCGCTTTCCGTATAGGTGGCAAAATAGGTGGCGTTATACTGGAAGTAGGTTGTCAGCAAGATCAATCCCACACAGAGAATACAGCCGACAATGTAGAAGGGAAGCCGGCTTTCCGGAACACCGCCGTTCATCAGATCGCTCACCATGCAGTACAGCAATCCCACCGGGAACATGAAAGAGATATTTTGCAGGACGCAGGCAAAACAGCCCTTAATTAAATCCTTTGCGCCCTGTTCGGACAAGGCATATCGTTTTTGCAGACGTCTGATCATCTTACTGTACCTCCTTTTGTACCTTCCACTGAATGGAAGTCTGATAGTTCTGCCACATCCGGGCGAACAGACCGCCTCTTTCCATCAGCTCACGGCTGGAACCGCTCTCTGCGATCTGCCCGTCTTTTACAACGTAAATCCGATCTGCACCGGCCACCGTGGAAAGCCTGTGGGCAATCATAATGACCGTTTTGCCCTGAGACAGTTTGGAAAAAGCCGCCTGTACTCTGGTTTCATTGTCGGGATCCGCAAAAGCTGTGGCTTCATCCAGAATAATGATGGGGGTATTTTTCAGCATCACGCGGGCAATAGCAATCCGCTGCTGCTCGCCGCCGGAAAGATAGACCCCCTTGGTGCCGATCACCGTATCCATACCATCCGGCAGTTTTTCAAGGATATCGTCGCACTGGGCATTTTTTAAGGCAGCCATGACTTCCTCCCGGGTGGCTTCCGGTTTACCCAGACGCACATTCTCAAAGATGGAAGCTTTGATCAGCCGGCTGTTCTGGAACACAAAGGAAACCGTGTTCATCAGTTCTTCTTTCGGAATATCACGGACGTCTACGCCGCCCACCCTTACAGTACCGCTTTGAGGATCGAAGAAGCGGGAGATCAGATTTGCCAGCGTGGTTTTTCCGCCGCCGGACGGTCCCACAAAAGCGACTGTCTGCCCGGCAGGAATAGAAATAGATATGCCATTCAAAACATCCTTTTCTCCGTTATAGCTGAAATGTACCTGTTCAAGCTCTACAGAGCCGTCTTTCGGATGCATGGGATGAGCTGTTTCTTTCAGCGGCTCCAAATTCAGAACGCTGTCAATCCGCTGTAAAGCATCGTCCACGATCATAGCGTTTTCGCTCTGGAACATAATACGTGTGAGTGTCACGGAAATGATCGGCGTAATGATGATATAGAATACCAGATTGAGCAAAAATTCTGTCGTGACCTGATCCTGCGTAAACAGCAAGGCTCCTGCGATCAAAAAGACAAACACACCGTTAATGGCCGCGGTATAGAACATCATAGGCGTGCGCAGCTGCTTGGTGTAGGCAATCACCCACACCTTGTACCGGTCAATTGAATCCTTAAACTTCTTAAAGGAAAAGATGGTCTGGCCAAAGGTTTTTACCACCGGAATACCTCGGACATACTCTACCGCTTCATTGGACATATCATCCAGCGCATTCTGATATTCCTTCATCTTCTGCTGCATTTCCTTTCCGGTCATCGCCATCATAATGAGAAAGCCCAGAAGTACCGGCGCCAAACTCAAAAGACCCAGCCGCCAGTCAAACACAAACAGCAGAACCAGAAGACCGCAGGGAGTTGCGAGGGCGTTCGCACGGTCCGGGAGCTGGTGTGCCAGATAGGTTTCCGTAGCAGCGCTGGATTCATTGACGATTTTGCGCAGCTTACCGCTGCCAAAATGTTCCGCAAATCCCAGGGGGAGTTTTACGATATGGTTCATGGACTGCAAACGCAAATTGGTGGCAATGCGAAATGCGCCCAGATGGGAGCACATCAGCCCGGCGATGTACACCAGTACCGCAATGACCGCAAACATCACTGCCATCCAGCCGTTGTAGGTCAGATTCTGCGCACGGCTGAAATCCGGAGCGACTTCCAGCACTTCACGCATGACCTGCCAGATAAAATAATAAGGCACGAGTGCGATCAATGCGCTGATTGCGGAGAGGATCCAGGACGCATAGGTCAGATATCGGTAACTTCCCGCAATCGTGAGCAGGCGCGATAAATTAGATTGTTTTTTCAAGAGAATTCCTCCTTTACATTTCATTTATGATACAGAGGACAATGATTTGTCCTTCTTATATCTAATTTAGTTAGTTTAAGCTAACTGCAAGTCAAAAATTATAGGGCGTTATTGCCCCATAATTTTCATCCATCCTGCGGTGTAAAAGGCCCGCATTTCCTTTACATAGTTTTCCGCATCGGGAAGCGGCATTTCATGGATAACAAGTTCAAAAAACGTATGAAACATCCCGGTGATCAAAATATGCTCCAGAGTTGGGTCAAGCGGCGGGGAGGGTCTGCCTAATTCCGCCAGCACTCTTTGATAAGCGTGTGTCCCCTCCACTTCAATTTCCACCATCTCATCAATCAGCCCAGAAAAGCGGGTCCCTTCGGAACAACAAAGAATGAGCTTACATTCCTCTAAATGCTGATAGGCATAATGCAGCATATCAAACATGCATACCCCTGATATATCGCCCATCACTTCCGGCTGCTGTTCATGGGGCAGGTCGGCAAATTGCTTCTGAGCGTCCTTAAAGCGATCAATCAAGTATTGATAATGTTCGCCCACCAAAGCCTCAAAAAGTTCCTCTTTGCTTTTATAATAACCGTAAAAGGCTCCCAGTGTCTTGCCCAAAGATTTGACGATATTCCGCAGGGAAGCGTCCTTGTAGCCTTTTTGCAAAAACTCCGCTTTTGCCGCCTCATGGATTTGATCCAAAGTTGTCAGATTCTCATCTATGGTACACGCCTCCTTAAAAAATATAGCGGTGCTATATATCACTGCTATATTATAGTTGCTCTTAAGCTGAATGTCAAGTGCTTCTGCATTTTTTATGGATGAATAAAAAGAGAGAAACTACACAAAGGTTTCTCTCTTTTGGTTGTCCGGCTATATACAGCGGTCATTATCCTGTTTGGGTTCCGGCAGAGCACTCATACTACGCAGGCTGACGCCAAGCGTAGAAAGATTGTGCAGTGCGGCCGATGCTGCGGGAGGTAAAATTCCTGCCAATCCCAAGCCTATCAGCGTCCCGTTAAATCCGATGACAAACCGATAATTTGAGTGAATTCTCTCCATCAAAGCCATTGCAATACGACGCAGCTTAACAAGCTCCCAAAGGCTGTCCGCCGCAATGGTAATATCAGCAATTTCTCTGGCAATTGCTGCGCCGTCACTGATGGCAATTCCCGCATCCGCTTCTGAAAGAGCGGGAGAGTCGTTGATACCATCTCCGACCATTAAAACAATATGTCCTTTTTGGCGCAAATCGGCTACAAATTTTGCTTTATCCGCAGGAAGAACCTCAGCGCAGAATGCGTCAACCCCTAAGCGGTTTGCAACCGTAGATGCCGTCCGATAGCTGTCGCCTGTCAGCATAACTGTTTTTTGAATTCCCAAAGCACGCAGCGCAGTCAATACTTCTTTAGCTTCCCTGCGCAGCGGATCGGAAATACAAATCACTGCTGCAAGCTCTCTGCCAATCGCCAAATACAAATGAGAATATTCTTCAGGAAGACGATCAAATCGCTCCTGTTCATTTAGCGGAACAGTTACTCCCTCATCTTCAAAAATGAAGTGCGCACTTCCGATCAATACCCGTTCCTCATTTACCGTACTGGCAATACCATGAGCCACTATGTATTCTACCTTGGAATGAAATTCTTCATGGGATAACCCTCTGCACTGCGCTTCTTGTACTACGGCGTTTGCAATAGAATGGGGAAAATGTTCCTCTAAACAGGCCGCAAGGCGCAGCATATCCGACTCATTTCGTTCTCCGAAAGTGATGATCTGCGTAACCTTCGGACAAGCATGTGTCAATGTACCTGTTTTGTCAAATATGATGGTATCAGCCGCCGCCACCGCTTCTAAGAACTTGCCGCCTTTTACAGTGATATGTTCTTTTCCGGCTTCCCGCATGGCAGAAAGCACCGCCAGCGGCATGGAAAATTTTAACGCACAGGAGAAATCCACCATAAGTACCGACAAGGCCCGCAGGATATTTCGTGTCAGCAGAAAGCTCAAGATACTGCCGGCAAAGGTATACGGAACCAATTTATCTGCAAGGTTAGCCGCTTTGCTTTCAGCTGCCGATTTCATCTGTTCGGATTTTTCAATCATGGTTACAATTTGATCATATCGGCTGGAACCCATAGCTTGTTTTACTTCCAGTATGCACTCGCCTTCTTCTATGACAGTACCGGCATACACGGTGTTTCCCGGGTGTTTTACGACCGGTACAGACTCTCCAGTCAAAGAAGCCTGATTGACTGTGACTTCCCCCTCGGCTAAGATACCGTCCATAGGAATCATGCTCCCGGTACGAATCACGATTTTGTCACCTGGGCGGATATCTGATACTGCTGTCAGAATTTCTGATTCCGGTGTCTTCAGCCATACCCGATCCACATTCAGGGCCATACAGCGAGCAAGGTCTTCCATTGATTTTTTTCTGGTCCATTCTTCCAACAGTTCGCCCAGTTCCAGCAGAAACATGACGGTTCCTGCTGTTCCGAAATCTTTGCGAAATGCGGAAATTCCTATGGACAGTGCATCCAGCACATCTACCTTCAGTTTTCCTCTCCAAAGACAGTGGATACCTCTCTTCAAAAAAGGGAGCATATGCCATACAATTCGTGCGATCTGCAATGGTTTCGGCAAAAAGAGCATAGACGCTGCTTTTAGTACCACTTTTCCGACCAGCTTTTCCTGAAATTTACGGTTTAATTCACGGCTGCTGTGCAGTGGCAAAGTGATTTGTGATTGCGCTTCCTGCAAGTTAAACTCACGGATAGCCGCCAGCACTTCCTTACGTGACCCGGAGTATTGCAGAATCACACACCCGGTGCGTTCATGGACAGTTACTTGTGTGATCCATGATTTCTTTTGAAACCAATTTTCCAGCACATCTGCTTCCTGCAAAGTCATTTTTTTCTGACCGATTCGAAAACGGATACGCCCTTTGCTTTCGTGTAAAATAATTGCCTTCATTTGTCGCTTCTCCTTCATAAAAAAAGAGCCGTATCAACGGCTCTTTTCTGTTACTCTTCCTCAGAAGTTTCAAGTTGTGCGGCTGCCGCTTCTTCCGCTTCTTTTGCAGCTCTTTCTTCATTCAGATCTTTGGCAGAAGCTAAAATGTCCGATGCGTTTTCCTGCACGGTCGTTACCGTTTCCATGACATAATCTTTCATACGCAGTCCTGCGGCTGTTGCGTGAACATATGCTTTTTTAGCGTCTTTGCTGGACAGCAGTTTAATTCCAACCGATCCGAAAAGTGTGCCACCTACAAAAAGAGCCAATTTATTGTATAAACTCATATAGAATCTTCCTTTCCGTTATTTTCTTTTGTATCCTGTAATCATTACCATGAGCAGGCAGATCACGGCTCCCCATGCCCAAAAACGGTGCTGTTTCAACCAGATCCCTCCTTCATAGATTTTGTCTAATTATTATAACAACTTTAGCTAAATCATTCTTTTGGAAACAGACAAAAACCAATGGAATCAGACCTATTTCGATACTGTCTGGGTGTACAATTAAAGTGCCTTTTAAAAGCTACATTGAATTGACTTAAACTTGCGTATCCAATTGCCTGTGCAACGTCCAGTACAGTCATAGAAGAGCACCGAAGAAGTTCAGCGGCTTTTTCCATACGTTTATGTGATAGCCAAGTATATACCGGCTGACCACGAATACTGCGAAAATATTTTTTAAATGTAGTAGGAGATATATAAAATTTGTGACACAAATAATCAATCGTTATTTTTTCATCCAGATGCATCTCCATATAATTGCAAATCTCATTTATCTCTTCTCTTATTACCTTACTTATTTTAAGATTATCTTTATCTTTTGGATACAATGTTCCTGTACTTAGCAGAAATAGCAATTCTACTGACTTCCAAACGCAGTATCTGCTTTTTTGAAAGTCTTCCATTTTGACTATTTCAGAAAATGTAGAAAAAACCCAAGATGAACCATGAATAACAGCACATCCATCTTGCTTATCCATATATTTTTTTACTTCAAAAGTATTCAATTTTAAGTCTCCCATCATACGACATAGGGAATATAAACTCTCTTTTGCCGTAGTCGCATCTACGGATACCAATATTCCTGCCAAATCCGCTGTACATGCGACGGAATACAGTGAAGATACCTCAGATAGTAAAAGAATTTCCTGCTTTCTTACAACAACCACACGATTCCATTGTTGTTTGAGTACAACATGACCTGCAAAACAAAAGAAAACTTCAAAGTGAAGTGGCTGTAAGGATATCGGGATAAATGGATCCTTTGTATTGCCTTGAAGACGAAAATTGCAAACATCCACACCTGTTATTATTGTTTCCCATAAGGCTTTTTCACCTCGGATACTTTTCAAAAATTCTGTTAACACATAGTTTCTCCTCCCTTCTAATAGAAATTATGTCATGTGATAGAATGTAGTTAGCAACGACTAACTACATTCTATCACAATTTCTGTATGAAAGCAAGAACAGCGCAATTGATGTTATAAATAGAATAGCATTTTTATTCTTTCGCTTTAAAATATCCAAGCGCATCGGTACGCTCTCCGTTCTGCCATACTTCAAAGTGCAGGTGGTTTCCGGTAGAATTGCCGGTGGTACCGACATAACCGATGACTTCGCCCTGTTTCACTTCCTGCCCTACGGTCACGCAGATAGAGGAACAGTGGGCATACAGGGTGTCAAAAGTATCGTTATGGTTTATCTTGATATAGTATCCATACCCGCCGCCCCAAGTGTCGATGGCATTGGCAATGGTGACTGTGCCATCTGCCGCTGTCAGAATCGGTGTACCACCCGGAGCGCCGATATCGGTTCCGCTGTGGTAGGCAATTTCTCCAGTAAAGGGGTCCTCACGGTATCCAAACCATGAGGTAATGGTATAACTTTGCGGAAGAGGCCATTGGAAAATCCCGGTCCCTTCCCAATCAGTATTTGGATTCATGATCTGACCACCGCCGCTGTTAAAACCACCCAGCAGTTCTGCCCACAAATTCTGATTTTCTGGCTCCGACATTAAGGCAAGGTATTCGTTCTGCCTTGCATTGAAATTGTACTGCTGCGCCATTTCCTCCGCTGTTTTATGTGTTAGAGAGATTTCCAGAATGGTTTCCGTTACCGTTTCGGTGCGGGTAGTTTCTTTTCCATCCTCGTCTACTTCGGTAACTTCCACTTCATGGCTCTCGGTACGGGTGCTGGAAGACACTGCATTCATCTCCCACATAATATCCCGCATCTGCTGAACTTGAGTGTCATCCAAAGAAGCCACCTGAGTGCCATCTTCCGCACCGGTCACCTTGGCAGAAAAAACAGCGAGAACATCTTCCCAATTGATAGAAAGCACTCCGTCATTTGAAGTAAACTCCACCCGATTATGGCTATTGCTATCTTCAATTTCTTGAATGTGTGCCTGAAATTCCCCGTTTAAAGTTGTCACAGCCTGCGTAACGCTGGTGCCGGTTCCCGTAGAATCCGAACCGAAAAATAAGCCGAAACAGGAACCGACAATCAGGGCAATCAAACAAATTAACAAGATTATCACTACAGCTACCCAACCTCCGGCAGCGATGGCAGCAATCAACCCCTTTACAGCCGCAATGGTTGCTTTAACCGCTGCTATAGTTACACGGACCGCCGCTTTAACTCCTGCAATTGTTGCTTTCGCAGTAGCCTTGGCGGCCTGTGCGGCTTTTTGTGCCGCTTTTGCAGTGGCCTGCGCTGTCTTGGCTGCCTGCTGTGCAGTCTTTGCCGAGCGCTGGGCAGTTTTGATACCTTTAGCGCTATTCTTCACACCTTTCATAGAACGGCTGGCGGTTTTTACTGCTTTTTGAGGTTTTCCTTTGACCGCCTTGGCAGCGGTATTTTTGGTCCGTATTTTAGAAGCGGTATCCTTCGTGATCTCCGTTGCTTTGCTGCCAGCGTTTTTCGCTTCCGAGAGGGTACGGGAAATTTCTCTTTTTTCTTTGACTTTCCGAGCGGTGGTCTGCGCCAGTTTTTTCCCGCCCCGATAGGTAATGTTGGCACTCTTTTTTGCGGTGGTTTCGATACCGGACAGCATTTGATCTCCGGCGCTGTTAGCGGGGGCGTTGGAGGTTTCTCCCTGCTGGCTGGCAAAAGGCGTCCCCTTCAATTCCGATACGGCTTTCTCCTTGGATTTCAGCCATGCATCCTTCATTGCGGTTTTTGGGGCTTTGGCGGCACTATCCAAAAGCCTTGGTTTTCCATTTTCCGGTTTGGTCTTAATTTCTTTCAATGGCATACCTCCTAAAAAAGATACAGGGAGCCAAAGGAGGCTCCCTGCTGCGATGTTGTTTCATGTATAGGTTTACACCCCCCTCAGTGCTTCGTCCGGCTTGGTGGTCATCAGCTGGTACAGACGGGTATTGCGGGGGAAGCTGTTTTCAAACGGTACAATGTTGCCAGCACAGCGGATGAGACCGCAGCCAGCAGATACATTGGTGATGTAGCCAAGCTGGGTGTCCGAGATATGGAGCAGATTTGCCAGTTCATCCCGGTCGGTGGAGGACTGGTTCAGAAGGAGCAAAAACTCCGAGTTTGCCAGCATCAGGCGGGCAGTATCGGAACGGAGCAGCTCCTCGACATTCTGCGTGAGCCCTGTCACAAGGCCGTTATATTTTCGGATACGCTTCCACAGCTTGTAGAAAAAATCGGCGCTGTACTGGTAGCGAAACAGCAGATAAAACTCATCGGCAAATACCCATGTGGTTTTTCCTTTCTTCCAGTTTTGGATCACACGGTTGAAAATCGCATCGAGGGTGACTAACATCCCGATGGGCATGAGCTGTTCGCCCAATTCACGGATATCATAGGCGATGATGCGGGCTTTGGTGTCTACATTGGTGTGCTGGGCAAAGGTGTTGAGACTGCCGGTGATAAACAGCTCGGAGGAAAGCGCCAGCCCTCTGGCTTCCGGCTCCGGCTGCTTTAAGAGGGAATGGTACAGATCTTTCAGCGTGGGAGCTGCACCCTCATAATTGTTTGCCATATACTCCCGGTACACATCATAGGTGCAGCGGTCCAGAATAGATTTCTCTTTGGCAGACACACCGCCTGCCCCTACTAACTGCTCGAACAGCGAGAGAATGAATTCTGATTTTTCAATCAGCGGGTTGCGCTCGTCACCGTAGGCTTTGTCCATATCAAGGGCGTTCAGGTGGGTGTTGGAGGCTGCGGAAATCCGAATAATTTCCCCGCCAAGCGCTTCTACCAAGAACCCAAATTCAGACTCCGGGTCCAGAATCAGGATATCATCATTGGTTGACAGCGCAATGCTCACAATTTCTTCTTTGGCACTGAAGGATTTGCCGGAACCGGAAACACCAAGGCGGAAGCTGTTCCCGTTTAAGAGCTTGCGGCGGTCGGCTACAATCATGTTTTTGGAAACAGCGTTCTGCCCATAGTAGATGCCCCCGGTCTGCATGATTTCCTGTGCTCGGAAAGGAATCAGCACAGCGGTGCTTTCGGTGGTCAGGGTACGGATGGCTTGGATTCTGCGCAAACCATAAGGAAGCACAGTATCCAGCCCATCCTTCTGCTGCCAGCGCAGGACGCTCATCTGGCACAGATGTTTTCTGGCTGTTGTAAGAATCGTTTCTGTGTCACTGTCCAATTGTTCCTTGGTATCAGCCAGATGGACCATGGTCACGAGACCGAACATCATTCTTTGATCCCTGTTGGTCAGATCGTCCAGCATTTCCTTGGTTTCTTTTCGCTGCTGTTCCATGTCGTAAGGAAGGACAGCGGAAAAGTTATTGGCTGCGTTCTGCTTTCGCTGCCAGTTTGCCGCATTCGTTTCCACGCCCAAGAGCTTGTTCTGGATTTCCCTTACTGCTTCATCGGTGGGAACAGGTAAAATGTCAATGGAGAGCATGAGGCTGCGGTCCATATCACAGAGTTCAGCAATCATGGAATCCTTGATATAGCTGGCGTACCCCTGTAAATACAAAACCCTGCCCCAGCGGTCGTTCAGACGGAAGTGATCTTTCTGGAATTCCATGCTGTCCGGGCAAAGCCAATCTTTGAAGTTGTGTCCCTTTTTCATCTGTTCCTTGAGATCAAAGGCAAAAGCGGCAGGTTCATTGCCCTTAAAGAAATCCCGGAACACCTGCAGGCGGGTTCCGGCGTCCAGTTCCCGTCCAATAGAGGAAAGCTGGGACAAATGAGTGATCAGATCCGTACCCACACGGGAGAAATAGGTGCGGGCTTCATCGATATTCCGCTTCGCTACCGTGATGGTGATGTAACGGTCCTGCACCACACTGTTGTTGGTGCCGGTTACCTTCGAGAGCAGCATCTCGTTGTACTCTTTGCGGAAATGGTTCAGCCCGTCCTCTTTCATAGGAAGCAGCAGGGATTTCTCAAATTCCGCTTTATTGATTTTCCGATTGTTGATGGTGATCTTGGCGCTGGCTCCGGAATCCAGCGCATTGAGGAGCTCTGAATAATCGAGAAACATCGCTGTCTTGTCCTCTTTTCCGGCGATTTGATAGTTAATATCGGTAAAGGAAAAGGTTTTGGAAAACCTGCTTCCTACCTGAAAAATCCCATCCGGCCAGATGCGCTGGATAGGGATGGCATCCTGTACGGACTTCGGGATGGTGAATTTTTCTTTCTCTAATTTCGTTGCTTTGACAAGCGTTTTGATAATAGGCATCCTTCCTTTCAGTGCGAAAAATGAAAAAGGTTACTGTTCTTTCCCAGCTGGTGGCTGAAACTTACGCTTTTTCCTTTTGCGTGGCGGCTTTTCGCCCTCTGCAATGGCATCTTTCAAGGCTTCGTAGTAGAGATTCTCAGACTTGAACACAAGCTTTTTCGGATACAGAAATTCTGATTTAAACCAAGCCCATGCCACTTGTTCGGCGGTCATCCCATGGTACTTAAAGAAGCCGCAGGCAGCGAATGGAGCTGCTCCAAGAATGCACATCCAACCAACTTCTTCGCTGCCAATCAGCGGGCGCAAACCAAAATACAGACCGACTGCTACCCCTACTGCAAGCAGGGAACAGATAAACTGTCGGGTGGAAAGTCCAAAAAAGATGGACTCCTGATAATCCCGGATTTCCTTTGGTACTTTTACTTCTATATTGCTTCACTCCTTTCACGGCCTTACAGACCTAACAATTCCTTGACGATCCGGTCGCTCATCCGCACAGCTCCTACTAAAACCAAAAGGTTAAAAATGAGCTCGCCTACATAACTCCATACGGCGGTTACCGCTGAGACGTTAGGATCGACCGCTGGCGGAGAAGCCGCCATAACGGAAAAGATGATACAGGCAAGGGCGATGATGGCCCCTTCCAAACATACCCCGGCATAGGAACGCAGGAAGTTCTTGCCCACATTGCTGGTTGGCTCTCCCGCAAAGCTGGAGAGAGGGATAGGCGCAAGCGCTGTGTACATATAGAGTTTAAACATACGGGAATAAACCGTTAAAATCATGATAAAGGACAGCACTGTAATAAACAGACCGCCTAAAAGGGTTACCGCCCACAAAGGGATGCTGTCCCAAAATCCTACGTTATTGATTTTATCGATGATTTCCTGCGGGAGTGTGGTGCCGCTGCTTCCTGACAAACCCGATTGGGTAATAATGGTGGAAATGATTCCTTGTACGATTTTAAATACAGCAAGCATCAAATCAAGTCCGTATGTTACAGCAGCCTTCGCCAAAGCAAAGCGGATGAACAATTTTAAAGCGTGTTCCGGGCGTTTTACATCGGTAAAAGAGCCGCAGGTTTTAACGACACCAACCGCAAAAAACAGTACCAGCAAACCATACCCAATGGCTTTCAGCGCCCCGTTAATATCCAGCATAACCTGCCAGATCCCGCCGCCCTTGAAAGTGGCGGGGTCTTGGGTAAGCAGTGTCCAGATTTCAGCCAGTTTGTCATTCCATGTACCCAGCGCTGAATTTAAGTTGTCTATGATCCAGTTTCCGGCTGGTCACCTCCTATCTGAAAAAATGAGGGAGTGCCCAATGCGGACGCTCCCTTTGCTGGAAAACAGAAAATCAGGCGGTGATAAGGTCAAGGATTTCCTTGGCGAAGGTGATTACCAGCCCACCGGCCAAGGTGAGGAAACCCTGCGAACGCTGGGAGGGATCATGGCTCTGGAAGGACAGGCCGACCTGTACGACACCCCAGCCCAGCAGGATCATACCGATGGCACGAATCAGGGAGAAAATGAATGTGGAAAGGTTGTTTACTACTCCGAGAGGATCGCCGCTGGCTGCAAAGGCAGTAGTGGAAAGGCAGCAGGCACACAATACTACAGCGGCATAGCTGGAAAATCCAAGGCGTCCCTTTTTACCAAGCGGCAGAGCATTGGTGGGTTTATTGTCCTTTTTGCGGTTCGTCAAAGAACCAATTTTTTTCAGAAACTTATTCAGAAGCGTTCCTCCAATTTCATGTAAATTATTATGGTTTGAGAAAATCCTCCGGTTCCAGCAGTTCGAAATCCTCATACTGGTCCGGGGAATAATCGAGATCGTCTGCGGCGTCCTTCGCATGTGTGTAGTCGTAGGGCGCAGCGCCGCCATCCTCTGTCAGGCGAATGTTTGGGTGATGCATCAGGTCGTATTTGTCATCCAGCATGGGCCTTTCACCCCTTACAAAAAGAATGGCTTTGCGGTTATCCAGCATTCGGACTTCATCGGGCGTTAAGAGTTCCCGGCCTGTCTGCTGGTCGTTGACACTAAAGCTGCCGCTTCTTCCACGGCTGTGACCATAGGTGTTGGTATCCAATGTTTCCTTGCCCATGAGCTCGGAAACATATTTGTGGGTTTCCTTCTCGTTGCCGCCGAGGTAGAGAAACTCATCACACAAGCCCACCAGCGATTCCCACTGTTCCTTGAACAATGCCTTGATTTGCGCCATATTCTGTGCGATGTAGCTGCAGAAGATATTGCGGCTTCGCATGGTGGAAAGCCAAGGTAGGAAGTTATCCGTAGGCAGGGCGATATTCGGCGCTTCGTCAATCAGCAGATGGACCGGCACAGGAAGCCTGCCTTTGTATTTGCGGTCGGCTACAAAATAGAGTGTCTGAATGAGCTGCCCGTAAATCATGCCCACAAGGTAGTTGAGGGATTTGTCACTGTCCGGGATACAGCAGAACAGGGCGATCTTCTTTTCGCCCATTTCTTCCAGATGGAGGTCGTCGGTGTAGGTCAGCCTTGCGATCTGTGGCAGATTAAAAGCAGAGAGGCGGACGCCGACACTGATTAAAATAGATTTCAGAGTTTTTCCGGCTCCCATCTTAAAGACATGGTATTGCTTCACGGCAATGCTCTCCGGGTCCCGCATTTCAAGCCTTGCGAAAAGGATATCCAAGGGAGACTCATATTCCTCATCTTCCTCCCGGACTTCCGCTGCCGCCAGCATTTCCATTACCATGGCGAAGTTCTGTTCCTCCGGCGGTGCTTCATGCATCAGGTACAGCACCAGCGCCTGCAAAAGCGCTGTTTCGGATTTCGTCCAGAAAGGGTCCGTGCTCTGTGCTCCGGGCGGAGTAGTCGACTGGATGAGGGTTTCGATGAGGCGAAGAACATCCTTGTCATCCCGCACATAAGCAAGGGGGTTATAGCAAAAGGAGGCGTCGGGGTTTAATAGATCAAACACTCGCACCTCATATCCGTTTGCTTTGAGCGCACCGCCTGTTTTTCGCAGGATTTCACTCTTTGGATCGCAGATAACCAGAGAACAGCTGCCGCAGTTTAAGGCATTCGGGATAGCATAAGATCGGCTTTTACCCGCGCCGGAGCCGCCGATCACAAGCACATTGGTATTGCGCTTGTGCCGATACCCATCCATCCCCATTTGGAAATGCTGTGTTAAGATGAGATTTTGTTTCGGGTTCTTTTTATCCCGGTATTTCTTGGCGATTTGGAACACATCGCCCCACTTGGCGGAACCGTGTTCTTCTCCACGGCGGCGGTTTTTCTGGTTGGAGGTCACCACAAGGGCGATCACCCCGTACCCAAGGGAAAAGAAAAACAGGCACCGAAGAGAATAATCCGTCCAATGAATGGAAAAGGGACTGTTCATCGCTGCCGAAAGCTTTCCCAGCAGATCCACAAGACTCATTCCATCTGACCAGCTTCCAGCCACTAAAAGCGCTGCCCACCAGACGATGGGCAATGGCAGAAGCCATACCCACCATGGATTCTTTCGTTTTACAATGGAGTCAAAAAATATCCTTCCTTTCTTCAGATCAAAATAAAAAAAGAAACCCCGGAGCCTATGGAAAACCATTCCCACAGGTTCCGGGGTAACGGGTAACCTTAAATCTTATCGAACCGGCACGTTTCGATATTTACTGCTCATGAGCTTTGCGAGAACACGGTCAATCCCGCCGCTGCTTCTGCCCGCAGACAGATAAGCGTTGCGCATTCCATTTAAAGACTGCGCCGCATACTGGAATTCCGTGTCGCTCAGGTACAGCTTTCCCTTTGGCGCATTGACGGTTTTATTGATAAGGCTCTGCACCTCGCCGGAGGTTTCCGATCCGGATGATTTTTGTGCGTCGCAGAGCGCCTTGACCAGAAAATTCTTTTCCAGCATTCCCATCTTAAAGAGACGTTGTTTTTCCAAGGATATCCCTGCCTTTCTCTGTATTTTCTTCAGCTTCACCATACCACAGCGGCGGACAGAAAGCTACCGCACAAAAGAAAACAAACGGAAAACTTCCGGCGGTTCGCTTTCTCATCGTTCCGTTTCCTTCTCCGATTTGGATTTGGGAGTTTTGGCAGGCTTCTGCGTTTCTACCGAAAACTCATCGGGCTGGACTGTCTGCTCCAAATCCCGAAAACTGCGCTGTATATCCCGGTTAATGGAATAAGACGCCCGTTTCACATCGCTTATGAAACCACGCTTTTCTTCCGGGGTCATTTGAGCACAGCTTTCGCATACCTTGTCAAACCGGAAGGCCGAAGTATCCAGCCCGCACCGCTGTGCGACCACATAAGCGGCACAGTAGCTCTGTGCCGCATACGCCTGACGGTAGTAACCGCTGCCGACAGTATCGAAGCTGGCATGGGCCTGTTCACGTGCGATAGCGCAGATAGTGGTGGTTTCATCCATCCCGTTGCGGACAAAAATCGTATGCTGTTTGGGAACATACTGTGCCTGTACCCCTTGAGGAAGCTGATCCGAGATGGCAAGCTGAACCGGACTCTGTTCTACCATAGCGGCAATGATTTCTTCCGGCAGATGTTTCTGCGGCGGCAGAGGCTGTGGACCTCTGGTTTGGGAGATATCATAGGCTTTGGTAATGGTATAACCATTCGCTATGGTGCCGTCCTCTTTGGTATATTCCTGATCCGCAAAGAAGGTGTATCCCTTTTCACCGGAACGGATGGAGCGCCCGGCTTCCTTCCATTTATCAAAGGTGCGGGGATGGGTGATCTCCTTGTTCTGATGATATAGGATGAGAAGGTTGCGGGTACTCTGCGGGGTACACTGAGCCATAAAACCTAAGAAGCCCTTCATGGAAGCGTCATCTTTGAACACTTCCTGTGCCTGAGCATCCACTTTTGCCCATGCGTCCTCACGTTCAGCCTGTTTCATGGAGGCATATTCTTCCTTGGTGTACTGCTGTTCCGGCTGAGGCTGAGTTTCCTGTTTTCTGCCGATCAAATTTGATAAATCGATACTGCATTACCTGCCTTTCTGTTTTTTCTTCTTTTTACGGGAATGGCCCGGAGTAGGATGCTGACGATCCTGCTGTTTGGCCTTTTCCTCTTTTTTCTTCACTTGTTCCTGCTTGATCTCCTGCAGTTCCTTTTTCACCGAAGGCTTTTGCTCCGGCTGCTCACGGTTTGTTAAGCCGGGCGAAGAGTTTTTGCTGGGCAAGGAAGGCTCGGACGGACTCTTTTCCGCTGCCGGGGGTTTTGATTCCTTCTCCCGGCCAATGGTAAAATTTTCGGCTTCACCCTGCCCGGCAGGACTGATATTGAAGTCATCTTCAAAGCCGCCCACCTCGAATTCCACAGCGCCCTGCTCGGTTTGGACAGTTTCCGTTTTGCCGGGTTGGGAAGCGGCAGGAGCTTGCTTCTCCTGTTCCACCGCTTTCTCCACAATGGCTTCTCCGGCTTCCGCTTTCACATAATCCAAGCCGAGATTGTCATAGATACGCTGAATCTTAGCGGCGTCATCCGCAAATACCACCAATTCGATGTAATCGCCTTTTTGTTTATTACGGATGGGCACATACAAAAGACCGTGTCCTTTGGCTTCCCGCACAAATTCTTTCATGTACGTTGCAGGCAGATTAAAAAACTTAAACGGGCGCTGCTCACGAAGCATTCGGACAAGCCTTGTCTTGCCATGGGTTTTCTTTTGGTCTTTCAGCACTGCATAAACAAACAGCGCAAAATTCTTCGCCGCCAGTCCCGACAGCTTGAGGGCTACTTCGGTCCCTTCAAGGGTAAATCGGACGATCTGGTCGGCAGGATCGCTTCCGTAGTTCAGTCAGCATTCTCCTTTCATCGTTCCAAGCTGCTGGAGCGTTTGTGTTTTGCTTTTTCCGGCGCAGGTTCCTTAGAAAAGGAATCCACGCCGGGAATCAGGGACAGGCTGGAACCGGTATCCCATTTCACTCCGATCTGCCCGATATCGTCTACATAGGCAACGGTGCCTTTTGTACCCGGAGGCGGAGCCTGCGAATCATCCATGTGATTTAAGATGATGCGGGTTCCGACAGGATATTGTCGGCGGATGAGTTCCACCTGTTCTCTTGTGGGAATTTTATGGATAGGATCATCTCCTTTTTTGATTTTCCCGATTTCGGGTTTGTTTGTTCTTTTCTTCCTGTGTCTGCTTTTCCTGCCGCTGCTGTTCTTCCTGCTGTGCTGCCTGCAGGCGCTGTTCCATCTCAATGGAATGGGTTTCGATATTCCGGCACAGCTTGACGGTATGCCGCAGCTTTTTGAGTTCCTCTGTGAGGACGCCAATCTGCGGGGAATCTGGCTGATAACGGTAGAGCTTCTGGCGCTCTTTTAGAAGCACTGCGATTTCATCCTCCGCTTTCTGACGGATGGCACGAAGCCGCCCGCGGTCCTCAATATGGTTTTTGAAAATGAATTCAGCCTGTTCTATCCGCTGATCCAGCTTGCGGATATCTTGCCGCACAGCAAAGCTTGGGTACCGGGGCTTTTTCGGCAGCGCCCCCATCTTGTAGAGATAGGAATAGTAGAGCGCCCGCAAGCCGGAAATTCTGCGGGGCGGCTTTTCTCCAAGAAGAATAAGGAAGCGGCTGGCAGGAGGTGTTTGTTTCCCAGCCCGGTGAGGAGGCTTAGGATACAGGATGCGGTTTTGGATAGCTTCCGGGGTGTAGTTTTTTCCCAAGGTTTTAAAACGAACGGTGCGCCCGGTACCCGGCAGGATCATGGTGGCGTACTTGCGGTCAAACCGGAAAGCATAGCCCTGTTTTTCCATCACCCGCAGGAACTGCTTCCATGTGAGGGAAGCGGCAATCGCTTCTTCGATATCTTTCTGGATGGGTGTTTTCCATGTGTAGGTACCGTTTTGCTCGGCCAGCCACAGGGCATAAGGACGGGCTACCCGTTCCGATTTCTCTGTATGGATGACGGAAAGGCGGTGCTTTACGCACAGTTCGTCCGAAATCTTCCGCACCCCAGTTACATAGGTTTTTTCATTGCTGCGGTACTTTTTCCCGTTTTCCATGGAGACAGAGTTCCACACAATATGGTTGTGGATGCATTTGGTGTTGAGATGGGTACTGACCACCGCCTGAAATTTCCCGCCGAGCAGCCGGTCCGCAAATTCCATTCCGATTTGATGCGCCAGTTCCGGGGAGATTTCTCCGGGAGCAAAACTCTGCACCAGATGGAATCCCTGCACGCCTTTTTCCTTATGCCATATCTTTTTGATCTGACACATATCCTCAAAGGCAGAGTCTATGGTACAGCCGATGGCTGACTGGAACAGATCCTGTTCTGACTGGTCTTTATTGAGAGCCTTATCGATTTCTCCTTCCAACGATTCTCTGTTTTCGGCACGGGAAGATTTTTTCTCATCGAGAGCATAGTCGATGGCGTTATCAAGGCGGTGGACGGGGATAACGCTGGTATATGCGATAGCGGTTTTCTCCTTTCTGAGTTTTCGGTGCGGGCAGCTTAGACGAATTCATATCTTGGCTATGTGCGCAAATTGCATCCAACCGCAGGTTGGTTACCAATTCTCCTTTACTTCTTTCCAAACCTGGCGGGCGATAACGGTCATTTCCTCCACGCTCTGCTGGCTGGCTTCGCCATAAGTATTCGCAACCTTGGCAAGCTGATTGGCGTTATTGCAAAGCCCTGCCACTTTGTGAAGCAGGTCCGCATGGTGATCGCAGGGTTTTGCACGCAGTTCGGCTCCCATGATGAGGGTGCGCAGAAATTCCTCACGGGGCAGACCGCTTTGTTTCACCTGTGTTTCCAGATGCGCCAGTTCCTTTTTGTTTAAATGAAGAGGGATGATGTGATTTCGTTTTCTCATAGGGACTCCTTTTTAACGCTCCGGTACTTTCCTTTTGCGGCTTTTCTTCTGCTCCGGCGCTTTAGCCGGATATTCGTAATGGACAGGGATATCCTGCAGGCGAAGCTTGCCGCAGTCCGGAGCGAAAGCTGCGTATCGGGTATAACAGTATCCTTCTGATTCTACAAGGATTCCGTCCCTGCTGTTTTCTCCTTTCACCAGTACACAGTGCCAGCAGAGACTGCCGGGATCGAACCACATCTTGTCTTGGTAATCAAACAGGAAAATCTGATCTTGCAAAAATCTGGTTTCCTGAAACTGACGATATTCTTCATCAGCCAAAACCACCACCTGTTCTACTCGAAACTCAGTCTGGCGCTCTGGTGCAGGATGTCTTAGATTTTGACCGTTGATATCGGATAGATCATGGGGACGGTGGTAAAATACAGCGTGTTCCTGATAGGCTTTTGGTTCTTCCAGCACAAGGTGTTCCATTGGTACATCCTGCAGGTTTACTTTGCGGCAGTCCTTTCCATAACCAAGGTACAGGCTGTTTCGCCCCTGTGCAATCAGCATATATTCCTGTTCTCCTTTGGTCCTAACCATCAGACAGCGGAACAGCCCGCCCGGATCGGCGCTCATCAGTTCCCGGTTATCCTTGAGGAAAGGATATTCCGGGGAGACGTCCTCTGAGAGCTTCTCAAAATCCTCTTTGCCCAAGACGATGACCTTTGTCACTTCAAAAACGCCGGGGACATAATTCACCTCGTTCCGGCGCAGGCTGTCCAGTGTTTTGGCGTTTGCCGCAAATGCAGCATATTGTTTCTGATTCAGTTTTCTCACCTCTTTCTATATTCGATGGGCGGCTGGATGCCGGGGGTTTGGGGTTCTCCCCAAAATGCGTTTGGATATCCAAACGCTATGCTTGCAAAACCAGTCACCGGCTGGGAAAATACCACGCTGGAATCAGAGCCCGTCATGTTCATCTGATTCCTTGATTTTTGCCAGACCTTCCAGCGTCGTACAGATAATATTTCGCTTTTCGGCTGTACCGATTTCAGCGGACATGGAGTTGCTGATCTCATTGCCGCATACCACCAGCATTCGGCATCGGCACAGTTTCTGACGGGAAATATTTTGAAATTCCCGTTTTTCATCGGCATTTTCCATCTGCAGGTACTGGCTGTCCGAAAGTTTCGGGCAGATCGGGACATATCCCAGTTCATAAATCTTGCGGCAGTAGCGTTTTAACAGGCGGGGCGCGGCATCGGGTGCGGCGCACACATAGGCAAATGCTTTTTCCATAGTGATTTCCTTTCTTTTCATATATTGAATAAAGGGGCAGGCTATCCACGTGGATAGCCTGCTTGTATGACTGTCTGTTTATGGCTATCCACGGGGATAGCCTTGGAGATTATTCGGAGGTTTCTTCTTCCGAATCGGCTTCCAATGCAAAGCGCACACGGTCGGAACCCAGCTTATAATAGGCGTCGGTGACTTCAATCCCTACGGCTTCATATCCTTCCAGCCGGGAAGCGAGAACGGTAGTTCCGGCTCCGCAGAAGGGATCGAGGATTCTCCCGCCCGGTACACAGATTTTCACAAGGTCACGCATGAGCTGCAAGGGCTTTTCCGTCACATGAATTCTGTTTTGAGGATTGGCGTAACGGAACACACCGGGCAAACAGCCAACCGGTCTATTCACCGGCATAGGACCATTGGAACCCCATACGATGTATTCACTTTGCTGGCGGAAACGTCCTTTCTGGGGGCGGCTGGTCATCTTATCCCATACCGCACAGCCACGCCAGATCCATCCAGCCCACTGCAGAGCGTCGGTAATAGAAGGATACTGCCGCCAGTCAATGAACAGACAAACCGGCGCTCCTGGTTTGCAGGCTTTTCTGGCGTCAGAAAGCCATTCAGCCATCCATCTGGTCCAGCTTCGCTGATCCTTTTGATCTCCGTCAAAATCGGGCAGGGCGTTTTCTTTGTCCATGCTGCTGTACTTTTGATTGGTGGTGCGGTTTTTCTCGGCTGGCTTCCACCCGCCCGAAGCGTAGGGCGGATCGGTAATAATGGCGTCGAACACCTGCGGCTTGAATGCCCGGATTACCTGCAGGGTATCCCCGTGCAGAATCGTCCAGCCATCCCCGCCGCTGTGTTCCATGGGCAGAATGGTTTCGTCAACAATTTGAGCCAGTTCTTTCGTTTCGTTCAGAGGCATCTTCCTTTCTAAAAAAAAATTACAGTGTTTTTTATCGTTCTTCCCCTCGGCTGCGCTTTTTAGAGGCACGAGGGTGCGGTTGATATTCGGGAGGAGGAGTAATAACAGGTGACTCACGTTTGAATTTTCGTTCCACCACAATTTCATCTGGCCGGATGTGGAGCACATCAATGGTGGGGTTATCAATTACGACTCCGGGCAGAATGACTGCGTGTTCATGAACCTCTATCTCGCCGCCAAGCTCCCCGTAAACAGAAGCTTTTTCCATGATTACAGGGGTTCCGCCGGTAACAGCATTCGCAAAGATTTTGGCATTTCCAGATATATGGACGTTTCCATGGACATAACCAGAGGTTACGATAGCATGATCTTCTATGATGGCTTCTCCACCGATTCGGCTTTTTCCGGAAATGACTGCACAACCACGAGCGCAGGAGTAATCCCACATGATGGCGTCACCGGATATATAGGATTCCTCGGCGGCGACAGCATTGTTCGCAACCCAGCACTGCCCTTCCTGACTGAGATTTTCCTCAGACTGGACGAAACCGCCAAGATCTCCCGCATGGACATCCTCACGAACATCCCGCAAGGCCCGAATACGGTGCAGCCATGGGTACTGCGGGTGAACAATGTCGGTAATCTCGTATTTCTGATTCATCTGGCGTCACCTCGTTCCTTTTCGTTTTTCGACTTCGTATGAGTTTTCTCCGATAATTCCGTTTCCACATATTCGCTAATGATATTAAGCGCTTTGTAATAATTCCCGGACTGGTAGACACGGTCACACATCTCCTTTGCCTGATCCGGCTGTCCGTTTTCCTTCAGCAGCCGGGAAGCTCTGCCGAGGATGGAAAAGATGTTTCCGTCCTGTCCCACCAATTTCATTTTTGGCCGATGAGGGGGTAACTGCTCTTTCAGGGGTTCTGCAGGCTGCATCTGCTCTACTTCAAAATAAAATGGTTCTGCTTCTCCAAAATGAACATACAGCACACCATCGTCAGTCTGGATTTCCTGCTGCTCAAAGCCTTCGCCCCAGCCATCGGAAAACTGTCCATGCAGATAATCCTGCAAATCTTCCATTTCTTCGTCAGCCAACGGTTCTTTCAGCACGACAGTTGTACAGCCCATCAATTCTCCGTTCCGAATTTCTATCGAAGGAATCGCGCTGATTACCTTTTCTTTAATTCCGGGATTGCGTTGTTTATAAAAGTAAGACATGAGGTTTCCGGTATACTGTTCTACAGCAGGGCGGATGCTTTCCTCATAGCAGACCATATCCGTACCATCAAACAGCGTGGGATAATCGGATACTCCATTGTTCCAGCCATACTCGTCTATTTCATTTTCGTGGAAATCTCCTGTCAATGGAGAGTAAAGTTTGAGTGTAATTTCTTTATCCGCTATTGCAAAACCTCCTTTTAACGGGAACAGGCTGCCCTTTGCCGGACAGCCTGTTTTTCGTATCTTTCTTTTGTCAGGTCGGCATAATCGCAGCCTTCTTTTTCCGGAAGATTCCTGACCATGCGGTACTTGCCCTGATAGGCTTTCTCAATATGATCGGCTGCCCACCTTCCCGCAAAATCGTTATTGGTACAGATTTCGATTTCTTCAATCTCCGGGTGACGGGCGAGAAAAGCGTCCAGCGCAATGGGTTTTTTCATATCCCGGCTTGTCTGTGTTCCTTCTTCAGGCGCATAAATCCCGCCAAGGGACAGCCGCCATTTATCTGTTGTCCCTTCCAGCGTTAAATGTGCGAGTGGCTCTATTGCGGCTTCATATATGGCGAGTTTTTTGCTTTCCCTTTTCGGCGGGAGACAAAAACAAAACCGCTTATCGCTGCCGGACACCTCTGCCTTGAATGGGTTTCCCCGTGTATAGGTACCACGCAGAAAAGCATACCGGGCAGTACCGGTTTCGTCCTTCCCAACAAACACAGCGTTGTGGTAGTCGGCGCTTTCGTAGAGGATTCCTGCCCGGATGCAGGCTTCGATGACCTTGCGGTCGATACCACGCTTCAAAAGATAGGCAAACACCCTGCGGTTATTTTCCGCTGCCGGCGGCAAAAGAAATTCCTTCGGCTGTTCCGGCTGGGAAACAGGCGGAACATAGCTGGGGTTTTCCCCGCATAAGGTCTGCACCGCTTCTACAAATTTCAGCCCCTCAACCTTAATAAGATAGTCAAGGGCGCTTTTGCCGCCGACATCCCGGCTTTTCCAATGCCAAAGGCTTGTGGTTTCGTTGATTTTAAAGCTGTCATGTTCTTTCAGCTGGAACTCACCCCGGCTTTCGGCTTTCACCAGTTGTCCGGGACGGTAACGCCGCAAAAACTCAATGGCGCTCATCTGTTTGGCAGCGGTGATTTGTTCTTCGGTGACTCCGGGCATGGGAATCCCCCTTTCTTACTTAAATGACAGCCGCCCGCAGGATTTTCGCCTGATCGGTGCGTTCCCACGGGAACTCCGGCCTGCCGAAATGTCCATAGGCGGCGGTCCCAGTATATCTCGGTGATAACAGATCCAGCTTTGCGATAATCTCGGCAGGCGTTAACCCAAACACCAGTTTTACCGCATCTGCCAGACAGTCATCGGCGCAGACCGTTCCGGTTTTAAAGGTATCTACTTCCACCATCACCGGTTGGGCTGCCCCAATAGCATAAGCCAGTGTAACCTGACACCGTTCGCACAAACCCGCCGCCACAAGGTTTTTAGCAATATATCGGGCCATGTATGCGCCGGAGCGATCCACTTTGGTGGCGTCCTTACCGGAAAAAGCACCGCCGCCGTGAGGCGCGAACACTCCGAAGCTGTCCACCATGAGTTTTCGTCCGGTGAGACCGGTATCTGCTTCCGGGCCGCCCAGCACAAACCTTCCGGCTGGATTGATTAAAATTTTTGTATCCTCATCCGGTGGCAGGACCTGCAAAGCAGGGGCAATCACTTTATCCGTCAGTTCGAAGCAGAGTTCATCGGCAGGGATTTCAGGGCTGTGCTGGGCAGACAGCACAACGGTATCCAGCCGGAATGGTTTTCCATCCTCATCATATTCCACGGTGACCTGTGCTTTCCCGTCCGGCCTTAGTCCTTGAATTGCACCGGATTTTCGGGCGATGGTGAGAGCGCTGGTCAGACGGTGTGCCAGCACAACCGGCAGAGGAAGCATTTGCGGGGTTTCCGAACAGGCATATCCCACCATGATTCCCTGATCGCCAGCGCCGAGCTGCAGAGAGGGACTGCTCCCATCCACATTTCTTCGCTGCTCTAACGAACAGTCCACACCTGCGGCGATATCCGGGCTTTGCTTATGGATGAGGCACTGGATGGCAAAACGGGCCGGATTGTAGCCTACTTTTCTGAGAACCGAACGGACAATCGAAGGGATAGAAGGTTCATACAGGCTGGTAATCTCCCCGGCGACAATGATCTGCCCTCTGGTAGCCATCACTTCGCAGGCCACACGGGAGAGGGCGTCATGGGAAAGGCATTCGTCCAGCACACTGTCGGCAATGAGGTCGCACAGCTTATCCGGATGCCCTTCCGTAACAGATTCGGCGGTATAAAATTGATTCATGGCATTCTCCTTTATCTTTCATGATTCGGGGGCTTTTTGGTTTTGGGTTTTGGGCTTACCACCGGGTTTATTCGGATACACAAAAGCCCTTCCGGTGTTTGGATGAATTTCTCAGGGCTTAAAAACATCTGCTGATACTTCTGCATTTGTTTTTCAGTCAGGCTGGAGAAGTTTTCTCCCTGAATACCACAGACAAAAAAAGCTCCCGCAATTATGTCATAGTTCTCCAGCACACGGTTTAGCGGCAGCCCCATATTTTTTCCTTCGTCATTGCAGACAATAGCAACCGGTTCTTCCCACGGATAAAGTGCCTGAATGGGTCCGCCTACCATTTGCTGCATTTCATGAAGGTCGTTTTTCATCTCAACAGGCCGGGCTGCTTTGCCCGGTTCTACAAGCAATACTCACATTCCGGCAGATCACCTCACTTGCAGGGAAAAGGGCTTGAGGCTTTTCCCGATTGCTTCATAGTTTTCAAAATGCACCTCGCAGCCCAACAGATAAGACACCGCTTCTTCCCATTCCTTTAAAGGGTATCTTTCCTTGTCCGGCAGGCGGTACAGATCGCCAAGCGCCGCCCATTTGAGTTCCGGCAGCAGACGCAGGTTGGAGATAAAGGTGCGGTGCTGTTCGGCTACCACATCCAAAAGTCCAAGTTTTTTCAATCAATCCCTCCAGTATGATAAAAATAGGGACGGAGCGCTCCGCAGCGCCCCGTCCGATTGGTTCTTACGCTATTTTTTCCTGCGGTTACGAATATGCAGGAACACAAGGCCGCCCAAAATGACAGCGCATAAACAGATCAAAATAATTGCTTTTGGTTCCATTGATTGATTCTCACCTCACTTCTGCGGCGATGACCACCGTGCGGGCGTTTTCCCATTCATAGGAACAGGTGACGAGCGTCAGCAGGCGGCAGTCCTCGCCGTGGATGGTTTGGGATTCGTATAATGACTGTGCGAAGAGCTCTTTCTGAAAAGACAGGAAATCCGCATGATCCGCAAATTCAGTGCGGTTAAACCGGAACTTTGTGATATCGGTTTTCAGCACAGCCGCAATTTGATATTCCCGCAGTCCATTGCTGGTCTGCAGCAGGATTTTGGAGTGTTCGTTGCGGAAGGCTTCATCAGTCATCTTTTGAAGAACAGCGAACATGGTCCCGTCATTCATGTTGTGCCCGTAGACCACGGTATTTTGACTCTCTGCGGAACAATCCCATTGAAAAAAGATGCTTCCGGCAGTGCGCCATTCTCCCTTGTAGGTACGCCGCAGATAGTATTCGGGATCGTCAGCGCTGCTTTGCAAAACCGGGTAATCCACACAGGTGCCGGGAATGGAAATCCAGCCTTTGATGTCCGGGTATTCAGTCTGCAAAGCGGGAAGGTCCACAAGGGATTCCGGTTCGAGCTGTTCTTTCCCAGCCGGTAAAACCCCGGAGCTTTCGGCTCCGGGGAGAGGCTGTGCGTATTCTTTTTTCAGGGCTTGTGCTTCTCCATTGGTCAGCCCCGGCTGTAGAACCAAAAACCAGAGAAGTCCCAATAGGCTCAGGCACAAAAGGCCGATGCAAAATCCTTTTAGAAAGATTTTCATTCTTCTGTGCCTTGATCCTCATCGGCCTGATCAGCAGATTTGCGCTTTTTACCTGTATAGCGCAGGAAAAGCAGAGCGCCGCCGGACAAAACTGCCAAGCCTGCAAGAGTGCCAAGGATGGCAGGCATCCACGGGTTATCGCCGGTCTGCGGAACAGAGGGAACCTCCGGCACCAGCTTGTTATGCATCTTTACGGTCGTTGTTTCGCCTGCCTTGATTTCTACGGTCTGATCGTCAGGCAGAATATACTTTTCGGAATCTTCGCCAGCTACTTCAGATACGGTGTATTCTCCCACACGGAGAGTGAGATTGATTTCACCGTTTTCATCCGTTTTGAATTCCTGCTCATAGGCATTGCCCATGAAGTCAGTACCGCTGATTTTGAAGGTGCGCCCTTCGACCTTATCATCGTCGGCGGTCTTTACCACCTTTAGGGAACCGGTCTGCGCTTTGTTCAGGAACCCTTCGCCAGCTTCGGTTTCGATGCGGACAATCGCTTCATTCTCAGTAATGGAGAAAGGATAATATCCGTCATCCTTTTCGAAAAATTCCGGCGCTTCCTTCTCATGCAGGAAGTAATTTCTATAAACAAGATCCTTCATCTGGTAGAGGCCCGGTTCGGTTTCTGTCATTTCACCTGCCAGCTTGTCGATATCCGCATTGAATTCACCATTATTGTCCACATCGGCATAAACTTCAAAAACAGCCCCGGACAGCTTGTGGTCCGGATAATCGGCGTCCACCTTTATGGTTTCGGCGGTACCTTTGATGATCTGGTTTTCAATGGTGATTTCGATGGTCTGTCCGTCCTCGGTGATTTCTACCGGGAAGATTTCTTCCGTCAATACGAAGGCTTCCGGAGATGCGATTTCACGCACGAGGAAGTTTCCAGCAGGCACATTATCAAACTCAAAGTACCCGATTTCATTGCTCTCGGTGACCATGAGGGCGGTTTCTTCGGTAAACTCCGTTTCGTCAAAACGGAACAGGCCGATAACAGCGCCGCCTAATTCAAAACCATCCTGATCGACCTTCCAGCCGGATACCTTGCCGCGCTTTAAGGTATTTTCAATGGCTTCTCCATCGTTCGCTTCAATTTCCACTTTCGCCACATCCTGTCCGGCATACTCAAACACCACAGGGGATTTTTTGTCGCTCAAAATGTAGTGATCGTCGGTTCCGATTTCCTGTACATACAGGGAAGCCCCGCAGGGGATGTCGGTTGTAAATACGGCATTCCCATTCTCGTCAATGCCGATTGTTTCCATCAGCCCGTCTGCCGGGATGGAGGTACCATCGGAGGCGGTCAGTTGTTCCGCAGCGAACAGTCCGAAAGTAATGTTTTTCCATTCCTCATTCATGCCGAGGGAGAAGGTTTCGTCCTGTTCCAGCAACTTCTTGAGGGAAATCTCCACTTTCTGGCGTTCATTGACGAAACCAATGCTGGCGGAGGTGATCTCTACTTCCTGACCGGCATAGGACAAAACGACTTCCTTGGGTTCAGGATCGATTACCATGCCATCCGGCGCAGTGATTTCCTTCACCTGATAGCGGCCGAGATACAAAGGTTCCGAGGTGGCGGTCCCGTCACTTCCGGTGGTCAAAGTAGCCGCCAGTTCGCCTGCTTTCAGGTGGACGGTTCCGTCCGGGGTAACGACATCTTCCAGTGCTGTGATTTCATAAACAGCGCCCGGCTGGCCCTGCACCTCATACTGAGGCTGGTACATCCCGCCGGATTCTGCAACAGACTTAAATACTTCGCCCTCTTTGGAGACTGTAATCGTTCCCTTTTGCGGGATATTGTATTTCTCCACTGTAACCACGTCCTGTGAACCGTCCACCACAAAGGGAACCGGCTCTTTGTCAAGAACATATCCCCATGGACTCTGCTGTTCATACAGCTCGTAATTTCCAAACGGAAGCGGTTCCGGCAGCATAAGGGTTCCTGTGGAGTCCGTCACAAAGGTGTCGATATCGATGGGGCTGGGGTAATTGATATGCTGTACTACCCACTCGCCGGTATCAGCGTTGCGGATTTTGACTGCTGTTCCCGCCAGAGGAATAATTTTGCCGGATTCGGCGTCTTTCTTCTCAAAGCGGATGAGCGAGGTAAAGGTGGGGTTATTGAGAATGAAATAATAGGTTTTACCGTGCTCAGAAATGAACACGGAGAAGTCTGGGACAAATTTCTGTCCTTGGGCACCTTTGGTCTGATGCACCACATACAAGCCATACGGAAGGTCCTTTGAACGGGCAAATCCATAGGAATCGGTGGTCAGCAGGTCACGCTCGGTTTCTTTTGCGTTCTCATAGCTGCCTGCGCTGGCCAGATAAATCTGGAACTGAGCGCCTTCTTCTGGCTGCTCGATCTGATCGGAATCGCTGCTCTCAGCAGGTTTGTCCGTATGCTTGGTGATAGCAATGCTGCCGAGGATAACATCCTCTGTAGCGGTCATGGGGATGCTGTTGTTTTCCAAGGTGAAATTTCCCGGTTCTGCACCTACCGGATAGATGGTTTCGTCCAGCAGGTATCCTTCGCTGGGCGTAATCTCACGAATTGTATAATCCGATCCGCAGGGGTATTCCTTGGTGGTGAATTTGCCCCCGTTTGCTGTGGTATAGGTATCCAGCAGATTTTCCCCTTTGAACATACCGTATAAAGCGCCATCCAAACTGGAATCGCCTTGTGCTTCCTCGGTTTCGGAATCCACTTTATCCAATTTAACTGTAAATTTCTTCAGAAGATTGGAAAAACTCACGCTGGAAGTCTGGCCGGGATAGATGGTTACCTGCTTGGATTCAGGCTGGACATATTTGTCCGGGGCACGTTCCGTTACGGTGTATGTTCCAGCTTGGAGATTGTCTACCCGGATGCTTCCGTCCGGTCCGGTCACCACGTCTTTTTCGATTCCATTCCCGGAAATATGAAAAGGAATGCCGGAAACCTCGCCATCTTCGGAGGTTTTCACAAGCTGCAGGGTACCCGCCTTGATCTCAAGGGAAAAATAGCACTTTACGGGTTCAGCGGAGCCTTTGACGTCAAAAGTGACTACATTCTGGTATTCATCACGCAGCCAGTATTTGGTGCCGCCTGTTACAACACCGGGGATAGAGGAAGGCAACTCCTTTTCTGCGGTGATTGTACCGAATTCCTTTTTATCCGTAGAAACATGAAGTTTGTTCCCGCTGATGGAAAAATCCACTCCCGGATAGCTGACGGAGAAATCTTTGAGAACATTGTTTTCATCCACCAGTGTGGTTTCATTTTTTCCAGTGTCCTCATTGTATTTGAGGTCATGTGTATATGCGCCGACCGCACTGGGATTGTCGGTGGCAAAGGATGGAACGGTGTGATAAGTAACCACGTTTTCCCTCAGCTTCTGAAAGATCGTCTTTGCCGCAGGGCTGTTGGCAGTAATTTCATTCACGATCTGGTTTTCATATCCGGTGCCAAGCTGCCCGTGGGCAATCAGCCAAATGAGGATTTGGGTGGCAATGTATTCATCCATGGCGCTCCCGCCGTACTTAGTGCCGGTTTCCACGTTATATCCCAAGGTCAGAGCAGTGTTGATCATTGCTTTCTGTTCCATGGTAAGGGCGGCATAATCATCCGACTGGTCATAGCCAATCCCGGTATGGGTTGCCACGCCAAGCTGGATGCAATAGGCGGTGCGGAAAGCTGTTAAATCGTTAATTCGCAGTTCAGTAAACTTATCTGTGCTGTATCCGCCAAATGGCGCCGGAAGGCTGGAGCTAAGAGAATATCCTCTGCCGTTATAGTCGATCATGGAGATATATCCATCATACTCGTATTCAGCGGCAAAAGCATTGCTTGGTACAATACCAAAGCAAAGAAGCACTGCCATCATCATAGACAGAAGTCTTTTTAGATATTTTTTCATGAAGTTCTCCTTTCGGATAAAATAAAAAATGCCCCCGCAGGCTGAAAGAAAACTCTCAACTTACGGGGGCAAGTCAATTTATCGTTCTTCTTTGTGTTTGGGATGGCGCTGTTTTTTGTGAGGGACTACCTTCTGAGGCAGTTCCTGCTGTGTACAGCGAACCGCTTCGATTACAGTTTGGGTATCGATCCCATTTTGTCTGCATCCATTCAGAATACCTTCCAAATAGGAAACAGAGGGCATGGCGGGTTTGTCTTTATACGGGCTGTTCATAGTATAGGCCATGATTTCCCGTCTGACTCCGTCCTGATTTGTCACTGTAACAGGCTCTTTCCCATATAAAAAGGGAAATCCTTCGTAATGATCCAGATGCTGTTCGTCCCGTTCGGAAATACGCCAAAGGACGCCGTCCACATAGCTTCCTTCTTCCGGCAGAATGGTGGCAACGCCATTCCCGCCGCCATTGGTGCGGAACGCAAGGCGGTATCCCTCTAACCGGACGGATTCCACAACTTCTGCATCCGGACAGCGAAACGCCATCTGATTCAGGTTCATATTAGAACCATACGCAAAATAAAGTTTTTCTTTGGTTTTGATCATCTCCTATCGTTCATGGTTTTGGCGGTTCTGCAGGCTGGGGTATTGAGCTTTATCGTAGCGCCATGCCCTGTCGCCGGGAAGCTTTGAAAGCAGATGTTCTCGCACATTTTTGTATTCCGGTCCAATAAGACCAAGGCGCAGCAGAAAGGTGCGGAAGGTAAAGGCAGGGTTTTCGCTGATCTCGGTTTTCCGCATGACTGTCCGGCTCTGGTTAATAGCCTGTGCAGAGATCGCCAGTGCCAGCGTGATGTTTGCCCTGACTTTGCCTGCATGGAGGGTGCTTTCAAAACAGCGCCATTCCAAGGTTCCACGGTAAAACACAGAATGAAGGTTTAAGGCATAGTATCTTGTCCAGTTGTAATGCTCGTAGCTTCCGTCAGAGCCTTCATACCATTCCCGCCTTAACCGATCCATGGTAGTATTGCTTGGAAGTTTACGGATTTTCTCCAGCATGGGTTCCCGCACCTTCTGGCACCAGCGTTCCACCCGGCTCTCGTTTACATTTAAGGCTTTGAACAGGATATCCTCTTTGGAATACATAATGGAAAGGGCGTTTTTCAGGCTCTGCGGTGTATGCTTGGAAGCGTCCACATGAACGTGCATACCGCAGCTTCCATTGACAACAGCTCCTGCATGGCGCAGGGTACGGACAACTTCCTGCAGTTTTCCCATTTCGCTGTACTCCAGTTTTGGGGAATTCATCTCCACCTTGTAGTCACCATCACCGATTGGAACCTGCTGCCGCCCGGTTCGATGAGAACCATGGATACTGGAGTCGTAAACAAACCGCCATGTTTTTCCCTCGTTATCGGTCACTTCCCACGGATCATAGGTGCGGGAAGAACGGGAATGGACAGCGTTGGTTCCAAACAGGGAAGCCACGGCTTCTGCTGCCTGCTGGCGGGTGAGTCCCGTCATCTCAATTTCACAGCCGAAATATTGGTCTTTCAGATCAATCGATGGCATTCACCTCCCGATGGGCAGAAGCCAACCGTTTGCCGATGGCTTCCACCACTGTAACGGTAACGCCGTTTCCGGCCTGTTTGTAGAGCTGTGCGTCCGATTGAATAGGAAGCACTCTGTCGATCTGTTCGTCCCGCCAGCCTTGCAGCCGCAGGCATTCTTTTGGAGTCAGCCTGCGGATTCGGCCGCCGAAAAAAACACCGTGGCGGTCTTGGGCGGTGAGGGTGAACATGGGTTCTTCCGCAGATTTGATTCGCCGCCCGTTCTGACGGACAGTTTCCCTTTCCGGGGTAAGGACCGCACGGGCTTCCAAGGTTCCTTGGTCGCTGTTTGTGGTGAGGGTATGGGCGATTTTTCTGCCAACTCTGCCGCGGCGGGTATTCAGTCCGGCAAACGCCAAACTGATGCTGTCGCCGGGATACGCCATTTTATAGCCTTTTTTCGTGTTTTCCTTAATCGGAAGCCCAACTTCATACAGTCCGGTTTTCCCGCCAAATCCACCCGTTTGTGCAGCAAGGGTACAGCTTATTCCTTTTGTGGAATAGATTCTTTCTCCCTGAGCTCCGGGCAGGATTTGTACAAGAGATATTCCTGCTGTTTCGGTGAAAGGAAATATTTTTCCTCTGCATCGTTCATCAAGATATCCGATAAGATACACCCTTTTTCTGGATTGGGGGACTCCAAAATCTTTGCTGTTGAGCACCTGCCATTCCAAACCATACCCCAGTCTGTCCAGCGTATGGAGGATGGCCGCAAATGTCCTGCCCCCGTCATGATTAAGCAGTCCGGGAACATTTTCAAGCAGCAGATACGCAGGTCTTTTTGCCGCAGTCAGCCGGGCAATTTCAAAGAACAAGGTACCTCTTGGATCGGAAAATCCCCCACGGTTTCCAGCAATCGAAAAAGACTGACAGGGAAAACCTCCGCACAGGAGTTCGAAGTCGGGGATATCGCTCGGATCGGCTTTTCGGATATCTTCACAGAACCACTCTCCTTTGGTATCGAACAAGGCTTCATAGCTTTGATTGGCTTTTTTGTCGATTTCGCAGTGTCCTACACAGGTAAATCCTCCGGCACGGGTGAGTCCTTCCCGGAACCCGCCAATACCGGAGAACAGGTCAATATATCGTATGGTTTTCTATATCACGCCCCTTATCTTGTATGATACTAAAAGCTAACACACAATCAATGGACATCGCCCCTTTCCCATGGTGAAATGAAATATATATGAAAACAGCCCGCAGTTTCCTGCGGGCTGCTGCTGGCTGTGTTATGCGTAGGTTTCATCTTCATTTTCATTGGTTTCGCCGGATTCTATGGTATCGTCATCCGGCTCGGTTTCTTCTTCCTCATCCTGATTCCAGCTTTCCGGTGTAGTATCCTCATCGTCCTCGCTGGGTTCTTCCTCGCCCTCACCGGTTTCGGTGTTTTCTGCAGGTTCCCAGCTGCTCCCGGTTGTTTCTTCATCAGCACTGAGTCCCTCGGTTTCGCCATTTTCTTCGTCCCAGTCCTCTGGTTCCTCGTCATCGGATACTTCCTCGTCCTCATCGCTTTCAGCGATTTCTGCGGCTTCCCAGCCGTTTTCAGCCTGTTCCTCGTGCTCGGCTGCTCTGGCGGCTTCGAATTCTTCTTCCGCTTCTTCCAGCGCCTGTTCGATCAGCCCAATCACGAATTCTTTTTGGGTGAGGCGGCGATGATAGGCTTTCTCATAGTTTTCAAGGTATTCCTTTACCCTCTGGAACAATTCCTCGCTCACCTGAAATGCTAATGTTCTTCCTTTTTCCATAATTCTGTTAGCCCCTTTCTCATAATGCTCCCGGATGATCATTTCGATGAATTTGCTCATCGTACTTTCCGTTTCCCTGATTTCCTCGCTGATTTGGTTATGCAGATCCAGCGGGATTTTGCAGGTTACGCCCTTTGTTTCCACGCCTATCGCTCCTTTTTTCGTTCTTTCCCTTTCGGGCAACACAAGCATACTGCAACCCGCCGGATAAAGCTATTACCAAGACCAACAACCTTTCAGTCAAAGCAGGCTCGACAAACGTCACAACCAATAAAGGCTATGTGGGGGTTATTCTTCTCTCAACAGGGAACCAAGGAAGCCCATCATCTCCTTCGGAATGGCTTCTTCCTGCTGTGGTATGGGCTGGGAAGGCACAGCTTTGAGTTCTTCCCGCAGTACCCGGCGCAGAATTGTTT